>OIDC01000013.1_pt1 | contig 193658 bp, 171 predicted proteins | sample 1581401 | NCBI WGS metagenome assembly OIDC01 (sample SAMEA3882518, study PRJEB24775) | human gut metagenome | biome: human-associated habitat; feature: intestine environment; material: feces | place: Netherlands | collected 2009/2010 | reverse complement strand
ACCTGACTGCACAGCAGCCGCTGTGGAGAGCACTTGGAAACTCTCTGTTTTATGCGGTCCTTACTACTGTACTCTGCCTTCTGATCTGCTCCATCGCAGGTTATGGATTTGAAGTATATCATGACAGATGGAAAGACAGACTGTTTTCCATCCTGCTTCTTGCCATGATGGTTCCACAGGTTGCAACAATGGTTCCTTTATTTAAGATGTTCTCCAAAGCAGGACTCTTAAATACAGCGGTAGGTTTTATCCTTCCGATCCTTTCTACACCATTCATGATCATGATGTTCCGTCAGAATGCAAGAGCATTCCCGATCGACATTATTGAGGCAGCACGTATTGATGGGTTAAGCGAGGTAAGGATCTTCTTCCAGATGTTTATCCCGACAATGAAATCTACCTATGCGGCAGCAGCAGTTATCACATTCATGAATGCATGGAATGCTTATCTGTGGCCGAAGGTAATCATGACAGACAACAAGGCGTTGACTATGCCGATGCTGATCGCCAATTTGATCACCGGATATGTGACAGATTACGGTATGCTGATGTGCGGCGTATTATTCTGTTCTATTCCGACTATGATCGTATTCTTCGTATTACAGAAACAGTTCGCAGAAGGTATTACCGGAGCTGTTAAATAAGATTCAAATTTAAAAGGATGCTGTCGAAAGCTGTAGGTGTATTGTATAATATGCTTCAAGTGGATCACACAGCATCCTTTTTATAAAGTGTCATAATAAAAAATATAAGGAGAAAGAAAAAATGGCAAAGCAGATCAGATATGACCATTTCCTGCACGGTGGCGATTACAACCCGGAGCAGTGGCTGGACAGACCGGACATTCTGAAAAAAGATATCGAATATTTTAAGAAAGCACATATCAACACGGTTTCCATGGGGATGTTTTCCTGGGCTGTACTGGAGCCGGAAGAAGGGAAATATAACTTTGACTGGCTGGAAGCGGTAATTAACAATCTGTATAAAGAAGGCATTTATACGATCCTTTCCACACCATCCGGAGCCAGACCGAAATGGATGGCAGATAAATACGAGGAAGTTCTCCGTATGGACCCGGATCGGACAAGAAGATTTTTCGGTGGAAGACATAACCACTGTTATACTTCTCCTGTATACCGTGAAAAGATTTTTAATATCAATAAGAAGCTTTCCGAACGCTTCGGAAAACATCCGGCAGTGATCCTGTGGCATATTTCCAATGAATACGGCGGGGAATGTCACTGTCCTCTGTGCCAGGAAAAATTCCGGGAATGGCTGAAAGAGAAATATGGAACCATTGAGAATCTGAATTCCAGATGGTGCACAACCTTCTGGAGCCATACCTACAACAGCTTTGACCAGATCGAAAGTCCGTCACCAAAAGGAGAAAATGCGCTTCATGCACTGACTCTGGACTGGAAACGTTTTGTTACAGACAGAACTGTAGATTTCATGAAACATGAGATTTCTGCGATCCGCGCAGGCGGGTCAGATCTTCCGGCAACCGCCAATCTGATGTACGACTACGACGGACTTGACTATAAAAAGTTTAAGGATGTTATGGATATCGCTTCTTGGGATAATTACCCAAGCTGGCATAAAAAAGACAACTATACCACAGCAGTGGATGGAGCCTTGCAGCACGACCTTATGAGGAGTATCAAAAAAGCACCGTTCCTTCTGATGGAATCCTGTCCTTCTGCAACCAACTGGAAGCCGATCAATAAGCTGAAAAAACCGGGAATGCATCTGGCTGCTTCCCTGCAGGCAGTCGCCCATGGTTCCGACAGTGTCCTGTATTTCCAGCTCCGCCAGAGTCAGGGTGCCTCCGAGAAATTCCACGGTGCGGTGATCGATCACTATGGCGGTGATGATACCAGAGTTTTTCGTGAAGTGACAGAGGTAGGAAAAGTTCTGGAACAGATCCAGGAAACTGTGGGAAGTGTAACGAAGTCTCCGGTGGCTGTTCTTTATGACCGTGAAAATGACTGGGCGCTGAAAGATGCCCAGGGACCTCGAAATGAAGATATGCATTACCAGGAAAACGTACAGAAACAATATCGTGCACTTCGAAGAAAAGGTTATAATACCGATATTATCAGTATGGAACATGACCTGTCTGATTATAAGCTGGTAACAGTACCGATGGCCTATATGTTCTATCACGGATACGCCGAAAAGCTTCGTACCTTTGCTGAAAATGGAGGTACACTGGTAATTTCCTACTGGTCCGGACTTGTAGATGAGACGGATAAATGTTATCTTGGGGGAACGCCTCACGGTCTCATGGAAACAGCAGGCATCCGTGCAGAAGAAATCGATGCGCTTTATGACTGGGAAGAAAATACCGGTATTCCGGAAACCGGAAATCACCTCAAACTTACAGAAAGCTATACCTGCAAAAATCTCTGTGAGCTAGCAAAAGTTTCCGATGCGGAAGTGCTGATGCGTTACGGAAAAGATTTTTATCAGGGCTATCCGGTGCTGACTCACAAAAAATATGGAAAAGGCCATGTTTACTATGTGGCAGCCGATATGGAAGCAGCCTTTTATGAGGACTTCCTGGGACGAGCAGCAGAAGAAGCCGGTGTGGAGATGCCGCTTACGTTTATACCGGAAGGAGTTTCTGTGACAACCAGGGAAAATGAAGATACGGAATATCTGTTTATCCAGAATTTCGGGGAGAAAACGGAAACAGTTTCTGTTCCGGAAGGTTACGAAGTCCTTTATGGATCGGACAGTGAAATTATGGCCCCGCTTACTACAAGAATCTTAAAGGGGAAAAAATAATCACAGCAAAAAAGTATAAAGCATATCTGCTTTCGGACGGTATGCTTTTTACTGCTGTCTGGGAAAGAGAAGGTAAGATGACAAAGATACAAAAAGAAGAGATAAAAAAAATCGCGGATCAGTTTGCATTTACCGGGGAACTGATTTCCTGCGCCCCCTGCGGAAGCGGGCATATCAATAGAACCTACATGCTGAGATACCGGATCGGAGAAATGGGCTCCATCAAGGTGATCCTCCAGAAGGTCAACAGGGAGATCTTTCAGAAACCGGAAGAGCTTATGGAAAATATCGCAGGAGTCACCGGACATCTGAAAAAGAAGGTCATTGAGAAGGGTGGAGATCTGGAACGGGAAGTTCTGAATCTGATTCCCACAAAAGAGGGAAAAGCATATCTGACAGATGAGAACGGAGAGTGCTGGAGAGCCTATATTTTTATTACAGATGCGGTAAGCTATGATCTGGTGGAAAAACCGGAGGATTTTTACGAAAGTGCTGTTGCATTTGGAAAATTTCAGGAAATGCTGGCTGATTATCCGGCAGAGACTCTGCATGAAACCATAAAGGATTTCCATGATACAAAAAAGCGTTTTCAGGCGCTGAAAGATGCCGTGGAAAAGGACTGCTGTCACCGTGCCGCATCGGTAAAAGAAGAAATTGCGTTTGCACTGCAGCATGAAGATCTGGCTGGAATATTTGGAAAACTTCTGGAAAATGGGGAAGTTCCACTTCGGGTAACCCATAACGATACAAAACTGAATAATATCATGATCGATCTGGAAACGGGAAAGGGAATCTGTGTGGTCGATCTGGATACTGTAATGCCAGGACTGGCCATGAATGATTTTGGTGATGCGATCCGGTTCGGAGCCAGCACTGCGCTGGAAGATGAGAAAGATTTAAGTAAAGTCTCCTGTGACATGGAGCTCTACGAGATTTACGTGAAAGGTTTTCTGGAAAGTTGTGGAGACAAGTTAAACGCCAGGGAGATCGAGATGCTTCCTATGGGCGCCAAGGTGATGACCTATGAATGTGGCATCCGTTTTCTTACTGACTATCTGGAAGGAGATCATTATTTTAAAATCGACCGTGAAGACCATAATCTGGACCGCTGTCGTACACAGTTTAAGCTGGTGGCAGATATGGAGCAGAAATGGGAGCAGATGCAGGCAATCGTAAAAAAATATCAGAAATAAAAAACAGGGGATTTTTACAATGGAGGTAAAGATAATGAGCGAGACAAAAGGAAGAGTGACCATCCCGACAGATCTGGATGTGATTCCGGAGACACTGAAAATGCTGGATGAGTGGGGTGCAGATGCCATCCGTGACTGTGACGGAACAGAATTTCCGGCAGAGCTGAAAAATACAGGGGCCAAGATATATGCTACCTATTATACTACCAGAAAGGATAATGCCTGGGCGAAGGCACATCCGGAAGAGATCCAGCAGATGTATATCATGACATCTTTTCACACGGCAGTTTCCGATACTCTGGAGATACACCTGATGGACCATCTGTATCCGGATATGCTTGCTGTCAATACCAGAGATGATATTAAAAGATGGTGGGAAGTTATGGACCGTACCACAGGAGAGGCTGTCGGTACAGAAGAATGGTCCTATGATGAAAAATCCGGAAATGTGGTGATCCGTCCGGCAAAAGAGTTTCATGAGTATACGGTAAGTTTTCTTGCATATATCATGTGGGACCCGGTACATATGTACAATGCTGTTGTCAATGACTGGAAGGATGTAGAGCCTCAGATCACCTTTGATGTGCGCCAGCCTGCAACACGGGCACATTCCCTGGAACGTCTCCGCAGATTTCTGGATTCGCATGATTATGTGAACGTGGTACGATTTACCACATTTTTTCATCAGTTTACGCTGATCTTTGACGAGATGGCAAGAGAAAAATATGTGGACTGGTTTGGATATTCTGCCTCAGTGAGCCCTTATATTCTGGAACAGTTTGAGCGGGAAGTAGGCTATAAATTCCGTCCGGAGTTTATCATTGACCAGGGGTATATGAATAATACCTACCGTATCCCGTCAAAGGAATTTAAAGATTTCCAGGCTTTTCAGAGAAGAGAAGTGGCAAAGCTTGCAAAGGAAATGGTAGATATTGTCCATGAGTATGGAAAAGAAGCCATGATGTTCATGGGCGATCACTGGATCGGCATGGAGCCTTTTATGGATGAGTTTGCTTCCATCGGACTGGATGCAGTAGTGGGAAGTGTTGGAAACGGAGCAACCTTACGTCTGTTCAGCGATATCAAACATGTAAAATATACAGAAGGAAGATTTCTTCCATACTTTTTCCCGGATACCTTCCATGAAGGCGGAGATCCGGTAAAAGAGGCAAAAGTAAACTGGGTAACTGCAAGAAGAGCTATCCTTCGAAGCCCGATCCAGAGAATCGGCTATGGCGGCTATCTGAAGCTGGCTCTGGAATTTCCGGATTTCGTACAGTATATCAAAGAAGTATGCCAGGAATTTCGTGTGCTCTATGACAATATCCAGGGAACCACGCCATACTGCGTAAAACGTGTGGCAGTTTTAAACTGCTGGGGAAAAATGCGCTCCTGGGGCAACCATATGGTACATCATGCTATCTATTACAAACAGAATTATTCTTATTTTGGAATCATCGAGGCATTAAGCGGTGCGCCGTTTGATGTTTCCTTTATCAGTTTCGATGATATCCGTGAAAATAAAGATCTTCTTAATGATTTTGACGTGATCATCAATGTAGGTGATGCGGACACTGCACAGTCCGGCGGCGAGAACTGGGCAAATCCGGAAATCCTTACAGCAGTGCGGAAATTTGTCTACAATGGCGGCGGTTTTATCGGCGTTGGTGAGCCGGCAGCCCACCAGTGGCAGGGAAAATTCTTTCAGCTGGATGATATCCTGGGAGTAGAGGAAGAAAGAGGATTTAATCTCAATACAGACAAATACAACTGGGAAGAACACAGAGATCATTTTATTCTGGAAGATACAGACGGAACCGTAGATTTCGGCGAGGGCAAAAAGAATATCTTTGCACTGCCGGATACGAAGATCCTGATCCAGAAAGACCAGGAAGTCCAGATGGCGGTAAAAACCTTCGGAAAGGGTCGTGGCGTTTATATCAGCGGGCTGCCTTACAGCTTTAAAAACAGTCGTATTCTGTACAGATCCGTGCTCTGGTCTGCGGCAGCAGAGGATGAACTTCACCGCTGGTTCTCGTCTAATTATAATGTGGAAGTTCATGCCTATGTGAAAAACGGAAAGTATTGTGTGGTAAATAACACCTATGAACCACAGGATACAACTGTTTATACAGGGGACGGAAAGAGCTTTGAAATTCATCTCTCTGCCAATGAGATCCGCTGGTATCAGATCTGACAGATGTTTTGCAAAACTCTGTAAGAGAGCTGTTGACAGGCATTTATAAATGAGTGTATAATAGTACAGATTTGAAAGAGAATATATGGGCAAAGCAGTTGAAAAGCTGTGACGCAAAGCTAAAGGGCCTTTAAAATGGCAGCCAGCTGCAGGGAATAGAAACAGGGAATGGTATAGTTGCATGTCTATAGCCTGACCCTGTTTTTTTGTTGGAAGAACAGATAAAATGCATTGCGGTTTCCTGCGCGTTACAGGGATTTTCCAAAAGCTGCAAATGGTGAAATATGGAGTGAACAGTTGATGAACAAGGCACTATTTGAAGAAGAAAATTTATATATAGTGGGAGAGTCCCATCTTTGTGAGGAGACGTATGCGGCCATACGGAAAACCATCGAAAATAACCAGGCGGTAGGTGTTCTGGCCGGATATTATGACCGTGATCTTACGATTGCTTATATCAGTGAATTTTTTCTTCACAATCTTGGATATACCTATGAAGAATTTATGGAAAAATTTTCCGGATCGCTGAAAAATGTATTCTGTGGGCAGAACTGTACGTTTGCAAAGATCGAACGTTTTAAAAAGATCCATGGAGTAGGCGAAGCACAGATGCTGAATAAAGAAGGTGCACCGGTTAATGTGCGTGTATATAAGAAAGATACCATTGACAGTGAAGGAAACGCATTATGGATATTATCCACGCACATTGACGAGATGCAGGAAAATCTGGAACTGGTAAATCAGGTGCTCAGTTCCGGGTTCTGGTCTGTAGAATGTGATCAGTCCGGAAATCCTGAATCAGTTTTCTTCAGTCATGAATTTCGAAAGATGCTTGGATATCATGATACTCTGGATTTTCCCAACAATCTGGAAACATGGGAAAGGGGAATTCATCCCCGGGACCTTGAGGAGGTTTCCAGGACTTTTCAGGAAGCTTTTCAGGATAAGACCAATGAGAAAAAATATGATGTGGAATACCGCATGCGTATGGCGGATGGAACTTATCAGTGGTTTAAGGATAAGGGAGAGGTGAGCCGTCGTGCGGACGGAACTGCTTTTCGTATGGCCGGGATTTTTATAAATATTGATGCGGAGAAGAGAGCGAGACAGTATACGCAGAGAGTAGATGCTTTTCACCGTGCATACACAACGGCAAATCTCTGTGAATACTATGTGGATCTTCAGGAAAACAGCTTTAATTCTCTGAAGGTGGAAGAAACATTATCCGGACTGTTTGAGGAGAGCAGTACCTGGGATGAGCTGATCGATCTGCCGGTACTTGTGGTAGATGATGATCAGAATTGCTGCGAGAATACGGTGGCACTTCTGGAAGAAATAGGAATCGACGGGGAGTGGGTAACATCCGGAGAAGAAGCAGGTGTGGATGAATTTATTGCAAAACCGCTGTTCCGCTCCCGCCTGACAGCTACATTTAAGAATATTCTTGAAGGAAAGCCAAGCTCTGATGCCAAACATTACCTGTCAGATATTATACAGTGTGATTACACAGGAAAAAGAGTACTGCTTGTAGAGGATAACGATCTGAACTCTGAGATCGCAAAAGAAATCATAGGGATGACCGGAGCAGAGGTCGTGACAGCAGAAAACGGAAAGACAGCAGTGGATATGATTTCTTCCGGCAACGCCTTTGCGGAAGATGTTCAGCTTGCCAGAAGTGCCGGAATGAATGAACACATTTCCAAACCACTGGATATGACAAGGCTTCGGGATGTGATGAGAAAGTGGCTGTAAAGTCTGACTGGTTAAAAGGTGAAGATTCTGTGAAATCGGCCTTTGCCATTGACAGAAGAAAAATACAATAATATAATTAAACCTATCGTAAAAGTAGGATATAAAAACTGTTACAGTAGAAATAAGATCTATTGTAACAGTTTTTTATTTTATCGCTTTACAAACTTTATGAGAAAGGATGCAAAACAGTGAAGCATACGGTTATTTATATTGATGGTATGACCTGTATTAACTGTCAGTCGAGGATCTGGAATGTACTGAAATTAAGACCGGAGATCACGGGAATTACAGTCAGCTATGAATATTCACGGGCAGAGTTTGACTATGATCCGAAGAAAATCGGGATGAAAGAAATTGTAAAAATGATCGAGGATCTGGGATATCAGGTAATTCCCGCGGAACAGTTTCGCAGGAAACAGCTTCGTCAGGCAGCAGCGGAAATTTTTGCGATCGCCCTTTTATTTGTGATCCTGCAGCGTTTTGGAATCCTTAACCATCTTGCGCCGGATTCTCTTGCCGAGACAGGAATGGGATATGGAATGCTGTTTGTCATTGGCCTGATCACTTCTGTACACTGCATTGCCATGTGCGGCGGGATCAATCTTTCTCAGACCTTGCAGAAGCAAGAAGCGAACGCAGAGGAAATATCAAGGTCAATGTTTCGGAATACATTTTCCTATAATATGGGACGGGTTGTTTCCTATACCGTGATCGGAGGATTTCTCGGGGCCGTAGGAGGTCTGGCTGGAATTGGGGACAGTTTACAGGCTTCCACAGTGTTTCAGGGGTCTCTGAAACTCCTGGCCGGAATTATCATGGTCGTTATGGGTGTGAATATGCTGGGGATTTTTCCGGGGCTTCGGAAACTGAGAATCCACATTCCATTTCCTGGAGGGAAATCTTTATGGAAAAAAAGGACACCTTTTCTAGTTGGACTGTGTAACGGGTTCATGCCCTGTGGACCGTTGCAGTCTATGGAGATTGTTGCACTGGCTTCCGGAAGCTGGGTAGCAGGAGCTTTTTCCATGTTCTGCTTCAGTATGGGAACGGTTCCTCTGATGCTTGGATTTGGCTCAATTTTTTCTGCACTGGGAAAGAAATTTACCAGACAGATCCTGAAAACAGGAGCGATCCTGGTGGTTGTTATGGGACTTGCCATGATGTCTCAGGGAAGTGTGCTGTCAGGTTTGGAAAGCAGGTCCGGCGAAAAGGTAGCAGTAGAAGCGGATAATGTGCAGAATGATGATCAGACAGATGTGGCAGTGGAAAAAGATGGAGTGCAGTATGTTTCCAGTACGTTGTGTTCTGGATGGTATCCGGATATTACTGTGAAGGCAGGGGAACCTGTGAAGTGGGAGATCAATGTACCGGAGGGCAGCATCAATGGATGTAATTATAGGATGATCCTTCAGGATTTTGGAATGGATCATACTTTCGAGAACGGAGAAAATGTCATCGAATTTATACCGGAAAAAGAAGGCGTCTATACGTATAGCTGCTGGATGGGCATGATCACAGGGACTATTTATGTAACAGGAAAATAAAAACAGAGGAGTAATGTTAAAGATGAAAAAAATTATGATAACAGGTATGGCGTTTCTTATAGCAATGACGGCGCTTGCAGGATGTGGAAATGTAACAGAAACAGAAACTACAGAAGAGACTTCCGCAGCAGATGGAAATCAGGAAATCAGCGTCAGTTCCGGTGGGAATCTGACCATACCGGTTGATGAACTGACAGAAAATGCAGTCTTTTATCCTGTAAATGTAGATGGCACGGAAATGGAAGTGATCGCAGTAAAGACTTCGGATGGAACTATCCGTACCGCTTTTAATACCTGTCAGATCTGTTATGATTCCGGAAATGGTTATTACAAACAGGAAGACGATAAACTGGTCTGCCAGAACTGTGGAAATTCTTTTACCATGGATCAGGTAGGAGAAACTGCAGGAGGCTGCAATCCCTGGCCGATTCTGGAAAGTGACTGGATACTTGCAGATGGTAAGATCCAGATATCTTATGATTTTCTGAAGGATTCCGCAGATATTTTTGCAAACTGGAAGGGTGCATATCAGAGTTAATGCAGCATTGACAGGAAAAGAAAACATCATATAATAAACCCATTCCAAAAGAGGGAAAACAAAGCTGTTACAATAGAAAAATCTATTATAACAGCTTTTTTGTTACTATTGACAAACAATTTTGCTTGCAAAAAGGAGGTCTTTATGAACAAAAAAATCAAAACATTGTTTTCGTATCTGATGATCATTATCGGAGCCATACTGGCCAGCTTTTCCGTTGGCTGTATCCTGCTTCCCAATGATGCCATCGATTACGGAACTGCCGGAATTGCCATTATCATAAGCAAACTCACTGGGTATAATCTGTCGTTGTGTGTGTTGCTTGTCTTTCTGCCATTTCTGATCGCCGGGATCATTCTTATCGGTAAATATTTCTTTGCAAAAACGTTCGTAGGTTTTGTGATCTACACAATAGGTCTTTCCTACTTTGAAAAAATCCCTTTTGAACTAAATACAGAACATTTTATTGCGGTGGCTTTCGGAGGGGCGATTCTTGGTGTGGGACTTTCCCTGATCCTTCGAAATGGTGGCTGCATTGACGGCTCTGAGATTTTTGCCAATATCATTGTAAAAAAAATCTACAATCATTCGGGAAAAGACTACAGTATTTCCTACATATTAATTGCGTTCAATGCCTGTGTATATGGGGCGGTGTTTGTACTTCTTGACAGAGATTCCGCACTTTTAAGTCTTCTGGTGTACATCGTGGCAACTTCCATCATCGATCATTTCACAGATCATTTTGAGGCATTGAAACAGGTGACCATCATCACAAAAGATCCAGATTCAATTATTTGCGATATTAAAGAAGAACTGAATAAGACCTGTACTATTATCAATTCTTCCGGTGTGATCGCGGGGGAAAATAAAACACTGATCTGTTATGTGAATTACTTTGAACTGCAGAAAGTGAAAGAGATTATTTCCAGGAATAAAGGATCTTTCAGTACTGTTTCAACTATTGATGAGATCCTGCGATAAGGCTTACAATAAAAGATGGGTTTTTCTCCGGAAAAATGTTATTCTATATATGGATGAGAAAAATCAAAGGAGAAGAATTATGAGACTTTCAGAGAAATATGAATTCCGTTCTATACACAGGGAGGAAGCAGAACAGGCAGCGGAAATTGAGCAGATCTGTTTTCCTCCGGCAGAGGCAATAAGCAGAGCGGATGTTATAGACCGTGTAGAAAAAATTCCGGAGCTGTTCCTTGTGGCAGTTGACCGGAAAAACGGAAAGCTGGCAGGATATCTCACAGGATTTACGACCAGTGAGGAGGCTTTCCAGGATAAATTTTTTACCAATGCAGATCTTTGTGATCCTGATGGGAAAAATAATATGCTTCTGGGGCTTGAGGTCCTCCCGAAATACCGTGGACAGGGCCTTGCAAGAGAACTGATGATGCGTTATCTTGACCGTGAGCAGAAAAGAGGGAGAGAACGTGCGGTTCTTACCTGTGTAGATGAAAAAGTAGAGATGTACCGGAGAATGGGATTTGAATATATTGGAATCTCAGCTTCTGTACTGGGTGACGAAAAATGGAATGAAATGGAATATCGAATGAAAAAATAAAGGCACAATTCCCGGTACTGTGATAAAATAAAAGATATTTCAAAGACAGAATATAACGATCAAAAAAGGGGGAAATACTATGGCAAAAGCAGAAAAGCACACACTGAAACTGGAAATAGAAAAACCGCAGTATATTACGGTAAATGATGTGACTTATGCACAGGTGGACTCCTGGTTTGGACATTGCAGAAGAGACCTGAAACTGGATATTATCTATCCGGAGGCACAGGATGGCAGAACTTATCCATGTATTCTCTGGATCTGCGGAGGGGCCTGGCTGATGATGGATAAGTCGGCGCATAATCTTTATCTCAGCAGGCTGGCATCAGGCGGATTTGTAGTGGCAAGTGTGGAGTACCGCACTTCCAATCAGGGGCCATATCCAATGCCTTTGCAGGATGTAAAGGCAGCGATCCGTTATCTGAAAGCGCATGCGGACCGGTTCCGTATCAACAAAGAGCAGATGGGAGTTATGGGAGAATCCGCCGGAGGATATCTTACATGTATGGCTGCGCTGGATCATGATCCGGCCCTGGATGTAGGAGAATATCTGGAAGAATCCAGCGAAGTACAGGCAGCCTGCCCCTGGTATCCGCCCACAGATCTTTCCGCGTTTCCGTGCGAATCCGCAGAACAATGTGCTTCTTCCGCGGAGTCCCTCCTTCTGGGCTTTAATTCCAAACGAAACAGAGAAAAGGCGTATAACTGCAGTCCTGTATCCAAAGTAACGAAGGATGCGCCGCCATTTTTGATCATCCATGGAAACTGTGATCGGACAGTGCCCTATGTGCAGTCAAAAACATTATATAATCTCCTGGAAGCGCAGGGCTGTGATGTAACTTTGCTGACGCTGGACGGAGCAGATCATGCGGATCTTCAGTTTTTCCAGGATGAAACATGGAACTGGATCATCGATTTTTTCAACAGAAAATTAAAATAAAACAGAAAACAGGAGTAAAATCATGGTCAGACCGATAATGAGAGATATTTTTTTTCTGAGACAGAAAGCGCAGCCTGCCACAAAGGAAGATAAACAGATAGTACAGGACCTTCTGGATACACTGAAAGCCAACGAAGCAGGATGCGTGGGGATGGCTGCCAATATGATTGGAGTAAATAAAAGAATCATTGCTGTAAATATGGGATTTATCAATGTGGCAATGCTGAATCCGGTGATAGTGAAAAAGTCCGGAGCATACGAGACAGAGGAGGGATGTCTTTCTCTTGACGGTGTGCGAAAGACTACCCGATATGAAAACATAGAAGTGGAATTTCAGGATATTTCATTCCATAAACAACGCCAGAAATATTCTGGCTGGACAGCGCAGATCATTCAGCATGAGATTGATCACTGTGACGGAATTATCATATAAATATGATATATAACAGAGTTAAGAACAAAAAGTACAGAAAAAAGCAGGGGATTTTTGCAATATGGTTCTGACGGTATTAAGATAAGAAGGGAAGCGGAAACTATGTATCAGAAATTAATGACATGTCTGGAAAGTGTAAGAGAGAAAACAGATTTTAAACCGGAAATCGCATTGGTTCTGGGATCTGGACTTGGCGACTTTGCAGAGAGGATCCAGATCGAACAGATCATTAAATATACAGATATCGAAGGATTTCCGGTATCGACAGTAAAAGGGCACAAAGGACGTTTTGTATTTGGTTATGTAGAGAAAACACCGGTTGTGATCATGCAGGGCCGGGTTCATTATTATGAAGGATATCCAATGTCTGACGTAGTTCTTCCGACACGTCTGATGGGGCTTCTTGGGGCAAAAAAACTTCTTCTCACCAATGCGGCCGGAGGCGCCAATCCATCCTTCCATCCCGGCGATCTTATGATGATCACGGATCACATTACAACGGCAGTTCCAAGTCCTCTGATCGGCCCTAATATTGATGAACTTGGAACCAGATTTCCGGATATGAGCGAAGTATACAGCCGATCCCTTCAGGATGTGATTCGAAAATGCGCTGCAGAATGTGGAATTGAACTGAAGGAAGGGGTTTATGTGCAGTTTACAGGACCTAACTATGAGACCCCGGCAGAGATAAGACTTGCTCAGCGCTGGGGTGGTGATGCTGTCGGAATGAGTACCGCATGTGAAGCTATGGCAGCCCGTCATATGGGAATGGAAGTCTGCGGAATTTCCTGTATCACAAATATGGCAGCAGGGATTTCAAAAGAAGCGCTGAACCATGAAGAAGTGCAGGAGACAGCAGACCGTATAGCGGAGTTTTTCCAGAAACTGGTTGAAAAAGTAGTGGTAAATATGTAATCCTGGAAAGAAGGAAATTTTAAGAAAAGAGAAACACAAATGATAACATTGAATGATTACCTGTATTCCGGAGATACCCTTCTTCGGATACTGAAAAAATATATCCGGGATCTGCGGACAGAAGCAAAAGAAAAACGCAACGAGATCGATCTGGTACACTGTAATTTCCTGATCCAGATCCAGGAACTTCTGGAACATAACGATTTCCTTACTGCCCAGTCCCAGAAGATCCGGGAATTTTATAAATATATGGCAGGGGAATACCCGTTTCTGGCATTTACCTTCAAGGGAAGGATCAAATCTCTGATCCGTGCGGAAGAGAAATTTAATGGATATGTAGTAGAATTTATCTATGATTACTATAAAGAGCATGGGAAATATCCTTCCGTATCCCAGATCAAAGAGCGCTTAAGCTGCTTCCGGGATTTTATTGCCTACAGGATCGTTATCGCCATGCCGAGATGCCATCTTAAAAACGGCGAGAATGTCAGAGAAGAAGAACTTCGGTATCTTTATGAGATCGCCAATGTACTTCCGGGATTTCTGGAAGAAAGAGGATTTACCGCAGAGCCGGCCAGAGGCGTGCAGGAAAGTACCTCTCCACTGTTAAGCGAGGAAGCAAAACCTTATTACCGGGATTATATCTGCAACAACAGCGAGGAAGATTATCAGTCTCTGCATATTACTTTTTATGATAACAGCTCCAGAAGTTATATGGAAGTACAGCTGCGTACAAAGGACATGGATGATGTGGCAGAGATTGGATCCGCGAACCATTTAAGTTATGAGAAAAAACAGGAAAGTGAGCGCAGAAGAAGAGATACCATTCCGGAGGGAGAATGCATCTATTTTGATGAAGCTTACGAACGTGGAATGCGGCTTCTCGGACTGGATCTGGCAAAACTGGATGTCAATATGTTTGGTGCGGTAAACAACAGCCTGATCAATGACGGCTGTGGACTGTTTCGCGGAAGAATGATCCTTCCCTATGAGCATCTTTCTCGTTTTCAGAATGATATCATTGACTGAGGGAGGCCTGACATGAAAGATCTGACAAAGGGGAAACCTTCCACGCTGATCCTGTCCTTTGCACTTCCTGTATTTCTGGGAAATCTTCTGCAGCTGACGTACAGCCTGGCAGATACCAGGATCGTGGGAAGCTTTCTGAAAGAAGATGCGCTGGCAGCTGTAGGGGCTACCAGTCCTTTGAGCGGCCTGATCATCGGATTTCTGATGGGCCTTGCAAATGGGTTTGCCATAGTAACTGCACAGAAATTTGGCGCCGGAAATCGAGAGGAAGTGAGAAAATCGTTTGCATTGTCTCTTTTGATGGGCAGTGTGATCTCTCTGGCCCTGACCGTTCTGGGACTTTTGTTTCTTCATCCGATCCTGGGATTTTTAAATGTGCCGGATCGTCTGGTGGGAACTGCCAGAGCATATATTTTTATTATTATCGCAGGCATGCTGACAACATTTCTTTATGATACCTGTGCGGCATCGCTGCGTGCGTTGGGAGATACGGTGACACCGCTTGTGATCTTGGCGGTGTCTGTGACTTTAAATATCGCAGGAGATCTGTTCTTTATCCTGGTGATAAAAGCAGGCGTACAGGGAGCAGCCATTGCCACAGTACTCTCACAGACTTTGGCGTTTCTTGTATGCTGGTTTTATATGATCCGCAGATATGAGATCCTCCGGCTGAAAAAAGAGGATTTTACAGGATTGGACAGAAATATGATGAAAAATATGCTGAGTTCCGGCTTGTCCATGGGATTTGTAAGTTCTCTTGTAAATCTTGGTACTCTGGCGCTGCAGACTTCCATCAACCGTCTGGGAAGAGATATCATCGTGGCCCATACAGCGGCCCGCAAGATCACGGAGATGTTTATGATCATGTTTGGTGTGTTTGGGCAGACGATGGCGATCTTCTGCGGGCAGAATGCCGGGGCAGGGCGGATGGACCGCGTGCGCCATGGAATCGGCCTGGCAGTTCTGTATACCTGTATCTGGTCTGTGATGACAGTGATCTTCAGTTTTACTATTGGAAAACAGCTGATATATCTGGTTACAGGAAGCCGGAACGAGACTGTGATCCTCAATGCAACGAATTATCTTAAATTTGATACGGTTTTTTATTTCGTAACGGCTGTGATCAGTGTCCTTCGAAATGCCATGCAGGGATTGGGAGAAACGGTGATCCCTCTTGTTTCCAGTGCATTGGAGATGATCGGAAAAGTAGTGATCGCGGTGACGCTGGTACCGCTTTTGGGATATACCGGTGTGATCGTGGCAGAACCTATTGTGTGGATCATTATGGTGATCCCGCTGATCGTGAAGATCTTTAAGATGCCGGAATTAAAGAAAACAGCCTGAGAGATCAGAAGATCAGATCAAAAAGAGCCACGTAAAAAATATAGTATATAAAAGTATAGTATAAAAAAGCACATTGCATGGAGTAAAGCGTCACCCAAACGTCTGACTTTGGGGTGTGGTTTAACCATGGCAATGTGCTTTTTTACTGGATAAACTGCGAAGCATTTATTCGAGTTGGAGCTGCGCAGTGAATGCGGATTGAGAGTATCCGCCTGACCTTTACATATTTGGTGCGGTTTCTTTTGAATCCTCTTTCTCAGGAAAGATATGTCTGAAAATAAAACGTACGATCGGGCCTGCATAGATCAGCTGCCAGAAAAATGCAACAGGAAAGTTCATAAAAGTTGTCTGAAGCCAGACTGCGATAAACTGATTTCCTGCATGTTTAAAGAAAAGAGTTGCAAAAAAGCTCATCAGCGGACACATAAAGGCAACAGAGGCAACAGAAATTGCAAGAATCATACTGAATGGATGACAGTTACGAAAATTTACCATGCGGTTCGCGCAGGCAAAGGCAAGTTTGGATACAAGGAAGAAATCAAGGACAAAGGCGATCGGTCCCATAAAAGTCAGCTCGCGAAAAGCGGAGAGGAACACGCTGTTTGTCATTGCTCCGGTATTCAGTACAATGTTGTAACAGATCATGGCGTAAACCATGAAAAATACCATGATGATAGTAAAGATGACTTCCTGAAATTTGTTTTTTGGCATAAAAAATCCTCCTTTAAAATGATTAAGTGATAATGTAAAACCGTAAAGCATGTGTTGTTCGTTAATCATTCAGGAGAATGTGCGTTTCCAATATATGACAGGATTTTGCCATAAACCATATTCAGTTTTTATTTCGGCGATTATATTATCATAATCTGCAAAGCCTTGTCAATACGTAAAATTCTCGCATTTCTGTTAAATATTCTGAAAATATTGACGAAATAGTCGGGCGGACATTCGTAACTCAGCAGGGGACTTTCTTGATTCGATTAAATAAGTAATTGAGAAAAAAATGACAGTAACCCCTCTTGACCACAAAAGTTAGGTATAGTAAATTTATAAATGGTTAGCAGGTTCTAACTATTGCGTAAATAATTGTGACGGGCCGTATCCCCTGACAAAACGCGGCCCGGGCAAAGTTTACGGACAGGGCGAAAGGCCAGACAGGAGGATAAATATCAAATGGAATATTTAGAGATCGAGAAAGTCATTGGAAGAGAGATCATTGATTCAAGAGGAAATCCGACCGTAGAGGCAGAGGTTTATCTGGCAGATGGAACGATAGGAAGAGGAGCAGCACCAAGTGGTGCATCCACAGGAGAGTTCGAAGCACTTGAGCTGAGAGATCAGGATAAGGCCCGTTTCGGAGGAAAGGGTGTTTCCAAAGCCGTTGAAAATATCAATACTGTAATTAACGATGCACTGACAGGAATGGATGCATCTGACATTTATGCAGTGGATGCTGCCATGATCAGGGCAGATGGAACAAAAGATAAATCCAAACTTGGTGCAAATGCCATTCTTGCGGTGTCTATTGCATGCGCACGTGCAGCGGCGATTTCCCTTGACATTCCGCTTTACAGATTCCTTGGCGGTGTGAATGGAAACAGACTTCCGGTTCCGATGATGAATATTTTAAATGGTGGGGCACATGCCGCAAATACCGTAGATGTTCAGGAATTTATGATCATGCCTGCAGGAGCGCCGAGCTTCAAAGAGGGACTTCGCTGGTGCACAGAGGTATTTCATGCACTTGCGGCACTTCTGAAAGAAAAAGGCCTTGCAACGAGTGTTGGTGATGAAGGTGGTTTCGCACCGGATCTTGGAAGCGATGAAGAAGCCATCGAGTACATTCTCGAGGCAGTAAAGAAAGCGGGCTATGAGCCTGGAAAAGATTTTGTACTTGCTATGGATGCTGCATCCAGTGAGTGGAAAGGAAGCCAGAAGGGTGAGTATGTCCTTCCGAAATGTGGAAAGAAATTTACATCTTCAGAGCTTGTTGAGCACTGGAAGAACCTGATCGAGAAATACCCGATCTACTCCATCGAGGACGGCCTTGACGAGGAAGACTGGGAAGGATGGCAGATCATGACAAAAGAGCTGGGTGGAAAAGTACAGCTCGTAGGTGATGACCTGTTTGTTACAAATACCGAGCGCCTTGAAAAAGGTATCAGCCTTGGATGCGGAAATTCCATCCTGATCAAACTGAATCAGATCGGCTCTGTATCCGAGACTCTGGAAGCAATCAAAATGGCACATAAAGCAGGCTATACTGCAATCTCATCTCATCGTTCCGGTGAGACAGAAGATACAACTATTGCAGATCTTGCGGTAGCATTAAATACCTGCCAGATCAAGACCGGAGCGCCGTCCAGAAGTGAGCGTGTTGCAAAATACAATCAGCTTCTCCGAATTGAAGAAGAGCTTGGGGATGCAGCGGTATACCCGGGATTTAAGGCATTCAATATTAAGAGATAACAGACCTTTCATATAAAATCAGCCAGGAGTACACCGGGGCCGGAACAGAATTTCTTCTGTATCGGCCCCGGTTTTTGAGCTTTTTTTAAAAAGATGTGTTCAGACGCATTTTTTTGGAAAAAAATAAGGTTGCCAGAATTGTAAAAATGGTATATTATGTTTAACAGCCATGTGAACAAAGAAAAAAATTGAATATTGGAGATGCTATGAAAGAATACGTAAATACTTTTATGCATTACAGGTTTCTTCTGAGAGAACTTGTAAAAAAAGGAATCAAACTGAAGTACAGACGTTCTTATCTTGGTATTATATGGTCCCTGTTGGAACCTCTTCTTACCATGATGGTACTGACGATCGTATTCGGTACTCTGTTTGGAAACAAAGACAAGACATTCCCTGTATATATCCTGACAGGCCGTCTGCTGTACAGCTACTATTCAAGTTCGACGACACGCGCACTGAAATCAGTCCGGGCGAATGCGGCGATGATCAAGAAAGTTTATGTGCCGAAGTATATTTATCCGCTGTCAAGCGTACTTTATAATTATGTAATTTTTCTGATCTCACTGATCGTGCTGGCTATCGTTGCAGTCGTACAGGGAATCCAGCCTACAATTTATATGCTGCAGATCCCAATCGCACTGATCCTGGTTCTTCTGCTTTCTTATGGATGTGGAATGATTCTTGCGACGATCGGAGTATTTTTCAGGGATATGGAATATCTTTGGTCAGTAGCACTGATGATCATTATGTATACCTGTGCGATCTTTTACTATCCTTCCAGACTTTTAAAGAGTGGATTTGCATGGATACTGAAATTTAATCCGCTGTATTGTATTATCAGTATTTTCCGTTCAGCCATGTTTGGCGAGATGATGAATATGCACTATTTTGCTTATGCGCTTATATTCAGTCTGGTTGCAATCGTAGTTGGAATGATCTGTTTCAAAAAGAAGCAGGATGACTTTATACTTTATATATAATTGCGGATTTACAGGAGAGAAAAATGGGAAAACCGGCAGTTGTAGTAGACAATGTAAGTATGAAATTTAATCTCAGTAAAGAAAAGGTCGATAACCTGAAAGACTATCTGATTAAATTCATAAAAAAAGAAATTAAATATAATGAATTCTGGGCTCTTCAGAATGTGAATTTTGAGGTGCAGAAGGGAGACCGTGTTGGTATCCTGGGACTGAACGGAGCTGGAAAAAGTACTCTGCTTAAAGTGATCGCAGGTGTATTCAAACCTACGGAAGGTAAAGTTATCAAAAACGGAAGACTGGTTCCTCTTCTTGAACTTGGAGCCGGCTTTGATCCACAGTATACCGGACGTGAGAATATTTATCTTTACGGAGCAATGCTTGGATATTCCAAGAGTTTCATTGAAGAGAAATTTGATGAGATTGTTGAATTTTCAGAGTTGAAGGAATTCATTGATGTACCGATCAAGAACTATTCTTCCGGTATGAAAGCAAGACTTGGATTTTCCATCGCAACACTGGTATCACCGGATATCCTGATCCTGGATGAGGTACTTTCCGTAGGAGATGCCAAATTCCGGAAAAAGAGTGAGAAAAAAGTTCTCAGTATGTTCGACAAAGGCGTCACCGTTTTGTTTGTCTCACATTCTCTGCAGCAGGTACAGCGCCTCTGCAACAAAGCGATGATCCTTGAAAAAGGAAAACTGATCGCATATGGTGACATTGATGAGATTTCCGAGCAGTATGAGAAAATGATCGATTAACAGAAACAGGAAAACTTCAGGCAGATGCCCGAAAAATGGCGATAGCCAGACAATTTGCGGAAATAATGCAAATGTCTGGCTATTGTGTTATTATACTATGGAAGAACAGGGAAGTAAAAAATGACATTACAGCAGATTCTTGAAGAAGTAAAGAATGGCCGGCTCTCTGTGGAGCATGCAGAGAACCTTCTGAAAAAAGAAGGATATGAGGAAATGGATTATGCGAAGCTGGATACTACCCGAAAAGAACGGACCGGTTTTGCGGAAGTGGTTTACTGTGCAAGAAAAGCAGATGAACATCTTTTGAATATTTACCAGAAACTTTATGAGGAAGACGGAGAAGTGTTTGGAACAAGGGCGTCCAGGCATCAGTATGAACTGGTAAAGAGCATCCTTCCTCAGGTGGTTTATGATCCGGTTTCCGGAATTTTGAAGATTGAAAAAGAAAAAGAACATATTGGAAAAATTGCAGTGTGTACAGCCGGAACTGCAGATATTTCCGTTGCGGAGGAAGCAGCCCAGACAGCAGAGTATTTCGGTACCCACGTGGAACGGATCTATGATGTGGGGGTCAGTGGTATGCACAGGCTTTTTTCCAGATTGGATACCATCCAGGAGGCCAACTGTGTGGTTGCGGTAGCCGGAATGGAGGGAGCGCTGGCAAGCGTGATGGGGGGACTTGTGAAACGCCCGGTGATCGCAGTACCTACTTCTGTAGGATATGGAGCCAGCTTCCATGGGCTGTCAGCACTTCTGACCATGATCAATTCCTGTGCCAACGGAATTGCGGTAGTAAACATTGACAACGGATTTGGAGCCGGATATCTGGCAACCCAGATCAATCGGCTTGCGGAGGGAAAATAGATGAAAAACAAATTATATCTGGAGTGTACCTCCGGGATCAGTGGAGATATGACCGTTGCGGCACTTCTTGATCTGGGTGCAGACAGAGAAAAGCTGGAGCGAGCGCTTAAAAGCCTTCCGGTAAAAGGCTTCGATATAAAGATCAGCCGAGTGGTAAAATCCGGGATCGACGCCTGTGATTTTGATGTGCTTCTTGATCAGGAACATGAGAATCACGATCATGATATGGAATATCTGCACGGACATCATGGGAATTCTCACGGCCATGAAGGACATCATCATGAACATGGTCATGACACCCTGGATGTGTATGAGCATACCCATTTTCATGAACATCGTGTGCAGGAAGCTCATGTAAACAGTCATACACATACAGAAACGATGCATTCCAACCGCGGTCATCACCACCACGAACACCGCGGCCTTAATGAAATCATGGAGATCATCGACCATGCAGATATGACAGACCGTGCGAGATCCTATGCGAAAAAAATCTTCACCATCCTGGCCCATGCAGAGGCGAAAGCCCATAATGTACCGGAAGATCAGGTGCATTTCCATGAAGTGGGGGCAGTGGATTCCATTGTGGATATTCTTTCAGTTGCAATCTGCATGGATGATCTGGATGTGGAGGAAGTAATCGTTCCAAGACTCTGTGAGGGAAGCGGAACCATTCGCTGCCAGCATGGAATCCTTCCGGTTCCGGTGCCTGCAGTCAGCAACATTGTAAGTGCCCATCATCTGAAACTGCATATCACGCCGGTACAGGGCGAGCTGGTAACGCCTACCGGAGCAGCCATTGTGGCAGCATTCCTTACATCAGAAAAACTGCCGGAAGATTTTACCGTGGAAAAGATCGGCATCGGAGCCGGCAAGCGCCAGTACGAATGTCCGGGAATCCTCCGTGCCATGCTGATCCGGAAATCCGGGGATGATTCAGGAACGGATGTCTCCACGGAAACAGACACCATCGTGAAGCTGGAATCTAACATTGATGACTGTACAGGAGAAACCCTGGGTTATGTTATGGAATGCCTGTATGGGGCAGGAGCCAGAGAAGCCAATTACATGCCGGTATTTATGAAAAAAAACCGCCCGGCATGGCTGCTTACCGTTCTCTGCAAAAAAGAGCAGATTCCGGCAATGGAGCAGATTATTTTCAGAGAAACGACGACCATCGGGATCCGCCGTCAGGAGATGGAGAGAACCATTCTGAAACGGGAAAAAAGAATGGTTACAACCCCTCTGGGGGAGGTAGAAGTAAAAGTCTGCACTTTTGATGGAAAGGAATATTTTTACCCGGAATACGAAAGTGTAAAAAAGCTCTGTAAAAAAACGGGGATGTCCTATAAGGAAGCATATCATATGGCTGTCTGGGGATGAGGTTAAAATATCTGTTCATGGATAATACGGCTTACATATTGACACATTTTCGAAAAAAATATATAAATGTATATAGAATGATCATTGTCGGAAAGAGAACGGCAGTGATACAGTAAGGCAGAAGCAGGAGAAGGATTTATGGCGGTAACGATACAGCAGATTGCAGAACGGGCAGGGGTTTCCAGAGGAACCGTAGATCGGGCATTAAACCACAGAGGACGGATCAATCCGGAGGTGGCAGAGAAGATCTGTCGTCTGGCGGACGAGATGGGATATGTACAGAAAGAACGGAAACGTTCCAGAACGGCCAAAGATGAAAGACTGAAGATCGGAGTGGTGACACAGCTTGCCAGATCCTCTTTTATGCAGGAAGTAAACCGTGGTATTGAGAAAGCTTCCCAGGAACTGAAAGAAAAAGGAATCCAGCTGATCCTGAAAGAAGGCCTTTCCGTTGATGAGGACGAACAGCTTCAGGCCATTGAAGAACTGGAACAGGAAGGAATCCGTGGCCTTGCGGTGATGCCGGTGGACAGTGAGGCTGTCCGGGAGAAACTGAATGCTCTCATTGAAGAGAAGAATATTCCTGTGGTAACCTTTAACTCGGATATTGTAGGAACAAGAAGAGCCTGCTTTGTGGGAATGGATAACCGTAAGAGCGGACGTACCGCAGCGGGTCTCTTAGGAATGATGACAAGAGGAAGCGGAAAGATCCTGATCATTACCGGATATTTCAGCAACCATGTTGACAATCAGCGTGTGGATGGGTTTGTGGAAGAAGCCAAGAAAGCGTTTCCGCATCTGGAGATCGCCGGGGTTCACGGAAGTTTTGACGAGGCGTCGGAAGTGGAGCATATTATCGAGAATGCCATGATGAGCACGTCCGGGATCAGCGGGATCCTGGTGGTATCCGGCGGCCAGGCTGGAGTGGGAAAAGCGTTTGATAAGCTCAGGCTGGACCGCCGTCCGTATGTTGTGATCTATGATCAGACACCGAAGAATGAAAAAGCACTGAAAAATGATTCCGTGGATTTCCTCATCGATCAAAACGGATATGTCCAGGGCTATGAACCGCCCAGGATCCTGGCAGATATCCTGACCAAGGGACAGGAACCGGAACGGGAATTCCTTTTTACAGATATCAAGATCAAAACCAAATATAATCTGTGATCGGGCCATCTGGCGAAAGATCACACGGAAAAATAAGAAAAGTCTGCAGAAACCTGCAGGCTTTTTTTGCATGGAAAGGACCTGCCCTGTTGTGTGCTATGGGGAATGCCATTGGAAATATTTGCAGTAAATATAAGCGAAAATTCTGACAATGAGCCTATGAGGAACTGATAATATGGGGAATGTGTACTATGAAAGCGTGCTATATGCGTGCTAAAATCTAAAGCACGTAAAAGCACGTAATAACAATAGCCACTTTCAACAAAATAAAACCACAGAAATTGTACAGAATAACAGAAAACAAAGAAAATGGAAAGAAGTACTTGCTCAATTTGAAAAAGAGTGCTATATTAACACCATAAGGAACACGCAAGAAAGCACGCTGAAAAGGAATAAAAGCACGCAAAACAAAAAAGCACACAAAAAAGAAGTAAAAAATAAACCATCAAACAAACGGAGGTAAGATCATGAAGTATATCGAATTTGATGAATCCAGACCAATGGATCTGGTACTCCTTGGAAGAGTTGCCATTGATTTCAACCCTGCTTACAACGATCAGGTGAAAGAAGAGTTCAAACCCCTGAAGAAAGTACATATGTTTGAGAAATTTGTAGGAGGATCTCCTGCAAACATCGCTGTAGGTGTTACCAAACATGGCCTGAAAGCAGGATTCATCGGAAAGGTTTCTGACGATCAGTTCGGTGAGTATGTAGTGGATTATTTCAATGAGAGAGGAATCGATACCTCACAGATCACAAAGTGCACAAACGGAGAGAAACTGGGACTTACCTTTACCGAGATGCTTTCTCCGAAGGAAAGCAGCATCCTCATGTATCGTAACCGCATCGCAGACCTGCAGCTTCATGTAGATGATATCCATGAGGACTACATCAAAAACGCAAAAGCGATCCTCATTTCAGGAACAGCTCTTGCAGAGAGTCCGTCCAGGGAAGCAGCCATCAAAGCAGTTATGCTTGCAAAGAAAGTAAATACAAAGATCATCTTTGATATCGATTACAGAGAATACAACTGGAAGAACGCAGATGAGATTTCCATCTACTATTCCATCGTAGCCAAGGAAGCCGACATCATTATGGGCTCCAGAGAAGAGTTCGACCTTACAGAGAAGCTGATCAAAGAAGGCATGACCGATGAGGAGAGTGCAGCTTACTGGCAGTCAAAGAATGCAAAGATCGTTGTGATCAAACATGGTATGAAAGGTTCCACAGCATACACCATCGACGGACAGAAATTCAGCATCAAGCCATTCCCGGTTGAGGCAAGAAAAGGCTTCGGCGGCGGTGACGGATACGGCTCCGGATTCCTGTATGGACTGTATCAGGGATGGGAGATCATCGACTGTCTGGAGTTCGGTTCCGCAGAGGCATCCATGATGGTTAAGAGCAACAACTGCTCCGACTCCCTTCCGGGACCAGATGAAGTTCACGCATTCATTAAAGAAGAAAAAGAAAAATTCGGCGAAATGATCGCAAGAGTATAAAGAAAAGGAGTGGAAAAAATGGCAAAGACAGTAAGAATGACAACTGCACAAGCAATTGTAAAATTCCTGGATAATCAGTACGTTTCCATGGACGGAGTGGAGACAAAATTTGTAGAAGGCTTTTTCACGATCTTCGGACACGGTATTGCCGTAGGACTTGGTGAGGCACTGGATACCAACCCGGGCCAGTTAAAGGTTCTTCAGGGAAGAAACGAGCAGGGCATGTGCCACGTTGCAACCGCTTTTGCAAAACAGAGCAACCGTAAGAAAATTATCGCATGCGCTTCTTCCATCGGACCTGGAGCCGCAAACATGGTAACCGCATGTGCGACAGCTACAGTAAACAACATTCCGCTTCTTGTATTCCCGGCAGATACTTTTGCATCCCGTCAGCCTGACCCGGTTCTTCAGCAGCTGGAGCAGAGCAGCAGTCTTGCCATCAGTACAAACGATGCATTCAAACCAGTCTGCAAATACTGGGATAGGATCACAAGACCGGAGATGGTTATGACAGCTCTTATCAACGCAATGAGAGTTCTTACAGATCCGGCTGAGACAGGTGCATGCTGTATCGCACTCTGCCAGGATGTTGAGGGCGAGTCCTTTGACTTCCCGGAGTACTTCTTCAAGAAAAGAGTACACAGAATCACAAGACCGGTTGCAGTAGACGAAGAGCTTGAGGATGTGGCAGAAATCATCGCAGGAGCCAAGAAACCACTGGTTATTGTTGGTGGTGGTGTCCGTTATTCAGAAGCAGGAGAAACCGTTGAGAAATTCTGTGAGGAGTTCAAGATCCCCTTTGGTGAGACACAGGCCGGAAAGAGCGCCTGCCAGTCCAGCAATCCATACTGCCTTGGCGGTATCGGTGTAACAGGAACCTATGCTTCCAACATCATCGGTAAAGACGCCGACGTGGTAATCTCCATCGGTTCCAGAATGTCTGACTTTACAACAAGTTCCAAGCATCTGTTCCAGAACGAGGATGTTCAGTTCGTAAGCATCAACAACTGCAGATTCCACGCATACAAGATGGATGCGGTAAAAGCAGTGGGCGATGCAAAAGTTACCGTAGAAGCACTTGCAGAGAAACTTCGTGCAAGAGAATATAAATCCACATACACAGATGAGATCGAGAAAGCAAAAGCTGCATGGGATAAAGAGATGGAGCGTCTGGGAAGCATCGAGTACACAGGAGATGACTTTGAGCCGTTGATCAAGGCAAGAGATCCACGTACCATTCCGGAGTATGTAAAACTTACAAACGGAAAGATCACACAGACAGCAGCACTTGCAGCAATCAACAGAACCATCGACAAAGATGCAACCATCATCACAGCAGGCGGCTCTCTTCCAAGCTGTATGCAGCGTATGTGGAGAACAGACAAACGTGGCGGATATCATGCAGAGTACGGATATTCCTGCATGGGATACGAAGTTGCCGCTACCCTTGGTGTAAAATTCGCAGAGCCGGATAACGAAGTATACTGCGTAGTTGGTGACTCCAGCTTCCAGATGCTCCACAGTGAGATCATGACCATCATGCAGGAGAGACAGAAAGTCAACATCATGGTATTTGATAACTGCGGATTCGGCTGCATCAACAACCTTGAGATGAACCACGGAATCGGAAGCCTTGCAACAGAGTTCCGTTACACAGACGGTAAGAAACCGACCGGAGACCTGATCCCTGTAGATTATGCAAAAATCGGCGAAGGTTATGGCCTGAAGACTTATACCTGCCGCACCATCCAGGAGCTTGTGGACGCTCTGGAAGATGCCAAGAAACAGGATGTTGCATGCCTCTTTGATCTGAAAGTTATCCCGAAGACCATGACAGACGGATATGAGTCCTGGTGGGATGTAGGAATTGCAACAACATCTGAGAAAGAAAGTGTAAGAAAGGCCTGCGAGGGAGTTATGAAAGGCCGTGAAGAGGCAAGACTGTACTAATCTGGGAGGTAAGAAAATGAGTAAAGTATTTGGTTATCCGGAATATGACGAAAAAGGCGAAAAGATTCTTACAACATACGATAATGAGTACAAGGCCATGATGATGGACATCCGTGTTTACCGTATGAAAGCAGGAGAGACAAGAACATTTTTAAGAGAGGGTGAGGAGACAGCAGTTCTCCTTCTCTCCGGAAACATTACTTATAAATGGAACGGAAACGAGGCGACAGCAACAAGAAAAGATGTGTTCACAGAAGGACCATGGTGCGTTCACGGATGCACAGGAACAGAGATCACAGTTGTGGCAAATGCAGAGTCACAGATCCTTGTTCAGTGCACAAAGAATGAAAAAGATTTCGGTGCAAAACTTTATAAACCGGAAGATGCTCCGTGGGGATATTCCTGTGTGGGCAAATTCGGAAATGTTGCAAAGAGAAGGGTAAACACCATCTTCGATCATGACATTTCACCGGAGTCCAACATGGTACTTGGTGAGGTCCTCAACGACAGAGGAAACTGGTCCGGATATCTGCCACACAGACATCCACAGCCGGAGACATACTTCTTCAAATTCGATCATCCGGAAGGATTCGGAGCAAGCTTTGTAGGAGATCAGGTATTCAAGAGCACAGATGAGAGCTTTTCCGCAATTCCCGGAGGAGAGCTTCATCCGCAGGCAGTTGCACCTGGATATCAGATGTACACATGCTGGATGATCCGTCACATCGATGGAAATCCGTGGCTGCAGACAGACCGTTGCGAGGATGAGAGATATACCTGGCTTCATGATGCTGAATTCTAGGAATCTGGTAAAACGAATACTGACACGTAAATAACCGGCAGCAGAACGAGGAGAAACCGTTGCTGTCCCAAAAAACGGACAGCAGCGAATCTGCTGCTATTATGAAAGAAATTGTACTGACTGAAGGGAGATTTTGACAATGGCAAGAGAATTTATTGTACCTGGAGAAATTATTTCCGGTTCCGGAGCACTGGATATGGCGGAAAACGCACTGAAACTCCTTGGTAAAAAAGCTCTGATCGTAACCGATAAAGTAATGATCGACCTGGGAAACTGTGCAAAAGTTGAGAAGGCGCTGACAAATCAGGGCATTGCATACAGCATTTATTCTGACATCTGTGGTGAGCCGACAGATACCATGATTGAAAAAGGCTTACAGATCTATAAAGATGAGAACTGTGACTTCCTGGTAGCTTTGGGAGGCGGAAGCCCCATTGACTCCATGAAAGCTATCGGATCACTGGTAGTAAATGGCGGAAGCATTTCCGATTACATGGGAAAAGTGATCGATGTAAAGATGCCGCCAATGGCAGCAATCCCTACTACAGCAGGAACGGGATCTGAGGCAACACAGTTCACGATCATCACAGATACTAAAAAAGACATCAAGATGCTTCTTAAAGGCAAAGTTCTCATGCCGGATCTTGCCATTATCGACCCGCAGTTTACTATGACTGCACCTCCAAAGATCACAGCAGCAACAGGCCTTGATGCACTTTGTCACTGTGTGGAAGCTTATACATCCAGAAAAGCACAGACACTTTCTGATACTTTTGCAGTATCTGCAGTAAAGAGGATCTTTAAATATCTTCCAGTTGCATACAAAGACGGAAAGAACGAAGAAGCCCGTGTACAGATGTCTGTAGCTGCTCTTGAGGCAGGAATCGCATTCAACAATGCATCTGTTACCATTATCCACGGAATGAGCCGTCCGATCGGAGCACTGTTCCATGTAGCACACGGACTTTCCAATGCCATGCTTCTGAAAGAGTGCCTTACCTTTGCGCTTCCTGGAGCATATGACAGATTTGGTGCCCTTGGCCGCGATATCGGTGTTGCAGATGCCTCCGATTCCGATCAGGAAGCAGCTGAGAAATTCCTGAAAGCAGTAGAGGCACTTGTAAATGAACTGGATACTCCGACTCTGGAGCAGTTCGGAATCAACAAAGAAGAATTCTTCAATGTAATTGATAAAATGGCACATGACGCTATGGACAGCGGAAGCCCGCAGAATACCATGCGTGACGTAACCGAAGAAGAAGTGAAAGAAATCTACAGAAAACTCTGGTAAAATGCACATGTAAATCCGAAATGCCAGATAAGAAAAGACTCCGGACCGGAGAAAAAGGCTCCGGAGTCTTTTTTTCCGTAGTAAAAACAGCGGCAGCTGCAAAAGAAAGGGAGGCATATCCTTCGTGAGAAAAAAATATATCTGTATTCTGGCGGCAGTTTTAAGTTTTTGCAGCCTTTCCGGATGCGGGCCCTCAGCAAAGAAAACAGAAGAGGAAAAGGTAACCATCGGTGTTGTCACAAAATCCAAAAGCAGTGAATACTGGCTGTCCGTCTGTGACGGAATGGAAGATGCGGCGGAAAAATATCATGCGGATGTGGTGATCCTGTCTCCGGATTCTGAGACAGAGGAAAAAGTCCAGAAAAATATGATCAGGGATCTTCTGAAAACAGATATCCAGGCGCTGGCGGTTTCCCCAATTGATTCTTATGAATGCGAAGAGTATGTGCAGCAGGCGAAGGAAAAAGGTATTTCCGTGTACGCTTGCGATACCCCCATAGAAGATGCAGATGTACCTTATATCGGAATTGACAATGAAAAACTGGGTTATGAGCTTGGCGAGCAGCTTGCCAGGGCCCTGGATCATAAGGGAAAGATCGGTGTGATCGCCGGTGATTTTAATCAGGCAGGGCATCGGATGCGTGTTAACGGATTTGAAAAATATATGGAAAAAGAACCCGGGATCACCATTGAAATGGTGCGAAACGGTTACAGCAATATGCAGGTTTCTCAGAAAGATGTGGATGAGATCCTTAAGAAGTATCCGGATCTTGACGGGATCATGACCACCAGTGCTGTGACGGCCCTGGGACTTGCGGAGGCAACGGAAGGGAGGGAAATCTCCATTGTTTCCGTAGATGCTCAGGAAGATGCTCTGAAAGCAGTTCAGGATGGACGTATCGTGGCCCTGGGTGCCCAGTCCGGTTATCAGATTGGTTACGAAACCATCCGGTATATTGTGAACGATCTGGAAGGAAAGAGAACCGGAGAGGATGAGATCCTGGATTCCCAGGTGCTTACCACGGAAAATATTGATGCATACATAAAAGAAGATAAATATTCTTCTTCATAAAGTACACAGACATGAATCAGAGAGAATTTATCCAAAAATAAAACACAAAACATAAAAATAGGACAAAAACAGAATGCAGAGAAATCTGAACCAGAAAAACTTTGGCACAGATTTAACAGTCAGGCAAAAATAATACCGAAAAAACTAAAATTTCTCACACTTTGATAATCCCGTATTTTCGATAAAATAGAATCATCAAAAGGAAGTCGAAAGCAAAAACGAAAAGAAATGAAAGGGCGGGATAATAAGATGGAGAAGAAGAAAAAACTTTCGGTATCAACAGGGCTGTGTTATGCTGGAGGAGATGTAGGATGTAATATCGTGTTCGGAATGATCGGAACACTGCTGACGCTGTTTTACACAGATTATGTAGGGATCAGCGCAGCAACAGTAGGACTGGTAATGTTACTTTCCAGATGCTTTGACGGATTTTCCGATCTGGTCATGGGTGTTATTGTAGAGAGGACCAATTCCAAATGGGGAAAATCAAGACCCTGGCTTCTGTGGATGAGCATTCCGTTTGCGCTGTCAGCAGTGCTGCTTTTCACAGTGCCGCATACAACAGGGATGCTTCAGTTTCTGTATCTCTTTGTAACTTATAACTTCTGTACGACCATATGCTATACAGCGATCAATCTTCCATATGGAAGTCTTTCATCAATGATGATCCGTGAATCATCTGAGAGAGATAAACTCAGTGTTTTGAGAATGGGACTCTCTCCTATCGGAAAGATCGTTGCTGCAACCTGTACACTGCCGCTTGTAAAGCTTCTTGGAAATGATCAGGCTGCATGGATCAAGGTTATGAGCGTATGGGCAGTGCTTGCACTTGCACTTCTGCTTCTCTGCTTCTTCAAATGTGAGGAGAAGGTTCAAATCGAAGCAAGAAAGAAAGATGAGAAGCTTCCGGTTCCGACAATGCTGAAGGCACTTTTCACAAATCAGTATTTCTGGGCAGTAATGATTCTGTGGACAGTACAGAGTGTATCCTTTACGATCACAGGAACTATTCTTCCGTACTACTGCAAATATATCTTCAACAATGATACATGGATGTACAGTGCACTGTTCCTTACAGAAACACTGGTGCTGGTAGTGGGAATCTTCGTCTGCTCACCGTTGATCAAGAAATTCGGAAAAAGAAACATCGCATTTATCGGCGGATTTGTTGCACTTGGCGGACAGCTTCTGTTTTTCTTGAACCCATACAGCTTCGGCTTCATGGTAATGAGCTGTGTTACACGTGCGATCGGACTTGCACCGTTAAATGCAGTTGTATTCAGTATGGTTGGTGATGTAGTTGAGTTTGGACAGTGGAAAAACCACATCCGTCAGGAAAGCCTGATCTTTGCAGGCGGTTCCATCGGAACAAAAGTTGGTGCAGGTCTTGCATCAGCAATGATCACAGGACTGTTAAGCAGCTCCGGATATGTAAGCTCATCTGCAGGAATAACTGCACAGCCGGAAACAGCACTGGAGATGATCGTTTCCCTTTACAAATTCGGACCGATCCTCATTGCGGCAGTGATCATCGTAACACTTTTCGGATATAAACTTGACAAAATGTATCCGGCGATCATGCAGGAGCTTACCGAACGCGAGGCACACGGACAGTTATGATCGACTTGTAAAACATATATTCAACCACAAACAGAAAACAGGCAGGGGTAAAACACTCCTGCTGTTTCCTGCGTTCATGAGCGTACAGCCGAAGCGGAAGAGAGATATCCGCTTTGCAGAAGGGAGGAGTTCTTGTGTTAAAAAGCATCCGGGCAAAAATCCTGCTGGCGATCCTGGCAGTTACCATGTTTACCGCTGGTTCCCTTACCGTGGTATTTTATCTCCGGGCGGCAGGGATGATCGAAGAAAACTATTCCGGGATCCTGTACGGACGGATGCAGCAGACAGTAAAAGATCTGGACGAATCCCTGAAAGAGATTTATTATGTGAATACGAGAACTGCCTGGGATGAAGAGATTCGGAACAATGCAGCGGATTACCTTCGTACCGGAAATGAAAACAGTCTGGAAAATATGGCAGGGCTTCTTCGGGAACACAGCCGGGAATATAAAGATATCAACTCGCTTTATTTTGTTTTTCCGGATAAAAAAATGGCGGTGACATCGGAAGAGTTTCCGGTAAACAAACAAGGGATTAAAGGAGAGCGGATCGAAGAGCTGGAAGAAGTACAGGAGATGGATTCCTTTCCGGTCCTTGTGGAATCCCTGGTCCATGAAGGCAGCAGTTTTCTTTCGGTGATCCAGAAGGTGGAAGATGACAACGGAGAGACATTGGGATATGTTGCGGCGGACATCAAGGAACGTGCCATTTATTATGAATATCTGGAAGCTGTCAATGATGAGAAGATCACCAGGATTCTGCTTGTGGATGGAAATAATGAGATCGTGACTTCAGAAGATTACAGTGATCTTGGGAAAACATTTCCTGAGATTACAGACCATGATGTTCCTAAAATGGAAGGATATACGGAAAAAAACGGTGTGATCTCCTTTTTCAGCAGAGGAAGTTTTTCAGACTGCGGGTTATACCTGGAAGTGCCCAAAAAAGAAGTTTTAAGCGGACTTTCCCAGATGAGGCTTTTCCTGATCGGAATCTTCGGGGCTGTTTTTGTGGCAGCTGTGCTTCTGGCACTGTGGCTTTCCAGGGTGGTCTGCGGACCACTTCGGTCCATGACCGGTACCATTGAGAAGGTTGGTGAGGGAGACTTAAGCCTCCGCACAGAAGTGACCACTGCCGATGAGATCGGAACCCTGGGAAAAGAATTCAACCATATGCTGGATTACATCGAAGATCTGATCGCCCAGGTGATCGAGGAGGAACAGCAGAAAAAAGATGCGGAACTGGAAGCACTGCAGTATCAGATCACACCGCATTTTATGTATAATACACTGAATTCCATCAAATTTGCCGCATTCTTAAAAGGAGAGAAAGAGCTGGCAGGCCTTATCGGAGATTTTGTGGAGCTTCTCCAGGCCAGCATTAATAAGAAGGGAAGCTTTCTTTCTGTTGCTGATGAGATCCATATTCTGAAAAACTATATCCATCTTCAGGATTTCCGTTATCAGGGGAGTTTTCAGGTGGAGTATGAGATTTGCGAGGAAGCATACCGGTGCTATATTCCAAGGCTGATCCTTCAGCCCCTTGTGGAGAACGCCCTTCTTCACGGGATTGACATCAAGCGGCAGACAGGAAAGATCTGGATCAGCGGAAAAGTAAAGGAAGGAGAACTGATCCTTATAGTAAAAGATAACGGAAGAGGAATGACAGAAGCACAGATCCGGGATCTTTTGGGAAGTCGTGAAAAAAAGACAAAGGGACTTTCCGCAGTGGGAGTTCCCAATGTAAAAGAACGACTGGAGCTTTATTATGGAGAAAAAGGTGGAATGAAATATGACAGCAGCAGTAATGGTACAATCGTTACTGTCTTTCTGCCAGCAATTTATGATATACCGGAAGAAGGGAGGAAAAGCTGATGTACAGAACACTGGTGGCAGATGATGATTTTCTGGTAAGGAGTTATCTGAAAACACTGGATTCCTGGGAAAAAGCTGGATACGAGATCGTGGATGATGCTGAGGACGGAGAGGAAGCCTACGGGTTTCTTCAGAAAGAAAAGATCGATGTTCTTGTGACGGATCTGACCATGCCTGTGATGGATGGCATTGAGCTGATCCGAAAGATCCGTGAGGAAAACAGGGATATCTATATTATCGTGCTCAGCTGTCATGATGATTTTGAATATGTAAAAGAGGCCATGCGCCTTGGCGCGGATGAATACGTGCTGAAAAACAGTCTGGATGAGGACAGTCTCTATGATACCCTGGAAAAATCAGCCCGGCTGATCGAAAACCGCAGGAAAAAAAGCCAGGAACAGGCGCAGGCAAGAAAACTGATCCATCTGGGAAGCCATGCCCTGAAATATTATTTTTTCAACGGCCTGATCTCCGGGATGCTGAAAAACCAGGCACGTGAGGAGAAACGTGTGGAAGCCGGGATCGCCGGGAAATATTTTAACAGTGCTGTGATCTGCATGTTTATGGAGAGATGGGCGGAGCGGGAACGGCAGTGGACTCCGCTGGAAGTGGAACAGTATTCCCATCATTTTCGCCACAGGCTTTTGGAACGGACGGAAGAGCTCCTTGGAACAGAAAGCGAATTTACAGAAGTGATCTATCTTGGTGCAGGGATTTTCTGTTGTTTTCTGGATCTTTCCAGGGACTGCAGGACCTCGGCCATGCAGCAGAGGCTGACAGAAGTTGCGGCCATCTGCTACCGGCACTGCCAGGAGGACTTTTGTGATTTTGGAATCAGTGTCAGCAGTGTCTGCATGGGAGAGGAAGGAATCCGTCAGGCTTACCAGCAGGCCAGAGAAATGATGAAACTGCATTTTTATGAGAAAAAAGAGATCCTTTATTTTGAAGGCCGGAAGAAAGAGGACAGTGTTCTGCCGGAAAGTGCCGACAGACTGGAGGGACAGATTTCTGCCCTGAAAGCAGAAAAAGACAGAAAAAAGGCGGAAGAACTCTGGGAGCAGGTTCTTACAGAATGCCAGAACCGTTATACAGACGGAAGGCTTCTTGTACAGTGGCTTAAGAAACTGAACCAGACAGCAGGTCTTGAAAAAGATCCAATCTGGTATGAAGAAATCGAAGATTTTGAAGAATTCCGGGAAAAGGGAAATTCCTGTATTTCGGAACTTTTTGCAGGAGGAGAGGATGTGGTTCCGGAGGGGATTTCTGCTGCTGTGAAAAAGGCGCTGGAGTTTATCCGGGAACATTATGAAGAGCAGATCAGCCTCCAGGATGCGGCAGATGCGGCGGAGGTGAATCCTGCCTATCTCAGTTATCTTTTCAAACAGGAGATGAAGATTGGTTTTTCCAATTATGTGCAGGAGCTTCGGATTGACTGTGCGAAGAAGCTTCTTTCCGGGACGAACTGCAGGGTGAAGGATGTGGCCCTGCGCTCCGGTTTCGGAGATTACCACTATTTTTCCAAGACATTTAAGAAGATCACAGGGATGAGCCCTGCGGAGTACCGGAAGGGTTCCGGCATATCATAGGGTATAGCAGAGAAGAGGAGCAAGAACATGGGTGTTACCATAAGACAGATTGCAGAGGCTGCTGGTGTTTCCAGAGGAACTGTTGACAGAGCGCTGAATAACAGAGGGCGTATCAGGCCGGAAGTGGCAGAACGAGTCCGGCAGATCGCAGAGGAGATGGGGTATAAACCGAATCAGCTGGGACGTGCCCTGTCCATGAGTAGAAATAATATCAAGATTGGCGTGATCCTTCAGGGTGCGGAGACTCCTTTTATGAAGGAAGTCATGAAGGGTGTTGAGGAGGCCAGGGCGGAAGTCGATAATCTGGGCGGCACGGTGCTGATCCATACCATTGAGCATCAAAGTGCAGAGGATGTTCTTTTTGCCATGGAAAAAATGCGGCAGGAAGAAGTCAGCGGTATTGCGATGGTTCCTCTTGAAGCCGAAGAGGTGAAAAAAGAGATCGACCGGTTTGTGGAAGAGTATCATATTCCGGTGGTGACTTTTACTTCCGATGTGGAGGATACGAAGCGGCTTTGTTTTGTGGGGCAGAATGGTGTGCAGTGTGGACGGGCGGCTGCGGGGCTTATGGGAGAACTTACCGGGGGAAAGGGGAAAGTTGCCATTATCTCTGGTTACAGGACCAATACTTCTCTTAGCAGTCGTGTGTCGGGGTTTCGGTCTGAGATGAGGAAAAAGTATCCGGGGATTGAGATCATTGGGCCGGAGTATTGTTTTGAGGAGAATGTGCGGGCCAGAGAGGTTGCGGAGAAGATTTTTAAAGAGGTTCCGGATCTTGCGGGGATTTATCTTACTTCTCATGGTGAGGAGGGGGTATGCCGGGCCATTGCCGAGGCTGGTAAGATGGGGCTGGTGAAGATGGTTGCCAATGATTTTATGGGGCGGAATTATGAATTGATGAGGAAAGGGTTTATTCATTTTCTGATCGGGCAGGATGCTAGGATTCAGGGGTATGAGCCGGTGATGATTTTGTTTAGACTGCTGTTTAATGGGGAGGAACCGGATAGGGAGAAGTTGTTTACGGAGATATATATAAGAAATGAGTATACGATTCCGGAGGGGAGACACTGAAATGGGGGTGTCTCCTTTTTTGTGCGGATGGACGGACCGGACGCCGTGGAAGGGGATGCTGTCTGGTCTGCGGCTTCGTCGGGGGCTGGCTTCTAGGGCGCCGGAATTCTGCTAAAACCGTTTTACAAAAGTCCGAACTCGCGGCTTGCTGCCGCTCAGACAGCGGACTTTTGTAAAACAACGCAGATTTCCGCCGCCCAAGAATCAGCTCCCCTCCTGCAGAAGCAGAGCCAGACAGCATCCCCTTCCACGGCTGGTGCATCCAGCGAGAAATAAGGTCGTTTGACGGATAGGTTGTGGGTCGTCAGCGCTTCGCTGGACGACTGCAAGGGCTGAGTTTGCGTTTGTCTGACGGGAGGGTGGCGGGCATCGGCGCTGCGCTGGATGCCTGGAGTTGGAGGGGCTGAGTTTGCGCTTGCGTGGCGGGAAGGTGGCGGGCATCGGCGCTGCGCTGGACGCTTGGAGGTGTAGAAGCTGAGTTTGTCTGATGGGAGGGTGGCGCTTGGCTGGATAGCAGTGGTAGTGTGGCTTTGATATGGAGTAGTGTGGGAATGTGTTGGAATTGTTGTGGTGAAGTTGACCTAAAAATATTGCATATTGCAGCTAAAAATAGTTCTCGTCATTTTTAATAGAAAAAAGATGGTAATATTGTACAATATTAGGGGTTGCGATTTGTGGGTTACGATGATATTATATTAAGCATAAAGAGCGTGTTCGGACACGCAAGAGGATAACATTGGGAAAATAAATCAAAAGGAGATCAAAACTATGATTAAAGTTGGTATTATCGGAGCAGGTAGAATTGGTAGAGTTCATATCACCAGTATCACAACAAGGGTGCCGGATGCAGTGATCAAGACTGTTGCTGATCCGTTCTTAAATGATGAGACTGCTGCATGGGCTAAGAGCATGGGTGTTGAGCATACGACTAAGGATTATAAGGAGATCATCAACGATCCTGAGATTGCCGCAGTTCTGATCTGTTCTTCTACAGATACTCATTCTCCGATTTCTGTTGAGGCTATCAAGGCTGGCAAGCATGTTTTCTGTGAGAAACCGATCGATCATGATATTGCCAAGATCAAAGAGGTTATCAATGCTCTTGAGGGCACGAATCTGAAATATCAGGTTGGTTTTAACAGAAGATTTGACCACAACTTTGAGTCTCTTCAGCAGGCTGTTGCAGCTGGTAAGGTTGGTAAACCGGAGATCATCAAGATTACTTCCCGCGATCCTGAGCCGCCTAGCATTGATTATGTTAAGGTTTCCGGTGGTATGTTCCTGGATATGACCATTCATGATTTTGATATGGCTCGTTTCCTTGCAGGCTGTGATGCTACTGAGGTTTATGTTCAGAGTGCGAACCTGGTTGATCCGGCTATCGGTGAGGCAGGAGATGTTGATACAGCTGTTATCACTCTTCAGATGGAGAACGGAGCCATCGCTGTTATCGATAACTGCAGAAGAGCTTCCTATGGATATGATCAGAGAGCAGAGGTATTCGGCTCTGAGGGTATGGCAGCTATTTCCAATGACAGCCAGTCTTCCACAGTGATCAGCAATGCTGAAGGTGTTACCGGTGAGAAACCGATGTTCTTCTTCCTTGAGAGATACATGGATGCTTACGGTAAAGAGGTTGCAGCATTTATCGATGCCATCGTTAATGACAAAGAGACACCTCTTAATGTTTATGATGGTCTGAAACCGGTATTAATGGGTCTTGCAGCTAAGAAATCCAGCGAGGAGCACAGACCGGTTAAGATTTCTGAGATTATGGAATAATTCAAATAATAAAGGAGAATTGACCAATGTTTGATAAGAATAAAGTAAAACTTGGTATTGCACCAATTGCATGGACTAACGATGATATGCCGGACCTTGGCAAAGAGAATACTTTTGAGCAGTGTGTCAGTGAGATGGCCCTTGCCGGTTTCACAGGTTCCGAGGTTGGTAACAAATATCCGAAAGATCCGGAAGTTCTCAAGAAAGCTCTTGAACTCCGCGGTGTTGAGATCTGTAACCAGTGGTTTTCAAGCTTCCTTATCACCAAACCATTTGAGGAAGTTGAGAAAGAGTTCCGTGCACAGCTTGCTTTCCTGAAAGCTATGGGGGCTAAGGTTATTGGCGCTTCTGAGCAGAGCTACAGTGTTCAGGGTCAGCTGGATACTCCGATCTTCGGCCATAAATATGAGATGAATGACCAGGAGTGGGATACTTTCTGCACAGGTATGAACAAACTTGGTAAGATCGCCAAAGAGGAGTATGGCATTGCCCTTACTTTCCATCATCATATGGGTACTGTTGTACAGAGTCTTGCTGAGGTTGACCGCATGATGGAGAATACAGATCCTGAGTATGTAAGCCTTCTTTTTGATACCGGTCACTTTACATACTGTGGAGAGGATCCGCTTGAAGTTGTTAAGAAGTATGTTCACAGAATCAAACATGTTCATCTGAAAGACATCCGTCCGGAAGTTGTTGAGCAGGTTAAGAAAGAGAACATGAGCTTCCTTGCAGGTGTAAGAGCTGGTGCCTTCACAATTCCTGGAGATGGATGCATCAACTATGATCCGATCTTCAAAGTTCTGGAAGAGGCTGGCTATGAAGGATACATGGTTGTAGAGGCTGAGCAGGATCCGGCTAAGGCTAATCCGCTTGAGTATGCGATCCGTGCAAGAAAATTCATTGCCGAGAAGACAGGACTCTAAATAATAAATAATATAAATCAGACGGAAAAAGCGGTATCGGCCAGAAGTGCGTGGACACCGCTTTTTCTGTAAACAGTGTACGATTAACAGGACAGGAGGATCAGTCATGGCACTTGTGAAAATGAAAGATCTGCTGAAGCGTGCCGAGGAGAAGAATATTGGCTGTGGTGCTTTCAGCGTTGGTAATATGGAGATGGTGAAAGGTGCGATCCGCGCCGCAGAAGAATTAAATACACCCATCATCCTTCAGATCGCGGAGGTTCGTCTCAAGAATTCCCCGCTTCATCTGATGGGACCGATGATGGTGCAGGCTGCAAAAGAAGCCAAGGTGGATGTGGCTGTCCATCTGGATCACGGCCTTACTTTTGAGACGGTTGACAAGGCTCTGGAGTTTGGTTTTACATCCGTTATGCTGGATGCGTCCACTCTTCCTTTTGAGGAAAATATCGCCAAGGTAAAGACGGTTGTGGAGAAAGCCCGTAAATATGGCGCCACCGTTGAGGCTGAGCTTGGTCTTGTAGGCGGAAGTGAGGATGGAAGCTGTGACCATGGTATCCGCTGCACAGACCCGGATGATGCAGTTGTTTATGCAAGAGAGACAGGTATCGATGCTCTTGCAGTTGCCATCGGCAATGCACACGGTAACTATCCGGTAGCACCGACTCTTGCTTTTGATGTACTGGAGAAGATCCATGAGAAAGTGGACATTCCGCTGGTTCTTCATGGCGGCAGTGGTATCACGGACAAAGATTTCCAGAGAGCGATCTCTCTTGGTATCCGCAAGGTGAATATTGCCACAGCAAGCTTTAACAGCCTGACTGCTCATGTGGAGAAATATATGGCATCCACAGACAAACATAATTTCTTTGATCTCAATGAGGCTATGGTTCAGGGGACTTATGAGAATGTGAAGAGACATATTCTTGTATTTAATGAGCCATATCAGGCATAAATCAAGGATTTTCTTGTAAAAAAACATAAGGTCTGCTAAGATGTTCTCAGTGAAAATAACTGGGAACATCTTTTTTGTGCCCGTGAAAGAGGAGAGATATAAATGGAGCAGAAAGAAACAGTCTGTTCAGTTGCGAAGAAATGCGGAGGATGCCGTTACCAGGGAGTGCCCTATCAGGATCAGCTTCGCAAGAAACAGAAAATTACAGAAGGCCTTCTGAAAAAATTCGGTAAAGTTGAGCCGATCATCGGAATGGAAGATCCTTATTATTACAGAAATAAAGTGCATGCGGCGTTTGGCCGTGACCGGAAAGGAAATGTGATCTCCGGCATTTATGAGGAAAAGAGCCACAGGATCGTTTCTGTAGACGACTGTATGATCGAAGATAAAAAGAGCCAGGAGATCATCCGTACCATCCGTGGTATGCTGAAATCTTTTAAGATCAAGACTTATGATGAGGACACAGGTTACGGACTTCTCAGACATGTGCTTGTGCGCAGAGGATTTTCTACAGGGGAGATCATGGTAGTTCTGGTTACGGTTTCACCGATCTTTCCGTCCAAGAATAATTTTGTAAAAGCTCTCCGCAAGGAACATCCGGAGATCACAACTGTAGTACTCAATGTCAATGACAGACAGACCAGCATGGTTCTCGGAGACCGGAATATTGTACTTTACGGACCGGGATTTATCAAAGACCGTCTTATGGGACTGACCTTCCGTATTTCACCGTCTTCCTTTTATCAGGTAAATCCGGTGCAGACAGAAGTGCTTTACGGAAAAGCCATGGAGTTTGCGGCAATGACAGGGAAAGAGCGTGTGATCGATGCTTACTGCGGAACAGGTACCATTGGGATCATTGCTTCCAGAAATGCCAGAGACGTCATTGGTGTGGAGCTGAACCGTGATGCCATCCGTGATGCCAGAATGAATGCCAGAGAGAACAAGATTCGTAATGTCCGTTTTGTTCCGGGGGATGCCGGCTGGTTTATGGAAGGAATGGCTGCAGAAGGGGAAAAAGTGGATGTAGTTCTTATGGATCCTCCGCGTGCAGGAAGTGACCGTAAATTCCTGCATTCTCTTTTGAGCCTTTCCCCGGAGAAGATCGTTTATGTATCCTGTAATCCGGAGACTTTGGCCAGAGACCTTGCATATCTTACAAAGAGAGATTATCTGGTGAAGAAGATGCAGCCGGTTGATATGTTCCCGGTCACCGATTCGGTGGAAGTCGTCTGTCTCCTGGAAAACCGCAGAACCCGTCCGGGGAAACGAAATGGCGGGAGAGTCTGATAAAAAATACAATATTATCAAGGGAAAAGTATGAATAAGAGCAGGAGAAATTTATGCAGACATGTGGGGCTGGCATTATGTCTGCTGATGATCTTTACAGTACTTCCGGTTCCTGTGGCTGCTTCGGAAACGAAGACAGATACAGAATCGAAAACAGTCAGGGTAGGTTGGTATCCGGATTCCTATCATATTACCGGTGAAAATGGTGAACGAAGCGGATATGGTTATGAATACGAACAGGCAGTTGCCGCCTATACAGGCTGGAATTACGAATATATAAAAGGCGACTGGGGAGAGCTTGTGGAAAAGCTCCAAAATGGCGAGATCGACCTGATGGCTGCACTTTCCTATACCGATGAACGTGCTGAGACGATGCTGTTCTCAGATCTCCCCATGGGAAAAGAAAAATATTATCTGTATGCAGATCTTACAAATACGGATATTTCTCCGTCAGATCTTTCTACCCTGAATGGCAAAAGGATCGCGGTAATGGAAGAGAGCGTACAGGGAACTCAGTTTCGCGAATGGGAAGAAAAGCAGAATATAAAGACACAGCATTTGGATGTGGACAGCTTTGAACGGGCGAAAAAAATGGCCGGGAATCGGGAGATTGACGGAGTGATATCTACAGAGACTCCTGCCTGGGTTGAAGCCGGAATGTCAGCGGTTGTGACGATCGGTGGCTCTGATATTTATTATGGCATCAGCAAAGACCGTCCGGATCTGAAAGAAGAACTGGATGCAGCCATGCGTTCCATGGAGTATGATAAACCATTTTACGGCGATGAACTTTACCAGAGATATCTTTCTGCACAGTCTGTTGCCGTCCTTTCCAGTGAAGAAAAGGAATGGCTGGAACAGCACGGTGAGATAGGTGTGGGATTTCTGAATAACGACCAGAGTTTCAGTACTTTTGACAAAGAAAGTGGTGAAATGACGGGTGTGATCAACGATTATATTAAATATGCAGTGGACTGTCTGGAAAACAGCAGCCTGAAGTTTAATATAGAAGGCTTTGACTCCCAGGAAGAACTGATCCAGGCATTAAAAGACGGCAGGATCGACATGATCTTTCATACCAGCCAGAACCCTTATGCTGCAGAACAAAATGACATGGCCCTGTCCAATACGGTCCTTGTTTCCAGTCTGGCAGCAGTGACCGGTAAAAGATCCTTTGATGAAAATGAAGAAAACAGCGTTGCTATACCGAAAAGTGATCTGAATTTAAAATGGTTTATTTCCTATAATTATCCGACATGGAAAATTGTGGAGTATGATTCCTTTGAGGATGCAAGAAAAGCCGTACAAGATAAAAAGACAGACTGTTTTCTTTCCAGTTCAGGCCGGGCGACAGAGTATGTCAATGACAAAAAGCTTTACAGTGTTTTTCTGACACAGCCGGACAATATATCCTTTGCAGTCAGCCGGGGAAATTCCGTTCTTCTGTCGATCCTGAATAAGACTTTGAAGTCTATGCCTACATCCAAACTTACAGGTGCACTGTCTGCCTACGATAATGCTTCCCAGAAAGTTACTCTGCTGGATTTCATAAAGGAGAATCTGTTGGCGGTGGCAACTGTGTTTATCTGTGTATTTCTGGCAGTATTGCTGGTGATCCTTGGTATCCTGCAGAAAGCCAGGAGCGCAGAGACAAAAGCCAAAAAGGCAGCCAGACAGTCTTATGAACTGAACCAGAAGCTGAAAGAGAGCCATCATGAACTGGAAACTGCCCTGATGCATGCGGAAAGTGCAAACTCTGCAAAAACTACATTTTTGAATAATATGTCCCATGATATCCGAACACCTATGAATGCTATCATTGGTTTTACATCCCTTGCTGCTTCTCATGTGGACAATAAGGAGAAGGTAAAACAATACCTTTCCAAAATATCAACCTCCAGTGAACATCTGCTTTCGCTGATCAATGATATCCTGGATATGAGCAGGATTGAGAGCGGAAAGGTAAAGATCAATGAGAATCCGCTGCATCTTCCGGAGCTGCTCCACGACATACGTACTATCGTGCAGCCCAATATTACTTCCAAGCAGCTGGATTTTCTGATCGATACCGTAGATGTAAAAAATGAAGATATCATTGCGGACAAATTGAGGCTGACGCAGATCCTGCTGAACATTCTGAGTAATGGTATCAAATTTAACAGGACCGGTGGAACGATCAGTTTAAGGATCCGGCAGCTGAAATCTGCACCGACAGGATATGGAAACTATCAGTTTATTATCCGGGATACCGGAATCGGCATGAAGCCGGAGTTTCAGGAACATATATTTGAATCTTTTACCAGAGAAGAAACCTCAACGGTAAGCGGGATCCAGGGAACCGGCCTTGGAATGGCAATCACCAAGAATATTGTAGATATGATGGGAGGTACCATCACAGTAAAAAGTGAAGAGGGACAGGGTAGTGAATTTACGGTAAATCTGACCTTTAAATTATGTGGCGAAGCAAAAAGCTACGAAAAGATCGAACAGCTTCAGGGTCTTAAAGTTCTGGTCGCAGACGATGATACAGATACCTGTCTCAGCATTTCCGGCATGCTGACAGAAATAGGTATGCGGTCAGAATGGACGGTTTCCGGGAAGGAAGCGGTGATCCGGGCAAAGCATTCCATGGAAATGGGTGATGAATTTTACGCATATATCATTGACTGGCTGATGCCGGATATGAACGGAATTGAAACGGTAAGACGTATCCGACGGGTTATCGGGGACAGCAGCCCGATCATCATACTGACTGCATATGACTGGTCAGATATAGAAGAGGAAGCAAAAGAAGCAGGTGTAACTGCCTTCTGCGAAAAGCCACTGTTTATGTCGCAGCTACGCGAATTGCTTACAAATCCTGTTCCGAAAACAAAAGAACCGGAAAAAAGGGAATGGATTTACAATGGAAAAAGAATTCTTCTGGTAGAGGACAACGAACTGAATCAGGAGATCGCACAGACCATTTTGGAAGATGCAGGCTTTATGGTCGAGACAGCCAATGATGGTGTGGAAGCAGTCAAAAAAATGGAACAGGCGGTTCCGGGACAGTATGATCTGATCCTGATGGACATCCAGATGCCTGTTATGAATGGCTATGAAGCTGCAAAACAGATTCGTTCATTAAAAAACAGAGAAACAGCGTCTGTACCGATTGTTGCAATGACGGCAAATGCGTTTGAGGAAGACAGAGAAAAATCTTACGAAGCCGGTATGAATGGATATCTGGCAAAACCTGTCAGTGCGGAAGCTTTGATCAATACGATTGATAAGATTATGAAAGATAACTGACAGAACATTAACCGATATGTATATAAATGAATGTAAAAACTGACCAGGGGCCTGTTATACAGCCTTCTGGTCAGTTTTTACATACAAAGCAGAGAGATGATCATTTTAGGAATCAATCATATTTTGGGCAGTTCACAGTGATATGCGATGCCAAGGGGTGTAACGAGAAGAGGATGTACAGGTCTGTACACAGGAAGTTTCAGTTTCTTCTCAAAAACGGTTGTAAATTCTTTAAACATGGAAGATCCGCCTACAACGTAAACAGCCGGAACCTGATAACCATGGAGAAATTTTTCGGTAATAACAGCCATTTTTTCAACGGTTGCCTTGATTACAGGAAAAATTTCATCTTCTTTTTCCGGAGTGGTCTTTAAAATTTCCGCTTCCTCATAAGGGATTTTATAGTGTCCGGCCACAGTCATGGTCATATGGCTGCCTCCGGTAGCCTCATCGTCTGTGTAAATGACTTTGCCATCTTTCAGGATACTGATGCCGGTTGTACCGCCGCCCACATCTACAACGGCGCCGTCTGTAATTTTGAGGACAGCAGCGGCAGCGGTAGGCTCGTCTACGATATTGGTAACCTCAAAACCTGCACCTTCCAGGACATAACCGATGCTTTTGACACTGCCTTCCGAAACACCAGGAGGGATGGCAGCTGCACCGTAGGTAAGTTCTGTGCCAAGCTTTTCTTCCAGTTCATTTTTAAGCTTTGTTACAAGCTGGACGGATTCGTAATAATTAACGATCACCCCATCCTGAATGGCATGGGACGGTGCGGAAATTCCGGCGATGGGACGGTTGTTCCGGTCAACGACAGCAAGAACGGTGTTGGCAGTACCAAGGTCAATGCCCGTTTTCAGACGGCCGCGGAATTTTTTGCATTCACCGGTTTCCACAAGTTCTGCGAAATTGGACAAAGTTCTGTTTTTTAATTCCATTCAAAATACTCCATTTCTTTCGGACAAGGACAAAAAAGATTTTGTCCCTGATATGAATTTTAATAATTACGACCGGTAAAGATGGCAACGGATCTGGGCCGCATGCAGAAGTCGTGCTCAATACGTGGCTCCTGGCTTTTTTCATAGAAATAACGGCCATCTCCGTCCCCAAATGTGTTGACACAGAGATACCATGCACCAGGGCGTGCAAGTTCCGGAAGCGTAACCGTTACATCTTCCCAGTATGCGTTGATAACGATGTAGATCAGGTCATCGGCGCCTTTGCTCTTATCATAACCTGCAAAGCTTACGGCGAAGGTGTGGGCATCTCTTGGGATGGTCACATCCCTTGCATCAATGTTATGGGTGTGTATGCTTTCCATACCGCATACTGCGTTTGGAAGCTTGCGGGAGATGACAGGGTGGTCTTTTCGGAACTGGATCATATATTTGAAAAATTCGAAAAGATCGTGATTTTTCTCCAGAAGATTCCAGTTGATCCAGGAAGTTTCGTTATCCTGGCAGTAGGTGTTGTTGTTTCCGTGTTTGGTGTTTCCGAATTCGTCACCTGCAAGGAACATCGGGGTTCCTCGGCTGGACATCAGTACCGCGCAGGCGTTTCGGATCATGCGGAAGCGGAGGGAAAGGACTTCCGGATTGGTGGAATCACCCTCTTCTCCACAGTTCCAGCTGCGGTTGTCGTTGGAACCATCTGTGTTGTTCCAGCCGTTTGCCTCGTTGTGTTTCTCGTTGTAGGAATAGAGATCGTACATGGTGAATCCGTCGTGACAGGTGAGGAAATTGACGCAGGAATTGTATCCTGCATAGTTGTCATTGTGATCGGAATAAAAACCGCCATACAGGTCACCGGAACCGGAAATGCTCCATGCAGCGTCCCAGGCGTTCCAGAAATCTCCCTTCAGGAAAGAACGGAGGCAGTCACGGTAACGGCCGTTCCACTCAGCCCATCTGCGGCTGGCAGGGAAAGAACCAACCTGATACAGTCCGCCGGCATCCCAGGCCTCTGCGATCAGCTTGACATTTCGAAGAACCGGATCGTAAGCAAGAAGTTCCAGAAGTGGCGGGTTGTTAAGAGGGGAACCGTCCTCATGACGTCCCAGGATACTTGCAAGGTCGAAACGGAAACCATCCACGCGGTAGTTGATGGTCCAGTAACGTAAACACTCCAGGATCATCTGACGCACGATCGGATGATTACAGTTCAGAGTGTTTCCACATCCGCTGAAATTGTAGTAATTTCCTTCCGGAGTCAGCATATAATAAACTTTATTGTCAAATCCTTTAAAGCAGAAAGTTTTTCCAAGTTCATTTCCTTCGGCAGTGTGGTTGAATACGACATCAAGAATTACTTCGATTCCATTTTCGTGGAGCTCACGGATCAGTTCTTTCAGTTCGGTTCCCTCACAGTTATGTTCTGCCTTGGAAGCATAGCTGGTGTTTGGGGAAAAGAAGTTAACGGAATTGTATCCCCAGTATTCCAGAAGACGCTTGCCGTTTACGGTACGGGCATTCATGTTCTCGTCGAACTCGAAGATAGGCATCAGCTCCACCGCATTGATTCCCAGTTCTTTGAGGTAAGGAATCTTTTCACGAAGACCGGCAAAAGTTCCCGGGTGTGTGACACCGGAAGAAGCGTCCTGTGTAAATCCGCGGACATGAAGTTCGTAGATGATCAGGTCACTGATCTTACGGGTGGACTGAGGCATGTCTTCCCAGTCGAAAGAATCGCGTACCACACGGGCGTGATAGCTTCCAATCTTCTGCTGTCCCCATTCGCGCTGACCGGCAACGGCTTTGGCATAAGGATCAAGAAGAACTTTTGTCTTATCGAAGATATGGCCTTTTTCCGGTTCATAAGGACCGTCGATGCGGTAGCCGTATTCCAGGTCTTCGATGTCCAGTCCCATGACGATCATGGAATAGACATCACCGATACGACAGGCATTGGGAAAAGGAAGAATTGCGAAAGGCTCCTCTTCTCCGGAGTGGAAAAGAAGAAGCTCGCAGGATGTACCGTGACGGGTATGTGTGGTAAAGTTGACTCCGTTGGAAAGGGGAGTAGCGCCATTTAATTCAAAAAAACCGGGACGTACAGGAAATCCCGCGATAATATCTGTGGGCCGGGATGTCAGTGTATTCTCAGAAAGCATAGTCTGATTCTGTGTTTTCATTTCCGGTATCCTCCTTGGTAGAATTTTTTACAAACAAAAAATATTATAACTGATTTTCAGAAAAAAGTACAGGCTGGTAACCTATGAAGTTCACGGGAGTTGACAGAGATTGCAGAAATGTGATAAAAACCTGTACAGAGATGAGGTGAAAAAGTGGAAGAAAAAAGAAGAGAAGAATGGGTGGCCATTTTAAGACAAAGCCGGCTCTGCAGAAACCTGGAAGAAAAAGAACTCCTAAACCTCATGGAGCAGGAAGGAACGGTACGGACTTATTCCAGAGGGGAGCGGATCTTTCAGGAAACAGACCGGCCGGATTCGGTTTACATGCTTCTTAACGGAAGTGTGATCATCGCAAAAGAGACATTTTCCGGAAAAAGGATCCTTCTGGCGCAGCTGGAAAATCCAGGGGCTCTGTTCGGGGAGGTTTATGCCTTTATGGAGAAAGCTTCCTATGATATGTATGTGGAAGCGCTGACGCAGGTTTCCGTTCTGATCATGAGCAGCCGGATCTTTACAGACAGGGAAGAAAATAGTTTAAGCCGGAAACTTCGGGAAAATCTTCTTGAGGTTTTTGCCGGGAAGGCTTACAATATGAACCGGAAGCTTCGGATCCTTGGAAGCGGCAGTCTCCGGGAGCGGATCGTTCGTTTCCTTGTGGAATGCCAGGACAGTGAAGGACAGATCCACATGAATCTTTCCAGAGAAGAGATGGCGGATTATTTAAACATTACCAGGCCGTCTCTTTCCAGAGAACTGGGAAAGATGCAGGAAGAAGGAATCCTGGAACTTGACAGGCGTCAGATCCTTGTGAAAGATCAGGAAAGAATGGAGTTATATCTGTAAGGTAACATATGTTACCGAAGAATCTCCGGGATTTTTGTATGATGTCAGTGAAAACAAAAACATTTGCAGAAATATAAAAATCAGGGAGAGATGATATCATGATAAGAAAGATCGTACACATTGACGAAGAGAAATGCAACGGCTGTGGTGCCTGCACAGCTGCCTGCCACGAAGGAGCTATTGTCATGGCTAGTGGCAAGGCGAAACTGATCCGGGATGATTACTGTGACGGACTGGGAGACTGTCTTCCGGCCTGCCCTGCCGATGCGATCCGCATTATAGAGCGGGAAGCCGCAGATTATGACGCGGAGGCAGTGGAAAAAAGAATGAAGCTTAAGAAAACAGAGGCCTCGATGCCAGCAGGGAAGCCACACGTGTGCCCCGGAAGTATGGCAAGAAGCCTTAATAAAAAGCAGGAACCGCCGGTGCAGGCAGAGCAGAAAGAAGTTCCCCAAAATGCAGGGGAACAGACAAGCCGTCTTGCCCAGTGGCCCGTACAGATCAAACTGGTTCCTGTCAATGCACCATATTTTGAAAATGCACAGCTTCTGATCGCGGCAGACTGTACTGCCTACGCTTATGCAGGTTTTCATGAGAAATTCATGAAAGATCATGTGACGCTGATCGGATGCCCCAAACTGGATGAGGGAGATTATGCAGATAAGCTTGCAGAGATCATAGGAAATAATTCCATCCGGAGTATCCGTATCGTCCGCATGGAAGTTCCCTGCTGCGGAGGCATCGAGAATGCAGTGATCCGTGCCATGGAGCGAAGCGGAAAGATGATCCCATGGCAGGTAGTGACCATTGCCTGTGACGGCACGATCAGGGAGGAGCTGTAAGGAAAGGAATAAAAACAGCATGAGTGAAGAAACACTGGAGATTTCTTTTGATGAAATAGAGAAGGAACGGGAAAAATATCTTCTGGTAGATACCCGTGATAAAGTAACTGTGGAATATGGAATGATCCCGGGAGCGATTTCTGTTCCGGAACAGGAACTGGAAGAACGGGCAGAAGAACTGAAAGGGGATAAAATCCCGGTTCTTTACTGTACCAGAGGACTTTTCAGCCAGGAAGGGGCAGGGATGCTCCGGGAAAAGGGAATTCCCGCACGGAGTCTGAAAGGCGGATATACAGGATGGCTTTTTCAGCAGATGCAGAAAGAGTCCAAGAAAGGGGACAGTGAAGAAACGGAAAATGAGGCAATGGAACAGCGCCGGAAAGATATCGAGCTGAGCATCCGCAAGAAATTCCACAAGCAGCTGTTTTCCAGATTCGCCAGAGGGATCAATGACTATGAACTGGTGAAACCGGGAGATAAGATCGCGGTCTGTATTTCCGGCGGTAAGGATTCCATGTTGATGGCAAAACTGTTCCAGGAACTGAAACGTCATAACAAGTTTCCTTTTGAACTGGTATTTCTTGTGATGAACCCGGGATATAATGAGGCCAACCGTGCGGTGATCGAACACAACGCCAAACTTCTCGGAATTCCTATCACAGTGTTTGAGACTGAGATCTTTGATGCAGTTTACAATGTGGAAAAATCTCCGTGTTATCTCTGCGCCCGTATGCGAAGAGGATATCTTTACAGTAAGGCAAAGGAACTTGGATGCAACAAGATCGCTCTTGGCCATCACTATGATGATGTGATCGAGACGATCCTGATGGGAATGCTTTATGGAGCACAGGTACAGACTATGATGCCGAAACTCCACAGCACAAACTTCGAGGGGATGCAGCTGATCCGCCCCATGTATCTGATCCGTGAGGCAGATATCAAGCACTGGAGAGACTACAATGACCTGCATTTTATCCAGTGTGCCTGCAAGTTCACTGATACCTGTACTACCTGCCGTACAGACGGCACCAGTGTTTCCAAGCGAATGGAGATCAAAAATCTCATTGCGGAGCTTAAGAAGGTAAATCCCCATATTGAAAGTAATATTTTCCGAAGTGTGGAAAACGTGAATCTTCATACAGTCATTGCCTATAAAAAAGACGGCGTGAAACATTCCTTCCTGGAAGGATATGACGACTGAAAGATATAAATAATAAAAGCTGCCACCGGAGTTATGGGCCTGTTTGAGGCTTATGGTTCCGGAAGGCAGCTTTTGCTTTTTGAGTATATGGAATTATGGGGTAAATGCGTATTGAGAACATTTACGTAATCTATATGTTCTGCTTTGCAGAATGCTGGACGCGGGCTTTTTCCCGCTGCCTGGTAAGATCATAATATTCATTAGAGACGATCCCACGGCTGGAAAGCGCTTCGTAAGTTTTCTGCTGTGCAGGTGTCATTTTCATTCCGATGGTGGAATTGACATCTGTCAGCACGCAGCCTGTTTTTTCTACCAGCCAGAAAAGAGCGGAATCATCATCCGGGATCATTTTCCAGATTTCATTTTCCGTATATGGTAAAAGGGCCATAAGGGTCTTCAAATGTCCGTCCTGGATTAGGCGGTAATCTCCATCCGGCATGATGATGCCGTCACCGTAGAGTTCTTTTTTCTTTTCCATTTCTTTCAGAAGTTCTTCTGTAAGTTTCATGATCGGCTCCTTGAGATTTGCTGCTTGGGGCAGCTTTTTTGTGCTGTTTTAACCGAATCAAGGAAGTCCCCTGCGGGGTTGCGAATATCCGTTTGACTACGAGTTAAAAAAATAACGAACAGCGCCTATATTGTATGAAGAGAAGATCAAAATGTCAATAGGTTAAAAAATATTTTTAGCTGTTTAACAAGAGTTACAATTGTGCAATATGGATATTTTTTCGGAATGATGCGTTAAATCTATGTAAAATTCGTCGTAAAACAGGGGCTCCTGTGGTATAATAAGAATATTCAAAAAATTCGAGGAAGGACGATGCAGATGTTAAAAAACTGGAACCCGGAACAGATTCCGGAAAAAGAGGATATCAAAGTGCGTTTAAGTGCTGCAAGAACCAGATTATATGAGCTGCAGATGGCTCTAAAGGAGCATAAGATTCCGGTGATCGTGTTGTTTGAAGGCTGGGGAGCTTCCGGAAAAGGCAGTACCATAAGTAAAGTGATCAAGAATATCGATCCCCGTTTTTTTAAAGTCGCAACTATGTCAGCGCCTACAGAAGAGGACCTTCGGAAACCATTTCTTTACCGGTATTTTAAGGAGATCCCGGAAGCCGGTAAATTTACATTCCTGGATTCCGGATGGATGGATCAGACCTGCCGGGAGCGCATGGACAAAAAACTGAAAGGGGATGATTATGTAAAACGGGTTGACAGCATCCGCAGATTTGAACGGCAGCTGACGGATAACGGATACGTACTTCTGAAATTCTTTATGCAGATCGACCGGAAAGATCAGGAGAAACGTATGGGCATCCTTCTGGAAAGCAAAGATACCCGATGGAGAGTGAATGAATACGATCTCTGGCAGAATGATCACTACAAGAAATGCAGAAAAGTTTTTGACCAGTATATGCAGGATACCAACACTTCTTCTGCTCCGTGGTATATCGTAGATGCCAGTGACCGGAAATGGGCGGAATTACAGGTACTGGAAACCATGATCAGCAACATCGAGGTTGCCATGGAGAACAGCAAACATGCTGTGCCGATTCTCCAGAATGTTTTTCCTCTGGTGGAGATGCCGAAATTAAGCGAGATCCCTCTGGATGGAAAAGAAGTGGGAGACGAAGAGTACAAGGCAGAGCTTAAAGAACTCCAGGCGAAGCTCGGAAGCCTGCATAATCGGCTCTACCGCAAAAGAGTGCCGGTGATCATCACCTATGAAGGCTGGGATGCTGCCGGAAAAGGCGGAAATATCAAGAGGATCACGGAAGCTCTTGATCCCCGTGGTTTTGAGGTACATCCCATCGCCAGCCCGGAACCTCATGAAAAAGCCCGTCATTATCTGTGGCGTTTCTGGACAAGGTTGCCTAAGGATGGACACATTGCCATATTTGACCGGACCTGGTATGGAAGAGTGATGGTGGAAAGACTGGAAGGTTTTTGCAGTGAGAACGACTGGAGACGTGCATACAATGAGATCAATGAATTCGAGAAGGAACTTTCCGACTGGGGTGCTGTGATCGTGAAATTCTGGGTCCACATTGATAAAGATACCCAGCTTGCAAGATTTAATGACCGCCAGAACAATCCGGAAAAACAGTGGAAGATCACAGATGAGGACTGGAGAAACCGTGAAAAATGGGATCAGTATGAAACCGCAGTGGATGAAATGCTGCAAAAGACCAGTACTGTTTATGCGCCATGGCATATCCTGGAATCGGTAGACAAAAAATATGCAAGGCTGAAAGCACTTCGGATCGTGATCGAAGAAATTGAGAAAGCGCTGAAATAACAGAAAACAGAAGTTGCCTGTGAATGCCCGTTTTATGCGGGTATAGACATGGAATCAACATAAAAAAATGCGGCAGGGTAACGGACATTATTTTATAAAAAGTTTTATAAAAGAGTGCCGGTGTATATTCTGCCGCAATGATTTTGTTATGGGTTACATAGTCAATGCAGATGGTTTTATCTGTCTGGTATAGCGTTTTGGTTAATTCCTGAGATAATTCCGCATACTGCGAAGGGCATGTTTTTCCAGGCGGCTGACCTGGGCCTGGGAGATCCCGATCTCATCGGCAACTTCCATCTGGGTTTTTCCTTCGTAGAAGCGGAGATCAATAATGTGTCGTTCCCGTTCTCCCAGCCGGTTCATGGCGTCCCGGAGAGAAATATCTTCCACCCAGTTTTCCTCCCGGTTCTTTTTGTCGCTGATCTGATCCATGACATAGAGAGTATCTCCTCCTTCGGAATACACCGGCTCAAAAAGGCTCACCGGGCTCTGGATCGCATCCATGGCATAGACGATCATTTCCTTGTCAATGCCGATCTCATCAGCGATCTCCGCGATGGTAGGCTCTTTGAGATGCTGCCGCATATAGTTTTCCCTGGTGTAGATGGTTTTGTAGGCGATATCCCGCAGAGAGCGGCTGACCCGTATGCTGTTGTTATCCCGGAGATATCTTCGGATCTCTCCGATGATCATGGGAACTGCATAGGTGGAAAACTTTACCTGAAGAGTAGTGTCAAAATTATCGATTGCTTTGATCAGGCCGATACAGCCGATCTGAAAAAGGTCATCTGGATTTTCACTGCTGTTCTGAAAACGGCGGATCACGCTTAAAACAAGCCGCAGATTGCCTTTGATGTACAATTCTCTGGCTTCTTCATCGCCAGCTTTGATTCTTTTGAAGAGCTCCTCCTTTTCTTCCTGGTTGAGAACAGGAAGCGTTGAGGTATTTACTCCGCAGATTTCAACTTTATTCAGTGCCATCTTAGAATCCTCCTTGTCTTGTCAGTACATTAAGATGATTCTCAGAGGGCGGTTGAAATATACTTTTCCGGGGAAAATATAAAAAATAAAGGGCCTTGACAAATGTAATCGGTTCAGTCTCCTCCCAGCCGTTTTTCATCACGGAAATCAACAAGGATGATATCTTCACCAATCTGGCGGATGCAGTCCCAGGGGATGATGCATTCACTTTCTCTTGAAAAACACCAGCAGAATTTCCCGGGTTCCGGCATGATCAGGGCTTTCAGCCGGGCGGTTTCACAGCAGAATTCCACATCAAGAGGACAGCCAAGGCTACGGCAGGTGTGGATATTGATCACTTCTTTCTGTTTCAGTTCGCAGATACGCATAAAATTCATCACCTGATATGATTTTATGGAAAATCTGTAAAATTTATGCAAGTCCGATTATTGACACATTATATGCATTTATTCTATAATAAAAACAAATTTAGTAATGATTTTTTGATCCGGAAAGGGGGAGAGTTCCGTGAGATGTCCGTTCTGTAACCAGGATAATACAAGAGTTGTAGATTCCAGACCTGTAGAGGATACCAATTCTATCCGCCGCCGCCGTCTCTGTGATGCCTGCGGAAAGCGTTTTACAACTTATGAGAAGGTGGAAACGATTCCACTGACTGTGATCAAGAAGGATCAGAACCGGGAGAGCTATAAACGTTCCAAGATCCAGGATGGTGTTCTTCGTGCCTGCTATAAACGCCCCATTCCCATTGAGAGAGTGGAAGAGATGATCGATTCCATAGAAGGGGATATTTTCCGGTCAGAAGATCGTGAGATCAGCAGCACCAAGATCGGAGAGATCGTCATGGAGCATCTGAAGGATCTGGATGCAGTGGCATATGTACGTTTTGCGTCTGTATATAGGGAATTTAAAGATGTCAGTACCTTTATGGACGAGCTGAAGAAACTGATCAACTGAAAAACTCATAATAACATATAAAAAAACAGGGACCGCATGGGGAAAATTCCTCTGCGGTTCCTGTTATAATTTATGTTAATGATTCAGGAAACTTAAATTAAACAATACCCTGAGCTTTCATAGCGTCAACAACTTTTTCGAAGCCGGCGATGTTTGCACCTACAACATAGTTGTCTTCCATACCGTAACGTTTAGCAGCGTCATCAGCTTTGTGGAAGATGTCGATCATGATGTTGTGAAGTTTCTCATCAACCTCTTCTCTTGTCCAGGAAAGTCTCATGGAGTTCTGGCTCATCTCCAGTGCGGATGTGGCAACACCGCCAGCGTTTGCGGCTTTACCAGGCATGAAGAGAACACCGTTCTCCTGAAGGTATGTTGTTGCATCAAGAGTAGTAGGCATGTTAGCACCCTCAACGACATATTTGCAGCCGTTTGCAACCAGTGTTTTAGCTCCGTCAAGACCAAGCTCGTTCTGAGTAGCACATGGAAGATAGATATCACATTTGATGTTCCAGATGCCAAGTCCCTCTGTGTAAGTAGCACCCTCAACACGGTCAGCGTACTCTTTGATACGTCCACGTTTAACTTCTTTGATGTCTTTTACAACGTCAAGGTTGATTCCGTTCGGATCGTAGATATATCCGTTGGAGTCGTTCATTGCAACAACTTTGGCACCAAGCTGAGTAGCTTTCTCAACAGCGTAAATAGCTACGTTACCAGAACCTGTTACAACAATTGTTTTTCCTGCTACGGAGTCGTTGTGTGCTTTTGCGATCTCGTTGAGCATGTATACAACACCGTAACCAGTAGCCTCTGTACGGATCAGTGAACCGCCGAAGGAGAGGCCTTTACCTGTGAGGACACCCTCATAGAGACCACGGATTCTCTTGTACTGTCCGAAGAGATATCCAATCTCACGTCCGCCGACACCGATATCACCAGCCGGAACATCTGTATCTGCGCCGATATATTTGCAAAGCTCTGTCATAAAGCTCTGGCAGAATGCCATAACCTCTCTGTCAGATTTGCCCTTAGGATCGAAGTTGGAGCCACCTTTTCCACCACCGATCGGAAGGCCTGTCAGAGAGTTTTTGAAGATCTGCTCAAAGCCAAGAAATTTCAGGATACCCTGGTTTACGGAAGGATGGAATCTTAAACCGCCCTTGTATGGTCCGATCGCACTGTTGAACTGAACACGGTAACCTTTGTTGACCTGTACAGTTCCGTTGTCATCGATCCACGGTACCTTGAAGGAGATGATTCTCTCTGGCTCTACAAGACGCTCAAGAATGGAAAGCTTACGATACTCTTCCTCATTTTTGTCAATTACGACTTTAAGGGAGTCAAGAACTTCCTTAACTGCCTGATGGAATTCTGGCTCGCCAGGATTCTGTGCTACAACTCTTTCATAAACTTCTTCTGTGTAAGACATAGTTGTTTCCTCCTCATCACGTATTAAATTGTGTTTGAAAACTAAATTCGAGTGCTATTATACATTAACCTGCTAAAAAAGGGAAGTGCTAAATTAAAATTTTTAAAATTTTTATTTCTTGCGTTGAAAGCACAAATGTGAGAAGATATAGAAATAGATATTTTTTGACTATGAAAATAAAATGGTTAAATAATAGTGAAAATGAGAAGAGGAGTGGTTTTTATGAGAACATTCGGGAAATCATCAAAGCTTGATAATGTATTGTATGACGTGCGTGGACCGGTTGTGGATGAGGCTGCCAGAATGGAAGAAGATGGGATGGAGATCCTGAAGCTGAATATCGGTAACCCGTATCCGTTTGGATTTTCCGCACCGCAGGAAGTGATCCTGGATATGCTTAGTAATGTACGTACTTCACAGGGATATTCCGATTCCAAGGGTATTTTTTCCGCAAGAAAGGCGATCATGCAGTATGCCCAGCTTCGCGGGATCCCGGGAGTTACCATTAATGATATTTATACAGGAAATGGTGTCAGTGAGCTGATCAATCTCTGTATGCAGGCACTTCTGGATAACGGGGATGAGATCTTGATCCCGGCTCCGGATTATCCCCTGTGGACGGCAACTGCCACACTGGCAGGAGGAAATGTAGTCCACTATATCTGTGATGAGCAGTCTGACTGGTATCCGGATATCGAGGATATCAAGAGTAAGATCACACCAAGGACCAAAGCGATCGTTATCATCAATCCAAATAACCCGACAGGTGCCGTATATCCGAAGGAGATCCTGGAGCAGATCGCGGACATTGCAAGAGAGCATGAGCTGATCATCTTTTCCGATGAGATCTATGACCGCCTTGTTATGGATGGATACAAACATACTTCCATCGCTTCTCTTGCGCCGGATGTATTTTGCGTGACATTTTCAGGACTGTCAAAGTCTCATATGATCGCAGGTTTCCGTATCGGATGGATGATCTTAAGCGGAGCCAAGAACAAGGCTAAAGGTTATATAGAGGGAATCAATATGCTTTCTTCCATGCGCCTTTGCTCCAATGTTCCGGCACAGTCGATTGTACAGACTGCACTGGGCGGATATCAGAGTGTCAATGAGTATATCCAGCCAGGCGGACGTGTTTACGAGCAGAGAGATTTTATCTATAAGGCTCTGAATGATATTCCGGGAATTTCCGCTGTAAAGCCGCGTGCGGCATTTTACATATTCCCGAAGATCGATACCGAGAAATTCAATATCTATAATGATGAGCAGTTTGCCCTGGATTTCCTTCATGACAAGCAGGTTCTCATCGTTCCGGGTAAAGGCTTTAACTGGAACCAGCCGGATCATTTCCGTATTGTTTATCTGCCGGATATCCGTCAGCTGGATAGGGCAATGAAGAAGATGAAAGAGTTCTTTGCTACATATAAGCAGGTCTGATCACCAATACAAATATTTTCGGCATAGACCAAAACGGAAAAAAATGCTATAATCATATCTGAAATATCCCGGTCATCAGGGCCGGGATATATGAAATAAGACCAGAATTGCTTGAGAGGGGAATGAGGAGGGACCGTTATCGGACAGCAATAAAACAGAAATCGAAAGGGGAAATAACGGATGAGCAAATTCAACATGAAAGTGACACCTGAGATTGAGAAACTTACGCAGATCTGTCGTGAGAATGATAAACTGGATCTGTCTTTATATGGCAAGTACGATGTCAAGCGAGGTTTGCGTGACCTGAATGGAAAGGGTGTCCTTGCGGGACTTACCCAGATTTCCAATGTCCAGGCAACCAAGATCGTGGATGGGAAAGAGGTTCCCTGTGCAGGTAAGCTTTCTTACCGGGGATATGATATTAAGGATCTGACAAAAGGCTTCATCAATGACCGGCGTTTTGGTTTTGAGGAAGTAACCTATCTGCTTCTTTTCGGAAAACTTCCGAATCAGGAAGAACTGAATGAATTTTCCGGGATTCTTGCGAATCAGCGCCAGCTGCCGCGGAATTTTGTAAGGGATGTCATTATGAAGGCGCCATCCAGAGATATTATGAATGCTCTGTCAAGAAGTGTGCTGACACTTTATTCCTACGACAAAGATCCGGATAATATTGAACTGGAGAATGTGCTCCGTCAGTGTATCAATCTGATCAGTGTTTTCCCGTTGTTATCTGTTTATGCATATCAGGCCTATAATCATTATGAGAAAGGTGAGAGCCTTTATATCCATCAGCCGAAGAAGGAACTTTCCACAGCAGAAAATATCCTGCGCCTTTTAAGACCGGATAAGAAATATACGGCACTGGAGGCGGAGATTCTGGATATTGCTCTGATCCTTCATATGGAGCATGGCGGCGGTAACAACTCTACCTTTACTACACATGTGGTTTCTTCTTCCGGAACCGATACGTATTCCGCAATTGCGGCAGCCCTGGGTTCTCTGAAAGGCCCGAAACACGGTGGCGCCAACATCAAAGTTGTAAAAATGTTCAATGATATGCGTAAGCATGTGCATGATTACAGTGATGAAGAGGAAGTCAGTGTTTACCTTAAGAAACTTCTTCACAAGGAGGCCTTTGATAAACGTGGGCTGATCTATGGTATGGGACATGCGATCTATTCTGTTTCCGATCCACGTGCAGAAGTATTTAAGGGGTATGTGGAGCAGCTTGCAAGAGAAAAAGGCAGAATGAAGGATTATCAGCTGTATGCTACGGTAGAGCGCCTTGCGCCAAAGGTTATTGCAGAGGAGCGTAAGATCTATAAAGGTGTCAGTGCCAATGTGGACTTTTACAGTGGATTTGTTTACAGTATGCTGGATCTGCCCCTGGAACTCTACACACCGATGTTTGCCATTGCACGTATTGTAGGCTGGAGTGCACATCGTATGGAAGAGCTTATCAATGTGGATAAAATTATCCGTCCTGCATATAAGAATGTTCTTCCGGAAGCAGAGTATATTCCTCTTGGTGAGCGATAGGAAAGGCAATGGAAAATGACAGAATATAATGAGACAGCACTGGTACTGGAAGGCGGTGGAAACAGAGGTGTTTTTACTGCAGGAGTACTGGATTACCTGATGGAACAGAAAGTGGAATTCCCATATGTAGTGGGAGTATCAGCGGGCGCCTGCAATGCCATTGATTATGTATCCGGGCAGGTAGGGCGTACCAGAAGATGTATGATCGTGGAAAATAAGGAATACCGTTATATCAGTCTGAAAAATATTCTGGATAAGAAAAGTCTGTTTGACATGGATATGATCTTTGACAGGTATCCCAATGAGATTTTCCCATTTGATTTTGACGAGTACTTTAAATCGGATATTGAATGTGAGATGGTTGTGACGAACTGTCTTACAGGAGAAGCAGAGTATCTGTCCGAAAAGCAGGACAGACAGAGACTTATGGATATCTGCAGAGCGTCCAGCAGCATTCCGGGAATGAGCCCGATGGTAACGATAGACGGGCAGCTGTATCTGGATGGAGGGGCGGCAGATTCCATACCTCTTATCCATGCCATGAAAAAAGGCCACCGGAAAAATGTGGTCATTCTTACCAGAAATCAGGAATACCGTAAGAAAAAACCAGGTAAAAGCAAAGCCGTATATGTGGCTGCTTTTAAGAAGTATCCGAATCTTTTAAATACATTGCTCAACCGTTATCAGGTGTATAATAAGACCCTGGAACTGATTGAAAAATGGGAAAAAGAAGGTCATATTTTTGTGATCCGACCGGAAATCGAGACCGTTTCCCGTACGGAACAGAATGCGGAAGCATTAAGCGGATTTTACAAGCATGGGTATGAAGTAATGAAAGACCGTCTGGGTGAACTTTATGATTACCTGGAAAAAGAAAACTGAGGTGGAATAGATGTTCAGAAGTTTTTTTCCGGATGAATATCTGGATTCTGCGTATGTAATTGACTATGAGAAGCTTTACAGAGAAGGATACAGAGGGCTTCTTTTTGATATTGATAATACCATTGTCCCGCACGGCGCACCGGCAGATGAACGGGCAAGGAAACTGTTTGAAAAGCTGAGGGGGATCGGGTTTCGATACTGTTTTGTATCCAACAACCAGAAACCCCGCGTAGAGCCTTTTGCCAAGGCCGTAGAGGGAAATTTTATAGAAAATGCCCATAAACCGGCTGTGAAGAATTACAAAAAAGCCTGTCAGGTGATCCAGATAGAACCTGACCGGACAATTTTTGTGGGGGATCAGCTGTTTACGGATATTTACGGAGCGAAGCGGGCGGGGATCCGTACGATTCTTGTAAAACCGATTCATCCAAAAGAGGAAATTCAGATTGTGCTGAAACGCTATCTGGAAAAAATAGTACTATATTTTTACCAAAAAGAGGAGGGGAAGAATTCATGAACCATATTGTAATTATCGGCTTTATGGGTTCAGGAAAGACACGAGTTGGAAAGAGGCTGGCGAAGGACCTGGGACTTCCGTTTATTGACGTGGACAGACTGATCGTGAAGAAAATGAACATGTCGGTAAAGGAGGTATTTGAACGCTTTGGAGAGCCGTTTTATCGTGCATTGGAGACAATGGCAGTTAAAGAGCTGTCTACAGATGGTGAGCGTAAGGTAATCTCTGTCAGCGCTGGACTGCCTCTGCAGGAGCAGAACCAGAAATATCTTCAGAATATGGGGACGATCATCTATCTGAAGGGATCTGCGGCAACACTGATCAAACGTCTGGAAGGAAGCAACAATCCAACACTGGAGGGAGCTGAGAACAAAGAGGACAAGATCAAGAAACTTCTCAAGCAGAGAGATCCTGTTTATGAGAAGTTTGCAGACATTAAAGTTGTCACAGGAGTGAAGCCTTTTGACGAACTGATTGCAGAAATTGAAGAAAAATTAAAGGCTTAAATAAAAAAACAGTTGAAAAATGACAAAAGGTATTATAGAATAATCCATAGCGAAAAAGAACCGCATATATTAAGGAGGAAATATTTATGATTTCAGCAGGTGATTTCAAAAATGGTATCACACTTGAAATTGATGGAAACGTATGTCAGATCGTTGAATTCCAGCATGTAAAACCAGGAAAAGGCGCAGCCTTTGTAAGAACAAAATACAAAAACATTATCACAGGATCTGTAGTGGAGAAATCTTTCCGTCCTACAGAGAAATTCCCGGCTGCACGTATCGAGCGTGTAGATATGCAGTATCTGTATCAGGATGGTGATTTATACTACTTTATGAATACAGAGACATATGATCAGGTTGGTCTTACAAAAGATCAGGTTGGCGATTCTCTGAAATTCGTTAAAGATAACGAAATGGTTAAGGTTTGCTCTCATAACGGCGAGGTATTCGCAATCGAGCCTCCTCTTTTCGTAGAGCTTGAGGTTATTGAGACAGAGCCAGGATTTGCAGGAAATACAGCACAGGGTGCTACCAAACCGGCAACTGTTGAAACAGGTGCACAGGTTCAGGTTCCTCTGTTTGTAAACCAGGGCGACAAGCTGAAAATTGACACAAGAACAGGAGAGTATCTCTCCCGTGTATAACGAATAAACTGCGTAGCAGTTGATTGGCTATGAACAAGTAGCGAATGCGGATTATGAATATCTGCTTATGATGAAAAAACCCGCTTATGCGGGTTTTTTTATGTCCGTTTTTAGAAATTACCTTGACACAAAAAATCATTCTGGTATAATTAAACCCAGTCAAAAATAACTGACCAAGAAGTTCGTCTGTCCACCAGAGATGTCCGGAAATGATCCGGCCACGGAAGTCTTTTGAGGGCTTGTACTGGTTTCGACGGGGGCTTTGAAGTTAGGGAAGCCATCCGCAGACTCCTGGACTGCGTACCAACCGGGAACTAAATATAAACGCAGACGAAAAGTTAGCGTTAGCAGCCTAAGCTGCTCGTCAGCCCCGTTGCACTCACACATCGGGAATCTGGCGTCGACTATGTGAGAAACCTTGCCGGGTAAGCTTTGCCCCGGTAGATGTATCATGAAGCTACTGAAGCAGTAAGCCTGTCGGTGGGCGTGCTGCCGAGGGAATGTTAAATCAGCGACTGTGATGGGAGATGCCTTAAGGGATAGGCTTTCGGACAGGGGTTCGATTCCCCTCAGGTCCATTTATGGAACGTCCCGGAAAGACAGCATTTATGCGGCTTTCCGGGAATTTTTTTTACTTTCTTTTTTAGATATCAGAAATTTCTTCGCGGATACAGAAAGCGATGGTGATAAAATGAAAAAACCTCTGCTCAATTTAAAAAAGCAGAATACAAAATCAGATTACTATGATTATAATCTTGTCGCTGTCATCGTACTTCTGGTATGTTTCGGACTGGTTATGCTGTACAGCACCAGTTCTTATATGGCGGAAGTAAATTATGGCAATGATATGTTTTATTTTAAGAAACAGGCACTGATCAGTGCGGCCTGTCTGATCGGAGCATTATTTATTTCAAAAATACTGGATTATCATGTCCTTCTTCCTTTTACAACCGCACTTTATGTGGCTTCACTGATCCTTATGGGCCTGGTCCGCACTCCGCTGGGGCATTCTTCCCATGGTGCAACCAGATGGCTGTATATCGGACCGATCAACTTTCAGCCTGCCGAAATAGCCAAGATTGCGGTCATCATCATGATGGCCTATATGATCGGAAAGATGGGACGAAAGGTAAAAACTCTGAAAAGCTGTATGATCCTGGGACTTCCGGGAGCAGGACTTGCGCTGGCTGCTTATGTGCTTACCGATAACTTAAGTACTGCCATGATCATTCTGGGCATTACTGTAGGAATGGTTTTTGTGGCACATCCGGATACCCGTCCGTTTATCATTATAGGTATCGTCGGTATAGTCCTGATCGTAATCGGTGTGCTGTTTCTGGTTGCAACAACCAAGGACAGTAACAGTTTCCGAGTTATGCGAGTGCTGGTGTGGCTGCAGCCTGAGAAATATTCTGATGAAGGTGGATACCAGACGTTACAGGCGCTGTATGCCATCGGTTCCGGGGGCTTTTTCGGACGGGGACTTGGAAACAGTATCCAGAAACTGGGAAGTGTTCCTGAGGCTCAGAACGATATGATTTTTTCCATTATCTGTGAAGAACTCGGAGTTTTCGGAGGTATTTTTGTACTGATCCTGTTCGGGTATCTTCTGTACAGATTGTTCTTTATTGCACAGAATGCTCCGGATCTGTTCGGCTCTCTGATCGTCACGGGAATTTTTATACATATTGCGCTGCAGGTAATCCTGAACATTGCCGTTGTACTGAATCTGATGCCGAATACAGGTGTTACATTGCCCTTTATCAGCTATGGAGGAACCTCTATTGTATTCCTGATGTCAGAGATGGCAATTGCCCTCAGTGTGGCCCGCCAGATAAAATTTCAAGAGTAAAATAGTTTTAAAATCAAAATATTTTTGCTCTGGAGCCATTTTTTGGGAAAATCCTCTTGACAACTGTTTTTGCAGACTATATACTTGGCTCAAAAAGAGGAAACAGATTCGATCTGTAACGATTAAAGGAGAAATTAAGACATGTTAGAAAAAATGAAAGAAATGCTTGCAGAGCAGTTAAATTGTGAGGCATCTATAATTACACCGGAGACATCTTTCAAGGATGATCTCGGAGCAGATTCTCTGGATCTTTTTGAGCTGGTTATGGCTCTTGAGGATGAGTACAATGTTGAGATTCCGGCAGAGGAGCTTACAGATCTGAATACAGTTGGAGATGTAATCGAGTATCTTAAAAACAAAGGTGTGGAAGCATAAGCAGGAATTAAGAGATCCTCTGGGACAATGGTGTCTCAGGGGATTTTTCTGTGTATAGGGAAGACGGGGGATTCCGTCGGAAAACCTATGGACATTTTGAAGGCTTTAGGTATATAATATCACCTATAATGAGAAACAACAAAACGAGGAGAAAAGAAATGACAAAGATCAGAACAAGATTTGCACCGAGTCCTACAGGAAGAATGCATGTGGGTAACTTAAGAACAGCTCTTTATGCTTATTTGATCACAAAACATGAAGGCGGAGATTTTATCCTTCGTATTGAAGATACAGACCAGGAACGTTATGTGGAGGGAGCTGTAGATATTATTTACCGTACCCTTGAGAAAACCGGACTTATCCATGATGAGGGACCGGATAAAGACGGCGGATTCGGTCCGTATGTACAGAGTGAGCGTCAGGCAACAGGCATGTACCTGAAATATGCAAAACAGCTTATTGAGCAGGGAGATGCATACTACTGCTTCTGCGGCAAGGAAGAACTGGAGAGTATGAAACGTACAGTTGCAGGCAAGGAGATCTCCATCTATGATAAGAGATGTCTCCACCTTTCCAAAGAAGAGGTTCAGCGTCGTCTGGATGCGGGAGAACCTCATGTTATCCGTTTCAATATGCCGACAGAGGGAACTACAACCTTCCACGATGTTATTTACGGTGATATCACAGTCAACAATGAAGAGATGGAGGATCTGATCCTGATCAAATCTGATGGATATCCGACATACAATTTTGCAAACGTAATTGATGACCATCTTATGGGGATTACGCATGTTGTAAGAGGTAATGAGTATCTTTCCTCTTCTCCGAAGTACAACCGTATTTACGAGGCATTCGGATGGGAGATCCCGGTTTATGTACATTGTCCGCTGATCACAGATGAGACACATCAGAAACTTTCCAAGAGATGCGGCCATTCTTCCTATGAGGATCTGATCGATCAGGGCTTTGTTACAGAGGCAGTGATCAATTATGTTGCGCTTCTTGGATGGAGCCCGGCAGACAACCGTGAGATTTTCTCTCTTCCGGAACTTGTGGAAGCGTTTGATTACCACCATATCAACAAATCACCGGCAGTTTTTGATATTGCCAAGCTGAAATGGATGAATGGTGAGTACATCAAAAAAATGGATCCGGATGCGTTCTATGAGAGAGCACTTCCGTATCTGAAAGAAGTTCTGAAGAAAGACTTTGATCTTAAAAAGATCGCAGGTATGGTTCAGACCAGAATTGAAGTATTCCCGGATATCCCGGAGCTTGTGGACTTCTTTGAGGAAGTTCCGGAATATGACAGTGCAATGTACCGCCACAAAAAAATGAAAACAACAGAGGAGACTTCCCTTGCAGTTCTCAAGGAGGTACTTCCTGTACTGGAAGCACAGGAGGATTATACCAATGATCCGCTGTATGCATCTTTAAGTGCTTTTGTAAAGGAGCACGGCTATAAGAACGGTTATGTAATGTGGCCGCTGCGTACAGCAGTATCCGGCAAGCAGATGACGCCGGCCGGCGCAACAGAGATCATGGAGATCATCGGTAAGGAAGAGACACTGAAACGTGTACATGCAGCAATCGAAAAACTTGAGCACGAATAAGTGCATAGTCAATAATCCAGTTATGAAACGAAATCCATCTCAAAAACGGGCGATCGCCCACCTGTCAGGACCGATGATGGTTCTGGCAGGCCCCGGTTCGGGGAAAACTTCCGTCATAGTAGAAAGAACAGCACATATGATCCATGAAGGGAAGATACCGGCTTCCTCTGTTCTTGTTGTGACCTTTTCAAGGGCGGCAGCCGTAGAAATGAAAGAACGGTTTCTGAAATTTACCGGAGTTTCGAGGACAGGCGTTACATTTGGAACTTTTCATGGTGTATTTTATGGAATCCTGAAACAGGCATATGGTCTCAACGGAAGCAACATTCTTTCTGAAGAGGAAAAGTATGCGATCTTAAGGGAACTGGCAGTAAATTGTGCCGCAGAACAGTCCCAGGAAGGGGACTTTGTGGAAGATGTGGCAAAAGAGATCAGTGTTGTCAAAGGGGGAAGAATTTCACTGGAACATTACTATTCTTCCTGCTGTCCGGATGAAGTGTTCCGGCAGATTTTTCAGGGGTATCGGAAAGTCCTGAATGAAAGAAGAAAGCTTGATTTTGACGATATGCTTTTGAGCTGCTATGAGCTTTTGCGTAAAAGAAAAGATATTCTGGCAGCATGGCAGAAAAAATTCCGGTATATTCTGGTGGATGAGTTTCAGGATATCAACCATCTTCAGTATGATATTGTAAAAATGCTGGCAGCTCCAGAAAATAATCTGTTTGTGGTGGGAGACGATGACCAGTCTATTTATCATTTCCGTGGAGCACGTCCGGAGATTATGCTGAATTTTCCGGAAGATTTCAAAAATGCGGAAACAGTATTGCTGAATATTAATTACCGGTGCAGCGGAAATATTTTGAACACAGCTATGAAAGTAATTGATCATAACGAAAACCGTTATGTAAAAAAACTTTCTACACCCAATAACCTAGGAGAACCTGTAGAGGTAAAGGAATTTAAAAATCCAAGAGATGAGTATATGACAGCTGCGGGAATACTGAAAGACCGGATGGAAAAAGGGGAATATATTGAAGATACCGCCTTTCTTTTCCGGACCAATCAGGAGGCAGAAGGCCTGGTTGCCGCATTGATGGAATATGGGGTTCCTTTTACCATGAAAGAGAAACTGCCCAATCTGTTCCGCCACTGGATCTGTAAAAATATGATCGCCTATCTGAAAATGGCACAGGGGGACCGGAGCAGAAGTACATTTCTGGAAATTATGAACCGCCCTAACCGCTACATAGCCAGAGAGGCTCTTGCCGAAAAAAACATAGATTTTAAGGCTCTTGCCGAATTTTATAAAGATAAGGACTGGATGTGTGACAGGATCACAACACTGGAAACACATCTTCGGATCTTGAAAACCATGGCCCCTTATGCAGCCATTAATTTTATCCGAAACGGCATGGGATATGAAGAATACTTGCAGGAATACGCAAGGTATCGTAAAATAAAGCCAGAAGAGCTCTGGGAGACCTTAAACCGGATACACGAAAGTGCCAGAGGAATGAAAACGCTGGAAGACTGGCTGGCCTATATGGATGAATATACCAGAAAACTGGAAGAACAGGCGAAAAAACAGGACGTGAAAAGGGAAGGCTGTGTGATATCTACCCTTCACGCTGTAAAAGGCCTGGAGTATGACCGGGTATATATTATGAATGTCAATGAGGGCAGTATGCCTTACCGGAAAGCGGTTCTGGAAGCGCACCTTGAGGAAGAACGGAGACTTTTCTACGTTGGAATGACGCGGGCAAAGAAGAAACTTTGTCTGTGCTATGTGAGAATGCAGTACGAGAAGGAACGGGAGCCGTCACGGTTCCTTGAGGAGGCAGGATTATGAACGGGATCATTTACTACACAAAGATAAGAGACGAATATTCTGGCAAAAACATGGAGCATATGATCGGGGAAAAGCTTCTGGAGATCGGGCTGGAAAGAGAATATGGCCGGAAACTTGCCTTTGAACCCAGGGCTAAGGGGGAACATGGGAAACCGTTTTTTACCCTTCTTCCAAAGATCCATTATAATATTTCACATTCCGGAAAATATGTGATGTGTTTATTTGCAGGTGAAGAAGTAGGTATTGATATACAGATCCATAAGAAGGTTAATTATGAGAGAATCCTTGAGAGACTGGTACCTGCAGATATGGTGAGGGAGATCCTGGAAGCAGATGATATGGAGAAGGCTTTTTTTGCACAGTGGGTATTGCGGGAAGCTTATATCAAATGGACGGGAGAAGGATTGTCCAGAGATTTAAGGACGATTCCCATGGACAAAGGAAATTACATGATGCTGGAAATGGAACCGGGATACAGCGGCGCAGTCTGGTCAAAAGATGATCTGGAATTGCGCTTTGAATACGAAGATATCATACTGAGATAAACTGTACCAGAATAGAGAAAATGAAATGAACAAAGAGATGAAACGCAGCTTCCGGATTTTTATTCTGAAGATCCTGGCAGTTGTTTTTGTGCTGTGTATATGTTATTTTTTATATGTATTTGTATACAGAGCAAAAACAGAACTGCCAACAAAAGCTGTGGTGACAAACAGAGGTGCTGCAGTGTATACGCTGCGGGGCCAGAAACAGATGCTTTCCCAGAAAGAGGCATTTTCCTATTTTGCCTTTGACGGAAGAGAAAAAGAGAAAGAATATGGAACTTATGTCATTCCCGGACTGAAAAATACAAGGACGCTGCTTACGGAAAAAGGTGCCATACCGGCCATGTGCACGTCCATGACTCCTCAGGGACTGGCAGTTACCGAAGATTATGTGCTGATCAGTGCTTACTGCAGCACACAGAAACATAATTCGGTCATCTATGTGATCGATAAAGAGAAACATAACTTTATAAAAGAAGTAGTGCTGCCTGGACAGCCTCATGTGGGAGGCCTTGCCTACGATCCGGAACATAAGATTCTGTGGTATTCTTCCAATATTAACGGAATTGCACAGGCAGTAAGCATAAAAATGGATACAATAGAAGCCTATGATTATGATGACAGTCACCTGCCGGTGGATACTTTGCAGACAGTCAGTCTTTATGGAATTGTAAGGGATTCATTTATGACTTTTTACGAAGGGTGTCTGTATGTAGGCTGCTTTGAAAAATATAACGAAAGTGTAATTGCACGATACGGAGTTGACGCAGATGGAAATCTGATCAATACCATGGATGAGGAGCTGGGCATGGATTTTGAAATGGCAGTTCCGCTGGATTATTCCACCATATCGGAGCAGGTCCAGGGAATTGCTTTTTACAATGACAAACTGCTGATCTCTCATTCCTTTGGAATCCTGCCATCCAGACTGGTATTTTATGAACAGTCCGACAAGCGTCTGTATGTAAATGAAAATTCGGCCAGGACCTACCGCTTTCCGGAGCGCCTGGAACAGATCGTGGTGGAGGGAGACAATCTCTATGTGATGTTTGAATCCTGTGCCTATGCATACCGTGCATCCTCCGTAAATATTGTGGACCGGGTACTGAAGCTGAGCCTTCCGAAGATGGAGGCTTACGATGAGGAAGAAAGCCTCTTTTTTCTGTCGGAATAAAGGAAAAACAGATTTTTTCCAAAGGAGACAAAGGGTACTAAATCCTGCATGTCCGCAATATATTTAAGTGTAAGAGGTGAAAAAATGGACGCAAACCAGATTCAGAACCTGTTTGCCAGCAATGTCCGCCAGCTGTTGGTGGATGCAGACCTTGATTATGATAAATTATATGAGATACGTCTCCGGGTGGGAAGACCTCTGTTTCTTACCTATGACGGGGGAGAATGTTTTCTGCGGCAGAAAGACACAGAGCCTTATCTGGTGACACGGGAGGATCTGAAGGAGACACTGGAATATGTCAGTGGTTATTCTCTGTACGCTTATGAAGACGAAATACGTCAGGGATTTTTGAGTGTACAGGGCGGACATCGTGTAGGAGTTACCGGAAAAGTGATCCTGGACGGAAACCGGGTCCGGGGAATGAAATACATTTCCTGCATCAATGTGCGGCTGGCTCATGAGATCCAGGGATGTGCCGGAGGCGTGATGCCTTATATCCAGACACGAGAGCAGATTATGCACACATTGATCGTTTCCCCGCCCAGATGTGGGAAGACTACGCTTCTTCGGGATATCATCCGCCAGATGAGTAATGGTTGGGGAGATATTTCCGGTGTGACAGTAGGGGTGGTAGATGAGCGAAGTGAACTTGCAGGATGTTATCAGGGAATTCCGCAGAATGATCTTGGAATGCGGACAGACATCCTGGACGGCTGTCCGAAAGCAGAGGGCATGCAGATGCTGATCCGGTCCATGTCACCGGTTGTGGTTGCTGTGGATGAGCTTGGAAAGGAAGAAGATTTCAAGGCAGTGGAAGCGGTGATCCACTGTGGCTGTCGTCTGATCGCCACTGCTCATGGTGATTCTGTGGAAGAAACGTTGTCTCAGCCGTTTTTTCAGAAGTTGTGGGAAGCGCGGGTTTTTCAAAGATATATTTTTCTTGGAAAACATGACCGTGCGGGAATTGTAGAGGGAATTTATGATGGAAACGGAAAATGCCTATGTACAGAATTGTAGGATGCATTCTGCTCGTGGCGGCAGGGACCGGAATGGGATTTTCCGGAAGTATGAAGCTTTCGGAGAGAATATATACGCTTGAGATGCTGCTGCGGATGGGAATCTTCCTGAAAGGAGAGATCCGTTGCGGAAATATGTCTCTGCCGGATGCTTTTTACGGAGTTGCCGGAAGAATGGATGGAAAATACAGGGAATTTCTCATAAGTGCTGCAGACAGGATGAAGTCTGGAACAGGAGAAACGCTCTCACAGATATGCAGGGAATGTGCAGAAACATCCCTGAAAAAAAGCTGCCTTACCTCCGGGGAAAAGGACGCTTTTTTTTCTTTGGGAGAGCATCTTGGTTATCTGGATCTGGAAATGCAGATGAAACAGCTTTCTCTATATGAGGAAAACCTGGAAGAGGAGATTTCCCGGTTAAAAGAAGAGGCCTCCGTAAAAAAGAGATTGTACCGGAGTCTGGGAATTCTGGGAGGATTGCTTCTGGCGGTGCTTTTGATATAGAGGTTTTGTCTGAACAGTGAAGATGGGACGGGCTTATTGAAGAAAAAGGAGGGAGTTTTTGGAGGTCAGTATCATATTTAAGATTGGGGCAGTAGGGATTCTGGTCTCTGTTCTTTCTCAGATCCTGAAGCACAGCGGAAGGGAAGAACAGGCATTTCTCGTAAGTCTTTCAGGACTTCTGATCGTGCTGTTCTGGATCGTACCGTATATCTATGAACTCTTTGAAAATATCCAGCAGCTTTTTGTTCTTTAAAGGAGGTAAAAAACGTGGATATTTTAAGAATTTCCATTTTGGGAACAGTGGGTGTTCTTCTGGGGATCCTTCTGAAATCACGGGCTCCTGAATATACAAGTCTGATTACTGTGGGAATCGGTCTGATGATCCTGGGCCTGGCGGCAGGAAAGATCGGATATCTTTTTCAGTCTCTTGAAAAACTGAAAGAATGTCTTCCGGTTGACGGAAGTTACATCACTACCTTGTTAAAAATGATCGGAATTACCTATATCGGACAATTTTCATCTGGTATATGTAAAGATGCCGGGTATGCTTCCACAGGGGCACAGATCGATCTGTTTTGCAGATTGTCTGTGATGGTTCTGAGTATGCCGGTACTGCTGGCACTTCTGGATACGATACAGGGATTTCTTGTATGAAAAAAAAAGAAACAGATCAGAAGAGGGGATCAGAAGAAAAAAGAAGAGCAAAGGTCTGGTGGAAAGCCAGGATCGTGGTCCTGGTAATGATATGCACGGGATTGATACAGTGGCCGGAGCGGATGGATACTGGTGTAAATGGTGTTTGTGTTTTTGCACAGCCGGTATCAGGAGAAACAACAGAAGCGGATGCGGTCCGACAGGCAGACTCAGAAGGTTCTGCATCCATAGACAATTCCCAGGAAAAACAGCTCACAGATCAGCTGGAACTTACAGATCTGCAGTCCATGGTGGATGAAATGCTTGGTGAGAACAGCTTTTCTGTTACAGAAGCTTTCCACAGGTTATTGTCCGGTGAAGAAGTGCTTTCGGAGGAGAGTGTGCGGGAATTTCTGCACAGTCTCCTTTTTTCCAGCCTTGAAAAAGAAAAAAGCCTGATCGTAAAACTGCTGCTTCTTCTCTTATTCGCGGCAGTTTTTTCCGGATTTGCAGGTGCTTTTGACAACGGACAGATCGGTGAGATCAGTTTTTATGTTGTGTATCTTCTTGTTTTTACTTTGCTGATGAACAGCTTTTCCGGCTTAAGTGCATCACTGCTTTCCATACTGCGGTGGATCACGGAATTTATGAAAGAGCTGTCGCCGGTGTACTTTATGGCAGTGGCTGCTGCATCCGGAGCATCTACGGCTGCTGTTTTCTATCAGGGAGTACTTCTTCTGGTGTGGCTGTTTCAGTGGATACTGGAAAGTGTTTTGCTTCCTGGAGTCAGCTTGTATATACTTCTTAAGTTTGTGAATCATCTTTCCAGGGAAGAGATGCTGGGAAAGATGGCAGAACTGATCGAAACTTTGATTTCCTGGGGCCTTCGGACGCTGCTGGGGGTTGTTGCAGGACTGCAGGTAGTGCGGGGACTGGTGACTCCAGTGATGGATTCTCTGAAAAGAAGTGCCATCGGAAAAACTGCCGGTACGCTTCCGGGGATAGGTAATGCGGTCAATGCAGTGACAGAACTGGTGCTTACGACAGCAGTTCTTGTAAGAAACAGTCTGGGTGTGGTGTTTCTTCTTGTATTTCTGGTGGTCGGAGCCGGCCCCGTGATCCGCTACGGACTGCTGGCTCTTGTATACAGGTTTCTGGCGGCAGTGGCACAGCCGGTGTCTGATAAACGGCTTGTGGAAGTATTCAGTACCATGGGAGAAGGGTGCGCTCTTCTGATGCGGATCCTGTTTACAGCAGAAGTTTTATGTATGTTGACATTTCTGATATTGATGGCAGGGGGAATCTGATCATGCGGCAGGAAATCTATCAGTGGATGAAAGATCTGGCTTTTTTTCATGTGCTTACTACGGCGATCCTGCATATTCTGCCGGATAAACGGTATGAACAGTATGTCCGTCTGTTTATGGGCCTTCTCCTGATACTTCTTATCTGCACGCCTGTTTTTGCTGTTGTAGGAAAAAGTCAGGAACTTCTGGAGGGATTCCGGAAAAATTACAGCCAGGAAGAACAGGAGCGGATGGAAGCGGAAGCGCAGGGGATCCGGGAAACCTTTCTGAAGGAAGCTTACGAAAGTGAGCTGAAAAAACAGGTGGAGGAGATCTTAAATGAACAGAAGATTTTTTGTGGGGAAATTGAAGTGGATATGGAGAAAAATCTCCGGGTGATCATAAAGTTTTCTGAGAAGATCACGGAAAAGCAGAAGGAGGCGGTACAAGATGGGTGTGAAAGGATCTGCGGACTCGGAAAAGATCAGTATCAGATCCTGGATCCTGGCGATGGGGTGGAAGGAGTGGGGAATCGTACTTCTTCTGGGGATACTTCTGCTGGTGGCAGGGCTTCCGGTAACCCAGAAAAGCAGTAAGAATGCGAATACCCAGGTGTCTGAAAAAACAAGACTGGAGAGCCGCCTGGAGGAACTGCTTTCCAACGTGGAAGGAGTCGGAGAGGTGGAAGTGATCATTATGACCGGAGATGAAGGAAATACGGATGGTTTTTCCATAAGCAGCAAAAATGAAGTGACCGGCGTGCTGGTGGCTGCCCAGGGGGCGGGCAGCGCAGTGACAGTTCAGAATATTCAGCAGGCAATTATGGCATTATTTCAGATTGACGCCCATAAAATTAGAGTAATGAAAATGAAATGAGGAGAGTAGAAGTGAAAAAGATCATGAAGAAAAACCAGGTAATCATCACCTCGCTGGCCATTTTGATCGCGGTGGCCGGGTATCTGAATTTCGCAGATGTGGATCTGGGATTTAAAGATAAGGAGGCAAGCACCGACAGCAGCAGTATCCTGGACGATGTGAATTATGACCTGACCGATGAAACAGCCCTTCTGGATGAGAACGGGGCAGATGGCACAACCCAGTCGGAGGTGATGGATACCGCATCTCCGGGCGAAGCCGTACTTACCGGTGCGTCGGATTTTGCGGCGCAGGCGAAAATCAGCAGAGAACAGGTGCGCTCTCAGAACAAGGCGGACCTGCAGGCGATCATCAGCAATAAGGATATCAGCGATGAAGAAAAACAGAATGCCATCAATACCATGGTTTCCATGACAGATCTTACAGAAAAAGAGTCGGCAGCAGAACTTCTTCTGGAAGCGAAGGGCTTTGAGAATGTGATCGTAAATCTGACGGGAGAAACTGCGGATGTGGTAGTGCCGGATGCGGATCTTGAAGATGTAAAACGTGCACAGATCGAGGATATTGTAAAACGGAAAACCGGTGTGGCAGCAGAGAGTATTGTGATCACGCCTCTGAGCCAGAGTAAAGAAGCGGCAGATGATAATACATCAGATGCCCCGGATACAGCAGCGGACGCAGCAGGTGCGGAAAATGCCACAGACACAAAAGATACAGCGGGGAGTGAGGGCAATGAAGCGCAGGATACCGCTGCATCAGCAGAAAGTGATCCTGCAGATTCAGGATCAGAGGACAAAGAGACAGCAGCAGGTGCTCAGAATGATCCTACCATTGATACAGAGGGAATTTACGACTGAATTGCCTTGACAGCAAAGCCTTGTCTATACTAGAATAGGTAAGGTTATAGTAAAATAGAGATATCAGAGAATATACAGGAGGCTCACGTGTCGAAGTATACGAAAGAAATAGAAAAAAGAAGAACTTTTGCCATCATCTCCCATCCGGATGCCGGTAAAACAACATTGACAGAAAAATTTCTGCTGTATGGAGGGGCCATCAATCTGGCCGGAAGCGTAAAAGGTAAGGCTACGGCCCGCCATGCAGTATCAGACTGGATGGAGATCGAGAAGGAGCGAGGTATTTCCGTCACCTCTTCCGTACTTCAGTTCCATTATGACGGATATTGTATCAACATTCTGGATACACCGGGACATCAGGATTTCTCCGAGGATACTTACCGTACACTGATGGCAGCGGATTCCGCAGTCATGGTCATCGATGGTTCCAAAGGTGTTGAGGCACAGACACGTAAACTTTTTAAAGTCTGTGTTATGAGACACATCCCGATCTTTACTTTTATCAATAAGATGGACCGAGATGCAAATGATACGTTTGATCTTCTGGATGAGATCGAAAAAGAGCTTGGTATTGCTACTTGTCCGATCAACTGGCCGATTGGTTCCGGTAAGAAATTCCGAGGAGTTTTTGACCGTAATACAAAGAAGATCCTTACCTTCTCCGATACACAAAAAGGTACCAAGGAAGGTGTGATCGAAGAGATCGATATTGATGATCCGCATGCAGATGAGATCATGGATCCGGAGCAGAAAGAGCAGCTGATGGAAGAAATTGAGCTTCTGGATGGCGCAAGTGCGGAGTTTTCCCAGGAAGAAGTCAGCAAAGGACAGCTGACACCGGTATTTTTCGGTTCCGCTCTTACTAACTTCGGTGTGGAGACATTCCTGGAGCATTTCCTGAAGATGACCACCTCTCCGCTTCCGAGAACTGCTGACTGCGGACCGATAGATCCGATGAGCGATGATTTTTCAGCCTTTGTATTTAAGATCCAGGCAAATATGAACAAGGCTCACAGAGACCGTATCGCATTTATGAGGATCTGTTCCGGCAAGTTTGACGCGACCAAGGAAGTTTATCATGTTCAAGGTGACAAGAAAATGCGCCTTCTTCAGCCGCAGCAGATGATGGCGGAATCCCGCCATGTTGTGGACGAGGCTTATGCAGGAGATATCATCGGTGTCTTTGATCCGGGTATCTTTTCCATTGGAGATACGATCTGTACGCCTGGAAAGAAATTTGCTTTTGAAGGAATCCCGACTTTCGCACCGGAGCATTTTGCACGTGTACGTCAGATCGATACCATGAAGAGAAAACAGTTTGTAAAAGGTATCAACCAGATCGCTCAGGAAGGTGCGATCCAGATATTCCAGGAGTTTAATACCGGTATGGAAGAGATCATCGTGGGCGTTGTAGGTGTCCTTCAGTTTGATGTCCTGAAATATCGTCTGGAGAATGAGTATAATGTAGATATCCGCCTTGAAACACTTCCATATGAGCATATCCGCTGGATCGCCAACAAGGAAGCTGTGAAAGTAGACAAGATCGTGGGAACTTCAGATATGAAGAAAGTCACAGATCTTAAGGGAAATCCGCTGCTTCTCTTTGTCAATGCATGGAGCGTTGGTATGGTTGAGGACAGAAACCCGGATCTGGTACTGACAGAATTCAGTAAATAAGCCCTTTTATTTCATAACATTTTTTGGTATAATAGTATAAAATTACGAACAAAAATATTATATCCGTAGGAGGGTTTCCCATGGCAGAAAAAAGAACAACATATAAGATACAGGATCTGGGCGGAATCGGTGAAGTCCACATTGCAGATGAGGTTGTTGCGATCGTTGCAGGACTTGCGGCAACAGACGTGGATGGAGTTGCTTCCATGGCAGGAAATATCACCAATGAGCTGGTAAGTAAACTTGGAAAGAAGAACCTGTCCAAGGGTGTGAGAGTAACCATTCTGGAAGGCGTCGTTACCGTGGATCTGTCACTGAATATCGAGTATGGCAGAAACATTCTTGAGACAAGCAAGAAGGTTCAGGAGAAAGTGAAATCCGCTATCGAGAATATGACAGGACTTGAGGTTGCAGATGTAAATATTCATATTGCCAGCGTGGATATGGAGAACGAAAAAGGAAAGTAAACCTTTCCTTTTTTCCGTCTTAGGAGGAAATTATGAGAAGAAGAGAACAGAGAGAACATGTATTTAAACTTATGTTTATGACAGAGTTTAATTCAGAAGAAGAGATGACAGAACAGCTCTCTCTTTATTTTGAGGGTCTTGGAGAACTTTCAGAGCAGGACCAGGAATATATGAAGAAGAAGTATGCACATGTGAAGGAGCATCTGGAAGAGATCGATGCACAGCTGAACAGTGCGAGCCGTGGCTGGAAGACCAAACGTATGAGCCGTGTGGATCTCGCGGCACTTCGTCTGGCAGTATATGAGATGGAATATGATGAGGATGTACCGACAGGAGTAGCGATCAATGAAGCGGTAGAACTTGCCAAGAGATTTGGCGGAGATGCTTCCGGTTCTTTTGTAAACGGAGTCCTTGGAAAGATCGCATCCGAAAAGGAAGAGAAGAAAAACGAGGAGGAGACTGCTGACACAGAAGAGAAAGCAGCAGAAACCCCAGAAGAGAACGCATGAGAAACGTCTATTCTGTCGGCCAGGTAAACCATTATGTCAAGAATATGTTTACTCAGGATTACTTTCTCCGCAAAGTCTATGTAAAGGGAGAAGTATCCAATTGTAAATATCATACCAGCGGGCATATCTATTTTTCCCTGAAGGATGAAACAGGTACATTAAGCTGTGTGATGTTTGCGGGGCATCGTCGTGGCCTTGCTTTTCGCATGAAGGACGGAGATAAGGTAGTTGTAGGTGGTGCTGTAGACGTATATGAGAGAGACGGGCGTTATCAGCTCTATGCGAAAGAAATCACACTGGAGGGCGCCGGTGCTCTCTATGAGCGGTATCTGGCACTGAAACAGGAGCTTGAGGATATGGGAATGTTTGCCCAGGAATATAAGCAGCCTATTCCTCATTTTATCCATACTCTTGGCGTGGTGACAGCACCTACCGGTGCGGCAGTACAGGATATCCGCAATATTGCAGGCAGAAGGAATCCGTATCTGCAGGTGATCCTCTACCCGGCACTTGTGCAGGGAGAAGGAGCGGCACAGAGTATTGTGAAGGGAATCCGGATGCTGGATGAAGCAGGGGTGGACGTGATCATCGTTGGCCGTGGAGGTGGCTCTATTGAAGATCTCTGGGCTTTTAACGAGGAGAGCGTGGCCCGTGCTATTTTTGAGTGCAGAACACCTGTGATTTCGGCAGTGGGACATGAGACGGATTTTACCATTGCGGATTTTGTGGCAGACTTACGGGCACCTACACCATCAGCTGCAGCAGAGCTGGCAGTAGATGATTTTCGCAGTGTCCTGGAGAATTTCCGTATGTACGGAGATCGTCTGCAGCGTGCCATGAACAGTAAGACAGCTCTTTTTTCTGCAAGACTTAAGTCCTATGAGACCAGATTTCAGTATCTGAGTCCGGAGTCCATGCTGCGGGAAAAACGCCAGTATGCATCAGATATGGAGGAACGTCTGCGTTCTTTCATGGAACAGAAGCTTACAGAGAAAAGACATGAACTGGCAATATGGATCCAGCGTTTTGAAGGGCTTTCCCCATTAAGAAAGTTAAATGGAGGATATGCCTTCGTGTCCGACGAAGGAGGACATGCAGTGACAGAGATCAGCCAGATAAAAAAGGGTGACAGGATTTCCATTGCAGTAACCGACGGAGTTATAGAAGCAGTTGCGGATCGCATCAGGAAGGAAGAGCGATAATGGCAGAGACAGAAGAAAAGAAAGAAGAGAGATCCATAGAAGAAACTTTTGGGGAGCTTGATCAGCTTGCCCGGAAGCTTGAGGATAAAGATACCCCTCTGGAAGAGTCTTTCCGTCTCTACAGACAGGGAATGGAGCTTCTTAAGGATCTGAACGGAAGACTGGACACTGTAGAAAAAAAGATGCTTCAGATGAATGAGGATGGGACATTTCGTGAATTTTAATGAAGAACTGAAAAAAAGAACAGAAGAAGCGGAACGCGTGATCCGGAAATATCTTCCGGAAGAATCCGGTTTTGCGAAAACCATGGCAGAGGCCATGAATTACAGTATGACGGCAGGCGGAAAGAGACTTCGTCCGATCCTGATCCGGGAAACCTATCGTCTGTTTGGAGGAGAGGGCGTGCTCTGTGAACCCTTTATGGCGGCGATGGAGATGATCCATACACATTCGCTGATCCACGATGATCTTCCGGCATTGGATAACGATGATTACCGGAGGGGAAGGCTGACTACACATAAGGTATATGGAGAGGCCATGGGCGTTTTAAGCGGCGTGGCACTTTTAAACAGAGCCTATGAGGTGATGATTTCCGCTTTCGACCTGACTGAAGATAAAGAACGTGTGATAGCTGCCATGCGGATCATGGCAGATAAGACAGGCATTAACGGTATGCTTGGAGGACAGAGTGTGGATGTGGAGAATGACGGCAAACCTCTGGAACGTGAGATGCTGGATTATATTTACAAGAACAAGACCTCCGCACTGATCGAGGCTTCTATGATGACCGGCGCCGTGCTGGCAGGGGCATCGGAGGAAGAACTTGAAGTTGTGGAGCAGGCTGCAGAGAACATCGGGCTGGCTTTTCAGATCCAGGATGATATCCTTGATGTGACCAGTACCCAGGAGGAACTGGGAAAACCGATCCACAGTGATGAGAAGAACAATAAGGTTACCTATGTAAGCCTCATGGGAGCCCCGGCAGCAGCCGGCAAGGTTAAAGAACTTTCTGAACATGCGGTAGAGCTTTTAAACAGTCTTGACAGGAAGAACGAATTTCTGGATCTTCTTGTGGAAAGTCTTATCAGCCGCAGGAAATAGAAGGAATAAAGGAAGGATACGAATGATTCTGGAAAAAATTAAAAAGCCAAATGATATTCATAAAGTTTCATTGGAGGATTTTCCGCGCCTTGCCGAGGAAATCAGGAGCTTTTTGATCCAGAGTGTAAGTGAGACAGGCGGCCATCTGGCATCCAATCTGGGTGTGGTGGAGCTGACCCTTGCTCTGCATAATGTGCTTGATTTTCCACAGGATAAACTGATCTGGGATGTGGGACATCAGGCTTATACGCATAAGATTCTTACAGGCAGGAAAGATGGCTTTAAGGATCTTCGTAAAGAGGGAGGCTTAAGTGGCTTCCCGAAGAGAAATGAAAGTGACTGTGATTCTTTTGATACCGGACACAGTTCCAATTCCATTTCCGCAGGACTTGGTTATGTCCGTGCCAGAGATCTGCGGGGAGAGAAACACCATGTGGTTTCTGTCATCGGAGATGGTGCGCTTACCGGCGGAATGGCATATGAAGCATTAAACAATGCAGCTGAGCTGAAGACGAATTTTATTATCATCATCAATGATAACAACATGTCCATTTCCAAGAATGTAGGAGGAATGTCCACCTATTTAAGTGTCCTGCGTACAGCGGAGACTTACACGGGAATGAAAATCGGCGTGACAAAAACGCTCAAAAAAATTCCACATGTTGGAACTGCCGTGGTGGATACGGTCCGCAAAACCAAGAGCAGTATTAAGCAGCTGATCATTCCCGGAATGCTTTTTGAAAATATGGGTCTGACTTATCTGGGGCCAGTAGACGGCCATAATATGCGTCAGATGATGAAGCTTTTTAATGAGGCAAAAAGAGTGGAGGGACCGGTGGTTGTCCATGTCCTTACGGAAAAGGGCAGAGGCTATGGCCCGGCATCTTCCCATCCGGAGCGTTTTCATGGAACCGGTCCTTTTGAGGTCAAAAGTGGAAGACCCCTTGCGGAAAAAACGGCGCCGACATATACGGATTGTTTTTCCAGCGCAATATGTTCTGTGGCAGAGAAGAACCGGAAAGTAGTTGCCATTACGGCTGCCATGCCCGATGGGACCGGACTGAACCGGTTCCGGAAGAAATTCCCGGAGCGTTTTTTTGACGTGGGGATTGCGGAAGAGCATGCGGTAACCTTTGCGGCAGGGCTGGCTCTTGGAGGAATGATCCCGGTTTTTGCGGTCTATTCTTCGTTTTTGCAGAGAGGAATCGATCAGATCCTCCACGATGTATGCATGCAGAACCTTCATGTGATCTTTGCTATTGACAGGGCAGGCTTTGTGGGGGCGGACGGAGAAACACATCATGGATGCTTTGACCTTTCCTATCTGTCTATGATTCCCAATATGACTGTTATGGCTCCCAAGAATGGGAAAGAACTAGAAGAGATGCTGAAATTTGCAGTAGAAGAGCTGGATGGTCCCTGTGCGATCCGTTATCCGAAGGGAACGGCATGTACAGAGATGGAAGAGCATGATGAACCACTTAAGAGGGGCAGAAGCGAAGTGATCACTCCGGGCAGTGAGATCGCTGTTCTCGGTGTCGGAAGTATGGTTTCTGTCTGTCAGAAAGTCTGTAGGGAGATAAGAGATCACGGAATCGCAAGATCTACATTTGTCAATGTACGTTTTGTAAAGCCGCTGGATACCAGCCTTCTTGACCGGCTTTCACAGAACCACAGTCTTTTGGTCACTGTGGAGGAGAATGTAAAAAGCGGTGGATTCGGAGAACATGTATCTGCTTATATGGAGGCCTGTCATCCGGAAGTTAGAGTGCTTCCTCTGGCAATACCGGATCACTTTATTGAACACGGAACTGTGGACAGTCAGCGGATGAAAACTGGTTTGAATGTACAGGCAGTCCTGGATGCTGTAGAACAGAGCTGGGAAGATATTGGGAATAACAGAAAATAAAAGAGACAGCCTTTGCAGGGAAAAGGACTTGCAGGGCATTTTACAGCCCGGCACATAAAGAGCCGGGCTGTTGGAGGATAACATGAAAAAAAGACTGGATATCATGATGGTGGAACAGGGACTTGCACCGTCAAGGGAAAAAGCAAAAGCTTATATCATGGCCGGGGAAGTATATGTCAATGGTCAGAAAGAGGACAAGGCAGGTTCTATGTTTGCGGAAACTGCCAAGCTGGAGGTAAGAGGAAAAACCCTTCCCTATGTCAGCAGAGGCGGACTGAAACTGGAGAAAGCCATGAAAAATTTCGGTGTAACGCTGAAAGATAAAGTATGTATGGATGTAGGAGCATCTACAGGTGGATTCACAGACTGTATGCTTCAGAACGGAGCGGTTAAAGTTTATTCTATTGATGTGGGATACGGCCAGCTGGACTGGAAACTCCGAAATGATCCAAGAGTTGTATGTATGGAAAAGACAAACATCCGTTATGTAGTACCGGAAGATCTGGAAGGACCGGCAGCATTTTCTTCGATAGATGTTTCTTTTATTTCCCTGACAAAAGTTCTTCTTCCTGTAAGAAATCTTCTCACAGAAGATGGAGAGATCGTATGTCTTATCAAACCGCAGTTTGAGGCAGGCAGAGAAAAAGTTGGAAAGAAAGGTGTTGTCCGTGATCCGAAAGTTCATGAGGAAGTCATTGAGAAAGTCAGAGATTATGCCATGAGTATTTCCATGGAACCCTGTCATCTTTCCTTTTCCCCGATCAAGGGACCGGAGGGAAATATTGAATACCTCCTTCATCTGAAAAAACATCCGGAAGGAACAGAAGTTCCCATGAGTCTTGACATATCCGTAGAGGATGTGGTAAAGGAAGCACACGGCCAGCTGGACTGATGTTTGGAAAGGACTGAAGCAATATGGACAGATTTTATATAATTCCAAACAGTGCCAAGGATCCGGAACTGACATTTTCCAATATGATCATCGACTATCTGGAAGAACACGGCGCCAGGTGCCATGTGCAGAAGATCACCGAAAAAATGGAAGGACCATACCATTATACAGATCCGGACGGGATTCCCGAGGATACACAGTGCATTATCGTACTGGGCGGAGACGGGACACTTCTGCAGGCTGCAAGGGACGTGGTACATCTGGATATCCCTCTTCTCGGAATCAATCTGGGTACTTTGGGATTTCTTGCAGAGGTGGATAAAAATTCCGTATATCCGGCACTGGACAGACTTCTGACAGATGATTATGAGCTGGAAGAGCGGATGATGCTGGAGGGGAAGATCTATCGGGGAGAAGAACTGATCGGAAAAGATATCGCGTTAAACGATATTGTGATCGGAAGAGAGGGACATCTCCGTGTGATCCGTTTCAAGAATTATGTCAATGATTCATATATGAATTCCTACAATGCGGATGGAATCATCATCTCCACGCCAACCGGTTCTACCGGATACAGCCTGTCAGCAGGAGGCCCGGTAGTTTCTCCAAGTGCCAGTATGATGATCATGACACCCATTGCACCCCACACTATGAATACCCGAAGTATCATTCTTTCCGGGGAAGAGGCGGTTACAGTGGAGATCGGCGAGGGAAGACATAATACCATTGAGAAAGCGGTGGCATCTTTTGACGGGGATACCCAGATATCCATGGTCACCGGTGACCGGATCGTCATCCGGAAAGCCACAGTCAGGACAAAGATCCTCAAGCTGAATCATCTGAGCTTTGTGGAGGTTCTGAGACAGAAAATGAGTAACAGCTGATGCAGGAGGTTCAATTTTGAAAGTAGCAAGACATGAAAAAATTATCGAACTGATCCGTCAGTACGAGATCGATACACAGGAAGAACTTGCGGCAAGACTGAATGAGGCCGGTTTCAAGGTTACACAGGCTACCGTATCCAGAGATATCCGGGCTCTGAAGATGACAAAAGTTGCAGGCAGCAACGGAAAATCCAGATATGCGATCCTGGAAGAACATACACCGGATATGTTAAGTGATAAATATTCCAGAGTCCTGAAAGATGCAGTGATCTCCATGAATATCGGACAGAATATCGTAGTGGTAAAAACGATTCCCGGAATGGCCATGGCTGCAGCAGCAGCTCTTGATGCCATGAAATGGCCGGAGATTCTGGGGTGCATTGCCGGAGATGATGCCATCATGTGTGTGGTAAAAACTTCCGAGCAGGCGCCTGGAGTAGTACAGAAGCTTGGCGGGATCTTATCCCGTGGAAAATAAAATGACAGAATATGTAGACACTTTATACCAGAAAGGAAACCAATGTTAGTACATCTGCATGTAAAAAATCTTGCACTGATAGAGGAAACAGAGGTGGAATTCGGACCGGGATTAAATATCCTGACCGGTGAGACCGGAGCCGGAAAATCCATCCTGTTAGGATCCATACAGCTCATCCTGGGCGGAAAAACTTCCAGAAGCATGATCCGCGAAAATGCTTCTTATGCTTTGGTAGAGCTGTTATTTCAGGTTGAAAATACGAAAGCCAGAGAGTCCCTTGCGGCGCTTGACATCTATCCGGAGGACGGACAGGTTCTGATGTCCCGTAAGATCATGGATGGCAGAAGTATCAACAAGATCAACGGAGAGACAAGCACAGTCAGCCAGATGAAAGCAGCAGCAGCCTGCCTTCTGGACATTCACGGGCAGCATGAACATCAGTCCCTTCTTTACGGGGATCGCCAGCTGTCGATTCTGGACGTATACGGAAAAGAACGGATCCTTCCAGCCAGGGAGAAAGTCCGGGAAGCTTACCGGGAGTATCGGGCCTGCATGGATCAGCTGAAAGCGCTGGATATGGATGAGGAACAGCGTAACAGGGAAAAGGCCTTTCTGGAATTTGAGATCAATGAGATTGAAGAAGCAGCTCTTATTCCGGACGAGGACGAAACGCTGGAAGACCGATACCGGAAATTGAGCAATGCCAGAAGGATCATGGAAACCGCACAGATGGTCCATGGGATGACCGGATATGAACAGGGCGCTGCGGACATGACCGGAAACGCTCTGAAAGAGTTTTCAAGAATTGTGGATTACGATAAGGAACTTGCGCCTTTGCAGGAAGCTCTCGGAGAAATCGATTCTCTTCTCAGCGACTTCTGCCGGGATCTGTCCTCTTATATGGACAGTCTTACTTTTGACGAAGAAACTTTTTTTGAAACAGAAAAACGTCTGGATCTGATCAACAGCCTGAAGGCAAAATACGGACAGACGATCCCGGAAATTTTGTCTTATCAGAAAGAACAGCAGGAAAAACTGGAAAAACTTCAAAAATTTGAAGAAAATTTCCAGTTTCTGAAAGAAAAACTTGTACAGTCAGAAAAGATTCTTGAAGAAGCTTCGCATGAACTTTCAGAAATCCGGAAAGAATACAGTAAACAGCTGGATGAAAAAATCATCGATGGATTGAAGGAGCTGAATTTTGCGGATGTGGATTTTTCTATCCGTTTTGACCGCAGGAAAAATTATACAGATAATGGTTATGATGCGGTAGAATATGAGATTTCCACAAACCCAGGTGAAAGCAGAAAACCGCTGGGGCAGATCGTATCCGGTGGTGAGCTTTCCAGGATCATGCTTGCCATCAAAGCGATCCTTGCAGATAAGGACCAGATCGATACACTGATCTTCGATGAGATCGATACAGGAATCAGCGGCCGTACCGCGCAGAAAGTATCCGAAAAAATGGCAGTGATCGGACAGCACAGACAGGTGCTTTGTATCACCCATCTTCCGCAGATCGCGGCAATGGCAGATACCCATTTTGAGATTGAGAAACATGTGGAGGGAACAGAGACCATCACTCAGATCCATCCTCTTGAAGGAGAGGAATCCGTCCGAGAGCTTGCAAGACTCCTGGGCGGCGCAGAGATCACGCCGGCTGTTCTTGGAAATGCGAGAGAAATGAAGGAATTGGCACAGCAACAAAAAAATACAAGACTGAAATAAATCATACGTTACATACTAAGAGAGGACGGCCGAAAGGTCAGTCCTCTTTTTTAACCGAATGTGGATTGCGAATAGCCCCTTGTTAAAAAAATACAAAGGATGTGACGTATGATGAACAGAAAAAGGAAGTACCGCTATCTGATCCTGGCATTTCTTGCTCTGGATCTGATGCTGATGGGATGGCTGGGCTATCGGCTTCTGGATCGGAAGATTCCGGATCAGATCCTGGTAGATCATGAGAACAGCCGGGAGGTGGCAGGCCTTCTTGAGCGCCCTTTTGTCAGTTTTGATGATGCCATTACAGTCTCGGGGAAAGACAGCTATACTTTGCACTGCAGAGTTTTTGGAGTGATTCCTTTTAAGGATGTGAAAGTAAAACATACAACTGCAAAAGAAGTATACGTAAGCGGAGACGCAGTGGGCATCTATATGCAGACCAAAGGTGTCCTGATCATTGACACAGGTGAGATCCTCTCAGAAAGTGGTGAGACGGAAGAACCTGCCCGGGACATTGTAAAGCCGGGAGATTATATTGTGGCTTTTGATCAGAACAGGATCCAGTGCAAGCAGGATCTTATGGAGGATCTGGCTGCTCTTGACGGAGATTCTGTGATGTTGAAAGTCCGCAGGGGAAAAGAGACGATTCCTCTGTCTCTGACTCCGGTAAAAGATAAAGAAGGCAAATACAAACTGGGAATCTGGGTGCGGGATGATACACAGGGAATCGGAACGTTAACCTATGTGGATGAAGATGGAAGATTCGGCGCACTTGGTCATGGGATCAGCGATGTGGACACAGGTGAACTTTTAAGTATTGCAGACGGAAATCTTTATGATGCCCAGATTCTGGGAATCCGGAAAGGAGAAAAAGGAAATCCGGGAGAACTTTCCGGGCTGATCCGATACGACGCCGATAATATCCTGGGAGAAATTTCGGAAAACAGTAAAAATGGCATTTTTGGGATCATGGATGCCTGGCGGATGAAAAATCTGGATCTGAAAAAAATCCCCATAGGCTACAAACAGGATCTGAAAACCGGACCTGCGTCCATTCTCTGCTGTACAGATGGCGAAGTAAAAGAATATGCCGCAGAGATCACCAGGATCGATATGAACCATGAGGACTCCAACAAAAGCTTCGTGATCCGGATCACAGACAAAGAACTCCTGGAAAAAACCGGCGGGATCGTTCAGGGAATGTCCGGAAGCCCGGTGCTCCAGAATGGAAAACTCTTTGGTGCCGTGACTCATGTATTTGTGCAGGATTCTACCGGAGGGTATGGGATTTTTATAGAAAATATGACAGGTAATGCATAATCGGAAACTTTGGAAAGAGGCACAGAAAAACACGGAAAAATCCAGGAAAAGTGCCTCTTTTTTATATGGAAAAAAATGCCGGATACAGAAGGAAACGTCAGTATTTTAGTGAATTTTGTGATATAAAAGAGAAAAAATGTCGAAAAATATCGTACGAAAGTGAGGTAAAATAACTACTTTTATCTTGATTTTACCATAGGATTTCCACTATAATAATTTTGTCGCCAGCAAGGGGAAAGCGCAGGCAGCTAACAGTGTCGGTTACTGCCGTGGTGACAGGGGGTATGTCTGGAAACCCAAGGAGAGAGAAGTTAGGAGGGTCCTCATGGACAAATTAAATGTTGCAATTGCTGATGATAACGCGAAAATGACAGACATGCTCGGTCAGATGATCGAAGAAGATAAAGACCTTGAACTGGTCGGAAAAGCACACAACGGAGAAGAAATCTGTAACATAATCAAAGATAAGGAGCCGGATGTTGTGATTCTCGACATCATTATGCCGAAGATGGACGGCCTTTCCGTTATGGAGAAATTTTCCCATGACGCAAATGTCAAAAAAGTTCCAGTGTTTATCGTATTATCCGCAGTTGGACAGGAAAGGATTACAGAGGATGCATTCAGTCTTGGAGCAGACTACTATGTGTTGAAGCCTTTTGACAACACCACACTTTTAAACCGGATCAAACATATCCGGAAAATCGGGGAAAGAAGAGTGCGGGAGATTCCAAGGCCAGGTATCACAGAAACCAAAAAACCTCAGCCGGAGAGGAATCTGGAAACCGATGTGACGAATATCATTCATGAGATCGGAGTTCCGGCACATATCAAGGGATATCAATATTTAAGGGATGCGATCATCCTGTCTGTCAATGACATGGAAATGCTCAATTCCATCACCAAAGTTTTATATCCAACCATTGCGAAACGCCATCAGACAACGCCAAGCAGGGTGGAGCGGGCGATACGCCATGCGATCGAGGTGGCATGGAGCCGCGGAAAGATGGATACCATCGATGAATTGTTTGGATATACCGTAAGCACCGGAAAAGGGAAACCCACGAATTCAGAATTCATAGCACTGATTGCCGATAAAATCAGACTGGAATATAAAAATCGGTCTTTAAATTAGAGGAATTTTGGAGTATAATCATAAATAAAAACGGGTGTACCCAGGGAGGGGAATACAGATGAAAAAAATTCTGTTTGCTACATCAGAAGCAGTACCTTTTATCAAAACAGGAGGACTTGCTGATGTTGCCGGCTCACTGCCTAAGTGCTTTGACAAAAAATATTTTGATATCCGCGTGATCTTACCGAAATATGCCTGCATGAAACAGGAATGGAAAGATAAAATGGAGTATGTGACCCATTTTTATATGGATCTTGGATTCAAGAACTGCTATGTGGGAATCATGCAGATGCAGTATGATGGGATCCAGTTCTACTTCATTGACAATGAATATTATTTCAGCGGTCCGAAACCATATGACAGCGCACCGTGGGATCTTGAGAAATTTGCTTTCTTTTCCAAAGCTGTGTTATCAGTTCTTCCGGTGATCGGATTCAGACCGGATATCATTCACTGTCATGACTGGCAGACAGGACTTGTTCCGGTTTACCTTCATGATTCTTTCCAGCAGAATGAATTCTTCCGTGGAATCAAGACTGTTATGACAATACATAACCTGAAATTCCAGGGTGTATGGGATGTTAAGACTGTTAAGGATATTACAGGGCTTTCTGATTACTATTTTGCACCGGATAAACTGGAGGCGTATAAGGATGCCAACTTCCTGAAGGGCGGTATAGTATTTGCAGATGCGATCACCACAGTAAGTAATACTTACGCAGAGGAGATCAAAACACCATTCTACGGTGAAAAGCTGGATGGTCTTCTCAATGCAAGGGCCAACAGCCTGCGAGGTATTGTAAATGGTATTGATTACAATGAATTCAATCCGGAGACAGATCCAAACATCACCAGAAACTACAATGCGAAGAATTTCCGCAAGGAAAAGATCAAGAATAAGATCCAGCTTCAGAAAGATCTCGGACTTGAGCAGGATCCAAAGGCCATGATGATCGGTATCGTATCCCGCCTGACAGATCAGAAAGGATTCGATCTGATCGCTTACATCATGGATGAGCTTTGCCAGGATGCGGTTCAGATCGTTGTCCTCGGTACCGGTGAAGAACGCTATGAGAATATGTTCCGTCACTTTGACTGGAAATATCACGGCAAGGTATCTGCACAGATTTACTATGATGAGGCAATGTCTCACAGAATTTATGCAGCATCTGACGCATTCCTGATGCCGTCACTGTTTGAGCCATGTGGCTTAAGTCAGCTGATGAGCCTTCGTTATGGAACTCTTCCGATCGTCAGAGAAACCGGCGGTCTGAAGGATACGGTTATTCCATACAATGAATTCGAGGGAACAGGAACAGGATTTTCCTTCGTGAATTACAATGCACATGAAATGCTTGCTACGATCCGTTATGCAGAGAGTGTATATTATGATAAGAAGCGTGAATGGAATAAACTGGTAGATCGTGCAATGGCAGCAGATTTCTCCTGGAATAATTCCGCACGTCAGTATGAAGAGATGTATAACTGGCTGATTGGTGAGTAAGAATTTTTTGAAACAAATTCAAAGTAATAAGAGAGCACAGACGACAGGTAATATGTCGTTTGTGCTTTTTTAGTGAGGAGAATATGTTAGAAGATGTTTGCTGAAAAGATACAGTTTCTTGTCTGTTAAATTTAAATTAAATTAAAATGAGAAAAAATAAAAATGTTAATGATAAATAACTCATAAATTAATGTTATTTATATAAAACTTATCAGATTAATCAGTTATTGTCAAACAACTTGAAGTGTGTTACATTTATACCAGTGGATAATACAGACAGCTGTATTACCATATAAATTGTACTTATGATGAGGTGACGATATGACACTGGACAAATTAAAGACTGGAGAATGTGGCAGAATTATCAGTGTTCGTGGCGAGGGGGAGCTGAGACATCATCTTCTGGACATGGGGCTTACACCAGGGACAGAGGTGTCCCTTCGTAAAACCGCTCCTATGGGAGATCCGGTACAGCTTGTGCTGCGTGGATATGAGCTGACATTGCGGCTGGCAGAAGCTGCAAAGATTGAGATCGTTGGGATCGAATCGATGACAGAAACGAAGAAAGAGAGCGAACGGCATCAGCCAATTGCCCATCCTGGCGTTGGAGAGCTTGGAAAGGCCCGTGATTATCGTAAGAACCGGATTGGGGACACGATCCCCAAGGGAGAACCGATCACGTTTGCCCTGGCAGGTAATCAGAACTGTGGAAAGACAACACTTTTTAATCAGCTGACTGGTTCCAATCAGCATGTTGGAAACTTTCCAGGTGTAACTGTTGACAAGAAAGAAGGCAGTATCCGGAGACATCCGGAGGCGACAGTGACGGATCTTCCCGGAATTTATTCACTTTCTCCGTATTCCAGCGAGGAGATCGTAACAAGGGATTTTCTGCTGAATGAGAAACCTACAGGAATCATTAATATAGTAGATGCTTCCAATATTGAAAGAAATCTTTATCTTACCATGCAGCTGATGGAACTCGGAATTCCAATGGTGCTGGCGTTAAATATGATGGATGAGGTAAGGGCAAATGGAGGCTCTGTCCGGATCAATGAGTTGGAGGAGATCCTGGGTATACCGGTTGTTCCAATCTCAGCAGTAAAGAATGAGGGAATCGATGAGCTGATCGATCATGCGATTCATGTTGCAAGATATAGAGAAGCACCGGGAAGAATTGATTTCTGTACGGACAATCAGTCACCGAAGGATCCGGTAGGTGCGCTTCACAGATGTATCCATGCAACCGTTCATCTGATCGAACCCTATGCAAAAAAAGCAGGACTCCCTGTGCGTTTTGCAGCTACAAAGATCGTGGAGAAAGATCCGCTCATCGAAGAACGTCTGGCTTTGCCTGAAGGGGAAAAAAAGGTCCTTGGTGAGCTGGTACATGTCATGGAAAAAGATGGGGGCCTGGACCGTGAGGCAGCGCTTGCGAACATGCGCTTTGATTTTATTGAAAAGCTCTGTGAAAAAACTGTGGTAAAACCGGCAGAAAGCCGGGAACATAAACGAAGTGTAGCCATAGATCGTATCCTCACCGGAAAATATACAGCGATTCCCTGTTTCGTGGGAATTATGGCTTTTGTATTTGTGATGACGTTTAATTATCTGGGAGCCTGGCTTTCGGATGGAATGACCATGGCTGTGGACTGGGTAATTGCTCTTATCGGCAAGGGACTGGCAGCAGCAGGTGTCAGCTCAGTACTGCAGTCCCTGGTTGTAGATGGAATTTTAAGTGGTATCGGAAGTGTAATTGGATTTCTTCCCACCATTGTTACTTTGTTTTTCTTCCTGTCAATTCTGGAAGATACCGGATATATGGCCAGGGTGGCTTTTGTTATGGACAAACTTCTTCGAAAGATCGGACTTTCCGGAAGAAGTTTTGTGCCGATGCTGATCGGATTTGGATGTTCCGTACCTGCTATTATGGCAACAAGAACACTGTCCAGTGAACGTGACCGGAAGATGACGATTTTGCTGACTCCTTTTATGAGCTGCAGTGCCAAGCTTCCAATTTACGGACTTCTTACCAGTGCTTTTTTCCCGAAACAGTGGAGGGGCGTTGTGATGATTAGTCTTTATTTTGCAGGTATCCTTTGTGGTATTCTGTATGCGCTGATCCTGAAGAAAACCAAATATAAAGGTGAGCCGGTACCATTTGTCATGGAGCTCCCAAACTATCGTCTTCCCTCTGCAAAAAGCGTGGGACAGCTGATCTGGGAGAAAGCAAAGGGTTTCATTCAGAAAGCATTTACCATTATTTTTGCGGCAACGCTGATCGTATGGTTCCTGCAGAACTTTGATGCAGGCCTGCATCTGGTTTCCAGTGCAGATCAGAGCCTTCTGGCAAAGATCGGAAGTATTGTGGCACCACTTTTTGCCCCACTGGGCTTTGGTGACTGGAGAGTATCCACAGCATTGATTACCGGCTTTATGGCAAAAGAGAGTGTTGTGTCAACGCTGACAGTTCTTCTGGGCGGAAAGACGGCATTGCTTCAGACTTTGTTTACTCCGTTTACTGCCTATGTATTTTTGATCTTTACTTTGCTCTATACACCTTGTGTTGCAGCTATTGCAACTGTGCGGAGAGAGATGGGAACCGTAAGGGCCGCAGCAGGTATTGCACTGATGCAGTGTGCCACTGCATGGATCGTTGCATTTGTTGTACATGGTGTGGGAATGATGCTTGGATTATAGAAAAAATATTTTATATATGGCTTTTCACATACTGCAGAAAACATTCTGCGGAAGATGTGAGAGCCATATTTTTTTTATGGGCAACTCCAACGGATAATTTTTCCAGTCCGTTAATCGGGACTGCAGCAAGAGAAGGCTGACGGAAAAGCTGAAAGCTGCTTTCTGTAAGAAGACTGATTCCTTCACCAATTTCCACTGCGCTGACGATGGATTCTGCACGGGCAGTACGCAGGATCTGAGGATGGATCCCTGCATCATGAAAACTTTGCATGCAGAAACGGTAAATGGAAGTGTGTGGGGGCATCAGGATAAAAATTTCCCTTTTCAGTTCAGTAAGAGAGACCGTTTTTTTGGACGCAGAAGGATGATTTTTGGGAAGTACGGCAACCAACCGGTCTTCTGTGAGAACGTGAAAAGTATAAAGTTTCAGATCCAGCATGTGCTTCCGTACAAAAATCAGATCGAAAAGATTTTTTTCGAGGCCGGAGAGAAGATCCTGATCTTCCACCTCCTTCAGAGAGAAAGAAAGCTCCGGATGTGCGGCACAGAAACTGTGGATCACAGAAGTGAGATGGTACTGGGAGAGAAAAGGAAGGGTTCCGATATGAAGGGTCTGGGATTCACAGTCCTTAAAATGGGACACTGATTCCATGGAACGATGATACTGTCTGGAAATCTTAAGTGCTTCTTTATAAAAAAATTCCCCTGCAGGAGTAAGCACAGCAGTCCGTTTACTACGATCCCATAAGGTGAGGTCCAGTTCTTTTTCCAGTTTCATGATCTGTTTGGAAAGAGAGGACTGGGAGATATGCATGGTTTCCGCTGCATCAAAAAAAGTCCGGGACTGGACCGTGCAGATAAAATAGTCGATCTGTTCGAGAGTCATGATAACACCTGCCTTTCATAGGATATTGATTTTTAACCGAATCATTCCATATTGGAAACAATTATACCATAGAAAGAATTGATTGACCACGTGAAAAAGAGATAAAATAACATCAGGAAATAAAGAGAATGCAGGAGGTTTTTATGGCAGAGAAAGTAAGAGATTTAAGAAGTGCCCTGGCACTTCTGGAACGGATGCCGGATCAGCTGATCGAGACAGATGTGGAAGTAGATCCGATGGCAGAGCTTGCAGGTGTATACCGTTATGTAGGAGCCGGTGGAACAGTAAAGCGTCCTACAAAAGAGGGACCGGCCATGATCTTTAATCATGTGAAAGGACATCCGGATGCAAAAGTAGCCATCGGTCTTCTCGCAAGCAGGAAAAGAGTTGCTGCTTTACTTGATACCCAGCCGGAAAATCTTGGAAAGATGCTTTGTAAAAGTGTGGAGAATCCTGTTCCACCGATAGATTTTGAAGGGGATGCACCGTGTCAGCAGGTGATCCATAAAGCAACAGATCCGGATTTTGATCTGTACAAGCTGGTTCCGGCACCGACCAATACACCGGATGATGCTGGACCGTACATTACACTTGGTATGTGTTATGCCACACATCCAGATACTGGTGTACATGATGTGACGATTCACCGTCTCTGTATTCAGGGAAAAGATGAGCTTTCGATTTTCTTTACACCTGGGGCCAGACATATCGGAGCAATGGCGGAGCGTGCTGAGGAACTGGGACAGAAGCTTCCGATTTCTATCAGTATCGGAGTTGATCCCGCCATTGAGATCGGTTCCTGCTTTGAGCCGCCTACAACACCGCTGGGATATGATGAGCTTTCTGTGGCAGGGGCTTTGCGTGGAGAACCGGTGGAGCTTTGTAAATGTGTGACGGTAAATGAGCGTGCTATTGCAAATGCGGAATATGTGATCGAGGGAGAAGTGATCCCTGGAGTACGTGTAAAGGAAGATCAGAACAGCAATACCGGCTATGCGATGCCGGAGTTTCCGGGATATACTGGTCCTGCAAGTGACCAGTGCTGGCTGATCAAGGTAACTGCGGTAACGCATCGGGAGAAACCGATCATGCAGACCTGTATCGGACCAAGTGAAGAACATGTTTCCATGGCAGGAATTCCTACAGAGGCCAGTATCTATGGAATGGTGGAGAAGGCGATGCCGGGAAGACTTCAGAATGTATACTGCAGCAGTGCCGGCGGTGGAAAATATATGGCTGTTCTTCAGTTTAAGAAACTTTCTCCAAGTGATGAGGGCAGACAGCGTCAGGCTGCACTTCTTGCCTTTTCCGCGTTCAGTGAGCTGAAAAATGTATTCCTCGTAGATGAAGATGTGGACTGCTTTGACATGAATGATGTTCTCTGGGCAATGAACACAAGGTTCCAGGGGGATGTGGATGTGATCACCATTCCGGGTGTTCGATGCCATCCGCTGGATCCGTCCAATGATCCGGCATTTTCTCCAAGTATCCGGGATCATGGAATTGCATGCAAAACGATTTTTGACTGTACGGTACCTTATGATCTGAAAGATCATTTCCACAGAGCGCGTTTTATGGAACTGGATCCGGAGAAATGGCTGAAAAAATGAAAAAGAGAATTGTAGTCGGTGCGACAGGTGCAAGTGGCCTGCCGCTCCTTGTAAAATGTCTGGAGATTATCCGGGAGGATCCGGATTTTGAGTCTTATCTGATCATGAGTTCCAGTGCAGAACTGACTCTTCGGCAGGAGACGGAACTGGAAGTGAATGATGTGAAACGACTGGCTGATCATGTATGTGCACCGGAGGAAATCGGGGCAAAACCGGCCAGTGGTTCTTTTAAAACAGAGGGAATGCTGATCGTACCCTGCAGCATGAAGACGATTGCGGGTATCCACAGCGGCTATGCGGATAATCTGATCCTGCGTGCGGCAGATGTGACGATCAAGGAGCAGAGAACGCTGGTGCTGGCTGCCAGGGAAACGCCGTTAAGCGGGATCCATCTCCGGAATCTTTATGAGCTTTCCATGCTCCCGGGGGTGCGGATCATTCCGCCGATGATGACGTTTTATCATAAGCCGGAAAGTATTGATGATATGGTATATCATATTACGGCGAAGCTTCTGGAGCCGTTTGGGATTGAAGCGAAGGAGTATCGTAGATGGAATGGATTGTGACGAAATGTATGGTGGCTGCGGGATGTCAGTTGGAGGTCAGTGCTGCATTGATCGGTGAGGATGTGCTTCTTTGCCTGCAGGGCGGGGAGCGACCGCATCTGGGGTGTGTGGTGCAGACGGAACCGAGGGTGTCTCTGTCAGGGGATGGTTCGGTGAGTGCGACTTCTTCGGTTTTGAATTTTCCGGGGCATAAGGATGAGGTGATCTGCAGATGGATGGCGGAGAAAGTTTCCAGAGAATTGAACAGGAGAGTTATTTGTACCGGGGGATTTCATAAAGATGGGATTTCGGCGGAGGAGATCCGGGAGGTGCAGGAGAGTGTTGGACGTTTGACAGAGTGTGTGATAAGAAGATTGCAGGTGTAGTTTGCGGGTTCGGTCTGGTGTACCGGGGAGGGAGTCGGGCGGAAGGTGTTGGTGCTGAACGGACGCCCGGGAGACAGATACTGTCTCCCAGGCTGGCATTTCAAACCGGAAGGGACGGAGACGAACGTGAACGTTCTGTCCTGTTGAATTGACTGGAAATTTCATCCAATGAAAACACAGCAGGAGAGCGCAGCTTGATCTGCGCTCTCCTGCGTCCGTTTGTCAGTAAAAGTCAATACTCCACATCCACCCAATATTCTATTTATTATTCTCAAATATATCCTCACGGGTAATATTCTTAGCCCATTTTCCACTAAGATACCTCTTAATAACCCAAGGCCACTTCACAAATTCATCCGTACAGAGCAGAAAATACACCCACATAACCGGTAGCTTCAGTACAAATGCGGCGAAGAATCCAAGTGGTACTGCATATACCCACATATCAATGGTATCACAGATCAGGCCAAACTTCGTATCACCGCCTGCACGGAATACACCGGCGATCAGGGTTGTATTTACTGCAGTTCCCATAATGTAATAACAGTTGATCAGAAGCATATACTTCAGATAATGCATAGCCGTAGGAGTCAGGGAAGCAAACTTCATGATAAAAGGCGTAATAGCAAGAACGATCAGGCCGCCAAAAGCACCGGCGATCACTGTAAGTTTCAAAGTTTTGGAAGCATAATGCTTGGAACGCTCCAGATCTCCCTGGCCCATCACATTTCCAAGAAGGATACCACCTGCGCTTGCAATACCAAAACAGAAAACTGTACCAATATTACGGACAACCACAACCAGAGAATTGGCAGCAACTGCATCTGTGCCAAGATGCCCGAGGATCACCGAATACATGGAAAAACCAACACTCCAGGAAATATCATTGCCAAGAGCCGGCAGGGAAAGCCGTACAAAATCGCTGAACAGCAGCTTATTTTTAATAAACATATACCGAAGATCCAGCCGTACATTTTTACTGAAGGCGGAAACGATAAAACATGCGATCAGCTCCACGGTTCTGGAAAGCGCGGTAGCAATGGCAACACCAGTGGCTCCAAGTTTTGGAGCTCCGAAAAGGCCGAAGATAAATGTTGCGTTCAAAAGGATATTCAGCCCGAAAGCCAGCATATTCATGGCCATGCTGACAGTCACCCGCCCGATACTTCGAAGGACAGCCAGATAAACCTCCGTCATACCCCAACAGATATAGGTGATACCCATAATGCGGATATAAGAAGAACCTATGGCCAGAAGTTCCGGGTCATTGGTGAACAGTTTCATCATCATCTGCGGCATGGTAAACGCAACCAGAGCCACAAGAATAGAGATGATCATGGAAAAACGAAGTGCAATTCCCTCAATGATCTGAATGGCTTTGTAATCCCCTTTTCCGTAATACTGGGCACAAAGCAGGGTAGCACCTGTACCAAGACCGTAGTATACCATGAACAGGACATTGGAATAATTTGCTGCCAGGGAAACTGCGGAGATGGATGACTGACCTACAAAGTTCAGCATGATAACGTCAGCAGAATTGACCGCTGCACTGAGCAGGTTCTGAATGATGATAGGGATGACAAGCTTAACGATCTGTGGATAAAAGTCATCCCGCTGCGAAAGTTGATTTTTCATTTCCTCCTCCAAAAAATATACGATCACAGCACCACGGAAATTAAAAATCCACAGGAACTGTAACTGTGTCGGCTTTTGTAAAAGAATAGTAAAAGTAGACATAGTTGCACAATAACACAGTTTACAGACAGTGTCAATCGGTAAACTGTGAAATTGTTTAAACAACTTATGGGAAAATGACGAAACAGTTATTTGGTGTAGAGTTATGTGGTAAAGGCGAATTGCGAATATCCGTTTGACGATGATGACAGAATGCAATAAGAAGAATATTTCATTGATTTTTATGCAAAAAATGTATAAAAAATCATATCAGCGGTTGTTGAGATCTTTAATCCGTGATACACTGAACGCAGACGGCTGTAAAGAGACTATGCTCAGAAATATGCGTCAGAACAGGATGCGAAGTCTGCTTTACAAAAGATATTTTTCAGAGAAAGAGGAGTAAAAAATATGCCAGTTTTTGATTTCAGCGCAGCACCGGCAGACGAAAATAAGACAAAGAGCCAGTGCACATATACAACATTTCGTTCCAATGAGACAAAAGCCACACCGGAGAAACCAGTGCTGATCCTGGATAACAGCAAAAGAGAATGGAAGCATCATTCCTGTGGATATTTTTCCAACCCTGCAAAGCAGACGGCATTTGAGTTCAAGGAAGAGGACGGTGTTTTTCCGGCAGATATTCTGAAGATTGATTCCCGCTTTACAAGTCTGATCAGATGGCTTGGAGAAAATCATATCAACATCCGCCTTTCCGGACAGAATACGGAAGAAGGATATGCTGTTTACAAAATCCGGGAGATCGCTTTTGGCGGTGGCACCAAGCTTTCTGCAGAAGATGGATTTCTTCAGTTTATGATCGAGCGTCTGTTTGCAAGCAGTGCACCTGCAGAAGTAAATGAGGACGATGAGGAGGAAGAAGACGGTGACGATATGAAACTTACCAGTATTCAGAGTATCACCGACTTTATGACCTGTGCCGGAAAGACTATGCCGGATAATATCCGTCTCTGGGCGAGAAGAAACCTGGCAGTTGCCCGCTCCCATGAAGTTTCCCAGGAGGAAAGACGCCATGCTCAGAGAGCACTTTCTATTATGATGAACATTCAGTGGAAACATAATTATTTTGAGTCTATTGATCCCAAGGAAGCACGTCGTATCCTGGATGAGGAACTTTATGGAATGGAACGTGTAAAACAGAGGATCATTGAAACGATCATCCAGATCAACCGTACCCATACACTTCCTGCTTACGGACTGCTTCTTGTAGGACCGGCAGGTACCGGTAAATCTCAGATCGCCTATGCAGTTGCAAGGATCCTGAAAATGCCGTGGACAACTCTGGATATGAGTTCCATTAACGATCCGGAACAGCTGACCGGAAGTTCCCGTGTCTACGCAAATGCCAAGCCAGGAATCATCATGGAGGCTTTTTCCATGGCAGGAGAATCCAATTTGGTATTTATCATCAACGAGCTTGACAAGGCTGCATCAGGGAAAGGCAACGGAAATCCGGCAGATGTGCTTCTGACACTTCTGGATAACCTTGGTTTCACAGATAACTATATGGAATGTATGGTTCCGACCGTTGGTGTCTATCCGATTGCCACAGCCAATGACAAGGCACAGATCAGTGCTCCTCTGATGTCACGTTTTGCAGTGATCGACATTCCGGATTACACACCGGAGGAAAAGAAGATCATCTTCTCCAGATTTGCACTTCCGAAGGTTCTGAAACGTATGAGCCTGAAGCCGGAAGAATGTATTGTAACCGATGAGGCGCTGGATGCAGTGATCAAGAAATTTGAGGACACTACAGGAATCCGTGATCTGGAGCAGGCGGCAGAGCATATCGCGGCCAATGCGCTGTATCAGATCGAAGTGGATCATGTGAAAGCCGTGACCTTTACCCCGGAGATGGTACAGGAGCTTTTGGACTGACGCAGGGATTTATTTTAGAATGATAAGAATGCTTCCGGAAAAATTTTCGGAAGCATTTTTTTACAAAATCAAGTAAGTCTCTTGTGGGAGTGCGAAAAGAGATAAGCAGTGGGTGGGGACTTGCCTGGAAATTATAAAAATAATCAAATCAGGGATTGCCTGAGAACACGTAAATGTGTATAATGAAATAAAAACATGTGCACGTGAACACGGAAAGTACAGGGGATATTTTGGAGGGTAAAATATGGCAGTGACGTTACAGCAGATTGCGGAAGCAGCAGGAGTTTCCAGAGGAACCGTGGACCGGGCCCTGAATAACAGAGGCCGTATCCGTCCGGAAGTAGAGGAAAAGATTAAGAAAATTGCCCGGGAGATGGGGTATCAGCCCAGCCGCGCAGGTCGTGCTCTTGCCATGGCGAAGCGAAAAATCCGCATCGGCGTGATCCTTCAGTATATGACAACTCCTTTTATGCAGCAGGTTTTGAAGGGAGTCCTGGAAGCAAAAGAAGAAGTGGAGAGTTTTGGCGGAACGGTAAAGATTTATGAGATTGATGGCGTAGAACCGGAAAAAGTAATGGCTGCAATGGAAGAACTCCGGGAAGATGGATTCAATGGAATTGCGCTGACACCGTCGGAAGATCAGCTTCTGAAAGCCAGAATCAATCAGTATCAGGAAGAGTATGGAATTCCGGTAGTTACCTTTAATGCGGATCTGGAAGATACGAAAAGATTATGTTTTGTAGGACAGGATACGTTTCAGGCCGGCCGTACGGCGGCGGGCCTGATGGGAGAGATGACAGGAGGAAACGGACAGGTTGCCATTATTTCCGGACAGGTTGCAAATCCTGGACTGATCAGCAGACAGAAGGGATTCACAACAGAGATCAAGGAGAGCTTTCCGGGAATTGAAGTTGTGGATATCCGGTATTCTTACGATGATGAGTGGGTGGCATCCAAGATCGTGGAAGAGCTTCTGGAGCTTTATCCGGACCTTACCGGTATTTATATTACCGGCCATGGAGTAAAAGGTGTCTGCCAGACTCTGCAGAAACTTGGAAAAGATAAAACCATGCATGTGATCGCCAACGATTTTCTGGAAGAAAATCTGAAATGGCTGAAAGAGGGTACCATTAATTTCCTTATCGGCCAGGATGCCGCTGTACAGGGGCATTCCCCGGTGACCATTCTTTTTCAGCTACTATTTGACAGTAAGAAGCCGGAGAAAGAATTCCAATATACAGATATCGTGATCCGTACCAGATATAACATGGGCTGAAGACAGTCTGTGGTTTGAAAAAAGTTTAGCTGAATCAGGGAAATATCCTGCGGATCGCGAATATCCCCTTGATAATGTTTGGAGATTAATATGAATTATAAAAATGTAAAAATTGCAGAAGGTGCCAGGATCGCAAAACAGTCGGTGATCCTGGGTGATGTGACGATCGGTCGTGACAGCTGTGTGCTGTATTATGCAGTGATCCGTGGAGATGATGCTCCTGTAGTGATTGGAGAGGAGACGAATATCCAGGAGAACTGTACGATTCATGTCAGCCATAACATGCCGGTCCATATCGGAAATAATGTTACTGTAGGACATAATGCAGTAATCCACGGCTGTACCATCGGAGACCGGACACTGATCGGAATGGGGGCAGTGATCCTGGATGGTGCAAAGATTGGAAACGACTGCATCATAGGAGCCGGAAGCCTTGTGACCAAGAATACAGTAATCCCGGATGGTTCTCTGGTAATGGGAAGTCCGGCCAGAATCAAACGTAATCTTACCTGGGAAGAAAAACTTGGGATTGTGGAAAACAGCAAAGAATATCTTGCAGTGTCTGAAGAGATGAAAGAGCAGGATGTATTATTATGAAAGTAATTGCTTTGCGATTGCGTTCCGATCATAAATGAACAGCTCCGACTGCTTTGTAATATCAGAAGCAGTCGGAGCTGTAATTTTGTTATATAAAATAATCATATTTGTGTGTTTTTACTTATCGATCACTTCTACAGGTGTGTCATCCCGTGCATCCAGATCATTGATATATTTTTGGGTCTCTTTTATGATCACATTGGAAAGAAGTAATACTGCGATCAGGTTCGGAATGGCCATCAGGGCATTCAGGATATCGGCTACGGTCCATACCAGATTCAGAGAAATAACAGGAGCAATGGCGGCTACCGCAATGTACAGAACACGATATGGAATAAGGCCTTTTTTGCCGGAAAAATATTCGACACACCGTTCCCCGTAATATGCCCATCCAAGGACGGTAGAGTATGCGAAGGAAATGATACCTACCACCAGGATCACGGGACCCAAACCTGGGATCTGCTGAAAAGCAAGGGTGGTAAGGACACCGCCATCTGTGATATTTCCCATATCGATAGATGGGTTTTTCATAATACTGGTAACGAGAACAAGACCGGTCATCAGACACACTACAACGGTATCCCAGAAGGTACCGGTGCTGGAAACAAGAGCCTGACGTACCGGATTTCTTGTCTGAGCAGCAGCGGCAGCGATAGGAGCAGAACCCATACCGGATTCATTGGAAAAAAGTCCTCTTGCGATTCCATACTGCATGGCCATCATGATACCACGTCCTACAAGACCACCGGCAGCAGCCCCTGGTGTAAATGCAAGCTTGCAGATGGTTTTTACAGCGGGGATAATAAAGTCAAAATTGATCCCAAGGATGATGATGCAGCCGATCACATAGAAAAATGCCATAAACGGAACAAGACGTTCACATACCGTTGCAATGGATTTAATCCCACCGAAAATAACAAGAGCAGTAAGAACCGCTACTGCGATACCGATCACTGCAGGTGGGATATGGAGGTTTTCATTGCATACCGTTGCAATGGCATTGACCTGTGTGGCACATCCGATTCCAAAGGAAGCAAAACCGCCGAAGAATGCAAAGATCAGACCAAGCCAGCGCATATTCAGTCCACGCTCCAGAGCATACATGGCACCACCCTGCATACGGCCGTCTTTGGTTTTGACACGGTATTTTACGGCAATGAGAGATTCGCTGTATTTGGTGGCGATTCCGAAAACACCGGTAAGCCAGCACCAGAGAACTGCGCCGGGACCGCCAAGAGCAATGGCGGTTCCCACACCGATGATATTTCCGGTTCCAATGGTAGAAGCAAGTGCTGTGGTCAGAGCACCAAACTGGCTGACTTCACCTTCTGCGTCGGGATCCTTGGTAACAGACAGGCGGATGGCAGTACCGATCTTTCGCTGGATCACACCGGTACGGATGGTCATAAAAATATGGGTGCCCAGAAGCAAAATGATCATCCACCAGCCCCACACCAGGCTGTCGATCTGGTTTATCACATTTCCGATTGCATTCATCATAGAAATCTCCTCCCTTTCTCAAAGCGGATTCTGCAATATTCAAAAAAGATCTCCGATGCTCTAAGGTCGGCAGGTATGAAAAAGATACCTTATGCTGTGATGGAGAAAGTGATCATCGGAAGACTGCAGAAATAACACAAGGGCGTGCAGACATATGAAAATATGTGCTGTACGCCCTTGTACGTTACGCTCTTTTGTTGTAATGATTATGTTGATTATACAGGAATTTTTAGAATGATGCAACAAAAAAAGATAATTTACAGTATTTTATGCCAGCATATAAATTGCGATGCAGACAGAGAAAACGGCTACAAATATTTTCAGCCCCTGAACCGGAACTTTTCCTGCAAACCGGCTTCCAAGCCATACGCCAATTCCGTGAGTCAGAACGATCAGCACCAGAAGTCCCAGGATTTCTGTCCAGGTAATTCTGGAAAGATAGCCGATACATGCAGGAATGGCAATAAACACAGAATCAAAAAGTGCCACACCGACGGCAATCCTTGCGGACACTCCGCATGCTACCAGAAGAGGCATCACAAGTACCGGGCCGCCTGCACCGGAGAGAGAACAGATCGCTCCGGTTGTGATTCCGAGGAAAATCAGGAATCCCATATGGTCTGCAATAGATTTTGGATGGGAAGGATTAGAAGATGCTGAATTTTTTCCATCGGAAATAACTTTCTTTGCAGAGACAGAATCCGCTTTCCGTTTTTCATTCCACATCCGGATCAGAATGGAAGCACCGGAAAACAGTACCACCAGATAAAGGATGGTTTTTGCTGTGGATTTCTCGATCATGGACTGGAGGAACACACCGGCAATGGCTCCGATGAGGCTGCCGATACCAAGTTTCAGGGACATCCGTACCTCCAGATTTCCGGCTTTGTAATAATTGAAAGAACCAATGATGCCGGACACCAGAAACGCAAGAAAACTGAGTGCCAGCGCATAGGTCACATCAAAGCCCAGTCCGCCGGTATACAGCATGGGAAGCAGAAAACCGGCAATTCCACAGATTCCGATGCATCCGCCGACTGCCATATTTGCGGCTGCGATGATCGCGAGAGTCAGGATGGTTAAAGAACTCATTCAGACACCTCCCCGGAAGTAAAATATTTTTCTGCCTGCCAAAGGATCTTTTCTTCATCCAGGGTCAGGACCTGGCGGTTTCGCATCAGAAGCTTTCCGTTTACAATGCTGTCAGACACATCATTTCCGCAGACACATTCCAGAAGTGTATTTACCGGATTGTTTGTGGCAAGAAGATGAGGCTGGCGCCAGTTGATGGAGATCAGATCTGCTTTGAACCCTTCTTTTAATACACCGGATTTTTCTTCGCCGAGAAGGTGTGTACCGTTTTCGGAGGCCATTTTCAGGATGGTTTTTGCAGGCATTACAGCGGGATCAGCATTTTTTGCTCCCCAGAAAGCATTCATAACAGAGCGGAAGATCTTCATTTCATTCCAGAGACTTAGGCCTCCGTGGGCGGCTCCGTCAGTGCCGAGGCCGGTGCAGACTCCCTGCTCCAGAAGAGAAGGAGTATCCGGTACACCTTTTCCGCAGTTGCTGAAAGGACAATGAACAACTTTTACCTGATTTTCTGCAAGAAGAGAATGCTCGTGGGCGGACAATATGATGCTGTGTGCAGAAAGAAAATTTTCATTCAGGACTCCAAGGGAATCCAGATATTCCACAGGGCGCATCTGGTATTTTTCCAGAGTATAATTCACTTCCCCTGCGTATTCGTTCATATGAGCCTGGAAAAAAGTATTCCGCTCTGTGGCTCGCCCGGCAGTGGCTTTGATAAGTGCAGGGGAACAGTTCATCAGTGCCCGTAAAGAATAGAATACCTTCAGATTACCCTTTCCATGAAATTCATCAAAAAGCCGGTCTTCCGATGCAAGAACTTCCACTGTGGTCTGGCGGATGGAATCCGGAAAATTTCCCTGATCCATGGAAGAATGGGAAAGTGCGCCACGAAGACCGGAAGTCAGATAAATTCTGGCAGCTTCTTCCATAAAATAGCTTCCGGCGTCCACAAAACCGGTCGTTCCGTTTTTGATCATCTCAAGGGCTGCAAGGCTGGCACTGAGGCGCATTTTTTCCGGAGTCAGAGTGCTCTCAAAAGGCAGCATGATCCTGGTCCAGATCATAGGAAGTTCATCCAGAACCGCACCTTTGAGAAGCTGCTGTCCGGTATGCATATGGCCATCCACAAGACCTGGCATCCACAGGAGATCTTTCCCGTCGATGATTTTTGTGACTGTAAGACCGGAAGGTTCTTTTTCAGTGATGGAAAGAATGATTCCGTTCTGAATGGCGATGAAAATATTGCGCCGGATCTGGAAGTTTTCATCCAGGATGGAAGTGTTGCGGATTAAGATATCACAAGTTGTTTTTTCGTTCATGTTTACCTCTCAGATTAAAGCTGATTTTTGAAATCTTTGTTTTGGGTGACAGGAAAAAACAGCCGGTCAGTGAAAATACACCAGCCGGCTTGAAGACAGTTACAAGAAAGTTCATCACGCTGTTTCGTGTTTTTGTGATCTCACAGGGGACATACCTGATCTGGTCAGATCTGTTAGATCACATGCGTCATGGAAAGAATAATCTGGGCGATGATGGCAGAACAGGTAAAAGTTCCGATCATGACCAGAGCCGCGATGAGAAGCATTTTCCATCCCTGTTTTGCAAATTCTTTCAGCTGGTCGCTGATGGAGATTCCGGCATAAGCGCCAACCATAGTCAGCGGTGCGGTGAAATTGATCTTTCCGGCAGCTTCGATCACAAATTCACGTGCCGGACATAACGGGCTTGCCACAAGAAGTCCGATAAGAGAACAGTAAGCGATCACCGGCAATTTAAAAGGTACCAGCTTACTGATCACTACGGATACAAAAGAGATCGCAAGAAGGATCAGGATGCCTGGGACAGAATCCATAAAGTTTACCTGAAATCCTACAAAGTTGGCAAGGGCGATTCCGATGCCTGCCACAAGAAACATTACAGCCCACTCAATTATCTCATTGTTATTTCTCTCCTTTTCTTCCTTTTCCAGTCAGTTTGTCATGGATGGGGCCAAGCTTGGGTTCCAGTTTTGCATAAAGCCAGTTGCACAGTGGAATACCTACAAACAGAGCCATGTAAATTCCGTCAATACCGGAAATGGTTTCACTGGCACTTGCAAGTGCACTGATCTGATCGGCCATTGCAGGGAACATTTCCGATAAGGTAGCAGTAGCTGTTGCCATCATGATACCGGCACCAACACCGGAAGCCATACCAAGAGAATATGGATGGAAGATACCGGTGGAGGCAATCACAGTTGCCATGAATCCAAAGAAGATAGTTCCAACCATTCCACCGATGATATAAATGGAAAGGCTTCCCCGGGCTTCAGCAGAATCCGGGCCGAAAACATCCTGCATCAGAGCAAGGTTTGTTTCACGGTTGATAGAATGGCAGGCGCCTACAGCCTCACGTTTCAGGCCAAGGAGCAGTGCAATCGGCAGTGATAAAAAGATGGTTCCCAGGTTTCCGAACTCCTGAAGGAGAAGTGCCGGACCTGCGGAGATCACAGTCTCAATGCTTGCACCTGCGTTAATGCCAAGCTTGGCGATAAAAGGACAGATACATACAATAACAAGTTTGGATGCAGCCTTTACCTCAGGCTTTTTGAATATCTTCAGAATCTGAGGCCCTGAAAGGATACCAAGAAAAATAGAATAAAAAATAGGAAACAAGATCAAAGTTCCTGGTCCCAGGGGAATCTTGATCTGTCCTATGGAATCAGCAATTATGATAAAGATCAGTGCGGCGAGATAGATTTTCCATTCTTTTTTCAGGCGCTCGCCAAGGCCTGAATACATAAAGTCCTGTTGCTTCATTTCTTTCCTCCCTGTGTTTAGAGACAGTTTTTCGGGGCTCCCATCTGTGATAAGCAACTGGTTGGATGCAAAAAACTGCCAGTAAAGTGTTTCGGATACCATCTGTGGAAATCCGGTGCAGAGCTTTGGACAAAGCAGATCAATATGTAAACATCTGAACTCTTCACGGTGAGGATTGTACGCTTTTGGAAAGGCAAAAAAAAGGACAAAAGGTACTTTTTTAGAAAAATTTGTAAAATTATGAGAATACCATGATATAATATGACCATTCTTATGTCAGGGGATTTAGAAAACAGGCAGAAGGAAAAAAATATCTGTTTTATGAAAAACGGCAGATGATCCCATGTAATCTGCCTGTATCAGGAGACGCGAAATGACACTGGAAGAACTGATCGAAACCTATCCGGAGGCAGAAACCTACTTTAAAAACATGCCGGAAGAATTGAAAACCCGTTACACCATCCGGAAATTTCCGCCTGGGACCATCATCCATCAGAAAGATTATCCCCTGGATTATTTCGGGATCGTATGCAGTGGAAACCACCGGGTGATCAATGAATTTGAGAATGGAAATGTATTTATGATCGAAAAAAATGAAGCAATTGATTTTATCGGCGAAGTTACCATTCTTGCGGAAAAACCGCTCACATCCGTATCCATTGAAACACTGACCGAATGTGTGGTGTTTATGATCTCCAGGGAGGATTTTGAGATGTGGATCGCCCAGGATATCCATCTTCTGCGGCTGGTAGCCCACAAGATTGCATACAAACTCTATCGCTCCTCCTATAACCGGGGTGCCAGATTATTTTATCCTCCTACATTCCTGTTTCTGGACTATATGCTGAAATTTGCTTCCACCCACAATATCGAGAAGAAGGGAGAAGTTATCCTTCGGAAAACGAGAGAAGGAATCCGGGAAGAACTGGGCATGACTGTAAAAACCATCAACCGAACCATCACAAAACTGAAAGAAGACGGCCTTATTGATACCCGAAAAGGAAAGGTTGTCATGTCCCTGGAACAGTACCGGATGGCCAGAGATAAGATTGGATATTATGTATCGTGAGAAAATGATTATGGAAAAAAATATTTTTGAGATCAACGAAATTACATGCATTGCATATGGAAAGAAAAATCCGCAATATCTTCTGCTCCAGCCGGTTAACGAACCACACTCACAGATGCTGGATCAGCAGATCCGGTTTATGACAGAGCACACGGAAAAAAGTTTTCTGCTGGTTTCGTTTCTGGTAAAAGACTGGAATCAGGATCTGTCACCCTGGTGTGCTCCGGCGGTATTTAGAAAAGAGGACTTTGGGAAAGGTGCCGGAGAGACATTGGCATTTATAGAAAAAATGCTGATACCGGAGATTGGAAGACGATATGGATTAGAAGAAAATATAAAAGATATTCCGGTGATCCTGGGAGGATATTCCCTTGCGGGACTGTTTGCCCTGTGGAGCGCTTACCAGGAAAGCTGCGCTGTCAAATTTGCGGCAGCAGCCGGAATGTCTCCGTCGGTCTGGTTTCCAGGATGGCTGGAATATATGAAAACAAAACAGATACAAACGAAAAGGGTATATCTCAGCCTGGGAGACCGTGAAGAGAGAACCCGGAATGCAGCAATGCGCCAGGTCGGGCAGAACATCCGGGAAATGGATAGCTGTTATAAAAACAGCGAGAAGATAGAGTGTGTGCTGGAATGGAATAAGGGGAATCATTTCCAGGATGTGGATGTGCGGTGCGGGAAGGGATTTTTGTGGTGTATGGGAGAAAATATTTGTAAGATCAACAATTGCAAAACAAATAGGGACAGAACAATGGTATAATTATAAAAATCGATATTGGCAATAAACATTCATTAAAAACAGGATTGGAAATAGTACGAATGGGAATGCAGGAAAAACTTCAGGAATTACGTAATGGATTTGAAACCGCATACATAGATAAAACAAGTACATCAAATCTGGCATATAAACCACAGTTTATCTCAAACGATTATAAACAGGGGAAAAAGGTGCTGTCATCAATAGAGGATGAATTGATGACATGCGATCAGTTTCAGATCAGTGTTGCATTTATTACAATGGGCGGAATTACACCCTTATTGCAGATTTTGCAGGAGCTGGAAGAGAAAGGGATAAAAGGTGAAATTCTTACAACCAATTACTTAAGTTTCAGTGAACCGGAAGCTCTGAAAACGCTGAATGCGCTTTCTAATATAACGCTGAAAATGTATGATGTAGACAAATCCGGAGAAGGATTTCATACAAAGGGATATATTTTTCGGAAAGCAGAAATCTACAGGATCATCATAGGAAGCTCCAATATAACAAAAACAGCACTTACTACAAACCGGGAATGGAATACACGAATTGTATCCACCAGCCAGGGTGAAATGTCAAAAAGTGTAGTAGATGAATTTTATGAACTTTGGAATAGTAAGTATGCACTGGATTTTGATGAGTTTTACGAAAACTATAAAAAGAGATACGAACTCATAAAAAAACAGCGAAAACTTGCCCGAAGTGAAGAAATCACATCCATAGAAAAATATCGTCTACAGCCCAATTCCATGCAGATTGGTTTTATTACAAATCTTCAGAAAATCGTGGAAGCTGGTGAAAAGAGGGCATTGTTGATCTCCGCTACAGGGGAATGTGTGATAATGATGTCAGGTCGAAAAAGTGCCCGTAAATCAAGGGGTTCAGCGGCCTGAGTCCTATTCAAAACATGTATGAGATACCTGTAGTTATGGCAAAGCCGATGGGAAAGGATCGGTTGAAGAAAATTAAATATGGCTGAGATTTGGGTAGGACTGAATCAGTTTTTGTGTGAGAGATCACAGCAGACTGGTCAGTCTTTTTTTATTCCTTTAGCAGTGTGTCGGGTGGCTCCCAATCCTGCATCAGTCAGTCACATCTAAAGACCGGTTCCGGTCTTTGTAAATTCATTCTTGGTTCAGGAGGAAATATCTTATGGCAATGAAAAATATGAGAAATATGAAAGTTTGTGGACAGAGCGGATATAAATATAAGACAGTTCCGGCGATTACACTGAAAGGAAAATGGCTGGAGGAGTTGGGATTTCATCTTGGTGATTATGTGCATGTGAAATGTGAAAATGGTCAGCTGATTATCACACCGGATGTGAATAAGGCACAGGAGCAGGAAGCAAAGACAGCATTTATGTCTGAGGAGATTAAGAAGCTGGAAATCAGATATCAGAACGAAAAAGCGGAAATCACTGCAAGATATGTGGCAGAGCAGAGTGAAGGCTGTTATGGAAGAAAAGCGTGAGAAAGGGGATTGTGGTATGGGAAAAATTTTAATGTGTGGATCATTTAAAGGGGGAGTTGGCAAGACTGCCAGCTCCTGGAATCTGGCTTATTCTCTGGCAGAGATGGGAAAGAAAGTTCTGGCGGTTGATTTTGACAGTCAGGCAAATCTGACTACCTGTTTTGGAATTGAGGATCCTGCGGCTGTGCCGGTGACAATCGGGCATCTGATGATGAACAGAATGGAAGAGGAAGAACTGCCGGATCCGTCAGAGTATATTCAGAATAGAAATGGTGTGGACTTTATTCCATCATCCATGCTGCTTTCAGCAGTGGACAGTAAGCTACGGATGGAAATGGGTTCAGAGAAGATACTGACGGGTATTCTGGAGCCACTGAGAGGATTGTATGACTATATTATTGTGGATACTTGCCCGTCTCTTGGTTCGTTGACTATCAATGCATTGACGGCAGCTGATGAGGTGATTATTGCTGTCAACCTGCAGCTTCTGGCAATGATGGGATTACAGGAGTTTATCCGTACAGTTAAGAAAGTAAGAAACAGACTGAATGACCGCCTGCAGATTGCTGGAATCCTGCTGACCATGTGTGATGCCAGAACAAATCTCTGTAAGGTCATTACAGAACAGTTGACAGAAACGTTTAATGGACAGATCCGGATTTTTAAGAGCATGATACCAAACACAGTAAAGGTGGGAGAATCAATTTATTATAGTGAGCCGCTTCTGGAGTATGCACCGGAGAACAAGGCTTGTAAGGCATATCAGAATCTTGCAGAGGAGGTGTCTGGGGATGAAAGCTAATGCACCAAAAAGAAAAGTATTTCAGGATGCACTGGATCTTCTTACTGAGGATCCAGTGGAAGAGAAAGCGGAACCTGTGAATGGGATTGTTTTGCTGCCTATTGATGAAATTCAACCGTTTCATGACCATCCATTCCGGCTGTATGAGGGAGAGTGGCTGGATGATATGGTACAGAGCATTAAGGATTATGGAGTGCTGAATCCGGTGATTGTGCGGAAGGTTGCCAGAGGGTATGAGATGTTGGCAGGTCATAACAGAACCAATGCGGCGAAGATTGCAGGATTGGCGGAAGTGCCGGCGATTGTGAAGACGGATCTGTCTGATGAAGAAGCATATGTGTATGTGATTGAGACAAACCTGTTGCAGAGATCCTTTGCGGATCTGCTTCCGTCAGAGAAAGCGGCAGTTCTGGTGGCACGCTATGAGAAAATCAGCTGTCAGGGAAGAAGAAATGACATCATGCATGAGATTGAAATGTTGGAAGAAACCTGTGGACACGATGTCCACAAGTCGCAGAAAAGCCGTGACGGACTTGGGGAGGAGTATGGCATGACCGGAAGGAACATTGCCAGATATATGCGGCTGGACCGATTGATTCCTGAGTTTAAGAATGCAGTGGATAAAGGAACGCTGACAATGGTGGCGGCTGTGGATCTGTCTTATCTGAATGAAAAGATACAGAAGTTGATCCAGCATGTGGCAGAGGCTGAGGGGAAGAAACTGAAACCGAAGCAGGCTGTGGAACTGCGGAAGATGGGAAAGGAGATTACAAAAGAGGCGGTAGAAAATGTTCTGGTAGGAAAGGAACAGAAAAAGCCGCAGAGCGTATCTGTGAAACTACCGGTGGAACTGTATGAGAAGTATTTTGCACAGATGGATGTCAGAGCAGTGCAGGAGATTATGGAAAAGGCACTTGAGGGGTATTTTGGAAAGGAGGTAGCAGGTGTTTAGCAGAAAAGATCTGGAATGTCTGGATCCGAGGTATTTTGAGATTATTTACATGGATGACCGGGATGTGACCATCATGTCCCGGAATACAAGGCATATGTGGTATATACATAATCCGGAATATCCGTTGCCGGGATCCTGTATTATATTTCATAAACATAAGGTGTCCCATCCGTATCATCAGCATGGCCGCAGTAATACGTTGCGGCAGGCTGTACGGAGCATTAAGAGTTATGATAAATGGCAGTTGGGTGGGCGAAAGATTGCAAATTGATATAGTTTGGAAAGGCGTTATCAGAAATGGTAGCGTCTTTTTTGTGTTTTAAAATATATTTTTCATCATAATGTGCTATATAATTTGAAAATGGCATTTATTTCCTAGCATTATGGGCTGTTTTGCAGTAAAATTAAATAAAACACTAAAGTTTATAGGGGGTGCAAGATGAAATTATTATATTCAAATATTCTGCCATTAGGAACAGAAGAAGATCAGGAAACAATAATGGACTGCTTTAATGAGCAGATGAAATTGGCTGACAGAGTTGAAATTGCGGTCGGATATACATCTAATGCATCACTTGCGGAATTGGACAGGCTTGTAGATGAATGTGATATTTCTAAAGTGTGTTTAAATATCGGAATGTATTTTATTGAGGGTATGCCGGAAGGAGCCTATCATACAGCGATAAAAATCAATGAAAAGTGGCAGGACGCAGGTATCGGAGAAATCCGAATTGTAAAAGCTTTTAAGTATCATGGAAAATTATTTTGCTTTTACAAAGATGGAAAGCCATTTTCGGCAATTATCGGATCCGCAAATCTTGGAGCTATTAAACTGGAAGCAAGCAATAGAAGACAGTATGAGATGTCTGTCATTACAACAGATGAACAGGAAGTAGCTGAAATTGCAGAACATATTGAAAAGCTGAAAATGCCAAATTGTTCAGAGAATATTGCACTGGTAAAGAATATGCCGTTGGTGAGAGAAGTTAATACCGCATTAAATGGAATAGAGCTGGTTACGTCTGTACCAAAATCAAATGTTGAGTTTTATGAAAGATGTAAAGCTTACGTTTCATTTTTCCTGAAACTGAAAGTGCCTAAGAAAGATGAGCGCCATTTGGATGATGGAAAGCATTATACAAAGTCGAATATAAATGTCTGCTATGCGGCACCACGAAGTAAGAGAAAGGCAAGAGACTGGTATGAAACTCAGCTGACAGTTGGTGCGGATGTGTACCGTATGGAAGGATATCCAGAGAAGAATAAACCATTTTTTGTTGTGACAGATGATGGGTACTGGTTTAAGGCACATACCACAAGTGATAATAATAAACAGTTCAGTGCAGTTGGCGATGAATTGATAATGGGAAGATGGCTGAAAGGAAGACTGGCGGCAGCAGGAATTGTAAAACCGGTAAATAATACCGCGGCTGATACGGACCGCCTGGGAATGATTACAGAAGAAATGCTCCAGGAATATGGATGTGACAGGCTGGAATTTAAGAAGACAGGCCAGACAGCATTAGATGAAGATGGAAATCCATTGGATGTCTGGATGCTTTCGTTTACAGCTGGATCCGAAGAGGAATAGGAGAAAAGTACATGCAGTATTTGAAAACATACCTTAAGAAAATAACTGATCGAGGAAATACAAAACTTGCAGAATCTATTGAAAAAACGGCAAATGATGTTGGAAATAAACATATAAAAATATTTTCTTTTTCCAGTCATGAAATTGGTCTGTTGCTGGGAAATGTTCAGTCTGGAAAAACGGGTCAGATGTTTGGAATTATATGTAAGGCGGCTGACTTAGGATTTCCGGTATTCGTTTTACTGACTACAGATAATGTTGTCCTTCAGCAGCAGACGCTGGATCGAGTAAAAGCAGATCTTGAAGGATTCTGTATTTGCGGAGAAAATGATGCTGCATTATTCGCAGAAAACAGTTTGATGGATCCTGTAATTATTGTATTGAAGAAGAATGTGCGGATGTTGAAATTGTGGGCGAATATTCTTAATTCGACCGGTTTTATGAAAGGAAATCCGCTGTTCATTATTGATGATGAGGCAGATGCTGCTTCTTTAAATACTTTGGTAAACAGAAACCGTCAGTCTTCAATTAATAAATATCTGGACAGCATAAAGAATGGATCATCAAGCAGTTTATATCTGCAGGTGACAGGAACACCGCAGGCGATATTTTTGCAGACACTTGCGTCTGGATGGCATCCATATTTTACATATTATTTTCAACCAGGGGATGCGTATCTCGGAGGTGATTTTTTCTTCCCTTCAAGTGGAAAGCCGGACTGTGTGTCATTTTTGGAAAAGCTGAAAATGCCTATGAGGGAAGTAGTTGTCAGGCATCTGCTTGTGTCAGCACAAATTCTTTTGTCAGGCGGAAAAGTATCTAATTGTTTATTCCATCCGAGCGTGAGAGTGGCTGTACATAAGAAGATTGAAGGGGATATCCAGAAAGAATTAAACTGGTGTATTGAAAATATTGATATAGAGTTAAAGAATGAATTGAGCAGACAGTATGCAGATCTGAATCCGTCAAGATCTCAAAAGTGTTCTTTAGAAGATTTGAGTGTTAAAGTTAAAGAAATATTAACTGAAAATCAGTTCAAAGTTCTTGTCATGAATGGGAAGAATGATGTGGAAAGTTCAGATTATGAAGATGGCTGTAACTTTGTTGTTGGCGGAAACACATTGGGCCGTGGCGTAACATTTCCGGGATTGCAGACTATTTATTATACGAGAACGAGTAAAAAGCCGCAGGCGGATACAATGTGGCAGCACAGCAGGATGTTTGGATATGATCGCGATCCAGGCATGATGAAGGTTTACATTGATGAAAATCTGTATAAATTGTTTGCAGATATAAATGCTACCAATAATTCTATAATTGCACAGGTTGAAAAGGGCATTGAGGATGTGAAGATATATTATCCAGAGGGGCTTAATCCAACACGTAAAAATGTATTGGATAATGATCATGTGGAAATTATTTCAGGAGGAACAAATTACTATCCGTTTAATCCGGATAATGATTCTATTGAAGATATATCAAAACTTCTGGAGGCATTTTCTGAAACAGAGCCGTATTATCAGGTGAGTCTTCGTCTGGTGAAAGAAATACTGGCACATATTATTCCGAGTTCTGATTTTAAACTCCAGGCATTCTGCTCTGTTATTGATACTATTTTGTCAGAGCATCCGACCGGACAAGGAATTTTGATTGTACGCAGGGAAAGAAATGTTGCACAGGGCACAGGTGCATTGCTGTCACCTAACGACTGGCAGCTTGGTGGAACTTTTACAGATAAAGTGGTTCTGACGATGTATCAGGTAACTGGAACAAAAGGATGGGGTGGAAAGAAACTCTGGGTTCCGAATATAAAATTGCCGAGTAATACAATGTATTATGATGTCATTGAGGAGGATGCTTGATGAGTGGTGATTTAAAATATCCGGATGGAATTGTAGGAAAACTTCTGTTTGATCCAATAAAAGAAGGTGCAGACAAGTTGTGTATTTTAACAGCAGAAGCTACGCCGAGTATGGCTTCATGGTTGCTTAAAAGCTATGAGGAACTTGGAATTTCCGATGTGACAGTTAAATTGATTATCGGTGATACTTTGAATAAGGGAATGGATAAAGGAGCTCATGAAAGTTTTAAGGAACTGCATGGAACCCGATATTCGGATAAATGGGGAAATTTTTCATGTAGTTATTTGACACATCCGCCAGCATTGGAAAACAACAACTATTATATTTGGCTGAGTGGAGATACACCAGTAAAAGCTTATAAGCTTTCAGGTCCTTTTACACAGCAGTATTTTTTACATGATAATGAAGAAAATGCAAATGAGACAGATGCAGTTTTGGCGTATGGAATATATACAGATGCAGAGAAAAGAACGATGTATTGCACACATGCAGAAGTAGATGAGTATGTTGTTTTTCGGTCTGCGAAAGATGATACAAGGGAACAAATGGGAGCAGATACGGAGAATTGTGTGTATTTATCACTTCTGGCACGAGGTGGAGATACTGGAACCAGATCTGGATTAAACTGGGGGCAGCGGAATAAAAGAAACAGGAATGAGGCTTATATTCCGTTGCCATCGCATATTGCAAAGTCTGGATTTTTTCCTTTAGATAAACAGCACTTTTTAGTGGTTACAGATGACCATCACACATTGCAGCTGAGAGTAGAACAGCAGAATGATAAAGCAATTACTACGCCTGCCAGTAATGCATTGCTGGGAGAATATTTTAGAAATCGCCTGGGATTGTCAAATGGTGCATATGTCAGAAAAGATGATCTTCTTGCATATGGAAGAACAGATGTGACTTTTTACAAGATAGATGAAGAACAGTATTATATGGACTTTTCTGTTGAAGAAAAGTGAGTAATAAAAAGCCGGAAGCTACCAAACTTCCGACTTTTTGTTATTCATTGATATTAGCTTCAACAGATGGATAATCAATGCCCGCGAAACTTTTAAGAATCGCTTCAAAGATTATCTGAGCTCCACGACAAGGAACTGCCATTCCGATCTGTTTACGTACACTTTCTTTGGTTCCCTGAAACTCATAAGTATCTGGGAATGTCTGGAGTCTTGCACGCTCGCGGTTGGTTAATGCTCTTGGTTCTTCCCAGTGGTAAATATGGGTTCCGCCGCCGCCGCTTCCGGTTACTGTATAAGATGGCTTTTCCGGATCTAGTCTTTTGTAAATCTGGCTGATCCGGGCACCTTTGATGTGAAGCTGTAATTCTGGTGGAAGATCTGCTGTAAATGCGTTCTCACCAGGACGAATATGTCTGAGACGTTCAACTACGGTAGCAGACTGTCGTGTAGCTTCATTGTTTGGTGCATCTGCTGGGATTGGCGGGTTTTCAATAGCATTTCGGCAGGTATTATTTATTTCACTGTATGGTTCAGGAGAAGGAACGTGATAGGTTACATTAATGTCATTGCGGATGCCGACAATAATGATTCTATGGCGCGCCTGAGGAATACCATATTCTTCAAATTTATAAAGATGCGGGGTAATTGTGTATCCGGCATCACGGAGTTCTGTTAAGATTTTGGTGAAAGCCGTGCCGTCGTTAGCATTACGCAGACCGCCGACGTTTTCCGCAAGAAACCATTGTGGTTTAAATCTTTTCAGAGCTTTTACTCCATAAGAGTATAATGGACCATATACGCCATCCATGCCTTTTTGTTCGCCGACAACGCTATAATCATTGCAGGGAAAGCCGAAAGCAAGAGCGTCGATGGGAGCCAGCCTGCTCATATCGAATTTACGGATATCTTCATGATAAACTGTTTGTGGTGCATCAGGGCAGATATTGTGCCGGTATGTTTCGCAAGTGTTTGCATCATAATCATTGGCCCATTGATGTACAATCGAATAATCGGAATTGCCTATATCAGCGTGGGTAGCTCCCCATGCAATTCCGCCTGGACCACAAAATAATTCTCCTAATCTGTATTGCATAAGTAGCCTCCTTAATCGTTCAGACAGGTTTTTTTCTGTGCTTTGATAAAGTCAACGAATAATTGAACTGTATTGAGCTGTTGCTCATTCAGATCTTCCAGTCCGCTGATTAGTAATGGTGGATGAATATCTTTTTCAGATATATATCCAGCATTAAGCAAAACCTCAAAGGGGTGAAAATTTAATGCCTTTGCAATTTTACAAAGATGTTCCCAACCAGGTTTTTTTCGAGTTCCATTTTCTATTTTTAGTAATTCAGAGTCACTTATTCCGGTTACGGAACTAAGTCTTTTTAGGGATAAACCAGAGGATTCCCTTTTTTCTTTTAAAAATTGTCCTAATTCGGGCATAGTCTCACCTCTCTTAAAAGAGTATAGCATTGACGCTGCCTATTGTCAATGAAAAACCGTACAAAAAGCAGCAAAATACGAACATATTTTTGGCAATATTGAAAAGATGATAGATGGATAGATAGAGTAAAGAAAATGTGTTATATTGAGTGTAGTGATTTATTGAGGTGATAAGGATGGACAATTTGACACCGGACCAGAGAAAGAAAAATATGCAGCATATCCGTTCAGATAATACAAAGATAGAAACAATACTGCGGAAAGCACTGTGGAATAAAGGGTACAGATATAGAAAGAATTATAGAGATCTCCCTGGAAAACCGGATATTGTTCTGACAAAGTATAAAATTGCTATTTTTTGTGATGGGGAATTTTTTCATGGGAAAGACTGGGAGATTTTAAAACCGAGACTTGAAAAAGGAAATAACAGTGAATATTGGTTAGCTAAAATTTCCAGAAATCGTGAGCGGGATGATGAAATTAATAAGAAATTGTTGTTTATGGGATGGACTGTGATCAGATTTTGGGGAAAGGATATAAAGAATAACACAGATGAATGTGTACGAGTTATTGAAGAAACTATTTTTGAATTAAAAATGCAAAGTCAAGAATTTGAATAATGTATCTGATGCACATCCACCGTAGACAAATAATTTGGTGGATGTGCATTGTTGCGTTTAAATATAATCTACGGTCTGCATATATTCTTTGAAAATTGGTCGGAGAGTCTGAATCCAACCGTAAAGGGTACGCTGAGGTCTGTCCAGAATTGCAGATGCTTCTTTTAATGTAAATTCGTTCCCTAAAAGATTGATTAATTCGACATATCTGTTATACTGAGGGTAGTTCTTTTGAATGTAACTGATCCATCCGGTGAGTAGTTCCTGGTAGTGGTCGGTATAATTGATGTCACGGGTGGACACTGGCTCATAGGAATCAGTATTTCCGTCTTTGTCTGTGACAGATAATGTTGAAAAGCAGGTTTTTCCTTTCAGAAGATTGAACTTGTTGTTGTACGGACAGGAAGTGCAGCTGTTGGATAAGGTTTTTGGCTGTCCATTGTCCGGAGTGTATAAAGGGTTAGGGATTCTGACGGGGCAGAATCTTGCTTTTCCGTTTTGACCGCTGATGATGCAGCGGTTTTCTATTCTGTAATGATGCTCCTGCATCCATTGTTCTCGTTTGAAAATATCATAGGCGTTTTTATTGACTTCCAGTTTGAGGGCGGGAACCATTTTGCCTTCTATGCACATCTTAGAGAGCATAGCGCCGGATCTGTTCTGATCAGAACAGGACTGAAATTGGCGGATGCCTTCTTCATCTGTTTCAAAGAGTACAAAATATTTCTTTTCGTCTGTTGTTTCCGGGACTTTTTTTGTCATGGGGACTCCTTTCGTGACGATTGCCGAAAGGGGGGATGCACATGGCAGTGCCGGATCTCGGATAGCAGAGGCGAAAAAAGCGCACAAAGAAAGAGGTCAGGCACAGGGATTTCTGATGGGTCTGCAAGGACAGATCAGAAAATATGTGCATCCTCCTGCTTTTGCGCGCTTGGATCAAAGCAATCAGATTTATTTGTTGTAGAGAGTATTGAGTTTATTTAGTTGCAGTTCAATGTTTACGGCAGTTTATTTAGTTATGCCGTGTTAATTCTTACGTGAGAGAAGGTATTTGGATGGGGAATGAAGTTGCATTTCATCTTTCAGGCGGGGTATTTTTTAACCTGATGCTGGCGGCGAGAAAGAAGCCAGTGGCAAATCAGAATCAGTGCCTGAAAGAATTGCTGTACATTTATGACAGGTCTGCAAAAGAGATGGCTGGAAATAGTCTGGTGACGATTGCGTCAAGGTTCCGGAACTGTGATCCGGATCTGCATAGTGATTACATAAGATTTGGAGATCCGGTGGTTGTTGAGGAGTTCAATGGAAGAATGCGGGATGATTATGCTTCTGTTGTGGATGAAGTGAAAAATTATGCGGATCATTATCTGGATTTGGAAGTAAATGGAAAATGGTTGGTTCGGGCGTTGATGGAGTTGGTTGAGAAAGACAGTCTGATTCAGGATAATGCAAAATTTATGGCAATTCCGGGAGGACTGCCAGCTTATAAGCAGGAGTTTCCGGAAATGCAGACAGTTTATATTTATAATATGCTTCTGGGTGTGTGGCATTTTATTTGCTGTAGGCAGGATGATGGAGAGAATGGACAGGAGACATATTTCAAATTGTCCGATTATGCAGGGGAGAGCAGACCTCGAAAATTGAATCGTGGCAGGATTGGATTTAAAGACCATGAAAATATGCAGGTTTCCTATGATATAGAAATAGAAGAAAAACCTGTTAGGATTGAACGCCCCGATTTAAAAGATATTTATAAAAGAAGCCTCAGGGGAGAAGTGGTAGAGACACCTTTACAGTCAGAAATTTATGAGCCAATAGAACAGACAGAAGCTGAAGCGAGGGAATTAGTTGCATTATTAGAAAAACAGGCGCAAAGACCGGGATGGAAGAAATCTCTGAGCAAATACTGGGTGTATTTGAGTAGGGCTTATGAAAAGCATAGCAAGAAAAAAACGTTTCTATATGAGATTAGGCGGGATTTTTATGGTTTCTTTGTCTGTAACGATGTGAAGCGGAGAGAGAAAGGAAAAGAAGAGAAGAAAAAGGGTGTAATTTCCGAAGTCTGTGTGGATTCATTTAGGGAAGAACGCTGCTTTGCTGTTTTGTCTGGAACTGGTGGAATGGGAAAATCTATGATGATGACACATTTCATGCTGGATACGATTAAAAAGAATCAGCAGGATGGTCAGATTCCGGTTTTTGTTCTGCTTAGGGATTATAATCCGGAATCAGGAGAACTGCTTGATTTTATTTTTGGAGAACTGAAAAGGCATGATGTAAATCTGCATCTGTCGGATCTGGTGGATCTGCTCCAGAGTGGAAAGGGCGTGATTCTTTTTGATGGTTTGGATGAGATTAAACGGGAATATTACGAAAACTTTTATAAAGAAATGGAATTACTGGTAGATAATTATCCGAATGCTACCTATATTGTTTCATCAAGACCTACGATGAATTTCAGAGGACTGAGTCGTTTTACAGTATATGATCTTCAACCTTTTAGTCAGGATCAGGCAGTGAAAATGGTTGAAAAGCTGGATCAGAGTGTTGTGGATCCAGAGATACAGAAAGATTTTATTGAGGATCTGAAAAATAATCGTTTTGGATTTGACTGGGAAGAACGGATGGATTTTCTTGGAAATCCTTTATTTCTAACTATTCTTCTTTTATCTTATGAGGGAAATCATGATATTCCAACAGAGAGGTATTTGTTTTACGAGCAGGCATATGATGCAATGGCAAGGAAGCATGATGCTGCCAAAGCATTGACCAGAGAATTTGCAACAGGACTGAATAGCAGGGAATTTCAACTTTATTTTGGAGAGTTTTGTACACTGGCCTATGAGGAAGAAAAGTATGACTTTACGCAGGAAGAAATGGATGAATATTTTAAGGAAGTAATCGATGCAAATGAATTGAAGACAACGCCAGAAGATTTTATAAAGGATATAACAGAAAAAATATGTCTGATTTATAAAGATGGAGAAAAATATTATTTTGTACATAGATCTTTTCAGGAGTATTTTGTAGCATATTTCTTTTCGAGACAGCTAGAACGAAGATATGGTGCGATTCTTGATATTCTTGTGGGCAGAGACAGAATAGATCATGATAGTGTGGTTCTGCCTATGTTGTTCAATATGGAAAATGAAAAAACAGAATTGTGCATTTTTATTCCATTTCTGGAAAGGGTATTTTGTGGCAAGGATGAAAAAACAGAGTACAAAGATTTCTTGGAATACTTTTATCCGTTTATTACTTATGGCCAGGCAGATTCACTAAGTTTTCCCAGAAATGTTTCGGATTCTTCCATTTATCAGTTCATTGCAGAGAAATATAGTGGGATTAAACGAACGATTGATGGGAATGAGCTTCCGGTCATGGACTTTTTTGTGGAAGAAGAATTTTTTTACTGTAATGAGCCGGGAGCGGATGAAGGAGATTATTGTATTATGCGGAGGAAAAAGCTTCCAGATGGATATGAGGATAAAACGGAAGTAGAAATAATCGGACGGGAATATATGATCTGCGTGGAAGAGGCTTATAGGAGAAAGGAATGCAGGGAAGTTGTAAAAATGCTGGAGGATGAATCATTTCCATTGAAGCAGGAGTACCGTGATATGAAGAAGTTGTATCTTGGGTTGAAAGCAAAGTATGCAAAGAAGACTGGAAAGGCCAGTTTCAGATCCAGGTTCCATTAAATGATTACCGCCGGGGATTGTGTTCACCGGCGGTTTTTCTAATCTTTTTTGTAGAATGGTGTTTCGTATCCGTCGCCACGGATCAGGATGTCTGGCATCCAGTCTGGGGTACGGCTCATGATGGAACAGATGCTTTCCACAGAGGTATCCTGGCGGCATTCTATGATGAGTTCGTCATGGACATGACCTACGATAAAATGGGAGGACAGGTTCTGCATGGCGAAGCACAGGAGATCTCTGGAGACTGCCTGGACGATGTTTTCTACGAATTTTGGACCGTAGGATTCTATACGCTGCCATTTCTTGTTTGTGCCGGTGCCTTCATAGGTGACGGATTCTCCGCCGAAACGGTTTTCTCCGATCCGGGGCTTGACGTAGGACAGCAGACGACCAGAAGGGAGTCCGATGAAGAGGAGTCCGCTTTTGTAGAAGAACAGGATGCCCCGGACTTCTGCTGGGGTGTGGGTGCGGATCACATTTTTTACTGCGGTATCGATATCCCACCAGAACTGGACGATGTTAGGATTGGATGCACGCCAGGCATTGACCAGGGGCTGCAGTTCTTCTTCTGTTAGTCCCATATCAAGGGCACCCATGGATTTCAGGGCACCGACAGATCCGCCGTAGCCGAGGGCAAGTTCTGCGATTTTTCCTTTCTGGCGGAGATGTCCGTTGACACCATGCTTTTCAACCGGTACGTGGAACATCTGGCTTGCGGACGCACAGTAAATATCTTTTCCATCTGCGAATACCTTTGTGCGCCATGTTTCCCCTGCAAGGTGTGAGAGAACCCTGGCTTCAATGGCGGAGTAGTCGCTGACGATGAATTTATAGCCGGGGCGGGCAATGAAGGCAGTACGGATCAGCTGGGATAGGGCATCCGGGATGTCATCATAGAGCAAATCCATCATGTCATAGCTGCCGGTCCGCACCAGTTCACGGGCTTCTGCAAGATCTTCCATGTGGTTCTGTGGGAGGTTCTGCAGCTGGATCAGTCTGCCCGCCCAGCGTCCGGAGCGGCTGGCTCCGTAGAACTGAAACATTCCGTGGGCACGTCCGTCCCTGCAGACTGCATTTTCCATTGCCTGGTATTTCTTTACAGAAGATTTTGCTATCTGCAGGCGGAGTTTCAATGCCTGCCGGATATCCCCATCTGTGTTCTGGATGAGCTTTGCAACGTCTTTCTTTCCCAGGGATTCTGCTTCTAGTCCGTTTTCGGAAAGCCATGTTTTTAGCTGCTGGACACTGTTGGGATTTTCCAGGGCTGTGATGGACTGCATGGCAGACAGGAGATCTGTTTTTGACTTTTCATCAAAGGCAAGGGCATTTCTGACCATTTTCATATCCAGAAGGATGCCGCGGTCGTTGATCTCCTGATCCAGATGATATTCTTTCCAGACCTGGTCCGGGACAGGAAAGCGGGAAAGGCGTTTTTGGATGGACATTTCCACTTCTACGTCCCGTTTATTGTATGCTTTGAAGCGGATCCATTTTTCGCTGTCATGCTGGGGCAGGTTGCGGGTTCTTCCTCTGTTTGTTTTGGTTGGCTTGCAGGGTGTACAGAAGAAGCGGATCAGGTCTTTTCCCTCTTTTAATTTCTGTTCCTGCAGGCCGAGGACAGCACCAGCTCCAGCAAGGGAGAGAGGCAGTCCGAGATAGGCGGACCAGACCATGCTGCATTTCCAGGAGGAGGGATCCAGATAGTTTCCGGCTGGATCTTCCGGGGTGCTGTATCCTTTGAAGTGATCCGGGTGATGGCGGCGGAGCCAGATGGAAAGGCAGATCCGTTCAAAGGAAGCATTGAACGCCCATTTGGTGACAGATTCATCTGTCAGGGCATCGAGGATTTTTTCTGGAATAGTGTCACCGCAGGCAAGGTCATAGATGGTGACGGGGCCGCTGTTTATGGACACACCGAACAGCAGAATCTCAAACTGATCGGATTCTGCATATTTGTAGACACCGCATTTCTGTATGTCCTTGTCACTGTAAGTTTCAAGGTCAATCGACATTTCTTTTATTTCCATGTATTTTCCTTTCTGACATAAAAAGTGGCAGCAGTGATAAATGAAAAGCACTGCTGCCGTTGTCTGTTACGCCCGTTCTTCCGGATTAATGACTGCATAGACAGAATCCAGGGGATTGATGGCAGACTGGAGCCAGACTGCAGTGTCTGTTCCGTCTTGGTTTCCGGTTTCCAGAAAGTAGTATCCGGTTTCTGGAACAGGAGTGCCGCCGCGGTTTAGGTGGAAGAGGGCATCCATCAGGCGTTCTTCCCTGCTGGATGTTTTTGTATGGATTAATTCCGGGAACAGGGATCCTTTTTTGAAGAACTGCATGATTCCGTAGGTTCGTTTCTGCAGATCAGCAGGGTTTATGCAGACGAAAAGGTCTGTGCCTTCCGGTGGCTGGATCTGGGTGAATGGTTTTAAATTACATAATAAGCACATAGCATTATCTCCATTTCTTTTAAAAGAGGGATGGAGCAGTGTCCATCCCTGTGATGATGTCTGTCTGTATTAGTTCAGGAAGTCGTCATCTTCCTCTGTGGCAAAGTCATCCTCCGCACGGGATTTTCCGCCGAGAGGTTCCCCGTCACGGATCTTCTGCAGGTTATTCAAGCCGCAGGCAATGCCTTTGTTTCCATTGGAATTGAATGCGTACATATTGATGGATGCCCTGCCATATACGCCGGAATAGACTTCCGAGCGGTCAAGGATCGGCTGTCTGTCTGCATCCACGATTCCAGGAGCAGTGCCGGAATTAGCGTTGATGAAGTAAGCATTCTGATATGCTTCATCATCCGGTCTTTCCAGATCTCCGTCACGGAGAGGCGTTTTGAGGATGGAGAGCGGTGGAACTGTTTTTCCGTTTCCTTTCAGCTTGGCTTCCCCTTCCTCATAAGCTGCCTTGATGGCGGCTTTGATCTTGTTTACGGTTGCAGTGTCGGATTTTGGGATGATCAGGCTGACGCTGTATTTCGGGGTGCCGCCGTTGATGCTTTTCGGATCCCATACGTTGGCGTAGGACCATCTGGTATTGACTCCTGTGATTACTTTTGTCGGGTTTACAAATTTTGGCATGGTATGTCCTCCTTATTCTTCTTTGAAATCGTCGCTGGCAGTATTCATTGCCGGACGGCTGTCTGTTTCTGGTACAAGTACCGGTTTTCCAGGCGGCTTTGCGATCAGTCCGCCCAGGATCTTTTCAAATTTCTTTTTCCCCAGAAGGGAAGTCATGGCTGTGATTCCCAGCAGTTTTTTCTCATAGGGATCAAATCCATTTGTTTCTACCGCACTGGCTACTGCGACTTCATCCGTGTATTTCCGGTTGGATCTGCCTTCCACAACTTTGTAGCCGGGATATTCGGTTCCGCTGAGTGCGGACTGCAGGGCAAAGTCTTTTACATCTCCTGCCCAGGAGACCAGTTCGTCAATGCGGGGCAGGATGGCAGAGATCTCTGCGGGTTCCAGATGCTCCGGCATTTCAAAATCGTACTGTGAAAGTTCCAGGTTATATTCTGCACGTTTCCGGCAGGTGGCCTTGACTGCACAGAACTGGCAGTGTGCGCCGGCACAGAAATCCCCTTCGCCTTTGATAGCGAGGTCGGCTGCTGGACGCAGGGTATTTTCTGCCCAGGCCAGCAGGTCTTCTTTTTTCATGGTGAAGGTACTGATGTTATTGCGGCGGGGCTGGAAGATGGTCATGCGGACGGCTTTGATGTCGTAGATTCCGTCATAGGTGTCCAGTGCGCCGAGGGCGTAGCACATCATCTGCGGATTGTTTTCTGCTTCTACAAGGATGCCGAGTCCATATTTGAAATCAATGATGTGCAGGATCTGGTCTGTCACGATCAGGCAGTCGCCGGTACCGAAAGCTTCGGGGACCCATCTGGAAAAGTCCAGTCGCTGTTCCACGAGAACCTGCGGATCCCCGCAGAGATTCTTTGCTTCCAATAGCTGTTCCATGACATAAGTACAGTATTGATCCGTACAGTCTTCCATTTCCTCATCGAAGTAAGAGAGGGAGTCTGTGGGATCTTTGGAAGCCTGCCCCAGTGCGGTCAGGACTTTATGTTCGCATAAGCTGTGTGCATCAGTACCCTGCTGTGCATAGGGACTGCTTTTGTTTGGTTTCTTTGCACAGAGCAGTGCGCTTGGCGGGCAGGCGATCCAGCGGTGGCTGGAAGATGCGGAAAGCAGTGCGTGTTTGTCAGGCATTTCCGATTACCTCCGCTTCAGCTGCAAGTGCTGCATAGTCCTCTGGTTTTACATTGGTAAGGCTGCCGCCGTTTCCGTATTTCTGGACCAGTGCCTTGACCTGGGCTTTGTAGATGCCCTCTGCTTCGTTTGCTTTTGCGGCAAGGATTTTGCGGACATCTTCCTTGGAATATTCCTTTGCAGGCTCTGGCTGCGGTGCCGGATCCGGTGTCTGTGCAGGAGATTCCTGCTTCTTTGATGATTTTTTTCCGGATGTCTTTTTGTCGGGAGCCGGCTGTTCCTGTACATCCGAAGAATAAAATTCTTTCAGTGCCATGGCGGTTTCTGCCAGTTTGGTTCCACAGGCGATCAGCTCATCCAGCATCATGGATAATTCGCTCATTTTACTCATATTGTCAGTTCTCCTTTCTGTGAATTTTGGGAGCAGTCATGTGCTTCCCTAATGGTTCATGGAGTTTTGGAAACGGATTTTTTGAGCAGTTTTTAAATTTTTTTCAAAACAGGTCAAAAAAATAAGGGACAGGACTCCTTGGATCAGTAGAAGGCAGAAGTCTGCCTTACTGACAGGAAAGGAGAAATGTCTGATGGGTGTAGGTTACAGAAATTCAGAAGGATATTGGGATCCGGTGCCGTTTGCGGCGGCTGCGAATATGGATCGGGAAGCAAAGAAATACAGGCCGCTGGTTTATATCTGTTCTCGGGGTGAAGGAGAGATGGAGAAAATCAGAAAATACAGCAGATTTGCAGTGGAGCAGGAAGCAATCCCGCTGGCTCCGGATCTTCTGCTTTCCCAGTACATGAAAGAGAAAGAACAGGATCTGATCCTGTTAATGAGAAAAGTCCTGCTTGGAAAGTGTTCGGAGATCTGGGTGTTCGGATCTGAGATCACGGACGGGATGAAACAGGAAATCGGGAAGGCAAAGAAGAAAAGAATGACGGTGCGTTATTTTACGGAAGATCTGAGGGAGGCGTGAGGAAATGAGGTTTGTTTTGCAGACAGCAGATGTGGTGTCAGATGCGAAGAACTGCTTTTACCCAAACAGGGTGGAAGTGGACTGTGCGGAAAAACTGCAGGAGGCGGTGAAGCATGACCATGTGTGCGGCAGTTACCGGAAGGATTACCGCAGCATCGGGAACTTCCTCTGTTCGGATGTGCTGGTCATGGACTGTGACAATGACCATACGGAAGATCCGGAGGAATGGATCACGACAGAGAAGCTGGATGACCTGATGCCGGATCTGTCTTATGCCATTGCATTCAGCAGGAACCACATGAAAGTGAAGGACGGAAAGAAGGCAAGACCTAAGTTCCATGTGTATTTTCCCATTGAGGGGACTTCGGATGCCGGGTATTATGCGGCACTGAAAACAGCAGTGAAGGAAGCATATCCGTTTTTTGATGGGAATGCACTGGATGCAGCACGGTTTATTTTTGGTGCAGATGCAGGGGAATGTATCTGGCATGAGGGATGGACGAACATTGATGAAGAAGTGACTGTGGCAGAGATTCCGGCAGAGCTGGATCCGGGAGCAGGTCCGATCCTGGAAGGAAGCCGGAATAATACCATGAGCCATTTTGCGGGGCGTGTGCTCAAGAAATACGGGATCTGCCAGAAAGCAAAGGATGCTTTTGTGGAGCATTCCAGACGGTGTGATCCGCCGCTTCCGGAAGAAGAACTGAATACCATCTGGGGAAGTGCGGTGCGTTTTTACCGGAATACCGTCATGTCGCAGGCTGGTTATGTGCCGCCGGAGGAATACAATGCAGAGTTCGGTTCATTGAAACCGGAGGATTATTCCGATATTGGCGAGGCAAAGGTGCTGGTGCGGGAGTATAAGGGAGAACTGCTTTATACGGATGCCACGGATTTTCTGAGCTATGACGGCGTGTGCTGGCGGGAGAATAAGCAGAAAGCTGTGGGTGCTGTGGAGGAATTTCTGGATATGCAGCTAGTGGATGCCAGAGAACAGCTGGCGGCAGCAATAAAGGCACTGACGGAGAATGGCATTGAGGAATCTGCTGTGCGGACCGGAGGGAAGACACTAGAAAAGCAAATCGGCATGAATCTGATGGAAGCTTATAAGGAGTTTCTGTCTGCGAAATCTTATTATGCTTTTGTCATGAAGTATCGGAATTATAAGAACATCGTGAATACCCAGAATGCGGCAAAACCGATGGTGGCGGCAGATATCAGTATGTTTGATGCAAAGGAAAATTATCTGAATACACCGGATGCTGCTTATGATCTGGAAAAAGGCGTGGCGGGCATGATGCCTCACAGATCTTCTGACCTGATGACAAAGATCACCAATGCTTCTCCGGGAGAAAAGGGAAAACAGATCTGGGAAGATGCACTGGATATTTTCTTCTGCGGTGATCAGGAACTGATGGAGTATGTGCAGGAGACGGTGGGACTGGCGGCAATCGGCAAGGTTTATGAGGAAGCACTCATCATTGCTTATGGCGAAGGACGGAACGGAAAGTCCACGTTCTGGAATGCAGTTTCCAGGGTGATGGGAACTTATGCAGGGACGATCTCTGCGGATGCCCTGACTGTGGGATGCCGCAGGAATGTGAAGCCGGAGATCGCAGAACTGAAAGGAAAGCGTCTGATCATTGCAGCAGAGCTGGAAGAAGGTGTACGTCTGTCAACATCCATTCTGAAACAGCTGTGTTCCACGGATCAAGTCCGGGGTGAAAAGAAGTTCAAGGATCCCTTTGATTTCACGCCGTCCCATACAGTTGTGCTTTACACAAACCATCTGCCGAAAGTCGGAGCATCTGATGATGGAACCTGGCGGCGGCTGATCGTCATTCCTTTCCATGCGAAGATTGAGGGCAGTTCGGATGTGAAGAACTATGCAGATTATCTTTATGAACACGCCGCACCTTCCATCATGGCCTGGATCATTGAAGGGGCGAGAAAAGTGATCGCAGGAAACCACAAGCTGAAAAAGCCGGCTGTGGTGGAGAATGCCATTGCACAGTACCGGGGCATGAATGACTGGATGGGAATCTTTCTGGAAGAATGCTGTGATGTGGGTGATGGACTGGAACAGAAAGCCGGGGAGTTTTATCAGGAGTACAGGAACTTCTGCCAGAGAACCGGGGAATTTACCCGTCACAATTCAGATTTTTCTGCGGAACTGGAAAAACGTGGTTTTGCAAAGAAGAAAACACGGAAGGGTGCATTTGTGATGGGTGTGAAGCTTAAAGACGAAGCTGTTCTGGATTTTGAAGGATGATGTGACGGCTGTGACGGGCAGATCCAGAACTATGACAGAATCTTTTTAACCATAGTGTGACGGCTGTGATGTCTATATACATATTACGCGTATAGGGAAATTTTTAATGAAAAATCTCTATATAGAGGGTATAGACTCAGTCATCACAGGCGTCACAGGGGAAAATTATGATGGAGGGCTGGCTATGAAGTTTTATAACTGGATGGTGAGAAAACATTTAAGGACAAAGGCACTAGTGGGGGAACTTGCCAGGGCTATGCAGCTGGACAGGCAGTTTCCGAAGGATGGGGACAGGGCATCCATCCGGAAATATCTTGAGGACACTGGGGCAGGCAGTAAATGCCTGGATGCATTTGAGAAGGCATGGAGAAAGTATGAGAGAGAAACAGGTGGAACAGAAACTGGTGTCAGAGGTAAAGAAAAGGGGCGGCATCTGCCCAAAGTTCGTGTCACCGGGATTTGACGGGATGCCGGACAGGATTGTGCTTCTTCCGGGAGGGTATTTCGGATTTGTGGAGGTTAAGGCACCGGGGGAGATGCCGAGACCTCTGCAGGTTTCAAGGCACAGGCTGATGGGAAGACTTGGATTTCAGGTTTTTATCCTGGATGATCCGGGACAGATTGGAGGGATTCTGGATGAAATACAGTCCGCATGAGTATCAGGAATATGCAATCCGGTTTATTGAGGAGAATCCGGTGGTAGCAGTTCTTCTGGATATGGGAATGGGAAAGACCAGCATTGTGCTGACTGCCATTGTGGAGCTGATGTATGAATGGTTTGAAGTGAACCGGGTTTTGATCATCGGGCCATTGAGGGTGGCACGTACTACCTGGCCGGAGGAGATTAAAAAGTGGGATCACATGAAAGGAGTCCGGTATTCCGTGATGGTGGGAAGTGCCGCCGAGCGCAGGGCTGCACTGGATGCAGATGCTGACATTTACATCATCAACCGGGAGAATGTTCCCTGGCTGGTGGAACAGTGCGGATCAGGATTTAATTTTGACATGGTGGTGATCGATGAACTTTCCAGTTTCAAGTCCTGGCAGACCAAAAGGTTTAAGGCACTGATGAAAGTGAGACCATTTGTGAGCCGGATCGTGGGGCTGACCGGTACGCCTTCCAGCAATGGACTGATGGATCTGTTTGCAGAGTTCAAGGTGCTGGATATGGGAAAACGCCTGGGAAGATTTATTGGCCAGTACCGGGAATGTTATTTCCGGGCAGACAAGATGAACGGGCCTGTGGTGTACAGCTACCGCCTGATTCCGGGAGCAGAGGAAGCCATTTACGACAAGATCTCGGATATCACGATTTCCATGAAAGCTGCAGATTACTTGAATATGCCGGAGCTGATCAGTACGGAGCATAAGGTTTATCTGGATGAGAAAGAAAAACAGCAGTACAAAGAAATGAAAGAGCAGCTGGTGATGCAGCTTCATGAGGAAGAGATCACGGCGGCAAATGCGGCAAGCCTTTCCGGAAAACTGTCACAGCTGGCAAATGGTGCAGTTTATGGGGATGACGGTGAGGTGAATATGTTTCATGGGAAAAAGCTGGATGCACTGGAAGACCTGCTGGAATCTGCAAATGGCAGACCGGTGCTTGTGGCGTACTGGTTTAAGCATGACCTGACACGGATCATGGAGCGGCTTAAGAAGCTGAAAGTGGACTGCCGGAAACTGGATTCGGATGAGAGCATCCGGGAATGGAATGCGGGGAAGATTCAGGTGGGACTGATCCATCCGGCAAGTGCCGGACATGGGCTGAACCTGCAGTCCGGCGGAAACATCCTTGTATGGTTCGGACTGACATGGAGTCTGGAACTGTATCAGCAGACAGTTGCAAGGCTGTGGAGGCAGGGACAGGAATCCGGGACAGTTTCCGTGATACATATTGTGACGGATGGGACTGTGGATGAACGGATCATGAAAGCACTGGAAATGAAAGACGGGACACAGGCGGCGCTGATTGAAGCTGTGAAGGCTGAGATCGGGATGGATGCCTAAACGGAGGTAGATATGAACAGACAGCAGACAGCATCAAAAGAGTATCTGATGAAGGCATACCGGATGGATATGCGGATCAACAGTAAACTGCGCCAGGTGGATTCCTTGAATGACCTGGCAGTCAGGGCAACAGCAACAATCAGTGATATGCCTGGAAATCCCAGTAAGGATCCGCACAAGATGGAGAATATCATTGTCATGATTGTGGATCTGCAGCAGGAGATTGGAAAAGACATTGAGGATCTTCTGAACATGAAACGTGATATCATGGAACGGATCGGGAAGCTGGAAGATCCGGAGCAGCAGATGGTCCTGGAACTGCGGTACATTGACTGCCGGGCATGGGAACAGATTGCGGATGACATGGATTTCAGCATGAACAATGTGTTTGTCCTGCACCGGAAAGCACTGGAAAATTTTGAGATTCCGGAATCTTGATAGTAAATATTATAGAATTGCAGTAAGCTCCTGTGGTATTGTTAGAATGCGTAAAGCAGAATAAGACGGAGGCCTTGGAAGATGAATTTCTTTCAGGGCTTTTGTCATGTCCGGAGGTGGAAAGATGCCGAGGAAACCAGACGTGCCGTGCAGATATCCGGGATGCAGCAGGCTGATACCTGCAGGGGAACGGTACTGTGATGAGCACAGGAGCAAAGTGAACAGTGACTATGAGAAGTATGGCAGGGATAAGACTGCCAAAAGGAAGTATGGGCGTGCATGGAAGCGGATCCGTGACAGGTATGCGGCAGAGCATCCTTTCTGTGAGATGTGTTATGAGAAAGGTGTGATGGCTAAAACCGAACAGATCCACCATAAACTTCCGCTGAGTGAAGGCGGGACACATGACAGGAGCAATCTGATTGCACTGTGTAAGCCGTGCCATTCGAGGATTCACGCACAGAGAGGAGACCGCTGGAACCGCAGGTGAGATTTTCAGTGGTGGGTAGGGGCGGTGAAAATCTCTGTGACGGCTGTGACGCTAGAACGGCGGGTGGGTGTCACGCACAAAATTTGGTATTCAAACAGGGTATTGCCCTTGTGACAGAGATGAGGTGAGGAAAATGGCGAAGGACGGGACTGCCAGGGGAGGTGCAAGACCTGGGAGCGGACCGAAAAGAAAAGCCCTGACGGAGAAAATCTCTGCGGGCAAGACGGCAATGGTCTGTGACCTGCCGGAACCTTCTGATCTAGAAGGATCGGAGATGCCGCCGGTTAAGGAATTTCTAAAAACAAAACAGAAGAATGGAAAAGACCTGTGTGCGGAAGACGTTTATACCGAGACATGGAAGTGGCTGAAAGAAAGAGGCTGTGAACGCTGGGTCAGTGTACAGCTGATGGAACAGTATGCCATGAGTGTGGCCAGATGGGTGCAGTGTGAGGAAGCCATTTCGGAATATGGAATGCTGGCAAAGCATCCGACAACAAAGAATGCGATTGCTTCCCCGTATGTGTCCATGTCACAGCAGTACATGAAGCAGGTCAACCAGATCTGGTATCAGATTTTCCAGATCGTGAAAGAAAACTGTTCTGTGGAATGGCAGGGAAATACACCGCAGGATGACGTGATGGAACACCTGCTCAGGACAAGAAATGGAGGTTAGGCAGGAATGGAGATTAAGGTTGTAAAAGATTTTCAGCTGGTGGAAGTGGAGAAGCTGGTGCCTTACATCAATAATGCAAGGACACATTCCCCGGCACAGATCAATAAGCTGAGATCCAGCATCCGGGAATTTGGTTTTATTAGTCCGCTGGTCATTGACCGGGATTTTAATGTTCTGGTAGGACATGGAAGACTGGAAGCTGCAAAGGAAGAAGAATATACAAAGGTTCCATGTGTCTTTGCAGACAATTTGACAGAGGCACAGAAGAAAGCATATATTCTGGCAGACAACCGTATGGCAATGGATGCAGGCTGGGATGAGGAACTTTTGAAAATTGAGATGGAAGAACTGCAGGCGGCTGATTTTGATATGGGGCTGACGGGTTTCCGTGAGGATGAGATTGCGGATCTGTTTGCAGTGAAAGAAGATCCGGATGATACCGGAAGCAACAAGGAATTTAATGAGGGGGAATTTGGTGATGAAGAGTTCAAGCATGAATGTCCGAGATGCGGATTCAAGTACAACTGATCATAAATTCCCGTGGAAGTGGCGGCTGTCAGATCTGGAGGATGTGCCGAAGAATGGGAAAACGGTGTTCAGCTGTTTCTCATGTGGCGGCGGTTCCTCTATGGGGTACAAACTGGCAGGATATAAAGTTGTGGGAAATTGTGAGATTGATGAAGCCATGATAAAGGTTTACCGGAAGAATCATCATCCGCAGTATTCCTATCTGATGGATATCAGGGATTTCAATGAACGGAAAGATTATCCGGATGAACTGAAAAATCTGGATATTCTGGATGGATCACCGCCATGCTCTGTATTTAGTGTAGCGGGGGACAGGGAGAGAGCATGGGGCAGAGAAAAAGCCTTCCGTGAGGGACAGAAAAAACAGAGACTGGATGACCTATTTCTGCATTTTATCCGGACAGCGGAGATTCTGAAGCCGAAAGTTGTGATAGCCGAAAATGTAGCAGGGCTTTTGAAAGGCAATGCCAGAGGATATGTGAATGAACTGCTGAAAGCATTTAAGGTAGCTGGTTATGTGACACAGATTTTTCTATTGGATGCCCGTACAATGGGAGTGCCGCAGAGAAGAAGCCGTGTCTTTTTTATAGCACACAGGAATGATCTGGATTTGCCAAAATTGAAACTTGACTTTCAGGAAAAGCCGATTCTGTTTGGGATGGTTCGTAGCGAGCATGGGATTCCATACAGGAAGCCTATGATGGCGGAACTGATTGGAAAGCGGAAAAAAGGAGATACCAGTTTTGCAGATATCTCCATAAGGGAGCGTGGAAAAAGATCCATGTTTAATAATGCCATTGTGGATGATAACAGGATTGCTCCGACAAATGTTGCCAATGCCACATTGACCAGATTTTATGACGGTGAAAAATATTCGGATGCGGATTATATAGCCACACAGACATTCCCAGAGGATTATGATTTTGTGGATCAGTCCGTAGAATATGTCTGTGGGATGAGTGTACCGCCAGTGATGATGGCACAGATTTCCAGTGCTGTTTATGAGCAGTGGCTGAAATGGCTTTAAGGGGCTGGTTTATATGGCAATGAGAAAATTGAAAAAGTATAAGCAAACGAAGTTCCGGGCAAGGGGAAGCAAGTATAACAAGGATGCCGCTGATTTTGCGGTGGCATTTATTGAGAGTCTGTGCCATACGAAAGGAACCTGGGCGGGAAAGAAGTTTGAACTGATTGACTGGCAGGAGCAGATCATCCGGGATCTGTTCGGAATTTTGAAGCCAAATGGGTACCGGCAGTTCAATACAGCGTACATTGAGATTCCGAAGAAGCAGGGAAAGTCAGAACTTGCTGCGGCTATTGCACTTCTGCTGACCTGCGGGGATGGAGAGGAACGTGCGGAAGTTTATGGATGTGCGGCGGACCGGCAGCAGGCATCCATTGTTTTTGAGGTTGCGGCTGATATGGTGCGGATGTGTCCGGCATTAAACAAGCGCGTGAAGATCCTGGCTTCCCAGAAACGGATCATTTATCTTCCGACCAATTCTTTTTATCAGGTGCTGTCTGCGGAGGCGTACAGCAAGCATGGATTTAACATTCATGGAGTTGTATTTGATGAGCTGCATACACAACCGAACCGGAAACTGTTTGATGTTATGACAAAGGGTTCCGGGGATGCCAGAATGCAACCGTTGTATTTCCTGATCACGACTGCGGGGACAGATACCAATTCCATCTGCTATGAGACACATCAGAAGGCAAAGGATATTTTGGAGGGAAGGAAGATTGATCCGACTTTTTATCCGGTGATTTATGGTGCGGGCGAGGAGGATGACTGGACAGATCCCAAAGTCTGGAAGAAAGCGAACCCGTCACTGAATATTACAGTGGGAATGGATAAGGTCAAGGCGGCCTGTGAGTCTGCAAAGCAGAATCCGGGTGAGGAGAACAGTTTCCGGCAGCTGAGACTGAACCAGTGGGTGAAGCAGGCAGTCCGCTGGATGCCGATGGAAAAGTGGGATAAATGTTCGTTTGTGGTGAATGAGGAAGAACTGGAAGGACGTGTCTGTTATGGCGGTCTGGATCTTTCTTCCACTACGGATATTACGGCGTTTGTGCTGGTGTTTCCACCACTGGATGAGGATGACAGGTACCAGATTCTGCCTTATTTCTGGATTCCGGAGGATACGCTGGAGCTGAGGGTCAGGCGTGATCATGTGCCTTACGATGTCTGGGAAAGACAGGGCTTTTTACAGACCACGGAGGGCAATGTGGTTCATTACGGGTACATTGAGAAGTTCATTGAACGATTGGGCGAAAGGTTCAATATCCGGGAGATTGCTTTTGACCGCTGGGGTGCTGTGCAGATGGTCCAGAATCTGGAAGGCATGGGATTTACGGTGGTTCCGTTTGGACAGGGATTTAAGGATATGAGTCCGCCGACGAAGGAACTGATGAAGCTGACTCTGGAACAGAAGCTGGCACATGGCGGGCATCCGGTTCTGCGGTGGATGATGGATAATATTTTTATCCGGACGGATCCGGCGGGAAATATCAAGGCAGATAAGGAAAAGTCCACGGAGAAGATTGACGGTGCCATTGCGACGATTATGGGACTGGATCGGGCTATCCGATGCGGAAATGATACCAGCGAGTCTGTTTATGATACAAGAGGACTGCTGGTGTTCTGACAATGGGTGAGTGTGATGATTGGTGCTGTGGTTTCAGGAATTGTATTTTTGATTCTGTTTGGATGGTGCCTGTGTTTATGCAGGGCAGGAGCTGATACGGATGACAGAGTTTGTACGATGCAGAAGAAAGATGACGAGAAAAATTCCGAAAATATTAAAAAAGATATTGACTCTGACGTTATGTAATAGCTTATGCTATGATTACCACAGGGAAAGAGGTGATCAAAGATGATGACAGTACATGAGGTCAGTAAGATATCGGGAGTGAGCATACGTGCCCTGCATCATTATGATAAGATTGGACTTCTGCCGGCCACGGAAGTTACCAGTGCAGGATACCGGCTGTATGACGATACGGCATTGGAAAGGCTTCAGCATATTTTGCTGTTCAAGGAATTGGAATTTTCACTGAAAGAGATTAAGGATATTCTGGACAGTCCGGATTTTGACAGGGATAAGGCTCTGGAACAGCAGATTCATCTGCTGGAACTTCGGAAAGAACATATAGAAAATCTGATTGATCTTGCCCGTGGAATAAAGATGATCGGAGTGAAAGATATGAGTTTTGAGGCTTTTGATACAAGAAAGATTGATGAGTATGCAGAACAGGCAAAGGCATCCTGGGGAAAAACAGATGTCTATAAGGAATATGAACAGAAGGCGGCGGGACGGAGTATGGAAGAACAGCAGTCAATCAATGCCAGATTGATGGAAATTTTTGCTGAATTTGGAAAAATCAGAAATCAGGATCCTGAAAGTGCGGAAGCAGTTGAACTTGCTAAGAAACTGCAGGATTTTATTACGGAACATTTTTATAAATGTACAGATGAGATTCTGCTGGGACTTGGCTCTATGTACGCAGGCGGCGGGGAGTTTACAACTAATATTGACAAAGTCGGGGGAGAAGGAACTGCAGTGTTTGCAGACAAGGCGATCCGGGCATTGTGCAGGAAATAAATTATATTGGGAATGGCATCTATCGTAATGATAGGTGCTTTTCTTATGCTCTTTTTTGAAAGGATGATGAAAATGCGGTTGTTTGGGAAGCTGTTCCGGGGAAGGGATGCTCCTTCTAACAGTACAGCTGGCAGTGGGTATGGATTTTTTATGGGGAGTACGGCTGCCGGAAAAAGGGTGAATGCACGGAGTGCCATGCAGATGACTGCGGTGTATTCTTGTGTGAGGATTCTTTCGGAGGCAGTGGCGAGCCTGCCATTGCAGTTTTACAGGTATAACGATAGTGGTGGTAAGGAAAAGGCGGTGGATCACCCGCTTTATTTTTTGCTTCATGATGAGCCGAATCCGGAGATGACTTCTTTTGTGTTCAGGGAGACTTTGATGACGCATTTGCTCTTGTGGGGGAATGCATACAGTCAGATCATCCGGAATGGGAAGGGTGAGATTGTGGCACTTTATCCGCTGATGCCTGACAGAATGACTGTGAACCGGGATGAGCATGGGCGGCTTTATTATGAGTATCTGGTTTATGACGGGGATGATGTGGATGGCAGGACTGGGACGGATCCGAAAGCAAACGGGAAGATTGTGCGGCTTCATCCGGCGGATGTGCTGCATATTCCTGGTCTTGGGTTTGATGGTCTGGTTGGGTATTCGCCTATTGCTATGGCAAAGAATGCAATCGGACTTGCCATTGCCGCAGAAGAGTATGGGAGTAAGTTCTATGCGAATGGTGCGGCTCCGTCCGGGGTGCTGGAGCATCCGGGGACGTTGAAGGATCCGGGCAGAGTGCGTGAGAGCTGGCAGTCTACTTTTGGGGGAAGCAATAATGCCAATAAGGTTGCAGTGCTGGAAGAGGGAATGAAGTACACACCAATTTCCATTGCACCGAATGAGGCACAGTTCCTGGAAACGAGGAAGTTTCAGATTGATGAGATCGCAAGGATTTTCAGGGTGCCGCCTCACATGGTTGGAGATCTGGAAAAGTCCAGTTTCAGCAATATTGAGCAGCAGTCTCTGGAATTTGTGAAGTACACGCTGGATCCCTGGGTTGCCAGATGGGAGCAGGCAATGGTCCGGGCTTTGCTGAGCGGTGAGGAAAAGAAGAAATATTTCTTTAAGTTCAATGTGGACGGACTGCTCCGAGGGGATTATCAGTCCAGAATGAATGGTTATGCCACAGCAAGGCAGAACGGATGGATGAGTGCCAATGATATCCGGGAATTGGAAAATATGGACCGGATTCCAGAGGAATTTGGCGGGGATCTGTATCTGATCAATGGAAATATGACGAAATTACAGGATGCGGGTATCTTTGCCGGATCCGGAAAGGGGAAGGATGCCAGTGAAGAAATTTTGGAACTGGAAAAAGAGAGTAGTAAATCAGGAAAACGGACAGGAAACGGAGGAACGGATCCTGTTCATGAACGGGGTAATTGCTGAGGAGAGCTGGTTTGACGATGATGTCACACCGGCTCTTTTTAAGGATGAGCTGAATGCCGGAACGGGAGATATTACCCTGTGGATCAATAGTCCGGGCGGGGACTGCGTTGCGGCGGCACAGATTTTTAATATGCTGTCGGAGTATCCGGGAAAGGTTACGGTGAAGATTGACGGGCTTGCAGCATCTGCGGCTTCTGTCATTGCAATGGCAGGGACTGAGGTGTGGATGAGTCCGGTGAGCATGATGATGATCCATAATCCGGCAACTATTGCATGGGGTGACCATACAGAGATGAAAAAGGCTATGGAACTTCTGGATGCTGTGAAGGAATCCATTATTAATGCCTATGTACGGAAAACGGGACAGAGCAGGGCGAAACTTTCCCATCTGATGGATGCAGAAACATGGATGGATGCGAATAAAGCAGTGGAGCTTGGATTTGCGGATGACATTCTGTTTCAGAAAGAGGAACAGGGTGATGATAGCGAAAATGGTGGTTCAGAAAATAACCGTACGGAAAACGGGACTGGTTCTTCTGATTCCGTGATGTTTTCCAGACGGGCAGTGAATAATTCACTGATGAATAAGCTGGAAAAGCATTATGGAAAGACAGGAAAATCGGTAAAAGATCAGGCAGGAATTTCTGCACCAAAAGTAAATAGTGTTGACACAGGGCGTTCCGCAGATGATCTGCGTGAGCGCTTAAATTTTATCAAAAAGTTTATCTGAGGAGGATTCTGACTATGACGATTCAGGAGTTAATGGAGAAGAGAGCAAAGGTATGGGAAGCTGCGAAAAATTTTGTGGATACCCATGAGAATGAGAACGGGGTGCTGTCTGCGGAGGACACTGCTACTTATGAGAGAATGGAGTCTGAGATTGATGATCTGACGAAAGCGCTTGACCGTCACCGTAAGGCGGAGCAGAGGGAGAAAGAACTGAATCAGCCGGTGAACCAGCCGCTGACTGGAAAACCTTATTCCGGCGGTCAGGGGGAGCCAAAGACAGGACGTGCTTCTGATGAGTACCGCCGGGCCATGCTGAATGCACTGAGAAGCAACTTCCGTCAGATCTCTAATGTCCTGCAGGAGGGTGTGGATGCCGATGGCGGGTATCTGGTGCCGGACGAGTATGACAGAAGACTGATCGATGTGCTGAATGAGGAAAATGTCATGCGCCGTCTTGCTACCAGAATCGTAACTTCCGGGGAGCATAAGATCAACATTGCAGCCGCCAAACCTGCAGCAAGCTGGATTGAGGAAGGCGGTGCGCTGACTTTTGGGGACGCGAAGTTTGACCAGAAGATTCTGGATGCACACAAACTTCATGTGGCTATCAAGGTGACTGAGGAACTGCTTTATGACAATGCATTCAATCTGGAAGATTACATTATTGTCCAGTTTGGAAAGGCACTTGCCAATGCAGAGGAAGATGCTTTCCTGAATGGAAATGGAACCGGGAAGCCGACTGGTATTTTTGATGGTACTGGCGGCGGTCATCTGCTGAATACACTGACTGCGGCATTGAAATCTGATGATATGCTGGATCTGGTGTATGGACTGAAACGTCCGTACCGTAAGAAAGCTGCTTTTATCATGAATGATGCAACAATGCCGTCTTTGAGAAAGTTGAAAGATAATAACGGGGCGTATATCTGGCAGCCGGCTTATCAGGCAGGAGAACCGGACAGAATCTTGGGATATAAAGTGGAAACTTCTGGTTATGCTCCGAAGGATGGTATCTCTTTTGGTGATTACAGTTATTACAACATTGGTGATCGTGGAAGCAGATCTTTTAAGCAGCTGAATGAACTGTTTGCCGGAAACGGAATGATCGGTTTTGTTGCTAAAGAACGTGTAGATGGAAAACTGGTGCTTCCGGAAGCAGTGCAGATCCTGAAGCTAAAAGCAGACTGATACACAGAAACGACAGGGGATGGCATAAGCTGTTCCCTGTTTTAATCTTCGCCGGTTGAAAGACAAAATCTGTGGGAGGTGATGGGATGTCCTGGGTGGTTCATGAGGATATGAAGATTGAGATGACAAAGGGCGATACGCCTTCTTTTGCATTCCAGGCATTTCTGCCGGATGGGACGGAGTATCAGTTTGAAGAAGGGGATTCTGTGGTCTTTGCTGCGAAACGGAATAAGGCAGATCTGGAACCTGCGGTGAGGATTGAAGCAGATGTGAAGGAGAAGGTGATCCGGTTTGCAGAGGAAGACACAAAGCATCTGGAACTGGGGCGGTATATATGGGAACTGTCTTTGAATAAGAGCAATGGTTACCGATGTACTTTTATTGCGAATAAGGTTTTGAAACTGACGGTGGAGGTGGCGTGATGGAGCAACTGACGGGAACCATGAGCAGTGTTCCTAATTCTAATAATTATGAAAATATGAGCCATAAGCCGCAGATCAATGGCGTGGAACTGACTGGTAATAAGACTTCTGAGGAACTGGGACTTGGCAGTGGAAGTAGTGTTCCGGTGCCTACGAAGGTCAGTGAACTGGAAAATGACAGCAAGTTCCAGACAGAGGAACAGGTGAAGGATATCCGGGATGCTGTTGAAAAGATGGGGCGGCGTCTGGATGAACTGGTTGATGGAAATGAGGTGGCGTACTGATGGCAAATGTGCTTGTGGAAGAAGAAACACTGACTGCCATTGCGGATGCAGTACGTGCCAGGGGTGGGACTTCTGAACTGATGAAGCCGTCAGAGATTCCGGATGCGGTGAGCAGGATTCCGTCCGGCAGCAGTGGTGCAGATATGTCCCTGCCGATTCGTTTTTTTGATTATGACGGGACGCTGCTGCACAGTTTTTCTCTTGAGGAACTGGCAGAGATGGAGGACCTGCCGGATCTGCCTTCTCATGAGAAACTGATTTGTACGGGATGGAACTGGACGCTGGAGGATCTGAAAGCGACGAATCGGGAAATGAATGTGGCGGCATTGTATGTTACGGATGATGGAGCTACAAGGTTTTATGTAGTGCTGGATGAAGATATGCTGGAACCACAGGTGTCTTTTGGACAGACTTTCTACAATGGTGTGGAAATAGACTGGGGTGATGGAAGCCAGCTGGAAACAGCTGCTGGCGGAGGATATAACAGGATTACCCTGACACATCAGTATCCGGAACCGGGAGAGTATGTAATCCGTTTTTTGCCGAAGGAAAACAATATGCTCAGCTTCTTCGGAGGTTACAATGAAGGGTCTTATGTTTTTACAGCAGGAAAGAAAAGCAAAGAGGAAAATATGAAATACCTGTCAGCAGTCAGGAAAATTGAAATCGGGAAAAAGGTTTATCAGTTGGATTCCTATTGTTTTTGTGGTATGTCAAAGCTGGAGTCGATTGTGCTGGCGGAAACAAAGATGCCGCCTGGAAATGGAATTGTAAAATGCTGTTACAGTTTGAAATTTTTGGGGATTTGGGGAGGATGGGGATATATTCCGAGATATTTGTGTGAGCAGTGCAGTAGCCTGAAAAATGTTTCGATTCCGAATGGGATTGATGCATTGCCGGATTATGCATTTTCGGAATGCTACTCACTGGAAAGCATTACACTTCCAGATTCAGTTATGTCAGTGGGTAAATATGCACTGAATGAATGTCTGGTTATGAAGGAAGTATATCTTTCCCCAAAAGTTAAAACTATTGCTGGAAGTGCATTTAGAAATGACCGTATGCTGGAACACATAATTCTGAGAAGCGGTTTGACGGAAATTGCAGAGTATATGTTTTCAGGATGCTGTATGCTGACAGAACTGGTAATTCCAGATACAGTGACTCTTATTGATAAATATGGATTTGAAAACTGCAAAGGAATGAAAAGATATTATTTTCTTTCAATCTGGCCGCCGAATCTTGCTCAGGTGAATGCCTTTTATGGGATTTCAGAAGACTGTAAGATTTATGTGCCAAAGGGGATGCTGAGTGCGTACCAGACAGCAGATTATTGGAGCAATTATGCTTCTTATATGGCAGAGATGGATGGTGATGTTCCATGATTGTGACGGTTAAGGAAATGAAGAATTATCTGCGGGTGGATTTTGAGGACGATGACAGGCTTCTTTCTGATCTGATCGAGCAGGGACAGCAGATCTGTATGGATGTGGCGAGGATTGCTGATGAGGATGAGTTTGAGGAACTGCAGGGGACGAAGATCGCTGTGCAGTATGCGGTGGCTTATCTGTATGAGCACAGGGAAGATGCGGATCATCATCAGCTGGTGCTGGATCTGCGGAGCCTGCTGTTTGGAGTGAGAAAGCCGGGATTCTGAGGTGGGGGTTTTGAATGTTGGATTGTTGAATGAAAAAGTGGTTTTTCAGAAGTGTTCTGTGGTGAAGGACGGGATTGGAAATCACCGGAATGAGTGGACTGAGGATTACTGCTGTTTTGCTACGATCGGCGGCGAGGGACTTGCCAGTTCAAAGGAAATGGAATCTGCCGGGACTGTGGTGGAGGATGTGGGAATGACGGTGATGGTGCGGTTCTGTGAGAAGGTTTCCGGGATCCGGTCTGTTACCCACAGGATTTTGTTTCGTGGGGAGATTTATGACATTGTGAATGTGGATCATCTGAATTTTAAAAAGAAGTGCGTGAAGTTTACGTGCAGGAAAGTGCGGAGGTGATCGGATGGTAGGGGACAGATGTACGGTCAGTCAGATGGCGGATGTCATTATAGAAGGACTGGAAGAGTATGCGAAGTTGGCTTCTGAGGATATGAAGAAGGCGGTGAAGAAAGCTGGGGCACAGGCGAAAAAGGATATTCAGGCCAATGCTCCCGTGAAGACTGGTGCGTATTCAAAAAGCTGGGCAACGAAGACGACAAAGGAAACTGCCAATGCAATGGAGATTGTGGTGTATTCCAGAAATAGGTACCAGCTGGCTCATCTGTTGGAGTTTGGTCATGCACTGAGGAAAGGTGGCAGGACGAGGGCTTTTCCTCATATTGCACCAGCTGAGGAGAGAGCAGCACAGCTGCTGGAGAAAGAAGTGGAGGCGGCGTTGAAATGACAATAGAAGATTTCGTGGGGATTCTTGATGGGACTGGGATTCCTTTTGCGTATGATCATTTTGCAGAGGGGGAAAGCCCGGAGCCGCCGTTTATCTGTTACATTGGAAATATGGTTCAGGGCAGAAGAAAGTCCCGGCTTTGTGAAAATGAAAAGAGGCATTTCACAGATCCGGATGACTGGATTATTGTGGAAGGTACCCATGAACCTGTTGTAAGCCGGGAACTTTTTGAAGAGATCCGTGGACTGTTCAGACAGAAAGTGAAAGAAAGCACTTTTTCTTCGCAGAGGGGTAAGGACATTCCAAAACAGGAAAACAAATATTTGAATCTGGTGTTTTGCGGAAAGTGCGGAAAAAGATTACAGATGCTGTCCAGACTGAAAGAACAGAACGGAAAACTGACAAGGATTTATTTTTATGAATGTACAAATGCTTATGACAGGGGGAAAAAGAACTACTGTCAGTCAACAATTATGGAGTGGCTGCTGGATCAGGTGGTTTTTGAATCCATCAGGAAGCAGATTGCGGTGGTTTCTGAGAAAAAGGATGTTGTGGAGTTTGCTGAGAACGTTTTTGCTGAAAAACTGCGTCCTTTGGAAAAGGCGGTGGAAAAAGCAAAAGCAGATATTAAAAAGACGGAATTTGATGGCAGCAGGCGTTATGAGGAATACGTGACGGGAAAAATCAGCAGAGCGGATATGGAAAAACTGCAGATGGCAGAGGAGAAGATTTTGAAAAGACAGAGAGGGCATCTTGACCGGATGGAAAAGAAACTGTCGGACAGGAAAAGAGAACTTGGAAATGCTTTGAAAGCCATTAAAGCTGTTTACAGGATGAACAGTCAGGCGGATATTACAAGAGAACTGCTGGTTCTTATGGTTGAAAGAATTAATATTTATCCGGATGCAAGGGTTGAAATCAGATGGAAATTTGCGGAATGGTTTTCTGATGTCAGTCTGGATTATGGAAAGGGGACACATAAGAGATGATGAGGTGTGTGATCTATTTGAGATTATCCAAAGAGGATGATCTCAACCATGATGAAAGTAACAGTATTAAAAATCAGCGGGAATTGATCCATAAGTATATCCGCAAGGATGCGGATTTGAGAAAAATGGAGATTGTGGAGCTGGCTGATGATGGATATTCCGGAAAAAATATGGAGCGTCCGGGTATGCAGGAACTTCTGAAACTGATCAGGGATAATAAGGTGGGATGTATTATTGTGAAAGATATGAGCCGTTTTTCCAGGGATTATCTGGAAACGGGTAAGTATCTTGAACAGATTTTTCCGTTTATGGGGGTACGCTTTATTGCCATTAATGATAACTATGACAGCAGGGATTATGCAGGCGGGATCGGAGAAATTGATGTGGCATTTAAGGGGATCCTGTATGATTTTTACAGTGAGGATCTGTCGGAAAAAATAAAATCGTCTTTTAAAATAAAAAAAGCACAGGGACAGTACATAGCGGCTCTGCCGCCGTATGGGTATGTGAAAGACCCGAAGGACAAGCATAAGCTGATTGTGGATCCAGAGGCGGCAGTGATTGTGAAAAGAATTTTCAGGGAATATCTGGATGGGACTTCTGCTTATGGCATTGCCCAGCGGTTGAATGAAGAAGGTGTGGAAACCAGATCCGTATATTTTGAGCGGAAATTTGGTTTTAACTGTCAGGGAAACAGGGAAAAGGCTCTGTTATGGACCTCTATGAGTGTGATAAGGGTGCTGGATAATGAAAATTATATTGGAACTTTTGTTTATCACAAATATGAACAGACAGAGGTTGCATCAAAGAAGAAACGAGTGCTTGATCCAGAGAAGTGGGGCAGGATCAGAAAGCATCATGAAGCGTTGATTACAGAGAAAGACTTTGCCAAAGTGCAGAGGATGAGGCAGAATAGTAAAAAACAAATAAAATCATCAAAAGAACATTGTCTGGCTGGGAAGTTGAGGTGTGGATTGTGTGGACATAGAATGAGACATTCCTGGTCTGGAAATCCGAAATATGAGTGTGTTCATACCTATTTAAATAAGGGTAGCAGTCATGAGAGAAATTCTGTTATTGATGCAGATGTTGAGAAGATGGTTCTTTCGGTGTTGCAGAGGGAAATTGTGATTCAGGGTGAGGCGGAAAAACTGGCGGCTGAAAAAGAACAGGTGGATCAGCTGAAAATTGAGGAAGCTGAGAAGAGGATGCAGGCAATGCAGGATTCTCTGGAGAAGCTTTATGCGGATCAGATGGAGTCTTTTGAAAGTTATAAAGCCGGGATTACATCAAGAGATGTGTTTATGGAGCAGAAGGCTTCATATGATCAAATGGAAGCACAGCTGCAGGAAAACATAGAGAAACAGAGAAAGGCTGTAACGGATCTGGAAAAGAAGATGGAAAATGACAGGAATGGGATCAGGATCAGCGGAGATCAGATAAAAGCTGACCGGTTGACCAGAGAAATGGTGCTGATGCTGGTGGACAGGATTACTGTCTGGCCGGGAAAACGGATGGAGATTAAATGGAATTTTAAAGAAAAGTGAGAGGAAGGTTGTCTGGAGAAATCTGGATGGCCTTTTTGGTGGATTGGGAAGAAAAAGTGGACAGGGAGAGGCAGAAAGGATAAAATGAGAGGTGAACAAAGCTTTAGAAAAAATTTAAAAAATAGGCGACAACTACTTGACACGAGCAGGAACGGGAAAAACATATGCATCCGCTTTTGCCATGAGAGAACTTGGATATAAACGAGTGCTGTTTCTTGTTCACAGAGGACAGATCGCAAAGCAGGCGTTGGAATCTTATAAGAAAGTATTTGACAAAAGTGTTTCTATGGGAATGGTTACCGGGAAACATCAGGATTATAATGCGGATTATATTTTTGCAACGATCCAGACACTGAGCAAAGAAGATGTTTTGGAGAAATATGACAGGAATGCGTTTGATGCGATCGTGATCGATGAAGCACATCACAGTTCTGCAAACAGCTACAAAAAAGTAATGGAATATTTTACTCCAAAGTTATGGCTAGGTATGACAGCGACACCGGATAAACGAGATGATAATCTGGAAGGCAGAAATATCTATGAAATCTTTAATCATCAGATTGCCTATGAGATTCGTTTACAGGATGCAATGGAAGAGGATCTGTTATGTACATTTCATTATTTTGGGATTACAGATCTGAAGGTTATCTCAGACGCGGGAAAATCAGCAACAGAAAAAATGGAAAGTTTCAGATATCTGACATCGGATGAACGTGTAGAACATGTTATGAAGCAGGCGGAATATTTTGGCCATAGCGGAGAACGTGTAAAAGGTTTGATTTTTTGCAGCCGAATCGATGAAGCTAATGTGTTGTTGTGGTGATTTTGGATTTTATCGGAAATTATCGGAATAACTTTATGATCCCGATTGCATTATATGGAGACAGAAGTTACAATTCTGACACGATCCGAAAATATATGATTAGTGGAAATAATATCATACCAGGATCTTCAACGATTCATTTTGATGAAATTTCTAAAGAAAGAATATTTCATTCTATTGATAAAATCCGAGGAATAAGAGCTATTATTCGCGAGAATTATATGATGCTGAAAAATCGTTTGGGCAGAATTCCATATTTACTGGACTTTTATGAAAATGGTGAAATTGATCCACTGGTACTTATACGAGAATACAAAACATACCAGGATTTTCTTTGTATCGTAGAACCTCAAATTTACAAAGGGGTAATTTCTGAACAGGAGAAGGTAACATTAGAATATCTTTGTAAAACTGTATTAAGTGGTGTAAGACCTTATGAATTGGAAATATTAAAAGATTTATTTGAAAAAGAGAGTATCACCAAAGAAACATTTGTGGAAAAAATGAAACAGGAATATTTGATTGAAAATGAAAATGCTTGGGATAATGCGATTTATGTTCTTGAAGGACATTTTGTAAGCAATAAAGAAGAATATGAGAAATTTGCAAATATTGAAATTGTGAAAACCAATACAGACGATATGCTGGAAAGAATGTATAGTTATACGCAACGGTTAAGTCATGCAGAATTTCGTAAACAGATGAAAGATATTGTCTTGGTAGGGCTAAAGAGATATAAAAACAAATACAGCTATGCAAAGGATAGTAAATTTGTTTTATATGAAAAATATTCTCGGCGAGATGTAAGTTTTTTGATGAATTGTGAAAAAGACTTATCATCAACGATGTACGGTATGAAACGAATTGGTGAAGATGTTTTCATTTTTGTAACATATCACAAAATTGGAGCAGAAAATGAAGATAAATTATATGCAGATGGAAAGCCGGATTATGCAGACATGTTTGTTGATAATATGATTTTTAAATGGGATTCTCAGATTGGCAAAGGGCCGGAAAGTGGTTATATGAAAGATGTTGTAGAAGCAAAGAGACGGCATCTTTTTATTAAGAAAAGTGATGCAGAAACCAGTTTTTATTATATGGGGACATTCGACATTATAAATATCATCGGTGATAAGAAAAAAGACAATAACGGAAATTTAAGGGACATTACAAAAGTGACAATGAAAATGCATTATGCGGTTAGAGAAGATTTGCTCAGATATTTAGAAAGCAAAATTATAACAGGAGAAAATAAATAGTATGAAAACAATAAAAGTAGTAGCGGCAGTTATCAAAGCAGTAAATAAAAATGGTGAAGATATTATTTTTGCAACTCAGCGGGGATACGGAGAATTCAAAGACGGCTGGGAATTTCCGGGTGGAAAGATAGAAGAAGGAGAAACACCCCAGGAAGCCCTGAAACGAGAAATCATGGAAGAACTGGATACAGAAATTTCTGTTGGAGAACTGATTGATACAATAGAATATGACTATCCAACCTTTCATCTGTCCATGGACTGCTTCTGGTGTGAGGTGATAAAAGGCAATCTGGTACTGAAAGAAGCTGAAGATGCGAAATGGCTAAAGAAGAACGAGTTGGATAAAGTAGACTGGTTGCCGGCGGATGTGGAGTTGATTGGGAAGATTGGAATGGGACAGTAGATTTAATGTTAAGATGAGATAGCATATAAATTATAAAAAGAAGTTTAGAAAATATTCAGTTTTATATCAAACCCGGGAAAAAAGTTTTTGCATGTTTTGGACCATATATCCTAAGAAGAGGCGGAACAACTGCAGCGCTGGATGGTTTGAATAAATATTTCGGAATTGCACAGATGCCGGTTGCTGTTTCTACATACTGGAACATGGTGCATGGTTTGTATGGAGAGGAAGCACCGCAGGATGAAGAAGGAATGCAGACCATGATGAATCTTGCCAGAAACATGGTGTGGATGTAGAGTGAGGGGAGTTTTGCGATGCGACAAAACTTCCTTTCTTTCATTCGTTCTCTTCGATTATGTGAAGATGGAAAAGTCAAGCGGATATTCGCAATCCGCTTCGCTACTTGCTCATAACCAAATAACTGCTCCGCAGTTTATCAGGAGAAGCTTGCACTCCTCCTGATACAAGCAAGTCCCCACCCACTGCTTATTGCTTTTCGCAATTGAAGCAGGGGACTTACTTGATTTGGTTAAAACTACAGGGAAAAAAATCAGGAGGCAAAAAATGCAGGAAGCGATCAAAAACAGAAGAAGTATCCGAAAATACAAAGACACGCCGGTTTCCAGACAGCAGCCCATATATAACCGGTGCGGAGCATACTCTTCAGATCATGAGACAGGCTCCGGTGGTTATTTTTGTTGTAAATGAAATTGCGGCATCCTTTGATAAGATACTGACTATGGATGAACGTGTATCGGAAATCTGCAATGCACAGTCCATAGGTGCAGCCATTGAAAATATGACACTTACCGCTACAGAACTTGGTCTTGGAAGCCTGTGGATCTGTGATACATTTTTGCACAGAAAGAGCTGAGCGAATGGCTGAATGGAGAACTTTATGCGGCACTGGCCGTGGGCTATGCAGAGGAAAAAACCTGCGCCAGACCAAGGAAAAAACCGGAAAATACTATAGAATGGCGGTTATAAAAATATTTTCACTGAAACCAGATAAAAATATCCATGTTGAAAAATAAAAATCAAGATAGCTGGTCAGGAAATATGGAGCTGACATCAATACTTCACAGAGCATGGCAGGCGGTGGGAGCCTTTTTACAGAGAAATACTTACTTAATCCTACAACACCTCCCTTGCAGTACAGATAAAATCCCTGGCATACTGAGGAAGATAGGTACCTCTTCGGTATGCAATAGTCAGTGTGCTGAAAACGCCATCTTCACCAACGGAAAAGCAGGCTGGTTTTACAGGGAGGTCCATATTTCGGACATAGGTTTCTGGAGTGAAGCACATACCAAGTCCCTGCATGCAGAGCTTGACACAGGTTTCTGTGTTGCGGCTCTGGATGGGTACGTAGGGTTTGATATGGGCAGCTTTCAAAGCTTCCAGTGAAAGCTGTCCGGTGGTCTGTTCCGGAAAATGCAGGATAAAAGGCTCTTCTGCCAGAAGGGAGAGATCAAGTTTCGGGTATGTGCTGTGAGTGGATGCCTTGCCGGCAGATGCAAGGGGATGATCCGGCGGCATGATCAGAAGGATCTCTTCCTTTTTCAGAAGCTCATATTCCAGCTTGGGGTGTTCATGAACCTCGTTAAAAATGCCGAAATCAAGCTGATCGTTAAGAAGAAGTTTTTCCTGGATGGAATAGGCTTCTTCCAGGATATTAACCTTTACTTTGGGATATTTTTGAAAAAAAGAGGTCATGATCTGAGGAACCATACAGGTACTCCTCATCAGAGGGAAAGCTACGTTCAGTTCCCCTTCATTATTTTCTGTAAGATCTTTCAGTTCTTTTTCCCAGTCCTGCCGTATCTGCAGGATCTTTCGGGCATATTCCATGTATTTGCGGCCTGCGAAGGTAGGCGTATAGCTGTTTCCACTTCGGCTGAACAGTTTGGTTCCCATTTCCCGCTCCAGTTTCTGGAGATGTTTGGTTAAGGTTGGCTGAGAAATATAAAGCTCCTGAGCAGCTTTTGTAAGGTTCTGATGTTTTGCGATGCAGAGAATATACTGCAGTTCATGGTAATTCATAGACTCCTCCGACTATTCTATTTTGGCATAATTTTTATGTATAATATGAATTTGACTTCCTGATATGGGTATTTTACAATACTTTCTATCATCATATCAAGGGGGAAAAACAAATGAAAAACTGGCTGGAAAAACAGTTCAGACTGTCTGAGTTCAATACAGATATAAAAACAGAACTTCTGGCAGGTCTGACAACCTTTGTAACTATGGCATACGTACTTGCCACGATTCCCAACATTCTGGCAGGTGCCGGCTATGACAAACATACGACGCTGACGGTTATGATCCTTCTGATCATTGTGACCAGCTGTGCAATGGCATTGTTTACCAATCGTCCATTTGCTCTGGCACCGGGACTTGGAAGCGTAGGGATCATTGCATCTATGATCACCAATGAAGGGGTAAGCATGCCCATCGCAGCAGGGGTGAATTTCTGACAGTGAAAGACGGAGAGATCCTTTCTGAGCTTGCACTTCCGGTATGTGGGCTTCTTTCTGAGAAATCCATCGAGGAAAACGGCCTTGCACTGAAAGCGGTAAGAAAAAGCCTTGTGGATCTGGGCTATGTGCATAATAATCCGATCATGTCTGTGGGCACTCTGGGCTTACCGGTAAGTCCGGCACTGAAACTGACAGACCGGGGCCTGGTGGATGTGAAAAAAGGGGAAATTGTTCCGCTGATTGTAAGTGAAAAGAGAAATAAATAAAATATCGTTGTTTTTACAGTCGATCATGTTATAATGAGTCGTCAATGAAGACACTGCGACGGGAGCAGTGTCTTTTTTTGTATAAAAAACAGGGGGAAGATCAAATGAAAGAAAAGAAAAAACTGTCTCTGGCCATGCAGATCTTTATTGCGCTTGTACTGGCCATCATTGCTGGTCTGCTTATGCAGAGCCATGCGGATTTTGCCGAATCTTATATTAAACCATTCGGTACCATATTTTTGAATCTCGTTAAATTTATTGTTGTTCCAATCGTGCTTTTTTCCATTATGTGTGGAATCATCTCCATGAGTGATATCAAAAAGGTTGGTGCGATCGGTCTGAAAACCGTTATCTTTTATCTTTGTACCACTGCTTTTGCGGTTACCATAGGACTTACTGGCGGAAATCTTTTTAAAGGGCTTTTTCCGGTGGTAGCGACTACGGATCTGACATATGAAGCAGCAGAGGCTACTTCTTTTATGGATACAATTGTAAATATTTTCCCGTCAAACTTTGTATCTCCCATGGTAGAAGCAAATATGCTGCAGATCATTGTGATGGCCATTCTTCTTGGTTTTGCCATTATCCTGGTAGGAGAAAAAAATATCCGGGTAGTAAATGCGTTTAATGATCTTAATGAGATTTTTATGAAATGCATGGAAATGATCCTGAAGCTGTCACCCATCGGTGTGTTCTGCCTGCTGTGCCCGGTCATTGCGGCAAACGGTCCGACGATCATCGGATCTCTTGCAATGGTACTTCTGGCCGCATATATCTGTTATATTGTCCATATGCTTGTTGTGTATTCTCTTATTGTTAAGACCATGGGCGGATTAAGCCCTGCAAAATTTCTCAAGGGAATGCTTGCTGCCATTATGTTTGCGTTTTCCAGTGCTTCTTCTGTGGGAACCCTTCCGATCAACCTGGAATGTACAGAAAAGCTTGGAGCAAAAAGAGAAGTTGCATCTTTTGTACTTCCACTGGGCGCAACGATCAATATGGATGGAACTGCGATCTACCAGGGTGTCTGTGCGATCTTTATTGCATCCTGCTATGGTATTTCCCTTACACTTCCGCAGATGCTGACTATTGTTCTTACCGCAACACTGGCTTCCATCGGAACTGCCGGCGTGCCCGGAGCGGGTATGATCATGCTGGCAATGGTTCTTACATCTGTGGGACTTCCGGTGGATGGTATTGCACTTGTTGCAGGTGTTGACCGTATCTTTGACATGGGACGTACTACCGTCAACATTACAGGCGATGCAGCTTGTACTATTGTAGTCTCCAATATGGAATCCAGGCGTGAGGCCAGAAAAGGGGCAAAACAGTAATCAGATACTGCTGAAAAAAATCTGCATTTTTTAATCTCAGGATTGGAAGATGCAGTTTTTTTGTTATAATTTCCAAAGAGCAGATCAGTGAGCTCCTGCATGCGGCACGGTCAGTTGGGTATGCATAGGAAAATCCTTTGCACCAGGCCAAGGAAAAAGCCGAAAATACTATAGAATAGACAGAGTAACTTTGAAGGCTATTGGTCTGACCTTTAAATGATAGATGAGAAAAATAAAAATTCATGGTAAAATAAAAGCATGCAATATAAAAAGGCAAAAACAGGAGAAAACGTATGAAAAAGAGTCACTTTGAACTGAAGAATTATGTTACTGCAACCAGTGTTTTTGTCCTGGCGGTTGTGGCAGGAATTTTGATTTTCTTTGGGTGCGTGCAGAGATCTGTGCAGGTGAATTCTCAGAAAACTTTAAAGACCAATGTGGAAAGACAGAGAGAGCATCTGTGGACGATTCTGGATATCAATTATCAGTATCTGAATGAAATTGCCTCTGCAGTAGGAAAGTCAGAAGAACTTTTTTCCGAAGAAAATAAAGAACGTCTGGTGTCCATCTATGAGAAAACAGATCTGGAACGGGTAGCGCTCATCGACAAAAATGGGGATGCGTATTATGATAATGGAGCTACCAAGAATGTTTCGCACAGAAGATATTTCAAAGAGGCAATAAGCGGAAAACAGACTCTCAGTGATCCGCTGGAAAGCAGTGTTGACTACGAAGTGAGAGTTGTGCTTGGAGTGCCTGTATACAAAAATGATAAGGTGATTGGAGTTCTTGGCGGTTCCTGTAATGTTACCGCACTGAGCCATATGTTGTTTGATGATCTTTTTGACGGAGCCGGAAACAGTTTTCTGGTCACCAGTGATGGAGAGATCATTGCATTTGACAGTGGATCTGCTTCCAGTACGGAGATTACGTATGGAACCAATCTTTTTGAGTATTATGGAGAGAAAAATCTCAGAGGAAAACATACGCTCCAGGATATGCAGGTGGATTTCAAAAAGGGTGACAATGGACTGGTAAAGCTCAGCCTGGGCGAAAGAAAAGAAGAAGTCTGTTATCTGGCATATATGCCGATTGGATACAATGACTGGATGATCTGCTACACAGTTCCTGTAAAAAATGCCCAGCAGGTATATGATTTTATTTCCAGATATGAACTGATATTTATGGGAGCTTTCTGCATTTTGGTAGCAATGCTGGTTTTGTATATCATAGTGCGCAATAATAAAGAAAAGGCAGCGTTGATCCGGTCTGCACAGACCGATGCTTTGACAGGTGTTTATAATAAAGAGAATACACAGAATATGATTGATGAAATACTACGGAAAAAAGATCCCGACAGTTTTCATGGCTTTTTGATCCTGGATATGGATCATTTTAAAGAGGTTAATGATGTTTATGGGCATGCTATGGGAGATAAAGTTCTGGAGATGCTGGGAAATTTTCTGAAAAAACAGTTCCGGGAGCAGGATGTGATCGGACGCATCGGGGGCGATGAATTTGTGATTTTACTTTATAACATTGGCTCCCGTCAAAATATGGAAAACAGGGTAAAAAGTCTTCAGGAAAAAATTCGTGAAATCCATATGGATGGAATGGAAGGTCATACGTTTACTTTAAGCGCGGGCATTGCTTTTGCACCGCAGGACGGGGATACTTTTATGGAACTGTATCAGAAGGCAGATCTTGCTCTTTATCAGGTAAAACGTTCCGGAAGGAACGGATACCGGATCTATAAATAACAGAATAAAAAGAAGACAGAAGATATCCGGCAGGGAAAACAGGAAATCTTCTGTCTTTTTTACATAAATCGGAAGGTTAATATCTGCTTTGAAGTTCTTATGCTTCCGTGATTTTCTGAATGATCGTTCTGTTTATGACAACCAGAAAAGCTACAGATACGATCAGAGAGATAATTTCCGCAATGGGGAATGCCCACCACACTGCGTGAAGTCCGCCGATGGAAGCAAGGATATAAGCGGCAGGTACCAGGACAAAAAGCTGACGCATGATGGATACGATCATACTGTATATAGCTTTTCCAAGTGCCTGGAATACAGTTCCTGCAATGATACAGAACCATGCGATCAGGTAATGGATACCAATGATCCGAAGTGCGGGAATACCGATGGCAAGCATATCACTGGAAGCGCTGAACAGTTCCAGCAGTGTTTTCGGAATGAATTCGAAGGCAAGGAAACCGATAAATGTAAAACAGAATGCAATGAACATGCTGACTTTGACAGTTTTAAGCATACGCTTTCTATGGCGTGCCCCATAATTGTAGGCAATGATCGGTGTAATACCGTTGTTAAGCCCAAATACAGGCATGAAGAAAAAACTCTGTAATTTGAAATAAACGCCAAATACCGCAGTTGCGGTAACTGTGAACTGTATCAGGATCAGATTCATGCAGTAGGTCATGATGGAACTGATGGACTGCATGATGATCGAGGGAATACCTACTGCGTAAATATGGCTGATGATCTTAAGATCAGGACGGAAGCCCTTAAAACTGAGCCGTACTTCATGATTAAATTTATGATTGCAGGTTCCGGCAACGATGCAGGCTACACACTGTCCGATCACGGTAGCCACGGCAGCTCCGGTAACTCCCATTTTCGGAACACCGAGAAGACCAAAGATCAGGATCGGGTCAAGGATGATGTTGGTGACTGCTCCGCACAGCTGGGAAGTCATGCTGAAGATTGTTTTTCCTGTGGATGTGAGCAGACGCTCAAAGAAAAACTGTCCAAGCAGACCAAAGGAGAACATCATAACTGTGCTGAGATATTCGATTCCAAATTTAAGGATCTCAGGATCTGCGTTATGTACCTGACTGGCGTAAAATGGTTTTACAACCGTAGCTCCAAGAACCAGGAAAACCAGGTAACTTAAGCCGTACAGGAAAGCAGCGTTGCTGGCTGTGCGGTTGGCTTTTTCGAATTTTTTTTCTCCAAGGGATTTGGAAAGCAGTGCGTTCATACCGACACCGGTACCGGCACCTACTGCGATCAGAAGTGTCTGCAGCGGAAAGGCCATGGAAACCGCAGTCAGAGCATTTTCAGACAGCATGGCAACGAAAACACTGTCCACAATATTGTACAATGCCTGTACCAACATAGAGATCATCATTGGCAGAGACATGTTCAGTACAAGTTTCCCTACGGGCATGGTGCCCATTTTGTTTTCTGCTATGGGAGCAGATGTACTTTTTTGATTCATACTTCCTCCATTTATTATTTTTATATTTTTTGTCTAATTGGATATATTAGCATGAAAATATAAGGGTTTCAAGAGAAGAAGAGTATCTGTATAAAATATCGTTGCTATTCCGCAGAGATTCTAATAAAATAAAAGGAACACATAAGAGAATTTTTACAGAATATGGAGACAATAAATGCAGAAAGCAGAATATCGTTATTATGAAATTTCTCGGGATATTCCTGTTCTGGTGCTTACCGGGGAAAAGTGGGAAACTATTTACGGGACAGACAATATGCATTTTCATAATTATCTGGAGATCGGTTATTGCCATTATGGAAAGGGAACGGTGCAGCTCGCGGATCGAGAACTTACTTATGATGCCGGCACCATTACATTCATTCCTCATAACATTCCGCACAGGACATGTCCGGAGCAGAAAAAGGCAGATGAGAAGCAGAAGTGGGAATATCTGTTTGTTGATTCCGATACTATTTTGAAAAAATGTTTTGCAGATGTGCCGGAAAAGTACGTAAAATTAAAAAAGAACCTGGAGCAGAAAGTTTTTGCGCTGGATCAAAAAAACAATAAAAGAGCGGCAGAACTGATGCAGATGATCATAGAGGAAGAACAGTGTAAAAGGCCAAATTACAAGTATGCGATTCCGGCTCTTGCACTGAACCTTTTGCTGTTTTTTGACCGGCTGGGGCAGGAAAAAATGGAAGAAACCCCGCTCTCGGATACAATGGATTATATTCGGAAACTGATAAATTATATGGAACTGCACTATATGGAAAATATTATGGCGAAGGATCTTGCCAAATGCTGTGAGTTAAGTGAAACGCATATGAGGAGGATCTTTCTGGAACATACCAATACAACACCCCTTGAATATCTGAATCTGGTGCGGATCAATAAAGCCTGTGAACTTCTGATGAAAGGAAACTGTTCAGTGGAGAGTGTATCCGAGCAGGTCGGATACACGGTTTTATCTACCTTTATGCGGAATTTTAAAAAGATCACCGGACTTTCCCCGAATTCATGGAGAAAGAAAGCGCTGGAAGATCCGGAAAACATTGGAGCGTATCAGATTTCAGTATTTAAAGGATGGTAAATAACAGCGATAAAGATCAGCTGCAAAGAGGAGTGCGTAATTATGAAAAAATGGAAATGTTGTTTAACAGCGATTGTGATCGCGGCGGGAAGTATGCTTGTGGGATGTCAGGAATCTTCATCAGCGAAGCCTATAGAAGCCATGTATATCCCGGCGGGAGAAGACGGTCACCTGATGGTAGGAGAGGGAACAGGAAATGTTTTTACCGTGACAATGCCCGATAATATCCAGGATAAAAACGGAAAAAAAATCTCCGAGGAAGACCTGAACCGGGGCGATATCGTAGCAATCTACGGCGACGAGATCATGTTGGAATCCTATCCTGGCCAGTATCCAGGTGTAACAAAGATCAAAGTTGTCAAAGAAGGAAAAGCATCCGATGCCGACCAGTATCAGGACATTCTCGATGAATTCTGGCCGGAAAAAGATCCCGGGGAACTGCCGTATCTGAACATAGGATACCGTGCATCTTATGGTGAAGTCAGCGCAGCAGCCACGCGCGGAGGATACAGCTGGAGCTATGCAGATAAAGATGGGGTTGAACAGAATAAAACGGCAGACAGTGCAGCAGTCACTCAGTGGCCAGACCTCCCGGTTATGAATGTGGACGGGACTACAGATATGGAACTGTATTTCGACACAAAACCAGAAAAAGTAACAGCAACCGCATTTCCGGCAGAACTTTCAGGAGAAAGCGATCCAGGCGCAGGAGCAGAAGCGGAAGTAGAAGAAAAAGATGGAAATTATATAGTAAAAGATGTACAGAAAGATATGATCTACCTGATCCGTGGAGAGTGGGGAAATGGATGGGTGGAATTTGGGTTTGATGTGGGATAAAAAATAAAAAGTTGGAATGTGACTGGTGGAGTATGTGATCAAGCATACTCCATTTTTTTAGGATGAGGTGCAAACCTCAGAAAACTCAAACTTTATAAAAATATAATTGACAAAATACAAAAATAGTAATATCATAAAACTATGAATAAATGAGGTGCGCATCTCAATGGTCAAAACCTCAAGGAGGAATAATATAATGGAGAAAACAGAGTTTACGCAGGCAAGAAAGAAAACAGAACTTTTATATATGCTGGAAATGATGATGAGAGATCCAGAAGCTCCGGAAGAGAAGAGAAATAATCTGAAAATTTACATAATAAATGTAGATCAGGGACCAAATTCCTGCTTGTATACAACAAAAACAAAAGTTGCTTTTCTGAATACATGCATAGAAAGGCTTCCTCGAAATTATGAACATCTGGACGGAATCCAGAGAGCATTAAAACAGAAAAATGTAGATGATATTGAACAGGGACATCTTAAAAGCAGTCGGTACGATACACCGAATTCCGTTACGATCATGCTGAAAGAACAGTGCAACTTTTATGAGCTTCAGGATGTAGCAGGAATGAATGAAATTAAATGTCTGGTGATCCATCTGGACCAGATTTATGAATATTTAAACAGTCCGGAAGCTGAGACAAATGAAGAAGGTTTTCTGATAGATCCGGAAGTTGCGACTATCGGATATATGATTGACGGACATCATAGAAATGAAGGTGCATATAATGCGGCAAAGAAGATAAAAGAAGTAATGGAAGAGAGAGAAATCCAAGATAATGATGAGGTTTATCAGAAATATCAGTATGAATTTCCAACCAGTATTTATATTGGGAGAAGCCGAAAAGACATGGCTGGAATTTTTGGAGGTATCAACAATAAACAGCAGAAACCTTCGGCTATCCACGTGATGGCGATCCGTCAGATGAGCCTGGATCTGGATGAAGAAGAAGATCTGGCAGCACGTGTCATGGAAAAGATGAACAGTGAAAATGACAGTGTACTGAAAGATCGGATCAAGGTATGTGACGGAAGATTACCAAAGGGAGCTCCGGCTACATTCCTGAACAATGCAAAAATGGTAAAGCTGATCACAGACTGGTGGAAGGTTGCCATGAAGAATCCATCTTCCTGGAAATGTAAGGGCACGGACAACAACATTTATACATTTTTGAATGATTATCTTACAGCTTATAAAGAAGTTTTCCCGGAAGCATGGGATAACAAGAACTATGTACTGACAAAAACTATGGGCTTTGATATCATTTTTTCAATCTGCAATCAGCTTACTTTGAACGCTGTGGACATTTCCGGAGTAAACCGACTGCCGGATAAAGATGCATTTGTATCTATCCTTCAAAAAGTATTTTTTACAAAAGATGACAGTGGAAATATGGTACCAGTCGAGGTTGAGCTTGATGGCGAAAATGCAGTTCCATTTAACTGGGAAAGCAGCATCTACGGTTCACATTCCAGTGGAAAGGGAATCAATATCCTGAAAAAAATAGTGGAGCAGCTGATCATAAGCAGAGTGGATCACTGATTGGGCGCAGGTTGTGAGAGGTATTTTTTCGTATTGGTAAAAAATTATATACAGACTTGCTTTTCGGATACAGGGCGTTTCAGTATTGCGCAATATTTGTGCTCATAATTCCAGAACTTATAATTGCACAATACATACGACACCGGAAAATGATACGCTGATTCAAAATAATAGTGCTGTAGTCAGTCTCAAAGCAATGAATCTTCCGGCGGATCGGAAAGGACATTTAAGTGTATAAATGCAGTAGGTTGGCATAAAATAATAAAACAGTCCCAACCAAGCATTTTTGCTCAAATTGGTTAGGCATTCGGCGGAGTGTTAAGACAAGCACTTCGCCATTTTTATTTTGATGAAGAATATTCATAATACAGAGTGATGGTAAACGCTACAGTATAGTCAAGGCTGTATCAGCGGACATCAAAGATGGAATACATCTGTATAAGGATATGATGAAATATTTTATTTGTAATATGAAGAAATATGGAATATACTTAAAGATATATAACCCAAGAGAGGCTAACGAGAATGTGTAGTGTGGCAAAACCAATTATTAAACAAATTAGAGATAGTCGAGAGGCATTGGACTTTTTTGAGACAGTATCATTGCCTGCAGAGGATGAGAAAACGCAGGCTATTATAATGGATTTTCCTACAGTTTATATTCATAATTGGCAGGATTCTGGAGCATTTGAGGTATATGTTGGGGAGACAAATAATATTTTTAAGAGAACACGACAGCATTATGATGCTGCTTTAAATCAGCCAGGATGGCAGAGCAAATTGTTGAAAAAAAATGCAAGTTTTTTTATTATATGTCATGAACATTTCAATAAATCGTTAACGCTCGACATAGAGAATCGCTTAATGCATTATATGATGAGTGTAGAGCGTGTGAAACATGTATATAATTTAAGAGATAATCCGCAAACGAGTTATTACCCTATGGAAGAATTTGATGAAATATTCAGCAAAATTTGGAGAGGACTCAGAAAAGAAAATAAAGATTTATTTCCGACAGAAAGCGCAATAAAAGATTCAGCAATATATAAAGCGTCACCACTTCATAAACTAACTAAAGAACAGGAAGAGGCAAGGGAACTTATTATCCAAAAAGTTTCTGAGGCACTTGAAAAAGAAGAAACGAAGTAACTGATTTTTATTGATGGTGAAGCTGGAACGGGAAAGACTGTTTTAACTAGTAGTACATTTTATGAATTATATTGTCAGGCAGAGGAGAGTAATAAAGAATTAAAATGCCAGTTGTTGGTTAATCATGATGAACAGATTATAGTATATGAGCAAATAGCAGAGAAGCTTGGGCTGACAGAAAAATACGGGAAGGTTGTTAGTAAACCCACGACTTTTATCAATAATCATTCAGAAAATGATCCTATCGATGTGGCATTTGTTGATGAAGCGCATTTGCTTCTTACACAAGGCAAACAGTCATATCGAGGTGAAAATCAGTTGAGAGACATTATAGATAGAGCTCGTGTGACGGTAGTAATGTTTGATGAAAATCAGATTCTCACAACAGAGCAGTTTTGGGAATCTCAGATTCTTGAGAAGTACAGAAACCAAGCAAAAGCGGAAAATAATCATATCGCATTATATAAGCAACTTCGTATGCAGGTAGATTTTGCAACAATGGATTGGATAGATTCCTTTACAAAAGAGAGATGCTTAAAGAAAATTCCAGATACATTTGGAGGATATGACATCAAGGTATTTGATAAGCCTGAATTGCTTGATGTGGAGATTCAGAAAAAAGCAAAAGAAAGTGATTCGATGTTGTCAAGGGTGATTGCAACTTATGATTGGGAATATAGCTCAAATCATAGACCAGAGGACAGGCTTATGAGGTATTGGGAAGTACTGATTGGAAAATGGCATAAGCCTTGGAATAGGGAGTTGGAGTCTGAACTTACAAGAAAAGAAAAAAGAGCTATTAAAGGATTAGCGTGGGCTGAACAACCGCAAACGATAAATGAAGTTGGTTCAACATTTACAATTCAAGGATTTGATCTTAATTATGCCGGAGTTATTCTTGGACCATCTGTGAAATATCGTAATGGAAAGGTAATATTTGATCCTTTGGAAAGTTGTAATGAGAAGGCAATTCGAAATAGAACATTATCTGATGGAACAAAACAGAAATTTGGTGAAATACTAATTCAGCATGAAGTGAGAGTCTTAATGACACGAGGAGTTAATGGAATGTATATTTATGCCTGTGATCCAGAACTTCAGAAAGCGTTATTAGAAGCAGCAAAATAAAGGAGTAAGTTTAATTATGAAGCAGGAAACAATAGATAGAATCAGAAAATTTACAGAGGACAGAGACTGGGAGCAGTTTCATTCGCCAGCAAACCTTGCAAAATCTATCGTAATTGAGGCGGCAGAGTTATTGGAGTGCTTCCAGTGGTCTGATGAAGAATATGATCTGCAGCATGTCAAGGAGGAGTTGGCGGATGTTTTGGTTTATAGTCAGAATCTGTTAGATAAGCTGGAACTGGATGTGGATGAGATTATAAATATGAAGATGTCGCAGAATGAAGCAAAGTATCCGGTAGAAAAGGCAAAAGGGAGTGCGGTCAAGTACGATCAGCTGTAACAGTAGAGAAGGAAGAGGAGTTATAAGAACATGATAAAAGTTTTATTCGTGTGCCACGGCACTACCTTAGCAAAATTCTGAAAAACCTTGATTTTACAGTATATTTTTGAACCAGTAGGGATGTTTTACTAAGTTTTTACTAAAGAGAGGAATCCCTAGCACGAATTTAGAAAAGTAACATATAGTATGACCTTATTAATTGGTAGAACAATTGGTAAGGTCCTTTTTTATTTCAAGGAGGTTCAAAATGAAAAGTACAGCGTTAGGAGCAGAAAACATTATTTTTATCAGTGATGCACATGAAAAATTCTACTATGAAAAATTACAAGAAGTACGGTATCAGGATGTGTACCATAAGGCATCTGCTAAAATGCTCAGATGCTCGAACCAATGGAGATCCTGTGTGTCGAAGTCTGGTGATCCGACGGGAACCGCTGGAGGAGAATATCCTTGGGCTTGTTCATCAGTATGCAGCGTCAATGTTGGAAAAAGAAAAGAAAGTATCTTCCAACAGGCAATGCGACTACAAAGAGATCAATACCGCAGAATTGCAAAAACAGAGCCGACAGTTGACCTCGGAAAAGATGAAACTCTATGATGATTACAAAGATGGTCGTATAGATCGTGATTCGTATAAGCAGAGAGCTGAAAAGATAAGTGTACAGCTGGATGAAATAAAACGAAAGATAGAAGATGCGAAGAATAGTAAAAAGCTTCTTGAACAAAATGAACTTTCTGATAAAATAAAACTAAAAGATTTCTTGGGAATTCAGAAGTTCGATACAGAGAAGCTGCGTGAGGTTATCAAGGTGATCCGTGTTCATAGTCAGGATGAAATTGAAATCGAATGGAATTTTGACGATATTTTTTCAGAACAGAGATAACTTGAGCAGGACAAGAATGACTTATCAAAAGATAATAAAGGTGCTGGGACTACCTGATGGAAGCGTCAGATAGTCTTCGGCAGAAAAAAATAAAATTTTTTTTGTCCTATACTTGACACATCCACACACCATGCGGCATACATTCTGTACCAGAATGGCAAACGCGGGCATGAACCCCAAGGCATTGCAGTACATCATGGGACACGCCAACATTGTAATGACGCTGAACTATTACGCCCACGCTACTTTCCATTCCGCACAGGAGGAAATGGAACGGCTGCAAGCCAAGGCAAAAACCACCGCAGAGGCCAAGCCGGAGCCTGCGGCGGAAAGCGCCGAGGAAACCAAGGCGGCATAAGTAGTACGCAGAATTTACTACTGCTTTTACTACTTTTGAGAGCGACAACATAAGGGGTAATAAAAAGATTTGTGAGGTTCTTCCGATATGAAAAGTGCCGGAAAAGCCCGAAGTAACGGGCTATACCGGCATATAAGAACATCTAAAGAGATAATTAGAAATCTATTAAATGATTAAGTAAAAAATATAATGCCGATAAAGATAAAGGAGATTAAATTATGCAACCTTATAAAGCATGGTTGTTTTCAGACATAATTGAAAAAAACAAAAGAGTATTTAAAGTGCCTGTTTATCAGCGTAATTATGATTGGAATAATATACAATGTGAAAAACTCTATCAGGATATTATGAATGCGAACAAACGAGACCATAAACATTTTACGGGAACTATTGTGTATATAGTCGGTCTTGATGGCAGTACATTAAATGAAGTTTTGATTATAGACGGGCAACAGCGTCTTACTACAATGTATATTCTTCTAAAAGCCCTTTACGATGCGGCAAAAGGCGTATCAGTTAGAATAGAAGCTGAAATAGAAGAAGTAATGTTCAATAGAAATTGCGATGAAAAATATAAACTAAAATTAAAACCAGTGAAATCTGATAATGAACAGTTGCTGCTTTTAATCAAAGATAAAACTGATGAGATGGACAGGAACTCAAATATCTATAAGAACTATATTACCTTCAAAAATTTGATTGAAGAAACCGTAACATCAGGTTTAGAATTGAATGATATACTTAACGGTATCAAAAAGCTTGAGATGGTGGAAATCGTCCTCGATAAATCTCAAGGTGATGAGCCACAGAAAATTTTTGAGTCAATCAATTCAACCGGATTGGAGTTAAGTTTAGCGGATTTAATTAGGAATTATCTGCTTATGGATGATTTAAATCAAGATGAACTTTATGAAAATTATTGGTCTGTAATTGAAAAAAATGTAGGCTACCGTAACTTAGGAGATTTCGTTATCAATTTTTTAAACTCCCAAATTAGCAAGTCCGTTAACGACAAAAATGCATATCGTTTATTTAAAGAACATTGCGAAGAAAACAACTTGAGTCACGAGGATGTACTGAAGAATTTGAAACGAACATCAAAATACTACGGTGCTTTTATTGGCGAAACACAGTTCTATAGCAATGAAATCTCGGATTATCTGAGAGCGTTTTATACCATTAAACAAACAACTGTACTTCCGTTTCTTTTTAGAGTATTTAACGATTATGAAGACGGTAATATCGATGAAGTAACTCTTTGCAAAGTATTAGATTATTTGCTGACATATCTTGTTAGAATTACGGCTTGTGAAATTAACAAAAACTTGTCAAAGTTTATGAAGTCGATGTATGACAGATTTTTTGATGGAAGTTACGATAATTATTACAAAAAATTTGTAATATTCCTTAACGATTTAAGAGCAAACAATCGTATGCCAACAGACAGTGAATTTGAAGAAGCACTTATCCATAAATCTCTATATAAAAAGCCTATTTGTAAGTTTGTGCTTTCTGTTATTGAGAATTCTACCAAGGAGCATATTGATATTACTAATCTTACGATAGAGCACATTTTACCACAGAAAGAAAACGCTATTGTATGGAAAAAAGAAGTTGGTGATAATTATAACAGAGTTTATGAGATATACTTACATACGCTTGGAAATTTGACTATCACAGGACATAATAGTGAATTAGGAACAAAATCATTTACTGATAAGAAAAACATTATTTGTGAAAATTCGAAGGCAAATGTACTAAACAAAGAAGTTTTATCGGCGGAAAGATGGGATGAGTCTTCTATTCTAAACAGAGCAAAAGTACTTTCTAATATCTTGATTGATAAGTTTAATTATGTTGAAATGCATTCAGATATTAGCGAAACGAATGAATTGAGTTTTAGCGTTAATAGCGGTATAGACTTTTCTAATACGAAACCGGAAGGATTTTCGTTTGTTGGCGAATATACAAAGGTTGCGAGTTGGGCGGACTTATTGACAAAATTCATAAGCCTTGTATATGACTTAGATACTGAAATGTTAAGCGATTTAGCAGCAAGCGATTACTCTATTCCAAATGCAGACAGAACATATATCAGCAACGATGAAAGAAAACTTCGCAAAGCTAAACAAGTTGATAACAGTGGTATCTTCTTTGAAACAAACTTATCATCAAATAATATCATCTCATTTATTAAGGATTTGTTGTCGAAAATGAATTTGGATATAGATGATTTCAGCTTCTCACTTTCAAAGGCACCATTTGATATTGATGACGAAAATACTTGGTCAGAGGGAATGCTTCCGGTTGCAAAATTGTTCTACAACTTAGTTGAAGACCTCATTAGCAAGTCAAAAATTACAACAGCCGAAATCGAGAAATTGAAAACAAAAGAATACACCAAGTCATTGTTTAAAGCAACAGATTATCCTGCATTTGCGGACAATGTGACAGATAATATGGGAAATTCATCTCACAAGAGGTATAGAGCTAAAGAATTGCATTTTAATGATAAGGATATTTATGTTTCTACGCAGTTCTTTGAGTCTGATAGAGAAGCTGTAATTAGCTGGTACAAGGAACATTTGAATTAACTGGTTTTCATTTGAAAGCGGCACATTGGTAAAATTAAAAATCCTTCTGTAAAATGATAGTACTATCAAATTACAGGAGGATTTTTCTATGAAAACTATATTTGAACATCACGGTATTGAGTATTCTCATATATTTCGTTTTTTTCGGGTTACCCCAACTATTGACAATGAGCCTGCTTAGTTAGCGTTATGTTAGATAACTGTTAGACAAACAGATTTTCAGAGGGGTTTTATCTCTGCTAAACGCAAAAGAAAAACGCCCTAAACTTTAGCGTTTAAGGCGTTTTTTTAGTTTGGTGGGAGAAGGTGGATTCGAACCACCGAAGCATGACGCAACAGATTTACAGTCTGCCCCCTTTGGCCACTCGGGAATTCTCCCATATCAAGTTTTTCAAAAATCAAAGCCTACTGCCTAAACAGTAGGCTTCAATGGAGCTGGTGGACGGACTTGAACCCCCGACCTGCTGATTACAAATCAGCTGCTCTACCAACTGAGCTACACCAGCGAATTTAGCTTTCGCTCTTGCGTTCACTCTTTAATTTCGAGTGCTTATATAATATATCACATTCTTCATCATTTGTCAACACTTTTTTCAAATTTTTTTAATTTTTTTGAAGCATTTTCATTTTTTGAAGATGTCCTCGAATGAGTCAGCTTGACTATTATATCATCCTCAATCTTATTCGTCAAGGGTTTTTGCAAAAAAATTTTTCATTGTATTTTTCAACAAAATATCCTAACGGCTTTGAAAATGCAATCGTACACGAAAACATAACAGACTTTATTCACGGCAACATTGTCTGCACCCAAAGTTACTACAAGCACCTTATCGGCAAAATTAATTATGTTCTGTCGGTAGAAAGCAACAATGCTTATTTTCTGAAAGCACAAGATAAGTTGAAAATGTTGTGGAGAAAACTTTATACACTTTAAATTGGCAAATTACAGAAAAAAAGCACGGTAAACATTACTGTGCTTTTCTTATATCGTCAATAATCATCTGTATATGTGCAATCTGTGAATTATTTAATCCTGTAACATCAACCGTATTTCTATCGTCAATTCCTAGCAAATAGTCGGCACTGACCGAATACAGTCTTACGATTTTCAAGAGCATATCTACAGACGGCTGAATATTATCATTTTCCCAATTACTTATGGTTTGCTTCGTTACATTAAGAGATTTACCAAATTGCACCTGATTCAAACCAAGTGAAATTCTGAGTTCTTTTATTCTTTTACTAAGCATTTCTGCACCACCAAAATAAAAATATCACAATACTATTGTATAAATAATACTTGACAATATTAAAATACTTTGGTATATTAATATTGGACTAAATGAACAAAAACATTTATAAAAAAGGTAGGGTGATTGCTTTGAGGAATAAATTAATAAAATCTTTTAATGTTGAACAAATAAAGAAAGACAAAAATAATAATATCACAGATATTTCATTTAGATACGCAGATGAAAAGCATCAAAATCAAACCGGCATTACCAACAGTAAATTAACCTTAATAGAAATTTACGAAAATGGCATCGTATTTACTTTTGATAATAAAAAAACATCGTGCACAATAAAATACAAAAACTGCAATTCCATACAATTCAATCTATCATCATTTATATTTTTCACTGAACACTCTCCGCGATTAGAATTTGAATTTAGTTCAACCAACCACGACTACAGTATTATTCACAAAATGATTGAATATATAGGTGAAACCGCAAAAACTCATAATTGCAAATTAATCTATAGTTATAAGACTACTAACACAAAAATCTCTACGAACAAACCCTTGGATACCATGATTGATGAATCTTTAACACTAAAAAAGGATATTATCATGGAACCGGGGAATTTCGTAGGCAGTATAGCACTCTTTATTTTCGGCATAGTAGCTTTTATTTATAAAATTAATAACGATAATAATAATACTCTTTTATTGATTTTTTCATTAGCTTTTATCGGTGTTGGAGGTATTCTTTTCTTCATGTCAATACCATCCGATGACGGGTTAAAAGTTTTCGTAATAATATTTGTTATATTTATTGCAATATTAGCAATTTCCTCATTCATTTCAAATTCAAGTAGAATCAGTAGAGAAAATGAAAAATGGAGCGAAGTTGACACCGTATATGACGGATATCGTACTGATGACGGCTATTATTATTATGACAAAGGCAGTCATCAAATGGAAAAAACATGGAAAGGCATAAAGAATAATGTTCCCGATTATAAAGACCAACCAAAAGCGAAATAATTAAAACATAACACTCAAAGGACGCCAAAACGGTGTCCTTTAGTTTTTTGATTGGATTCTAAAAAGACCAAAAAAGGACACCACGTAGGGTGTCACACTTTCATCTTATCACTACTTCTGCCCGAAGTACTTTGTACAGACCTAAACTTTCCGCCTCGCTTGTTGCGTCCTGTGCACAGCTATGCCTCCATAAACACTCCTCCCTAAAAATGCCTCACAGGGGCATTTTCTTTACGGTCGGCTTCAAATCCCTTCGGGCAGGCCAAAAAAAGACACCCCGTAGGGTGTCCTTTTTTGGCCTGCCCGAAGGGACTTGAACCCCCATTCTCCGGAATCGGAATCCGTTGCGTTATCCAATTGCGCCACGGGCAGATGTATGCGGCAGGGTATTTTGCCTGCCGTTTTTCATTTTTAATTCGCATAATCTTTTATCTGAAAATCAACTGCAAAAACTGCTGTGCAACAGTCTTTAGCTTATATTATGCGGTTATTATACAACAATTTTTTACTTTAAGCAAGGGAAATTTGTCGCTCCTCCCGACTGTAAGGCGATCATTCTGCCATACTTTCGAGTTCCTCCCAGATTTCGTACTGCTCCTCCTGCTGTTTTTGCAAATCCTCGAGCAGTTTTGAAAGCTCCATAAGTTTTTCGTAATCTGCGGCAACTTCCTCGCTTGAGAGAAGCTCCTGTGTTTTGGCGATTTCTTCGTCAAGTCGCTCAATTTCAGCCTCTGCCTTTTTAAGCTTAGTCTGTCTTTTGCGTTCTTCACTCTGCTTTTGCTTTTGGAAAAAGTAATCATTCTGCGTTTTTTCTTTTTTATCTTTCTTATTCTCAGTCGGAACAGCACCCGATTTTTCGGCTGTTGTGCGTTCAAGATAATAATCGTAATTACCGAGATATTCCTTTACTCCGTTATTTGTAAGGAGTAAAATTCTGTCGGCAATTTTATTTATAAAATAACGGTCATGGCTGACAATCAGCATTGTACCGCTGTAGTCAAGCAAAGTTTTTTCAAGTTCTTCCCGTGACGATGCGTCAAGGTGGTTTGTCGGCTCATCGAGGAGCAAAAAGTTACTGCCCTTTAGCATTAGTTTCAAGAGAGAAACTCTCGCCCTCTCGCCGCCGCTCATTTTTGAAAGCGGTTTAAACACTTCGTCACCTTTGAACAGGAATGACGCAAGCGCACTTCTGACTTCGGTCTGCGTCATATTCGGGAAGGTGTCCCACACCTCATCAAGTGCGGTTTTTGACAGATCAAGATTCTGCTGCATCTGATCAAAATAACCGATTTCAACATTTGCGCCGTAGTCATATTCACCGCTGTTCATAGGAGTTTTGCCCGTTAAAATTCTGAACAGCGTTGTTTTACCGCAACCGTTGCCGCCGATGATGAACACTCTCTCGCCTTTTCTGATATGTATATCAACATTTTTGAAAAGCTGTTTGTTGTCAAACGACTTGGCAAGATTTTTGCAGATTAAAACATCGTTGCCGCTTTCACATCTCGGCTCAAAATGCATACGCATTGTTTCAAGCTCGCTTTCGGGAGCTACAAGCTGATCTTTGATTCTGTCAGCCTCTTTCTGCTTACTTGCAGCTGTGATAAAGTTGTGAGCCTGTCCCCAGCGTTTCTGCTGTTCAACAATGCCCTCAATACGCTTTATCTCCTTTAAATCGTGTTCATATTTATTTTTAAGCGACTCGTTCACCGATTCCTTTTTCTTGACAAATTCCGAATATGAACCCTTATAAACCATAGCACGGTTGTGTTCAAGTTCAATCGTCTTGTTGGTTACATTATCAAGAAAATAACGGTCATGGCTGATGATAATCATTGCGCCCTTGAAATCTCTCAAAAAGCCTTCAAGCCATGCGATTGCGTCAATGTCAAGGTGGTTTGTCGGCTCGTCAAGGAGGAGCATATTGCTCTGCGACAGCAACAGCTTTGCAAGGCAGAGCTTTGAACGCTGACCGCCGCTTAAATTGCCGACAGGCATTGTAAAGTCATTTTCGGAAAATCCGAGTCCTAAAAGTGCGGAACGGGTTCTGCTTTTATAGGTCAAACCGCCTGCTCTTTCAAACTGTTCAATAAGCATGGTCTGCCTTTCAACAAGCTCGTCAAGATTTCCCGACTTTTTGTCAATCTGATGTGCAAGTGCGGAAATTTCGGTTTCCATATCCGAAAGATGGTCGAATACGGAAAGCAGCTCGTGATACACATCTGCCCTCGGATTGTTGCAGGCATGCTGTTCCATATATCCCGGACGGACATTTTTTGAAAAGGTAACAGTTCCCGAAACAGGGCTGATTTCGCCGTTGAGTATCTTAAAGAGAGTTGTTTTACCGACTCCGTTAGCTCCGATAAAGCCCACCTTATCTCTTTCTTCAACATCAAACGAAACATCGGTAAAAAGGTTTCTTTCGATAAAAGTCATTGTAAGATTTCTTACTGATAATGCCGGCAAAACATACACTCCCTTTCAAATTCGCTACCCACTATTGTACATTAAAATCGACAAAAGAGCAATACAAAATTGAAAATATGCCAGAGGTTTACAAGGGCATAAGACACAATTCCGACCGTTAAAAGCATTTCAGCCGTTTTGCTCCTGCCGATTTCGGCAAGCTTGTAAATCAATGCACAACCCAGAACAAGCACAAGCGGCAAAATTCCCTTGATTAACAATGTCAGCCAAAAGTTTTCAAGCACAGGCTGCATAACGGGATTTGCCTCAACAAAATGTCCGCTGCCGATGAGCGCCTCTGTACAAATCCAGTCAACAATATTGAGAAAATAGAGTAAGCCGAGTTTGTAATAAAACGAATGGCTTTCGTGACCTTTTTCATTGACGATATTATTGACATCAGATTCATTTGCCGATTTCAAATTAAACACAACAGTTTTTTCAAGTCCGGTTTTTTCTGTCATACACAACACCTCAACGGTATTTTTTCCCGCTGAGAATGTTATATTCACACAAAAGAAAAGAGCCTCCTCTCGGAAGCTCAATTTAAAACGAATTATTCAAAGTTAATGTCGCCCTCATATTTCTTTTTGAAAAGCTCAAATACCTTGTTAAGAGTATCTTCATCGTCAATGCTGACATACTCCTCTGTTTCTTCGTCAATCTGATTAATCTGAAGAATAACAACCTCGTCTGCATCTTCGTCATTTTCGATGAGAATAATGTACTCTGTACCCTCAAACTCGATTACATCAAGAAATTCAAATTCAACTTCCTGACCGTTTTCGTCCTCAAGAGTGATGAGCATACCCTGATCTTCTTCGTTCATAATCTCGTTTTTTGTATCTGCCATAGCGTATTCCTTTCCGAATGCGTTTAACGCCTCATTAAATAAACTAAGCTTAGTATAACCCAAAACATCGGCAAAATCAACACTTTATTGATATTTTACATTTAAAAGGTAAAAGCCAAAAACAGCTGCGATTGCTCGCAGCTGTCCTTGGGTTTAGAAGTTTTGAAATTAACGTGAAAACCGTAGATATTTAAGTCAGTGTTTTCAGAATTAACCTACTTTGGCGTTACCTGTGTCGCCGAACATATTAAGTCTGAAAAGCTTGCTCTCGTCGTTCTTGTTTTCGCAAATAATACTTGCTTCTGCAATCCTGCCGCCTTCGATAAGTCTTGTAAGACCGACAAGCTGGCAAAGCTTGCTGCGGAGATTGAGTCTGTCGCCTTCGCTTGTAACGAGATATACATTGCCCTCGCAGGTATCGAGCACGGCGAGGAATTTGGTTACATCAACATTGTGTAAGCTAAGAATTGGTGTCATAAAATTTCCTCCATTCAATTCTTTAAAAATATAAAGTTTTGTTTTCGTGCGCCATTTACCATTTGGCAAAATCATGATCAATTTATCGACTATGTGATAATTCAATTTTACTCGAGTAAGGCTAATTGGAAATCAGCCGATAGTCAAGCGGACTATTTACTTGACAATTATTATTATAGTCAAACATTCGGAAAAGTCAACAATTTTAGCGATTAATTTTTGTTCACAAATACTTTTAGGTGTCAGTTATGCACAATTAGTTATCGTATTTTTTGTGCAATATGCTTTGTATTTGCTTTTATAGAAATATAGTTTTAACACAAGCATAACATTTGATTGTATAAATTCAACAACTTATTTCTTTTTCAGCATTATATAACTGCTGTTTTTTACAAACTTAATTTAACAGGCATATTGAGATTTTGCTCATTTTAAGTTATAATCTATGTTATGAAGGCTGATATCAAAAAGGATTCAGGATTGCTCCGAATTAAATTTTCAATAAAAGCAATCATACAAATAAGAAAGGAATCATGAAATGCTTAACGATTTTTACAAACAGTTCAAAAGCGGAACAGACATACGAGGAGTTGCAAGCGAGGGTGTTGAGGGACAAAGTGTAAACCTTACCGACGATGTTGTTGCCGATATGGCAGACGGCTTTGTGCTTTGGCTTTCTAAAAAAGTTTCAAAAAAGCCGAGCGAACTCAAAATCTCTGTCGGTCGTGACAGCCGTATTTCGGGACCGCATATAATGAAAATCACAACCGAGCGTTTTAAGCGTTGCGGTGCAGAAGTTCTCTGCTGTCAGCTTGCGTCAACTCCGTCAATGTTTATGACAACCGTTGACCTCGGATGTGACGGTGCTCTTCAAATTACCGCAAGTCACCACCCGTTCAACAGAAACGGTCTTAAATTTTTCACCCGTGAGGGCGGTCTTGAGGGCAGTGACATTGAGGAAATTCTTCTCTACGCACAAAACGGTGAACATCCCGAAGAAAGCAACGGCGGAAATATTACGGATGTTGACTATATGAGCGACTACGCAAAGGGACTTTGCGAGAAGATTAAAAAGGAAGTTAATGCAGAAGATTACGAGCACCCGCTCAAGGGCTTTAAGATTGTTGTTGACGCAGGCAACGGTGCAGGCGGATTTTATGCCGACAAGGTGCTTTCTGTTCTCGGAGCAGACACAACAGGCAGCCGTTATCTTGAACCTGACGGAATGTTCCCGAATCATGTGCCGAATCCCGAGGCTAAAGAGGCAATGGATTCAATCTGTGAGGCTGTCAGAGAATCGGGCGCAGACCTCGGCGTAATCTTTGATACGGATGTTGACCGTGGCGGTGCTGTTGACAGCAAGGGCAACGAAATCAACCGAAACAGACTTGTAGCCGTTGCGGCTGCAATTGCTCTTGAGGGCAATGACGGCGGTATGATTGTTACAGACTCAATCACATCAAGCGGTCTTAAACAGTTTATTGAAAATGACCTCGGTGGAAAGCATTACCGCTATCGCAGAGGCTATAAGAATGTTATCGACAAGGCTCTTGAACTCAACGCTCAGGGCATAAACTGCCCTCTTGCAATCGAAACATCGGGTCATGCCGCAATGCGTGAAAACTACTTCCTTGATGACGGTGCATATCTCTGCACAAAAATTATTATCAAGGCCGCTCAGATGAGAAAAGAGGGCAAGGAGCTTGACGAGCTTACCGCCTCACTCAAAGAGCCGCTTGAAAGCACAGAAATCAGATACAAAATTCTTGAAAAAGATTTCAGAGCCTGCGGTGAAAAAATTATTGCCGACCTTACAAAGTATGCCGAGGAGCAGGACGGCTGGTGTGTTGCCGATGATAACCGTGAGGGCATCAGAGTTTCGTTTGACAGGGATAACGGTGACGGCTGGTTCTTGCTCAGACTTTCGGTACACGATCCGATTATGCCTCTCAATGTTGAAAGTGACAGCGAGGGCGGTGTAAAAATCATCTGCGACAAGCTTGGTGAATTTTTAAAGACTACAACAGGTCTTGACCTCTGATATTGGAATATTTTGCGTTTTTGTTGATTTTTATTGTCGCAACTACAGGTTGCAACCGAGAGTTGCGACAATGGAACCCGAAATGTATTGTTTTTTGTGGCAGGCAACCGATATAATTTTCTCACAAGGTAAAACCATAAAGCAATATTTGAGGAGGAAATTTTATGAACATTGAAACTGCCAACAGACTTTTGCAGTACAGAAAAAAGATGAATCTAAGCCAGGAGGAGCTTGCCTCAAGAATAGGTGTAAGCCGTCAGGCTGTGTCAAAATGGGAGCGTGCAGAGGCATCGCCCGACACGGATAATCTTATTCTTCTTGCCGATATCTACGGTGTTTCGCTTGATGAATTGCTTAAAGGCGAAAAAGAAACCGAAAGCGAAACACAGTCGGAAGAACCCGAAAATAATGCCGAAAATAATCCCGACAGCGACACAACATACAAAAAATCAGACAAGGTTTCGTTCAAACACGGAATCCATGTTGACTCAAAGGACGGTGATTCTGTTCACCTTAATTTCAGGGACGGAATCCATGTTAAAGATAAAGACGGTACAAAGGTTGATGTCGGTTGGAATGGGATTCATGTTGAAGAAAACGGCAAAACAAAAGTCTATACAGACGAAAACGGAAATGTTATGTATGATGAAAGCATTGAAGAGCATAAACATTCAAAGTTGCACCGCTTTTGGAAACACTTTCCGTTTTGGTTGATTGCCGTTATCGGATTCCTCATTTGGGGATTCAGCGGAGTATTGCTCGGTTGGGTACTCAGCTGGGTATGCTTTCTGACAATTCCTCTCTATTACACACTTGTTGATGCAATCTACAAACGCAAGCCGAGTCATTTTGCTTATCCTCTGCTTGTCGTTATTGTGTATATGTTTTTCGGATTTCTCGACATCTGCGGCGGTTGGTCATTTGGTTGGATTGCATTTTTAACAATTCCGATTTACTATGAAATCTGCAAGCTTTTCAAAAGCGAAAGAAAAAGCTCTGACGATTAAAACTGAATTAAAGACATACAAAAACACGGCAGTTTTTTATCAACTGCCGTGTTTGATTTTGCTGTAAACTATGTCCTTGCATAAAGTGTAAACCATGTTGTTGACATAGTTATTCGCCCATAGATTATGCAAACAGATAATCGTACAAATAAAATTTTACGGAATCATAACTGTGTCTGTTGTGTCGAGCTGTGAAGTTCTCATTGCGGGCTTGCAGAGTTCAATCTGCCTGCCGTCTTTGATAAAGAGCGGAACTTCATTGAGAGCAACCTCAATATAATGAGTACCCTTGCTCATTTTTTCTGTTGTAACGCTTGTACCGCTGAGTTTTACAAAAGTCATGTTCTCGGGGAGATAAACATATCTTCCGCCTACATTCTGCTCATATACAGGGCAAATCATGCACTCGTCACCGAGCATAAGCTGTGTTTCACATTCACGGGCAATTTTATCATCGGGATAATCGAACGAGAGCGGTCTGAAAATCATATCATTCTCTTCGCTTGCCTTTTTGAATGTTCTGTAAAGGTACGGAATAAGTCTGTAACGAACCTCAACAATATCCTTGAAATCATCGCTGTTTTCAAAGCTGTAGCACTCCTGATTTCTTGTGCCGAGAGCGGCATGGTTACGCATAAGCGGAGTAAACACACCGAGTGCAAGGAAGCGAAGAACAAGGTCACGGGTTGCGTTTTCGTTAAAGCCTCCGAGATCTGCACCGCAGTACAGAAAGCCGCACATATTTGCCGACGGGAGCATTTTGAGGTCAAGAAGAATGTGCGACCACCAAGAGTGGTTATCGCCGAACCAGATACCGCTTGAACGGTGAGCGCCTACATATGACGCACGGGAGAACATAAGAATTTTTTCTTTACCGAACTCCTCAGCAAAATATTCGCCGGCGGCCTTTGTCATATTAGCACCGTAAATGTTGTGAACCTGATCATGGCAAACCTGTTTGCCGTCAACTGTATGGTAAATGCTTGAATAATCCTCTGGACTGTTTGAAAGACCTGCGAATGTGTCCTTGAGCTCAAAGAATTTTGAAAGGTCAAGGTTCTGCCCTTTGAGAGAAGCCGCCTTATCAAGTGCTTTGTTAAGTCCTTTTACCGAATAGAAAATTGCAGGCTCGTTCATATCGTTCCAGAAACCGTCAATTCCCGTATCTGTGAGAATTTTATATTTTGAGCCGAACCACTTTCTTACATCCGGTCGGAGAAAATCGGGAAAGCCAACGATACCGGGCCATACACCGCCCTCAAAATCCGTGCCATCCTCGTTTTTGCAGAAGTATCCGTTCTTTCTGCCCTCTTCATAGATATCGTAGCCGTTCTCTTTTTTAACGCCTGCGTCAATAATCGGAATGAGGTGGATTCCTTCTTCCCTTTTCTTTGAAACATAGTCCTTGAAATTCGGAAATTTTTCATCATCAACAGTAAAGTCCTTGTAACGCTCCATATAGTCGATGTCGAGATATACGCAGTCAAGCGGAATCCCTGCCTTGTTGTAACCGTCAACAACAGCGTCAACAGCTTCGGCATTGTGATAGCTCCAACGGCTCTGCTGATAGCCGAATGCCCAGAACGGCGGAACATAGCTTGTGCCGATTGATTTTCTGAACTCTTTTACGATTTCAAGCGGCTTTGTGCCGTCAATATAATATATATCAAAATCCGTGCCGTCAATTGTGATAACGGTTTTATTTGTGGTTGTATAGCCGATGTCCCAACGGATTTTTGACGGGAAGTCGATAAAAATACCAAAAGTTTTTGAACCGCTGAGCATAAGGAAATTGTGAGCGGCATAGAGGGATGACTTTGTTTCGGTGTGGAACGGGTCATCACTGCAAAAGCTGTTATACACCCAACCACGCTTGTTGATTCCTCTCGGAGCTTCGCCGAGGCCGTAGACGATGTCGCTGTCTGCCATATCAAATTCAAAGACAAAATTTCCGTTTTCAAACTTGCCGCCGAACGGAAATTCCGCAATAGGCAGAGCGTTAAATTTTTCAACAACAGCCTGCGTATCAATCGGATTGCCCGATGTAAACTTTTTAATCATTAAAGCACTTCCTTCTTTATTAAAATTTTCCGATTTTTTCAAAGCGTTCTGCAAAATCTTACCGACACGCACTTACGATTTTAGTATAACATTAATTTTGGTTATTGCAATGGTAAAATTTATTTTTGTATTATTTTATTTTTTCACATTAAAAAAGCACCTTTACGAGCCTGTAAAGGTGCAAATTTTATTCTTTTACGCTTTATCAGTCAAAAATATCATTCTTGCTTTCAGACTTTCCGTCTTGGTAAATCTTGAGGTTTCCCGTATCATCACACACACCGAGAAAAACATCTTTGAGCCGTTTGCGGTTGTTGTCAAGCTGTTTTTTGAGCCATTCAAGATTAAAGCCCGATTCGGCAAGATTTTTCTCGAGAATTTTTCCGTCCGTAATAACCACGGACTCGGGTCTGGTTTGGTGAACAATGATTTTTAAATCATCCGGAGTTGCAGGGCGCTTTTTGTCCTTTGGCAGAACCGACAAATCGCCGTTCTGTTCAAGAAAAACCGTTTCGACATCATCAAGACTGAAATATCCCTTTTCACGCATTCGTGTAAGAAATTCGTTTATATCAATTTTTGCAACCGAAAAATTCTTTTTGTACAACTTTCCTCTGTCGAAAATCACAATAGACTTGCCTGTTAAAAATCTTCGTAACATTGTTGATTTTTGCGAAAGCCACGAACAAAGCATAACAATTATTACATAAACAATGAGTGCCGCAAGACACGCCCAAAAGTCTGACATTTCGGCTGTCGCCATCTCCGCTGCGATTGAACCGATTGTGATTCCGTTGATGTAGTCAAAAAGATTAAGGCTTGACATCTGCTTGTTACCGATGAACTTTGACAGCAGGAATAATACTGCAATTGAAACGGGCGCCGTTATTAATGCACGCAAAAAGTCCATAATATCCCCTCCGATAGGGTTATTATGGACTTTAAATTATTTTTTATTCCGCAAAATTACCAAGGCTTGACTGTGCCTGTGATTTCCGAAACGCTCTTGATTCCGTTTTTGTCGAGCCATTCGTTCATACCGTCGGCAATCTTAATAGGCGCATACGGATCCGTAAAAAGGACTGTACCGATTTGAAGTGCGGTTGCGCCTGCCATCATCATCTCGATTGCATCCTGCCAGCTTGAGATACCGCCCATACCGATAATCGGAATTTTAACTGCGTTTGCAACCTGCCAAACCATTCTTACTGCAACAGGGAAAATTGCAGGGCCGCTCATTCCGCCTGTGTTGTTGCGGATAATCGGTCTGCGTGAGTTGATGTCGATACGCATACCTGTGAGCGTGTTAATCATTGAAATTGCGTCTGCACCGTTTGCCTCTGCCGACTGTGCGATTGATGCAATGTCGGTAACATTTGGGCTGAGCTTTACGATAAGCGGCTTTTTGCAATACTTTTTGACAGCCGCAGTAATTGCACCTACGGATTCACAGCTTGTGCCGAACTGCACTCCGCCGCTCTTGACATTAGGGCATGAGATGTTGAGCTCAATCATATCAACATCGGTTTTGCTGAGTTTTTCAGCCATTGCACAATAATCTTCGGGAGTGTTGCCGGCAATGTTTGCAATGATAACCGTATTCTGCTTTTTAAGCCACGGCAAATCCTCATTGATAAAAACATCAACACCGGGGTTTTGAAGTCCTACTGCATTCAAAATGCCTGAAGGAGTTTCGGCTACTCTTGGAACAGGGTTGCCGTCACGGCGGGTAAGTGTGATACCCTTGCATGAAATACCACCGAGCTTTTCAAGGGGATAAAGCTCTGAATATTCCATACCGAAACCGAATGTTCCCGATGCGGCAATGAGAGGATTGTTAAATTCCACTCCGCAAACTTTTACAGATAAATCAGCCATTGAAAACTACCTCCTCAGCATTAAATACGGGACCGTTTTTGCAGACATGCTGCATAATTTCTTCACCGTTTTTTCTTACCTTTACTGCGCACACAAGGCATGCGCCCATTCCGCAGGCCATTCTCTCCTCAAGAGAAATCTGACACGGCTTTCCTGCCTCTTTGCAAACATCGGCAATAGCCTTGAGCATCGGGGTAGGACCGCATGCACAAACCTCGTCAACCTCTGAGATTTTTTCTTTGAGAACATCTGTTACAAAGCCGTGGATTCCCGCACTTCCGTCATCTGTTGTCAGCACAAGCTCTGCACCGGCTTTCTTGAAATCGTCCTGTAAAATGATAAGGTCTTTGTTTCTGAAACCTGTGATAACAAGCGGATTTTCACACTGCTTTGCTGTGTAGAGCATCGGAGGAACGCCTATACCGCCGCCGATAAGGCAATAACGCTTGCCTTTTTCAATCTTAAAGCCGTTGCCGAGAGGAGCGAGAATGTCAACACTTTCGCCCTTTTTCATCTCGGACATAATTTTTGTTCCCTCACCCTTTACCTGATAAACAAGGCGGAGAACACCGTTTTCGCTGTCACAAACCGAAATAGGTCTGCGCAGAGTTTTTGAAGGCACATAAACATGGGCAAACTGTCCGCACTTTGCAAGCGGAGCAAGCTCGTCATTTTTTACCCTCATATCAAAAATGCCGTCTGCAATCTGTTCGTTTGACAAAAGTTCAAACTTCTGAACATCATACTTTTTCATAATATCATTCCTTTGGTTAGCTTTATTTATATAAAATCAATTTTTAAGCAGAGTGTCCCTGCATTGCGGACAAAAGTGAACATCTCATCACATCGCCGTTAATCAACATATTCAAGTTCAACAGTCAGCACACCTAACTCATCCTTGCGATAAACATAACAGCGTTCCGCAAGCCTTGGTGAATAACCGTTAATCTCATTAGCCTCTGAAATCCAGTTATAAAGATAACCGTCATTCATCATCCTGTCATACATATAATTGAAATCGGTGTTCTTATCAACAACAATGCTGAAATATTCATCTCCGTTTTTTGCAGCATTTGCAACAGCCTGGCTCACATCATCGGCATTATCAGGATCTGAAACAGTCGGGTACTTATAGTTAAAATAGTTGTACTTTTCAGCCGTACACTTTGGAACATAAAAATCACACCATGTATCAACGCTCAAATAAGTTTGTGAATTAAGCTCGGAATACTTATATGACAGCTTATGATCCTTGAACATAAGGTCATCGGTTAGGTTAAAATAATCGTTTTCCGCATAATTATTTTCGCCGTCGGTATCATTCCATGTAACGTCAATTTGGTACCAATCTCCGCTGATTTTTACACCGTTCCATGCGTGATTGTCTGAATCGGCTGTTCCCGAAAGTAATACGCAGTCAATATTCGCCTTGTTGCACAAAAGCTGAAAGGCTCTTGCGTAACCCTCACACACGGCTTTGCCGTCAACCAACGCGCCGTAGGCATCGTTTTCATTGCCCTGAACATCATTGTTTTCAGCCGCTTCTTCATCATACCTGCAATTGTCAATTATATAGTTGTTAATGTATTCTTCTCTTTCAAAATCATTGCCCGAGGGCAAATTCTTCAAAACAGAGGCAACGGCAATATTGAATTTTTTCTTGGCGGCTATAAGCTTATCATTTTGAACAGTATAATCAAGCTTTACGCTTGTTGTGTCACCATACGGAACAAAAAGACTTGACCCCTTGAGCCAAAAAGTTTCAGGGTGGTCGTTTTTGTATGCCTCAACAGCTTGTGTAATCTGATAATCGGAAAGCGAGCCTGTTGTTGTAATGTTTGGTGCATACACGGTATCAACGCTCTTTGCGATTCTCATATACAGTTCTTTTACATAATCATCGGTAAGCGTCTCGTAGGCATAATCGGTTTTTACATCTGCATAATCCTTGTCGTTTTCAACATCTTGTGCACTCGGAGTTGTAACGGATTTTTCTATGATAGAGCTTCTCTTTGGTTCACTACTTTCCGAATCATCCGTCAACGAACATGAACAGCCGAAAAATGCAACCGCACAGGTTATTAAACAAACTAAGGCAGTTTTATATATTTTCAAAGAATCATCTCAATTTTATTTTAAACTATTTATTCCGTATACGGAATACGGCAGCAGTCAAAACTGACTGTCGCCGTATGGATTTGTCATGTTCTATTTTACTTTATTTTCGCCTTGCAGTCAATGCAAATTTGAACATTAAACTACTTTCCCGTAACATGGGTATCACCGAAAGCCTCGGCATAAACATTGTTGTCGAGAATCATTCTTGAAACGGTAAAGAGGTTGTTGCATCTGTTATTGAGTTCGTCAATATCATCCTTGCCCTTTGCACCCTTGAAAGCGGTGTATTCGCCTGTTGACGCATTGTATTTTCCGTTCTGGGAAATCCAGCTTCTGTCGGCAAACACAATGAACGGTTCTTTGTTTCCGAAAACATCCGTACCTGCCAACATTCTGCTGTCATATTCAAGACCGAGCATATTTGAAATCGTGGGCAGAATATCAAGGCTTGAACAGTATGTGTTAACCTTGACGGGCTTTTTCATTGAACCGCTCCACAACAGCCATGCATTTTTGTACTGTTCAAAGGTTGCGTCAACCTTGTGACCCGCAAGTTCGGACACACCGTCAAATTCATCAAGCGAATACGGATAATGGTCGTCCGTAAGGCAAATAAGGGTGTTGTCAAGCTTGCCTGCTTTTTCAAGTCTTGCAAGAAGATATTCCATTGCCTTGTCAAGCTCAATGTTTGCGGCAAGATAACCCTTGACCTCATCGCTGTATTTCAGGTCTTTTACAAGGTCTGCGTTGCGTTCGCTCATGGTGTTGTATGAATATCCGCCGTGACCGCTGACCGTCATATAATAAACGCTGAAGCTGTCTGAATTTATGTAATCGTCAACAGTTTTCTGCATCATCTTGAGGTCGGAATTCGGCCACACATTTTCACCGAGGTCAAGACCTTTTCCGATTGCAGAGTAGTCATAGCCGATATTTGTAAGGTACTTGTCCCTGTCGTAGTAATCATAGGTGTGATTGTGGTAAGCGTTAACTGTTTTGTAACCGAGTTTTCTGCTCTGCTCACCGAGAGTGAACGGGAAGCTGACATTATTTTCGGCTGACTTTGAAAAGCTCCACACACCGGATTTTGGAATCAAGCCTGTAAGATTTGCATATTCACCGTCAGTTGTGCTTACACCCCACGCAGGCGAATAGTAATTTTCAAATTGAAATCCCTCGTTATACATTTTCCAGAGTGTCGGAGTCAGATCCTTGTCAATTGCATACTGCGAAAAGCTTTCGGCTGTAATGAAAATTATGTTGTAACCCTTGAACATACCCGTGTATTCGTTGGTATAGCTCGGTTCTTCGCTGTCAAAATATTCATAAAGCGACTTTAACTCATCATTATTTGTACTCTTTGTAAGCTTTGAAAAATCAGCACTCATAATCTGAGCTTTCTGCTCTGTTTTTGTAATTTCATCGGCAGTCGATTCTTTATTTTTCGGCTTGCTGTTTGTGCGTATATTCGCTTTGTAACCGAACATAAGGCGGCTGATGTCAAGCCTTTGCATTGTGTAAAGTCCGTAGCGTTCACACACGGCAACCTGTTGCAGTTCACCGTAATAAAGATTGTAGTTGCTCTTTGTGTCGGAAGAATCACGGTCAATTCCTACCGCAAGGACAGTTCCGATCTGAAAAAACACCGCAATCAAAAGTACAATCAGCTTCCCCTTTAACTTTACTTTTGAAAAGTCAAACAGCTTTCCGCCGAAAATTATAAAGAAAGCAAGCGGAACAAAAAGTAAAACAACAAACACAATTCTGCTTGTTATCGCAGTCATGATCATATCAATTGAATTGAATGCCTGCCCTGCACCGCCGTTTGTAACGCTGCTTACAACAACCATTGTGCCAAAAACATTATAGTATATCATCTGCACACCGTACCATATCGTCAGCACAGCCGTGAGTACGGTTGCAATTCCTCTGTTTACCCCTCTGCGTTTTGAAAAAGAACACAACAAAACAAGTACCGCTGAAAGCACAATTGTAAACAGGAATGTGAAAGCAAAACCGCCAAGCACATCAAACCCCGACGCAATTTTAAGGTCGGTTTCAAGCCATAGAATCAAAAGCGGAAAGTACGCAAAAAATGCGACTCTCTTTGCAAAGCCATGACTTTTTTCAGGCTTTCTGTAGTAGTCAAAATTTGAACTTCCGACTTTTACGGCAGGCTGTCCCACATAGTGATTTCTTCTTGAAAACCCGCTGTTTGTACCGTCTGAATATGTCATTTAATTCTCCTTTCTTTTTCAATGCAGTTATTAAGTAGATTATAAAACGAAAACGCCACCATTGCAATGACAAATTTCACCAAAATTCGCCCTATATGACACATTCGGACTTTTTATATATTGAAACAGTTGACCTTTTGTAGTATAATTATAGTTTAATGAGAGGCTTGTGTGAAAAGCTATGCAAATTGCGGTTTTGAACAAGGCTTCTTAATTTATGTATTATTATGAAAAGGAAGATTTTTATGGCAAAGAAACAGTTTAAATCAGAGTCAAAAAGACTTCTTGACCTTATGATTAACTCAATTTATACTCACAAAGAAATTTTTCTTCGTGAGATTATTTCAAATGCAAGCGATGCTATCGACAAGCTTTGCTTCATTTCTCTTACCGATGACAAGGTCGGTCTTGACAGAGGCGATTTCAAAATCGTTTTAAAGCCCGACAAAGAAAGCCGTACTCTTACAATCACGGATAACGGTATCGGCATGAACAAGGATGACCTTGAAAACAACCTCGGCACAATCGCATCCTCAGGCTCACTCAAATTCAAGCAGAGCATGGAAGAAAAGCAGGACGACATTGACATTATCGGTCAGTTCGGTGTTGGTTTCTACTCGGCATTTATGGTTGCAAAGAAGATTACCGTAAACACAAAGAAATACGGTGAGGATACGGCATATTGCTGGCAGTCAAGCGGTGCAGACGGCTACACAATCAGCGAGATTGAAAAGGAAAATGCCGGCACAGAGATTATTCTTGAAATCAAGGATAACACAGACGAAGAAAACTATGACGAATTTCTTGAGCAGTACAGAATACAGGGACTTGTCAAGAAGTATTCCGACTACATTCGCTACCCGATTGTTATGGATATGACAAAGAGCAGAGTTAAGGAAGAAACCAAGGACAGCGACAAGCCCGAATATGAGGATTACACGGAAACCGTAACACTCAACAGCATGATTCCTCTTTGGCAGAGAAGAAAGAAAGATGTTACTCAGGAAGAATATGACAAGTTCTACAGCGAAAAATTTATGGCTATGGACAAGCCTCTTAAAACTATCGTAACTTCTGTTGAAGGTGTTGTAACCTACAAGGCATTGCTCTTTATTCCGTCTGTTGCTCCTTATGACTACTACACAAAGGAATACAAAAAGGGACTTCAGCTTTATTCAAGCGGTGTGCTTATTATGGATAACTGCGAAGAGCTTTTGCCCGAGCACTTCCGTTTTGTAAAAGGTATTGTTGACAGCGCAGACCTTTCGCTCAACATTTCAAGAGAAATGCTCCAGCATGACCGTCACCTCATTACAATTGCTCAGAACATTGAAAAGAAGATTAAAAACGAGCTTACTTCAATGCTTCAGAATGACCGTGAGAATTACGAAAAATTCTTCAACGCATTCGGCAGACAGCTTAAATACGGTGTTGTTTCGGACTACGGTATGCACAAGGAAGAACTTCAGGACCTTATTATGTTCTATTCTTCAAGCGAGAAAAAGCTTGTTACGCTTTCGGAATATGTTGACAGAATGAAAGAAGATCAGAAGTTCATCTACTTTGCAACAGGCGAAAATGCCGCTGCAATCGACACACTTCCGCAGACAGAGCTTATCCGCTCAAAGGGTTACGAAATTCTTTACTGCACAGAGGAGATTGACGAGTTTACTCTACAGTCACTAATGACATATAAGGAAAAGAAATTCTGTTCGGCAATGAACGATGACCTCGGCATTGAAACCGAGGAAAATAAAGAGGATGAAGAAAACAAGGACGCACTTCTTACATTTGTTAAGGAAACACTCGGTGACAAGGTTGCAGAGGTTACCGCATCAAAGAAACTTGTTTCACATCCTGTTTGCCTTACGGCAAAGGGCGGCATTTCATTTGAAATGGAAAAGTATTTCAACTCAGTTCAGCCTGACGCAAATATGAAGGCTCAGCGTGTGCTTGAGCTTAACCTTTCACATCCTGCCGTTAAGAAGATGGAAGAATTTATCAAGAGCGATGTTGACAGAGCAAAGAAGTATGCCGAGGTTCTCTACAGTCAGGCGCTTCTAATCGCAGGACTTCCGCTTGAAAATCCGTCCGAATACACAGACCTTGTCTGCTCAATTATGTAAATTTACCGATTTCCGCAATTCAGTAAGGGCGCTCATTGGGCGCCCGCAGGAGCATTGTACGCTCCTTTACATAAATCACACATACATTCTCACATTTCATGCCCGATTTCCGACCAAAACGGAAATCGGGTGTTTTGTTTTTGCAGAAAATTCCGCAAAATCTTTTGCAATAATATTGATATAATTTTTTCGTTGTGATACACTGATTTCAGTAAAAGTTTTTTCGGAGGCGGACTTGATGAAACATTACGATGAAAAGCAAATGCAGGAAAATATTCTCTATCTTGAGGCACTTTCGGAGCAGTATCCGAACATTCAGTCGGCGGCGGCAGAGATGATTAATCTTCACGCAATCCTTGATTTGCCGAAAGGTACCGAACATTTTCTTTCCGATATTCACGGTGAGCACGAGGCATTCAGACATATTCTCAACAACGCATCGGGTTCAATCAGAGAAAAGATTGACGACCTTTTTTCAAATACTCTCACATCCGAACAGCGTGCCGAGCTTGCAACGCTGATTTATTATCCAAAGGAAAAACTCAGTGTTTACAAAAGCGAAATAACCGACATTGAAAAATGGTACAGATTAACACTCATAAGATTGCTTGCAATCTGCCGACACATTTCTTCCAAATACACACGAAGCAAGGTTCGTAAAACTCTGCCAAAGCATTATGCCTACATCATTGAGGAGCTTATGTTCGGTGATTCCGGCAAAAAAGACCGTGAAACCTACCACGAAAATATTCTGCACACAATTATTGAGGCAGGACAAGCCGATGTTTTCATACTCTCGCTTTGTGACACGATAAAAAGACTTATTGTTGACAAGCTCCACATTGTCGGCGACATTTTCGACAGAGGTGCAAGACCTGACATTGTGCTTGACGACCTTATGATGCACCACGGTGTTGACATTCAGTGGGGCAATCACGATATTCTTTGGATGGGTGCGGCATCGGGCAGTATGGCTTGCATTGCCGCTGCACTTAACAACGCATTTTCATACGGCAATCTTGACACAATCGAGGTCGGCTACGGAATAAGTCTGCGTGACCTCTCGCTTTTTGCAAAGGATGTTTACGGCGGCGGAAATGTTGAACGCTTTATGCCGAAAGGTCCTTTTGCGGATTCGCCCTACACTTCAAACGATCCGTTGCTTGTTGCCGATATGCACAAGGCAATTGCCGTTATTCTCTTTAAGCTTGAAGGTCAGCTTGTCAGCCGCAATCCTAACTTTAATATGAGCGACAGGCGATTGCTTGACAAGATTGATTTTGAAAATGCGACCGTAACTGTCGGCGAAAAGAAGTATCCGATTTCCGACACCTTCTTCCCCACAGTTGACCATGACTATCCGTATGAACTGACAAAGACGGAAAAACGGGTTATGGAACAGCTTAAAAATGCCTTTATGGCAAGTGAAAAGCTGAAAAGACACATTGATTTTCTGTTTGCCAAGGGCGGAATGTACAAGTGTTGCAACAACAATCTTTTGCTCCACGGCTGTATTCCGATGAATAAGGACGGCAGTTTTATGGAATTTGACACGGGCAACTGTGTGCTTTCGGGAAAAGCATTGCTTGATGAGCTTGAAAAGATTGTTCGTCAGGGACACTCTGCCCCCGAAAATTCTCCCGAAAGGCAAAAGGGCAACGACTATATGTGGTATCTCTGGTGCGGAAAACATTCACCGCTTTTCGGCAGAGAAAAAATGTGTTCGTTTGAGCGTTTCTTTATTGACGATTCCGAAACCCACACGGAAACACGCAACCATTACTACACGCTCTATCACGATGAAGACGCCTGTGTGAGGATTTTAAAAGAATTCGGTCTATCGGAAAATCACGGTCACATAATCAACGGTCATGTTCCCGTTATCCGCAAAAAGGGCGAAAGTCCGATAAAGGCTAACGGCAAGCTGATTGTGATTGACGGCGGATTTTGCAGAGCATATCAGGACAAAACAGGCACGGCGGGCTACACGCTTGTCTATAATTCCTACGGTATGCGAATTGTCACCCACGAACCCTTTGCGGGAATTGACAACGCAATCAAATCAAACAAGGACATTCTCTCAACAACAAAAGTTTTTGACACCTCGGAAAACCGAATCCGTGTTGCACAAACCGATGACGGTCAGACAATCCGTAACCGCATTGAAGGACTTTCAATGCTCCTCTGCGCCTACCGCAACGGTGTTCTGAAAGAACAGTAATTTAAAGGAGAATTCTTATGTTCAACTGCATTAAATCATTTTCCTACAAAATGAACATTTCTGCCAATCAGGTTTCTAATGCTTTAAGAATGAAGGCTTTGGGCAATACAAAACCCGATACACCAAAAATTGCAGGCAATTTTTTTGTGAACAAATTCACAATTCATCTTTCAAAAAATCACCCATTTGGCGGACCTGACAACCAATCTCCCGATTTTGACGGAACTGTTGAAAACTCAGCAAACGGCTCGGTTCTGACATTAAAAATGAAATCATTGAAATATCTGCTTTTACCGATACCTTTTATGATTTTCGTGCTGTTTTTGGCAGGTCTTTTAATTTACGATTATTTTTGTAATGAAAACTTGGCATCGCTGATATTCTCAATTGTTCCGATATTATTTTTTGCAGGTGTGTGGATTTTTATATTCACAAAGCTTAATCGACAATATAAGAAAATGAAGAATTTTATTGAGGAATTTTTCAAAGACAATATAACTACAAAGTAAAAACACGGCTTGTTCGGAAAATGAACAAGCCGTGTTTTTGTGTATCAATTCTGTAGGGGCGTTCATTGGACGCCCGCCTTGATGAAATTTTATGTTTTACAAAAATGTTTTGATATTATGGAAATTATGTATTCATTTGTAGCGGCGAACCGTGTTCGCCAATCGTCACAAGCGTAAGCTTGGGGCAAAATGATTATTTAAGAACAAATTCAATACAGATATTTATTGTTTTGTGTTTACACACAAAACAAATGGCGAACAAGGTTCGCAGCTAATGTATGACAATAGCTTTGCGGCTTTTATATAATTTGATTTATTATAAAATTCCACTCGAAAATTTTTACCTCCCCCCTTGACTATGTTTTAAAAATGTATTATTCTATATACATAGACAATCTATGTATATAGAACTGCGAGGTATTATAGAAATGGGAGGGATAATATGAAGAATAAATTTCTTGAAAAAGTTGCAGAGCAAATTGCAGACAAGCACTCCCGAAAGCTAATCACATCAGAGCTTGAATCGCACTTGCTTGATAAAATCGACTACTATGTTGACATAGGCTATTCAAAAGAAGAAGCCGAAAAGCGTGCCACCGAGGAAATGGGAAACCCCGATGACACCGCCGTGCCGTTGAATGCTCTGCACAACAATAACTATCGAGATCTAATATCATTCATCTGTTGCGGTGTTATAATACTGATGTTCTTCTGCACAATATGGTTTCGGGACGCTTTTATATACAGCTACGATAACCAATCATACAGACACAGCATACTATGCGATTTTGTTTCGCTCGCTTTTCTGATTACATATGCTGTTATGTTAATATTGGCAAGAAAAAAGCACATTAAAATCATTCCGTTATTTGTGGCAATTTCTTTTATCCTGCAATTTTTCTCCGTTATTATTTACGATTACAGCGAGGCTGCACTCACATCAACAGCACCGCCGAATATGTTTTATTTTTACCAGCCTGCAATGTACGCACTTGTAAAAATAGTCACAGAGGGATTTGTTGCGTATTCAAAATGTATCTTCATTGAAGTTCCTGCCGAAACCGATTCTTTCTGTTTTAATGTTTTGCCCTATATTTTAGGGTTATTATTTATAATATGGTCAATCATACTTTTCATTAAAATATTGAAAGCAGAAAGAGTTGACAATCGTAAAAAATACAACATACCTATCCGCCTTATAGAAATATGTGCAAGCGTATTTTTGTCCGTAAATCTTATTATAACGGTCACCGCCACAGCATACAGAACTGTCAATGATTTTGCAACAGGAAACAGTTATTCTGCAAGCCGTGAAAAAATGTCGGAATATGTTCTTAATGCAGATTTAACACGAGATAAGTCTGAAATTATAGATGAACTGACTCTTGAGGGATACTATGCGGATACAGAAATCCCTGCCGAATTTTACGGCAAAGGCGGCACAATATCAGTTGGAACTGGTATGGATAACAACGGAAGATACACCTCCCTTGCATACAATTTGAGCAATGGATTTATTACATACGATGAAAGCGTAGGAGCTTTCATTAATGAGAGGGATATATACGATAAAACTCCCGAAATTTTATCCGATGTAGATGCAATCAAAAAGATTGACAAGGGAGATGACTTTGAAAGCATAAAAGAATCGGGACTTTTAAAATGGGCTAATGGAATATGCAAAACATATTATCGAGATAAGAAGAAAACAGTATATGAAATAAACTTTACAATTTATTTTAAAGGATACGATGATACTTCTGACGACGGCTCAAACTTTTTCTTTAAGAATCTGACCATAGAGGACGGTAAAGTTACTGATTATTGTGATTAAAAAGAAAACTCTGAAAGGAGGGATAGTATGACAAACAGTTTTGTTGACAAAGTGTCGGAGCTAATCGGAAAGGAGCAAATAAAATGAAAATCAGTAAAGAACTTATCAAAGGCAGTACAGCAATGCTTGTTATGAGCGTTTTAAAGAAAAACGATATGTACGGATACAAAATTATTAAAGAGCTTGAATTACAGAGCGAGAGCATGTTTGAGCTTAAAGAGGGTACTCTCTACCCCATTCTTCACGCACTTGAAGAAGAAAATCTGCTTGAAAGCTACTGGGAAGAATTTGACGGCAGAAAGCGTAAATACTACCACCTCACCCGCAAAGGCACAAAACGCCTTAAAGAAAAGCAGGAGGAATGGAAAGTATATTCAAAATCAGTCGAAAAAGTTCTCAGCTTTTCAGGTGTGTAAAACACTTATCACAGACAGACCGTTTTCCGTTAATCTTGAATTTATAGCCCTGTAATGGTAAAATTATCCTATAAACTCAGAAACGGAGATATTATGATGCACAAATTAAAAGTCAGAGCAAATCATACGGTATATATCATATTTGCCGTTTTGTCATTGTTTTCCCTGACACTTATATTTAATGACAATATATGGTTTGACGAGGCGTACACGCTGTCGCTGATTCAGCACAATTATTCAGACATAATCAATATTCTGAAATCCGATATGCACCCACCGCTGTATTTTTTGTCGCTGAAAACATTTTGTTGCATCTTTGGATACTCAATAACAGCAACAAAAATATTTTCGGCAATCGGTTACATTGCAACGCTGTTTTTGGGAAGCACAATCATAAAAAAGCACTACGGCAGTAAAACATCAATAATTTATATGCTGACTGTCGGAGCTGTGCCAATGATGCTCTATTTCAGCGTTCAGCAAAGGTCATACTCATGGAGCATATTTTTTGTTACATTATGCTTTATTGAGTCCCTGCTTTTTATAGCAAACAAAAAGTTTTATCACTGCATTTTATTTGCTATAGCAGGACTTGGGGCTGCATACAATCACATCTACGCACTTCTTGCAGTTGCAATTATCTTTGCTTTTGCAAATATATATCTGCTCATTAAAGACAGAAATTTGTTCAAGCGTGTTATTATTGCAGACCTTATTATGGTGGCAGGATATTCATTTTGGATAATTCCTCTTTTAAATCAAACAAAATCAGCCTCAAGTAATTTTTGGCTCAGCGGAGTTGAACCGTTGTCTGTAATTGTATTCATATCGGGCATAGCAGTATCTGCACTTGTTCTTATGAAAAAGAGCAACCGAAAATTGTGTGTAATTTTCGCAGATGTCTGCGTTATGGGGATTCAAATAATCGGGTTGTTCGTAACCGTTTTTATACGCCCGTTTTACATTGCAAGATACAGCGTTGTAATTCTCGGTATCTTTGCAATTCTCGTTGCTTTCGGCGTAAAAGATATAAAACCAAAGCCGAGCAAAGTAATATGCACCCTGCTTTGCGTTGTAAATATCGGCTGTCTTGTTGCAACAGGATTGTTTGAATATAATCCGTCAATGACAAATTTTCGTGAAAGATTCAGTTCTCAACAGTCAGAATCAGACACTTTTGTTTACTGCGACAGTGCATTCGGAATTATGTCGTATTATTATCCGAACAACACCCACCTTTGCACCTACAAAGAAAACTGGTTTGAGGCATTTGAAAATGTTGAATATATAAACAAAAATGAAATTGCAGACAAAGTTGACCCAAATCATAAAATTTGGTTTGTAAAAAATGAACTCACAAAAATGCCAAAATGCATTAAAAGTAATTTCAAGTATAAAAAGATTGATTCTTTCCAATGTGACTTCAATAAATTTGACCTATATTTACTTATTCTAAAGTAAATATAGATCTTTTGTTTATGGTATAAATGCAGAAATTAAAACTAATTTGCCTCTTATTTTCTGCTTTCGTAGTCCTTGTCTATCTCATCACTCCAAGACGATGAAAGCGGTCTGCTTTTTCTGAAATTGCACACGGTTTTCGATACTGCGTCAAAAACAACAGCTGTACCCTGACCGTCAGCGTGATAATTAACGGAGCGGTCGGAATTGATTCCAAAATGCTTAGCGGTTTCAACAGAATCAATGTTAGCTCCGATAAAAAGAAATTCCCAGCCGTAGCGATTTTTCTGACGCTCAATCATTTTCTTGACCTTATTGCTTGAATAGATACGGCTTGCGTTCTCCATTCCGTCGGTCATTATCACAAACAAGGTGTGTTCGGGAACATCTTCTTCTCTTGCATACTTATGAATGTTGCCAATGTGATGAATTGCACCGCCGATAGCGTCAATGAGTGCAGTTGAGCCACGAACCGTATAATCGTTTTCAGTCATTTTTGAAATTTCAGACAATTCAACCCTGTCGTGAAGAACCTCGGTTTCGTGATCAAACAATACGGTTGAAACATAGCACTTGCCGTTCTGTCTGCGTTGCTTTTCAATGAGCGAATTAAATCCGCCGATTGTGTCCTGTTCAAGTCCTGACATTGAACCGCTTCTGTCAAGAATGAATACCAATTCTGTAATGTTGTTTTTCATAGTTGTTACCTCCAAAAGTAATTAAGTTTTTTATCTTGACTTAATCATATAACTTTCGGGATAACATATGGTCGCCTGAAATGCGACATTTACTGACCCAACAAAACCTGGTCAAATTCAAATAAAGCCTCGTTTACAGTAAAAATATCATACTCGCCCTTTTGAATAAAATATTCAATGATAACATCAAATTTATTCGAGTGCGAAAGTGCATAGCCGGCCTTTTGGAGCATTTCTTTAGTTTCATCAAGCGACAGTTCAAGTGCAACGGCAAAGGCAATTGCGGTAGTTTTCTTAGGTTTATAGTTGACATTGTTTCTTATTTTAGAAAACAGCTTGCGGTCAACATTCGCCTTTTTATAACACTGAGAATCCGTAAGACCTTTTTCGTCAATTTTACGCAAAAGCATCTGAGAAAAGCTTTCATCAAGCTGATTTACAACATCAGCTAAATTCAAAGATGCGGTTTGCATTGGATAAGTCTCCGGCTGTCTCAAAAGACGGGATAATCCACAACTGCGGTTTTCGGAATAGTGCGTTTCAACATAGTGTTCGTCAATGTATTCGGCAATATCACGGACAAGCTTTTTGCTGACACGGAATCCGTCTTTGTCAAACACTACAATATAAACGAGCATATCGTTGTCTGCAAGAAATTTACAGATTTCGTTGATTGCCACCTGTAATACCTGTTCTTTCGGATAGCCGTAAACCCCCGATGAAATCAAAGGAAAGGCAACCGATTCGCATTCATAAGCCTTTGCAAGCTGCAACGAGTTACGATAACATGACGAAAGCAGTTCTTCCTCATGATAATTTCCGCCTTGCCACACAGGGCCGACCGTGTGAATAACATACTTGCAGGGCAGTTTGTACGCACCCGTAATTTTCGCCTCACCCGTTCTGCAACCGCCAAGTTTTCTGCATTCATTAAGCAATTCGTTCCCCGCCGCACGGTGAATCGCACCGTCAACACCGCCTCCGCCAAGCAACGAATTGTTTGCCGCATTAACAATTGCGTCACATTTCATCTTAGTTATATCATTCCGAACAATCTGCAACGGCATAATAATCACCCTTTAAATTCAGAATTATAATATTTTATTACTCTGATATTAATTATATAGCACCTCTCAATTAAATTCAATGCAAAATTAAATAGTATGGTTTTTATTTTAACAGCCAAACAAGCGACAGCATAATTTGTTGCCGCTTGTAATTCTCATATATTCTATTTTTCGGGTTACCCCAACTCTTGACATTGAGTCAAAAAAGAAAACAGAGCAGTCAAAAGACTACTCTGCTGTGGCTCCCCCAACTGGGCTCGAACCAGTGACATCATGATTAACAGTCATGCGC
>OIDC01000011.1_pt1 | contig 203240 bp, 220 predicted proteins | sample 1581401 | NCBI WGS metagenome assembly OIDC01 (sample SAMEA3882518, study PRJEB24775) | human gut metagenome | biome: human-associated habitat; feature: intestine environment; material: feces | place: Netherlands | collected 2009/2010 | reverse complement strand
TTCACTCACTTGAGCAATTGGAACAAGCTATTGTAGACTATATTGATTATTACAATAACAAACTAATCAAGGTAAAACTAAAAGGACTTATTTCTGTGCAATACAGAAATAAGTCCTTTGTGTAAATTAATTGTCTAACTTTTTGGAATCAGTATACTCTTCCAAGAGTGTTTTTGTAGCTTATTTACGATTTTGCTTACCAGCGTTACGGTTTTTTTTGGCTTTATTTGCAATTGCTTGGGTATTTTTTGGAGTAACATCTTTACGCTTGTTTGGTGTTGTACGAGGGGCTTTTGGAGGATTCTTTTTGAACTCTTCAGCAACTTTCTCTTTTAAGCGAGGTTTGATGATATAGTTAGTAATCAACTGCTGGATAATAGAGAAGATACCACCAACTAACCAGTAAAGGATTACGGCTGCAGGTGAGCTGATACCAAAGAAAATCATCATGATTGGCATGCTGTACATAGTCGCCGCCATTTGCTTACGTTGCTCCTCAGGAACTTGTTGAATAGACAACCAAGATTGGAAATAGTAAAGAGCGGCAATGATGATAATCAATGGGAAGTCACGATGACCGAGGTTAAACCAGAGGAAGTCATCCTTGAGTACACCAGGAGTGTAACGTGCTGCATAGTAAAGCGCTGAGAAGAATGGAAACTGAATCAATAGAGGAAGACAGCCAATACCGCCCATCAAGCTAAGACCGTTTTCACGTTGAGCTTGCATGAGTTCAGATTGAGCAGCCATTTTTTCTTCTTGAGTTTTAGCGTTACGCAAACGTTCGTTGATTGGTTCCAAGATAGGGGCTAGGTACTCACGTTTTGCTGATTGGTAGGCTGCACTACGAGATTGGTGAAGACCAAGTGGTAATATAATCGAACGAACAATGATAGTTACGAAGATAATACCAAGACCAAATCCCAGACCAAGATTGTTTGCGAAGTAGGTGATGACGTGGCTCATAGGACGACCAAGTAGGTTCCAGACCCAGCCAGTTGGATTACCAGACTTATCAAGGCTCACACATCCTGATAGGAAGAGAAGCATGCTGGCAGCAAGACCCATAAGGGCTAGACGTTTTTGAATTTTATTCACAATATCATTCCTTTTGTTTTTTAGTTATACTTGTCTATTTTACCCTTTTTTAAGGAAGAGAACAAGCTAAAAACGGAGGCATCATCTTAATTCGCTATGCGAAAATCATTGTAATTTGAGAAGTTAGCCATGGTTACATCAACATAGGTTACATTAGACCATTTTGAAGGTCCTTTTCGAACTTCTTGGATAAACTTAGCTAACTTAGCAGGTTTATCTGATTGCGCTAGAATTTCAACAGTTCCATTATCGTTGTTCCAGACTCGACCGTAAATATCTCCAATTTCGAGTGCTAATGCATAGGTTGAATAACGAAAACCAACACCTTGGACTCTTCCTGAAACTAATAATCTTACTTTTTGCATGGGCCATGACCTCCTTTTGAAAATTCTTTCTTTCAGTATAATCCTTACTATAAAGTCGGTCAATTCCTAGATTTATCAAGGAATTTCTGCTACAATGAGTGTATGGAAGTCATTCAATCAAAGCAAAATGCTAGTATCAAGACTGCTAGAAAATTGCTGCAACGCAAGCACCGTAAAACCAGTTATCTTATAGAAGGATGGCATCTCTTCGAGGAAGCAAAGGCAAGTGGTGCGCATATTCTTCAAATTTTTGTGCTTGAGGAGATGGCTGACCGTGTAGCTAATATGTCTAAGGTTAAGTTGGTTAGTCCGGAGGTTCTTAAGGAGCTCTGTGAAACTCAGACGCCTCAAGGGATTGTTGCAGAAGTTGCTAAACAAACTCAAGCTTTGCCAGACTCTCTTTCAGGGAAGTATCTGCTCTTGGAGGATGTTCAGGATCCTGGTAATGTTGGGACAATGATTCGAACAGCAGATGCTGCAGATTATGATGGGGTCTTTTTATCAGATAAATCCGCTGATATTTATAATCAGAAGACCTTACGTTCTATGCAGGGAAGTCATTTTCATCTGCCAATCTACCGTGGACCAATTCTTGAGATGGTTGAAACTTGTAAAAAACAAGATTTACCAGTCTTGGCAACGACTCTCTCAGAGGTTTCCGTTGACTATAAAGCAGTTAAGACAGACGGTAATTTTGCCCTAGTGATGGGAAATGAAGGTCAGGGAATCAGTAAGGAAATGGCTGAGTCCGCTAATCAACTGGTACATATTAACATGCCAGGCCAGGCAGAGAGTCTTAATGTTGCTGTTGCTGCAGGGATTCTCATGTTTAGTCTCTAGGTCCTAAGGATGATTTTATTGAGAAACATTCGCCTTTTAAGATAAATTTAAGCTCTAGTGATATAATGAAGAAGTATTAGAAACATTCATGAGGTATTATTATGAATCGACCAGAAGATGATAAAGAATTCATGGAAGTTGTTGGACATTTGATTTCACACCCACGTTTTCAAAAATTGGATGGGATTGTCCAACATTATCATTCGACACGTTTGGAACACTCGGTTAATGTTAGTTACACCAGCTACAAGATTGCTAAAAAATTAGGTTGGGATGCTGAGAGCACTGCCCGAGGTGGTCTCTTGCATGATTTTTTCTATTATGATTGGCGAGTAACCAAATTTAATAAGAGTCATGCTTGGGTGCACCCACGGATTGCTGTTCGTAATGCTAGAAAGCTTGTTAATTTAAACAAAAAAGAAGAGGATATCATCCTCAAACATATGTGGGGAGCAACTATTGCACCGCCGAAGTATAAGGAATCTTATATCGTTACCATGGTGGATAAGTACTGGGCTGTTAAAGAAGCAGTGACACCTTTACGAAATCGCATTAAAAATAGTAAGTTTTTTCCGTCGCAATACTCTACAAAGTAGCCACAATTAATTTATTAAACTCAGGAGATATTTATGAAATCAAATGCAATTTATACAACTAGTGATGCAGGATTAAATCGCTTTTTCGGGAAGATTTATGGCCTTGTTGGTATTGGGGTAGGGCTTTCAGCAGTCATTTCTTATCTGATGTTATTCCCTCTCTCTCATCTTTTTGTCAACATTCTCATGAATTATTCTTGGATCTATATGGCAGCTATTTTTGTTGAGTTAGCCTTGGTTTTTTTGGCTAGTGGTGCTGCAAGAAGAAATACGCCTGCGGCTCTGCCTTTATTCTTAGTTTATTCCGCTCTGAATGGCTTTACACTTAGTTTTATCATCGTTCAATATACGCAAGCTATTGTTTTCCAAGCTTTCCTAAGTACTGCCATTGTCTTCTTTGTCATGGCACTTATCGGAGTTTCTATTAAGCGTGACTTGTCAGGAATGGTCAAATTTCTTATGGCAGCTTTGATTGGAATCATTGTGGCTAGCTTAGTTAATATTTTCTTTGCAAGTAGCACGATGAGTTTTGTGATTAGTATTGTATCAGTTCTCATTTTCTCTGGTTTAATTGCTTATGACAATCAGTTAATTAAAAAGGTTTATTATAGTACTAATGGTCAAGTCACAGATGGATGGGCGATTTCTATGGCGCTTAGTCTTTACTTGGATTTTATTAACTTGTTCTTGAATATCTTGCGAATCTTTGCGAGGCGTGACTAGTTAAAAAAAATCAGCCATTCGGCTGATTTTTTTGTGTTTAACGTTTTTTGTAATTGTTTCTTGTTGACCTGTATAGGTGTAGGAGAATAGATAGTAATCTCATTTTTCGACCTAGCCATCTTTATCGGAAAAGGCCTACTTATCGTCTTTCTTAGTGAGTTCAACTGAGCAATCCTTAAAGATATTTATTTCGTCTGTCTATGCTACTGATGGACTTACTTTTTTTGATTGAATTAGGTAAATAAGTTTCCATGCAGTATTGTCTAGTCAATTGGTCGCGATTTCCAGCGTTAGCACCATTGCTTTGTAGGTAGTTTTTAAGATCGTCAATAAGCCTTGGATGGTTAGCCACATATGCATCGTCTGCAGCTCTCATACTGATAGTTGACATGTCAATGTTAAACTCCGTCTTATCTTTAGTAACGAAAATGTTGTCAACAGAGTAACTACCCCGTTCACGGTTAGAAGTTTGAGTCCATCCGAAAACTTTTGGAATTTCATCTCCAGTTGGTTTGATATGATCAGTTTAATCATAGCTATATTGAAGACTATCTGAGAAATATTGACTAAGTTCACTCTTAGCCTTGCCTAGGTCAGTAGAAACAAATTTATTGTAATTTTTACTTTCTCCACCTAGAAGAACTGCGTTAAAATAAGCATCAATATCTTTTTTAACATTGGTAGTTGTTTGACCATCGAAATTTTTTGGACTAGTTGAAACCGTCTGCCCCTCTGTCTTTCCATCTTTTGATTTAAAATAGAGTTTATATTTTTAATCGTTGTTCACTTCGAAAAAGAGAGACTGGTCTTGTAGTCATTAGCTTCAACTTTTCCAAAGTCATCTGTAGCATTTTCTACGTTATTATTTTTGGTGAGGAGAGTAGGTAGGTCATCTTTGTCAATCTTACTTGCTGTGACTTTTTTACCATCCTCATCTTTGAGGTAAAATTGTTTAGTAGATGTTTTTAGCTCATTTTTCATATCTTCAGAAATTTGCTCACGTTTGAATGAGGCTTCAACCAAGGTCTGATCATCTTTAAGTTTGAGGGCTCTTCTAGACATATAGATAATGTCGTTAACAGAAAGCTTAACATCGAGTTTTGGTTTGGCACATGCTGACAATGTAAAAACGGCTATTAGAGAAATCGCCCCAGAATAAAGATATTTTTTTATACATAATTCCCATTATTTCATTAAGTTGACACGTCTATTGTATTATGAAATATCCCTTGAGATTATTAGAAATTTGGATTTCAAGCCTTTTCTTATGCTATAATAAGGTTACTATTGTAAAAAATGGAGAATAAAATGACAAAAACACCCTTTATTACGGCGGATAAACTCGATCAAATCACTGCAGAATTTCCAACACCTTTCCACCTTTACGATGAAAAAGGTATTCGTGAAACAGCGCGTGCAGTTAATGCAGCCTTTTCATGGAATCCTGGTTTTAAAGAATTCTTTGCTGTAAAGGCAACACCTAATCCAGCAATTCTCAGAATCTTGAAGGAAGAAGGGTGCGGTGTAGATTGTGCGACTGATACAGAGCTTGTCATGAGTAACAAAGTTGGTTTTGATAGTACTGCTATTAGTTTTACGTCTAATGATACACGAGCAGAAGAATTTGTTTACGCGCGTGATATCAATGCGATAATTAACCTTGATGCTTACGAAGATATTTTCTTCTTGGAAGAGTCTGCAGGGATTCCTGAAACGCTTTCTTTACGCTTTAACCCAGGTGGTGTCTTCTTACTTGGTACAGATATTATGGATCATCCTGAAGAATCTAAATTTGGAATGACTAAGGAGCAACTTTTCAAAGGTTATGCCTACCTTAAAGAAAAAGGGGTGAAATCATTCGGTTTGCATGCCTTCTTGGCGTCAAATACAGTAACGAATGAGTACTATCCAACCTTGGCTGCTCAACTCTTTGAATTGGCTGTAGAAATCAAGAATGAGCTTGGTATCAGCCTTGACTTTATCAACTTATCAGGTGGTGTTGGGGTAGACTACACGCCAGCGAACAAGCAAAACGATATTGCTGCTATCGGTGAAGGTGTTCATACTAAATTTGATGAAATCCTTGTTCCAAATGATCTTGGGGACATTAGTATTTACACCGAACTTGGTCGTTTCATGACAGCGCCACACGGACTCCTTGTTACTAAGGTTCTCCATATTAAGGATACTTATCGACGTTATGTTGGTGTTGATGCTTCTGCAGTTAACTTGCTTCGCCCAGCAATGTACGATGCCTACCACCACATTACTAATATGACTAATCCAAATGGTGATATTCAAGTGGTTGATGTCACAGGTTCGCTTTGTGAAAACAATGACAAGTTTGCTAAGAACCGTGAATTGCCTGAGGCTCGTATTGGGGATACCTTGGTTATCCATGATACTGGTGCCCATGGTTTTTCAATGGGTTATAACTATAATGGCCGTCTTCGTTCGGCAGAAATCCTCTATCAAGAAGATGGAACAGCGCGAATGATTCGTCGTGCAGAGACTATGAATGATTATTTTGCGACACTTGACGGATTTGATTTTGAAATTTAACAAAATAAGCTAGACCTAGGAGGTCTAGCTTATTTTGCTTTAATAATAACCGCCTCAAGAAGTGTAATGGCCGTCCCTTCTGGAGATTCAATGCAGCCTTCCTTTAGCCAGAGTGCCAAAATGGTAACAATGGTAATGACGTAAACTTCCGAAGAATACTTGACTGGAATATGATAGCTTCTTTCCATAAGTTCTGTGACATTTTCAATATCAGAGTTAAGGATGGTCTCGATAATGAACTCACAAATCAATTCATTGATGTTTGGAATATGTGTCATTAATGTGCGACAGAGCTTATGATTTTCCTTAAGATATCGTAGCATCTCGGTTAGAACACCTTTTTGATAGGTCATATACTTTTGCAGAATACTTGAAACTTTATCTAAAATCTTAGACAAGGTAGTTTCAACCAAGTTATCTTGATTTGAATAGTAGTAGAAGGTTGGTCTGCTGAGACTTACTTTTTTGATGATGTCTGTGGTGTTGATTTGTTCGAGTGAACTCTCTTCTGAGAGTTCAGTAAATGCATTGACAATTTTTTGTTTGGAAATAGTTGCTTCCTTTAGCATAAGTAAGCCCCTTTATATAAACATAATAATTTCAAGACTTATATAAAAACCTAATTTTTTCCCTAAAATCTTACAAGTATTTCGCAGTTGTAAGAAAAAGAAGCTGAAACTCTCATTTTATCAGTATTTTAGATAAGTAATTTTTTTGCGGACTCGTTAAGAAACTAACGTCTTGTTTGTCAGTAAGGCCTATTTTTGCTATAATATAAGGTAAATAAACGTTATAGGAGAATTAAATTTATGAACACCGTCCTTTGGATTATTCTTGTTTTTGTAGCCCTTTTGGGTGGCTTCTATGGAGGCGCATATTTTTCCCGCAAACAAATTGAGAAAGAATTAGCTGAAAATCCTCGTTTGAATGTGGACGCTGTTCGTACAATGATGTCGGCAGCAGGCCAAAAGCCTAATGAAGCTAAAGTGCGTCAAACATATAATCAGATTATTAAACAACAAAAACAAGCACTTGCAAATAGCAAGAAAAAATAATGGTGGGGAGCTGGGACGTGAATCTCAGCTTTTTACATGTAATGTAAGGGGATAAGGAGGCAAGATGGATAATCGACCTATAGGATTTTTGGATTCTGGTGTCGGAGGCCTGACGGTAGTACGTGAACTTAAACGTCAGTTGCCTCACGAGTCCATTGTTTATATTGGTGATTCTGCTAGGGCTCCATATGGCCCTAGACCAGCAGGACAAATCAGAGAGTATACCTGGCAGTTGGTTAAATTTCTCCTGACTAAAGACGTAAAGATGATTGTTATTGCTTGCAATACGGCGACAGCAGTGGTTTGGGAGGAAATTAAAGAGGCTTTGGACATTCCAGTACTAGGTGTGGTTTTGCCTGGTTCTAGTGCTGCCATTAAGTCTAGCCGATCTGGTCAAATTGGTGTCATTGGTACTCCTATGACAATTTCGTCTAATATCTATGAGCAAAAAATTAAGCGTCTGGCGCCACAAATGAATGTCCTGAGTTTGTCCTGTCCCCGTTTTGCCCCAATTGTTGAATCAAATGAAATTAATTCAAGTGTGGCTAAAAAGATTGTCTATGAAAGCATGGCTCCTTTAGTTGATAGGGTAGATACCTTGGTTTTGGGTTGCACCCACTACCCACTTTTACGCCCGATTATTCAGAATGTTATGGGGCCAAGTGTCAAATTAATTGATAGCGGAGCTGAAACTGTTCGTGATGTTTCTGTCTTGCTCAATTACTTTGAAATTAACCGTAGTCGTGAGGTCAAAGACAAGACGGAAGAATACTACACCACAGCTAGTGTGCTTGGTTTTAAAGAAATTTCTGAGCAGTGGCTGGGTGAGGAAGTTACTGTCCAACATGTAGATTTGGATAAGGAGTTAGAAAATGACTAAATCAATTTTTGAATATAAGGATGATCAAGACTGGTACTTGGCTAGTTTTGGAAGCTATAATCACTTGACATGTTTTGGTGATGATGAGGCCTATGAACAATATGTTGACTTTTTTCAGGGCTTGACTAACACCTTGGATGTTAGTGGTTTTCAGTTACATGTTGTTAAACACTCTTCGGATCTTCGCTTAGTGTCTTTTATTTTGGATTGTTTGAAAGAGGAGCTTGGTCGAGACTTGGTCGTTACGCAACATCAAGGAACTTTGCTTGTAAGTGAAGGGGATAAGCTTCTCTATGTCCACGTACCTAGAGAAGGTGTCTCCTTGGATGATTTCTTTGGTTCTGATAATAAATCAGACTTTGGTGATGTTTTATTGATTGCGACACGCAACGAAGGAAAAACCAAGGAGTTTCGGAAACTCTTTGGAAAGCTTGGTATTAAGGTAGAAAATCTTAATGATTATCCAGATCTTCCTGAGGTTGCTGAAACTGGTATGACCTTTGAAGAAAATGCACGCTTGAAGGCGGAAACTATTTCGAAATTAACTGGGAAGATGGTTCTTTCAGATGATTCAGGTTTGCAGGTAGATGTTCTTGGAGGTTTGCCAGGTGTGTGGTCTGCTCGTTTTGCGGGTCCAGAAGCTACCGATGCTGAAAATAATGCTAAGTTACTGCATGAACTTGCCATGGTACTTGATGATAGCAAACGCTCTGCCCAGTTCCATACAACCTTAGTTGTTGCAGCACCTGGACGTGATAGTTTGGTTGTTGATGCAGACTGGAAAGGTTATATTGGTCGAGAACCTAAAGGTGACAATGGTTTTGGTTATGATCCCCTTTTCTTAGTTGGTAATACGGGTAGGACAGCAGCAGAGCTTTCTACAGAGGAAAAAAATGAACAATCTCACCGTGGACAAGCTGTTAAGAAACTTATGGAGGTATTCCCAGCATGGCAGAACAAACAATAATCGTAATGAGCGACTCTCATGGAGAACGTGATATTGTAGTAGACATAAAAAAACGTTATCAAGGGAAGGTAGATGCCATTTTCCATAATGGAGATTCTGAGTTAGAATCAAGTGATTCTGTTTGGGAAGGTATCCATGTGGTTCGTGGTAACTGTGACTATGATTCAGGTTATCCAGAACGTTTGGTCGTGAAACTTGGTGATGTGATTATTGCGCAAACGCATGGTCATCTCTTTGGGATTAATTTTACCTGGGACAAGTTGGATCTTTGGGCACAACAAGAGGATGCTGATATCTGTCTATATGGGCATTTACATGTGGCAGCAGCTTGGCGAAATGGTAAGACAGTGTATATCAATCCAGGTTCTATTTCACAGCCACGTGGCCCAATCCATGAGAAACTCTATGCTAAGGTGATTATAAACGATGCAAAGATTCGTGTGGAATATTATACACGTGACCATGAACTTTATTCAGAACTTACACAGGAATTTGAACGATGATTGCTAAAGAATTTGAAGATTTTTTGTTGGCTCACTTAGACAACTATTTGATCCCATCAGATCAAGTTACTATTTTTATTGATAGCCATAACGCTGATCATGTGGTTTTGCTTTTGACAAGCAATGGTTATTCACGTGTGCCCGTTTTGACTAAGGACAAGCATTATCTTGGGACAATATCTTTGGCGGATATCAAGCGTTACCAAGATGAACATAACTTGCAAGAGTGGGAGATGGTTAATCGCGATATCGGACCGATGACTTCAGATGTTGTGGCAACAGTGAAAGATGATGCTAATCTAAGTGAGGTAATGCATAAGCTGGTTGATAATCCTTTCCTTGCAGTAGTTGACAGCCAAGGTATTTTTAAAGGAATTATTACACGAAAATCAATTCTCAAGGCAGTTAATAGCCTCTTACATGACTTTACACATGACTATATCATCATTCCAAAAACAACTAACAACTCAGATAACTAATTTTCTAGCTAGGAAGACCATTTCTGATAGCTCAAAACAAGCTTATGCTTATGATCTTAAGCAGTTTGTAAACTGTCTTCCAGGACGAGTAGATCAAACCAGTCTCAAGCTTTATGAAAATCAACTTAAGGAGTGGAAGCCTTCTGTGCAAAAACGTAAGCGCTCGGCTGTTAATCAGTTTTTGCTTTACCTTTATCAAAAGGGTGAGCTAGAGGAGTTTTTTAAACTGTCAGAGACTGCACCACTCCCTTCTCAGCAAGAAGAGTTAGAAATCTTTGATTTGTCGTCGCTATATGAGGGACAAGAAGGGCCCGGTAAACTGGCTTGTCTGTTTATTCTAGAGTTAGGACTCTTACCTTCGGAAATCTTGGAGCTGAAATGGGAAGATATCGACTTGGATTTTGGTGTTGTAACCGTGGCTAAGGGAAGTACTAAGCGTGTTCTCAGACTGGATGGAGCTTTGAAAGAGCTCTTATTTGGGATTAAAAATGACAATAGTCAGGGATTAATTTTGAGTAAGGCTTTTACCCGTCAGTGGCTGTATAAGCAGATTCAATCTTATGTTGGTGGATGCGGCTTATCGGGGGTAACTGCTCAAGTCTTGCGCCAGCAATATATCCTTAGACAGATTGAAAAGGGAACGGGCGCCTTTGAACTTGCTCGTTTACTTGGGCTAAAAAGTCCAGTGACCTTGGAGAAATACTATAAAGCCTAATGGATATTAAGTTAAAAGATTTTGAGGGGCCACTGGATTTGTTGCTCCATCTGGTTTCTAAGTATGAAGTAGACATTTACGATGTTCCCATTGTTGAGGTCATCGAGCAATACTTGGCTTATTTGGCGACCTTGCAAGCTATGAAGCTAGAGGTTGCTGGGGAATATATGCTTATGGCTAGCCAGCTCATGTTGATTAAGAGTCGAAAACTATTGCCGACAGTTGTAGAGGATGAGCCTGAAGCGGATGATCCAGAACTAGAGCTCTTGAGTCAGCTAGAAGAATATGCACACTTCAAAGCAGCTAGTCAAGTGTTGGCTAAGAAGCATGAAGTGCGAGCTCAGTATTTTTCAAAACCAAAAGTAGAATTAGTTTATGAAGATGTGACGCTGAATCAGGATAAGACGATTCAAGATATTTTCTTGGCTTTTTCAAAAATCATGGCTGAAAAGCAAGAAGAAATTCGTCGAAGACACACGACTATTGCACGTGATGATTATAAGATTGAAGACATGATGTTAATCATTGAGGAGGCCTTTAGTGCGAAAAATAAATTGTTTTTAGATGAGCTTTTTTCAGATGCTAAGGATATGAATCAAGTGATTACACTCTTTTTGGCAACTCTTGAATTAATTAAGATACATCGAATCTCGGTACAGCAGGAAACAATTTTTGGAACAATTACTCTAAGAAAGGAATGGACGAATGAGTAGTCACTTAGCACGATTAGAAGCCCTACTTTTTGTAGCTGGTGAAGATGGTCTTAGTCTAAGGACTATGGCACAGCTCTTGGAAATACCAGTGACGGGACTGACTCAGTCCTTAGAAAAATTGCAAGCCAAGTATGAGGCAGATGAGGACACAGCACTTTGTTTATTGGAATCGTCAAATACCTATAAGATCGTGACTAAGCCTGATTTTGCATGTCTTCTGCGTGACTATTCTAAAACGCCAATCAACCAAAGTCTATCCCGAGCGAGTCTCGAGGTACTTTCTATAGTTGCTTATAAACAGCCCATTACTCGCGCTGAAGTTGATGACATTCGAGGTGTCAATTCCAGTGGCGCTATTGCCAAGCTTCAGGCTTTTGGTCTCATTCGAGAGGCTGGTAAAAAGGATGCTGTGGGTCGTCCCAACCTATATGCGACAACTGATTATTTCTTGGATTATATAGGAATTAACAGTTTAGACGAACTTGTGGCCATTGATCAACTAGAACTTGAAGAGCAAGAAACGAGCCTATTTAGGGAGGATGCTCCAGAAGATCTTGAGGATTTGGACAATTAAGAGTAAACCTTGTTGAAACTAATCATTAAAAATTAAGAAACATAGCAGAAATGCTAGGTAGAAAGGATACAGCTGAAGCTGTAGAAAAAAGAATGCGAATTAATAAATATATCGCCCACGCTGGTGTGGCTAGTCGTCGTAAAGCTGAGGAATTGATTAAAGAAGGCCGTGTGACTTTAAACGGTAAGACCGTTATGGAATTGGCAACAATTGTCAAAAATGGCGACATTGTCGAGGTAAATGGAAGCCCAATTTATAATGAAGAAAAGGTATACTACCTTCTTAATAAACCACGTGGGGTTATTTCTTCAGTATCTGATGAGAAAAACCGTAAGACGGTTATTGATCTAATGCCCCATGTTAAGGAACGTATCTATCCTGTTGGTCGTCTTGATTGGGATACGACTGGCCTTCTTATTTTAACAAATGATGGTGACTTTACCGATAAAATGATTCACCCACGTAATGAGATTGATAAGGTTTATTTGGCGCGTGTTAAAGGTATTGCGACCAAGGAAAATCTTCGTCCTTTGACTCGTGGTGTGGTGATTGATGGTAAAAAAACTCAGCCGGCCCATTACAATATTATCAAGGTGGATCATGAAAAGAACCGATCAGTCGTCGAGTTGACGATTCATGAAGGGCGAAACCATCAGGTTAAGAAAATGTTTGAATCAGTAGGTTTGATTGTTGATAAGTTGTCACGTACCCGTTTTGGTACCCTAGATTTGACAGGACTACGTCCAGGAGAGTCACGCCGTCTAAGCAAAAAAGAAATTAGTCAGCTTCATAACATTGCTGTTAACAAGGTTAAATGATGAAGAAGTTTCTGATTGCGTTAGTAAAGGCTTATCAGAGATGGCTTTCTCCCCTGTTTCCACCGTCTTGTCGTTTTCGTCCAACTTGCTCAGTCTATATGATTCAAGCAATAGAAAAACATGGTTTAAAGGGAGTTCTTATGGGAATCGCCCGTATCTTAAGATGCCATCCCCTATCAGAGACTGGTGACGACCCAGTACCAGATTATTTTAGCCTAAAACGTAAAAAAACTCCTTTGGACAATTGAATCCAAGGGAGCTTTTTTATGCTTAAATTTTTGACCATGTTTTTGGTAGGAATAGGAGCAATAAAGGATAGATTTCCAAACGTCCAGCAATCATAGCAAATCCCATGATTAGCTTAGACAAAGGACTAAAAATAGCGAAGCTATCAGTTGTTCCAAGTAAAGGTCCAATATTGTTAAATGTTGAAGCGGCAGCACTTGTCACAATCAAGAAATTTTGATTATCCAAGGACAGGATTGTAACTAGACTTAGTATGATCAACACATATACAGCCAAATATTTAAGAACGCTATGCTGTGTTTCTTTATCAAGAACACTTCCATTAATGTGTAGAGATAGGATACGGTTAGGATAGAGGCTAGCTAAGGTCTGATTACGTGCAATTTTAGCAATAATCATAGCACGGATAACCTTGAAGCCACCAGCTGTAGAACCAGCTGATCCCCCGATAAACATCAGGAGAAGCAGGATGTACTGAGAAAATAGTGGCCATTTGGTAATATCTGTTAGGCCAAATCCCGTCGTTGTGATAATCGTTGACACTTCAAAGAATGAGTATTTAAACGAGTTAGCTAAACTGTGGTAAATTCCAAAAATATTGAGGATAATTAAACTTGTTGATACCGCAACAATCGTAAGATAGGTACGTAGCTCTTCATCTTGGAAGAAGAATCTGATTTTGCGAAGCAGGATATAGAAGTACAAGTTGAAGTTAACGCCAAATAGTAGGGTACCAACTGTAACCACATAAGTAATTAAATCGCTGTTATAGTGGGCAATAGAGTCATTATAGACTGCAAATCCACCGGTACCAGCACCTCCCATCGCAATGACAATACTATCAAAGAGTGGCATGCCACAAATCCATAGAATCATAGCAAAGATCACAAACATGCCCAGATAGATGATGTACAAAATCTGAGCTGTATTTTTGAGCTTGGCAACGACCTTACCAAAGACTGGACCAGGCACCTCTGCACGCATAACCTCATGATGAACATTTTTACTGTTGTTCATGATGGCTAGAGCAAAGACCAGCACCCCCATCCCTCCAATTAGGTGAGCGAAGCTTCGCCAGAAGAGGAGAGAATGGGTCAAGACCCCAGTATCTGTGAGAATAGTAGCCCCTGTAGTTGTGAAACCTGAGCTCATTTCGAAGAAGGCATCGATGACACTTGGGATTTGCCCGGCAAAAACAAACGGTAATCCCCCAAAGAAGGACCAAAGTACCCAACAGAGGGCTACAATGAGCATTCCTTCTTTGGTGTAAATGCGGTAGTTCTTAGGTTTAAAGAGAGTACCAAGCACTCCGATAAAAAGGAGGATCGCCATAGTCCCCAAAATGCTGGTAAATACCTTGGCATCTTCTTGATAAATAAGAGCCACGATAAGAGGTACAACTAAGAGTCCAGCTTCAATGAGGAGCAGTTTAGAAATAAGAAAACGGACAATAGATCGATTCATGGCAGCCTACCTCTTCAATAAGTCGTAAATGTGGGTTACGTTTTGCAAGAGAGTAACGACCACGATTTTATCGCCAATTGCCAATTTATCTTCTCCAGTTGGGACGATGGCTTTTCCATTACGGATGATAGCAGCAATAAGGACACCATGAGCGAATTTAAGTTCAGAAAGTTTCTTCCCAGCAATTTTATTGTTTTCCTTAATTTGGAATTGTAGGGTCTCGATACGGCCATTAGCTACGTGGTGAAGCGCGTCAAGACTAGAATCTTTGGCGTTATAGTGACCACGAACAAAGTGCATAACGGTATCAACAGCAATACTCTTAGGAGTGACAATTGTTGTTGTCTCACGTGTATCGACAATCTCTAAAAGACTGGTACGGTTGACCTTGGTAATATTTTTATGGACACCAAGACTTTCAAGGAACATAGAGGTGATGATATTTTCCTCATCTACTCCAGTTAGAGTAGCAACAGCATCATAACTAGCTGCGCTCTCTTCAAGAAGAAGGTCTTTAGCAGTACCATCTCCTAAGATAACGGAAACTTCAGGGAATACTTGACTAAAGGTTTGCGCACGGTCCATTTTCTGTTCAATCAATTTGACCTTAATACGGTTGTTTTTCAAGATATTTAGTAAGTAGTAGGAGATACGTCCAGCACCAATCAACAAAAGTTTTTTGATGCTTTTTGGTTTAATATAACTGTGGAAAAGTGCCATGTCAACACGTTTCCCAGTTACATAGATCTTATCCCCAGCTTGCATGGTAGCATTCCCGTCTGGAATGGTGAGGTCGCCTTGACGATCAATCGTACAAACCAAGATGTTACCGAATTTCTTACGAAATTGTTCCATTGTCATACCGGACAATCGGCTCGTTTCAGTGACCCTAAATGCCATAAGGATAACCCGTCCATTAGCAAAGGTTTCAACTGATAGAGCGTTTGGAAATTCAACGGTATTGGCAATATAGCGAGCAGTTAAAAGTTCAGGGTTAACTACTAATGAGAATCCGAGGAAGTTTTTGTCTTTGAAATAAGTATTAGAATATTCTGGGTTACGTACACGAACGATAGTTTCTTTTGCACCCATTTGTTTTGCCAGAACTGCTGATATCATGTTTACTTCATCTTTATCAGTCATGGCGATAAAGACATCGCAGTTGTTAACCTCGGCTTGTTCCAAAATCTTGAAATTTGCCCCATTTCCAGCAAAGCCCATAACATCGTAGCGTTTACTGATGCGTTTGAGGACCTCTTCCTTTTCTTCAATTAAAATAACGTCGTGCTTCTCATCAACAAGAGAGCGACAGAGTGCTGTACCGACTTTACCAGCACCTACGACAATAATACGCATGAGTTACCTCCAAATAATCATTACTATGATACTTTATTTTGGCCGAAAAATCATCCTTTTCAGCCAGCTTTATAGGTTATTCCTGTAAAAAAGGTGATGAAGTTAAAAATATTAATTTTTTTCTACTAATAGTGTTGACTTTTACAGCTAAAGTGCTAAAATATACTCAACCATTCACTATTTTAAATCTAACCTGTCATGATTTAAGCTAATGAATGTCCATAACCATGTCGTCTGCTGAGCTTGACTCCGGGCGATATGGCATTTTTTATGTCTAGGAGAAGTCAGATGTCATGTAATCATATTGTCTTGTTTGAGCCCCGTATTCCACAAAACACTGGAAATATTGCGCGTACCTGCGCAGCAACCAATAGCCCTCTCCACATCATTCGACCTATGGGGTTTCCAATTGATGACAAGAAGATGAAGCGCGCAGGCCTGGACTATTGGGATAAGCTTGACATCACTTATTATGACAATTTGGCTGATTTTATGTCTAAAAATCATGCTGGTCGTTTGCATCTAGTAACGAAGTTTGCGGATAAGACGTATTCAGAAGAGGTCTATGCTGATGGTGAGGATCACTATTTTATGTTTGGTCGTGAGGATACAGGCCTACCTGAGGACTTTATGCGTGAGCATCCTGAAAAAGCTATTCGTATTCCTATGAATGATGAACATGTCCGTAGTCTTAATGTCTCAAATACGGTTTGTATGATTGTCTATGAAGCTCTTCGTCAGCAGCAGTTTGAGGGGTTGGAGCTGAGTCACCGCTACCATCATGATAAATTAAAATAGATACTTCATGTTGTCTTAAAAGAATAAGTATAGTTATTGACTATCAACAAATTAGAAATCCATAAATTAAGAACCTTGTCACCAAGGTTTTTTTGTGTTATCCTTAAAGGGTCTTCGGGGCAGGGTGAAACTCCCGACCGGCGGTGATTCTTTGGATAAGTCCGCGAGCGCAAGCTGATGAGGTGTAATTCCTCAACCGACAGTATAGTCTGGATGGAAGAAGACCAGTCTTTTTGCGTAGGCTTTTTTTGGCATAGGCAAATCCATTGGGAACTTCTTTCAAATTGTTAAAATTTGGAGGAATTTTTTTATGACAAACACACATAAATTGGCTTACATTGCCATTTTATCTGCAGTTTCATTCTTGTTGCTTTATTTTTCATTTCCATTGATTCCAGCAGCAGACTTTTTGAAGGTTGATTTTTCAATCCTTCCTGCTCTTATCGCCTTGGTTATCTTTGATTTTAAGAGTGCTATTGGTGTTCTCTTGCTTCGTTCATTGTTAAAGCTCTTACTAAACAATGGTGGCCCAGGATCAATGATTGGGCTTCCTATGAATTTTGTTGCTCTAGGAGTCTTTGTTTGGGGCCTAAGCTATTTTTGGAAGAAAAATCAAACAAGCAAGAATTATATTCTTGGTTCTGTTTTAGGAACGATTTTGCTTACAGTTGCCATGGTTGTTCTTAACTACATTTATGCAGTACCACTCTATGCTAAATTTTCTAACTTTGATATTGCGCAATTCATAGGTCTTTATAAATACCTTTTCGCTATGGTAGTACCTTTTAACTTACTGGAAGGCTTGATTTTTTCAGTAGCTTTTGCTCTTATTTATGCCCCGCTTAAGTCTATACTAGTAAAATTATAAATATGAAACACAAATACACACATTATATTTACGCTTCCTTTGCCTTTTTGTTATTTGTTATTCTCGGTTACATGGTTAAGTTCTACCCTGAAGCCTTGACAGAATTTGATAGCAGCATACAAACTAGGGTTCGAGGAGACTTACCAGCAGGACTGACACGCTTCTTTAAAACAATTACCATTCTTGGGAATACGCCTATACAGGCTATTATTGCAATCGTAGCAGTCATCTGGCTTTATCTACGTCAGTATAAATCAGAAGCTATCTTTGTGGGAGCCAGTGGGCTTCTCGCTAGTATCTTGATTGTAAGTTTGAAGTATATTTATCAGCGTCAGCGCCCATCAATTACGCATTTAGTGCATGCTAGTGATTATTCTTTCCCTAGTGGTCATTCTTTGGGGACATTTATGATTCTTGGAGCAATTGCCATTGTCCTTGCTCAGCGTTTGGAGAAAAAAGAATCTAAAATAGTAGTTTATGCTATTACTGGGCTTCTGATTTTCCTTGTTGGACTTTCGCGTATTTATGTAGGTGTTCATTATCCAACTGATGTTTTAGCTGGCTTTATCCTAGCGTTTGGCTTGCTTAATGCTGTCTATCCAACTTATGACCGTATTCGCTTTGAATGGCGATTTCAAAGCAAACAGAAATAAAACAATATGCAGTTCTGAACTGCATATTTTTGTTGGATAATCAAGATTTATCTTATAAAAACATTATTTTGTTATTAATGTATAAAAATATCGTATTTAAGACTAATATTCTGTTAAAAAATAATTAACTATATATTAAATATATTACAATTGTGATATAATATTTTTAAAGTTTTGATATAAAGGAGATTCTCTTGAACTTAAAAGACAGCATTGGACTAAGAATCAAAACTGAGCGTGAACGCCAACAGATGTCACGTGAAGTGCTATGTTTAGATGGTGCGGAATTGACTGTTCGCCAGTTAATTCGTATTGAAAAGGGGGAGTCTCTCCCGTCTTTAGATAGATTATCGTATATTGCTAAACGTTTAGGAAAAAGTATGACAGAGTTATTGGATCAAGACAATATTACCATTCCTGACGAATATTATGAAATGAAGAATCGTTTGATTAAGTTTCCAACGTACAGAAACCCTGACAGAATAAAGTCTAAACTTACTTTGATTGAGGAAGTCTATGAGAAATTTTTTGATATTCTTCCAGAAGAAGAATTATTAACTTTAGACATTCTCGAAAATATATTGAGTTTTACTAGCTGGGAGGAGAGTCCAAAAGTTGAGGAGATATATGAAGACTTGTTTGAACAAGTCAAAAGGAAGAGGAAATTCTCAACTAACGATTTATTAGTCATTGACTATTATTTCTTTCATCTTTATGGGAGAAAACAGTATGACAAAAAACTATTTGAAAGAATTATAAAGAGAGTATTAAATCAGGAAATTTGGACAGATGATGTTTACAATATTGTTTTATTTAATGATTTGATGGCTATTGCTGCTTTAAAGATTTTTCACAATTCCTTCTCAGACTTCTTAACAGTTGTGGATAAAGCCTTAGCTGTCATAGAAAAATCACAATTATATAGCTACAAGCCTAGTGTTTTTGTACTTAAGGCTAAATATGAACTTCTGCATAAAGAAAACAAGAAAGAGGCTGCAGAGAATTATGATAAGGCCATAGTGTTTGCTTCCGTTTTGGAAGACTCGGTTTTAGAGGAAAGTATAAAGGCAGGAAAATTGGCAGATGGTTTATAGAAATGGTGGTGACATAAATGTCACTATTTTTTTTAGGGTTAAATATGTACTATAGAAATATAAATAATAGTTAAAAGGAGTTATATTTTGAAAACCCTGAAAATATTTGTACTATTTTCACTACTTATTGCTATCTTGCCTTATTTTGCAGGATGTCTTTAATAAGGAGCCATCATGCCAAAATGTCCATATATTTCACAGGTTGTTCAGCGTGATTGTGGGGTAGCTGCCTTAGCTATGATTCTCAAGCACTATGGTTCATCCTATAGTTTGGCTTATTTGCGGGAGTTAGCTCAGACTTCTCGTGAAGGAACTTCTGCGCTTGGTTTGGTTGAAGCGGGCAAGCAGTTGGGGTTTGAAACTCAGGCCATTCGTGCAGATTTAGACTTGTTTAAATAAGAAAACCTATCTTCCCCTTTTATTATACATGTGGTTAGGGATGGTGGTATTCAACATTATTATACATTATTTGGTAAGGACAAGGGGCAGGTTGTAATTGGTGATCCAGATCCTAGCAAGAATGTCATTAAATTGTCCCTAGAGGATTTTGACAAGGAATGGACAAGGGTTGCTCTATTTTTTGAACCAGGAGAAAACTACATTAAATATAAGGAAGAGGTACCTGGTCTTCTTTCGTTTTTACCAATTTTATTTCGTCGTAAAAGTTTGATAGCAGTCATCGTCTTGCTGAGCTTTCTGGTGACCCTTGTTAATATTATTGGTTCTTATTATTTGCAGTCTATTATAGACCGCTTGATTCCTCAAGAAGACTATTCTCTTCTGATTGTGATTTCTCTCGGTTTGTGCTCGCCTATCTAGCCCAACAAGTCTTCACTTTTTTCAAAGATTATCTTCTACATCGATTGGGTAATTACTTCTCCATTTCTGTTATCCTTCCTTATATCAAGCATGTCCTTTCTTTGCCCATTAGTTTCTTCGGTTCACGTCGTACTGGTGAAATCACGTCATGTTTTGGAGATGCCAACACTATTATCGATGCTCTAGCTTCAACAATCTTATCGATTTTCCTAGATGTCACCATTGTGATAACTTTAGCTGTCGCCCTTATTTTACAAACCGTTCTCTTTTTTTGATGACCTCAACTTTTAGTTCCTCTTTATGTTTTGATTATTCTGGCCTTTTATAAGCTTTTTGAGAAGGAAAATTATCAATTAATGGAGGCAAATAGTCAGGTCAATACTGCTATTATTGATGATTTACGTGGTATTGAAACTTTAAAATCTTTAAGAGTTAAAGAGAGACGTTAGCAAGAAATTGAGGTGAAATTCCATGACTACTTGAAGAAATCTTTGTCTGAGGCCAAGTAGAAATTAACTCAGGATGGTTTAAAAACAGAGGTTCAGTTAGTTTCCAATGTCTTTATCTTATGGTATGGGGCACAATTGGTTATGTAAGGGCAACTATCTGCTGGTCAGTTGATTACCTATAGTATGTTGCTTAATTATTTTACGACTCCTTTAATTAATATTATCTATCTTCAATCTAAGATTCAGCAAGCCAAGGTAGCCAATAATTGTCTTCAAGAAGTTTATGTTGTGAATAAGGAAGAAAAAGGTCAACTCAAAGATTTATCCTTTAAACAATTAGACTTAAAAGGTGTTAGTCATCGTTTCAGATACCAATAAGAGACACTTCATAATATTGATTTGACGATTAATAAGGGAGAGAAAATCGCCCTCATGGGTCAGAGTAGTTCTGGGAAAACGACTTTAGCGAAGATTTTGTCAGGTTATTACACAAAATCTAGTGGTCATGTAATCCTAGATAAAGCTTCTATTAGCCAAGCGGAGTTGCGCCAGTTGGTGACCTATGTTCCACAACAGACCATGTGTTTACGGGAACAATATTAGAAAATCTATTGTTAGTCCTTGAAGGAGAAGTTGATGAGCATCTTATTCTGAAAGTCTGTGAACAAGTCGATATTTTGGCTGATATTCAAAAGATGCCCCTAGGTTTTCAGATCCAAGTATCTGAAGACGGAGGTCTGTCTGGCGGTCAAAAACAAAGATTAGCTATAGCAAGGGCTCTCTTGTCCAATCAACCAATCTTGATTTTTGATGAAGCTACAAGTGGTCTGGACAGGAAAAATGAAAGTAGAGTAATGGCCAATCTTTCTGAACTGACACGAACAATGATTTTCATTGCTCACCGTAGCAGTGTCTACCAACATGTCAGTCGTGTAGTGACTATGGCAAATGGGAAGCTTGAAGCAGCTAGTCCCAACTTCAATCCATTCCAGTTCATTTAAAATCATCTTCCTATTTATATAGAAAAATTAAGGAATCTAAAATTTCAAATCTTGCAGCCGTCTTCTTTATGTAGTATACTGGGGGCATACTATTAAGAGGTGTAAACATGTTAGAGGCATATAAAAATTTTTGGTTAGACTATCTCGATTTTTATGGTCGTACAAAACGATTAGACTATTGACGGGTTGTCCTGATTAATGGCGTTATCGGTAGCTTGGTTTTCCTACTGATGTACTTGCTTGGGCAAATAAAAGCTGCTGGATTTACATTGACGGATTTCATTCTATTTATAGCAGCAACGGCGCTTCCTACCATTTCTATGCAGATTCGTCGTCTACGTGATGCCAATTTCAATGTTGCTTGGATTGTTTTAAAGGCAACTCCTTTAACGGTAGCTCTTTGGGTAATGTACGCCTAAAATAAAGCTACCTAAGAGGCTAACGAGGGTGAAGCTGATAGTTGCATAAAATACAGCGAGACGGGTCGCCTGGATAGGTTTATAAAGTCTAATAAGTGTTAGGACACACCAAATAAAGAGTACTGTGACAAACCAACCTGATAGTAAGCGATGTGGCGTTACACCATAGAGTGCTATATAAACGCCAAAGAGTTTCCAGCCGGCGATAAGGGCAAAGAGGCTAGCAAAAGTAAAGAGTAGGGTACTCAACAAACGGAGGCCCCTTGTGGGTGAAGAAGTTTTCTTTAGAAAAAATGTAAAGTCCAGCTAGGATTCCCAAGTTAAGGGTAGAGACTCGAACTAATTGCCAGAAGCCCTGAACAGCAATATGTGAGGCTTGATGGGCTGGAATGTTGACTTGGTTGAGAGAAAGGAGTTCTCACATTTGACTAGTGGCAGTTAATATGAATAGGGCATAAGTAAGGCAGAGGCTTCCGAGTACGATATAAGCTGCTACTTTTGGAAACTGACGGGTTGCTTTAAGACGGCCTTCAAATCGTTTTTGACTAAGTAGCTTTTCTTTTGCCAAATAGGTTGCAATAAGTTGAGCAAAAAGTCCTGAGCCAGAGGGATACTGGTTATTAAACGAGAGAATAATAATCCGTTATCCTTGAAGGTGATAGTGAAATCAAGTAGAGTAGCAAGTGTATGGAAGAACTGTTGCCAAAGTTGTCCGAAAGCAGGCAAGACCTGACTAAGCTGACTAGCAGCGAATCCCGTCAGTATCAAGGCAATCATGATACTAATGAGAATCATCCATTTGTGGTTCTGAACTGCGTGTTTTTCTTCTTCAGAGAGCTCTTGTTTAGGTGCTGTTTTATAGAGTAGTGTCCAGGTTCCGATAAAGAAATATTTCAGTGAGAAGATGCAGCTAGTGTATAATGAGATCTAGCCAAACCATAATTCCCAAACGGTCTTGGCTACTTTGTCCAGTACGTGCCATTAAGTAAAGGAGGATACTCGCATGAAGGCAAAGAATCTAAGCGCTCTCCCAGTTGTCGTGCAGACCCCAAAGACTAATTTGTAAACCTTGTAGTAGACTAGTGACCATAAGTATTGCCGATTCAAGTCGCTTTCCCTTTGCTTTTCCACCTAATAGACGACAGCCCAGTTCAATCGTACTTATCAAGACAACGATTGCTGGAAAGGCAAAGGAAAAATGGGTCAAGTAAGTGACATATAGGAAGCAGGCCACGAGACAGGCGAAAATCAGTCCCTTAATTTTCCAAATGTCTTTTGGTGAAAAATATTCCAAGAGTTTCTTGGTTTTGGTTTGAAGACTAGTCTTTTCGTCGGGATATTCCTGGGAGACTAGCTGTAAATTAGTAGTATAGTTATTTGTTTCCATCATAATTCTCCTTTTGGATGTTAGTCCAAAAAAGACTTTATTATAAAAAATGTTCAATTTTATCACCCAACTGTAAAATTACTAAAAATAGGTCTATGGACTTAGGTCTGGAGAATGAGTTGGAAAAATAGGTGAGTAAAAAATATTATGCTCACATTGAATGATAGATTGTATGGGCTATATTGTCAGAAACTGTCAAATGCTAAAGATAGTTTTTTAGAGATTAACTGTTTGTTTATCTGGGATTGAGCAAAGGCCTTCTATCGAGGATCACCAAAGGTGATATCATTTTTTGACACTATATGTTAGATTGACTGCTATCTAAATGTTGCAAAATTTCTGAAAATTCGTTGACATGTGTTTTCAAAATAGTATGATAATAACATAAAAAAAACTTAGGAGGTTCTTATGTTAGGTGTCATCCTACTCTATGTTGGTATGGTTTTGATGAGTAATGGACTCCATCGTTTAGAGGGTATTCCTGATAAATCAAATGTTGTCATGAATATCTTTACGGGTGGTCTGGGTTTGATTCTCAACATTATTGTCATTGCTTACGGAGCTTGTACAGGGCAAGGTGCTGAATGGTTTTATGGTAGCGCTACTGGTCTTTTATTTGCTTTCACCTATCTTTACTCAGCAATCAATACGATTTTCGATTTTGATCAACGTTTGTATGGGTGGTTTAGTTTATTTGTGGCAATTAATACGCTACCAGCAGGGATTCTTTGCTTAACATCTGGATATGGTGGTAATGCTTGGTATGGTATTATTTGGTTCTTGTGGGGTGTCCTATGGCTAACTGCCTTTATTGAAATTAATCTTAAGAAGAATCTAGGAAAATTTGTCCCTTACCTAGCTATTTTTGAAGGAATTGTAACAGCTTGGATTCCAGGGCTTTTGATGCTTTGGGGCAAGTGGTAAGCATTGATTTAAGGAGGAAAAACGATGCAATTGACAATGCGCGAGCAGGAAAAAATGATGATTAGCCTTGCGGCTATGATTGCTCAACGACGTAAAGACAAAGGAATCAAATTGAATCATCCAGAAGCAGTTGCTTTAATCACTGACTATGTGCTTGAAGGTGCAAGAGAAGGTAAAACTGTTGCCCAATTGATGGATGAAGCTCGCAATCTCTTAACACGTGAAGATGTTATGGAAGGTATTGCAGAAATGATTCCAATGATTCAAGTTGAAGCTACTTTTACGGACAGTACAAAACTGGTTACTGTTCATGATCCTATTCAGTAAGGAGAAATGTAATGATTCCAGGTGAATACCATGTGGCGAGTGAGCCAATTGATTATAACGGTGGTTACGAAGCCATTAGTCTTGAAGTGAAAAATGTGGGTGACCGTGCTGCTCAAGTGGGTTCTCACTACCATTTTTATGAAGCAAACGAAGCTGGTCTTCAATTTGATCGTGAAAAGGCGCGAGGCAAACGTCTAGATATTCCAGCAGGTACAGCCATTCGTTTTGAGCCAGGTGAAACGAAAACAGTACAACTTATTGACTTTGGAGGGAAACGTCGTATTTTTGGTTTCAATAACAAGGTCAATGGTTTCTTAGACTAGAAAGAGGACAAATCGATGAGTTTTAAAATGGATCGTGAAGAGTATGCTCAACACTATGGACCAACTGTAGGGGATAGCGTACGTCTTGGAGATACCAATCTTTTTGCAACCATTGAAAAAGACTTTACTGTTTATGGACAGGAATCTAAGTTCGGTGGCGGTAAAGTTTTGCGTGATGGTATGGGTGTTAGTGCTACGGAAACACGTGACAATCCATCAGTTGTTGATACCATTATTACAGGTGCAACCATCATTGACTATACAGGTATTATTAAAGCAGATATCGGTATTCGTGATGGTAAGATTGTTGCTATTGGTCGCGGTGGTAACCCAGATACAATGGACAATGTGGACTTTGTTGTGGGTGCTAGTACAGAAGCCATTGCTGCAGAAGGTTTGATTGTGACTGCTGGTGGTATTGACCTCCACGTACATTATATTTCTGCTGACCTTCCTGAATTTGGTATGGATAATGGAATTACGACCCTCTTTGGTGGTGGTACTGGTCCCGCTGACGGTAGTAATGCAACAACATGTACACCTGGTAAATTCCATATTACTCGTATGTTGCAAGCTGTTGATGATATGCCTGCTAACTTTGGTTTCCTTGCCAAAGGTGTTGGTTCTGAGACTGAAGTGGTTGAAGAGCAAATTAAAGCTGGTGCAGCAGGAATTAAGACACACGAGGACTGGGGTGCGACTTACGCAGGAATTGATAATTCCCTTAAAGTTGCGGATAAATACGATGTTTCTTTTGCGGTCCACACCGACTCTTTGAATGAGGGTGGATTTATGGAAAATACTTTGGAATCTTTCCAAGGTCGTACCGTTCATACCTTCCATACCGAAGGTTCTGGTGGTGGGCACGCTCCAGATATTATGGTTTTTGCAGGTAAGGAAAATATTTTGCCATCATCAACTAACCCAACTAACCCATATACTACAAATGCTATTGGTGAGTTGTTAGATATGGTTATGGTTTGTCACCACTTGGATCCAAAAATCCCAGAAGACGTATCTTTTGCCGAATCACGTGTTCGTAAACAAACTGTGGCTGCAGAAGATGTTCTTCATGATATGGGAGCCCTTAGTATCATGACTTCAGACGCCATGGCAATGGGACGTGTCGGTGAAGTAGTAATGCGTTGTTGGCAACTAGCTGATAAGATGAAGGCTCAGCGTGGTCCACTTGAAGGAGATTCAGAGTTTAACGATAATAACCGTATTAAACGTTACGTGGCTAAATATACAATTAACCCTGCCATCACCAATGGTATTGCAGACTATATCGGTTCTGTAGAAGTTGGTAAATTTGCAGATTTGGTTATCTGGGAACCAGCACAATTTGGTGCAAAACCTAAGTTGGTGCTTAAGGGTGGTATGTTAACTTATGGTGTTATGGGTGACGCTGGCTCAAGTCTTCCAACACCTCAACCACGTATCATGCGTAAATTATATGGTGCTTATGGTCAAGCGGTTCATAAAACAAATATTACATTTGTCTCTCAATATGCTTATGATCATGGTATCAAAGAAGAAATTGGTTTGAATAAGATTGTTCTTCCTGTTAAGAATACGCGTAACTTGACTAAGCGTGATATGAAGCTTAATGACTACGCTCCAAAAACAATCCGTATCGATCCACAGACCTTTGATGTCTTTATTGATGATGAGTTGGTTACTTGTGAGCCAATCCATACGACATCATTGTCTCAACGTTATTTCTTGTTCTAAGGAAAACGCTATATACATGAGGCTGGATTTTTTCCTCCAACCTCTTTTGTATTTTACAGCCATAACGTTTTTATCACTTTATTAGGTTGCTATATGAGTCTGATGCTAGACTTTTAAAATGTAATAGAAAAGGAAAAAGTATGATTTTTACAAAAGTAGATGCTCTTGTTAAGGATATCGATGTGGACAAATACCATATTGAAACAGTCATTCTTTCGAGTGACGATCTTAACAAAAAAATTATTCGTGTGAAGAGTGATCATGGGAATGAATTTGGTATTCGTCTTGATAAGGGACAAAAATTGCAAAATGGATCTGCCTTTTTTATCGATGATCACCATGTCCTAGCTATTGGTGTTGAGTCACAGGATTTGATTGTCATCTCACCTAAAGATATGGATGAAATGGGAATCACAGCTCACATTCTTGGGAATACTCATAAACCGATTGAGGTGAAAGATGCCAAGATTTATTTAGAGGTTGACCCAGTTGTAGAGCAAGTCTTGACTCAAAAAGAGATTGCCTACACGATTGAAGAAGTGGTCCTTGATAAACCCCTACGCCATGTGAATTTAACTGCCCATGAACATTAATCCCTTTGCTAATGTATCTTTGCAAGATTATCTTGAAATTGTGCAAATTGTCGATTCAACCTTTCCAATTGGATCATTTAACCACTCATTTGGGATGGAAAATTATCTGCGTGAAGACACTGTAACAGATGATAAAGGTTACGAAGAGTGGCAAGAAGCCTATTTAGCCAGTCAGTTTAAATATGGTGAAGGTCTTGTAATCAAACTGGTTTATGATGCTATGGTTACAGATAACATAGACCAGGTTTGGTATTATGACAAGGTCTTGACAGTTTCGACGCAAGCGCGTGAAACAAGACAGGGGACTAAAATGATTGCTAAACAAATGCTTCGACTCATTCAAAGGCTTCATGCTATTCCGGTATTGGATGACTATCAGTCTAAAATACGTAAGGGTGTGGCCTTCGGCAATCCAGCTATTGTCTTTGCACTCTATGTGTTTAACAAGGGCTTGGGATGTAATGAAGCCATAGCACTTTATGGTTATAGCGTGATTTCGACGATGGTTCAAAATGCTGTGCGTGCCATTCCCCTTGGACAGTTTGCTGGACAGGAGATTGTTTTACGTAGCTTTTCGCAATTAGAAAAAATGACACAAGAAATTCAAGAATTGGATGCGTCCTACCTTGGGGCCAATACGCCTGGTCTTGAATTAGCTCAGATGAAACATGAAACACAGGTATTTCGCCTATTCATGTCCTAAAATATCAACAAGGTTGAGAGGAAGAAACAATGACAAAACGTACTGTAATTATTGGAGTTGGTGGACCTGTTGGTTCAGGTAAAACCCTTTTGCTTGAGCGTCTTACACGACGTATGTCTGACTTAAATTTAGCAGTTATTACTAACGATATCTATACAAAAGAAGATGCCCTTTTCTTGGCTAAAAATTCAAGCTTAGACGAAGACCGTATCATTGGTGTAGAAACTGGTGGATGTCCTCATACTGCGATTCGTGAGGATGCCTCTATGAACTTTGAAGCGATTGAAACTCTTCAAGAGCGCTTTAACCATGATTTGGATGTTATTTTCCTTGAAAGTGGTGGAGACAACTTGGCTGCGACCTTCAGCCCTGATTTGGTTGATTTTACCATTTATATTATTGACGTTGCTCAGGGTGAAAAAATCCCACGTAAGGCTGGTCAAGGGATGATTAAGAGTGATTTGTTCTTGATCAATAAGACTGACCTTGCACCTTATGTTGGAGCCAACCTAGATCGTATGCGTGAAGATACCCTTCATTTCCGTAACGAAGATTCTTTCATTTTCACAAATTTGAATAATGATGACAATGTTAAGGAAGTAGAAGAATGGATTCGTAAGAATTTCCTACTAGAGGACTTGTAAGATGACACAAGTTTACGATGGCTTTGTCCATCTTGGATTTTCAAATCGAAATGGTCGTACAATTTCCCACAAGAAATATCAAGAAGGTAACTCTCGAGTATCGGCAGATAATTCAGATGCCAATGGCGTTCCTTACTATTTCCTCATTAATATGGGTGGGGGCTTTGTCGAGGGTGAGCAGTATCAAGTGACCATTGATGTTAATAAAGATGCTCATGCCTTGGTGACAACTCAAACACCTACCTATGTTTACAAGTGTGAGAAAGGACAGTTGACACAACAGAATACGTCTATCACACTTGAAGAAAATAGTTATTTGGAGTACATGTCTGATGAAGTTATTCCATATTTAAAATCACGCTATTTCCAAACAAGTCGTATTGATATGGATAAGTCTGCCCACTTGATTTATTCAGATGGTGTAACGGCAGGTTGGTCTCATGAGGATCTACCGTTTCAATACCATTATTTTCGTAATTTGACACAAATTTACCAAGATAATGAGCTTGTTTATAGCGATCAGACTCTCTTAGAGCCTGAGAAACAAGATATGTTTAAACTTGGTTATTTTGAAGGATGGCGTAATTACAATAGCTTGATAATGGTGTCCCCAAATATTGACGAGGCTTTTGTTAAGGCTTTGCAGAAGCACTTAGAAGGGCTAAATCTTGAGTCTGATTTTGCCATTTCATCCTTAGATATCTCAGGTTTGGTGTTACGTATCTTAGGAAAAACTGCTGAGGATAATCGTCGCATCATTTATTCTTGTGCAGACTATTTTAGACAAGAAATACATGGATTAACCCCTTTGAATTTGAGAAAAAATGATATGAGGAGATAAAAAATGCATATTCCTGAAAATTACCTAAGCCCTATGACTTGTGCGGCAATGGGGGCAGTTATGTTGCCTATTTGGTATAAGGCTGTCAAGGAAGTGAAGGTAAAGGTTAACACTGATAAAAAAACGATTCCTATGTTGGGAATCGAGACTTCCTTGTCCTTCCTTATCATGATGTTTAATCTTCCAGCCCCAGGTGGAACGAGTGCCCATGCTGTTGGGGCAGTGCTAATTGCTATATTGTTAGGACCTTGGGCCTCCTGTTTAGCAGTTAGTGTGGCTCTAGCTATGCAGGCTTTGCTATTTGGTGATGGTGGGATTTTGGCCTTTGGTGCGAATGCCTTTTGTATGGCTGTTGTCATGCCATTTGTGGGTTATGCTGTTTATAAACTCTTGAATAAGTGGACAAAGAATAGGATAATTGCTAGCTTTTTTGGAGGTTATATTGGAATTGTAGTTGCGGCCCTGACTGTTGCGGTTTTACTAGGAATTCAACCGATTCTCTTTAAAGATAGCAGTGGTAATCCGCTTTACAATCCATACCCTTTGAGAGTGACGCTTCCAGTAATGGGCTTGACTCACCTGCTTATCGGCTTGGTAGAAGGATTTTTCACAGCCGGTGTTCAAGAATTCATTGAACGTTTGAATATTGATAATACTCAGGAAATAACGACTAAAAAACTACGTCCTTTATTGCTCTTTATCCTAGCCTTAATTATCCTAACGCCACTTGGTTTATTGGCGACGGGAACAGCTTTTGCAGAATGGGATGTCAAAGAGTTAGTAGAAAAATTGTCTCATTACCATGTGGAAGCCCAAGCGCCAAAAGGAATGTTGAATGGTTTTTCATTCAATGCCCTTTTTCCAGATTATAGTATCGCAGGCATTCCAGAAATTTTGGGTTATATCCTGAGTGCTGCCTCTGCTGTTTTGATTTTCTTCATCCTCTATCGCTTGATTTTCGGTAGAAAGATTGAAAAATGATTCTGCCAGATTGGATGTCGGAAGAGCGCCCAGTAGTTACTAAAGTCGGTAGAAATAACTTTCTTATCCGGAATCGTCACCATCTGGAAGCTCTTCTTCAAAAGTTTGAAACGCATCCTTTAAAAGTAGCATCAGTCTTTCATCCAACAGCTAAGGTTTTACTTCTCTTTTTCTTACTTGTTTTAGTGGGAATTAGCCGAAATCTCATAGTTTTGTGGATTGTAGCCTTGTTTTTAGGAGCTGGCGTGGCTTTTTTACCGCATTCTGTTTTAGTAAGAACTTTGAAAAAAACTGTAGTGTTGTTGATCTTCCCTTTAGTTCTTTATCTACCGCATCTCTTACTTAGCGGAGGTCAATCGCTCTTTCTTTTTAGACTTCCTTTGATTGCCGTAGCCATTGCTTATTATTCAGTGACAAGTACAATAAGTGAGATGCTAGTGGCATTAAAAGGGTTGCATTTTCCTGATCTTGTTCTGCTCCAGTTAGATATCACCATAAAATATATCGATGTCTTTGGAAAACAATTAATGGATTTGCTCAAAGGGATTGAAGCACGAAGCTTTGGCGGCAACCATCGTTTCCGGATTGGAAGTAATATCTGGGGAATTTTATACCTTAAAGCTATACGCTATGGTGAGGAACTGACTCAAGCCATGGAAGCACGTTGCTTTGTTGGTGAGTATGTCAAGTCATCACAGTCATTCACATGGAAGGACTGGCTGGCCTTGATAGGTCTAGTAGCAGTGATTTTAGGACAGATTATGTTAGGAGGATGAGATGTTTCAATTGAAACAAGTGGCCTGTGCCTATGAACAAAAAAAGGTCTTTACTGGTCTTGATTTGGAGATTAGACAAGGACAATATGTGATGTTGATGGGGGAAAATGGGACTGGAAAATCAAGTCTTATCAGTTTATTAACTGGCTTCAAGCAGGAAGAATCTGGTCGCATTCTTTTCTTAGGGAAGGACCTCAAAGAATGGCTGAAGGACAAACGTCAAAAACGAGATTTTTATAGTCGCCTCGGAATCCTCTTTCAGGATGTGGATAGTCAGTTATTTAATTGTACTGTCTATGATGAGATTGCTTTTGGTCCACGTCAGCTAGGTCTTACCGAAGAAGTGTCACAGCGCGTTCAAGACACGCTATCCCTGCTTAAAATTGAAGATTTAAGAGATCGCGTTCCCTATCAACTGTCTGGTGGAGAAAAGAAGAAAGTGGCTTTTGCCAGTATCATGGTAACTAATCCAGATGTGTATATTCTTGATGAACCCTTCAATAATCTTTCTAAAGAATATGAAGAATTTTTTAGGGAACTTCTACATGAGCTTCATTCAGCTGGGAAAACCATTATCATGTCTGCTCATCACTTTAAGCATCTTCATCACGAAAAGGCTGATGTTCTTCTTTTTGAAGACGGCAAAGCTGATTTCTTTCCTGCCCAGGAAGTGCTCAGTAACCAGCAAGTAATTGAGCGTTTGTCACATTATTAATAAGGATAAGTAGGAAATCGTTCTAGGTTTCCTACTTTTTTCTTTGTCAAACAATTGATATTTTTAGGTGATAGTATTTTCTTATCACTTTGATTATGTTTAAGTATTAGTTAAGCTTAGTGAATTCTGTTACAATAAAAAAATCAATCTCAAAGGAGAGTATTATGAAACTTAAAAAAATTCTTGGAATTACGGGTGTAGCCATTGCTTCAGTGGCTTTGCTTGCTGCATGTTCATCTAAATCACCAAAAGAAGCATCTAAATCTTCAGGTGCTAAAGAAACAATTAACTTTGCCACTGTTGGGACAACAGCACCGTTCTCATATGAAGAAAACGGGGAATTGACTGGTTACGATGTGGAAGTGGCTAAAGCAGTCTTCAAAGACTCTGACAAATATGAAGTGAAATTCCAAAAAACAGAATGGTCTTCAGTCTTCACAGGTCTTGACTCAGCTAAATACCAAATGGCTGGGAACAATATCTCTTATTCAGAAGAACGTGCCCAAAAATATCTCTTCTCATATCCAATTGGTACCACACCAGCTGTTTTGACTGTTCCAAAAGATAGTAATATTAAGAAATATGATGATATTGCTGGACACTCAACGCAGGTTGTTCAAGGAACATCGACAGTTACTCAATTGACAGAGTTTAATGATAAACATTCAGACAAGCCAGTTGAACTTAACTACACAAATGAAAATATTGAACAAATGTTGACAAATTTGAATGAAGGCAAATATGACTTCAAGATCTTTGAAGCACAAACTGTTAATGCAATCATCAAAAACAATAAATTGAGCAACTTGAAGACTATTGAGCTTAAATCTGATGAACAACCATACATCTACTTCTTGTTCGCAGATAATCAAAAAGATCTTCAAAAATTTGTAAACAAACGTTTGGAAGAACTCCAAAAAGATGGTACTTTGGCTAAGTTGGCTGAAAAATTCCTTGGAAACAAAGATTATATTCCAACTAAAGATGCTTTGAAAGTTCCAAGCAAAAAATAAGAAAGTCTCTTTTGTCAACTGTAGTCGGTGACGAAAAGCCTTTGTTTATTATATGATAAATAAAAGAGGGAAATGATGAAAAAGGTAAAATTTTTGCCAACTTTGAAAATTGCTTTTGAAATTCTTATTGTTGTGTGTGGATAAATTATGAATGACAGTGCATAATCAATCAAATTAAGGAGAAGAGAAATGACCATATTAAAAACTTTTAGTGATACGGTGAAACAATATCCTTCTAAAGTTGCTGTTATGTATAGCGGAGGAGAGTTTACTTTTCAAGAAGTAGATGTGATGTCTAATTTTATTGCTAAGCAGCTACTACTCAATAGCGATGAAGAGACTGTACCTTTTTATATAGAAAAAAATAAGTATGTTTTACCAGTTGTTTTGGGGATAATGAAATCGGGTAAAATTCCGTTACCTATAACAAATAGTCTTGAGGTCAAAATATCATTAGAACGTATTAGCGAAGTTGTCTTTGACGTGTTGATAAGTGATAGGGATGTTAAACTTGAAAATCATTCAGTAACTCTTTTGGTCTTACCCAAAAAATTAGAAAGTTACAGTGAGTATCAAGAAGTAGCTACAACTAAAGAGAATGAAATTGCACATATTATCTGTACTTCTGGAACTACTGGGGTTCCTAAAAAAGTATTTTTAACTGATGATAACATAGATTGGCTTGTAAAAGAATTTTATAAAATTGTGAAGTTTACTTCCGAATCAAAATTTTTATTTACAACTCCCTATACTTTTGATGTTTCATTAACAGAGATTTTGGCACCTGTATATACGGGTGGTACTTTGGTTTGTTACGATGGTGGGATTCAGAATATTATTCGACTAGGAGAAACAATTGAGAAAAAGAAGATAACTCATTTATCATTATCTCCGTCTTTTGCTGAAACTATTATTGATATTAGTGGGCCAGAAGTATTCCAGAATTTAAGAGCGTTGTGTCTAGCAGGTGAGACATTTCCTAGTTCATTAGCGAATAGGTTGAGAGGGCTTATTCAGCAAGGGTGTCGAGTATTTAATTTATATGGGCCTTCAGAAACAACAATTTATGCAACCTACTATGAGTTGAAAGATAGAAAATATAATACTGTTCCAATTGGTAAGCCTTTGCCTGGGGTTCAACTAAAGATAGCTTCTCAAAAAGAGAATTCTAAGATGGCAGAACTTCTAATTGGTGGTAATGGAGTAACGGAAGGGTATAGACTACAACCCGAATTAAATAAAGCTAAGTTTAAGTTGATAGGTTCAAATAGGTACTATGTAACGGGGGACTACGTTTATTACCAAGGAGATAACTTGGTATTTAGTTCAAGAATAGATAGCCAAGTCCAAGTAAATGGTATTCGTATTGAATTAGATGAGGTAAAATCTATTGTAGATAAACTTAAATCAGTTAAATCATCACGAGTTGTTTTTTATAAGAAGAAACTTGTCGTATTTTATGAAGCCGATTTGAATATTAAAGAAGATATTATTAGAGGTTTACCTAGTTACTTAAATCCGACGGTAGTTAAAGTTGAGAGTTATTATCTCAATCAGAATAGAAAGTTGGATGTTCCAAAAATGCTTGAGATATATTATTATAAAAAACAAAGTCAACAAGGAGATGATGTTAGAAAAAATATTTTAGATGTACTATCTAAATTTGAAAGAGTTGATATCACAGATTTGGATTCGTTAGAATTAGTTAGATTTTATTTAGAGATTGAGGATATCTTTGATATTGAAATTAAAGAAAATGATTTTTATAGGCTAAAGAGTGTAGATTCGATTGTGGACTATATTAGAAATAAATCATTTTTTCAAGAACGTTCAACTGAGCCAAACGATAGTTTTACTAAAGAACATGACTTGGTTAATTTAGAGTATAATCTCACAAAAATGAATTATCGTTATTTGAAAAATATTATTACTCCTAGCCCGACACAAAAGAGACTTTATAAAAACAATCAAAATCGTGTTATTGGTTTTAATTTAGCACTGGAAGAAGTGACTTATTTAGAATTGAATAAGCTGCACCATATTATTAAATATTTAAGCTATAAAATTGATATATTTAGACTTGTTGTCGAAAAGGAGCAAACTCGATTTAGCATAGGTATTGTGAATGAAGGAGATTACTCACCTAATATTATTGTACTAAATAATTTACCAACAGAGTTAGAATTACAAGGAATATTAGATAATATAGAAGTGATTCCTATTCCAATTATTGTGGTGGGAACAAGAGATAAAAAAGTAAGATTTTATTTTCCATATCATTCTATTGATGCATCATCATTAAATAAACTTGGAGATACAGTATATCAACTGTACGAAAAAAAGATAGTTATTGATGAAGTACCTAGTAGTTCACTGGTTGCTTTTTCGCAGTTTAAAAGGGAGGTGTTACAGAATGATGTCTCTGGGGATGTTCTTGCTAGATTGCCAAAGATAAAGCCTGCTATTGAGTTTGAGAAATTAAATGATGAAGTTCAATGTTTTCAAGTTTCTTTACCAGAAGATATTAAAGGAGACGATGTATATCTTTTTACAATTTATGCTATCTCACAGTGTATTTTAAGCGACTATAATCTGTCTGCTATATCTGGGGGTCTATCTTTGGATTTTAGAGATTATGAACAGTTTGATGCGTATGACTTAATAGGAGACATTCACAAGAAAATTCCATTCCAAGTAAATCGAACTGAAACTTTTGAGGAGTTTAAAAACTCTCATTTCAAAATTTTGGAGATCTATCGTACAGGTATTGATTACTATGAAATTGCAATGTTAGGAAATGATATGAGTGCTAAAGAAGTGCAAGAACGATTAAATAATCTGTCTCTATCAATAAATTTCATTGGCGAAGCATTTAGGTTAAAAGATACTATTAATAATATAATTGATGTTGATTTTGATAAAAATTTTATTAATGTATTTGTACATGAGCGATTTGCATACGCAGTTATAAAATCTGAGTTATTGAGTAATAGTGTTTATGACTTAATGCATAAAGATAGCAAATTCGAGCTAAAAGTAATTGATAAAAAACGACTGGAAAATGAGGAGACAAACCGATGAGTATTTATAAAGATATAGTAGAGGGGTACCAACTGAATAATATTCAGGAAAAGGATAAATTGAATAACGTTTTGGTACAGCTTAATGAAAAAGATGATCAAGAGATGATAAATAGAAAGAATTTCATTGGGCATTTTACAGCATCAGCATTTGTTATTTCAAAAGATAACAGGCGTTTATTGATGGTTCACCATAATATTTTAAAAAGATACCTACAGCCTGGGGGGCATATTGATAAAAATGATAGAAACCCGCTAGATGCAGCGAAACGTGAGCTGTTTGAGGAGACTGGGATAGATTCTGAAATATTGACGTATCAATGTGCAGAACCATTGAATAGCTTGATACCTTTTAATGTTTCTGTGCATAAGATACCAGAAAATAAATTGAAGAATGAGCGTTCCCACTACCATTATGACTTGCAATATTTATTTTATATTGAAAATGAGGTTGATGTGAAAATTGACAGCAACGAATCGAGTTCCTATGAGTGGATTCAGCTAGATAATGTAAAGGACATGGACGGCTATAAGGAAATCATTAAGAAGATTGAAAAACTTGAAGCAGCTTCTCAAGAACGTTTTTTATCTAATATGCTGAAAGGTGCATCGTTTGAAGACATATCATGTATTACTGTACAACATATTATTCCAAGTACAATACCGATTATCATGACATTGCAAAAAATATTTGGGCATCGTTTGTTAGTGTGTGCTAAACCAAACTCTGTTGATAAGATGGTATGGCACAAGCTAGAAAATATGGGGGTAAGATTAACATTAGCTTCAAGGGATGAATATTTTAATGTAGATTATCTGGGGATAAAGAGTAAAACAATTTTATTAGACATTGGTGGGTATTTTGCCTCAATTGCTCAGATTCCAAACTTACCTATCGAGTGTATCATTGAAGATACAGAAAATGGGATTCAAAAATATGAGAATGTTATTGATCAAATAGAATATCCGTTATTTTCTGTCGCTAGAAATCCCCTGAAGAAGAATGAGGATTACTTAGTTGGTGCGGATATTGTTTTTGGGACAGATTATATATTACATCAAAAAAATTTATTAATGCAATATATGCAAGTGGTTTGTATTGGATATGGGAAAATCGGTTACGGCATCTGTACCAAATTAAGAGAACTTGGTATTAGACCGAAGGTGCTGGAAAAAGATAGCATGAGAACTATTCAAGCGGTACGTGATGGTTGCGACATTTTGCTAGAAAAAGATTTCAAGAATATTGATTTGATTTTTTGTGCGACCGGTTCAAAAAGTCTAGATATTTTAGATTTTCGCTCTATCAAAGATGGAACCTTCCTAGTCTCTGCAACATCTAGTGATGATGAATTTAATTATAGCTATTTATTGGATGAATATGAAGAAATAGTCGAAACTTCATTAATCACTAGATATGAAAGTGAAGACAACTATTTCTATCTGTTAAATCAAGGAACACCAACTAATTTTGTAGTAAACTCCGCTTTGGGAAATTATATTTTATTAGTCCAGGCAGCCATTCTATATACAGCTAAGAAGTTTATTGAAGATAGAGAAATGGCTATAGCTAAGCAAGTAAACACTCTTTCGGATGAGGATAACTATAATATTGCGAAGCAATGGTTAGAAGAGTTCTGCTAATGAACAAATATCTGAGGAGTTTATTTTGAATAAAAAAGAACAACAAAATACATATTTACTTGTAGGGAGCCGTATTATTTCTCGTGTTGGAGATATTATGTTTGACTTTGCGAATAACACTTTTTTATCGAGTGTAAATGTTAAGTCACTTATGTTAGTTGGTATTTATCAGACATTAGAAAACATCATCAGTGTGATTTTTAATCTTTTTGGTGGTGTTCTGTCTGATAACTTTCAAAGAAAACGGATTATCATTTTAACAGATATTTTAAGCGGAGTATTGTGTCTTGCCTTATCTTTTATTTCTAATCAGCAGTGGTTGATTTATGCTGTGGTTATCACAAACATTATATTAGCTTTTTTCTCATCATTTTCAGGCCCTGCTTATAAGGCTTTTACTAAAGAAGTGGTGGAAGCAGATAATATTTCAAAACTAAACTCATTACTAGAATCGTTTATAACGGTAGTTAAAGTCGTTGTTCCCCTGGTATCGGTATCTCTATACGGTTTACTAGGATTATATGGTATTTTACGTCTAGATGGGATAACATTTATTGCATCTGGGTTGCTTATTCTCTTTATTCGTCCCATACTTGAAGAAAGTACTGGGAAACAGGTGTTTTCATTATCGAAAATCTTTTCAGATCTTTTTGAAGGAGGAAGGTATCTAGCTAGTCAAAAGGAAATTTTGTACTTGGTTATTTTATCTGCGATTGTTAATTTCTTTTTAGCAGCTTATAATCTGTTGTTACCATATAGCAATCAGATGTTCCCAAGAGTTACCGTTGGCTTATACGGTGTTTTCCTAGGAGCAGAAGCAGTAGGTGGTCTTATTGGAGCGTCTTTAAGCAGTATTCTCAATAAAGTTTTGAAAATAAAAACAATGATTTTATATCTTGGAGTATCAGGTGTTTTTCTATCTTTGACACCTATGGTATACTGTGTTTTTCCAAGTGCTTATATGCTTGCGTTATATCCTGCTTTATTCAACTTGTTTTTGACTATGTTCAACTTACAGTTTTTTTCATATATCCAAAAGAATGTGGATAATGTCTTTCTTGGTAGAGTTTTTGGGATTATTTTTACTGTTGCAATTTTATTTATGCCCATTGGGACAATGACATTTACTTTTCTTTTAAGCCCTAAAAATATCTTTAATTTTGTTATCGTTGGTTTATCTATAGGAGGTATTTCGCTTCTCTTTTATAGGATTTTTAGCAAAAGATTGAGGTAAATTTTCAGAGTAATTTTAGCTCCGATGGCGTAGTAAAATTGCTTAGTAAAGTCACAATTTATATACTTGTTAGGGCAACCATTACACACATAAGGTAATCGTTTTAGAAGTGGGCGGGCCTCACATTTTGAGTGTTGATTGATTCCTTGATGGTAAGGTGTTTACATACTTTTTTAGAGACAGTAGATGGGTCGCCGATTAGTTTAGAAATAGCTCTAAATGTCTTGTTCGTTTCTCATAAAAGTCAGCGATATTGCAGGGATTGGTATGACTAGCTGAAGCGATGTTGTGAATGTACTTGAACAAGATTTTACTGGCATAGGGATTCCCTCGTTTAGTGATGTGTTCCTTAGCGAGAAAGTTCCCAGATTCATAGTGTCTCAGGTCAATGCCAATAAAAGCGTTGATTTGATTGGTATACTGCGACGAATATCTCCCAATTCGCCAATGATAGATGTCGCTGTGGTTTCTGCGATGCCAGGAATTGACCGTAAGATGTCATACTCTGGTAAAGGCTGAGCTAGAGCTACCATGTCGTTTAAGACAACCCGTCTGCGTTCAGAAAGACGAAGCAATTCGGCTCTTTGTCAAACAATTGATATTTTTAGGTGATAGTATTTTCTTATCACTTTGATTATGTTTAAGTATTAGTTAAGCTTAGTGAATTCTGTTACAATAAAAAAATCAATCTCAAAGGAGAGTATTATGAAACTTAAAAAAATTCTTGGAATTACGGGTGTAGCCATTGCTTCAGTGGCTTTGCTTGCTGCATGTTCATCTAAATCACCAAAAGAAGCATCTAAATCTTCAGGTGCTAAAGAAACAATTAACTTTGCCACTGTTGGGACAACAGCACCGTTCTCATATGAAGAAAACGGGGAATTGACTGGTTACGATGTGGAAGTGGCTAAAGCAGTCTTCAAAGACTCTGACAAATATGAAGTGAAATTCCAAAAAACAGAATGGTCTTCAGTCTTCACAGGTCTTGACTCAGCTAAATACCAAATGGCTGGGAACAATATCTCTTATTCAGAAGAACGTGCCCAAAAATATCTCTTCTCATATCCAATTGGTACCACACCAGCTGTTTTGACTGTTCCAAAAGATAGTAATATTAAGAAATATGATGATATTGCTGGACACTCAACGCAGGTTGTTCAAGGAACATCGACAGTTACTCAATTGACAGAGTTTAATGATAAACATTCAGACAAGCCAGTTGAACTTAACTACACAAATGAAAATATTGAACAAATGTTGACAAATTTGAATGAAGGCAAATATGACTTCAAGATCTTTGAAGCACAAACTGTTAATGCAATCATCAAAAACAATAAATTGAGCAACTTGAAGACTATTGAGCTTAAATCTGATGAACAACCATACATCTACTTCTTGTTCGCAGATAATCAAAAAGATCTTCAAAAATTTGTAAACAAACGTTTGGAAGAACTCCAAAAAGATGGTACTTTGGCTAAGTTGGCTGAAAAATTCCTTGGAAACAAAGATTATATTCCAACTAAAGATGCTTTGAAAGTTCCAAGCAAAAAATAAGAAAGGAGGTGGGAATGATTCTCAGCTTTTCCATATAATTAAAATCTCGGACACATTATAGTTAAAAACTATAGAGATATACAATTATAAACAATTTGCTACAATTCTCATCTTATGGGATAATAATTTAACACTTAAAACAATTAAAGGGAGTTCGTTATGAAATTTAAAAAAATTCTTGGAATTACAGTATTGGCAGTTGCTTCAACAGTAGCCTTGGCTGCTTGTGGTGCCGGTGGTAACAAATCTGCTAAAGATGATAAAACATTGACAGTTGGTATCATGACTTTGGATAATACAACTGAGCCAGTGTGGGATAAAGTCAAAGAATTGGCTAAAGACAAGGGTGTTACAATTGACTTGAAAGAGTTCACAGACTTTAATCAACCAAATAAGGCTCTTAAAAATGGTGAAATCGACGTTAATGCTTTCCAACACATCTATTTCTTGAACAACTGGAACAAAGAAAATAAAGGTGATCTCGTTCCAGTAGCTGATACACTCCTTAGCCCAATCCACCTTTTCTCAGGAACTGAAAACGGTAAAGCTAAGTATAAGGATGTTAAAGAGCTTCCAGAGGGAGCTACTATCTCAGTACCTAACGATAGTACAAACGAAAGTCGCGCTTTGACTCTCCTTCAAACAGCTGGTTTGCTTAAGTTGGATGTTAAAGATGGCGAATTGGCAACTATCAAGAATATTTCTGAAAATCCAAAGAAATTGGAGATCAAAGAAATCTCTGCTGAACAAGCTGCCCAAACTCTTTCATCAGTAGACGCTGCAGTTGTTAACAACACATATGCACAACAACAAAATGTTGACTATAACACAACCCTCTTCCAAGAAGATCCAAGTCAAGATTTGAAAGAATGGGTTAATATCATTGCAGCTAATAAAGATTGGGAAAAATCAAACAAATCCGATGCTATCAAGACTTTGATTAAGGCTTACCAAAATGATGAAGTTGCCCAAATCATTTATGATGCTTCTAACAAAGTTGACCTTCCAGCATGGAAAGGTGCACCAACACGAGATCAATTGGAAGCTAATTCAAAGAAATAAGCTAAGGGCGAAAGGGCGTGTGAGAGCACACCATTTTGTCGTATATGAAGAAGTCAATTTGATGGCATTTCCTAGTGAAGAAGAGCAGCTACGAAAGTTTCGTAATGATGAAGTTGCTCAGCACTATTTTGAAGTTTTGAGAACTTTGATTTCTAAAAAATCTATTTTTGCTCAAAATATTGGTCTCTATGACGTTGCTGCTTACCTCGGTGAAATTTTTTCTCGTGTAGGAGCAGAGGTAACTGTTGACGAGACCTATGCGGCACCTTTTGTCTTGGCGAAATTCAAGAGTCCAAACCCAGATGCGAAAACAATTATTTTCTATCAACACTATGACACTGTTCCTGCGGACAATGATCAACCATGGACGGATGATCCTTTCCGTTTGACAGTTCGTAAGGGTTACATGTATGGTCGTGGTGTCGATGATGATAAGGGGCATATTACAGCTCGGTTGACAGCTCTTCGTAAGTATATTCGCGAGGTCAGAGACCTTCCTGTTAATATTACCTTTATGATGGAGGGGGCTGAGGAGTCTGCTTAGACTGACCTTGGAAAATATTTAGAAAAATACCGTGATGACCTTCTCCCAGCAGACTTATTGGTTTGGGAACAAGGAAATCGAAATAGTAAAGGACAATTAGAAATTACGGGTGGCAACAAGGGGATTATTACCTTTGACTTGTCTGTCGAGAGTGCGGATGTTGATATCCACTCTAAATTTGGTGCGGTTATTGAATCTGCTTCCTGGTACTTACTCAATGCTATTTCAAGTATGCGTGATGATCATGGACGTATTCTTATCGATGGTATCTATGGAAAAATTATCCAGCCAAATGAACGTGAAATGGATCTTATCGAGACTTACGCCATTGAAAATGCAGATAGCCTCCGTAAGATTTATGGCTTAAAACTACCAATTTTGGAAAGCGACCGTCGTGCTTTCTTAAAAACGTATTATTTTTAGCCAGCTCTTTCTATTGAAGGGATTTCGACAGGTTATCAGGGGCAAGGTGTTAAGACCATTCTGCCAGCTCAAGCCAAAGCTAAGATGGAGATGCGCTTGGTCCCTGGTTTGACACCTGAGTATGTTTTGGATTGTATCAAGGCTCACCTCAAAAAAGAGGGGTTTGACCGTATCAAGGGAACCTTCACTCTTGGTGAAGAAAGTTATCGTAGTGATATGTCAGCTCCTGCTATTGTCAACGTTATTGAGTTGGCAAAAGGCTTTTATGAGGAAGGTGTCGCTGTACTTCCGACAGCTGCAGGCACAGGTCCTATGCATATGATTTACGAGGCTTTGGGTGTTCCTATGGTAGCTTTTGGTATAGGAAATGCTAATAGTCGAGATCATGGTGGGAATGAAAATGTTAGCCTAGCAGATTACTACACCCATATTGAACTAATTAAGGAGTTAATCGCAAATTATGAGTAATGTCATTATTGATTTGAAAAATATTGATATCACCTTTACGCAGAAACGTCGCACTATTCAAGCGGTTAAGGATGTGTCCATCCAGATTGAAAAAGGTGATATTTACGGAATCGTTGGCTATTCAGGGGCTGGTAAATCTACTCTTGTTCGTGCGATCAATCTTTTACAAGTACCTACAGCTGGTAAAATCACTATCGGTGAAGATGTGACTTTTGAGAACGGTCAGGTTCAATTAACGACAAAAGAATTGCGCCAGAAACGTCAAACGATTGGGATGATTTTCCAACACTTTAACCTTATGGCTCAAAAGACGGCTTATGAAAATGTAGCTTTTGCTCTTCGTCATTCTAAACTAAGCAATGAAGAGAAAGACAAAAAAATTCGTGGTCTTTTGGAATTGGTTGATTTGGCTGATCGTGCCGAAAACTATCCTGCACAGTTGTCAGGTGGTCAAAAACAACGTGTAGCGATTGCCCGTGCCTTGGCTAATGATCCTGAAATCTTGATTTCAGATGAGTCTACCTCAGCTCTTGACCCAAAAACAACTAAGCAGATCCTTTCACTTTTGCAGGATTTGAATAAAAAGCTTGGTTTGACAGTGGTTATGATCACCCACGAAATGCAAATTGTTAAAGACATTTGTAACCGTGTGGCTGTTATGCAAAATGGTCAACTTTTGGAAGAAGGAAGTGTTCTTGATATCTTCTCAAACCCACAAGAGGATTTGACGCAAGAATTTATTGAAACTGCAGTAGGGATTGAGGATGCCTTGGCTAAGATTAATGCACAACCTTTGGTGAAAAACTTACCTGCATCTGCACTTCTTGTTCAGCTTAAATATGTAGGTTCTTCAACAGATAGACCCCTTTTTACTGAAATCTTCAAAGACTTTGGCGTTTCAGGTAATATTCTTTATGGAAATGTTGAGATTCTCGGTGATACCCCTGTTGGTGAATTGGTCGTTGTTTTAGATGGTGATTCTGATAAGGTTATTGCTGCGCTAAAAGCGATTGAAAATGCAGGTGTTAGCTTGCGAGTACTTAAGAAAGGAGCCCAATAATGTCAGATTGGATTCAACAAAACTTTCCAGATATTTATCGTATCGGTATGCGGGGGGCTAACTCTTGGCCAGATGCCATCTATGCGACACTTTATATGACTGTGATTTCCTTCATCATTGGTGGGCTTCTCGGTCTCATTATGGGTCTCTTCTTAGTATTGACAGGTCCTCGCGGTGTCATTGAAAATAAATTTATTTTCCAAATCTTGGATAAAATTACTTCAATCTTTCGTGCCATTCCTTTCATCATCCTCTTGGCCATTTTGAAAGACTTCACTTACTTTATCGTAGGGACTAACCTTGGTAAGACAGCGGCTTTGGTTCCATTATCAGCTGCAACCTTCCCATTCTTTGCACGTCAAGTACAGGTGGTACTGGCAGACTTAGACCGTGGAGTGATTGAAGCAGCACAAGCTAGTGGTGCAAATCTTTGGGACACGATTAAGGTTTATCTTGGCGAAGGACTCCCAGAATTGGTTCGTGTATCAACAGTGACTTTGATTTCCCTTGTGGGTGAAACTGCCATGGCTGGAGCTATCGGTTCAGGTGGTCTCGGATACATCGCCATCTACTACGGATACAATCGTTCAAGTACATCAGTTACCATCTTAGCAACCTTCTTGATTTTGATTTTGATTTTCCTTATTCAGTTTCTCGGTGATTTCTTGACCCGTAAGTTGAGTCATAAATAGAATTTGAAAGCCTATTTATCAAAGGCTTTTTTCATATATTGACGATTTCAGTAATTTATCATAATATGGAAACTGTAGAATGCTTTGTGGTTGCCCTAATCACAAAAAGGAGTTAATTAGTTATGAAACGTTTTATTTCAGCTTGGAATAGGACCAGTCTGATTAAGCGTATTGCCATTGGTGTGGTAATTGGCGCTATACTTGGTTTACTGATTCCAAAGATTACGGTTATTGGTCTTTTGGGAGACATGTTTGTTGGTGGATTAAAGGCGATTGCACCACTCTTGGTTTCCGCTTTGGTTGCGAATGCCCTCTCTCAAACACGTGAAGGTCAGCAGAGTAACATGAAGACAGTTATTGTGCTTTATCTCTTTGGGACCTTTGCGGCTGCTTTGACAGCTGTTATTTCTCACTATATTTTTCCAATTTCCTTAAAATTAGGAGCAGCCTCAGCTACTAAGGCGGCTGCACCTCAAGGGGTCGGTGAGGTCTTTAAGGATTTGATGCTTAAAATGGTAGACAATCCTATCAACGCTTTGTCTCAAGCCAATTACATTGGTGTTTTAGTATGGTCTGTCGTTTTTGGTTTTGCCATGCGAACAGCTAGTGAGCACACTAAAGAATTGCTGCATACCTTAGCAGAAGTAACTTCTCAAATCGTACGTTGGATTATTAATCTAGCGCCATTTGGAATCCTTGGTCTTGTCTTTGATACTATTTCTAAGAATGGCGTTGGTGTTTTGGCAGATTATGGTGCCTTAATCCTTGTTTTAGTTGGAACAATGACCTTTGTTGCTTTGGTTATTAATCCTATCATTGCATTTGTGATGATGGGTAAAAATCCTTTCCCATTGGTTTTCCGTTGCTTGAAAGATTCAGGGATTACAGCCTTCTTTACTCGCTCTTCAGCGGCTAATATCCCCGTTAACCTTCAATTGTGTGAGGACCTTGGCTTGAATCCTGATACCTATTCGGTTTCTATCCCTCTAGGGTCAACTATTAACATGGCAGGAGCGGCTGTGACAATCAATGTTTTGACGCTTGCTGCAGTGACTACTTTGGGAATTGAGGTTGATTTTGCAACAGCCTTTATTCTTAGTGTGGTTTCAACTATTTCTGCTTGCGGTGCCTCAGGTATTGCAGGAGGTTCCCTCCTCTTGGTACCCGTAGCATGCAGCCTCTTTGGGATCTCAAATGATTTAGCTATGCAAGTTGTTGGTGTCGGCTTTATCGTCGGTGTCATCCAAGACTCTTGTGAAACAGCTCTCAACTCGTCAACAGATGTTCTTTTTACAGCAGTGGCAGAAAAAAGTCGTTGGAAGAAATCTTAGATAACTACTACATGGTCAGCCTGTTGGGCTGACTTTTTGATTTTAGAGGGAAACATAGCCAAAGACTATAGCTAGCTCAAGAATCTATCATATTTAAAAAGCCCATAAAATATAGTATAATAAACCATTCAAAGAGAAAGGGTGAAACATTTATGACTAATAATTTATTAGTGCTTCAATCAGACTTTGGTTTGGTTGACGGTGCTGTTTCGGCCATGATTGGTGTGGCCCTTCAAGAAGAACCTAGTTTGGGAGTACATCACCTTACACATGACATTACTCCCTACAACACTTTTGAAGCTTCATATCGTCTGTTTCAGACTGTCGAGTACTGGCCAAAGGGAACAACCTTTGTTTCGGTAGTTGATCCGGGTGTAGGCTCATCACGTAAAAGTGTGGTTGCCTTAACAAAGACGGGACAATATATCGTCACACCAGATAACGGAACACTTTCTTATATCAAGAAGGATGTCGGTATCGTTGCTGTCCGTGAAATTTCAGAAGTTGAGAATCGTTGTAGTAATACGGAGCTGTCTTATACCTTCCATGGTCGTGATGTTTATGCCTATACAGGTGCAAAATTAGCTTCTGGTCACATCAGTTTTGAAGAAGTAGGTCCTGAGTTACCTGTGGACAAAATTCTAGAGTTTCCAGTGGTTGAAACCATCATAGAGGAAAATCTAGTTCGTGGTGCGATTGACATTTTGGACGTCCGTTTCGGCTCTCTTTGGACCTCTATCACACGTGATGACTTTTATGCGTTAGAACCAAACTTTGGTGATCGATTCGAGGTGACCATCTTTAACAATGATATGTTGGTCTACCAAAACCAAGTTACCTATGGGAAATCGTTTGCGGATGTTCGTATCGGTCAGCCAATTATTTATATCAATTCCCTCTATCGTGTCGGTCTAGCCATAAACCAGGGGTCTTTTGCCAAGGCCTATAATGTTGGTTTAGGGTCTAACTGGCACATTGAAATTAAACGTTTAGGAGATTAAAGTGAGATTATGAAAAATAATTCAATTCGTACAGTAGTTGCGACAGGTATCGGTGCAGCACTCTTTATTATCATTGGTATGTTTGTTAATATTCCTATTTTTGGGAATACCAGCATCCAACTTCAGTATGCTGTTCAAGCTCTATTCTCAGTGATTTTTGGGCCTATTACAGGTTTCTTTATGGGCTTCATTGGACATGCGCTTAAAGATGGTATTCAATACGGAAATATCTCATGGGCTTGGGTTCTTGCAAGTGGCATTACAGGTCTTGTTATTGGCCTATTTGGTAAAAAATATGATGTAACAATGGGTAAATTCTCTGTAATGAGTATGATTTGGTTCAATCTAGCACAAGCATTAGGACTGCTTATTGCTTATGGTGTAGTTACGCCAATCGGTGATAAAATCCAATTTGCTCAAGCCTGGTCATATCTTTATGCACAAAGTTTTGTAGCTGGCGTAGCTAACTTTATTACAATTGCAATTGGGGGAACACTCCTTCTTGCCATCTATGCTAGTTCACGTACACAATCTGGTAGTCTTACCAAAGACTAGCATGAATCATAGGAGAGTGGGACTGTCAGTTTGCTTTGATATCTCTTCTCTTTGTTAGTAGAAACATGGATAAATACATTAGTTTTAATCAGTTTACATTTCAATATGATGCGCAAGCAGAAGCGACGCTTAAAGATATCAGCTTTGATATTGCCAAAGGCGAGAAAGTGCTCATTTTAGGCCCTTCTGGTAGCGGAAAGTCGACCCTTGCTCAGTGTCTCAATGGTATCATACCTAATATCCATAAAGGTCAGGCAAAAGGCCAGGTAAGGATAGATGGTCAGGATATTTTCAAGCAATCTATCTATGATAAGTCACAGTCGGTATCTACGGTATTGCAGGATCCAGATGGTCAGTTTATTGGCCTAACAGTAGCCGAGGATTTGGCTTTTGCTTTGGAGAATGATTGTGCTGATCAAAGTGAGATGAAGGATAAGGTAGCACTCTGGGCTGAACGTCTAGACTTGACTTCTCTTTTTAATCACCGCCCTCAAGACTTATCAGGTGGCCAAAAACAACGAGTTAGTTTGGCTGGAGTCTTGATTGATGAGAGCCCTATTCTTTTATTTGATGAGCCTCTAGCAAATTTAGATCCTAAATCAGGACAGGAAACCATTGACCTCATTGATAAAATCCACAAGGAGGTGGGAGCTACAACAATTCTTATTGAGCACCGTCTAGAAGATGTTCTTTATCGTCCCGTTGACCGTATTTTGCTAGTCAATGATGGGCAACTTCTCTTTAACGGTAGCCCAGATGAGCTTTTATCAAGTACTCTCTTACTGGAAAATGGGATTCGCGAACCTCTATATGTGACGGTTTTACGTCAGTTGGGATTTGATACAACTAGAGCACAAAATCTTAGCCAACTAGATGCTTTGGATTTGTCTGGATTAGGTATCCCAGATAGCGTTTTGAAAGATAAAAGAGACAGTTCAAGTGATTCTATTTTGAAGGTTGAGGGGCTTAGCGTTTCCTATGGGGATAATCCAGCGATTATAGAGGATATGTCTTTTAGCTTGAAAAAAGGTGAGCGACTAGCGATTGTCGGTAAAAATGGAGCTGGAAAGTCGACGCTTGCTAAAGCTCTATGCGGTTTTGTCCCTAGTCAAGGGAAATTAACTTACAAGGGTCAGGATATCAGTCAGGATAGCATCGCCGAGCGTTCAGAGCGTATAGGCTTTGTTTTGCAAAACCCAAATCAGATGATTAGCCAAACTATGATTTTTGATGAGGTGGCTCTTGGTTTGCGCTTGCGAGGAATTGAAGAGACTGAGGTTGAAGAGCGTGTTCATGAGGTCCTGAAGACTTGTGGCCTATATAGTTTTCGTAAATGGCCCATTTCTGCGCTTTCCTTTGGTCAGAAAAAGCGCGTGACCATTGCATCTATCTTGGTTTTGAAACCTGAAATCATTATCTTGGATGAGCCAACGGCTGGTCAAGATTACAAGACTTACACAGATATCATGAATTTCTTGGACAGTCTTCAGAAGCAAGGTCATACCATTGTGATGATTACCCATGATATGCAGCTCATGTTGGAATATAGCGATCGTTGTCTCGTTGTGGTTGAGGGGAAAATCATTGCAGACGACAATCCTGTTACAATTCTTAATCAGAAGGATTTACTTGAGTCAGCTAATCTCAAGCAGACATCTCTGTATACTTTGGGTCAGAAATTGTCAAGTAATCCAGTAGAAGTAACCCAGTATTATATCGAAAAAGGAGGCCCTAATGTCTAATCGTTTAATTGGTTATCAGTCAGGTCAAGGTTTCCTCTATGATTTGTCTGGTGCAAGTAAGATGCTTTTCTTTATCTTGGTTTCAGTTGCTTGTATGGCAACCTATGACCCACGTTTTATTCTAGCAGTAGGCTTACTTTCTATTTATCTCTTTAACTTGGCCAAGATTCGTTGGCGAGATATTTCTTTCGTTGTTAAGATTATTGGATCAATTGCTCTCTTTAATTTACTTATGGTCTACCTTTTCGCACCTGGCTATGGTGAAGAAATTTACAGGGCTAAGACAGTTATTATTGAAGGTTGGGGGCGTTTCTATCTAACCAGTCAGGAGCTTTTTTACCTTGCAAATCTATTGCTCAAGTATTTTTCAACGGTCCCTCTTGCCATTCTATTTCTCATGACTACTCATCCGAGTCAGTTTGCGGCTAGCCTGAATCAAATTGGGGTTCCTTATAAATTTGCCTATTCCGTGAGTTTAACCTTGCGTTATATTCCAGATGTTCAAGAAGAATTCTTTACGATTCGTAAGGCTCAGGAGGCTCGTGGTTTGGATTTGTCGCAAAAGGCGGGATTGGTCAAACGTATTCGTGGGAATCTCCAAATTGTTCTTCCTCTAATTTTTTCATCCCTCGAACGAATTGATACCATATCGACAGCCATGGAGTTACGACGATTTGGTCGATACAAAAAACGTACATGGTATGTACACAAATCCTTGACTAAACAAGATTATCTTGTAATCGTATCAGCTACTCTTTTATTGGGAATTAGTCTGGAGTTGATTTATCTTAACCATGGGCGTTTTTACAATCCATGGATTTGAAGTTTTCTTTCAGTGAGTTTTAAATAAACGAAAGAGTTCTGAGATGTCTATAGTATCTTCAGAGCTTTTTTAGTTTTTTATTCCCAATTTTTGAACGGTATTTGTATGAAATTTTCGATAAAGTACTTTATTGTGAAAACGTTTCTGTGATATAATGAAGGGAGTATTGATGTAACTAAAAGAGTCTTGATATTATTAAGGAGGAAATTATGTCTAACCTTTCAGTAAATGCTATCCGTTTTCTAGGGGTAGATGCGATTAACCAATCTAACTCTGGCCACCCTGGTGTGGTAATGGGTGCAGCACCAATGGGTTACACCTTGTTTACTAGACAAATGCATGTCAATCCTGAAGTTCCAAATTGGATTAATCGTGACCGTTTTGTTTTGTCAGCAGGTCATGGTTCAATGCTTCTTTATGCGCTCCTCCATTTGTCAGGATTTAAAGATTTGAGCATTGAAGAGCTTAAACAATTCCGTCAATGGGGTTCTAAGACACCTGGTCACCCAGAATTTGGCCATACAGTTGGTGTAGATGCTACGTCAGGTCCACTTGGGCAAGGTATTGCTATGGCTGTCGGTATGGCACAAGCTGAACGTTTCTTGGCTTCTCGATATAACAAGGAAGGCTTCCCAATCTTTGACCATTATACTTATGTTATTGCGGGGGATGGTTGCTTTATGGAAGGCGTTTCGGCCGAAGCATCATCTTACGCTGGTCTTCAAAAATTGGATAAATTGATTGTCTTGTACGATTCAAATGATATCAATCTTGACGGTGAAACTAAAGATTCATTTACTGAAGATGTACGTGCACGTTATGAAGCTTATGGTTGGAACACTGAATTTGTTCAAGATGGAACAGATATTGAAGCTATCAACGCTGCTATTGAAAGTGCAAAAGCAAGTGGTAAACCATCTTTGATTGAGGTTAAGACTATCATTGGTCATGGTGCTCCTAATAAACAAGGAACTAACGGTGTTCACGGTGCTCCTCTTGGACCAGATGAAACAGCAGCTGCAAGAGAAAACTTGGGTTGGAACCATGCTCCATTTGAAATTCCAAAAGAAGTTTATGCTGATTTCAAGGAAAATACAGTTGATCGTGGTCGTCAGGCCTATGACACTTGGGTTGCTTTGGTAGATGAGTACAAACAATCTTACCCAGAACTTGGTTCTGAACTTGCACGCATTCTTGAAGGTAAGGATGCAGTTGAATTCCAATCTTCAGACTTCCCAGCTGTTGAAAATGGTTATTCACAAGCAACTCGTAATTCAAGTCAAGATGCTTTGAATGCTATTGCTGATAAGGTGCCAACATTCCTAGGTGGTTCTGCGGATTTGGCTCACTCAAATATGACTTACATTAAATCTGAAGGTCTACAAGATGATGAACATCGTCTTAACCGTAACATTCAATTTGGTGTACGTGAGTTTGCGATGGGAGCAATCTTGAATGGTATGTCTCTCCATGGTGGACTTCGTGTTTACGGTGGTACCTTCTTCGTATTCTCAGACTATGTCAAAGCAGCAGTTCGTTTGTCTGCACTTCAAGGACTTCCAGTTACTTATGTCTTTACTCACGACTCTATTGCAGTTGGTGAAGATGGACCAACCCATGAACCAATCGAACATCTAGCTGGACTTCGTGCTATTCCAAACCTTAATGTTTATCGTCCAGCAGACGCGCGTGAGACACAAGCTGCATGGTATCAAGCTGTAACTTCTAAATCAACACCTACGGCGCTTGTTTTGACACGTCAAAACTTGACTGTTGAAGAAGGAACAGATTTTGATAAAGTTTCAAGAGGTGCTTACGTTGTTCATGAAACAGCAGCAGATTTTGATACTATTCTCCTTGCTTCTGGTTCAGAAGTAAATCTTGCAGTAGCATCAGCAAAAGCTTTAGAATCAGAAGGTTACAAAGTTCGTGTTGTGAGTGTTCCATCAACAGATGTCTTTGATGCACAAGATCAAGCCTACAAAGAGGAAGTTCTTCCAAATGCAGTTCGTCGTCGTGTAGCAATCGAAATGGCAGCAAGTCTACCATGGTATAAATATGTTGGTTTAGACGGTGCTGTGATTGGAATTGATACATTTGGTGCCTCAGCTCCAGCTGCTAAAATTATTGAAGAATATGGCTTTACAGTAGAAAATATCGTTGAAACAGTAAAAGGTATGAACTAAGATAGTTTGAATTTTTAGACACGTTAAAAAACATTGGTTATAAGGACCAATGTTTTTTAACGTGTCTAATGAAGAAAGGGCACCTAGGACTGTTAAGGATGTACTTGAGACATTGGGTGGCCTAATCTATCATGGTGAAGACTGTCATTTCTCTAACTGTTTTGCCAAACATGGTAAGGACTTTGATATTGAAGTAGCTATCAATAACTATCTAGGTATTCAAGAAATGTTAGTCTATCTAAGTCAATTTATTTCAAATATCCTAAATAATCGAATTTTTCTAGTGTTCGATTGTCGGAGACTACTAGAATAGTTCCTTCGTTAGGGAGTCTATTCATTGGGTCAAAGTGAGTGTTTAACTTACCATTTTCCTCATTTCTAAAACCAATAACATTGACGTTATAAGTTTGTCTTAGATTTAAAGTATGCAACGACTTTCCAGCCCATTCATTAGGAATTTTCAACTCAATTAAAGCCACGCCATCCTCTAAATGAAAAATTCTTGAAATGTTACAGCGAAGTATATTTGAAGCCAAGTCTTTTGCTGTGCTACGCTCAGGAGTGATGACCAAATTGGCCCCCATTCCGTAAAGGACTTCCTCATAATTGTTATTTGTAGCTTTGGCAATAATATTTGTAATGCCGAGTTTTTTACAATGTAGGAGCGCCAGTGCAGAAGATTCTAAGTGTTCTCCAGTTGCAATAATGACTGTATCGCAAGTATCGATACCAGCGGAACGTAGAAAGTCAATGTCAGTAATGTCACCAACAGCGGCCTTAGTCACTTGATCAGCAAGGAAATCAATTGTTGTAGAGTTGTTGTCCAAGGCAATGACATCTTGTCCAAAAGAGGAGAGTTCGGTTGCAAGTGTTTGTCCAAAGATTCCCAAACCGAGGACACCAATAATTTGTGTTTTCATATAAAATCCTTTCAGAGTATTGTCAATTAATAAAATAGTTTAGCCGACTGAAATATGAGTAGGGGCATAAGAGACATGTTTTTCTTTTTTTGTCATCAAGCTCAAGAGAACAGTAATAGGTCCGACACGGCCAATGAACATCAGAGCCATGATAACAAGACGTCCCATGGTGTTAAGACTAGAAGTCAGATCCATAGACACCCCAACGGTAGCAATAGCTGACACACTCTCGAAAAGTAGAGCTAGTGGTGACAGAGTAGGGTTAGTCTGAAGCAAAATAACATAGCCGACTAAGAGCATGATTAGGTAAAATAGGATAACAGTGAATGCTTGCATAACAGTTTTATTAGAGATAATACGATTTCGGAAAACAACTCTGGAGTTACCAGAAAGCACCGACTTGAAAAGAAGAAACATGATGGAGGCGGTGGTGACCTTGATACCACCGGCAGTTCCTCCAGTACCACCCCCAATAAACATCTGAATCATAAAAAGAAGGTTTGAAGTAAAATTAGCATTGGTGTAGGAAATAGTCGCAAAACCGGCGGTACGCATGGTTACAGTCTGAAAGAAACTTACCAAAAGTTGCTGCCAGACATTGAGAGTACCGATAGTTTTAGAGTTATCCATTTCCAGAAACCAAGCAAGTAGGGTTCCGCCTAAGAGGAGACAGCTTGTACTTATAAGCACAAGACGACTTTGATTACTGAAAGGTCTACTTGCTAATTTCCAGTTTCTAGGGCGATCTTTAATATAGCGTCTAATCATTTGAATTAAATCAATCCAAACTGCAAAACCTAAGCCTCCAGACATAATAAGAAAAGCCACAGAGAGGTTGATAGTTGGATTGGTCGCATAATCTTGTAAACTGTTAGTTCCTAGGTTATCAAAGCCAGCGTTACAAAAAGCAGAGATAGCTAGAAAGAGACTGTTAAAAATGCCATGACCAAGTCCAAAGCGAGGAATAAAATCAGTCATAATTACTAGTGCCGCTAAAACTTCAATAGAAAAAGTTATTTTATATACATTGAAAAGATAAGCTTTCAAATCTTTTTGGTTATCCCTACTAAGTGCGGATTGAAGGAGATCTTGATCACTTAATCCTAATTTATTTTTAAGAGTATAGGTACTAAAGGCTATAAGAGAGACTAGTCCAAGTCCTCCCGTCTGTATAAGGAGAATAGAGATAATCTGACCAAAGCCATTGTAAGCCTTGCTGACAGGAACAACGGAAAGCCCAGTTACACAGACCATTGACACAGCATTGAAGAGATGATCTAGGTAGCTTGTTTCTGGACTATTAGCATAATGGCTTATGGGAAGACTAAGTAAAATACTCCCCACTATAATGACAAAGGCAAAGCTGAGTACAAGCTTTTGCGTGACTGAAAGACGATTTATCAATGAGAACCTCCGAGTTATCATAAGGAGAAATAAGAATCCTAGGAGTAAGAAAACATTCTTGGATAAACGTTATAGTGGTTTCTTATTAGGAATCCCAGCACGACGTGGGTACTTGTTTGGGGTTTCTTTTTTCTTATCGATAATGGTAATATTACGACCATCACCATTTGGCAGCTTGTAGTTTTCGTTGAGAATAGGTTTAGCAAAAAGAACGTTCAAAGCATTTCTAGCATCGACTAGCTCTTGGTCAGCTGCGGCAGCCTTAAGTGCAATAAGTTGACCTCCGACCTTTAAGAAAGGAATAGTTAATTCTGAGAGAACTTGCATACGTGCAACGGCACGGGCAGTAACAATATCAAATTGAGCACGGAAGGCCTTATCTTGTCCAAAATCTTCAGCACGTCCGTGATAGAAGTGAACACCGCTAAGTCCAAGTTCATCAGACAAGAAGTTAAGGAAAGTGATGCGTTTATTAAGAGAATCAATGATTGTCACATCAAGATTAGGACAAAGAATTTTAATAGGGAGACTTGGAAATCCAGCTCCAGCACCGATATCCAGAAGTTGAATACTTTGATTTTTAATATGCCCTTGAAGAACAGGAGCCAAAGAATCATAGAAATGTTTGAGGAAAACCTCATCTTTGTCTGTAATTGCAGTAAGGTTGATTTTCTCATTCCATTCTACCAAAAGCTCAAAGTAGCGTTGGAATTGGTCTTTTTGTTTTTGGCTAAGATCGAACCCTAGTTCTTTCAAAGCCATGTAAAAATCTTCAGGTGTCATTTTACAATCCTTTTATCTAGTTTCAATGCCCCTATTTTACCATAATTAATCCCTTTCATCTAATGGAAAAGATTGTTTAAGATTAGGTAAGAACCAGTTTTTAATAAGCTACTAAAAACCTCCTAAGTTTAAAATTATGTAATATTAAAGCTGTTATTTTTTTTTAAAAATCTGATATAATGTTAATTAAGTCTAAAATCATAATTACTCGCTTTAATGAAAAGTGAATATAGGGGATTATGGTCTTATGGATTGAAAATAGATTCCTATGGGAAAATTTAATTTGAGGATTGAAAATGATTTATCTTTCAGAAGTTAGAAAGTCTCCAGAAGGGCTAGCCTTTAATGAAGCACCTTCTTTGTTGGAGTCAATTAAAGAACGCTATGACCAAGTTTTAAATCTTGAACAACTTCAAGCAAGTGGTCAAGTAGTCTATGATAATGGCTTATATCTCTTAGATTATCAACTTAGCTATGATATTACTTTGCCATCTAGTCGTTCACTTGAGCCTGCGACACTTGGGTTCAATTACCTAGTCTCGGAAACCTTTATACAAGAGGCGGATGCTGCTCTTCAAAAGGAATTAGTCGAGGAAAATCTAGTTCTTATCTTGAATGACGATACTATTGACCTTAATGAGAGTATTTTAGATAATATTCTTCTTAATATTCCTTTGAGAGTGCTGACACCTGAAGAGGAATCAGGACAAATTTCGCTCTCAGGTAAAGACTGGGAAGTCTTGTCAGAAGAGGATTTTGCAGCTCTTAAACAAGGGGAGAAAGAGGCAAGTAATCCTTTTGCTCAATTGAATGGACTATTTGATGACAATTAATTCAAAAACAAACTAAAAATGTTTGACAATTTTAAAAATCTGTATTATTCTGTCATTATAAGCTAATTTTCGGATGTATTCATTGGCTAAACCTAAATACTTTTTGAGGAAATGGAAGCCAAAAAATTTTTTATAAAAGAGGGTAAATACTTATTATGAGCAAACGCATTTTGATTGTTGAAGATGAGAGAAACCTTGCTCGTTTTGTCTCTCTTGAACTTCAACACGAAGGATACGACGTTGTGACAGCGGACAACGGACGCGAAGGACTTGAATTGGCACTTGAGAAAGATTTCGATCTTATTCTCTTGGACCTTATGTTGCCTGAGATGGACGGTTTCGAAGTGACACGTCGTCTCCAACAAGAAAAAGATACTTATATTATGATGATGACAGCTCGCGACTCAATCATGGATATTGTTGCTGGTTTGGATCGTGGAGCTGATGACTATATTATAAAACCATTTGCGATTGAAGAACTGTTGGCACGTATTCGTGCAACCTTCCGTCGTCAAGATATCGAAGCTACTAAGAAGGCACCAGCTAAAGCGTCAACCTATCGCGATTTAAAATTGGATGTTCAAAACCGTGCAGTTGTTCGCGGTGATGAGGTAATTCCATTGACAAAACGTGAGTTTGATTTGTTGAACACACTTTTAAGCAATATGAACCAAGTAATGACCCGTGAGGAACTCTTGCTTCAAGTCTGGAAATATGATGACGTAATTGAAACAAACGTTGTAGATGTTTATATTCGTTACTTACGTGGGAAAATCGACATTCCAGGTAAGGAATCATACATTCAGACAGTACGAGGGATGGGTTACGTTATCCGTGAAAGATGAGTAAATTATTTGGTAAAGTAACCATTAGAAAAAAGTTGACCATGACAACTGCTGTGGTCTTCTTTCTTGTATTGTCGATGTTCACTCTGGTTGTTGTATTTTCAGCCAATACGCTTCTTTTGCAACGTGAACGTCAAAATGTAAATAATACAATCTCAAAAGTTGTTACTTATATCGAAAAGGACTGGGACTCTGATGAAGAGTTGAGTCCAGAGCCGCTTTTAGCGGCCCTTTATTCACCGAAAAATATCTATCCATCAATCATTAATGGAGTGCTTTCTGAAAAGCGTTCCTTAGATGGTCAAGTTGCGGTTTCTAATAGATTATATTCCAACCAGTCTATCTATGTTTATGACAAAAAGGGAACTTTTATCTTTACTTCTGAGGAGGATACAGACTCACCTCCAGGCATGTCTGAGGTCAATAAACTGAAGTTGGTTTCCTATAAAGGTAAACGTGGTTTCTTACTACAAGTTCCAATCTATGGCAAGGATAAGAAGACCATTGTTGGGTATGCTCAAGTTTTCCATGATTTGGAATTCTACTATGCGTTAAAAGAGCGTTTAATTTTCCTATTGATATTCCTTGAAGTAGGAATGACGGTCTTAGTTATTGCAGTAACTGTAGTTGTCTTGACATCTATTCTTCGTCCGATGAGGCAGTTACACGAAACGATGGGTATTATTATCGATTCGCCAAGTGATTTGGAGCTTCGATCTAAGATTGAGAGTCATGATGAGATTGGTGCTTTGGCACTTAACTTTAACTGTATGATGGATAAAATTCAAGAAAATAATCAGATGCAGATGCGTTTCTTGAGTGACGTCAGTCACGAATTACGTACTCCCATTGCAGTTATTAAAGGACATATGGACCTCTTGCAACGTTGGGGTAAAAATGATCCTGAAATCCTTGAAGAAAGTCTTGAAGCTGCAAGTCACGAAGCCAACCGTATGACGATTATGATTAACGATATGTTGGATTCTATTCGTGTTAAAGGGTCATTTGACAATCATAGAAATGATACATGTGATTTGAATTCTTCAATCCGTACGGTTATTGGGAATTTTCGTGTCCTACATGACGACTACCAATTCTACCTCAATGATTCTGAGGGTTCAGATCGTCCAGCACAGATTTACAGCCAGCACTTTGAACAGGTTATTACTATTTTGATTGATAATGCGGTCAAGTATTCGCCTGTTAATAAGAAAATCCAGATTACTATCAAGGCTCTGGAAGATGAGATGCTGGTACAGGTACAGGATAATGGTGAGGGTATCTCTAAAGAAGATATTGAACATATATTTGAACGCTTCTATCGTTCAGATAAGGCGCGTAATCGTACGACAACCCAATCTGGTGTGGGTATTGGTTTATCAATCCTCTATCAAATTGTGGAAGCTTATCGATGCCATATCGATGTCAGTTCAGAACTTGGTGTGGGTACACGTTTTGACCTCTACATTCCTTTTGCAGAGTCAGAAACTACGACACCTCAAATTGAAGGTTAAGTCAATTTACAAGAGATTTATACTAACTCTCAATCATGAGCACGTCTCGTTAAGGGGTGCTTTTTATGTGTTTTTATGGTAAAATAGAGTACTGAATTTCGAAAGATTGGTGGTGAAGTGCATGCGTTGTCCAAAATGTCAACATAATAAATCTAATGTTATCGATAGCCGTCAGGCAGAGGATGGAAATACCATTCGTCGTCGTCGAGAGTGTGATGCTTGTCATGCCCGTTTTACTACATTTGAGCGTGTGGAAGAAGTTCCACTTTTAGTTGTCAAAAAAGACGGTACTCGTGAACAATTCTCTCGCGATAAGATTTTCAATGGTATCTCGATGAGTGCTCAGAAGCGTCCAGTTTCAAGTGAGGATATTGAAAATGCCATCACCCGTATAGAGAAAAACATTCGCCGTAACCATGATGGAGAGGTTGATAGTGAGGTCATTGGGAATTTAGTCATGAAAGAACTAGCAGATCTTGATGAAATTACCTATGTCCGTTTTGCTAGTGTCTACCGTTCTTTCAAAGATGTTGATGAGATTGAAGAATTGCTTCAAGAAATTACCAAGACTGTCCGTGCGAAAAAAGAGTCTAAAAAATGAGACCCATTGAAGAATTTGTCTATGTTGGCAATCAGGTTATCGTTCCCGATCAGGCAAGTTTGATGCGTTGTTATTATCCCATTATTGGGGGTGAGGGATACGCACTCTATCAGTATTTTGTGGCTTTCTATGATAATGGTAATCATCGTCATAAATTTGCTACTATTCTGAATCATCTTAACTTTGGTATGCAGCCTCTTCAGGAATCCCTGGCGGTCCTGACAGCGGTAGATTTGTTGGCTTTCTATCATTCTCCTCAGGGAATTTATGTTGTGGAGCTTAAGTCTCCCCTATCTATCGAGCAGTTTCTAAAACATGCGGTTTATAGTTCACTTCTAGAGCAAAAAATTGGTGAGCCAGCAGTGGATGCTTTAAAACCGACGAGTTTACATGGTTTACAAGACTTATCTAAACGTTTTTCGGATGTTTTTACTGATGAGCGTTTAGCTCAAAAGTCTGTTTCTGAAATTAAGCCTAAAAATTCATTTGATTTAATCAGTTTCAGGAATCGTATGCAGGCTGATGGACTTGTATTTACAGATGAAAAGACAGATGTTCCAGAAATCTATAAGTTGTCTGAAACCTATGACATGAATTGGTATGATACCTATCTCTTGTCAAAAAAGACAGCCGTGAACCACCGGATTATTGTTAAGCGTATGCAAGTGCAATTAGAGCAAGCTCAAGCTCAAAAATTGGGTGGTGATTCTGCATTGACGGAGACAGAGAAAAAGATTCTTAAAGCTGTTAAATCTGGAAAACCTGTTGATTACTTACAGAGTGCTAAGGGGCCAGGCGGGACTGTGACTAATTCTGAGAAAAAAATTCTCACAGAATTGGCACAAAGAGGCTTTATGGATGAGGTCATTAATCTCATGGTTGCCTACAGTTTGGGACGGACACGTTCAACAAATGTGAATCGAGAGTATATCTCTAAAGTTGCCAACGATTTTGCCTTTAAGAAGATTGTTACTGCTGAACAAGGGCTTTTGGCTTTGCGTAGTGGTTACGACAAAAAATCACAGCGGGCAAAAGATGATTCTAAGAAGAAAACAAATGTACCTAGCTGGAGTGATCCTGATTACGATAATCAAACCAGTCAGGCCGACCAAGCCAAGTTAGACGAAATTAGACGCCGTGCTTTGGCCAAACTAGAAAAAGGAAAGGAGTAGCCTATGGAAAGAGTTGGACAAACCTTGAACCGAACAGGATATCATGGGTCTGGTAATGCAACAGATTTGACCAAGCAAATCTTGGCGGATCCAAGAGTGGCTGACTTTATTCAAGAACATGGCTTAAGCCAGGACGAAATCAAGCGTAGTCTTCCAAAGTTTAATCAATTCTTGGTGGAATGCCGTAAGGTCAAAGAAGGTGATGTCAGCTACATTGCCAAAGGGTATGAGCCGATTCTGACCATGAATGAAGGCTACGCTGACGTAACCTATAAGGAAACGCGTCAGCTTAAGGAGCAACAAGAACAACAGGCTATTTCTAAGCGGATTAACTTGGTGAGCTTGCCTCAGTCCTATCGCAAGATTACCTTTGCTGATATTGCACTAGATGATGTCGCTCGTGTTGATACCTTTGAGACACTTGTTGATTTTGTAGCTAATTACCCTAGTCCAGACCAGAAAGGCCTCTATATCTACGGAGATATGGGGGTTGGGAAATCATTCATGTTGGCTGCTATGGCCCACGAACTTTCAGAGACGAAGAAGGTTGCTACGACCATTATTCATTACCCATCTTTTACTATTGATGTTAAAAATGGGATCAAGGACGGCTCTGTGAAGGAACAAATTGATGCTGTCAAAGAAGCAGAAGTTCTAGTTTTAGATGATATTGGTGCAGAGCAATTCTCTTCTTGGATTAGGGACGATGTTTTGCAAGTCATTCTCCAGTATCGCATGATTGAGGAGCTACCGACCTTCTTCACATCCAACTATAGTTTTGCAGACTTAGAAGCTAAGCTATCAAATGGACGTCAGGGAGACGAGACTTGGCAGGCCAAACGTGTGATGGAACGTATTCGTTTTCTAGCTAAAGAGGTTCACTTGAGAGGTGTTAATCGCCGTTAAGGTGATTCTAATAATGATAAAGAACAAGCGTGTTTGCTTTCCTTGTTGGAAGTTAGATTGCTAAATGAAGAAAGGAATCCCTAATTTAATCAGGGACTTAAATATATGACATTACCTACAGTTGCTATCGTGGGTCGCCCAAATGTTGGGAAGTCGACCCTATTTAACCGAATTGCGGGTGAACGTATCTCTATCGTCGAAGACGTTGAAGGGGTAACACGTGATCGTATTTATACCTCTGCTGAGTGGCTTAATCGTCAGTTTAGCTTGATTGATACAGGTGGTATCGATGATGTCGATGCCCCATTCATGGAACAGATTAAGCACCAAGCTGGCATTGCCATGACTGAAGCAGACGTTATTGTCTTTGTCGTTTCAGGTAAGGAAGGCGTGACAGATGCGGATGAGTACGTTGCCCGTATTCTCTATAAGACAAACAAGCCAGTTATCTTGGCGGTAAATAAAGTGGATAACCCTGAAATGCGTGCAGATATCTATGATTTCTATTCTCTTGGGCTTGGCGATCCATATCCAGTTTCATCTGTTCATGGTATTGGTACGGGGGACGTTCTCGATGCTATCGTTGAAAATCTTCCAACAGAAGTCGAAGAAGAAAATCCAGATATCATTCGTTTCAGTTTGATTGGGCGTCCAAACGTCGGAAAATCAAGTTTGATTAACGCCATTTTAGGCGAGGACCGAGTGATTGCGAGTCCTATTGCTGGTACGACTCGTGATGCCATTGACACAAACTTTGTGGACAGTGAAGGTCAAGAGTATACTATGATTGACACCGCTGGTATGCGTAAATCTGGTAAGGTATATGAAAATACAGAAAAATACTCTGTTATGCGTTCTATGCGTGCCATTGATCGTTCTGATGTTGTCCTTATGGTTATCAATGCCGAAGAAGGTATCCGTGAGTATGACAAGCGTATTGCTGGTTTTGCCCATGAAGCTGGTAAAGGGATTATCATCGTAGTTAACAAATGGGATACGATTAAGAAGGACAACCACACCGTTGCCAACTGGGAAGCAGATATCCGTGATCAGTTCCAATTCTTGAGCTATGCCCCAATTGTCTTTGTATCGGCTAAGACGAAACAACGTCTTAACAAGTTACCAGAGATGATCAAACGCATCAGTGAGAGTCAAAACCGTCGTATTTCATCGGCTGTCTTGAATGATGTTATCATGGATGCCATCGCCATCAACCCAACACCAACTGACAAAGGGAAACGCCTTAAGATTTTCTACGGGACACAAGTTTCGGTTAAACCACCAACATTTGTTATCTTTGTCAATGAAGAAGAGCTTATGCACTTCTCATACATGCGTTTCTTGGAAAATCAAATTCGTCAGGCCTTTGGCTTTGAGGGAACACCAATCCACTTGATTGCTCGTAAACGTAAATAAAAAAGAGACCAACCAGAATAGAATCTTTACGGGTTGGTCTTTTGGTATTGTAAGGAGAAAACGATGTTAGAAAATGTTCAAACTTATTTATCCAAACAAGGAGTTAAGTATATCAAACCTGAGAAGGCGGAGCCACATCAGGTTTGATATGGAAGCTCTCAAAACTTTGGGACAAGCTGCTCATAAGGGAAATACAGTTTCTTATCAAAAGCTCTAGAGGAGCGTCTAGACCCCATGAAAATGGATCGTGTCAAAAAGTATGCCGTCCACATTTCTGGTGCTATTACAGAGCTCCTGAGGAGCAGTTTAGATGATGTTGCTATGGCGATTCGACTATACGGTTAAGCTGAAGATTGGGGAATATCAGTTGAAATGAGCTTTGTCGAACGGAAAAAATCTGATACTACTCTAGCGAAGCAATATAAGGTCCTAAGACTTACCGATTACTTTTCCACTTTACTATCTTGCTCAATAAGATGGGAAGATGGTGTCAGTCTTCGTGTGGAAGGGACTGAAGCGAATCGTCAGATGCTCAAAGAAGCAGTCAAAGCTGGTCGTGTTCGAAAGGTCTTGGTTAAATATGATGTCCCTGTGACGGATAGCTTGACTAGGGATAACTTACTAGATCAACTAATGGAAGGCTTTCAACTGATAACTCCTTATTTTGATAGTTGTCAGGATGCAAATAAGTTGTTGGAAGATTGGTGTAAAAGAGGAGAATAAAAATGCAAGGATTATTAATGATTGATATGCAAAGGGCCTTTGATAATAGTTCATGGGGAGAACGTAATAACCCTCAGCTTGAAGTGAATTCCCAAAAATTGCTTAATTTTTTTAGAGAAAGGGTATTGGCCAGTACTTCATGTTCAACATGTATACACGAATACTCAATCACGTTTTCACGAATCTCAAGGTCAAGATTTTAAAGATGGCTTTCAACCATACCCAAGTGAACCTGTTTTCCAAAAGATAGTTAATAGTGCTTTCATTAGGACGAATTTAGAGAGCTATTTAAGAGATAAAAGAATTGATAAGTTAGTTATTGCAGGCTTTAACTTGCCACACTGTGTGTCTACCACAACTCGCATGGCGGCTAATTTAGGGTTTAAGACGTCACTTATTTCAGATGCAACGGCCAGTTTTGCCTACCCAATTTAGATGGTCATTTGATAGATCCAGAGGTCCTGCATACCATAAATCTAGTATCCTTACACGATGAATTTGCTCAAGTAATGACAATAGAGGAGTTCATGGGGATGATAATGAAGAGCTCTATGCCTTCTGTACTGACCCCAAAAAGTTAGACAAATAATTCATCCAAAGGATTTAGTTCTGTATTACACAGAACTAAGTCCTTTTAATTTTACCTTAATGCGTTTGTTGTTGTAATAATCAATATAGTCTACAATAGCTTGTTCCAATTGCTCAAGTGAGTGAAACATCTTCTCGTAACCATAAAACATCTCAGACTTAAGAATGCCAAAGAAAGACTCCATCATACCATTGTCTGGACTATTTCCCTTACGTGACATGGACTGTTTGATCCCTTTATCCTCTAAAAATTGATGATAATACTGATGTTGGTATTGCCAACCTTGGTCGCTATGGGAAATTGTATTTTCATAATATTCTCTGTTATAATCACAATATATCAAGGAGGAATTAAAGAACATGAATAAGAAATTACATGCTATTATTGGGTCTTAGTGCTGCAATTTTAGCACTTGGGCTATCATCTTCTGCACTTGCAGATGAACAATAATTGCCAGTAAGTCTTCCCGCTAAAGAGGCTCTTGATAACACTTCTTTTGAAAACCTAGTTGTTGAAAACATCCCTGCTTCAGCCGTTGATGTTAATCTAGCAAACGAATCCGCAAACACAGTTACTACTGCTAATCCTGCCACTGAAGTTAACTCAGCGACCACTGCTGTCCTTAATGAGGAAGTAACTGCACCTGCACCAGTAATTGAAAATGCAACCCCTGTAAATCTTGAAGAATCAAGTCCAGTTGTATACACACCAACAGTTGATGAGCGTGTGTCAGAAGTTCGTATTCATCATATCCGTCGAACAACCGAAGCAAGTTACTCACAATTCAGCTTTCAAACAGATGTGCTTTACGCAACGATTTAAACTCCTGCTTTCACTGAATACGACAAAGCTGCTTTTGCGCCAGCAACCGTTACCGATGAAAATGGAAAAACATGGTATTTTGCTAAATACGATGACATGGTGCTTAACAACAAGAGTAATTACGGTGCTCCAAAAAAAGGAATTGTTTCAAGTCCCATTATTGATGTCACCTACTTCTATGATGATGTTAGCCTTGCCGCCAACTGTCGCGCAACAGGCCCGTTTTGTCGATGATAAGGGACAGGAAATTGCTCCAACAAAAGTCAACATGGTTAGACGCGATATTGATTTAGCTTACTATGCCTATTCCCCGACTGCACCTAAAACAATTCAGGTGAATGGTAAAACATATGAGCTACAATTAATCGATGACCAAGAAATTAAGTCACACAAATTTAGCATCTCAAATACTGTGACAATCACGTATATTTACAAGGAAGTAACTGAAGGTACAGCTGAAAAACCTGTTACACCAACTACTCCAGTTATACCAACAAATAATAAAAAATTTCGTCTTCCTAAAGGCAATAACGGTGTAAAAACGCGTATCCCTGTTAACTACAAACACCAAACAAATTCTTCAAACCAAGGAACTGCAAAATTACGTCTCCCTAAAGGGAATAATGGTGTCAAAACACGTGTACCATCTAAAAAGAACACTCCTATCCTTGCAGTAGATTACCTATAAGTAATAAATAAACAAAGATAAACTAAACTCGTCTTTGTTTTTTTCATTCCTAATCAACACAGTAGTTTTTTAAATCATATATTCCAAGTCGTAACTAGCATCAGAAAGAATACGTGCCAAAAATTGTTGGGTGCGTTTTTCTTTTGGTCTGTAAAAAATGTCCTTTGGACTCCCCTCTTCAATGACATGGCCACCATCCATAAAGACAACATGATTAGCTACATCTCGTGCAAAGCCCATCTCATGAGTAACGACTACCATTGTTGTTCCTTCATTAGCAAGTTGTTTCATAACGTCGAGAACATCCCCGACTAACTCTGGATCAAGTGCAGATGTTGGTTCATCCAACAAGATAACTTCTGGTTTAACTGCAATTGCTCTGGCTAAGCCAATACGTTGTTGTTGACCACCTGAAAGTTGTGAAGGATAGTAATCTTTAAACTCCAAAAGACCAACTTTCTTAAGTGCCTCTTTAGCAATTTGTTGTGCTTCACCTTTTGGAACTTTTCTAGCAATCACTAAACCTTCTAAGATGTTCTCAATGGCAGTCTTATTGGCAAATAAATTGTAATGTTGGAATACAAAAGCCGTTTTCTTTCGTATATCCAAAATCTCTTTTTTCGACAATTTGTCCAAAGAGTAATCCTTACCAGCAATTGTTAATTGCCCTCCATCTGCATTTTCCAAATGATTAAGGCAACGTAAGAAAGTTGTTTTTCCTGAACCAGATGGTCCCAATATAACAACTACATCTCCCTGTTTCACTTGTAGATTAACATCAACAAGAACCTGACGATCTCCAAATGTTTTTGATATATGTTTAGCTTCTAGCATAGTGACTCCCTCTACGTAAATTGCAATTTTCTTTCTCCAAAATTAAAGAGAACTTGAATGATACCACAAATGATTAAATATAAAATGAAGATGACAAAATAAGATTCAAAATATTGATATCCATATGCTGCTTCAACTCGTGCAATTGCTGTTATATCCTTAATCGTCATAACAAAAACAAGTGAGGTACCTTTTACAATATTAATAACTAAGTTACACAAATTTGGCAGAGCAGCTTTAAGCGCTTGTGGAAAAACTATTCTCAAATAGGCTTGTCTTGTTGTTAAACCTATGGCTTGTGCAGCTTCTAGCTGCCCCTTATCAACAGTTAGCAATGCTGAACGAATGATTTCAGATAAGCTTCCTGTTGTCATCAAGCTATAGATAATAAAAGCATAGTAGAGCGGATTAACCTTGAAGATATCTACATGACTTCCAATTCCTTTAAAAAACTGGTTTAGTAAACTGGGGAATAAACTATAAAAAAATAAAATTAACAAAATGGGTGGCGTTGCTCGGATAAAGGCAAGATAAATAACTGAAAATGTTTTGACACCTCTAACCTGATAAATTTGACCTAACGCTAAGAAAAGAGCAGGTAGAAAACTCAATAGAATAGCCACAACCATGATTCCAAGTGTTACTGGGACCCCATGTAAAGCTTTGATAAAGGTATCAATAATAAAAGTTGAATTCATTTTTTACCTCGCTTTGATACTCAATTTTTTCTCTATCATTCTAGAAATTAGAGATATTATTAATGCTATTCCCCAATATACAAGGGCAACAGCTGTGTATGTCTCCAAAGAATAATTTCCTAAATGACGACTAATCAAAAGGTTTCCCTTCCCCATGACATCAATAAATCCAATCGTATAAGCCAATGCTGAATCACGCATTAGGTTAAGCATAGCTGTTGTAATATTAGGTAAAGCAATCCTAAATGCTTGAGGGGCAATAATTCTTACAAAAGTTTGTTCAGAAGTAAGTCCAATACTAAGCCCAGCTTCTAATTGTCCTTTAGGAATTGCTTGATAAGCTGCTTTAAACACTTCTGATATCATTGCTGAAAATAGGAGAACCATGGTCACAAGAACAAATATCAATTTAGACCAATCGTTTATATCTAACCCTAACCACCAATTGAGAAATTCAGGAACTCCATAGAATACCAAGAACAACAATACAATAGGTGGAGTACAACGTAAGATAAAAACATAACCCTTAGCCAGATTTTCAAGAACTTTATTCTTAGAAAGACTTGCCCATGTTATCAAACCTCCTAATAACGACCCTAGTATAGTCGTTAACAAGAGAACTAACAATGTCATTGGTAAGCCCTTTATGATTTCGGGAATTGCTCCAATCACTTTTGAAATGTCGTAATTGACCATATTTTCTCCTAACTAAACTCGTTCAGAAGCTTATCAAAGTAGCCCACTGTCTATACATCACAATCTAATTATTTATCAACAAATGAAAAAACATCTTCGCCAAAGTATTTTTTAGATAACTTTTCAAGCGTACCGTCTTCTTTTAGTTCCTTGATAGCCTTAGTATATTCTTTTGAAAACTCTTCATTCTTACTATCACGATGGAAGAGTGGGTAAGTCGGAATACCTTTATATGGGAACCAAGTTAACTTATCCGCATATTTATGATAAGCACCATCCTTATCAGTCACAGCTTTTTCAAAAGACAATTTAATATCAAAATAAGCATCATAACGATTTTCCAAGACCCATGCATAGGCATCTGAAACTTGGAAAGATTCTGCAGATGTCAACTCAATTGGCTGATCTTTATGTTTATCGTTATACTCCTTGATAACATTCCACTGTGCATTTTGTGGTGAGATAGGTACCAATTTCCCCTTTTGTTTGGCAAAATCCGAGATATTTTTATATTTATCTTTATCTTCCTTACGAATGGTAAATCCAATAATACTTGCTCCAATTGGATCTTTTGGTATGATGAACTTTTTAGCTCGTTCATCTGTGTACCAAGCACCCTTAGTACCAATATCATATTTACCTGACTCCAGACCGATTAAGAGGTCATCATCACTTGTTCCTGTATATTCAAATTTATACTGAGGAAGCTTTTTATCAATTTCCTTTAATACAGCTACCTCATAGCCATCAGAGTTACCATCTTTATCCACAAAATCATAAGGAACATAGTTCTGATTATGGGCAACTTTTAGTGTTGTCACCTTTCCAGAGTCTGATTTTCCCTTTTTATCTCCTGTTAAACTACGTCCAATAACTGTAGCTCCAATAAGTGCTACAACAACAGCTCCACCAATAATCCATGTCTTTTTACTCATATTAATCTCTCCTATTTCTTATAAAATTGCTGCTTCACGAACCCATGCAATACGCTCGAGGCTAATATCACTAGGAATCGTACAATCAGCCCCTATGATTAACCCATGAGTTCCTGTATCAGCAATAATCTCTTTAACCTTTTCTTGAATGACCTCTTTACTTCCATTGTATAAAAGACCATCTTTACCATTTTCAAAACCTCCAAGAACTGTCCGGCCACCAAAAATATTACGACCTTCTGCCAAACTAATTCCTTCAGAAACAACCGCCCAATTAACTACCTGAGCAGGATAATCTTTAAAAAGTTCAATGTTGTTACGGGCCCCTTCATAACCACAAATATGTAGAATATTATGTCCTTTAGCTTCGTTAGCTGCTTCTAAAACCTTTAATTCACTTGGAGCAATGATTTCCTTATAAATCTCAGCGCTAACACGATTATCTTGAATACTTTGAACACTTAGGTAAATACCATCAGCACCTGCTTCTTCAATCACCCTCTGACTAAGACTTGCAATGTCTTCGCCAATAACATCTAAAACATGATTAAACGCCTTACGGTTCTCCACCATGTAATCTGCGATAAGATCATCCCCACCTGAAACTCTTCCAACTAACCATTTAAAATAAGTAACAGGAGCGAAAATATTGTAAATTGCAACAATATCTTCAGGAAAATCGGCAATCAGACTTTTTACAAGTTCAACTTGTGCAGAAATCCAAGGATGTTTTGCACCTAAAGGTTCAAGCCTTTGCAAATCACTGATTGATTTAAAATCTTTAAAAGCTGGTTGTGGGTAGGCAAAGAAACCATCACTCATCAATTTAACAAAATCAGGTTTGACTTCTGCAATAAAATTTTTATGACCAGCTTTGTTCTTATCAATAATTCCTGGATTTTCAAAACCATGTAACCACTCGTCTTCAGTTGTAAAATGATGCCAAAATCCTACTGGAACACGATCAACACTCTCTCCACGAAATGCTTTCAAAACTAACTCTCTTTTTTCTGACATAAGATTCTCCTTTTCTTTTATCCTAATATCAACAGCTTAATGAACATACCTAAAATTCTATAAACTCCTATTATCATCGCTGTTTCAAAAGTGAATGACATAATCCTATCAGAGAATAACAAATCAGTAAAATAAAAAAATTTTATCCTCTGCCATAAATTTAATTTATGATTAAAGTATCAAACTCCCAATCAAGCCAGTAGTTATCTATTATCAAGCTATCTATCACTATAAAGTATTATCCCTGTTGGTTATAAGTAATTCTTAACGCCAAGATAAATAATTTCTATCACAAACATCATTTAATCGCTGGTCTTCTTGAAAAATCACTTATCTGACTAACTTTGCTATAATAGTCTCAAACAAAGCAAAGGAGACTTTTTATGACTAACTTATACGATTTTACAGTTTCAGACCAAGCTGACCAACCTGTGTCTCTCCAGGACTATAAGGGAAAGGTAGTTCTAATTGTCAACACAGCAACAGGCTGTGGTTTGACGCCACAGTATCAGGGCTTACAGAAACTCTATGACAAATACAAAGACCAAGGATTCGAGATTCTTGATTTTCCTTGTAATCAGTTTATGGGTCAGGCTCCAGGTAGTGCTGAAGAAATAAACACCTTTTGCACCCTCAACTACCATACAACCTTCCCTCGTTTTGCCAAAATCAGGGTCAATGGTAAGGAAGCTGAGCCACTTTTTGATTGGCTTAAGAAAGAAAAATCCGGACCACTTGGGGCTAGAATTGAGTGGAACTTTGCTAAGTTTTTGATTAACCGTGAAGGACAAGTCGTCGAACGCTTTTCTTCCAAAACTGATCCACTAAAAATGGAAGAGACTATCACGTTTCTTCTCAATAACTAAAAACAAAAAACGAGAGTAAAACTAGAACGACAATCACTGACTGTCGCCGGTTCTGCTCTCGTTTTCTGTGTTAAGAAAAAAAGTATAGAAAGAAAATTCTCTTTATTTTAGAACAAAGCTGTCAATGCTGTAATCATTCCAAAGATGATACCTGGCGCATTTGCATCAGCCAGGGGAAGGTCACGTTCTTTTTTAAAGAGACCATAGTAAACCCAAAGACTACAGTTGACAGCTGCTACCAAAGGTTGAATAAAGTTTCCTTCATGACCAGACAGATTGTCCATGATTTGTGGCACGTAAGATACGTACATCATTACTGACATGAAGGTCGCTACCCAACATAGGGTTTTCATTTGTTTATCAGACATGTTGATTCTCCTCCTTCATAAAAAAATTCACTTTGTCCTTTAGACCTGTTATATTATCCTCGAGACATGTTTCAATCTTTTAAAATTAAAACAGTGTCCATCTCACGCTATCATAGCAAAGAATGCAAGGATTCTGGGACAATGTTAATAAGCGGAAGTCATAAAAATGTCCCATCATGAGAAAAGAAGCGAAATAGCCAAGGAGCGCTCCAGCTCCAAAACTGAGTCCAAAAGCCCAAAATCGTTTAGCCAACTGGCCATTGCTATACCGCAAAGTCTTTAAAATTCCTAATTATTCCTTGTGGTCATCGACAAATTGTTTGATATAAAAACACATGAGTAGGATTGACGTTAAGGACAAGACAACCCCACTGAACCATGACCACCATCCAAGATAGCGAAACCTGGGCATCATAGTAGGTCTGAATCATCGTATTGGTTTTAGAAATCTCCAACTGCTCGATATCCAGGTAAAAATTCAAGAAGAGATTGGCCACAGAGACCGCACAAGCCCCAATAATACTGACGACAACTAATTTTCGAATATCTTTTACTGAAAACATGGCTTACCATCCAATCTCATAGGTAGTCTGAGGCTGATCGTTGGTCACCACTTCGGTAATCTTGCCACTATTGACGCGAATGATGGTTCTTGCCATATCCGCAATATTTTGGTTGTGCGTCACCATGATTAAGGTAAAAGCCCAGCTTTTCCTTCAACTTCCAGATATAGTCAAGAATCTTGCGCCCTGTTTCTTCATCGAGAGCTCCCGTTGACTCATCTAAGAAAAGAATCTCTGGCTTTTTGGCCAAGGCCCGAGCTATAGACTCTCTCTGATGTTCCCCACCAGACAATTCACTTAGATACTTGTCCAGCTTATCGCCAAGACCCAAATCCTCAATGATCTGCAAAAAATCGTGATTGTTTGCCAGGTCAGCTCCCGTCTTTACATTTTGTCTAACCGTTAGATTAGGCAATAAATAATACTGCTGGAAAATAAAGGAAATCTTCTCACGTCTGAAGGCTGTCAATTGAGCATCCGTGAGTTGAGATAAATCCTGTCCTTGAATGAGAATATGCCCCTCATCTACCTTGTCTAATCCGGATAATACGTTTAAGAGGATTGACTTTCCTGATCCAGAAGGGTCTAGGATAACCACATCATCCTGGTCTTGAATCTGCAAATCAATTACTTTTAAAACCTTGGTTTGACCATAGCTTTTGTGAACATTTTCTAGTTGAATCATTTCTTTCCTACCATTTCTTTGATGAGAGATTGACAAACTTCTGTCATTAATCAAATCACTTCTTCCATGCTGAACTGATAAATACCAGAAGCAACCAAAGAGGTCATCCCATGTGAGTAGACAAATAGATGCTGGTACAAGCGACTAGCTTCCTCTAACGTCAACGGATAATCTGCGATAATCGAATCCAGAACCAATTGGTAACTATGATCCTTCATGGGAAGAAAATCTTGAAAGCGACGAATCGGATCCTTGCTAGGATTTTGGAAAAGCAATTGAAAGAGTTGGGGCTCTTTTGAGGCGAACAGGATATAAGCAACCCCGACATATCGAAACGGCTTCTCATCTTCTAAGGACTTGCGTATATACTCCACCACGACCATCTCCGCAGCAATAATAACCTCTGCTTGTAACTCAGACATATTAGCAAATTGCCCAAAAATGACTCTTGGTGTAGCTCCCAGTTTCTCTAATGCCCCAGCCGTCAAACTAGCCATGCCCTTCTCTCTCACCAATTGTAAAGCCGTCCCAATCATAGTCTCTTTACTAAATTTAACCTTTGGTGGCATAAGACTCCTTTCACGCAACAGTTGTTACGCAACATTTGTTACCTAACAAATACCATAACAAAGAAAGACTTGCCAAGAAAAATCTGCAAAGCATAAAACAAAAAACCAGCTCACCGATACAAGTGACGTCTGGTCTACTAATAAATATTCTAAGGTAAATCATTACCTGCAGACAGGTAGATTTGGTACCATTCCTTGCGGGTCAAGGTGACTTCTGCTGCTTTCCCCACTTCAAGGACATGCTGGGGCTTGGTTGTTCCGATGACAGCCTGCATCTTACCTGGATAGCGGAGGACCCAAGCAAGGGCGATAGCTGTCGGAGTGACCTGGTATTTCTTCGCCAAGTCATTAAGGACATGATTAAGGGCTGCAAACTCTTCATTTCCGACAAAATTCCCCTCGAAATAGCCATGCTGGAGGACGGACCAAGCCTGAATCACTGTGTTATTTAAGCGACAATACTCAAAGACACTGCCATCTCGCACGGCTGCTTTAGGACCTTCCATATTAACATGAAAACCAGCCTCAAAGCTCGGTGTAAAGGCCGGCACTCAACTGCAACTGGTTGGACTTTTAGGCGCTGTTTGACAGCCGTTTTGAGCAATTCCATCATCATAGGATTTTGATTGGACACTCCAAAATGACGAACCTTTCCTACTTGCTCCAAGTGGTCAAAAGCTGCCGCCACTTCTTCAGGCTCCATGAGGGCATCCGGTCGGTGAAGGAGGAGACTATCTAATCGTTCAATCTGCAGACGCTCAAGGATGCCATCAACGGAGTCCAAAATATAGTCCTTGGAAAAATCAAAATAGGTAAAGCTATCCTTGCGAATAACCACACTTGGACTGAATCCACATCTGATTTCGAAGATCCGGACGGCGCTTGAGAACCTTCCCCAGCAGAACCTCACACTGGCCATCGCCATAGATGTCCGCTAGGTCAAAAGTGTTAATGCCAATCGACAAGGCTGTATCCACCTAGGCCTCCACCTCATCTTCACTCATCTGACTAATCCGCATCATCCTAAGAACAATGGTTGATAAACGCTCATTTTCAGCAAACTCAATATACTTCATGTCCGCCTCTCCTTTTCTATAGTTCTATTGTAGTGAAAAGGGTTTTAAATCTCAAGTTATAGCTTTCATTTATAATTAATCTACTAACTGGTATTAGGATACAAAAAAATAACAAGATTTCTCAATCCTGCTACTTTTTTGTCTTATCATTTTGATAATGTTCAGTCATAGTACAGCCAATTGTCAAGCTAACTGCCTGAGTTAAAGTGATTATTTATCGCCAAAAACTTTGAAACGACCTTCTGTTTGGATGTCTTTGTCTCCTGCTGCTGCTACGATTTGACCAAATGGTGCTTGAGCACGGAGTTTCCAGTTAGCTGGAATGTCATATTTTTCAGCTAATTGTTCATCAACAAGTGGATTGTAGTGTTGTACGTTCATACCGATATTCTTCTCAGCCAAAGCCAACCATGTCGCATAAAGGGCGATTCCATGACCTTGCTCTGACCAAATTGGGAAGTTTTCAGCGTAAAGTGGGAATTGCTCTTGAAGGCCTTTCACTACATCTTGATCTTCATAGAAGAGGATTGTTCCCTTAGCTTGAGCAAAACCTGCCAAACGTTCTTTTGTTGCCTCAAAAGCTTCTGCTGGCGTTACTTTTTCAAGCTCTGAATAAGCTATTTCATTCCGGAAAGCATCTGATTCTTCATCCAGCAAGATCACCACACGTGATGTTTGTGAGTTGAAGGCTGTTGGTGTGTTAAGGACAGCTCCTTGAATGGTTTCAATCAATTCTTGGTTAGAGAGCTCAAGGTCTTTTCCCAAAGCATAGATTGAACGGCGTTTTATTTGTAAGTCTGTAAAGTAGGTCATAGGTATTCCCTCTTCCTTTATCATAAATGTTAATTGTTAAAATTGTTAAGCTACTTTGTAATAACTTTGATTACAATAACCATTATAGCCGTTAAAAATGTAACGTCAATAGTTACGACTCAAAAAATCACTAGTTATTAATATTTCTTTCTTACGCGTGTCAAAATACCATCCTTATCCTAAACTGTTAACTCATTAGAAGATGACCATTTGACCTTGCCTCCACGATTGTTAGTACGCTCTGCTATGCCAACCAAGTCGTCCTTGTTTGCCAATTCAATGACGTGGTAAGCAAGACCAGGCATATCTTTGTCACGTTTGGACAAGTTTTTTCCGCCCCACTCGTTGACAGCAAGGTGATGGTGGTAATCACCTGAAGCAATCCAACTAGCGCTTGGAATGGTAAACTTATCCGCTAGCTCTAAAACATCCTGATAGAAAGTGCTTGCTAGCTGACTATCTTTGACTGATAAATGAATATGCCCCATGCGAGTATCCTTAGCTATCACAAAAGGCTCAACCTTCAGTCCCATATCGTAAATTTCTTGAGCTGATAACTCTTCTGTGACATCAACGATGCGATCATCCTCACGAATATCCCATTCAGCAACCGGCTTGTCTCTATAAAGCTCAATACCATTGCCTTCAAGGTCTTCCAAATAAAGGGCTTCACTATAACCATGGTCAGCTGCACCGACAAATGGATAATCCAGATCAGCAATATGTTTGAAAACATCTGCTAAATCTTCGCAAGACGGTAACAAAATCGCCATATGGTAGATACCATAACTGGACTTGACCGCTTCCTCACGATTGGTCTGAATCAGATGGACCAAAGGCTTGTTTACAGCTCCTAAAACAACTTCCCTTTCCGTTTTGGTTAGGATTCCAAGTCCAACAATCTGTGTGTAAAAGGCCGTCTCCGTCTGACCAGCTAAGTCCTTTACATTGAGTATCACCTCTGCTAAATAAATCTTACTATTGTAGTCATATGATTTTCTCCTATGTTGTAATCATTTATATGACATTATTACACTTGGTTTTATTGTAATGTCAATTATTACAACCTAGAATCAAAAAAGAAACCGAATAATTTTCGATTTCTTATCATTTAAGATCTAAAAATCAAGCTCCAGTTTCTTTCCAGTTAGCCTTAGCATCCTTTAAAATACCAGCTAAAGTTTTCTTTTCGAGTTCTTTTTCCATTGCCATTTGAACATCTTCTAGGCTCTGATCCAAAATACCATGAATATTACGTCCTACTGGACACGCTGGATTAGGATTGTCATGAAAACTAAAGAGTTGCCCACTTGGACCGATGCTATCCACCGCACGATAAACCTGTAAAAGGTTAATCTCCTCTGGTGCCATGGCTAATGTCGATCCTCCACTTCCCCTTTGAACAAAAATCAAGTCTGCTTTCTTCAGTTGTGACAAGGTTTTGCGGATAATAACTGGATTGACACCCACACTACTCGCCATTAAATCACTGGTTAGCTTAGTTTCATTTCCCTTATTTTGTGCTATGAGGGTCAAAATATGGACAGCAATGGTAAAGCGACTTGGAATTTGCATATCAAGAACCTCTCGTTAATCTTTTTCTTTTCAATCAATTATAACAAAACCAACGTTGTAAAACAAGGAGTTACAACAACTGAAAGAGTTCCTCTTACACTAAAAAAATAGAGCCATCATAAACTCTATCCTTTTGTATTTGAAAATAAGTAACTAGACTAATAATACATAGTATTATAGTCTATTGAGGCTCTAACTTGGTCTTTTGCTTCTTGCGAAGACCTTGTCCTTCGATATGTTGTTTGATCAGGTCCACTACCTCATCATTGGTTGGTAAATCCGAGTGTTGGGCATCTTCACCTGTAACAGTGATTTCAGTATAACTTTTTGCCTGATTCTGATAGATATATTTCCCAGCGGACACACTAGCATCAGGAACCAGCTCGTCCGAATCATAGGTAATGGTTCCCGCTACCGAATAGACATGCAGGGTAGACGGAATATTCTCTTTAGCAGCTATAAAGTCTGCTAGCATGACCGATTTATTTTTAATATTGGTTTCAGTGAAATTATAGGGCGTTCCGATAGTCATCAAAGAATTTATCTTGACATCGTAGTCGCTAAGATAATTTTCAATAAAAGCCGTATAAATCAAGCCACCATTTGAATGTGCCAACCCTTTAAAATTATTGAAATTGTATTTATTCTGCAAGGCTTCAAAGGCCTGATTCATCATCTTGGATTGTTTCTTAATATTGCTATAGCCATCCTTATTATTTTCAAATCCGATAACAATAATAGGTTCATTGTCATTTTTCCTGATTTTACCCTCAAAGGTGATACGCCCATTATTCCAAACCTTAACCTTGAGGAGGCTATGCTTGGTACCACGACGGTCTTGATTAAGCTTACGGACTAGGCCATCAAATCTATTTTCCGTAGCAGAGCTCCCTGGAATCATGATAATGGGAGACAATTTTGAATTATAGAAAGTCTCTATTTCCTTGACATTTTTCCTAGTCCAACTATAGGATGGGACGGCTAGACCAATGAGAAAGAGAGCAATAAGGATAAAGACCAACTTAGTTTTTTTATTTAGTTTCAAGGCTTTCTCCTTCCTCTTTTAGACCGTGTTGTACCTTATTAGACAGACGCACAAATGGAATAAAGATAAGAATGTCGACTCCCAAACAGAGGATACTAATAGCTAGAGCTCGTAAGCTACCCCCAGTTCCGATAAAGGCGTAAAGAAGACTTGGTGTGCCATCTGGAACTGGATAAACCGCAGCTGGCATAAGATGGATAGCCAAGGACACCGCAGCAATACCTATATTTACCATAGGTGCCAGTAGGAAAGGAACCAAATAAACTAAATTTAACAAGACTGGTATCCCCACCATAAATGGAGCCCCATAGTTAAAGAGACTAGGAAAGACACTTAGAAGACTCACCTTCTTATCCTTATAACTGGTTGATGCTAAAAGCAGAGCCACCAAGAGGGCTAGCCCTGAGCCAATGCCAGCAACCATACCATAACTATGATAAAGGTTTGTTAGCGTATAAAGGTGGGGAAGCCCAGTCGTCGTATGATGAGAAACAGCATAGGTCAGATTTTCCAAGGCAAAACTATCCTCGGCAATGGAATTTGGGGTAAAAACCTGATTATTCCCAATCCAAGCAGAAAAAGTGTTCAAAAGTCCCATCATAAAGGTTGACAACAGATGATTATCAGTTACAGTAAAGGTAGAAGTAAACTTCCTAATCGTTTGAAAAACATTAGCTTGATCTCCAATAACAAGAAGAAGGTTAAGCCCAATAGCTAAAATGAGTGATAAAAAAATGGGACGAACAGTCTTTGGTTGATAAATATAGTCCTTATCCACAATCTGATCATCACTAGCTCTCGAAAAGCGAAAAATCTGGCCAACCAGATACCCCACAAATATAGCCAAAATAATGTTGATTGAATCCGGTAAATTGATACGAGTCAAGACACCATCGTTTAGCGGTGACAGCAACAGCTCCTGCGATCCTATAATCAAGCTAACCAAAAGGGATGTCACACCAGCTGTACCAGTACTTCTACCATAGTGACCAGCTGTGTATTTCCCTGCAAAATAGGTTGATAAGGGCCCTGCTAAGCCACCAAGAAAGTTGGAAAGATTAATGAGCACCTGCCCAGTTATCTTAAAGGTCGGTAACCAGTCAGAAACTGAAAACAGCTGATTGATATAGCCCATCTCCGAAAAAACAGATAGTGAAATCACCCGAATAATTCCTGAAATCAGAAAAAATGGAAAGAGCGAAATCAAGGTCTTTTGAGTAATCTGGACAAAGCCCCGCTCACGAAGCCAGAGAAACCTCAGGATCAAATAGTCTATCATGAAAGACTCCTAGAAATTGGCAAAAGTAAACTTTAAATGCAACGTTTTCTTACATTATAGCACAAAGAAAGAGGCCTCACCTTAATCCTGGGTTACACCAACTTCTCAATCTTACTAAAAATACTTTGTTATCTTTTAATACAAAAAAACATGAGTCTCCACTTTTGAGACTCATGGCCGATTATTTATTAAGCAAAAGTAGTCACATCAGAGGCGTCCAAACGAACAGACTCAAAGCCTTCTTCATCAGCTTTCCCAAGGGCAATAATCAAAATAGGCACATGTCGGTCTTCATCAAGACCAAACGCTTTGGCAAGACCGTCTTTTTTATAGCCACCGATGGCATTTGTATCGTATCCATAAGAGCGAGCAACGAGCATTAACTGCATAGCAGCAAGGCTAGAGTCGATATGGACAATTTCATTCATCACTTCGAAAGGAGCTTTCTCATACATTGGTACAATGCTTGATAGTTGTTTCTCCTTGACCTCTTCCGGCATTTTTCCTTGAGTAACGGCCTTCCCATAGATTTCTTCTGCTCTTTCTTGGCTCTTCAAATCGGCAAAAATGAGAACCATGGCTGAGGATGTTTCATTTTGTACACCATTGTAGCTGACAAAAGGTTTCAATTTATCTTTGCCTTCTTCGCTATCAACGACAACAAAGCGCCAAGGTTGCATGTTCACTGATGATGGTGCCGTAACGGTTTTATCCAAGATTTCCAACATTTCTTCACGTGGAATCTTGACAGAGGTATCAAACTTACGAATGGAACGACGGTTATATACAATATCTGAAAAATCATTACTTACTATAGGCATCTTATGTCTCCTTTTTATCATTAGACAAAATTAATATAACCAAGATTATAGCACAAGACTATTTTTATCAAAAACAATTACTACAAAAATACCTAAAGATTGGTTTTCTTGAGTCCCAGACGTTTCACTTCAGATGAATAGTAAACCATGATGGTCAAGAGGCTGAGTGTGATTAGCCAGATTGACTTAATATAAATGAAGCGCATGAGAAGAGCTGATACAACAGCACCAAGCATAAAACTGCCTACGACAAAGCTATAATTGACCGCCTGGCAACGATATTTTTTCTGATCCTTGCTACCCTGAATAACATAATAAAGTGCCGTCAGCATCCTTCGATAATTTCCTGAAGTCATAAAAATCACAAAGGGGTGATTTTCAATCTGACTACTGGTAAAAGTCTTCATCATGACACCCGCAGAAAATGCAATAATCGGAAGCTCTATTAGAGCATTTGGCCATAAGAATGGTAAAATAGCAGTCATCACACAAAGAGGAAGTAGACCATGAACACGACAGTAAGCATTCTTACGATGGTCTTTAAACCACATTCCAAAAAGAAAACCTATGGAAAAGAATAGAATAGAAAAACATCGCAACATGTTATGGTACATGCTACTACTACGCCAGTCAGCAACTAACAAGAGAATATTCCCCGTCTGAGTGGCAACCAAACTATGGTAATACATATTACAAAAGACATTCCAAAGCTCCCCCCGAAAAACTGAGCAAATTGGCCATCATACATGTATTCTGAGGCAAAAGATTTCGAGACTCCATTACGTAACTCCCATCTATAAATAAAAAAATGATAGTTTTATTATAGCAAATCTAAAGAAACACACTAAAAATTAACTGTGTCAGGATCAACCTGAGTTTTGATCCCTTGAATCTTATCCAAGACTGCCATGTCTTCCTCTGACAAATCAAAGTCAAAGATATCCAAGTTGGCTTCAATATTTTTTGGTGTCACTGACTTAGGTAGTGGTAAGAAACCTTTTTGAAGGCTCCAACGTAGGGCAACTTGAGCAACAGATTTTCCATTACGTTCAGCCACTGCTTCAACATCTTCATTCCCAAAAATACTACCAGTACCTAGTGGGCTATACGCTTCAAGAAGAATGTCACGCTCTCGGCAATAGGCAACCAAATCTTCTTGGGTACAACCTGGAGCCAAGAGAATTTGATTGACATGTGGAACAATTTCAGCTGTTTCAAAAAGAGCTTCTAGATGATGTTGCATAAAGTTAGACACACCGATAGCACGCACCTTACCTTCTTTGTAGGCTTCTTTCATTGCCTTCCAAGCCCCTGCATTGCCAGCCTTCCAAGCATCATTCTCACGAAGTGCCTTTGGATTTGGCCAGTGGATGAGAAAAAGATCCAAATAATCCACACCTAATCTTTCGAGAGATTCGTCGATAGAGGCCTTAGCCAAATCGTAATCGTGCTTGTCATTCCAGAGTTTAGTCGTTAGGAAAAGATCCTCACGCGCCACATCACTATCAGCAATCGCCTTACCTACAGAAACCTCGTTACCGTAGATTTGTGCTGTATCAATATGGGTGTAACCAGCCTTAAGTGCGAAACTAACGCTATTGTAGGCTTCTTCCCCTTCTGGAATCTGCCAAGTCCCAAAACCAATTTTAGGAATAGCAACCCCATTTGAAAGTGTATATGTTTCCATCCTGTTCTCCTTTTCAAGTTGTAATAGGATTATCTTAAAAGATATCAGATAAAAATGCAAAGATTTGCTATGGACTATAGGAAAAACTCCAAATTGCAGTTTTCTACCAGGTGGTGCTCCTATTCCTTATGATTAATCTCTATCGTCATAACCTTTTGGATGGCTTGAATGCCATGCCCAGGCACTTTCGATGATTTTTTCGATATTGTCAAATTGTGGTTTCCAACCTAGGACTGTACGAGCCTTTTCAGAGGATGCAATCAATGTATCTGGATCACCAGGACGACGACCTGCTTTCTCAGCTGGAATTTCTTTATCAGTAACCTTACGAGCTGCTTCAAGGATTTGAAGATTTGAAAATCCTGTTGAAGATCCTAAGTTGAAGGCTGTTGACTCATTGCCCTTACGGAGATACTCCACTGCTAAGAGGTGGGCATCCGCTAAGTCGAATGGATGTACATAGTCACGAACATTGGTACCATCTGGAGTATTGTAGTCGTCTCCAAAAATCATGATTTTCTCACGAACACCTTGAGCCACTTGGAGAATAATTGGCAAGAGGTGGGTTTCAGGACCATGATCCTCACCAATCGAACCATCAGGTTTGGCACCCGCCACATTAAAATAACGAAGAGGAACATACTTGATGCCGTAGGCTTGGTCTGACCACTTCATGATAGTTTCCATCATAAGCTTACTTTCACCGTAAGGATTGATTGGGTTTTGTGGTGTGGTTTCAAGGATTGGAATTTCCTCAGGAATACCATAAGTCGCAGCTGTTGATGAGAAGACAATGTATTTGACACCACATTCGTTCATGACCTCAAGCAACTTCACCATACCAGAGGTGTTATTGTCAAAATATTTAAGTGGTTTTTCCATAGACTCAGCCACAAGTGAGTAAGCCGCAAAATGAATAACCGCATCAACATCAGGATTTTCCTTAAAGACTTTACGCATAAAATCTTGATCTGCTAAATCCCCCTCGTAGAATACAGCGTCTGGATGGACTGCCGCACGGTGACCCGTCACCAAGTTATCCACGACAACAACTTTTTCTTGGCCCGCTTCAACCAAACGGTCCACCATGTGAGAACCGATGTAACCAGCTCCACCTAAAACTAAGATTGCTATAAATTTACCTTTTTCTTATTTTTCTATTATGAAAACATACTTCTAGTCTACGAGACCAACTTGAGTTAAGTAAGGTGAAAGAGGATAAAAAATGGTCGCCAACAGTTAGTTGGCAAGCATTTTTCCTTTATGAAATTAAATATTCTAAAGCGATTGTTATCTAGAAATCTAACTGCTGAGATGAGAACCCAAATTAAATAATAACTCTAAAGGACTATCATAAAAAATACGTTTCATGATTGACTTTCACCTCTTTTTCTCCAATAAATCGTCCTTCGCTAATAGCATTTACCTTCGGCATTTGATATAATTTTTCTCAGAGGTATTTTTATTTATGAAGAAACAAGCTTTTAGTTCTGAACAGTATTTGAATCTACAACGCGACCATATTTTAGAGCGTATTAACCAGTTTGACGGTAAGCTCTACTTGGAGTTTGGTGGAAAGATGTTGGAAGATTTCCACGCTGCCCGTGTCCTTCCTGGTTATGAGCCTGACAATAAAATCAAGCTCCTTCAAGAGTTCAAAGATCAGGTTGAAGTGGTCATTGCCATTAATGCTAGCAATATTGAGCACTCTAAGGCTCGTGGTGACCTTGGAATTTCTTACGATCAAGAGGTCCTTCGTCTGATTGATAAATTCAACGAGCTCAATATCTATGTAGGTTCTGTTGTTATTACGCAGTATTCAGGTCAACCTGCGGCTGATGCCTTCCATAACCAACTGGAAAAAAATGGCATCACGTCTTACATCCACTACCCTATCAAGGGCTATCCAACGGATATAAACCATATCATTTCTCCTGAAGGTATGGGAAGAAACGACTATATCAAGACTAGCCGTAACCTGATTGTCGTTACCGCACCTGGTCCTGGTTCTGGTAAATTAGCAACATGTTTGTCTAACATGTACCACGACCAAATCAATGGTATCAAATCAGGTTATGCTAAATTTGAAACATTCCCAGTTTGGAATTTGCCGCTTCATCACCCAGTTAACTTGGCCTATGAAGCTGCCACTGCCGACCTTGATGATGTCAATATGATTGACCCATTCCACTTGGAAACTTATGGCAAAACTACGGTAAACTACAACCGTGACATCGAGATTTTCCCAGTCCTCAAACGTATGCTTGAGCGCATCCTTGGTGAGTCACCTTACGCTTCACCTACGGATATGGGTGTTAACATGGTTGGTTTTGCCATTACGGATGATGAGGCAGCTAAAGAAGCCTCTAAACAAGAAATCATCCGTCGCTACTATCAAACCGTTCTTGATTTCAAAAATGAACGTGTGCCTGAGACTGCTGTCAAGAAGATTGAGTTGCTCATGAATGATCTTGGTATTACTCCTGAAGATCGCCAAGTGGTCGTTGCAGCACGCGCTAAGGCTGAAGAAACAGGTGGTTCTGCTCTTGCCCTCGAATTGCCAAATGGTCAAATCGTAACTGGTAAAAATTCTGAACTCTTTGGTCCAACTGCAGCTGCTTTGATTAATGCTATCAAGACTTCTGCAGGTATTGATAAGGATACTAAACTTATCGAGCCTGAAGTGGTTAAACCTATCCAAGGTCTGAAAATTGACCATCTGGGTAGCCGTAATCCTCGTCTACATTCCAACGAAATCCTCATTGCCTTGGCTATTACAGCTGCCAACAATGTGGATGCGGCACGTGCCATGGAGGAACTTGATAACCTTAAGGGGTCTGAAGCTCACTCAACTATAATCCTTACTGATGAAGATAAAAATGTTCTTCGTAAGCTTGGTATCAATGTCACATTCGATCCTTACTATCAATACGACAAATTGTACCGTAAGTGATAACTGACTATAAACATCAAAGACCTCAGTTTTAATAACTAGGGTCTTTTAAAAATGACTTTAGCTTGATAAAGAAAAAAGGAAAACTCTATCGAGTTCCCTTTTTGATAACTAATTTTTCGTCTCAACCCGTTCCTAATAAAAAGGGGTGGCCTAGCATTATTATGAAAAAATGAGTTAAAGGTATCAAACAGAGGGCTAAGCCACTCCCGATTCTAATCAGCCTACGATTTCTAACTTGAGAAAAGGTAAGCTAAAAAGCAAAACTATAGTAGATAGAACAGCAACAAGTGGGAGGTAACGACCTCCAAAAAGGTAGAGAAGCAATGGAGCTATCGCTATCAAATGATTTAGAAAATTGCTAGTAACCCGAACGGTTTGTCCATCCTCCACAGTAATAGTGTTGGACTTGTAACCCAATTTACCAACACTCAATCGAGCTTTTGATGATGGTAGGGAAACAGTCACTGCTTCCACACCAGAAACCGTCCCGACAAGACTAGTGTCTACTCGAATGGGACTCTTTCTAGCCACCTTACTAGCTTCTATTGTAATACTAGCCACTAAGCATCTCCTTTTCCTATCTTCTACTTATAGTATACACTTTTTCGAAAAGCTTTCACAAGATAATCGACTATTAAATCAAGGTTCCTTTACAATTTTGTGCCTTTTCAAAAAGTATTGGATATCTTGATTGCTATATCACTATCCACTTTTCCTTCAAAAAATCAATTATTTTTGACAGGAAATCCGTTATAAGATATAATGTAACAACGTCGTTTACAACTAGTTGGTAATAATGTAAATATAGAAAAAAGGTTACATGAAATCATATAAAGGAATTCTCCTACTAACCGTAAGCATTGTTCTTACGGTCTACGTCTGGTTAGCAACGGGCATGACAAACTTCGTCACTCCCGGTCTAGCTTTAACAACCTTATCATGGACTTTTATGTTGGCAACACGATCACGACTTTTAGAAAAACTCTTTAACGGAATTGAGAGAATGTACGCTATCCACAAATTTCTTGCCATCTTATCAGTTATTCTCCTTGTCTTCCACAACATCGGTATGGGGAGTCTATAGGGGTCCATCTAGCTGGTCAGCTAGGAAACCTTGGAATACATACTTTCTTGGTAAAAGTCTCAAATACGAGACTTGGCATTGGCTTCATCGGTTGGTTTACTTAGCCTATATTTTTGGTCTCTCCCATGTCTATTTGATTATAGTTTTTTTATTTCATTTTCAATCTCTTGGTCTTTCCATCTTATAGCCCTAACCCCAAACAGTTTTGATAGCAGGAGTATTTGAATTTGTATACTTGGTCAACTATTGCCTCAAAGCATGGATATGAACATTGAGTGTATTGCTATCATCCACATATTCCTCTTGCCATACCGTCTCGTAAAGTTCCGTCTTTGAAAAGGCTCTCTCAGGATTGCTAGCCAATATCCATAGAAGTTCAAAGGATTTCACTGTCAATTCCAAAGATTGGTCCCCTATGTGAACCTCATGAGTCACATGGTAGATTACTAAGTCACCAAGATCGATCCGCTCTGTCTCACTTCAACGGCTAAGGCGACGTAAGATATTATTCACTCTTAAAACCAATTCGTGCAGGCTAAACGGTTTGGCTATGAAATCATATCCCCCCAAACTTAATCCATAAATCTTATCCTGCTCGCTTGTTTTAGCAGTTGTAAAGAGAAAGGGTTGATTAGGAGCAATATATTGAACCTCACTGATAAAATCATAACCGTTCATATTGGGCATCATGATATCTGTGATGATGACGTCAATAGATTTTTTTCTGAAAAGTTCTAATCCCTCCTTGCCATCATGAGCAACTAAAACATCGTATCCCGCCTGTAAAAAATAGCGGTTTTGAATATCTATCTCATCATCAACCAGCAAAATTGTCTTTTTCATCTGACGCTCCTTTGATAAAAACAGTGTTACACATAGTCAGTATAATACTATTTATTCTAATATTTAAATGATTTGAATCTTAATCTTCTCGTTTGGTTGTCAAACCTAAAAGTCCAACAAGACCTGCCAAGGCTAGACCAAACATACCAAGGCCAGCTGTAGCCGTTTGAGCTTTCCCAGTATTTGGTAGTATAGGTTGCCCATCATTTTTCTTAGTCTTAGCCATGGAATTATCTGTGGAATCAGCCATTCTCATCTCTGAAACATGGGCCTCTTTCGTCATATATTTAATTTTGTTCATTGAGTCTGACGTAGAAGAAGACATAGATATCTGATCTCCTTGAGGAGTTCTGGACATCATTTCTGATCCATGAAGTCGAATCGTTACTTGATGAGTAGCAACTAGATTGCTCAAGTCTGGTTTGCCATCTTTAGAACCATACACTTTGACAGTAGCTTGGTAAGTGTGAGTGCCATTGGCACGAAGTTGGTCTAGAAGGGCTTGTCCTTCCTTGCCTGTCGTGTTACCATTCAAATCTACTTCTTAGAAATATTGGCCTTTAGCCAAGCCTTTTGGAGGTGTTGATTGTATCTTTAGGTAAGTGGGGTTGGAATAAATATAAAACACATAAGGAATTAAAGGCAGAAGAAAAAACGAAATAGAAACTATTAAGGAAACAAGTGCAAAGGATTATGCTGAAAATCTATTGAATGAAGCAGATAAAGATGATGAAATTGTCGATATTATCATTGATGAAGATGGTTCAATCATTACAGTTGATTTTAGTTAATCTAGTTAAAAAGCAACAACCACATAATATAGGTTGTTGCTTTTTTTAGTATATGTGATTTTCCAAAAGATGAATTTGAAGAATATTGTCGAGTTGGACTAATCTATACCCTTCATTAGTCTTTATTGATATTTCCTTACGAGACAGTTCTCTCACTTCACCAAATAAAGTAATTTTCCTATCACGATGTTTGATAGTGAACTGCCCTTTAAGTTGGTTGGCATAGAGTTGAGAAAGTAATAAGAGTTTCTGAGGTTTACTTAAGTCTGTTGAAAAGTCAACACGATATTTAGCAGCATGTAATGATGAGGTATGTTCGGACAGAAAGAACCCCATCCACTTTTGCATCCCTGGATCCTGGTATTCTCTTGCTGCTTGAAATGGTAAATAGGAACGATCAATCATTTTAAACCATCCAATCCTCCAGCAGAATGTCCTCCGATGAGCCTACTTCTGGCAATACTTCTCGATGCACCGTCAAGTGCATTAGCTTTTAGTAGAGAGGTAAAGCCAAATTGGTCTCTGATAGAATCTATTGCTGTCTGGAGCCTTTCTTCTTTTTCAATTTGTTCGACATCATCGAACAGTGAGATTAAACCAAAAGATTCATCTACAAAACCAGAATAATTAACCGCTACACTTCGGATTGCTCCTGAAGTGTATTTATTATGGAATAACTTCAACACATAGTTTGTCAGCATGTTAGTGTTATTCGTTGGTTCAATTTTCATTTGAGTATTGATAGAGCATTTGTTTTCTTGCTTAGAGTAGCCAAGGTGTATAGAAACAACAGTCGCTTTTTTGCCTATCTTTCTCAGTCGGATAGCAACTTGTTCGGCCATCTCTCTAAGGACAATTTCAATATCTCGTTGTCTGAAATAGTCTCTAGGAAGAACCTGGGAGTTGCCTAGACCTTTTGATTTTGGTTTATAGGGTTTGTGAACGTTACTTTCATCAATACCATTAGCATGAAACCATAATCGAAGACCAGCTACCCCTAATTCTTTCTTCAAGATATCTGGGTTAGCATTTGCTAAGTCTTTGATTGAATGGATACCTAACGTGTTGAAGCGTTTCTCCATTCTTTTACCGATACCCCAGAAATCCGTCATGTTTGGAATAGCCCATACTTTCTGTTCTACATCCTCATAGGACCAATTAGACCTCATGGTTGGTGTTTTCTTTGCTTCATTATCAAGGGCAAGTTTAGCAAGTAAGGGGTTAGCGTTGGACATACCAACGGTTGAATAGATGCCAGTTTGTCTCCAAATGTCTCTCTGAATCTTCGCAGAAATAAGGTCGAGTTTTTGTTTTCGAGACAACTGCTTATCTGGAACGAAGTAATTAAGAGAACTAGATAGGTCAATAAAACCTTCATCTATAGAATAAGGGTAAATATCATTTGGGCTACCATAGTTTTGAAAAATGCCTTGGATTTCCATATTAACTGAGACGTATTTGTCCATTCTGGGAGGAACGATGAAAGTCACTTTTGCCCAGTCTTCAATGAATCGCACGTATTCTGGATCTGTTCTCAGTCCTTGTTTCTTGGCATTGTAGTACGAGAACTTTCTTGTTTGAACATCAAAAGGGAGGTCGTATGCTCTTCCTACGTTTGATTTCCCAAACACTTTCTTAAATATCGGTGAAGAAGCTAGGATAAGACCTGCAGAGTTATCAGCTCTACTCATAACACATAGAGAAGTCTTTAGAGGATGTAGCCCTCTCTCAACACATTCTACGCTAGCATAGAAAGACTTCATATCAATAAAGGCAATATCACTGCGAGGTTCCCTAGTGTAATCAAAATATCCCATGTGTTACCTCTTTTGTTAGTATATAAACTAACAAAAGTATAGACTATTTTCGTGAGGTTTTCAAGTGTTACAGTGTTGCCAATAGTATTTGAGAATAAAAAACACCAATAACTGTGTAATTGGCGTTTTCAGTATTCTTCTGACTTTTTTAAAGGAGTCTCAAGTTATAAGAAACTTATTCAGAACTTCCTGTTGTTGATGATGATGGCTCAGTAGTAGCATGATAGTTATTTGCCTCGTCAATCATATCTCGCACATAAACACCCAAGAGTGTGTTAAAACCATTTTAATCAATATTGCTATGAAATTCAGGATTTACCCCCATGTCTTGTGATGAATCGGGAACTCCAGAATCTTGTTGTTGCGTAGGTGTTGTTGGGGCACTTCCAGCTACCGTTTTGGTGTAACTCTGAGCTGATTCACTAACAGTTGCTTGAGTAGAGCTTGAACTAGATGATGATGGTTTCGTAAAGGATGAGGTTTCCATTTTTGAGGTGTTTTTACTTGTGCTATCATCTTTAATCTCAATTAACTTCTCATATATTTTTTGCGTCAAAGCATTTTGTTGCGATGCCGTTAATGATGCTGAGATACGAATAACAACCGTTCCGTAAACATAGTGTGACCCAGGGTTGATGACAGTTGGAAGGCCATCGAAAGCACTTAAATAGTCATTTCGTTTTTTGGCTTCTTCTGCAGTTTTATAGACTTCAACACATCCACCTGCATCCGTACCTTTTGCTACTAAATCAGCAACAGGAACTGGATTAATCACTTCATTGTCAGCGAAATAAACTGCTGCCGTATAACTTCCTTGCTTGTTTAAGCCTTGGTTTGGATCATTATCTTCTGTGGCTGACTGAACATCTGAAATCGTATCAATTTCCTTAAGACGACTTTCCACAAATGTATTGGAAGGATTTGTAATTTGTTTTAACTGCTTAACACTTGTTGAATACTTCTGGTTTTTATCTTTTAGATTTTTTATCTCTGTCGAGTAGTTAATTGTTTTTTTTAGTGATTTAACTTGTTTATTGATGTCGCTTGTTTTCTTTTTGATTTTAGGAATTACTTGCTTCTTCTTTTCGGCAGTTGAGACTTCATTTTTTAGTTCAACCGTCAGATTTTCGTCTAAGGGTTTATCTTTACTACTAAGTAGTTCCTTAGACGCTTTTATTGTTTCCTCTAAGCTACGGTTTTCTTTTTGAATTTTGGTTGTCACTTCATTAAATGACTTTACTGCTTTTTGATGTGGTGAAATTACAAGTAGATAGTACCCTATACCAAAACAGAGTAGTACGATAAGAGAAATTATGATACTTTTCTTTGTATCAATTTTTTTCATAAAAGAAGATTCTTTCATAGTCTATATATTTATATAATTTTCCGAAAATTCTATCTTTTTTGATTACGATTCACTATTTTTTGTGTATAATTATAACATATAGGAGGAAATTTATGAAAAACATTGAAGATAGTATTACCACTGCCCCTAGAACAGGGGTACTTGCAGATTTTTTTGAAAAAACTGCATTAGGCGAGTTGGGAGGGCCAAACAATACTTATTTAGGTGATATTAATTTATTTAAAAATGACGAAAAAATGTCATCTTTTTATTTAAATCATAGAAAATTGCAAGGACAATTTGACAAGCATTTCTACTCAAGTATTCCCTTTATATTAGAAGAAGAATGTCGCGTTGGCTCAGCATTAAAAGATTACTTAGAAAAAAGAGATAGTATATAGTATTTATATGTTCTCGAAGCCGCTGAAGGAACAATGGCTAGAACAATTGGAAATTTGAGCAATGGTAAGATAAAAACTTTATCTTGTAGCCCAACAAAAGCTAATCAGGATAATTTTTTTAGATATGGTAAGCCACTACATTCCAAATTTATCCTATCCCCTTACAATAAATAACCAACTCAAATATCAGAGAATTATTTCCTAATTTCAATGGTTTTGACGTCATAATAGAAGATACAACATTTCAGATGTACAAGTCCAGATAGAGCTAAACAAATAAAATTTACAAAAGAAAAGCTGAAAAAAGATGGTATAATTGGTTTTATTGAGAAATTTTCCAATAAAGATATTACGGAATTTCTAAAACGAGAACATATCAAAGACTCACTTTTTAAAAATAGATTTTTCTCACAAAAAGACATTCAATTGAAAAAAGACAATGTATTAACAGATATGAATAATGGTCTTGTTACAATTGACACATTTAAAAACATTTTAGCTGACTTCTTTAAATATGCTGTTATAAACTGGAATTCTGGAAATTTCTATACAGTCTACGCATCTAATAGCAAAAATAATCTTTTAAGCTTTTTATCTAATATGACACCAGCATTAACTCCTAATCAGTTTGTACATACCGATCTTCCAGTTGCATTGCTGAACTTAAATAAAAACGAAATAAAATACAGAGTAATAAAGGAAAAATAATATGTCACTATCTACTTGGATATCATACACTATCGCTTGCATTCTACTTATTTCCCCTCCTGGACCAACAGTAACTTATCTTATAACTACTAGTATGACTCATGGGAAAAAAACTGCTTATGAAATTGTTTGGGGAAGTTTCTGGGGAGGACTTGTTTGTCTAATCCTCTCCTTTATTGGGATTGGAGCTATACTTAAAACTTCAGAAACCTTGTATGCAATTTTACGTCTACTTGGGATCGCTTATCTTATCTATTTAGGAATCAAAAGTTTTCTTGATGCTAATAAGGTAAAAGATAAAACTGAAAAAATGGTACCTCCTGAAAAAGGAGAAGCCTTTAAAAATGGATTTTTATTGATATTTTTAAATCCTAAAAACATTATTTTCTTTGCTTCGTTTTTACCTCAATTCATTAATCACAACTCTCCGTTTTTATTACAAACTACAATATTAAGTTTGACCTATCTAATTGTTGGTTTAATCAACGATTATTTATATAGTTTTTTTGCTTCAAATATTGGAAACGTACTTGGAAAACATTCTGAAAAGTGGATTGCCTACATCGGTGGTGTAGCTATGATACTATCAGCTATAATCGTTGTATTTCAAAATTTTTAGTAAAATTTTGAAGGAATTATCTTAGGAATTAAGAAATTCTCCGAATTATTCATAAATCACTTTTCTACTTCATTAACTTTACTCTAACACCTAAAACTCAACCTCAAATAAATATGACAGGAAAAATTATTTTTAACACATAAACAAAAAAACACTCTAAAAATGGCTCTATAATTTCTGTAGTGGGTGAAACCACTGTAGAGATTATAGAGCTTTTTAAGTGTACACAAAAAGTCCCATAAGAACTATAATGAAAAGCGACGAAACTACCATTAGGAAGAACTTATGAGACCTATTAAGAATACCACAGAATTAATCGGAATTAAAGACCAAAATATCAAGATTTCACTTGTTTTTGAAACTGACACTCATATCGAGATTCAAGCAAAACTTGATTACCCTGCACCATCATGTCCTCATTGCCATGGAAAGATGATCAAGTACGACTTTCAAAAGCCTTCTAAAATCCCTCTTCTCGAGCAAGCGGGAACGCCAACTCTACTACGTCTGAAAAAACGTCGTTTCCAGTGTAAAAGTTGTAGAAGTGTCACGGTAGCTGAGACATCTATCGTTGAGAAAAACTGCCAAATCTCCAATCTAGTCCGACAAAAAGTTACACAACTCCTAACTGAGAAAGTGTCACTAACTGATATTGCAAGAAGACTTCGCGTGTCGACGTCCACTGTCTATCGTAAGCTTGATCAGTTTACTTTCAAGGAACATTATGACAAACTCCCTGCTGTTATGTCCTGGGATGAGTTTGGGTTCAAGAAAGGGGAATTGGCTTTTGTGGCGCAGAATTATGAGACAAACGAACTCATAACCATCCTTGATAATCGCCGCCAAACTACTATACGAAACTACTTTTTGAAGTATCCATTGAAAGTCCGACAACAGGTACAGTTTATCACGATGGATATGTCTGGAGCTTATATTCCACTGGCTCGCAAGCTCTTTCCAAACGCAAAAATCGTTCTTGATCGTTTCCACATCATCCAGCACCTTGGACGTGCCTTTTTAAAGACAAGAATTGCAATTATGAACCAGTTCGATAAGAAGTCACTACCCTATCGAGCCCTGAAAAATCACTGGCGACTCTTCCAAAAGGACAGCCGTAAACTATCTCTCAACTCTTTTTATTCAAAGACTTTCCGCCAAACTTTAGCACCACATGAAGTTGTTGCGAAGACACTAGTCTTTTCAAAAGAGCTTACTGACTACTATACACTTTATCAGCTTTTGCTTTTTCACTTTCAGGAGAAGAGAGTAGATGAGTTCTTTGAACTGATAGAGGAAAATAGGAGCAAGGTCAATCATTATTTTCAAACTGTCTTTAGGACTTTTCTTAGACACAAGCAATACATCAAAAACGCACTAGAAACGGACTATTCAAACGCGAAACTTGAAGCGACTAATAAGTTGATCAAAGACATCAAACGTTTGGGCTTCGGTTTTAGAAACTTTATCAACTTTAAGAAGCGTGTCTTCATCACACTGAACATACATAAAAAAAGGACCTATCCGGTCCTCTCTAGATGTTAGCTTTTCGTCACCCACTACAGTTGACAAAGAGCCTTTTTATTTATCTAAATCCTAGTTCTTTTAATTTATCCTGGTAACTGTCAAAATCAATTTCGATTCCTTGACCACCATATAAATCATAGCTGTCAATCCAATCACCATCTGAAGGAATGGTGATTGGATTGATCCCATGTTTAAAACTACCAGCATTTGAAAGACCCAAATCCAACATTTCCGTCATGCCCATATTAGTTGAAGTCAGTGAGTATACTTTTCCTAAAGCCTCAGGACCCTTGAAAAGACTAATAGGATTTTTAACTTGCTTCATAATAGCTTGCATCACTTGTTGTTGCCGCTTGGTACGCCCATAATCCCCTTCATCGTCCTTACGGAAACGAGCGTAATTAAGAAGAGTTCGTCCATCCATCTGTTGCTTACCGACTTTAATGGTTTGATTCGGAACATTCCCATCCTTGTCCATCCTCAAATCATCTGGAACTTGGACCGAAGATACTTTTTTACCATCAATAGTTGAGAATTTGGCATTGATTTTCACGCCATCTGGGAACAGGGTATCAATACCTGTCGCAAAGGTCTCAAAGTCGACCATGGCATAGTACTTGATATCAATGTCAAAATTTCGTTTGAGCGTCTGTCGCATAAGCTCTGCTCCTTGATGATTGTTTTGCTCACCAATATTGAAGGCAGTATTGAGTTTCAGATCCTGAGAATAGTCTGTCTCTGAAGCGCCCTTAATATTAACCAAGGTGTCACGCATAAAGCTTACCATCTTGATTTTGCCTTCCTTATTGCCCACATTGACAACTATAATAGAGTCTGTTCTGGCATCGGTAGATTTTTGGCTGACTCGTTGGTCAGAACCCAAAATAAGGATATTCACCCCATCCTTAGTATCTTTACCGTTAAAGGTTTCGACTAAGGCCGGTCGATAGGCTTTACCATTGTTACCAGCAGCAGAAAGGTCAGTTCCTTTGTAAAATTGATAGGCCATTGCTAGCACTAAGAACACAATCCCAAGACTCAAGCATCTGAATACCAGTTTAACAACCTTCTTGAGTTTTCTTTTTTTCTTATGTCGCGTTTTCTTTGTTGAATGCGGATTGGACTTTGGTTCCGATATTGCTGAAGGTGGCACTCGTCTTTGAACCTTTTTTCGCTTAGGTTTTAGTTGAGGCGCTTCCTCTCGATAGACAGGCAGACCTTCCTCTGTTAGCTGGTTGACATCCTCATAATCAGGATCCTGATAATAATTTGAACGATTATCATAAGGTTGGCGCCATGCTTCTTGATAGTCAGCTCTTTGACCTTGATACCTCTCGTAGGAACGTTCAGCTTCATAGGCATCCAACTTTCCTTGTAGATAATTGAATTCCGAAACCTGCTGTCCATTAAGGCGGGCAAGATTTTTTAAAAGATAGCTGTAACGTAACCGTTCACGATACGTAAATGGCACATCGTTAGATTTGGTCATAAGATTTCCCTTTAAATTTGATAGACTTGGTAAGCTCCCAAGATTTTATATCCAATTCCAACTGCAGTTAGCTCTTCAAGAGCGAAATGAGCCAACTTTTTCTTTGTATAATCACAATCAATAATGAAGAAGTACTCGCCAAGTACCGTCTTTAAAGGACGGCTTTCAATCTTGGTCAAGTCAATGCCTCGCCAGGCAAAGGTCGATAAAGCCTTGTAAAGTGCACCTGGCATATTGTCAGGTAGAGTTAAGGCCAGCGTTAATTTACAATTAATCTTATTGAGCGGAATTTCAGGAACAGTGCTCCCTAATAACCAGAAACGGGTATAATTCTTCTCAATTTCCTGAATATCCTTAGCTAAAATTTCGAGACCGTATTCCTTGGCAGCTGCATGCGGAGCGATTGCAGCATAAGGCTGGTCAGGATTATCTGCAACATAGCGAGCCGCAAAGGCTGTACTGGCTGTTGTCTCAATTTTAGCATGTGGAAAATGATCTTTAATATACTTTTTCCCTTGAGCAATCGCTTGTGGATGTGAGAAAATTTTCTCAATCTTTGCATGGTGTTTGCTAGCCATTAACTGTTGCTTGATGGGTTGAACAATCTCGGCCACAGCACGAATGTCTGCTTGGTGGAAGAGATAGTCTAAACTCTCATGAACGGATCCCTCAATGGAATTTTCCACAGGAATAACTGCGTAATCCACACGTCCCTCTTCATATGACTTGATAACTTCAGTAATGGTACCTAGAGAAACCAAGTTTGCCTCAGGAAATGCCTTTAAGGCTGCATTGTGCGTAAACGATCCACTGGGTCCCAAATAACCTACATACATTTGATAAACCTTGCTACTTCTTCTGGCGTCCGATTATCAACAGTGACAACCAGATCTGCCAAACCTTTATAGAGGGTCATTCGACCATCATAAATGGCCTTGAATTCCTCTTTAGAATGATTGAGAAAGAGGGGGCGTTGATTTTTGATATCCTTTTTAATACGATTATAGACCACATCAAAAGAAGAGTGAAGCCATACGTTATGCTTACGATTTTTCTTCAAAAGTTTACGATTGCACTCCGTCACAACGACACCACCACCAGTAGAGATGATAACATCATCTCCCTCTTGAAGGAGTTCTTCCAGAGTCACAGACTCAATCTGACGAAAACTTGCTTCGCCTTCTTTGGCAAAGAAATCAGTAATGGACATTCCAATTTTATCTTCGATGACCTGATCCATATCTACGAAACGACCATTCAGGTATGGGGCGACGGAACTCTTACCAACTCCCATAAAGCCCAATAAAACCTTAGCCATGCAGTAATCCTTCCAAATCACTAAAGAAGCTTGGATAGCTCGTATTGATAGCTTCCGCACGTTGCAAGTCAACTTCGCCATCTTGAACCAAGAGGGCAGCTATGGCTGTCATCATACCAATCCTGTGGTCACCAAAGGTATTGACCTCTGCCCCGTGAAGAGGCGTCTTACCAGTGATAATCATACCATCCTCAGTTGGAACAATATCAGCACCCATAGCATTCAAGGCATCTGCTACCACCTGAATACGATCAGTCTCTTTGACCTTGAGCTCTTCAGCATCACGAATCACCGTCTTACCTTGAGCTTGTGTCGCCAAGAGTGTGATAATCGGAAGTTCATCAATCAAACGTGGAATGATGTCACCGCCAATTTCGGTTCCATTAAGTTCTGAAGTTTCAACCGTAATGGTCGCAGATTTAGCAACTTGGTCAATATCTGAAAGTTTTATCTTACCACCCATATCCTTGATAACATCAATGATTCCGGTACGTGTCTCATTAATACCAACATTTTTCAAGACAATCTTAGAGTTTGGCACCACGAGTCCTGCTACCAACCAAAAAGCGGCTGAAGAAATATCCCCTGGAACCACAACTTCTTGGGCAGTAAAGATCTGCCCACCAGAAATACGAATTTCCTTGCCTTCTACTTGAAGCTGACCACCAAACTGCTGAATCATATCTTCCGTATGATTACGTGTTTTTTCCTTTTCAATGATGACAGACTCACCATCAGCTTGAAGGGCCGCAAAAATAAGGGCAGACTTAACCTGAGCAGAGGCCACTGGCAATTCGTAATAAATAGGTTTAAGGGACTTGCTGCCGTGCATTTTCAATGGTGGCAAATCACGGTCAGTTTGTCCTGACACCTCTACACCCATCTGACGTAAAGGAATAGTGACACGGTCCATAGGGCGTTTTGAAAGGGAGTCATCCCCAAACATTTCCACATCAAAATCTTGACCGGCAAGTACACCTGAAATCAAACGAATCGATGTTCCAGAGTTGCCCATATCCAGCTTGTTTTGAGGAGCCTTGAGACCGTCAAAACCAACACCGTGAATACGTACCACATCACCATCATCTTCAATAGTCACACCTAAATCACGAAAGACCTGCATAGTTGAGAGGACGTCTTCACCTCGTAAAATATCACGAACAGTTGTCACGCCTTTGGCAAGACTACCGAACATAATCGAACGGTGACTGATGGACTTGTCACCAGGGATACGCAAGCTGCCACGAAGACCTTGAGCCTTGGTTTCTAGTTTCATAGGTTACTCCTAAAAATTTTATTGTTATCCTCATTATACCATATTTGAAAGCCCAACCATATACTGAATTGTCAAAATATTCACTCGATTGTATTGCCATACTTTTCTTTCAAAAAGGCAACTGACTCTTGAACACGGTTCCGAATTAAGTCAGCAGAGCCCTGCAAAAGATGTTTTTCCTCAGCCGACAAAGTCAAGTGGACAGGAGCTTCCACACCTTGACGTCCTAAAATAACTGGATAGCCAAGATAAGTCTGATAGATTTCTTGATAGCTAGATACTGTCACCTCTTCTTGAGCGTCAGAGAGGATAATTGCCACCAAACGAAGGGCAGCACTGGCAATACCGTATGAAGTATAGCCCTTACCATAAAAAACCTTGTGCCCCCCCTTCATGGAAGCCATAAAGAGATTTTGACGCTCCTCTTCACTCGTTAAAGCTGTAATATCTTGACCTTTCACCTTAACCTGACTCCATGCTGTAAATTGAGAGTTGCCATGTTCCCCAAGATTGTAGCCTGATACTGATTTGGGATTAACTTCCAGAACCTCTCCCACTGCTGTCTTCATTCTAGCCGTATCAAGTAAAGTCCCTGTCCCAATCACGCGTTCCTTTGGCCAACCTGTGAATTCTTGATAGAGAGCTGTCACCGCATCTACAGGATTTGAGATGACCAAGAGTATACCTTTAAAATCCAACTGTTTTAACTCCTGAGCAACCTGATAAACAGCCTCTCGGGTAAATGGGAATTCAGCAAAACGGTCCTCACCAGCATTGTGCTGTAGCTGAATATTTCCAAGAGCTGAGATGATAACATCAGCATCTTTAAGTGCTTCATAATCATTAACCACGATGTTTGCATAGTTGGCCAGATTGGCCATGGCATCCTTAAAATCCTGGGCATCTGCTTCAACTTTCCTCTCATTAATATCAATAAAAACATAACTATCGGCTAAGCCCTGAGCAATAGCCCCATGAGCTACCGCTGCACCAACATTTCCCATTCCAATAATTCCAATTTTACGAGCCATAATTTACCTCCTTTAATGCAGAAAAAGCCCTGCCAATTGACAAAGGCCTCCCTTATTAGTTATTCAATTCTTGCAAAGGTTTGAAGATGATACGTTCAATATCATTCAAATAAACAGACAGACTTTGTTGCGCAGTCAAGTATTCTTTCAAAAGGGCGTTAGCTTCTACCTTTTGACCCAATTCTTGAACAGCTGCTTGTTCTTCTGCTGTTGGCATTGTACCAGCCTGCATTTTAGCATAGAAATCCTCTTGGAAATCCGTAAACTCTTTGAAAAGAGCGCTAGCCTCAGCATCAGTTGCAATCGCTTCTTTTTTCTCTACCAAGTTTTTGTACTCAGGAAGGGCACGGATGCCACGTTCCAACTCATTTGCTAAATCATAAATATTTCTCATTTTATTCTCCTATGCGATCACCACATGATAGTCTGTATTGGCTTCAATAACAGTCTTAGCATGTTTACGATCTTTTTCATTTTTAAAAGTAATTTGAAGGATACCATGAATATCCTCACGATTTTCTTCATTGATACGAAGGTTAACCAAAGACGTTCCTCGCAACAATTCCATAATGCTAAGGATAACGTCCTCACGGTCAGGTACATCCACAAAAATATCGAAGGCACTTTCCACGCCACCCTTTTTATGAATTTCCATCTCTTTACGCTTCTTACGACCGTTGTCAAAGAACTCCCAAATAGCACTCTCATCCTCAGCCTTAATCAAATCAGCCACATGGTCCAAACGTTTTTTGAAATCTTCAATACGATCCAAAACAGCAGGACCATTAGTCATGAGAATGGAAGCCCACATCCCAGGTTCACTCTCAGCAATACGGGTCATATCTCGGAACCCCCCAGCCGCAAAGTGATTGGTCATCTCGTGAGCCTGAGCATAATCAGCTGCCTGCTCCATAAGACAAGAAGCCAAAAGATGTGGAAAATGACTGATTTGACTCGTTACCCGGTCGTGTTCAGCTGCATCAATCTCAACATAACGTGACTTAAGGCCAGACAAGATATCCTTAAGCTCAGGGATCGTTGTCTCTTTTGTCAGACTTGTCGGTGTGAAAATATAGTAAGCATTTTCAAAAAGTGTCACGTCGGCCGCAATAGCCCCTGATTTATGAGAACCAGCCATCGGGTGAGAACCTACAAACTGAACATTTTTGCCTGTTAGATAACGCTCCGCTGCCTCAACGATTTCACGCTTGGTTGAGCCCGCATCTGTTATGATGACATTATCTTTAAGGTCCAGATCAGCCAACTCCTTCAAGTAGGCCATCGTTTGCTTGATTGGCACTGCTAAGATAATGACGTCCGCAAGGGGGGCAAACTCTTTAAAATCACCTGTTGCTCGGTCAACGATCCCACGTTCTAGTGCAATATTTCGAGAATAGTCAGAGCGATTATATCCAAGAATTTCATAATCAGGGTGATCCCTTTTAATCCCTAAGGCCAGGGAGCCACCAATCAGACCCAATCCTGCAATATAAATAGTTTTTTTACTCATTCCTACTCCCGTCTTTTCACTGATGCTGCTTAAAAGTTTTTCACATAGTCACGGTGATGTGCTACCGCTTCTTTCAACTCTTCCAAATTATCAGAAGAGAATTTATCCAAGATTTCATTAGCTACGACAGTAGCGACTACTGATTCCATAACGACACCTGCTGCAGGCAAGGCCGTTGGATCTGAACGCTCAACCGTTGCCTTGTATGGCTCATGGGTCTCAATATCTACTGACATTAGTGGTTTATAAAGAGTTGGAATTGGCTTCATAACCCCACGGACTACAATTGGTTGACCATTTGTCATGCCACCTTCAAAACCACCGAGATTATTGGTTCTACGCGTATAGCCATCCTCTTCATTCCAAAGGATCTCATCCATCACTTGAGAGCCCCTGAGATAGCCATCTTTGAATCCAAGACCAAACTCGACCCCCTTGAAGGCATTGATAGAAACAACTGCTTGAGCAATCTTGGCATCCAACTTGGTATCCCATTGCACATAAGAACCAAGTCCTACAGGTACACCACCAACGACCGTTTCAACGACACCACCGATGGTGTCACCCTCTTTTTTGATTTGGTCAATGTAATCTTTAATTTCTTGCTCACGCTCTTGGTTAACAACTGAAATTTCTGACTGTTGGGCCAATTCCTTGATTTGAGCAACTGTCAAATTCTCTGGCACATCAATTTCCTTACCACCAAAGACAACCACATGATTAGCAATTTCAATATCAAGCTCAGCCAAGATTCGTTTAGCGACAGCACCCACTGCCACACGCATAGTTGTTTCACGCGCACTGGAACGCTCCAACGAATTACGTAAATCATCAAAACGGTATTTCATACCACCAACCAAGTCAGCATGTCCTGGACGTGGATGGGTGATTTTGCGTTTAGTTTTTAAACGATCCTCAATATCTTCAACAGCCATAATGTCCAACCATTTTTGATGGTCCTTATTGATGACATGGAGGGTGATTGGAGCCCCTGTTGTTTTCCCATGACGAACACCAGAAGTGATTTCAACCTTATCAGACTCAATTTTCATGCGGCCACCACGACCATAACCACCTTGGCGGCGTTTCAAATCGCCATTGATATCTTCAGCGGTCAAGGGAAGACCAGCTGGTACACCTTCGATAATTGCCGTTAAACGTGGGCCGTGAGACTCACCTGCTGTTAAATATCTCATTTATTTCTCCAAGTACTCTTTCATTTCAACTAAAGGAATCTGATTGATAGCTGCCTTACCAATCTCTGGAACTATAACTGTCTTAATACTATTACCACGGGCTTTCTTGTCATGTGTGAGGGCTGTATAGAGCTCCTCAACACGCCATGGTTCATAGTCCACTGGCAAACCAAATTTCACACACATCTCAGCAATTTGACGTGTGATTCCCTGAGGCATTAGGTTTTTTTTCTCAGCAACACGAGAAATCTGAACCATTCCAATAGCCACAGCTTCACCATGCATAACTTTACCATAACCAGCTGTTTGTTCGACGGCATGCCCAATCGTATGACCAAAGTTTAGGTACATACGGACGCCACCTTCAAACTCATCTTCAACCACAATTTTACGCTTAACGTTACATGAACGGTAAATGATGGTCTCTGAGTTTTCCAAAATACTATGAACCGAACCATCAATGTTATCAAGGAGCTGCCAAAGTTCAGGATCGTCAATCAAACCATATTTGACAACCTCACCCATGCCTTCAATCAATTCACGTTTACCAAGTGTCTCAAGGACATTAGGATCAATTAAAACCCCATCAGGCTGAGCAAAAGTTCCTACGATATTTTTGGCAGAAGGAGTATTCACACCTGTCTTTCCACCAATAGATGAATCTACTTGGGCAGTTAGACTGGTTGGAACTTGAACGAAATGAATTCCACGCATATAGGTTGAAGCGACAAATCCTGCTAAGTCTCCAACAACGCCACCACCAAGAGCGACAATACCATCACTACGAGTCATGCCATTCTTAATCAAAAACTCATAAGCCTTATTAACAGTCTTAAGATTTTTACTCGCTTCACCTTCTAGAAAATTAAAAACGACAACCTCAAAACCTTCGTGTTCCAAGCTAAGCTTAACTTTTTCTGCATATAGGCCTCCCACATGATTGTCCGTAATAAGCGCAATCTTTTGTGGTTCCCAAAGTGACTTGACCCATTGTCCTACCCCTTTAAGAGCTCCCTTTTCAATGATAATGTCATAAGGGTTTTGTTTTAAATTTACCTCTAGTTTCATCGTCGACCCCTCCTAGCTATTGTATATGTTTTCTAATTCCTGCCAAATAGCACCTGTTGGCATATTCTCGCCTGTCCATAATTTAAAGGCACCTGCTGCTTGATAAAGTAACATGCCTAGTCCATTCACAGCCTCTATCTCTTGTTTCCTTGCCAAGGCCAAGAAAGGTGTTTCAAAAGGCTGGTAAATGATATCCGCAACTAAGAGTTCCTTAGGGAATCTTGTATCTATAGAAATGGGCAATGACTCACCATCCATACCCACACTAGTCGCATTGACCAATAAATCGGTTTGCCTTAATTCCTTTTGGAAGTGGTCAGCATCAGTTAAATCATGAAATTCTAAATAGCAATCGGTTTGATCAAGCAAGGTTCTAAAGTTTTCTTTTGCCTTGACCAAGGATTGGGGCCGAACATAGATACTAACTTTTTTTGCACCATCAAGAACTGCCTGTGTCACAATAGATTTAGCCGCACCACCAGCCCCCAAAATCATAATATGAGTATCCTTAGGATTAAAGTTCTTTAAACTAGCAAAAAAGCCAAAGCCATCTGTATTATGGCCGATCAAACGACCATCACGATTGACAACCGTATTGACTGCACCAATCAGTTGAGCTTCAGGACTAAGACCATCCAAAAATGGAATTACCTTTTCCTTATATGGCATAGACAAGTTGATACCGAACATATTGTAACGTCTAATATTTTCAACTGTCTCAGCCAGGTCTGACTCTGGAATTTCCCAAGCTACATAAACCCCATTAACATGTGTTTTTTCGAAAGCTAAATTATGAATGAAAGGAGAAATTGAATGCTTGATAGGACTGGCAACAACAGCTGCTAAGCGTGTGTGTCCATCAATCCGCATCCAAAACCTCCCTAATCCTACACATATCCGCAAGAGCAACTTGACCCGGTGCGCTGGTATTGTCAAGACTAGCAAAAGTCCATGATGACCCCACCAAGTCTCCCGCCAAACGTGACAAACGACCTAACTTACCCATTGACATAGTTACAAACTCTTGTTCAGGGTTAAAGGCCTTAAAGCCGCGTGTAAAATTCATAAGATCAAGGACATCTTGTTCATTCTTAGGCATAACGGCTACTTTAACAACTCTTGGCGTCAAGTTGGTCATCTCAGATAAAAGTTCCATAAGGTTTTCAGGTGTCTCCTCAAAGTTATGATAAGACAAAACCAAGTTTGAAAATTCAAGCATCTGGTCAAAGACTTCCTTGCGTGTGAAATACTCAAAATCAATATAATCTGGTGAATAGATAGCAGCTACATCCTTAATCAGTGTGACATATTCCCCATCAGTTAACTCAATCTTACCACCTTCACGTGTCGTACGAATGGTAAAAACAATTTCAAAGCCTGCGAATTTCTCAAAAATAGCTGGAGCAACTGTTAAGATACTATGCTTATCTAAAAAATCTGCACGCCATTCAATAATGTCTGCCCCCTCAAAACGAGACAGCTCAAGCGCTTGTGCTTCCTCTAAACTAGTCGGCATAATCGGAACTACAATTTTCATTTATTTACCTTTATTGTGTATACTTTCAAATAATTTGATGTTGGATCATTAGGATTGACGGCAAAATCCACTGGTAATTGTTGCAAGTTAACAAAGTCCGCTGAAACATCTCCCAATCCCTTACGCAGTTGCTTTTTAAACTGTTGCACTGTCATATTAGCTGCATTGGTACTTGCAATAATTGTCCCATACTCTGATAGAATATCAAGACTCTGCGCAATCAACTTGTGGTAATCCTTATTTGCTGAGAAAGTGCGTTTCTTATTTCGAGCAAAGCACGGCGGATCTATAACGATAAGGTCATAAAATAATCCCTTTTTCTTGGCATATTTAAAATAATCAAAAACATCCATCACAACTAAACGATGATTTTCCATACTAAAGCCATTAGCTTCAAAATGAGCCGTGGATAACTCACGTGAACGTTTTGCCAAATCCACCGATGTCGTTTCAACCGCTCCCCCCATAGCTGCAGCAACTGAAAAAGCTGCCGTATAGGAGAACATATTCAAAACTGATTTGCCCAAGGCCAAACCATTAACCAAACCATCACGCACCTCATGCTGGTCAAGAAAAATCCCTGTCATTAGCCCATCATTTAGAAAAACTTCATAAGTTACCCCATTCTCCAAGATAGTGAAGGTATCAGCGGCCTCTTGTCCATAAAGATGGTCTGACTCAAAATCAAGGCCCTTGAAGCGAATTTTTTCATAGCCCCCCAAAACCTCAGGAAAGACCGTTTGGAAAGCCTCTACAATAATATCCTTCAAGGAATAAATAAAGACATTGTACCACGAAAAGAGGGCATAGTCTCCATACAAATCAATCGTTAGACCACCAAAATCATCACCATCTTGGTTAAAAAGACGAAAAGCCGTCGTTAAATCATTAGCATAATAGGATTGACGTCTAGCTTTTGCCTTCTCAAAAAGCCCCTGAAAATAAGTCACTGTCAATTGTTGCTTTTTAGGGGACAAAAACCAACCTATCCCCTTATTTTGACTCGACAAATAGCCTGTTCCTAAAAATTCTTTGGATTGGCTATAAAGATAAACCAACTGATTATTTTCAGCTATATTTGGAAAATCTTCAGCTAAAAGAAGCTGTTTCCCTTGTTTGATTTTTTTCTCCGCAAAGGGACTCACCGTCAATATATTCATGCTACTATTATATCAAAAAAATGTTATAATTTCTGTTTCGTAACTAGATTTTGTCAACTATATGTCAAGGAATATGACACTCTATGACAGTAAATTTTTGAGAGTCATTTTGTTATTTGGTATAATAGCTAAGATAATATAAAATCAAAGGAAGTATTACTTTGAAAAAAATAAACGAAGCTTTTTGGAAAGGAGTTTCATCAAGACTCGGATTCGTCTTCTTGTTACTCTTCTTTTACTGGCTAAAAAACATATTCGCTTATTTCGTCAACATTAATCTTGAGTGGGAAAGCAGATATCAGGTTATGCTTTCGCTGATTAACCCTATTCCACTGGGATTAATGCTGCTAGGTTTAGGACTTTACTTCAAGAAAAGCCGTTTTTTTTATGGCACAACAATTGCTATTTATGTCATCCTTAATCTCCTGCTTATTGCTAATGTCATTTACTTTGGAGAGTTTACAGACTTCATAACTGTAAATACCATCCTAGCAAGTTCTAGTTCAGCAGCCGGGCTGGGAGACTCAGCTAAGAACCTTCTTGAACCAAGTTATATCTTTTATTTGATTGATATTCCTTTCTTCATTTATGGTGTTTTTAGGAAAAAACTAAAAACGGATAGTAAGCCATTTAATAAACGAGCTAGTTTTGCTATCACCGCACTATCGACACTCCTTCTCTCAGCTAACCTATTTCTAGCGGAAGTTAACCGTGGTGAGTTACTGACACGTGGTTTCTCCAACAACTATATTGTTCGTGCTATGGGGATTCCTTTCTTTACAGCTTATTCCGGTAACTTAACGTATCAAGCTTCACAAGCTCGTTCATCCGCAACATCAGACGACATGAAAAAGGTTGAAGCTTATGTTAAGGAGCACTATGCAGCACCTGATCCTAAGTACTACGGAATTGCTAAAGGAAGAAACGTTATCGTTATTCACTTGGAGAGTTTCCAACAGTTTCTTATTGATTACAAGCTCCAAGTAGATGGTCAGTCTTATGAAGTAACACCATTCCTCAATTCCATTTACCACTCAAATGAAACCCTAGCCTTTTCAAACTTCTTCCACCAAGTTAAATCAGGAAAAACTTCTGATGCTGAAACCTTGATGGAAACATCACTCTTCGGACTAAGTACAGGGTCATATATGGTAAACTACGGTGGTACCAATACAGCTTACGCTGCACCATCTATCCTAGCTCAAACGGGTGGCTATACTTCAGCTGTTTTCCACGGAAACACTGGATCCTTCTGGAATCGCAATAATACCTATAAAAAGTGGGGTTATAACTACTTCTTTGACTCATCAGCTTTCACTGAGAAAACCGATGAAAACTCCTTCCAATACGGTCTTAATGATAAGTACATGTTTTCAGATTCCATCAAATATCTGGAACAAATGCAACAGCCTTTCTATGTTAAATACCTAACCGTATCTAACCACTACCCATACACTTCCCTGTCAGGCGACAAAAACGAACAAGGTTTCCCACTCGCTGACACAAAAGACGAAACAGTTAACGGGTATTTTGCAACAGCCAACTATCTTGACTCTGCAATCAAAGACTTCTTTGATTACCTTAAGGAAACTGGCCTTTATGATAATTCGATTATTGTTATGTATGGTGACCACTACGGTATCTCTGATATGCGAAGCAGTAATCTAGCGGAACTGCTCGGGAAGAACCCTGAGACTTGGTCAAATTATGATAAAGCCATGCTTCAACGTGTCCCTTACATGATTCACATCCCAGGATATACTGGAGGTGGCATCTCTAACACATTTGGTGGTGAAGTTGATGCCCTCCCAACCCTCCTTCACATTCTTGGTGTTGACACTAGCTCTTATATCCAGATGGGACAAGACCTCCTATCTCCTGATAATAAGCAAACTGTCGCATTTAGAACCTCAGGTCAATATGTTACACCTCAATACACAAGCTACTCTGGTAGACTCTATAACACTCAAACAGGAGAAGAAATTACTAACCCTGATGAGACTACTAAAAAGGAAAATGAGGCTATTCGTAATGCGGTTGCAACCCAGTTGTCAATGAGTGATGCAGTCCAAACAGGTGACCTCCTTCGATTCTACACGCCAGATGGTTTAAATCCTCTTGATTCTAGCACAATTTCCTACACTAAACAGATGGATCAACTGAAAAAAATCAATAAAAAGCTGAAAGATAAATCAACAAGTCTCTACAAACAAAAAGGCAATAAATCAACAGCTGACCTATTCAAGACACCATCTTACAAGGAACTACATCCTGTTGAACCTGAATCAAGCTCAAACTCAACAGAAGAAAGCTCATCTAGTCAAGAAACTACAGCTGCACAAGAATAATCCTAAAAAGACTGTTCTAATCGAGCTATCTTTTTAGATTAAATCAACCATATCTCTACATAATCAACTCTTCAACGATCTGGCTCGGACATATTTCTTGCTAGTTTTCTCCAACCATGATTAAATAAGAATCATAACAAAACATATATAGGAGATCTGATATGAATCCAATGGAATTATTTAACCAAGTGAAAGAAATGATCGAAAAAAAAGATTTTGAAGCAGCTAAAAAGTTTGTCGAGGAAAACAAAGATGATCTAGGTGAGTACTTCAACCAAGCTAAATCTCTCGTTTCAGGCAACGAAATGGTGAGTGGAGCTTTAGACAAGATTAAAGGCCTATTCTAAGCCTAAATTCCCCCAATCAATAGGATTGAGGGAATTTTTTATTCAGATGACTAATTGAGACTCAGAAATATTATAGTGTGATATTTTATTTGTAAGAAGACAAAAAAGAGATTCCCCAAGGAACCTCTTTCCATTCTATATTACAATAGAATTATTTTTTCAAGTTGTAGAATGATTTCAAACCACGGTATTCTGCAACTTCACCAAGTTGGTCTTCGATACGAAGCAATTGGTTGTATTTAGCAATACGGTCAGTACGTGACAATGAACCTGTCTTAATTTGACCAGCGTTAGTTGCAACTGCAATATCAGCGATTGTTGAATCTTCAGTTTCACCTGAACGGTGTGATACTACTGCTGTGTATCCAGCTTCTTTCGCCATTTCGATAGCGTCAAAAGTTTCAGTCAAAGTACCGATTTGGTTAACTTTGATAAGGATTGAGTTAGCAGCGTGTTCTGCAATACCTTTTTCAAGGTAAGCAGTGTTAGTTACGAAGAAGTCGTCACCAACCAATTGAACTTTACCACCAAGACGTTCAGTAAGAGCTTTCCAACCGTCCCAGTCGTTTTCGTCCATACCATCTTCGATAGTGATGATTGGGTATTTGTTAACCAATTCTTCAAGGTAATCGATTTGTTCTGCAGCAGTACGAACAGCAGCGCCTTCACCTTCAAATTTAGTGTAGTCGTAAACTTTACGTTCTGCATCGTAGAATTCAGATGATGCACAGTCAAGTCCGATAAATACGTCTTTACCTGGTACATATCCAGCAGCTTCGATAGCTTTGATGATAGTTTCAACACCATCTTCAGTTCCGTCGAAACGAGGTGCGAAACCACCTTCGTCACCTACGGCTGTTTCAAGTCCACGTTCTTTAAGGATTTTCTTAAGCGCGTGGAAGATTTCAGCACCCCAACGAAGCGCTTCTTTGAATGTTGGTGCACCAGCAGGTACAATCATAAATTCTTGGAAAGCGATTGGAGCGTCTGAGTGAGAACCACCGTTGATGATGTTCATCATTGGAGTTGGAAGAACTTTAGTGTTGAATCCGCCAAGGTAGCTGTAAAGTGGAACTTCAAGGTAGTCAGCAGCTGCGCGTGCTACAGCGATAGACACACCAAGAATAGCGTTGGCACCAAGTTTACCTTTGTTTGGAGTACCGTCAAGAGCGATCATTGCGCGGTCAATACCTTGTTGATCACGTACGTCGAATCCGATGATGTGCTCAGCAATAACGTTGTTTACGTTATCAACTGCTTTTTGAGTACCAAGACCACCGTAACGAGCTTTGTCACCATCACGAAGTTCTACTGCTTCGTGTTCACCAGTTGATGCTCCTGAAGGAACCATACCGCGACCGAATGCACCAGATTCAGTGTAAACTTCTACTTCAAGTGTTGGGTTACCGCGTGAGTCAAGGACTTCACGTGCGTAAACATCAGTAATAATTGACATTACAATACTCTCCTTATGAGTTAAAATTTTTTACACATTTATATTACCATAATATCAAGGGTTAAGCAAATTAAAACCAGAATTTTCTTGCGATTATCTATTTTTTAATATTTCAATTATTTTTGAAAATCTCAGAAAAAATAAGGCAAATGAAAAGGAATTCAAAATATTGTATAATGGTAAATAGAAAAGAGACAGGAGATTCCTATGACTTCACTTGAAAACAAAGTGCTCCAATGCGCTAGTGGTGAAAAACGCCTTAATCCCGATGAACTTCGTCAGTATTTTGGAACCTATGCGGAACGTGTAGTCCTAGCTGTTTTATTGGAAGATGCTGAAAAGAAAATCGTAATAGAACACTTTCCACTGATTTTAAAGAAGTTATTAGCAGTTTACCCCAACCTTAGTCTAAAGCTTTCACCTAACCTATCTGATCAGACACAGTTCACCTATATCAGGGGCGCTCAAACACTGAATATTTCTGCAACTATTGTGGATGAAGCAAAAGCACACTCACCGTATGGTATTGTTGTGCATAGTGATAAGGCCGAAAACCTTGATAAGATACTATTCTCAGAGCTCTATCCTGATATTCTTGCTCCCAAGCAAACTGAGCAAATCGTTGAAAAAAGGGGATTTTTTACTAAGCTATTTGGAAAATAATAACATCTGAGCTGGCCCCCTGGTCCCTGGTCAGCTTTTTCTTGTTTCACAATGACTGACTCAACTTGATGAGGTTTCCAATATTGAGTCCTGTTCGATAGAGATTTTCCTTAGCCGAAGACAGAATTTGATCTAAGTCACCTAATTGACCAATGATTGGAAAAGCGGCTGAAATGCCACCTACTGGAAAATCAGGTAAGTCATTCTTCAAACTGCCACAAATAGCGATAACTGAGATAGCCGATGGTGTTCGTTTAGCTACACCTACTGGTGCTTTACCAGATAAGGACTGATTATCCATACGTCCTTCCCCAACAATAACCAAATCAGCTGTTTTTACACGCTGGTCAAAATCGACACAATCCAGTACAAAATCAATCCCCGACTTAATTTCTGCTCCTGCAAAGGCTACCATTCCTGCTGCCATTCCCCCTCCAGCACCTGAACCAGCTAGTTTTGGAACCTCAGGAGCAAATCCTTGGTAGAATTGAGCCATGTTTTGGTCAACCTTTTTAACTTGTGAAGGTGACAAGCCCTTTTGACCACCAAAAATATAGGTTGCCCCATTTAAACCACACAAAGGATTATCCACATCGGTGATAAGACGAATAGTTACATTAGATAGATCAAGTTTATTTTTAGAAGACACCTTTTTAACGTGACCAAGATTGGCACCTATTGGCTCAAGCTCCCGCCCCTCAGAATCATAAAAACGATAACCTAATCCATAAGCCATACCAATTCCGCCATCATTAGTGGCTGATCCACCTACACCTATAATAAAATCACTAATACCAGATTTAACCAAGTGAACAATCAGTTCACCGACTCCCTGGGTTGTTATACAAAGGGGGTTGCGTTTATCCTTAGGCACCTGCTCCAAGCCACAAACCGCAGCCATTTCAAAAATGGCAGTCTGCCCATTACTAGCATAGGGGACAGATCCATCACCTGTATAAGCATGTGGAATCTTAACAGTTTTCTTCTCAAGATTTAGATTTTCAGCAAGAGCATCTAAGGTACCTTCGCCACCATCGCCTATTGGCATGAGGTCAAAATCAGCGTCTGGTAAGGCCTTTTCAAGGCCCGATTTAAGAGCTAGGGCAACCTCTTTTGCAGACAAACTTTCCTTAAACGAATCAGGTGCAATCAGAATTCGCATCATTCACTCCTTTTATTTTCCTTTCAAGTAAGGGGACAGGGCCTGAACCAAGTCATCTGTCATATGTTGTGGACCTAGGACAGTTTTAATACCAAAGCACTTTAGCCTTTCACTATCAAAATCACTATCATTAAAGCTGTATAAAGGTTTAATTCGCATCAATTCCTTAATACTCTCTTCATCACGATAACCTTGATTAGCTATATTAGCTTCTAAAACCTGACAGAGATAACGGATGGCCTTGGTAGGTGCCGTAATATAGATTGCAATGAAGTCCCCTTTTTGCATACTGGCTTTCTGAGTCCAAAGAATATCCTTACTTGCTGAGAACTCCTCCCCGATATCGTAGTATTTTAGATTTACTGGAACAATCCAGTAGTGTGGCTCTGAAGCCTTCCTAAGATGTTTAGGAACAACCAGAGAACGACTCCCTCTAATGAGCTCAAAAATCGTTTGGTCTGGAATTGTCTCATCTAAAACAAGGCTTATCCAAGTCTTCTTGGACATATGGTAACTAGGATAAATTCCATCTAAGTCTAAGAGCTTATCCATCTATCTTGGATCGACCTTGATGTTAACCACATCATAGACTAAACTCGCCTTTTCTCCACTAAGTGCTAGTTTCTCACCCTTGAGAGGGAAAAATAGGGCATACCACTTACCATCAACCCGAAAGGAAAGATAGTCTGGATATTTCTCAAAAGGAGGGTCAGCTTGGTCTGAAAATTCCTTAACTATAAAATTAGCCAGACGATTATCTTGCGGGGATGAAAACAATTGATCATCATAACAAAACTCAGCTACTTGCGACAGGAGATCTCCATAAGCTTCTCTGACTTGACCAACGTAGGTTCCAGTTGCGTGAGGGCTTCGGAAAGTGTCTTAAGACTCGTCAAAATCAATATCAACAACCTGCCCTGTCAACTTACCTTCTAAATCAATGAATAGTCGAGCCTCAAGTCCTTCAGCCATTAGTGGTTTTCTGAGCTCATAGCCTTTCTCACTAGTTATAAAACCAAAAGGCTCCAGGCTATCATGTTTTGGGACTTTCTGTTTAAAATAAGCATCCTCAAAAGTCATTCATTCTCCCTTTTTCTAAAAAAGAGAAGTTGAGACAAACTGATGTCCCAACTCCTTTTTATTTTGTTGACTGGCGTAAAGTTAGACCATGATTAAGAATAACGTCTTTATCTTCAAGTTCTTCCTTATGCATAATTTTAGTCAACATACGCATGCTAACTGCCCCTAAATCATAGAGAGGATGGTTTATACTAGAAAGGTTTGGACGTGTGTAGCTTGTAACCGGTGAATCATTGCTTGTGATGATTTCGAAATCTTCTGGAACTGATTTGCCTGCAGCAAAGAGGCCATTCAAGAGACCTGCAGCCAATTCATCTTCCCCAACATAGGCAGCAGTGGCACCAGAGTTCAAGACACGTTGTGCTAACTCAAAGCCGTCTTTATAGCTATATTTAGCTTCAAAGACAAGTCCTTCGTTGTAGCTCAAATTATTCTTTTCAAGTCCAGACTTATACCCGGCCAAACGTAGTTTGCCATTAATATCATCAATTAGTGGTCCTGATACAAAGGCAACCTTTTCATTATTTTTAGCAAGTTGCGTTACACAATCCTCAACGGCAGCTTTATAGTCGATGTTAACACTTGGTAATTGGTGTTCGAGATCAACTGTTCCTGCTAGAACAATCGGTGTACGGGTACGAGAGAATTCTGCACGGATTTTTTCTGTCAGATGGTGTCCCATAAAAATAATACCATCAACTTGTTTAGAAATTAGAGAATGAATGACTGTAACTTCATGATCCTCATTATCATCACTGGAAGCAAGAACAATATTATACTTATACATGGTTGCAATGTCATCAATACCTTTAGCTAGAGTAGCAAAATAGCTATTTACAATATTTGGAATGACAACTCCTACAGTAGTTGTTTTTTTACTTGCCAAGCCACGCGCAACCGCATTTGGACGGTAATCCAAACGATCAATGACTTCGAGCACTTTTTTTCGGGTGTTTTCTTTTACGTTTTTGTTACCATTTACAACACGAGAAACAGTTGCCATCGATACTCCAGCTTCACGCGCTACATCATAAATTGTGATTGTTTCATCAGTATTCATAAGAAATACTTCCTTTCTAAATTTAATGCACACTTTTTCACGATAATTATAGCAAAATTTGAAAACACTTTCAAATGTTTTGACTAATCCTTTACAAAAAAATGAAAAGAATCTCTTTCAATAGCTAAGGTGAAGAAATACGTTTCAAATATTTGGCTATCATTTCGCATTTTCATGATTATTCATCGCTTACAACCTATAAGATTAAAAAAACTCAATGAAAGCAAATGATTTAATGAAAATCCAAAAACAGCTTGCATTTTCCCTATAAAAGTGACAGAATGAGTGTAAGAAATAAAAAGGAGTTTTTTCTATGTCTAAACTTGATCGCATTCGTCATTTTTTAAATGAAAATAAATCAGGGCTAGCTATTGTTTCAGATCCTGTAACTGTCAATTATCTTACTGGTTTTGATTGTGACCCACATGAACGCCAAATGTTCCTCTTCGTCTACGAAAATCGTGAGCCTGCCCTCTTTGTTCCTGCTCTTGAGGTTGCACGTGCCTCTTCTGTTCTCGATTTCCCAGTCTTCGGTTATGTGGACTCTGAAAATCCATGGCAAAAAATCAAAGCTGGTCTAGCAAGTACAGACATCCCTATTATTTATGCAGAGTTTGATAATCTCAATGTAACTAAATTCCAAGGATTGCAAACGGTCTTTGAAGGTCGCTTCGAGAACCTGACACCATTCATCCACAAAATGCGAGTTATCAAGTCAGCTGATGAAATTCAAAAAATGATTGTTGCCGGTGATTATGCTGATAAAGCTGTCAATATCGGTTTTGACAATATATCTCTCGACGTTACTGAAACAGACATCATTGCTCAAATCGAATTTGGCATGAAGAAAATCGGTATCAATCAAATGTCCTTTGAAACTATGGTTCTCACAGGCAACAATGCCGCAAACCCACATGGTATTCCAGGAACTAACCGCATTGAAAATGATAGCCTCCTCCTCTTCGACTTGGGTGTTGTTAGTCAAGGCTATGTTTCAGATATGACACGTACCGTAGCTGTTGGTCAACCTGACCAATTCAAGAAAGATATCTACAATATCTGTTTGGAAGCTCAACTCACTGCCCTTGATTTTATCAAACCAGGCGTAACAGCCAGTGAAGTTGATGCTGCAGCTCGTAATGTTATTGAAAAGGCTGGTTACGGCAAATACTTCAACCACCGTTTGGGACATGGTATTGGTATGGATGTCCATGAGTTTCCTTCAATCATGGAAGGAAATGACTTGATTATCGAAGAAGGTATGTGCTTCTCTGTTGAACCAGGAATTTACATTCCTGAAAAAGTTGGTGTTCGTATCGAAGACTGTGGCTATGTTACAAAAGATGGCTTCGAAGTCTTTACACACACACCAAAAGAACTTCTCTATTTTGATGTTTAATTAATCCAGAATGGTCTTCAATTAAGTTGAGGACCATTTCGTTTGCACTCAAATTCAAATGACATTTAAAAAGCTGACCCTTCATGTGTCAGCTTTTGCTATTTATCCTTCATGCTCTTGTCTAAGATAGTCAAGCCCTTCTTCAATCCATCCTGGCAACGCTTCTGCCAAAGGTTTAAAGCCATAGTTCAAACGACTATCTGAGAAACGATGACGGTGGGGGATTTTATTTTTTTCTTCCTCAAGTGTCCTCAAAGAAAGACTGGCCTTTTGAGTAAATTCATCAAAATCAACTACCTGAACCAAGACTTCCTGGCCTACCTTTAGTGTATTGTAGATGTTGTCGATGTAGCCTGTCTTAATCTCCGAGATATGAATCAAGCCTGTGGTACCATTATCCAATGAAACAAAGGCACCGTAAGGCTTGATGCCCGTGATAACCCCCCTAAGCTTGTCTCCAATTTTCATCTTAGTCTGTTACCTCAATCGTTTCAATAACAACTTCCTCAAGCGGCTTATCTTGAGTTCCAACCTCAACATTGGCAATCTCATCGAGCACCTTGTAAGAGGCTTCATCTACCAAATGACCAAAAACAGTGTGACGACGATCTAGGTGAGGTGTGCCACCATTTTCAGCATAAGCTTCTGCAATTGGTGCTGGCCAGCCACCACGTTCAAGTTCCTTTTTAGCATAAGGAATCTCAGGTGCTTGAACAATGAAGAACTGGCTACCATTAGTATCTGGTCCAGCATTTGCCATTGAAAGTGCACCACGGAGGTTATAGAGTTCTTCAGAAAACTCGTCCTGGAAGCTACCACCAAAGCTTGATTCACCACCCATACCAGTACCAGTTGGGTCACCACCTTGAATCATAAAGTCCTTGATAATACGGTGGAAAATCACACCATCATAATAGCCGCTCTTGGCCAAATTGACAAAGTTAGTGACAGCCAATGGCGCATGGTCAGGGAAAAGCTTGATGACCAAATCACCATGATTTGTTTTAATCGTTACGACTGGACCTTCTACTGTATCCAAGTCAAGTTGTGGGAAATGAAGTTCTTTTTCTACCAATCCGAGTTCCTCCAAGGCATTGAAAATGCCATCTTCTTCTACTGTTCCAGTTACATAATCAGCTTTGGCTTTAAGTTCTGGTGTGGCGTTCCCCATGGCAATTTTAAGACCAACATAGTCAAAAATTTCCATATCATTTGGCCCATCACCAAACATCATAGCATTGACTGGTGTAAGATTCTCATGCTCCAAGACATGACCGACACCTGAAGCCTTTGAGATACCAGTTGCTACCACATCAGATGAGTGTTCGTGCCATGGCACCAAGCGAACGTGGGCTGCGAGTTCCTCCGGCAACTTAAGGTCACCATCATTTTCTGCAAAAGTCCACATCTGATAAACATCATTAGTCAAATGGAAATCTGGCTCAACGTCACAAATACCATAGATAGGCACTATAGCATCATCAATCAATTCTGAACGTTCTGAGACAACTGGCTTATCCTTACCAGCGAAGCCCCAAGCAATCCCAATCTCTTTGCACCAAGCAACAAAAGCTTCAGTAACTTCACGAGCAAGGGGCTGATTATAAATTTCTTCCCCTTTTCGGTTAATGACATAAGTTCCATTGATTGTTACAAAATAATCAGGTTCTAGGTCCAGAATTTCCTCAACTACACCATAGTAGCCACGTCCTGTAGCGATCCCTGTCAAGATTCCTTTTTCTTTAAGTCCTTTGAAAACAGCCTTAATAGACTCTGGAATATAACCTGTTTTTTTGACACGAAGGGTGTCATCAATATCAAAGAAAACAATCTTAATCTTCTTAGCCTTATATTTTGTTTTTGCATCTACTGGCATCGTAAATCTCCTTTACAGTATCAAAATCTAGCGTTAGGTACTATTCAAGACAGCCCTAACGAAAGATCATACGATGTTTCCATTATATCATTTCTTAAAGCTAAAAAGCAAAAAAATCATCTAATACCAGATCAGTCTTAGATGATAGGTGTTTTAACGGTTAACACTCTTGATAATACGTTTAATGTCACGCTCTTGTTCGCGACGTTTGATTGACTCACGTTTATCGTAATCGTGCTTCCCTTTGGCGATACCCAGTAGAACCTTGGCAAAACCATTTTTTAGGTAAACCTTAAGTGGGACTAAGGTCATCCCTGTTCCTTTAAGATCATTTTGAAGTTTGGTGATTTGCTTTTTCTTGAGCAATAATTTCCGAGTACGTTCTGGATCTTGATTCCAGATGTTCCCTTGCTCAAAAGGAGCAATATGAACATTGATTAACCAAGCTTCCCCGTTTTTTATTTGGGCGTAACCATCCTTTAGCTGGATGCGAGCCGCACGAACAGACTTAATCTCTGTCCCTGTCAGCACGATACCCGCTTCAATAGTATCTACAATACTATAGTCATGTCTCGCCTTTTTATTCTGAGCAACAACATTGCCTTCACCTTTTGGCATAGCAGTCCCTCCATTCTCATCCTATTTTCGTTTTTTAGCAACGTCCTTGTAGAAAGGTTTGTTTTCTTTTTTCTTACGACGACCACTCTCACGTCCCTTATTATCATTATGAGGACGGTTTTGATTCTTACGCTTGTCTGGTTTCTTAGATGACTTACGCTTTTCATCATAAGAGCCTTTGTAACCACTACTATCTTGACCGCTACGCTTATTTACACGTTTACCACGACTTTCGAAATCACCATTCTGACGATCGCGGCGTGGTCCTCTATTACGGAAGGACTTAGCCTTCTCTTCACGTTCCTGACGAGCCTTGTGATCTACTTTTTCAGTGATATCGTACTCACTTGGAAGGTATTGGAAATCAATGTCTCCAGTCTCCTTATCTGCACGAATTAACTTAACTCGAATAGGTTGGCCAACACGGAAAGTCTTACCAGATTTTTCACCCTGAAGGGTCATGGTGCGTTCATTGTAATTGTAGAATTCTGGAAGTGTTGTGATATGAACCAAACCTTCAACGGTATTTGGCAATTCCACAAACATACCGAATTTAACCACACTTCCGACAATACCATCGAATTCTTGACCAACAAACTCTTCCATGTACTCTGCTTTTTTCATGGCTTCAACGACACGTTCAGCGTCAATAGCACGACGCTCAAGGGTTGAAGATGAAGTAGCTAACTCTGGAATAACCTCTTCAAAGTGTTCACGCGTTTCTTGAGACATATTGTTGGTGTACTCACGAATCATTCGGTGAACCAAAAGGTCTGGGTAACGACGGATCGGACTGGTGAAGTGAGTATAATACTGAGCCGCAAGTCCATAGTGCCCATGATTGTGTTCTGAATAACGAGCTTGTTGCATTGAACGAAGCAACATCATATTCATGACTTCTGCTCCAGGTTTGCCTTGAACTCGCGCCATGAAATCTTGTAAGTCTAGCTGATCCATCTTATTAGCTGTTCCTTTGATTTGAATACCAAAGATAGAAGCATAATCCATAAAGCGTTGCAATTTCTCCGCTTTAGGCTCTTCGTGAATACGGTAAATAAATGGCAACTTAGCCTTAGCGAAATGCTCTGCCACACATTCATTGGCAGCCAACATAAAGGACTCAATCATTCGCTCAGCCGTCCCACGTTCACGCACCACGATATCAACTGGCATTCCCTTATCATTAACCAAGATACGAGCTTCAGATGTATCAAAGTTAAGGGCACCACGACGTTCGCGCATATCTTCTAAAATCTTATGAAGTTCTGCCATAGCTGGCACAGAATCCATAATAGGCTTAAACTGTTCAATCTTTTCTGGATTTCCAGCCAACATTTCATTGACATCACTATAGGTCATACGGAAGGTTGTCTTAATTACAGATTGGCAAATCTTATGATTAATCACCTTGCCTTTTGGAGTAATCTCCATAATAGCTGACAGAGTCAAGCGGTCAACATTGGGATTTAGAGAACAAATACCATTTGAAAGACGCTCAGGCAACATTGGAACCACACGGTCTGTCACATAAACAGAAGTACCACGCGCTGCAGCCTCACGGTTGAGGGCAGAACCCTCTGTGACATAATAAGACACATCTGCAATGTGGACACCTAGCTCATAGTTACCATTTGGTAAACGTTTAATATGAACTGCATCATCCAAGTCCTTGGCATCAGCTCCATCAATGGTGAAGGTCACTTCTTGACGAAGGTCAACACGACCAATTAGATCTTCTTGACTAGGTGCATCCGGCACAGCCTCTGCTTCAGCCATAACATCTTCTGGAAACTCCGAAACAATATCCATTGATTCCAAAACTTCCAAGACATCAATACCAGCATCTCCTTGATGACCAATAATATCTCGAACACTTCCTACAAAATAATCGTGATGGCGGTTAGGGTATTTTTCAATATCAACCTTAATAATCTCAGTCCCCTCAAGAGCAACTGGTCCTTTCTTGATATAGATTGGTTGCTGAATTTTTTGATTCTTAGACTTAATGTAACCTACATAAGGTTCTTTCTCGTCATTGAGGATAAATTTCCCGACAACCGTTTTAAGAGAGCGTTCGACAATTTCAACAACTCTTGCTTCAGCCATTGTCCCACGCAAACGATCTGCTGGCTTCTTAATAACTGCAGCAACAGTGTCACCATCAATGGCATGGCCAACGTCATTACGACCAATAAACATGTCATCCTCACTGTCATCGACATGTAAGAAACCAAAACCATTCTTATTGGCATGAAAAACACCCTCTACAGTAACCTGATTGGGATGTTCTTTCTTAGGACGTAAGGATACAGAGCCGTCTCGATTAAAGCGCAACTGTCTCTTCCTTTCCATAGCTGATATGACTTTGATAAGCTGTGGGAACTTTTCACCGCCAGCGTGATTAAGAGCGTGGGCAATGTCATTTACACTGGATTTCCCATGCTCTTTCAAATAATTTATAATAGATTCTTTCATAATTTCCTTTACTTTTATTGACTATAACGCAAAAAATGAGTCAACCTCAGTCAACTCATTACTTACTTGAGAGAATGGAAAGGACGATTGCATCTACAATCCATAGAAAAACCATGATTCCTGTAAAGCGTTGCATAAAGGCTTCAAAGCCACGTGGTTTACTACGTTCAAATAGTGCTTCTGCCCCACCACCATCAAAGACATTGCTACTTGGATTTTTTTGTGGCTGCATGAATACCGCAATCACAATAATAGCTGACATAACCAAGAGCAGCGTTAATAATAAGTTGTACATAGTTATCCTCCGAAAAAGTCCCTTTAATTCTACCATAGAACCCCTTAAGATTCAACATGTAAGGTTACTTTTCTATCCTTGGGGCAGAATTTAGGTACCTGAATTTTCTCAGGATGATTCTGTTTATTTTTACTTGTGAGATAGTTGAGGCTCCCACATTCACTACACTTTAAATTGATTTTAACTCTCACCTATATTCTTAACTCCTAGCGATTTTCTAAAGATGATTAAGGAACAAACAAAATTTCCAAAGACGATGGCTGCTGTCACAAAGAAAACCCAACGATAGCCTAATCCTGTTGCAACAGCTGAACCCACAAAGGGTCCTAAAACTTGTCCAATGTATGAAAAACTTTGATTAAGGCTAAAGATTCTTGAAATTCCTTCTTTTGGGGTCATCTTGGTCAATAAGGAATTGACACTAGGCGTCAAGGCACCTACACCAAAACCATAGGCAAAGCGTAAAAGGCCAAGTTGCAAGGCTGAACCTGCAAAACCACAAAGGAAATACAAAAGGAAACTATAGAATAAGCCCATTAAGAGCAAACGATGATTCCCAATGCGATCACCAAGTCGTCCTAAATAAGGAGTGCTTAAAAGACTTGAAAAGCCCATAGCGGACACAATTAGCCCTGAGTAAAAAAGGATATTATCACTTTGACCCAAATAACGAATATAAAGCGCCAAGATTGGAGCAATTGATTGGGCAGAAATTTGGATAATCATACTAGTCACAAAGAGGCCAATTAAAAGCGATTTGCTAGGAATTTTAGCAAATACTTGCGAAAAACTCATTATCTCTACCTTTTCAATTAATTGGAAGTCCTCTCGCAAACCAAAGATAGTCAAGAGACAACAGATAAACAAAATCAACCCAACTAATAGAAAGGTCCCTCGCATACCAAAGGCCTCAGATATGGCACCACCTAGCAAAGGGCCAATCAAAACACCAGCTGTGAGACCAGTTGATAATGTGCCCAAGGCATAGCCAGAACGTTGCTGAGGAGCCTGACTGGCAATCAAAGCTGTTGCATTTGGCACATAACCTGCAAACAATCCATTCAAGATTCTCAAAAAAAGCATCCAGAAGACATTAGGCACAAAGGCTAAGCCTCCCATTGTAAAGGTCATGACCATACTGGCTCTAATCATCATGGGCTTTCGACCATAACGGTCCGCCAAGTGTCCCCAAACTGGTGAAACCAAGGCTGAAGCTAAAGCAGATAGGGCAACAGATAAACCAGCATACCATTCTACCATAGCACCTTTAACCCCTAGTTCTTCTACATAGAGAGCCATGAAGGGCATGACAATAGAAAAACTAGCCCCAGTAAAAAAAGTTCCTATCCAAGCAATTTTAAGATTTCGTTGCCAATCAGCGGTTTCAAGCTCTTTTTGGCGCAAATAATCATCTTCTTTCTAAAATTCACTATCCATTATAACACAATGACTAACTATACGAGGTTAGCTAAATCTTTTATGGCACCCTTCACCTTCTTCTTCAAATCATCGATGTTCCCGTTGTTGTCGATAACTAAACTAGCATAGGGCAGTTTTTCGGCTAAAGGCATTTGACTAGCAATACGCATGCCTGCTTCCTCAGCACTTAAGTGATTCCGTTTCATCAAGCGTTGGCCTTGTACTTGAGGTGACACCGCCACCAACCAAATCTGATCGAACCAATCCTGATAATCATTTTCAAAAAGTAAAGGAATATCCATAAAAAAGACGTCCTCTTCTTTGGCCAAGCAGTCTCTTTTTGCTGCCAGTTCTTCTCGAATAATCTTTCCCTGAATTTCAGCAGATTGATATCGCATTTCTTCACTTGAAAAAATCAGTTGCCCTAACTTAGGACGGTTCAATTCCCCATTAGGAAGAAGAATCCCATCTCCCAACCAATCAAGCAAGGCTTGATACAATCTTCCCCCTTTGACCTGCATGTCGTGTACTAGTTGATCAGCATCAATGACCTTATAACCTGCATCTTTAATTATTTCAACTACGGTTGATTTCCCTGAAGCAATGCCTCCTGTTAATCCTATAATCATCGTTTTTGACAATGAGGACACAAATGTGTTCCTCTTCCTCCTAACTTGATTTTCACAATCATGCTTGCGCAACGTGGACAAGGTTGACCTGTCTTTCCATAAACCTGTAGATAATTCTGCATGGTCCCATCCTCACCAAGGGCGTTACGATAGGTCCTTATAGTGGAACCACCCTTAGCAATCCCCAGCTGTAAAATGGCAATCGTTTGATCGTGAACCCGTTTCATGGCTGCCTTGCTAAGTTTATTTGCTGGTGTCTCAGGATGAACCTTGGCTGCCCAAAGCACCTCATCAACGTAGATATTTCCTAGACCGGCCACTAACTTCTGCTCCAAGAGTAAGGGCTTAATAGACTTGCCAGAATGCATTAAGGCTCTCTCAAACGGTACATATTTAAAGGTCTTCTTGGTAGGCTCAGGGCCAAGTTTTTTCCTTGTAAAATAGGCCTCTTCTTGTTTCCTATCCAATAAATCAAAAGTCCCAAACTTACGTACATCCTGATAAACTAGGGTTGAGCCATCATCTAGCTTAAAAAAGAGGTGAAAATGTTTGTTGTCAGGAACCTGGTCTGTGAACAGCAGATATTTTCCCTCCATGCGCAAGTGAGAAATTATTATCAACTGACCAAAATCAAAAATGAGATACTTTCCCCTACGTCGCATGGCTTGAATCGTCTGACCAGGCAAATCATGCAAAAAACTATCGTATGATGTCTTGATCATTTTAGGGACCTTAACTTCAAGTGACAAAATAGTCCTTCCTAGTAACAGCTTTTCTAAACCTCGTCTAACTGTTTCTACCTCAGGTAACTCAGGCATCTGCCCCTCCTTCTAGAAAGAAAGCCGAGCAAGTGCCCAGCTTTTCTTAGTATTCTTTTTCATTATAACCAAAATCGGCCAAATCAAGTTTTTTATCCCTCCAATTTTTCTTAACCTTCACCCAAGTTTCAAGGAAGACCTTGTCCCCAAGCATGAGCTCAATATCTTTACGAGCAAGAGTACCAATTTTCTTAAGCATAGCACCTTTTTTACCGATGACAATACCTTTTTGGCTATCACGCTCAACCATGATGGTCGCACGAATGTGAACCGTATCAGTCTCTTCATCACGCTTCATAGAATCAATGACAACAGCAACTGAGTGCGGAATTTCTTCACGCGTCAACTGTAGGACTTTTTCACGAATCATCTCAGATACCAAGAAACGCTCTGGATGGTCTGTGATTTGATCCGATGGGAAATACTGGAAACCTTCCTCAAGATTATCACTTAAAACATCTACAAGGTGGGAAACATTATTTCCTTGAAGAGCTGAGATTGGGATAATCTCCTTGAAATCCATTTGTTTACGGAAATCATCAATCTGCTCAAGGAGCTGGTCTGGATGGACCTTATCAATCTTATTAACCACCAATATAACCGGAACCTTGGCTTGCTTAAGACGTTCGATAATCATATCATCGCCCTTGCCACGCGGTTCATCGGCTGGAACCATGAAGAGGACTGTATCCACTTCACGAAGGGTTGAATAAGCAGATTCCACCATGAAATCTCCAAGTGCTGTCTTGGGCTTGTGAATACCCGGTGTATCAATAAAAACAATCTGTTCTTTATCTGTTGTGTAAATCCCCATAATTTTGTTACGGGTTGTTTGAGCCTTATCACTCATGATAGCAATTTTTTGCCCCATAACATGGTTCAAAAAAGTTGATTTTCCTACATTAGGTCGACCAAGAATGGCCACAAATCCTGATTTAAAAGTCATATATCTTCTTTCTATTTTTTAGTTAAAAATCAAATCCCAAATTTTAGGTATGAAAACAATCATACCAGTAATGAGTGCGTAACAAGAGACAACCAGAACCGCTCCTGCAGCCATATCCTTAGCATTTTTAGCTAGCATGGAAAAGTGATAATTACTGGCTAAATCAACAACATTTTCCATGGCAGAATTAACAATCTCTAGGGCAATTACTAGAAAAACTGCCTGCAGGAGAAAAATCCATTCTATCGCTGACACACGAAAAACCAAGCCAGCCAACACCACTAAGATAGCCGATACCAAATGTTTACGCATGTTGCGTTCTTCTTTAACAGCCATTATTATCCCTGTCAGAGCAAACTCGAAACTGGTCGTAAATTCTCTGTTTTTCCACTTTTTTTGTGGGTTATTGTCGCGTAAGTCCATAAGCAGTCAAAATTTCTTCCTGTAATCCAAACATTTCCGCTTCTTCTTCTGGGGTGTAATGATCATACCCGTTGATATGAAGAAATCCGTGAACAGCCAAAAAGCCCATCTCACGCTCGTAGCTATGCCCATATTCCTCAGCTTGTTCGCGAGCCTTATCAATAGAAATAAAGAGTTCGCCGATATAACTATCAAATTCCCCCATCATTTCAGCCAATTCAGGATTTTCAGCCAAATCTTCTTCATCAAAGGTAATATCTAACTCCGGCTTATACTCCAAACTAATAACATCGGTTGGACGATCCGTATCACGATACTCCAAATTCAATTCGTGACTACGTTCGTTAGTTACAAAAGTAACCGCCATTTCCTTGTCTTTCTTGCCAAGTTTTTGCGCTGCAAAATCAAGTAATTCCAAGGTTTGTTTTTTTATTTCTTCTGAAACTTGTCCAGTCTCATCAATCATTTCAACGTACATAGCATGCTTTTTCGGAATAGTTGAGCCTACTTAAAGGACAGAGCTGCTCCCTTCCTTTCATTAACAAATTAGCTTTTTATGACGAATACTAAATTGCATTCAATACTTTCACCGAATAATTTCAGTAAAATATCAATCAATTCATTATATCACAAGGACACAGAAAAAGCAGACCTGAGCCTAATTGTCTGCTTTTTATATAATATCTATGAGAATCGCTTACTTATCGATATTATCTCTAAAGCGTTGGATATGAATGGTCAAATAGACCTGTTCGTCTAAACTAAGTTCAAAAGCATAACTTGACTTGATATAGGTGACGATCTTTTGGGTACAGATAAAAGATTTTGGGTAGTTAGTCTTGGCTTGTTCATATAGAAAAGCATCGTTTTTACCACCACTAACCCCACTCACAATACGTTGCGCTAAGTACCGAAGATGAGTAATAAAACGGTTAAAAGAAAAACTATCTTGCTCCAAGTCACAAGCAAAATGAAGACGGACAATCTCACTAATGCAAACCACAATTTGAGTCATCTGTCAGTCTTTTTCATGGAGACCCGCATCCTTTTATGCATTGACAAAGTGCAAAGCGACTGAGGCTGCCTCATCATCTACCAATTCCACTTCTAAATCATTGGCAATCAAACGAAGGACTTGTTTTCCAATTTCATACTCCCGAGGGTAAAATTTCTAACTTCCCAAGCCAAAGGATTTTGTAGGGATATTTCTTCTCTACTGCGTTCAATAGCATAATGAAGATGGTCTGCAAGAGCAATAAAAAAAGAGGGATCAAACTTGGTTTGCAGAACAGCTTCAGCAAAAGTGATGATATTCAAAAAGACCTGCATTTCACCATCAGGCAAATCTACATAAACACGAGTCCATTTGGCCACTGTCTCCGGATTTTCCAAGACAAAGGTCTTTTCAATCTTCTCTTTATTAACCGTCTCTCCGATCTTTTTTTGAAAGCCAAGTCCCTTAACCATAACGATATATTCTACGTCATTATCCATGGCTTGGACAACATTGTTATTTAATTTTTTTCAATTTACATCATAATCCCTCATCATTTAAGTCTTTTTTATTTTACAAAGTTTTTAATGAGAAACCTAATGACAATAAACAAAAAGGGTTGGCTATACCAACACTTTTTCTACAGTTCTGTTCGATTCTCGATGGCTCTTAGCAAGGTTACTTCATCAGCGTACTCGATGTCAGAACCAACAGCCAGCCCACGCGCTAGGCGGGTCACCTTAATACCTGCAGGTTTGAGGACCCGTGAAATATACATAGAGGTTGCCTCACCATCGGCCGTTGCATTAGTTGCGATGATGACCTCGTCAACCTCGCTATCCATAAGACGGGTAATCAAACTTTTTAAATTAATATCATCTGGTCCAACACCATTCATAGGGGAGATAAGCCCTTGAAGCACATGGTAGAGACCACGATATTCCTGAATCTTTTCCATAGCAGAAACATCTTTGGAGTCCTCAACAACCAAAATCTTAGTACGGTCTCTAGTTTCATCCGTACAAATAATACATGGGTCATCATCAGTCAAGCGACCACAAACTGAACAATAGGTCAACTCACGTTTTGCTGCTAAAAGATTTTTTGCAAAATCATTGACATCTTCATCAGACATGCTAATGGTATAGAAAGCCAGACGTGTCGCCGTCTTAGCCCCAATTCCTGGAAGTTTTGAAAAACTATCAATCAGTTTAGCAATTGGAGTAGGATAAAGCATGAGGTCCTCCATTTCTTTTATATTTCTCAACTCATATCTTAAAGAACAAATACTCAAACACTATATCACAGAAAAATCTCTCATGCAAGGCACAAGAGATTTTGTATTATTAGTGAGTATTTTGATAAAGTTCCATGATAGCTTTAACGGCATTTTGATGGGCCTTACTCTTCCAGTCTAAAGCATGTGGGTACATAATCCCAACCGCCAACTTAGTACCATCTTTGGCTGTCGCATAGGCAACAGCATTAAGGTTAACTGTCGTTACTGAATTTCCTGAACCATCTGTTGCATAGGTTTCGGCTGTCCCTGTTTTACCACTAATTGGAATAATAGAACTTGCCATGGCTTTACCGGTTGCAAGACTAGAACCTGAGTTGACCACGTCATGAAACCCTTGTTGGATAATCCCTAATTGCTTAGAATCTAAGGATAGCTTGTTAAGGACGCGCGTGTCTACAGTTGAAGATAAAGTTCCTAGACTACCATTTTTACCAGCATCATAGATACCTCCGACGATGTGAGGTGCTACACGTTTTCCACCATTTGCGATTGAGGCAACATACTGAGCCAACTGGATGGTTGTATAAGAGTCATATTGTCCAAAAGCCTCTGTCAAGACATTGGCTACATTATAATTCTTGGGAATGTAACCTTCTGATTCTCCTGGTAAATCAAGTCCCGTAGACACACCCATACCAAACTCAGCATAAGTATCACGAAGCGTCGTCATCGCCTTTTCCATATTATCAGTCGACAAGGACATTCCTGGAACATACTGTTGCCCAAGAAGTTTGATAGCAATCTGAACCATATAGGTATTTGAGGAATATTCTAAGGCCTGAGCTGCGGTAATGGCACGACTACCTTTATTTGTAAACCAAGAGGTAATTGGGGGCGAACTAGCAATATTAATAGGTTGGTCAGTTAATACCTGGTCCCCATAGATAGCACCCGAGCGCCAACCTGCGGTTAAAGTAGCCCCCTTAACTACAGAACCTGGAGTGAAGACATCGGTGATGGTTCCTAAGGCATCAGCCTTAAAATCCTGTGCCCCTTGCTCGTGTTTTTGTCCTGCCATAGCAAGGACAGCACCAGTATCCGCATTCATAACTACTGCGTACATACCTTCAGAATAGGTCGCTTTATTCTCTGAAATCTCTGAAGATAGTTGTTGGCCAAGGATATCTTCAACTCCCTTTTGGAAATCAAGGTCGATGGTCAACTTCAGGTTGTTCCCCTTGCTACCTTTCTGAATGATTTTATCACTATCAACCTTACCTTCCTTGTCCACAGTAATCTCACGAACAGTATGTTTTCCTTGGAGCTCCTCTTCGTACTCTTTTTCCAAATAAGAGGTACCTACACGGTCATTTAGGGCATACCCTTTTTTTAGATAATCCTTAGCATCCTCCTGAGGCAGTCCTGCTTCTGAACTTGAAACCCTACCGATAAGAGGGGACAAGGACGAATCAGACGTGTGACGTTCCCAATCCTTAGCAACTCTAATTCCATTAAGTTCCTTCTGCTTAGCTGCCACAATCGCAATCTGATCAGGAGTCAAGTCCGCCGTCTTCAGTATGACTGTTGAGAAATTAGAAACAGCATTCATCTGAGAATAAATGTAGACTATCTTTAGCTCGTCCTCAGAATAATCAACAGCTTCATCAGGAACCGCATTAATAGCATTATTGTAGATAGTAGCTTCTGCTAATTTATTACCAAATTTATCTGTCTTCTTGTCATTAGGAAGATCATTAACCACACGCTTATAGTTAGCAGAATCAGCTAAATAAAATTCACGTTTCTGGCGATCTGTCACCTTAGTCTCTGTCAGTGTCACCAAAGTTGCCAATCTTTCCGCAACACTCTTCATGGTATCTGATGACACTAGATTACTACGCGTAAAGGTGATAACATCCTTACTCTGATTGGTCGTAAGAGCAATCCCCTTGGCATCAAAGATTTGCCCACGTTCGCTTGCAATCCTAACCGTATACTTGGAGTTATCCTCTAATTTTTTAGTATAAAAAGATTTGTTATAAACCTGCATATAGGTCAAACGCGCAAAAAGTAACAAAAAAAGAACAAAGACGACACCAAAAAGCAAGTAAACACGACGCGAGATGTTTACTGGCTTTCTAGGTTTATTCGCTCGTTTTTCTTTTCTCTTCTGACGCCATTTTTTCCATTTTTGACTATTTTTTTCCCAAAATGATGTCACTTTATCTCCTCTATGTTCTTATAAGAATTTTATTATATTTTATCACAAATCATCTTCAGCAAACTTAAAAAAATATCGAAATTTAAAAAAACTTGCCTCAATTTGAGACATGTTTTCAGCTTTATAATGACAATTTTTTCATCCAGCTAGGAATAGCCTTGCTGATGCGAGTCGGCAAAACCACATAAGCATTTTCAGCGATATTATCCGCAATAGCTGAGTGGAGCCAAGTCGCAACGATGACCGCCTTGTAAGAGTCAGTTGAGGCAAATTGGGCAAGAAATCCAGCAACCATACCAGCCAAGGTATCTCCCATTCCACCCGTTGCCTGATAGGGCCCACCGACCTCTAAATGGGCTACTTCTGCTCCCTGATAAACAGCTGTCTTATGGCTCTTGGCAACTAGAATTGTTCCACTTTGGAACTCCTCTAAGGCTCTTTGAGTATTGGAAACCGACTGCTCTGAAATAGCTAAACCAGACAGTCTTTCCCATTCCTTTTGATGGGGAGTGAGTATAAGGTGACACTTTGGCAAGCTGCTCTGATTTTTCTTTGCCAAAAGGTTAAGAGCAGAACCATCAACAACCAAGTTCTGGTTTGACCTAATATTTGCCAAGACCAACTCCAAGGCCCAATCAGCTGTCTCCTCCTCACCTAGACCAGAGCCGATTAAAATAACATCTGCTGCTCTAAGGTTATCAAGAAATCTTTCAGTCTCCCTTAGGTCAAAGGCCATAGCTTCAGGAAGGTGAGCATGAAGAGCTATGATATTTTCACGATCTGTAGCAACTGTAACCAAGCCCGCACCACTGTTGACACAGGCAATAGCAGCCATAATGATGGCGCCACCATAAGGATAAAGTCCACCAACCAAAAGCACTCGACCATAAGAGCCCTTGTGAGACTCTCTCAATCTAGGTCTTATCACTTGCCTAACTAAGTCATCATCAACTTTCATAAGCTATCCTTTCAAACTACGAAGAGCAGCTTGATAGGTCTGTTCCATCAGCATGGTAATAGTCATAGGTCCTACACCTCCTGGGACAGGCGTGATCATGCTAACCTTCTCTTTCACTTGATCAAAATCAACATCACCACAGAGTTTACCTTCTTCATCGCGGTTGATTCCCACATCAATGACAACAGCACCCTCTTTGACAAATTCTTCTGTTACAAATTTTGCACGGCCAATAGCCACTATCAAAACGTCGGCCTTGTTACAAACTTTAGCCAAATGTGGCGTGCGTGAGTGGGTCAAAGTAACTGTGGCATTTTTTTCCAAGAGAAGCTGTGCCATAGGCTTACCTACAATATTACTGCGTCCAATGATAACTGCTGTCTTACCTTCCAATTCAACATTGTACTCACGGAGAATTTCCATAATTCCCGCTGGTGTACAAGGCACCATTTGAGGATGTCCATTCCAGAGGTTCCCTGTATTCATAGGATGGAAACCATCCACATCCTTTTTAGGATCAATAGCCAAAAGGATACGCATTTCATTAATATGATTTGGCAATGGCAATTGAACCAAAATCCCATGGAAAAGCGGATCCTGATTGTACTTTTCAATGACCTCAATCAGTTCTTCCTCGCTGATACTCTCAGAAAGATTGACCGTCTTACTATGGAAGCCAGCTTTTTTAGCAGCTCGTTCCTTATTACGCACATAAACTTGACTGGCAGGGTTTTCTCCAACCATAATTACCACTAGTCCTGGAACAGTCCATTCCTTTTCTTTTAGACGTGCTACCTTTTCTTGCAATTGCTCCTGCATGTTAACAGCTAGGGCCTTACCGTCCATTATAATCGCCATGGTGTTCTCCAATACATACTTTTTTTTCAATTATACCATAGGAAGGCCTCTTTGTGACTTAATTTTCAAAATTTTCAAAAAGACATTTAAGATGAAACACAAAAAGCTGGGAACTTGTCCCAACTTCGTCTGATTATTCTTCATAATTAATTTACAAAACCATTTTGCTGACTCTACCCCTCAATAACTCTTAAGGTCTTTTGCTGGAATTTACCACTTTCATACATGTGATCTGCACCCATTAGTGAAACAAGAACTGAGTCACGGTAGTTCTTAGCTGTTCTTCTAGCAATATTAGGATGAGTCATCTTATTCTTAGCCCCCGCAATCACAAGAACAAGACATGAAGTGTTACTAAAATCCACGTAAGCCGCCTTTCTCTTATCAAATCAATGAAGGGCCATCTGAGTGTAAACTTTACCCGACTCAGACACTAGTGTCGCAAAGACTTCTTCTTTCAAAGACTCCTCTTGCTCATTCATACAATACTTGAAAAAATTCTTTTTTATAAGGCGGAATGGCTTTTTTCCAAAAAAACAACGTAAAAAGTGTTTGCCGAAACAAGCTAGCATGGTTGGATAAAAGGCAAAAATATTATCTATCAGAGCTGGTCACATGAAAATCATACCATCAATCTCTATCTTTTTAGCAGCCATTTGTGCCACTAGAAAACCTAAAGAGTGTCCCAAAAGAAGCAGTGGCTGATTTAAACTTTCAATCAAAGCCACCAAATCATCTCGATAATCCTGCAAAGTTACGGTACCAACTTTATTCAGACAGTCTTGATATGGTAAGTCATAGTAACGAAAGCTAGGTGTATGCACCGTATACTCCATCTGACGGAGACCTGTCGCAAATTCTCTCTAGATATTACCAGCACACATCAGGTCTCATGAATTAGGACAATCTCTCTGTTTAAACCCATTTCTTTCATTTCGCCTTTATTAAGTCACGCTAGATTCTTTCAATGTCATCATATCATACTTTCTCTTAGGCAACCTTTATACATTCCTCACAATTGTAAGAAGAAATGACCCCTTATCCAAATTAGAGATCATTTTCTTATATTCCATTAGTGATTAGCTTTATGCATTTCTTCTTTGACCGGGCAAGAGCACTCACAATCTCCACAAGATCCTTTTCCTTTAATATAGTAACGAATACCTAAACCAGTCAAAGCGAAAATAATAAAAGCAATGATAAATGTAGACATAACAACTTCTCCTAACTATTAGCTTCTTGAAGATTTTCCAAGGTAATAATCTTATCCTTAATTTGACGCGGTTTACGAACAACGAAGTAAATCATAGTCACTAAAAACAAGACTGCTACAAGTGTCCAAAGCGATATTGGATTACCATAAAGGAGAACTTGACCAAATTGATATAAAATCAAGCTGACACAATAAGCCAAACCTGTTTGAAAACCAATAGCTCCAACCGTCCATCTCAGATTAGCCATTTCACGCTTAATAGCCCCGATAGCTGCAAAACATGGTGCACAAAGTAGGTTAAAAATCAAGAAAGAATAAGCAGCTAGAGCTGAATAATCTGCTTGCAGAGCCGTAGCCAAACCAGCTTCACTACTGTTATGATAGAGAATCCCGAAGGTGGCAACAACTGTCTCCTTGGCTGCTAAACCTGCGAGAGCAGCAACTGTTGCCTGCCAATTCCCAAAGCCAAGAGGCTCAAAAATCCAGGACAAGCCTTTACCCAAAGTTGCTAAGATACTCACTTCCGTATCAACGTTCTGTAACATAAAGTTGTAGTTGGACATGAACCAAATCAGGACAGTCAAACTGAAAATAATTGTTCCCGCACGTTTAACAAAACTCATGGCCTTACCAAAAGCATAACGTAAGACTGATAGGACTTTTGGCCAGTGGTAAGCAGGTAATTCCATGATAAAAGGACTTGTCAAACCACCTAAAAAACTAGTCTTTTTGAGAGCGATACCTGATAAGATGATGGTAGCTATCCCAATAAAATAGGTACTTGGTGCCACAAAAGAATTACCAGGGAAGAAGGCCCCTGCAATTAAAGCAATAATTTCCAACTTGGCCGAACAAGGCATGAAGGTTGCTGTCATAATGGTAATCCGACGATCCCTTTCATTTTCAATAGTCCGGCTAGACATAACTGCTGGAACACCGCATCCTGTTGAAATCAGCATGGGAATAAAGGATTTTCCAGATAGTCCAAAACGACGGAAAATACGATCCATAACAAAGGCTATACGACTCATATAACCAATATCTTCAAGCACACCTAAACAGATAAATAGCACGAAGATTTGAGGAAGGAAACCAAGTACCGTCCCAATCCCAGCTACAATACCATCAACAATCAGAGACTTAAGCCAATCCTGAACTTGGAGATAATCAAGACCAGAAGATACCAAATCAGGAACATACTTACCAAAGAGGACATCATTAGCCCAGTCTGTCCACATGGTTCCAACGGTCTGGATAGATAAGAAGTAGACCAAATACATGACTACTGAAAAAATTGGCAAAGCCAAAATACGATTGGTAACAATCCTATCAATCTTATCCGACAAGGTTAAAGCGAAATCTTCTGTATGACTCTCAGCCATCTGACAAACACGCTCGATAAAAGCATAGCGCTCGTTAATGACAATTGACTCCGCATCTTCTGTGAAAATTTCTTCAGTGATACGAATGATATCTTCGATTTCTTTTCGTTGGAATTGGGACAAGTCTAGCTCAGCCTCAACTAAAGAATCCTGTTCAAAGAGTTTAATGGCATAAAAACGCGCAGACCTTTGTGGCACCGAATTTCCCAAGACTTCTAAAATTTGCGAAATGGCAGCTTCCAACCTATCATCGTATATTGGAAAGGCAAGGTCACCAACCGTAGAAGTCGTTGTATGAGCTGCCTTTTTCACTACCTGATCCACACCAGTTTGTTTGAGGGCACTGGTGGCCACTACTGGCACACCTAGATGGTAAGACAATTTATCTACATTAATCTTTTTTCCCTGACCATCCAAAACGTCAATCATATTGAGGGCAATAGTGACTGGAATACCCGTCTCAATTAACTGCGTTGTAAGATAAAGGTTACGCTCCAAATTTGTCGCATCAACCACATTTAAAATGCTGTCAGCCCTTTGGCTTAACAAATAATCACGCGCCACCTTTTCTTCAGGACTGTAGGGTGACATTGAGTAAATTCCTGGCAAATCTTGGATTTCTAAATCCTTATTCTTTTTGACCAGACCACTCTTTCGCTCAACAGTAACCCCTGGCCAGTTCCCAACACGCTGATTATGTCCTGTTATTAGGTTGAATAAACTGGTTTTACCACTATTAGGATTACCTATTAATGCAATTTCTGTCATTTTTCCTCTTCCTCGTCCAACATGACCACACTAATCATTTGCGCTTCTGACTTGCGTAAGGTTAATTCATATCCTCTCAAACTAATCTCTAGGGGGTCTCCCAAAGGTGCTACTTTACGCAACAAAACACGTGTACGCTTTGTAATTCCCATATCCATAAGACGTCGTTTGGTTTCATTTGCTGAGAAGATATCCGTAACTATGGCAGAATGTCCGACTGGTAGTTCAGAAAGAGGGATTTTTTTCTGGTCCTCCTCTGCAGGAGCCAAATCAATTTTATCCAGAATCGAAGCATCAAAGGCTAAGCGACTACCTTTAACAATAATAATAGCGCTGTTCTTGGTCTTAGTTACCACCTCAATAGTTTCACCGGCAGCCAGCCCTAGGTTAGATAAATGCAAAAGACTATCCTTAGGGAGGTCAATGCCAAGAATTCGGTAAGGTGTTTTTAAGGCCGCATCATATATGAGCATCTTTCTTGACCTACTTAATTAGTTTTGATATGACATCATTATAGCATATTTATCCATCTTTTCCGTAATATTATCCTAAACAAGAATGATTCTAGAAAAGAAAAAACACAAACAGAAAAAGACTGGAAAGCTTCCAGTCTTCACAGACAATGTTTATATGCTTAATAGATATCTTACAAAACCTTACTCAAGAAATCCTTAGTACGCTCTTCCTTGGTATTGTCGAAAATTTCTCGTGGCGTGCCTTCTTCGACAATAACACCACCATCCATAAAGATGACACGGTCAGCTACCTCATAGGCAAAGCCCATTTCGTGGGTAACGATTGCCATTGTCATCCCTGATTTAGCGAGGTCTTTCATAACTGCAAGAACTTCACCAACCATTTCTGGGTCAAGGGCTGATGTGGGTTCGTCAAACAAGAGAACGTCTGGATCCATAGCCAAACCACGAGCAATCGCAATACGTTGTTGCTGACCACCTGATAGACTCGTTGGGTAGGTATCTGCCTTATCTTTCAACCCAACCTTTTCTAAAAGCTCCATAGCCTTAGCTTCAGCATCAGCTTTAGAAACACCCTTAGTTTTAATCGGTGACAAAGTGATGTTTTCTTTAACCGTCATATTCGGGAAGAGGTTGAACTGTTGGAAAACCATTCCCATCTTTTCACGCATTTTGAAAATATCGTTGCTCTTGTCTGTAATATCTACACCTTCAAAGGAAATCACCCCTTTTGTAGGCGTTTCAAGTAAGTTCATTGAGCGTAGGAAAGTTGATTTACCAGATCCTGAAGGACCAATGATAACCACTACTTCACCTTTTTTAATATCTAAATCAATCCCTTTGAGAACTTTGTTTTTACCAAAATACTTGTGGAGATTTTTAATCTCAATAATTGTTTCTGCCATTATTTACGTCCCTTCCCAAGTCGTTTTTCCATTTGTTTCAAAAGTGCAGTCATAGCCGTTGTCACAATCAAATAATAGAAGGCTGCGAACAAGAGTGGTGTCAAAGTCAAGTAGGTTGTCGTTGCAACAGTTTGTGCACCATTCCACAACTCCATAACCCCGATAGTTTGCAAGAGTGAACTATCCTTGATAATAGTGACAAACTCGTTACCCAAGGCAGGCAAGATATTTTTAATAGCTTGAGGCAAGACCACATAACGCATGGTATTCCATGGTCGGATACCAAGTGAGTAAGCTGCTTCAATCTGACCTTTAGGAATAGACTCAATACCTGCACGCACACTCTCAGAAATATAAGCACCACTGTTCAAAGAAAGGACGATAATACCTGGAACGATACGTGATAAATCAAGATTCAAAATCCCAAACTGAACAGTTGGAAGATTCATATGGATAAGGTTAAAAGCAATCATAATCTGTACAACCATAGGTGTTCCACGGAAAACCCAAACATAAAGGCTTACTAACCACTCCAATGGTTTGATTCCAGAACGTTTGGCCAAGGATACCAAGACACCAAGGATGGTTCCAAAGAAGACCACGCAGACTGAAATCATAATTGTTACTAAGACACCATAGTTAAAGTAAGACCAAAACTGTGGTAGAAATGAAAAATTCATCAAGATACTCCTTACTAATATTCTTCAATATTATATCAGAAGACTGTATAATAATAAAGTATTTTTCTTATAAATGCGATATTTCGGTATAAAAAAATAATGATTGACATAGCAATCAAAAACTCTACGAAAACTTTTGAAGTGACTCCATTTTTTTTTGCAATTAAAACAAGCATAAACCGAAACTCTCGCCCTAAAAAAACACCTGAAACTATTGAGTCCCAGGCATTTTGAATTTTTGGACCCCTATCTGAGGATCCAAATTAATTATTAGTAAAGCAAATCGTAGATTTCCATTGCAATCAAGTCGATGCTATCAAATGAGTATGACTCGCGAGCTTCAACGTCACGCAATATGTACACTGGACCATTTTCAGGATCGTTACTAAATGATACTTCAGCAACAACTACTCCTTCACGTTCAAAATTACGTTTCGAATTACCACCATCAGCCGCCATCATTTCCAGACGGTTAATGATTCTCACCAAATGTGATTCCATGTTATCTCTCCTATAAATTGTGTATTTCCTACTTATTTTATCACACTTACGGGAAAAATGGGGGAATTTTAAATATTTTTCAAGGAATTGTACATAATAGCCTTGATTGAATGCATACGATTCTCAGCTTCTTGGAAGATGATTTCACTGTATTTATGAAATACTTCATCTGTAATTTCTAACTCAGCCAGACAATATTTTTCATAAATTTCTTGTCCGATTTGAGTATTAAGATCATGAAATGCTGGGAGACAATGCATAACGATGACATCTGGATTTTCGACCTTAGCAAGTAAGCCTACGTTAATTTGATAAGGCAATAGTAAATCTATCCTTGATTTAAAATCTACCTCTTCGCCCATAGAAACCCAGACATCAGTATAGAGTATATCCACTCCTTTAACCTCTGAGATATCATCTGAAATGGTTAAGTCAGCCCCATTATTATGTTTCTGAGCTAGCTCTACAATATCAGCCTCTGGCTGAAGTATTTCTGGCGAAATAATCTTAACATTAACGCCCAAGATAGCCGATGTCACCAAGAGAGAATTAGCAATATTGTTACGACCATCTCCAATATAAGCAATGGTCAAGTCCTCTAGACTACCAAAGTGCTCCTTCAAGGTCATGAAATCCGCAATCATCTGAGTTGGATGCCAAGTATCTGTCAAACCGTTCCAAACCGGAACACCAGAGTACTTAGCCAAGTCCTCAACATCCTCTTGTTTAAAACCACGGTACTCGATTCCATCAAACATAGAACCAAGGACCTTGGCCGTATCAACAACCGATTCCTTCTTACCCAGCTGAATGTCTCCAGCACCAAGATAGGTTACATTCATTCCTAGATCCTGACCAGCCACAGTGAAGGCTGAACGGGTTCTTGTCGATGTTTTTTCAAAAATCAATGCAATATTTAAACTATCTAAATATTTATGCGGAATTCTATTTTTCTTTAACTGTTTAAATTTTATAGATAAATCAATCAACTCCTCTAGTTCCTGTTTAGTAAAGTCGATTTCTTTCAAGAAGGATTTAGTTTGTATCATAGGTATCTCTCTTTCATTCTGAATAATATAAAATATTATATTATATTTATGTATTTTTAACAAGTAATTTTGTATTAAAATTCATTTTTAGCAATCGTGTTCCTCAAGTACCAAAAATAGATGCTTTTTACTTGCAATATAACTACTGCATGCTATAATAGAATCATAGATTTGACCTTTTTTGACCAATATATTTTCAAATAAAGGTCTTTCCCAACTCAGATAGAAAGAGGTACTGATATGCTCTGCCAAAACTGTAACCTTAATGAAGCTAGTATCCATTTGTATACCAACGTAAATGGTAATCAGCAACAAGTTGACCTCTGTCAACATTGTTATAAAATCATAAAATCTGATCCAGAGAACCCCCTTAACCAATTCAATCAAGCAGGAGGTTCCAACTTCTTCGACGATTTCTTCAGTGACCTAAACAACTTCCGTTCTTCTAACGGAGACCTTCCTAATACACCTCCAACACAAGAGGGAGGTAACCGTGGAAACGGTGGTCCAGGCCGTCCTGGAGGACCACGTCAACAAGCCCCTCAACAACCTCAAGGCCTTCTCGAAGAATTTGGAATTAATATCACAGATATTGCTCGTCGTGGAGACATTGATCCTGTCATTGGTCGTGACGAAGAAATCATTCGCGTCATCGAAATTCTGAACCGCCGTACCAAGAACAATCCTGTTCTTATCGGTGAACCTGGTGTTGGTAAGACCGCAGTAGTCGAAGGACTTGCCCAAAAAATCGTTGATGGAGATGTGCCACAAAAACTCCAAAGCAAGCAAGTTATCCGTCTTGATGTTGTAAGCCTAGTTCAAGGGACTGGTATCCGCGGCCAGTTCGAAGAACGCATGCAAAAGCTCATGGAGGAAATCCGCCAACGTCAGGATGTTATCCTCTTTATTGATGAAATCCATGAAATTGTAGGAGCTGGTAATACTGGGGACGGCAATATGGATGCTGGAAACATCTTAAAACCTGCACTTGCCCGTGGAGAGCTTCAACTTGTTGGAGCAACAACACTCAACGAATACCGTATCATTGAGAAAGATGCGGCACTCGAACGTCGTATGCAACCTGTTAAGGTAGATGAGCCAACAGTTGAGGAAACAATCACAATTTTGCGTGGTATCCAGCCTAAATATCAAGACTACCACCATGTCAAATACACTGATGAAGCCATTACTGCAGCTGCAGAATTATCCAACCGCTACATTCAGGACCGTTTCTTGCCAGACAAGGCCATCGACCTTCTCGATGAATCTGGCTCTAAGATGAATTTAACCCTCAACTTTATCGATCCTAAGGACCTCGATAAACGTTTGATTGAAGCTGAGAATCTTAAAGCTCAGGCTACTCGCGACGAAGACTTTGAAAAAGCTGCTTATTTCCGTGACCAAATTGCTAAATACAAGGAAATGCAACAGCAAACCATCAAAGACCAAGATATGCCTATCATTACTGAAAAACATATCGAAGCCATTGTCGAGCAAAAAACCAATATTCCTATCGGTGATTTAAAAGAAAAAGAACAATCTCAACTTCTCAACCTCGCCGATGACCTTAAGGCGCATGTTATTGGCCAAGATGCCGCAGTTGATAAGATTGCCAAAGCTATCCGCCGTAATCGTGTTGGACTTGGTGCACCAAACCGCCCAATTGGTAGCTTCCTATTTGTAGGCCCTACAGGAGTCGGTAAAACTGAGCTCTCTAAACAGTTAGCCATCGAGCTCTTTGGTTCATCTGATAGTATGATTCGTTTTGACATGTCAGAATACATGGAAAAACACGCTGTTGCTAAATTGGTCGGTGCTCCTCCAGGCTATGTTGGTTACGACGAAGCTGGGCAATTAACCGAAAAGGTCCGCCGTAACCCTTATTCACTCATTCTCCTTGATGAGGTTGAAAAAGCTCACCCAGATGTGCTTCACATGTTCCTTCAGGTACTTGACGATGGTCGTCTGACTGATGGTCAAGGGAGAACTGTAAGTTTCAAAGATACCATCATCATCATGACTTCAAATGCTGGTACTGGTAAAGTGGAAGCAAGTGTAGGTTTTGGAGCTGCTCGTGAGAATCGTACCAATTCTGTTATCAACCACCTTGGAGATTTCTTCAGTCCTGAATTCATGAACCGTTTTGACGGTATTATCGAGTTCTCTGCCCTAAGCAAGGAAAATCTCCTTACTATCGTGGACCTTATGCTTGATGGCGTCAACCAACGCTTGGCAAACAACGGTATCCACCTCAGTGTGACTGATAAAGTTAAGGAAAAACTGGTTGACCTTGGTTATGATCCTAAGATGGGTGCTCGACCATTGCGTCGTACAATCCAAGACCACATCGAAGATGCCATTACAGACTTCTACCTTAAAAATCCAAATGAAAAAGATCTCAAGGCTGTAATGACTTCAAAGGGACACATCACCATTAAATCTGCTAAAAAAACTGAAAAAACTTCTCAGAAAACTGAAGCATTAAAAGAAGTCAACTAAGGAAAGAAACCAAGTCGAATGACTTGGTTTTTTATACTTTTACATTTTCTCTTTGTAAAATTATCCCTAATTCTGCCTAAATCAATAGGAAAATGAGGAGTTTTTTAGTATAATGTAGGAAAATAAACCTAAGGAGCAACTCATGAATCCAACATTTGGTGACAAGGTTGAGGAAGCTCATTATCAAACACGTTACGGTGTTTATGCTGTAATTCCTAACCAAGACAAGACAAAGATCATTTTAGTGCAGGCTCCTAATGAAGCTTGGTTTCTCCCAGGCGGAGAAATCGAAGCAGGTGAGAATCACTTTAGTGCCTTAAAACGCGAGTTAATTGAAGAAATTGGGTACACAGCCACTTTAGGTCAGTACTATGGACAAGCTGACGAATACTTTTATTCAAGCCATCGTGACACATACTACTACAATCCAGCCTACATTTATGAAGTTGTAGATTTTTCAGAGATTGGAAAGCCCCTTGAAGATTTCAACAACCTGGCATGGTTTCCAATTGATGAAGCAATTGCCAAGCTAAAACGTGGTAGCCATAAATGGGGAATCGAACAATGGAAAGAAAGCAATACACTAATTGCCAAATCCTAGGAGGAAACTATGAAACTCATTAATACAACCTGGACCCATCAAGAACTAGTAAACAATCAACTCAATAATACAGATGCCTTTCTTGTAGAGACATACTCTGCTGGAAATACAGATGTTGTCTTTACACAAGCACCGAAACATTACGAACTTCTAATCTCAAATAAACACCGTGCTGTTAAGGACAACGAATTAGAAGTTATCCGTGAATTCTTCCTCAAACGAAAAATTGACAAAGACATCGTTTTGATGGACAAACTAAGAACAGTACACACAGATAAATTAATTGAGATCTCATTCCCAACAACTGTATAAATTCAAAAAGAAGCCGTCGCCAACCGCCACAGCTTCTTTTTTATAAGACTTTAGAAGCTTGGTCCAAGACTTCCATAACCTGGCGGCTATGCTTCAACTGCTTGACAACACTTTCAAAATCCATTGTCGCAATCATTTTTTCAAAAGCTACAAATTTATCATACATACGATGGTTTGGGTTATTAAGATTAGTCACAATCTCTTCTTGACCATTAAGAGTAAGACCAATTTCAGGAAGGGTGTTGGTTACACCAAAAATGGTAATAGCTCCCTTATCACCTTGAATAGTTGAGCGAATTTCAGCACTACAGTCCTTTGCTCCAATGGCAGCAGCCTTAAAGTTACAATAGTCCAAAACTAAAATTCCTGAAGTATCTACTCCTCGCTCTACATTCGGTAGATATTCCACACGATTAGGATTTCCAAAAAGACCAACAAGAAGGTGAATATTATAGATATTAAGATCTCTAAGCGGCTCCACCACCCATTTCAGGATTGAAGGCAGGAGCAATCTCTCCTTGCTTAAAGGCATCGTAACGTGACGAATATTGGGAATAATTGATGTTGACAATTTTGATATCACCAATTTCAGATAAGGAGTCCTTGATAACTTTAAAATTTTCCAAATATTGATTTATTATTGCTTCTATCAAGAGAAGCTCTTTTTCTTGAGCAAGCTTAATCAGTTCTTCGAACTCTTCCAAATGCAGGGTAAAAGGTTTCTCACAGATGACATGCTTGCCAGCCAGAAGTGCTTGCTTGGCATAATCATAGTGAGTATGATTAGGTGTTCCAACATAAATGGTGTCAACATCTGGATTGGACAAGATGGCTTCATAATCACTTGTCGCCTGAGTTAGACCATATTGTTTGGCTAAAGTTTCAGCCTTATCAAGGATCGTGGTGTCGACATTATAGCCTTCAGCTCAATGTCCTCAATAGTCGTTAACACAGGAAGGACCTCTGTAACAATCATTCCTGTACCTAATAGTGCGAGTTTCATTAAACTACCTCCTTCTTTCTCTAAACGCTTTTATACATGGAGTAATTCCATAAACACAACTATAATGAAAGAGGACTCCCATAGAAGCCCTCCGAGACTTAGTTACGTCCAAGCAGTTTCTTAACTCCTTGAATGGCTTTATATTTTAGCGGTTGTGGATAATAACGGAAAGTTCCCATCTTACGAACGATATAACCATTAAAGTTTTGTTTAAATCGCAAAACCCCATCAGAACCATCAAAGATGCCCATGATACCAAGGAAATTATAGAAACCAATACCACGTTTAATAGCCTGTGTCATCACATACTCCTGCAAGAGTGCAGGTGCATAAAACTTATTAAATTCAGGGTAAGAGCCACTGAAAAGATAGACTGCCTCTTGAGGTGTGTAAACGAAAAGACTTCCGGCTAGAACAATGTCTTCCTGACCATACTTGTCAATAAAGGCAGTTGCTTCGCCCTTGCGAACATCAAAAGTCTCAAACTGACTTAATAGCTCCCTCAATTGGTTTTGTTTTTTCTCAGATTTTGGATTGGTCTCTAAATCAGCTTGCAATTTGACAATTCTAGCTCTCAACTTTGCCTGATTACTCTCTAAATGATCAAAGTAATCTTGAAAATTCAGGGTAGCTACCATAAAATCAGCATTATCACCAAAAGCATCATAAAAATCTTGATAATAATCTAAAGATTTGTCACTATACTCACGACGATCAGAGGTCGCTGAAGTGATTTCTTTAAAAATAGATAACTCATCGCGTTTCAATTTCTTCAGTTTAATACCGAATGTTTTGGCTTTTTTTACAAGAGGTTTCCCTTTTTTACTGAATGATTTGATGAGATCTTTTTCTTCAATCCCAGACAATTCTTTAACATAGTGCCAATCGGGCTCACCACCAGGATACCCTGTCTGCAAACCATCAAAACTATAACCTAGGTCAGTCAATTGACTAATCAATTGCTTCTGCTCACTACTTATTGGTTCACCATTACTATCAAAGATTTGATAAGTATCATAAGGTTTGATTACCAGTTCAAGAGCACCATTTGCCTTAGCATAGTCCTTCAAACATTGGTAAAAGTCACTTAGATGAGCCACACTTGAGTGAATTGGTCCACAATTCACCTCCATACGAAGCCCACCGGTCATAGGCATACTATAGACAATCGCTGAAACTTCTATTTGGTTACCTTCTTTCCAGGCAACATAGCTAATGCTAAATCCACGTTTCTCAAGAAGCTTAGCCATTTCTTCAGTTTGCATAAAAGAACGCTCAGAAACCTGTTGAGCATGTGTATTAAATTCTTCTTTAGTTACTTGAATAAAGCTCATTTTTTTCCTTCCTAAAATGGATACAGTAAATTACTAGTGAGATAAACAGCAAGAGAACAAGTATTGCCACTAACGGTAGTCGGATTGGACGACAATTAAGCAACAAATCCCCACTGACAGCATAAATAACGGAGAGTGGGGTCATTCCAATTAGTGGCGCTAAAAATCCTTGTCCTTGTGGGTAATTTCATCTGAACATAAGCGTAATTGACCAAAGCTGATGGGATAAAAGGAATAGAGAATGCTAGGAAAATACCAATAAAGCGATGTTTAAAGTACTCATCATAGTTTAGGAGTTTCTCCATACGTTTAGACTTATCAAGTCTTCTTAAAATTTCAATTCTAGTCAAATTATCAAAAGTATTACCTATAATATTCAAGGGAATTGAAAGCAAAGGGGCATAAAGTAGCCCAACAAAAATACAAAAAATAGAACTTGAAACTCCAAAAATAGCTAATGACAGAATCATGAGACTAATAAGAACAAGTGCATTTAAAAAATTTGCCTGCTTAAAAACCAATTTTAAAAAGGTTTGATCATGATTAGCATTCCTCTATTTCTTGATTTTGGGGATAAAGTTATTTAAAAGAAGCCATAAGATTACCAGAATTAAACCTACTATCCCTATAAAAAATACCCTTTTTAGTCATTACATTTTCACAAATTTAATCACTCCTTTTATTATAACAAAAAAATACCTTCATTGATTTAGAAAGGCATCTTTTACTGTGATTACTTGTTAATCAAATTTTCTTGAGACTTGTTTTCCAAGGTACCATTTTTAAAGTTAAGAGTAAGGCTACCTGTTTTCCCTTTCTTAGTTACAAGGTTAGATGATCAAAGTGCTTGTGTCATTGTCGCATCAGAAGAAACAGCGATAGAATAAACATCTGGTACCCCAAGTATTTTGACCGCATTATCATAGCTAGTTCCATTTTTAAGATCTTCATACATTTTCAAAGTGATTTTAGAATCCCGAACGTAAGAAAAAGTTGAAATTGACTTAACAACGGTACTATTGTTAAAAAGTTTTGCTGTAACAACAACATTATCATACTGCCAATTATAGATATCAAGCGTGGCGTCTCCTGCCTGCTCATGACTAGTTGATGTTGGCTCACCAAACCACCCCTTCAAACTATCAAGATTTGATCCCCCAGAAAACTCCTGAGAAGCATTTGCCATGATAATCTTATCAAAGTTCTGACGAATATTTCCATGCTTAACAGTTAAAACCTTTGATGCTTCATTATCCAAAGAACCTTTCGTCTCAGTCTTAGACGAAGAATTTCCGCAAGCAGCTAAGGAAACAAGTGAGACACCTAAAACGGTCAAAGACAAAAATTTTTTCATAATAAGTTACTATACACAAATAAAAGGCTGACGCCTCAAGTTTTTATGGAGCCGGTGGGAGTCGAACCCACGTCCAAGCATCTGCCAACATATTCGTCTACGACCATAGGTTATGTCTTTCATTTAACAGATAGACGACACATAACTCAAGCCTTCTATATGCGAGCCTATAAATCTCTTTTCGACCAGCTAGGCAATGATCGAACGTAGCTTATAAATCAATAAAACCTCTAAACAAACATAAGCAATCTGCTAGAAGTCACGCGAGCAGGTGTTTAGGCTGCTACAGCGTAAGAATTAGTATTTTTTGCAGTTATATTTAACTGAGCGTTAACGTCGCCACACGAGTCGCAGAATATGCCTCATAATGCCTGTCGAATCCGTAACGGCCCCAATATGAGATATTGATTATTATAGCAAAATTTTTAATAAATAGCAAAAAATTACCAAGATATACACAAAAGTATAGACTATGTACGATTTATTAGCATCTAGCTTTCTACCCAATTTACAGAAATAGATAATTCGGTTATTATTACAAATTACTATTCATTGACTTTCTCCCTAAACTCTAAAGATACTATATATCAGTTACCTTTTCTAACATTCCCTGAATTTAAAGAGCACTCTTGATAGATTTAACAACTAAAAAACGCTGAAAGCACTACGCTCTCAACGTTTCCACTTTGCACCCTAAGGGAATCGAACCCCTATCTCAAGAACCGGAATCTTACGTGATATCCATTACACTAAGGGTGCTAACAGTATACTATTATAGCATACTATATAATATAAAAAAAGACATGTTTCCATGTCTCTTTATTATCTTACAATTCGATATCTCCGAAAAGATCCGCCATTGAGAATCCAGATTGAGTTTCTGGAAGTTCGTAGTCACGTTTTTCTTGACGTTTTGGACGGCGTGGACGAGATTGACGCTTTTCGTTGTTTTCCCCTTCAGCGTTAGCTGGACGTTCTTCAAGAGCTTTGATAGAAAGTGATACACGTTCTGCATCAGCGTTTACTTCAAGAACTTTAACAGTAACGTCTTGACCTACTGAAAGAACATCTTTTGGATTTTCAACACGTTTGTGTGAAATTTGTGAGATGTGAACAAGTCCATCGATTCCTGGTAATACTTCAACGAAACCACCAAAGTCAGTCAAACGCTTAACTTTACCTTCGATTACATCACCAGCAGCAAGTTTTTGTTCAACACCATCCCATGGTCCAGGTGTTGTTGCTTTAAGTGAGAGTGATACACGTCCTGCTTCTTCGTCGATAGCAAGAACTTTAACTTCAATTTCATCACCAACAGATACAACTGATTTAGGTGAAACGTTACGTTCGTGAGACAATTCAGTCACGTGAACAAGTCCGTCTACACCACCAAGGTCAATGAAAGCACCGAAGCTTGTCAAACGAGCAACTTTACCAGTTACTACTGAACCAACTTCAAGTTTAGAGAAGACTTCTTTACGAGCTTCTATAGCTTCTGCTTCAACAACTTCACGACGTGAAAGGATGAAACGGTTTTCAGCTGGATCAACTTCTTTAATTTTAGCGTCAAATTCTTGACCTACGAATTGTTCAGTGTTACGAACAAAACGAGTATCAATCATTGAGGCTGGAATAAATCCACGGAGTCCTTCAAATTCAACTGAAAGTCCACCTTTAACAGCACGTGTTCCTTTAACAGTAACAACTTCTTCTTCACGACCAACAAGTTTATCCCAAGCTTTGCGAGCCTCCAAGCGTTTTTTAGATACAAGGTAAGTTACAGTATCAGTATCTTTACCAACAACTTGACGAAGAACAAGCACTTCAAGTGTTTCACCATCTTTAACAAGGTCGGCAACGTTTGCGTCACGGTCATTTGTCAATTCACGACGTGTCAAAACACCTTCGATACCTGTTCCTTCGATAACAACATTTGCTTGATCATTATCTACTGAGATAACTTCAGCTGTTACAACGTCACCTGTGCTAACTTCGCTAACACTATTTAGCAATTCTTCAAATTCGTTCATTCTAAAAAAATCCTCCAACAAGAGCCAGCCAATTCTGACCCTTGATAACAATATATTTTTCAAGGTACCCGCAAAGACAATTATTAACATAGACGGTGCCAATGCACCCGATACCTTTTACTGGGGTAGCTGGATTCGAACCAACGCATGAGGGAGTCAAAGTCCCTTGCCTTACCGCTTGGCTATACCCCAATAACAAAATGCTATAAAAAAACATCTAAGCACTTGATATCGAATATTCCGATTCAGTTTCTTAGACATGGAGAGAGAGGGATTCGAACCCCCGAACCCGAAGGAGCGGATTTACAGTCCGCCGCGTTTAGCCTCTTCGCTATCTCTCCTTAAGAACAAGAAACAGTATAACACAGTTTCTTGATCAAAGCAAGCCTTTACTTTGGATTTTAATGATTAAGATTGTAGGCTTCGATAATGGCAGCTATTGCATCATCCATTTTCTTGTGGAAACCTGATACATTTTCTTTATCAACAACGGCAAACTTTCCATCGATTTCTACAATTTGTCCGATGACTTTCTTTCCAACAAGAAGCTCAAAACCTTCAATGGTTGCTTTGTTTACAATGACTTTGGCATCTTTGATTTGGATTTCAATTTTTTTGTCTTTTTTACTCATAGATCTATACCCGATACCTAAATCGAGCCATCCTTTCTTAGTGTATGTCCTTAATTTTACCGAAAAAGAGAAAAGCTTGCAAGGGCAAGCTTTAAAATAATCATTTATTTACTTGGAATTAGTCAACTTTGACAATCCATCCTTCTGGGGCCTCAACGTCACCAAATTGGATACCTGTTAGCTCATCATAAAGTTTACGTGTTACAGGTCCGACTTCTGTTTCTGAATAGAAGACATGGAAGTCATCACCGTGTTGTACACCACCAATTGGTGTGATAACAGCAGCTGTACCACAGGCACCGGCTTCGACAAATTTATCCAACTCGGCAATCTTAACATCACCTTGAATAGCTTTCATACCAAAACGATTTTCAGCCAGGTAAAGCAATGAGAATTTCGTAATTGATGGCAAGATAGATGGGCTAAGCGGAGTAATGAACTCATTATCTGCTGTAATCCCAAAGAAGTTTGCAGAACCGACTTCTTCAATCTTAGTGTGGGTTGCTGGGTCAAGGTAGATAACATCAGAGAAATTAGAATCATGGGCAATTTTCCCTGGCAACATACTTGCCGCGTAGTTACCACCAACCTTAGCAGCACCTGTACCATGTGGTGCTGCACGGTCATATTCGTCCTGGATAAGGAAATTCGTTGGAGCCAATCCGCCTTTGAAGTAGTTCCCTACTGGCATAGCGAAAATTGTAAAGATATACTCATCTGCCGGGTGAACACCAATAATGTCTCCAACCCCAATCAAGAGTGGACGAAGATAAAGTGTTGCGCCAGTACCATATGGTGGGACGTATTCTTCATTAGCACGGACTACTTTTTTACAAGCATCTACAAATTTTTCCACTGGAACTTGTGGCATCAAAAGACGATCAGCAGTACGTTGTAGACGTTTGGCATTTTCATCTGGACGGAACAATTGAATAGAGCCATCTTTAGTGCGGTAAGCTTTGAGACCTTCAAAAGCTTCTTGACCATAGTGAAGGGCTGGAGATGATTCTGAAATGTGCAAGGTTGCATCCTCAGTCAATTGCCCCTCATCCCATTTACCATCTTTGTAATATGAAATATAACGGAATGGAAGTTTACGGTAATTAAATCCTAAATTTTCCCAGTCTAAATCAACTGTCATGTGTATGTCCTCTTTTCTGTTACTATGTGCTCTCTAGTATAGTCCTTTTCATTGAAAATTTCAATGTTATTTTGCAAAATTCTGACAATTATTTTATAAGAGTTATTTTGTCAGCCAAAGAAAAAACTCTGTCCTCTAGTAAGAGAACAAAGCTTTCTTAACTCTATTTTTTAAGAATTTTGGCTGAGAAGACTTCCTTATCTGCTAGTCCTTCAATGAAACTTCCGTTGCTAGTACGCTCTGACAGATTAAGAAGTGATAAATCAACCTCTGCAGTTTCACCTGTCGTAGCTATTACAAACAAGATCTGAGGAGTCTCTTCTACTGGTGTTGCTAGAAGATCTATCTCAGCTCCAGCATTTTCTGTAAAGACTGGGCCAGCTGTGAAGACACGGTGAGGCTTGGTCTTAAGCTCACGAAGAACCTGGAGACCTCGACCAGCTCGCTTAGCCCGTGGAATATCGGACGTCGCCACACGTTTGAGACTAGCTCGTTGTGTAAGTAAGTAGAAACTTTGCGTATTTGCCACAAAAACGGCTTGAACCTTGTCGTCATCCTTAAGATTGATTGCCTTAACACCTACTGCCTTAGCACCAACCACTGGAACTTCATCCGCATTGAAACGAAGGGCATATCCTTTTTGAGTGATAATCATGATATCATCCAATTGAATTGGAGTTACTGTGACAATCACATCACTTTCATCCTTGAGTTTACCATATTTAACTGACTTAGACTTATAGGTACGCCATGGCGTAAATTCCTTACGTTCGAAACGTTTAATTTGACCAAGCTTAGTGGTTGCCAGGTAAGTACCAGTTTCAAAATCATCCAGGATTTCTGCATAAAGCACTTCTTCATCTTTCGAAAAATTAGTTATAGTTTGTGATAAATGCTCTCCTAGATCCTTCCAACGAATATCTGGTAACTCATGTATTGGACGATAAATCACATTGGCCTGATTGGTAAAAATCAAGAGATGCTGTGTCGTCTTAGCCTGCTGAACCAGAATCAAATCATCATCATCACGTTTTCCAACTTCTTCAATCTTCGAAGCATTGAAAGATCGTGGGCTAGTACGTTTGACATAACCACCACGAGTGATGCTGACATAGGTTTCTTCTTCAACAATTAGACTTGCGGTATCAATTTCAATAGTCTTGGTTTCTGCTTGCAACTCTGAACGACGGTCATTTCCAAATTTCTTCTTAATATCACGAAGTTCACGTTTCATGACATTAAACAGGGTACGCTCATCACCAATGATGGCAGCCAAGGTCGCAATCTGTTCACGTAAATTGGCTTCCTCATTTTGGAGAGCGACGATATCCGTATTTGTTAAACGATAAAGTTGCAAGGTCACGATAGCTTCGGCTTGTTCTTCTGAAAAATCATAGCTGACTTTAAGATTTTCCTTGGCATCTGACTTATTTTCAGAAGCTCTAATAAGGGAAATAACCTCATCCAAAATTGAGATAACACGAATCAACCCTTCAACAATATGAAGGCGTTTTTCAGCCTTTTCCTTATCAAATTTTGAACGAGCAACGATAATATCGCGACGGTGAGCAATGTAGCTAGACAAAATCTTTTGTAAGCCCACTTGACGTGGGGTGAAATGATCAATAGCCACCATATTGAAATTGTAGTTGACCTGCAGATCCGTATATTTCAAAAGGTAGTTAAGAATGGTTTGGCTGTCAGCATCCTTCTTAAGTTCGATAGCAATACGCAAGCCTGAACGGTCAGACTCATCACGAACTTCTGCAATGCCTGGAACCTTGTTATTGACTCGAATATCATCAATTTTTTTAACAAGAACTGCCTTATTAACATCGTAAGGAATTTCAGTAACAATAATCTGTTTCTTGCCACCTTTGAGTTGTTCAATTTCAGTACGCGAACGCACGACTACTCGGCCCTTACCAGTTTCGTAAGCCTTACGAATCTCATCTTTCCCCTGAATAATAGCACCTGTCGGGAAATCTGGTCCAGGCAAGAATTCCATCAACTTATCCAGTTTAGCAGATGGATGGTCAATCATATAAACAACGGCATCGATGACTTCTGCCAGATTATGTGGCGGAATGTCTGTAGCATAACCAGCAGAAATCCCTGTCGCACCATTGACCAAAAGGTTTGGAAAGGCTGCAGGTAAAACGGTTGGTTCCTTCTCTGTATCATCAAAGTTCCAAGCCCAAGGAACAGTGTTTTTATCGATATCTTGAAGAAGGTACCCAGCAATCTCTGACAAGCGTGCCTCGGTATAACGCATAGCCGCTGGTGGATCACCGTCCATAGAACCATTGTTACCGTGCATCTCAACTAGGATTTCACGATTCTTCCAGTCCTGGGACATACGCACCATGGCATCGTAAATAGAGCTATCACCATGTGGGTGGAAATTACCCATGATGTTACCAACAGACTTAGCCGATTTACGATAGCCTTTGTCATAGGTATTGCCATCCTTATTCATGGAATAAAGAATACGACGTTGAACGGGTTTCAGACCGTCACGAATGTCAGGTAGCGCACGCTCCTGAATGATGTATTTGGAGTAGCGTCCAAAACGCTCTCCCATGATGTCCTCAAGGGACATGTTTTGAATGTTAGACATAAGATACAAAGGGACGATTCGGCTTGCCGAAAATCTCTGTAGAAAAATAGGAAACCGATACAAGGTTCGATGAAGCCAAGGCGATTTATCTACTTTTCCTAAGAAATTAGTCCCGTGTTCAGTTACATTCAGTAACCAAACGACCCTTTCTGTAAAGTTTAAAATACGTTGTTAAATGGTGGGGAAGGAATTTTCACACAGTATTTAGGGCGTGTTCAACTCCTTTCAAAGAATGTTGAGTGGTTTTCTATAGAAAAAGGAATTTAGTTACTGCAAGTAACCGAACAATCCTTTCTGTAGTTTAAAGTGTTTAAAATAGATTATTGAATCAGTGATTAGAGAGTTCCTCCTCAGCATAAGCCGTCATCTCTCATTCTCTTTATGATTGTAGGCAAACCCCATTTTTTTAGCCAATCATACTTCCCTGTAAAATCATCATGAGAAGCCTTACCTCTAAAAAACTTTCAGGGTCTCCAAATTTAGATTCAATTACCTTAAGTATGCATAGACGAAATACTATCGGTGTATACAATCCTAAAAGTCTAATTTGTCGACGATTCATGATGATTACAAGAAAAATTGAGGACAAAAAACTAATAAAAGAAAACCTAAGTATAGATCCATTATTCACACTCCTTAAAACGCTGTCGTTTCTTCCAAGGTAAATTTAACATTATCCTCAATCCATTGACGGCGAGGAGCTGCCTTATCTCCCATTAGCACTGAGACGCGGCGTTCGGCACGCGCTAAATCGTCAATAGTCACTCGGATAAGCGTTCTGGTCTCTGGATTCATGGTTGTTTCCCAAAGCTGGTCAGCATTCATTTCACCAAGTCCTTTGTAACGTTGGAGAAGCGCACCTCTACCAAACTTTTGACGAAGTTCTTCAAGTTCCCCATCGGTCCAAGCATATTCGACAACTTCCTTCTTGCCTTTACCTTTAGACATCTTATAAAGAGGGGGCAAAGCAATATAAACGTGCCCTGTTTCAACCAATGGACGCATATAACGATAGAAGAAAGTAAGCAACAAGGTCTGGATGTGAGCCCCATCGGTATCAGCATCGGTCATGATGATAATCTTGTCATAGTTGATATCGTCAAGGTTAAAATCAGCTCCAACACCTGCACCAATAGTGTAAATCATGGTATTGATTTCTTCATTTTTGAGAATATCTGCCATTTTGGCTTTCTCTGTATTTAGGACCTTACCTCGTAAGGGCAGAATTGCCTGGAATTTACGATCACGGCCTTGTTTGGCTGATCCACCAGCAGAGTCCCCTTCGACCAGATAGAGCTCATTTTTCTTGGCATTTTTAGACTGGGCTGGCGTCAGTTTCCCTGACAAGAGTCCCTTATCTTTTTTATTTTTCTTTCCATTTCGGCTAGCATCACGAGCTTTTCTGGCAGCTTCACGGGCATCACGGGCCTTGATAGCCTTACGCACCAAGTTAGAAGCCAGATCTCCATTTTCCATAAGGAAATAAGTCAGATACTCTGAAACAATACCATCAACAATAGGGCGAGCAAGTGGTGACCCCAACTTATCCTTGGTTTGCCCCTCAAACTGAAGGTGCTCTTCAGGAACTAAGAGCGAGATAACCGCTGACAAGCCCTCACGGTAATCCGACCCTTCAAGGTTCTTATCCTTTTCTTTGAGTAAGCCAGTCTTACGTGCATAATCGTTAAAGGCCTTGGTAATAGCAGATTTGAACCCCGTCTCGTGAGTACCTCCGTCCTTAGTTCGGACATTATTAACAAAGGAAAGGATATTATCAGAGTAACCATCATTGTACTGAAGGGCTAATTCCAAGTGAAAATCTTGCTGATCTCCATCAATATAGATGACTGGCGTCAGCGTTTCCTTGTCTTCATTCAAGTAAGACACAAAGTCTTGGACTCCATTTTCATAATGGAATTCTTCGCGTACTTCTTCTTCACCACGCAAGTCTGTCAATGTCATGGTAACATTCTTAAGAAGGAAGGCTGATTCTTTGAGACGCTCTGAGATAGTATTAAATTTGAAGTCTGTCGTTGAAAAGATGCTAGCATCAGGCATGAAGGTTACTTTTGTCCCTGTCTTAGACTTAGGTGCCTTGCCAATCTTTTCGAGCCCTGTAACAGGGTGACCACCATTTTCAAAACGCTGGCGATAAACACTACCATCACGGGTAATCTCTACCTCAAGCCAGCTAGAAAGTGCATTTACAACTGATGATCCTACACCGTGAAGACCACCAGAAGTCTTATAACCACCTTGTCCAAATTTACCACCTGCGTGGAGGACTGTGAAAATAACTTCTACCGTTGGTTTACCCATGGCATGCATACCTGTCGGCATCCCACGTCCAGAGTCAGAAACGGAAACAGAACCATCCTTATTTAAGGTGACAGCAATGACATCACCAAAGCCTGAGAGAGCTTCATCGACCGCATTGTCGACAATCTCCCAAACCAAGTGATGAAGACCTGTCCCATCTGTTGAGCCAATGTACATCCCTGGGCGTTTGCGAACAGCATCTAACCCTTCCAGTACCTGAATGGCATCATCATTATAATTATTTACATTTATTTCTTTTTTAGCCAAGAGTGACCTCCAAAATTTTCATCCTTATTATTTTATAAGTTTTCAAAAGAATTTGCAAAGGAAATTGAGAAAGCTCATAGGGTATCTTTATGCTGACTAGCTTTGTCAATTACTAGGATGTATGCTATAATTATCTCATGAAAATCTTATTGTTAATCCTTATCGCCTACTTGCTAGGTTCCATTCAGACTGGTCTCTGGATTGGAAAAGTTTTCTTTCACACTAATCTTCGAGAGCATGGATCTGGAAATACTGGAACAACCAATACCTTCCGTGTTCTTGGTAAGACTGCTGGCACAATCACTTTCTTAGTGGACATGCTTAAAGGAACTTTGGCAGTGCTCTTACCTATTTGGCTGGGTATCACGGAAGTGTCACCCCTAATCATTGGTTTCTTTGCAATTATCGGGCATATTTTTCCATTCTTTACGGGATTTAAGGGTGGAAAAGCCGTTGCGACAAGTGCTGGGGTGCTTCTTGGTTTTGTTCCCCTCTACTTTGTCTTCCTACTCCTGGTCTTTGCTTTAACGCTCTATTTAACCAGCATGATTTCATTTTCAAGTATCACTGCTGCAGTTGTTGGACTGATCACCTTGGCTACTTTTCCAGCCATCCACTTCTTGCTAGATGGCTATGACCCAATCTTTAGTGCTGTTCTTATCATCATAGTTTTAGTGATTATTTTCCGTCACACTGAAAATATAGCTCGTATCCGTAACCATCGAGAAAACCTGGTCCCCTTTGGACTTAATTTAACTAAACAAAATCCAAAGAAATAAATAATTTATTACTATTGACCACTAGCCAAGCTAGTGGTTTTCTTGTTCTGCTAACCAACTGACGGCCTCAAAACAAATAATAAAGATCCAAAGTCTCTACCTCGGATCTTTTTAGGCTTAAGCTTTAAAGCTGACACCATTTTCTTTTAATTTTTTAACTGTCGCAGGTCCTACCCCCTTGAGCGCTAGGACTTCTTCTTCAGTCACAGTAGCAAAAGCCGCTACTGACGTCAAACCTTCATTGTAGAGGGTCTCTACAAGGTTCGAACGAAGACCGTCAACTTCTGGAACTTCTGCAAAGGATTCAAGACTAAGATCTGTAGTTACCACTTCTTCCTTAGCAACTGTCTTAGATTCAGCAAGAGGTTGTGGTGCTACTGGTGGCACCGGTGGAACAGGGGCTTTAAGATTATTGAAAAGTCCTTGTTTTTTCAAACGGTGTTTAAAAGCTTTCTTTTTATTTTTTACTTTAGCCATGTCTAGTTTTCTCCTATTTTGACAAACGACTTTTTCTTATAAAGCACGGTTGTCATTTTTTTCATTCTCTATTAATAGTGACGTTCTCCGAACAGGCCATCTGGCATATCATGGAAACCTTTACCCGCACGATAATTGGTAAACTTACCAATTAGGAAATTGTAGGCATCTAATTTAGCCTCATAACGGAAACTTGCATCACGTGCACGCTCATCGCCATCTTCTTCCCAGATTTTCTTGCTAGCAGCCAAAGCCGTTTCGTTTACTTTAACTTGGGTAACAACCCATTCCTCAAAGTCTTTTAGAAATTCTTGTTCGTAGGTCATGTTTTCCTCTTCATTTTAAAAACCAGCTTAATGCTGGCTTCATTTTCTACTAATAGTGTGTAGAGCTAATAGCCTTACAATTTCTTATTATAACAAATAATTAGAAATTTGACTAGGTTCTAAATTCTTGATATAAGGCTTTAATGTCATTTGGACGTGTTCGACAGCAACCACCCAAAATTTTCACGCCAAAATGAGCATGCCAATACTTGCTATGTTCAACTAGGGTTAAAGCGTCTTTATCTTTGGGTTTCCAAGTCTGACTGTCGCCATCATAAACTTCACCTGAATTGGGATAAGTAATGAGCGCCTTGCCAGCATTCTTAAGAAAAGCTAGAGCCTGGTTATACAGAAGAGGTGAACTACAGTTGATGCCTACAGCCAAGATTTGATTTGACTGAGAAACAAGCTTGGCCATTTCAGCTAGAGAAGTCCCATCACTGATAGCATCTGGAATCTGGACTGTAAAACTCATATAAGCTTCTGCTTCTGGAAGCTCTTCAGCTAGAAGTTCAATCAAGGCTTGTGTTTCCAAACGATTTGGAATGGTTTCCAAAGCCAACAAATCCACACCTTGATCTAGGAGAATTTGAATCCTAGGGCGATGAAAATCCTTAAGCTCCTTGATAGTAATTTGACCATAATCACCACTATACTCAGAACCATTAGCCAAATAAGCCGCGTACGGACCAACATCTCCAGAAATCAAAGGATATGGTCGTTTTGCTTTCTCAGTCTCATCTAATGCTCCCCATACCTTATCACGTGCAGCCTTTGCTAACCGGACCGTCAGGGCAATAATCTGCTCCGCTGCTTTCTCGGTAAGTCCTGCCTCTACCAATCCAGGTAAGGTCGCCTGATAAGATGACGTGGTAATCAAGTCAGCCCCAGCAGCTACATAAGTTTCGTGAAGTTCTTGAATAACTTCTGACTTCTCAAGAAGGTACTTAGCTGACCAGAGCTTACCTGAAATATCATACCCCAGGGCTTCCATCTCTGTTCCTAGAGCCCCATGAAGAATGAGGGGAGAATTATTTTCCAAATAATCTTTAAATGTTGCCATAAAACTCCTCCTTACCATTTGTTAAAGCAAAGGTAGTGATAAAGGTAACAGAAAATCATGAAAGGAATACCGAAATAGAGTCCCGCACGTTGTGAACTATCCCAAGCAATCCCAAGCACAGAAATAGCCAACAGAACAATTGTGATATAAGGGAGGATTGGATTAAACGGTGTCTTATAGTCCAGTTCGTCTTCGGAATGTTCTAGCTTCCACTGTTTTCGGAAATTAATCTGTGCCATAGGAATAGAAAGCCAAACAACAACAACTGCAAAACCAGCAATTGATACTAGAGCTAGATAAACCGTATCCGCTGCATAGATACTTGAGAAGAGCGATAAAACTGCCCCAGCCATGGAAATCAAAAGGGCTGTCATTGGAACGCCATGCTTATTGATTGTCACTAGTTTTTTATTGAGCATTCCCTCATTGGCCAAAGACCAAAGCATACGGCTTGAAGCATAGAGCCCCGAATTCCCAGCCGAAAGAATAGCTGTCAGGATAACAAAATTCATAATGTCTGCCGCAACTGGAATCCCCATCTTGTCAAAGACATCAACGAAAGGGGCTGAGGATACCCCTGCTTCTTTCATTGGAAGAAGCGAAGCCAATACCACAATAGTCAAGACGAAGAAGATAACCAAACGTCCAATGGTTGTTTTAATAGCACGTGGAACAGCCTCTTTGGGATTATCTGTTTCACCAGCTGCAATACCGATTAATTCTGTTCCCGAAAAGGCATAATTAACCGCCAACATAACTGACACAATGGCAAGACCTCCATTGGGAAAGAGACCATTGGCCGTCAAATGCTTAAACATAATAGCTTCATGGTGACCTTCAAAACTCACCAAACCAAACATAGCTCCTAGACCTAGTATGATGAAAACCAAGATGGCGATGACTTTGATTGACGAGAAGATGGATTCTGCTTCCGCAAAAGATCTCACACTCAAAGCATTAATCCCCAAAATTACTAAGGCAAAGAAGGCTGCAAAAATCCAAGCCGGAACTGACGGAAACCAGCGTTGCATCAGCATGGCCGCACCTAGGAATTCTGTCCCCAAGGCAACCGTCCAACAAATCCAATAAAGCCAGGCTACAGTAAAACCTGTTCCAGGACTGATAAACTTAGTGGCATAGGTGTGAAAGGATCCCGTTACTGGCATAGCTACCGCTAACTCCCCCAACGAAAGCATAACCAAGTAAACGACAACAGCTCCCACAAGATAAGAGAGGATAGCACCAAGGGGACCTGCTTGTGCAATCGTATAGCCCGAGCTCAAGAAAAGACCAGTGCCGATAACACCACCCAGCGAGAGCATAAAGAGGTGGCGTGAGGTCATCTTCCGTTGAAACTGACCTTCATTTTCATAATTATGGTTTTCCATAGATTCCTCCAATAGATGTAATAAAACAAGCTTATCACAATAAAAGATCTTTGGATAATAGGTTGAAACTATCAAAGAGATAGAAAAAAACTATCACAAGAAAAAAACTCGGATTTCACCGAGCTTTTCTTACAATTCTGCCAAAATAGTATCCCATGCCTCGTCATAGCCATCACGTGTGACAGATGAAAAAACGATGAAATGGTCATTTTTGTCGAAATTGAGTTTTTTCTTAATGATCGATTCGTGCTTGTTCCATTTTCCACGAGGAATCTTATCAGCCTTAGTCGCTACAACAATAACTGGAATTTCATAATACTTTAGAAATTCATACATTTGAATATCGTCCTGAGTTGGCTCATGTCGGAGGTCAACCAAGCTAACAACGACACGAAGATTATCTCGAGTCACAAGGTACTCCTCAATCATTTTCCCCCATTTAGCACGTGCTTTTTTGGAAACACGGGCATAACCATAACCTGGAACATCCACAAAGCGTAACTTGTCGTCAATATTATAGAAATTGAGCAATTGTGTTTTTCCTGGTTTACCAGAAGTACGTGCTAGATTTTTACGACCAAGAAGTGTATTGATAAAGCTTGACTTACCAACATTCGATCGTCCTGCTAGGGCAACTTCAGGTAGGTCATCTTGTGGGTAGTGACTCTTATTTGCCGCACTGAGTAAAATCTCAGCATTGTGCGTATTTAGGACTTGTTCTTCAGTCATAGGTCCTCCTTATGCTGTTTCCAATACTGGAGCAGCTTTCCCATCAACAGCTTCTTTGGTGATACGAACCTTAGTGACATCTTCCAGACTAGGGATTTCAAACATAACATCCATCATGACTTCTTCAATGATAGAGCGAAGCCCACGCGCACCAGTCTTACGTTCAATTGCCTTACTTGCAATAGCCTCAAGGGCATCCTGGTCAAACTCAAGTTCAACACCATCATAAGACAAGAGGGTTTGATACTGCTTCACCAAGGCATTCCTAGGCTCTGTCAAAATACGCACCAAGTCGTCAACCGTTAACTGTTCAAGGGTCGCAAGAACTGGCAAACGTCCGATAAATTCAGGGATAAGTCCAAATTTTTGGATATCTTCAGCCACAATTTCTTTCATGTATGATGATTCGTCATCAATTGCTTTATTATTTTGACCAAACCCAATGATTTTCTCACCAAGACGTTGCTTAACGATATCTTCGATACCATCAAAAGCACCACCCACGATAAAGAGAATATTCTTAGTATCAATTTGAATCATCTCTTGATTAGGGTGTTTACGACCACCTTGAGGTGGAACACTAGCCACTGTTCCCTCAATAATCTTCAAGAGAGCTTGTTGAACCCCTTCACCTGAAACATCACGAGTGATTGAAACATTCTCACCTTTTTTGGCAATCTTATCAATCTCGTCCACGTAGATAATCCCACGTTCCGCACGTTCAATATTAAAGTCTGCCGCTTGGATTAGTTTGAGGAGGATATTTTCCACATCCTCACCCACATAACCTGCCTCTGTCAATGATGTCGCATCCGCAATCGCGAAAGGAACATTCAAACTACGAGCCAAAGTCTGAGCTAAGTAAGTTTTCCCTGACCCTGTTGGTCCAATCATGAGGATATTTGATTTTTGCAAGTCCACATCATTATCTTCACGACTTTCTGTGAAGTTGATACGTTTATAGTGGTTGTAAACAGCTACTGCCAAGGCACGTTTGACACGATCTTGCCCCACGACATAGTTGTTCAAAATATCTAAAAGTTCTTTTGGCTTTGGCGTTTCAGCCAAGTCAGCTAAAACTTCTTCAGCCGTTTCCTCACGAATGATTTCTTGTGACAAGGCCACACATTCGTTACAGATAAAGACGCCATTACCGGCGATAATTTTCTTCACTTCTTCTTGGTTTTTGCCACAAAATGAACAATAAACCATCTCTTCATTACGATTTCCAGCCATTTATTCCTCACTCTTTTCTAAAATAGGGTGCCATAGAAGGCATGAATAGTATTGACAAGGTTAGTAAAAGCATTTAAAAAGAGAAAAACTGCTAACCCATAACGTTTCTTACGAAAGGCAGGAATTGCGGAAAGCACACAAAGCACTCCCAATAATGCAGTAAATAATCCAAAAACACTACGTTGCATGAACCTAGTCCCTTTCTTTTTCATAGCGACTTATACTAAAGTCATAGGCATTTTTTTCATTCTTGGGCACGCGGTCACGCGATACCTCTTTAAATGCCGTCGTATCTAGTTGTGGAAAATATGTGTCTCCCTCTAAATCAGCCTCAATAGTTGTTTTGATGAGCACATCATAATGTCCATCAAAAGCCTTGTAGACACCAGCACCACCAGCAATATAGAGATCCTTATCTTGCTGTTCAAACCAAGCTAGAGCTTCCTCAACACTTGTAACGGTCGTTACTTCCTCACAGTCGAAGTCCTTGTCTCGTGTTAGAATTAAGGTTTCACGTCCTGGGAGGCAACGACGGTTCATGCCATCAAAGGTCACACGTCCCATAAGAATTGCTGAACCCATGGTCGTTTTCTTGAAATGTGCCAGTTCAGCAGGCAAGTGCCACGGCATGGTGTGATTCTTCCCAATAACATGGTTACGAGCTTCCGCCCAAATAGCAATGATTTGTTTAGACACGGTATTTCCTTTTCTTTATAGGTTTACAATCCATTCTAACAAAAAAAGACAAAAAGAGCTTGGAAAAACTTTGCCAGCTCTTTATGGACTTAAATCATAAGCATGTATTAAATTGCTAAGTCAAATTTGAGTTGAGGTTTAACAGGATCATAGTCCACCAATTCAAAATCTTCTGGTTTGATATCAAAGAAATTAGTTTCATCAGGAACATTGAGGACCAAGCGTGGTTGACAATCAGACGGCTGACGCTTGAGGAGTTCCTCAGCTTGTTCAAATTGATTGTCATAGATATGGAGGTTGTTGATGAAATAAAAGAATTTACCAACTTTCCAACCAAAATGCTTGGCAATCATCATCTGAAGTGCCACATACTGCATAGCATTAATGTGATGGGCCACCAACATATCGTTTGAGCGCTGCGTCAAAGTGGCATCCAAATAAACGTCCTCACCCACACGACGAACATCAAACATGGTCTGGAAGGCGCAAGGCTGAAGTCCAGCTGTCTCCTCGAAGGCCTCGTAATCCCAAAGGGAAATGACATTACGGCGATTCCAAGGATTGGCTTCTAACTGTGCTAACAAACGATTAATAATATCGTGCTTCTTAACGACCGCCCCATAACGCTGACCGATTGAACGCTTGTCCCCATTATTAGCAGGGACGCCTTCAACTTCCCAGTCATTCCAATAATGAACATTATACTTATCTTCAAGCACATCTAGGCTATTTGTCTGGTCTTGATAGATCCAGAACACTTCTTTGATGGCAGATTTGATAGCAATGGGACGCAGAGTCGTAATTGGAAACTCTCCCTTGCTCAAATCATATTCTGCAAAAGACCCTGTGATGTATTTGGAATTGGCTGTTGTGCCATCCTTGTATTTAGGACGTGCTTGCTCTGACCAAACTCCCTCTTCCATGATTTTAGTGATATTTTCTTTAAAAATAGTGTCTGCTTTCGTCATGATTTTCCTCTTTATTCCATTGAAAATAAAGTCTCACTTAATACTCGTAACATATAGATGGAAATAACTTTGCTTATCTAATTATAGCTGTAAATAATGTTGCTTTTCATTTTTATTTTACCTTATTCTGGTGCAAATGAGAACTAAAAGCTATGGGATTACCAAAACTACGTCTTTTGAAATCCTCTAGTTCATATCAAAAAATAAAGTGTTACTAACTATCAGAGTTTTTTTCAAGGCGAAAGCTCTTTTTTATGGTAAAATCACTATAGATTAGTATCCTCTGGATACTTTACAATGAAGAATAAAAGGAAACATCATATGTCTATTGGAATTGACAAGATTGGGTTTGCGACCAGTCAATATGTTCTAAACATGGCGGATCTTGCTCTTGCTCGAGGGGTGGATCCTGAAAAATTCAGCAAGGGGCTGATGCTTGATGCAACCAGCATTACACCAATTACAGAAGATATCGTGACACTTGCATCTGACGCAGCCGCTGACATTTTAACTGACGACGACAAGAAGGCCATTGATATGGTCATTGTAGCTACTGAGTCTTCCATTGACCAATCAAAGGCTGCTGCAGTTTATGTCCATAGTCTTCTCAACATTCAACCATTTGCCCGTTCTTTTGAAATGAAGGAAGCTTGCTATGCAGCAACTGCTGGTCTTAACTACGCTAAATTGCACGTAGCAGCTCACCCGAATAGCAAGGTTCTGGTTATCGCTAGTGATATCGCCCGCTATGGTGTAGGATCCTCAGGTGAATCTACTCAGGGAGCTGGTGCCGTAGCCATGCTAGTCAGTCAGAATCCACGTATTTTAGAGCTTGCGGATGACAATGTGGCACAAACCCGTGATGTCATGGACTTCTGGCGTCCAAACTATAGTTCAACGCCATTTGTTCAAGGCATCTATTCAAACAAGCAGTACCTTGATAGTTTGAAGACAACTTGGGTAGCTTATCAAGAACGTCATCAAGTCGATTTTGCTGATTTTGCAGCTTTTTGCCTTCACCTTCCTTATCCTAAATTGGCTCTTAAGGGACTTAATAAGATTATTCCCAAAGATTTGAATCCAGAGAATAAAGAGCGTCTCACAAGTAACTTCGAAGCTTCTATTACCTATAGTCGACAAATCGGAAATATCTATACAGGATCACTTTATCTTGGACTTCTTTCTTTGCTTGAACAGTCACAAAATCTTAAAACAGGAGATAAGATAGGCTTCTTTTCTTATGGTTCTGGAGCCGTCTCTGAAATTTTCTCCGGTCGTTTAGTGGAAGGCTACAAAGACATGCTTCGTTCTGATCGTCTAGATATCTTTGCCCAACGCCATAACTTGAGCGTTGCTGACTATGAGCAACTTTTCTATGAAGAGGCTCAATTGGATGACACTGGCTCAACCCAATTCAATACTTATCAAACTGGACCTTTCCGTTTGACTGAAATCTCTGAACATCAACGTATCTATAAAGGAAATCAAAATGACTAAACTCTCTTGGACTGGTTTTTCCAAGAAGACATTGCAAGAACGCAAAGAGCATTTGAAAAATAATGCTCTTTTGTCTCAGGAAAATCAAGACCTTCTGGATAATGACCAACAGCTTACTCTTGAAACAGCTAATCAAATGGCTGAAAATGTCATTGGTCGCTTTACACTTCCCTTCGCCATTTGCCCAGATGTATTGGTAGATGGCGTTACCTATCAGGTTCCCATGGTTACCGAGGAACCTTCAGTTGTGGCTGCTGCTTCCTATGCTAGCAAGCTCATCAAGCGTTCTGGTGGCTTTACAACCAAGATTCATGACCGGCAGATGATTGGGCAAGTAGCCCTCTTTGATGTCCCTGATAAAGCCACTGCGGCAAGTAAGATTCAAGCAGCTAGTCAGAAACTTATAGATATCGCCAAAGAAGCTTACCCTTCTATTGTTAAGCGTGGGGGTGGTCCTCGCAAGCTCTGGACTGAAACCAAGGGAGATTTCCTCATTGTCTACTTGGCAGTTGATACTCAAGAAGCCATGGGTGCCAATATGGTCAACACCATGATGGAAGCCCTGGTACCAGAATTAGAAAATCTCTCGGAAGGTCAAAGCCTCATGGCCATTCTCTCAAACCTAGCTACCGAAAGTCTTGTCACAGCTACCTGTCGTCTTAACACACGCTTTCTCAGTCGTAACAAGGCAGAGGCCCATAATTTTGCTAAAAAAATGGAACTGGCTAGCCAATTGGCCCAGGTCGACCCTTACCGAGCAGCTACCCATAATAAGGGAATTTTCAATGGTATCGACGCCCTAGTTATCGCGACTGGCAATGATTGGCGAGCAGTTGAGGCTGGGTGCCACGCCTATGCTAGCAAAGACGGAAGCTATCGTGGCCTATCGACATGGACCTATAATCAAGAAACTAAGGAACTGGTGGGAGAATTAACCCTACCAATGCCAATCGCGACCCGAGGTGGTTCTATTGGACTTAATCCGAGTGTATCAATCGCCCACGACTTGCTCAACCATCCAGATGCTAGAACCCTAGCAGGTATCATCGTCTCTCTTGGTTTGGTACAAAATCTTGCTGCTCTTAAAGCGCTTACCTCAACAGGTATCCAAGCAGGACATATGAAACTTCAGGCTAAATCTCTAGCTCTACTAGCTGGTGCTAATCCAGAAGAGATGCCTCACGTTTTGTCTGAGCTTCTCAAGGCCAAACATATGAATCAGGAAACTGCCCAAGCGATTTTGGAAAAACTCAGAAATCCTTAAAAAGAATACCGTAGCAGTTTAAAATATTACTTACCTTTTTAAGACTAAAAAAAAAGATGTTGGAACCTCTTATTCCGTCATCTTTTTTCTTGTCTTTTAAGTTCTGACTTTACTTGAATTTCTATAATGTTATAATCTAGTTATGAAAACTAGATAAAGAGGTTTTTGTAATTTGACAACACAACAATACCCTCTCTGGGAAGAATTACCAGAGATTGAACTCTATTTGGATCAGGTTTTGCTCTATGTCAATCAGGTCACCCAAAGCACTCTGGGACCAAACGAAAAGGGGCTAACTGCCTCTATGGTCAATAATTATGTCAAACATGGCCATATCGCAAAATCTATCAAGAAAAATATAATGCTGCTCAGATAGCTAGACTTATTGTCATTACTAGTCTGAAGACCGTCTTTGAGATTTCAGAGATTGCCAAAACCTTAGAAATCCTACGACCAGATGCCGAAAGTCAAAAGAGCTACTACAATGACTTTATAGCCTGTATGAATGGTCAGTTTCCCCAAGAAGTTCCGCAAGTCATACTCTCATTCTGTCAGACGCTTCAATGCTACCGAGCTACCCATCAACTTTTAAACGACCTTGAAGGAGGAAACAATGTCTAATACTGCTACTTTTAACACTTCTCAAAACCTCAAACTCAGTAAAAAACTTAGCTTTGGTGAGGAAGTGGCAAACAGCGTGACACACGCTGTCGGCGCCATTGCCATGCTGGTCTTATTGCCAATTACTGCCGTTCATGCTAACAACGGCTACGGCATGACTGCTGCTGTCGGTATGTCCGTTTTTGTCATCAGCCTCTTCCTCATGTTCTTGAGCTCAGCTATCTATCATGCTATGGATTACAACTCACCTCACAAGATGGTTTTGAGAATTATTGATCACAGTATGATTTATATCGCCATTGCTGGAAGCTACACCCCTGTTGCACTCTCACTGGTTGGCGGATGGCTAGGCTATAGCATCATCATCCTCCAATGGGGAACAACGATTTTTGGGATTCTCTATAAAATCTTTGCTAAAAAAATCAATGAAAAATTCTCCCTCTTCCTCTATCTGATGATGGGATGGTTGGTTATCTTCATTATTCCAGCTATCGTCACTAAGACAGGGCCTGCCTTTTGGGGACTCATGCTTGCTGGAGGGTTGTCATACACGGTTGGGGCAGCTTTTTATGCTAAGAAAAAAACATACTTCCACATGATTTGGCACCTCTTCATCATGCTGGCTTCAACTCTCCAATATATGGGGATTGTCTACTTCATGCTTCCTTAAAGCCCATACTAGACTTCAAGGTGTTATGGTATAATAAGGAAATACGGAGGTAAATCATATAAAAAAGAACTCAGACGAGATTCAAACAACAAAATCATCGCCGGTGTTTGTTCTGGTATCGCCAATTATCTTGACATTGACCCTGTAATTATTCGCCTTATCTGGGCTGTAGCGATTTTCTTATTGGGAATAGGTTTTCCATTCTACATCATTTGTTAGATTATTATCCCAGAAGAAAGCGAGTGGTAAGTTATAATTGAATATAAAAAAAATAAGCCAGACCTGAATTTCTTACAGATCTGGCTCTTTCTTTATTTTTTCAAACGGAAAATCAAATAGCTGACATTAACAAGTAGTAAAACACTCCAAAGAATGAGGAAAGGGATATTTCCTCGGACAGCATTGTGCCAAATACCTAGGGCATATAAGGCCATAAAGACTAGCGATCCTAGAACCGCTGTTCCTTCTTTATTGTTTTGTGGTTGATTAGACATATAAACCTCTTTTATTGCTTTGTATAAAACGGCTTGACACCATAAACCATGGCGAGAAAAGCTCTGGCTTGGCGTTTGACATCATTAGCCAAAGATCTATGGGACTGGGCATAGATACCATTTGGATTGTAAAAAGACTTGTCAAAATGCTCAGGCTCTTTTTGGCCCCACTTCCTCCTCAATTTGTTGGGTGATCGAAACTCCTTAGTCATCCGATTACGAAAGGCCGGATCGTTTAGTTGGACTGGCTCCACATCCAGTTGCCAATGGCGCTTGAAATTACCATAGTTGAAACTAGCACCATTTACCACACCACTCTCAGTTACCTTCTCCGCATCGACCTCATTGAGAAAATTTCCCTGACTATCCAAAATAAACTCTATGCGATTATAAAGGAGAATCTTAAGATTAACACTGGGAGTTCCATCTGGATAAATCACCTTGCCATCACGGATAGCAATCTTTTGGTGCAGACGTCCCTGATCAAACATGGAGAAAGGTTTCCATCTGAGATAGACAGCTAAAGCTTCCTTGTCTGTCATCCCTGTTCTTTTATAATGTGTCCTCACATACTGGGCCTGTTGACTCGAAATCAGGTAACGTAGCTGATGGATTTGTCGCTCTACAAGGCCTTCCTGAGACAAGCTATCACCAGGAAAAGCTAAATCTACCAAGCTGACAATATCCTTCCAGAAGACATCATGAGGCGCCAAATCAAGGTCAAAATAGGATAATAACCGCTGAGTTTGCTCAAGCTCCCCAGATAGATCCTCTGGCATCTCTATATAAGCAAGCAATAACTTCAGTACCTGCAATGGCTGGTATTCCTTTTGCCATTCCTTCCATAAGCTAGAAAAGGCTTTTGATCCTATGAGCATCTCATCTCTCCTCAATCATTTAATCAGTTGTCTCTTGTACGAATTCCTCTATGCTTCTAATCACCTCTTTGGTCTGATAGTGATAGAAATAATGAGGAGAATCATAATAAGTGACTTCCATATTTTTCTGACCCTTCGCAAAACTAGTCGCATAATGTCGCCACTGCTCCTGACCGAAACCTGTTCCTTTTCCATTAGACACCATGAGTAGCACGGGCATTTGAGATTTAATACTAGTAGAGTTCACCTTTTTATCATTCTCTTTCGCACATAGGCTCTCATTTAACATAGCTTGCGACAAGAGTTGTCTGTAAGCTATTTCTTGATAAAGACGGCGGTCACTATCACTTAGGTTCTCATTGGGCATATATAATTGTCTCGGCAGTAATCTTAACAGACCTAATTGACTTTCCCAACGATCTAGACGTAACATCTGAGGTGCCTCTTCAACTGGAAATAACTTTCTGGAAATGCCCAATCAAGACAAACCACAGCTTTCACTTCACTTGGGTAGTTTTCTTGCCAAAGAAGCGTCTCTAAGGAGACCATCGAATGAGAAAGAATAATATATGGACCTGATACTTGTGACTTGGCTAGGGATTGACGTGTCTCTGAAAGGATCACAGATACATCTCTTGACTTAGACGTGTCCTCACTGTAACCATAGTCAGCTCTTTCAACAACAACTATTTTGTACTCCTTTGAGAACCCATCATACACATCTTTAAAATCTAGGATTGGTGAAGCCGTTCCAGCACCAGAGAGAAAAACTAGGGTTTGTGACCCCTGACCCTTTACAAAGACGCTAATTTTGTATCCATTGACAGCTACCATTTGCCCTACAGGGTTAAGAGAAGCATTCTCTCTTTGCAAGGCTAACCTATGATAAGTAAAGCTAGCCAGTAACAAGACTAGAACTACTCCCAGCAGAAATAAAAGTCTCTTTATAAAAACATGCATGGTTTATCCTACTAAAAAGTCAGCTAGCTTAGCTAACCGACTTTCTGATTTATTCGGCATCTGGGCGTGATTTGCGAGCGATATCAGCAAGGATATTTTCTACAAATTCTGACACAGTCTCAGTGTGTGTTTGTTTTTGACCATAACGACGAACGTTAACAGTTCCGTCTTTCATTTCCTTGTCACCAACAATCAATTGGTAAGGAATTTTTTGCGTTTGAGAAGCACGAATCTTAAACTGCATTTTTTCATTACGTTCATCAACTTCGGCACGAACACCACGATCACGAAGTTTCTTAGCCACTTCCCATGCGTAGTCCACGTGTTTTTCGTTAGATACTGGGATAAGAGTTACTTGATGTGGGGCAAGCCATGTTGGGAAGGCACCCTTGTAGTTCTCAATCAAGATCGCAGTAAAGCGTTCCATAGTTGAGATAACCCCACGGTGAATCATCACTGGACGGTGTTCTTCACCGTCAGCTCCGATGTAGTGAAGGTCAAAACGTTCTGGAAGCAAGAAGTCCAACTGGATGGTAGAAAGAGTTTCTTCCTTACCAAGAGCAGTCTTAACTTGGATATCCAATTTTGGTCCATAAAAGGCTGCTTCACCTTCAGCTTCGTAGTATTCAACACCCATGTCATCAACAGCTGCTTTCAACATGCGTTGAGCATTTTCCCACATTTCATCATTGTCAAAGTACTTGTGCTTATCTGCAGGGTCACGATAAGACAAACGGAAACGGTAATCAGTCAAGTTGAAATCTTCATAAACATCAATGATCAATTGAAGAATTTTCTTGAATTCTTCTTCGATTTGTTCTGGAGCAACGAAAGTATGTCCATCGTTCAGTGACATCTCACGTACACGTTGAAGACCTGTAAGGGCACCTGATTTTTCGTAACGGTGCATCATACCGATCTCAGCGATACGGATTGGCAATTCACGATAAGAGTGAACATGGTGTTTGTAGACTTCGATATGGTGTGGACAGTTCATTGGACGAAGGACAAATTCTTCCCCATCTCCCATATCCATTGGAGGGAACATGTCTTCACGGTAATGATCCCAGTGACCTGAAGTTTTATAAAGTTCAACTGACGCAATTGGTGGAGTGTAAACGTGTTGGTAGCCCGCAGCGACTTCCTTATCTACAATGTAGCGTTCCAACTCACGACGAATTGTGGCACCATTTGGCAACCAGAAGGGAAGCCCTTGACCGACTTCTTGAGAAATCATGAACAAATCAAGTTCTTTACCAAGTTTACGGTGGTCACGTTCTTTAGCTTCTTCAAGACGTTTAAGGTAAGCCTTGAGATCTTTTTTATCGAACCAGGCTGTACCATAGATACGTTGCATCATCGCATTATCACTATTTCCACGCCAGTAAGCACCAGCAACATTCAAAAGATGGAAGATTTGGATACGACCAGTTGATGGCACGTGCGGACCACGACAAAGGTCAACGTATTCGCCTTGACGATAAATAGTCAAACCACCATCATCTTCTGAGTGTTCTTCAATCAATTCCAATTTATATGGATCGTTCTTGAAGATTTCACGTGCCTCGTCTTTAGTCACTTCTTCACGGATTGATGGGAAGTTTTCTTTAACGATTTTCTTCATTTCTTCTTCGATACGAGGAAGGTCTTCGTTAGAGATTTGGCCAGCTTGATTGTCTGTATCGTAGTAGAATCCATCTTCGATAGCTGGACCTACACCCAAATGAATATCTGGGAAGAGACGGCGAGCTGCTTGAGCAAACAAGTGTGCCGCTGAGTGACGCAAGATTGGAAGGGCATCTTCGTGATCTGGTGTCACGATTTCGATGCTTCCATCTTCAGTGATTACACGAGTTGTGTCAATCAATTTACCGTTAAATTTACCAGCAAGAGCTTTTTTCGCCAAAGAATTACTGATAGATTGTGCAATTTCAAAGGTTGTCACGCCAGATTCGAATTCACGAACAGCGCCATCTGGGAAAGTAATGTTAATCATAATTTTCTCCTTTTATTATTTCATAGTTTCTAAGCATTGACTTTTGACTATCAGACTACTTCCTAGTCTTAATGTTCAACTGTTTCTCTTTATCAGAGAGGAAGTTTTCCATTTCCGTCAGAATATCTACATCCAAACGTTGAGAAAGTTCTACTAGCCACCAGATATTTTCTGAAAGTTTTTGTTCCAGTGTGTGGGGTATTTCATCATAGTAGCGTCTCCTTGCTTTGTCATCACTAGTCGTAGGAAATTTCCAATATCATTAGATAAAGCCAAGAGGTCCTCTTCTACCGTCCACTTGGAATCATGATACTTAACTTCCAAATTGTGATAAGCTTGTCGGATTGCCCAACTACGGTCCACTAATTCTTGCAAGTCCATAGTTAGTCTCCTCACAAAAAAATTGCAACATCCAAAAAGGACGTCGCAACGTGGTTCCACCTTAGTTCGTGTACGACAAAAAATAAGTCTGTCTTACACCTCTGATTGGCTCTAACGTGGCCACCGTTTTATGTTTGCATAAAAAGTTAATCGAGTAGTCCCAACCATGTCCTCTGCGTGATTTCCAGCACCGCACGCTCTCTGAAAGATTTCCCATGACTGATATGTCTCTATGCGTTATTATAGCATGAAACAGTAATTTTTCAAGCTAATTTTCTCTTTTATTAATCAATCTAAGATTTTATCTGACTAGGAAAATATGATAGCTTTCCTAATCCAAAAATTTTTTGATATTTCTGATTTTCTTGACCTGTTTGGCAGATCCTTTGATAATCCGAACAGAGCCATTGACAGGCAAGGTAATAGCCTTAGTTGGCAAATGAGTCACCATACGGGTCAATCGTTTCATAGTGCTATCTTCACCATTAAGATCATTATGGAAATCCTTAGAAATCGTAAGGTCCAAGTAATACTCATAGACACGTTTTCCAAAGTTTTCCGCAGAAATTTCATAGAGCTTCTCAGCCCACTTAGTTTCATCTTTTTCTGGCGTTACTATAGCCGCTTCCAAAATTGCCCCTGCTAAATCATTATCATGATAATACAGTATTCCAAACATCTTGTCAGTGATGATATTGTCCAAATAAGTATTTCCATGAGCAATGATAGGTGTACCGCTTGCCAAGGCCTCCAAATAAGTCAACCCTTGAGTCTCACTGGTTGATGCCGAGATAAAGAAATCAGCAGCCTTATAGTAAAGAGCTGTTTCGCCAGGTGCAATCATACCAGTGAAAACTACCTTATCCTCAATACCAAGTTTCTTAGCTTGGGACTTCAAGTGTGGTAGATAAGGTCCATCGCCAGCAACAACTAACCGAACTTTGTCCTCTTCCTCTAAAACCGAAGGTAGAGCCGCCATAACTGCTTGGATATTTTTCTCATAAGAGACACGAGACAAGCTCAACAACATGGTTTCATCTGAGGAAATACCAAGCTTGGCTCTCAAGTCCGACACATCTTCCTCAGTAATCTCTGGACGCTGGAATTTCTCAAGTTCAATACCTGTTGGAATGACCCTTTTCTCAGCAGCAACCTTATACTTGAGCAAAAGGTCATAAACAATCTCACTCGGGCAGATAACCCCATCCAAGTCACTCATAAAACCACGAACAATGTACTTAACCATACTCGGTCGAATAACCATACCTTTGGCAATATAGCGGACATAGTCTTCATACTGGGTGTGATAGGTGTGTACAACAGGTATCTTAAGTTCATGCGCAATGGCAATCCCTAGAAGCCCCAAGGAGAACTCTGTCTGCGTATGAATAATATCTAGCTTGTACTGTTTTGCAATCTCTAAAGCCTTAGAAAAGCCACGATAAGCCACTCGACGATCCTTAAAAGCAAAGAAGGGCACACTAGGAATACGAATAATCTGCCAGTCTTCATAGCGATCAACATCTCTATCAGTCGTAGTAAAAATAAAGACATTATGCCCCATTTTTTCCAACTGCGTCTTCAGTGTGCGAATACTAGTCGCAACACCAGATACCTGTGGAAAATAGGTATCCGTAAACAATCCGATACGCATTTAAATCTCCAATACTTCTTTGTAGGCTTTAGCAAGTTTTTGGGCGACATCATCAATCGAGCGACTTTCCGCAACCTTGTATCCTGCTTCACGCTTGTCCACTTTACCATCGATAATATCTTGTAAGGCCACTACAAATTCATCCACATTGTGACCAAATGAAGCAGATTTCTCATCAATCCAACCCTCATAAACAGGGATATCACGTAAGACTACATGTTGGTGACTAGCAAGGGCTTCAAGTACTACAATTCCTTCTGTCTCTTCATAAGATGGGAAAAAGAAGGCGTTGGCACCACTCATAGCTCCCTGGAAGACATCTCCCGTGAAATAACCTGGGAAGCTGACATTATCAGGATGCTTACCATTGACAATGTCTCGAATCTTTTTAGGAATTAGCCATTTACTAATACTGCCTAGCCAAATGAAACGAACATGTGGCATCTTCTCAGCAACCTTGACAAAATCTTCAATTCCCTTACGTTGGAAGTAAAGACCCGCACAAATAACCACTGGTTGTCCTTCCTCGATACCAAAGTAATCTCGGAAAACTTCTTCCTTGCGTGGGTCCTTGCCGTATTTTTTCAGATCAATCCCATTTGAAACAGCAATGATTGGTGTGGTCACCCCATAAGATTGAATCAATTTTTTAGAATACTCAGATGGCGTAATCACGTAATCAGCCTTTTGATACATATGGGCCAAATATTTCCCAAAAAGTGACGCCATGAAGTTAGAACCAATGAATGAATTTTCAAAGTCTTCACGTGTCGAATGACCATGCATGATGACCTTCTTACCACGACGTTTTGCTGCATGCAACAACATCAAACTGCGTGGTCCATAAGTATTGATATGAACAACATCATAATCACCCAAGATGTCTGTTGTATAGGGAATCCCCGCCAAGTCCAAGGCACGCATCTGATGGTGAAGAGCCCGTCCGATTCCTGATTTTTCAAGAATCGATTTTCCTTCAAGATAAAGTAGAACTTTCATACTCATAATTATAGCTTAATTTGTTCGAAATTTCATCTTGCAGTTAACTTTATCTTGATTTCTCATTTAATGAGATAGGGTAGAAAAGCACAAAAAAGATCGAGTACTCTCGATATTTTAGGTCATCGTCTTAAACGTTTTTACGGCGACGATGGCTATATGCTACACCCATGACTGCTACCACTCCTAGTGATAGCAAAGCAGTATCATTAGTTTGATTAGTCTCTGGAAGTTGAGGACCTGATTTCTCAGAGGATACAACTGGCTTAGCTGATTTGGGTGTCACCGGTGGAGTAGGCGGAGTTGGTATTGTTCGAGGTTTTAGTAGAATGAAACTATTGTTGAATTCCATATTCAAAGGAAGGATAACCGCTGCTACAAGCAGATTATCCTTTTCACCGACAGTCTTAGTAACAGTCACTTGGACTTTTCTAAAACGGTCTTTAAGGACAAATTGGAATTGATCTGCTTTTAGATCTTGCATAACACCTGTCTTAGTTAATTCCTTGCTGAACTGAATAGTGGCTTTAGCTGGAGTCGCAAACTTATTGTTAAAGATACCTACCGTCTTCTGGGTAGGAAACCTTGGCAACCAATTTAACTTGGTTATCGACAGTTTCTCGAACAAGCTGAATAGTAATATTGGCTTCTAGCTTATCATATACCACATCTTCATCATTTCCTGGAACTTCAGTCACGCGATAATGATAGATGCTTGGCTTGCTAAGTGAGAAATCTGAAAAGACAATTTTACTCTTGGCATCATTAGTGGTTTCCCCTAACTCAACAGGATTGGCACCATCAGTAACATCAAGGAGTTTGAATGTAAACTCTCTATCTTTGAGGTCTCTACCTGTCAATTCCTTTTCAAGTTCAAAATTGAAATGAATAAGGTTATCCCCGATGGCATCTCCACAACCTCCATCCAAGTGAATGGTTGACTTATAAGAATTAGAAATAACATCAGCATGAAGCTTAATACGGTTAACAGGGTTGTGTGATTCTTCAACAGGTTGTGTCAAACGGGTTTGATATCAAACATAGACCATGCGGTCTAACTGATTAAGTTTAAGATCAAAATGGGAGTCGTCATAAGAGAAACTCTTAATCAGGTCTATAGCAGATCCCTTGTCAATTCAAGGATCTGCTAAATCAATGTAGCGAAGCTGTAGAGAACCGTCCAAAAACCGTTGATTGTCAGACCAAGTGTCAATCAATCTCAAGTTGTTATGGACAAGACGTGAGTCGTTAAGACACATTTGCCAATTTAGAAGAGTTAGACTCTGCTTATCTTAGCTTCCCCATTTAGAGATGACCTCTTCCCATGGAGGAGGTGACTGCACTTTACCCACTGTAACTTGAATGATACGTCCCACAAAATCAAGAGTAATATGCTCCCTTTCTTCTACTTCATCAGAATATAAGGTATCCAACTCCCAAATCATAAGCTTATTGTTTAGATGGATCTTGAAATAATTATTAAAAGTCGTTGTGATACGATTCTTTTCAGGATTTATCTATTCAAGACCCACAATTTCATTTTTAGGATTATAGACATTGATCTCGTAGCTAGTAGGGAAACGCAGCCTTAAATCACAGAATAGATTATTCATGATTCTATCTTCCTATTTTTGCAATCCTTTTCAACAAGAGTTACACGCTATTTTCAGAACTTTGCAAGTAAATAGATAGTGCAATCTAAAAAAACTTATATTATAGACTTTATGGTCAGACCCCTCTTTTAACATTGTTTCACTTCCTCATTTTTTGCCATAATTTTAATTGTGATTCTATTTTAAAAATGCCGAAATTCAAGTTATTGCTTTCAAAGATTGGAAGATTATATGAATGTATAGTAGAAAAAAACTGCCATCCTCTTAAGAATGACAGTAGCTTTTAACCTTATTAAGAAGGTGGACCTTAACACTCATTTATACTACTTAAGCAAGTTCTTTGAGAAACTCCACTAGGATCGCAGCTGATTGTTTACCCGCCTGAATAATAAATTCGTCAAAGGTAATATTAGCGTCATGAGCTGCTGTATCACTCATAGCACGGACAACGATGAAAGGCTTCTTCACACTTTGTGCAGCTTGAGCAATGGCTGCTCCTTCCATTTCAACGGCTAAGACTTCTGGAAAGTGCCCTTTAATAGCATCAATCTTATCCTGACCTGCAATAAAGCTATCACCAGTCGCAATAAGACCAATTTTAGAGTCGATAGAGGCTTGAGCCAAAACCTTTTCAAAAGTCTCTACAAAGCTAGGGTCACTTTCAAAGTAAAGCGGCTGCATAGACATTTGACCATAATCATAGCCAAAAGCTGTCAAATCAACATCGTGGTAGACTAATCTTGATGCCACAACAACGTCCCCAATCTTAAGTTCAGGCGCTACGGCTCCTGCAGAGCCAGTGTTAATTAGGGCATCAACCTCAAAGTGGTCTGCCAGAACAGCCACAGACATGGCTGACATGACCTTCCCTACACCTGATTGCACCAAAACAACATCATGTTTACCCAATCGTCCTGTATAGTAGATATTGCCTAAAACAATTTCTTCAACCTTATTTTCCAATTGCTCCACTAGAAGCACTAATTCCTGCTCCATGGCAGCTATAATTCCGATTTTCATATAGTTCCTTTTTTACTTGTAATCTTAACAGAGATCAGCAAATACATCTATCCAACTCACAGACTTTTTAGAAATAAAAGACAGCAACAATGAGAATAATTAAGAGGACGACAATCCAAAAGAGAATACGATTAAGCTTGTGCTGAAATTGATTACGTTTAGCATTCTCAATCCGGCGGCTCTTGTATGCAGAGGGCTGATAATTAGCCTCATAGTCCTCATCATAGAACTCTTCCTCGTAATCCTGATAATAAGGATGATCCTCTAAGTCAATTTCCCCACGCTTGGCTTGCTCAATGACATCGTCAGTCAAAAGTGGCTTACTCATAACTTATTTTCCTCCAAAATGAAGTGCATAGTACTGGAGAGCAATGATGGTTTTAGCATCCTGAATAGCACCTGAAGCTACGAGTTCCATACACTCCTCATAAGTCAACTCATAGATTTCAAGAAACTCATCTTCGTCAAGCGGACGTGGATTTTCAACAGGCTGGAGGTTTGTAGCCACATAGAGTTTAATTTTTTCATTACAGAAACCAATGGATGTGTAAAACTCATGAATCAATTTAAGTTCGCCCCTATACTGAGTTTCCTCTTCAAGTTCACGCGCTGCTGCAGCCATCTCATCGCCAGCCTCACCGACTTCCAGTTTACCCGCAGGAATCTCGTAGGAAACCGCCTCAATAGCCTTACGGTATTGCTTGACAATAATAATTTTCCCTTCAGGGGTAATAGCTAAAACGGCCACTGCTCCCTTGTGGAAAATCAGTTCACGGCCAGCTGTCTTACCGTCTGGTAAGAGAACTTCATCCACTGCAACTTCAAAAATATGTCCCTTAAATTTTAACTCACGTTTGAGTGTTTTTTCTTCAAACTCCATGACTTGACTCCTTCAATCTATAAGCCCAATCTAATTCATCTCCTCAATAGAACCAAGACTTAGATGAGCTTAAGCCTACTTTTGTTGGCTTGGGTGGTGAGGTTTCTTAATAGCGTAGCCTTCTTTATTGACCTGACGGCTGCGTCCAATGGCTACGCTGTCAGCTGGGACATTATCCGTAATGGTTGAACCAGCTGCTGTAAGTGCATTGTCCCCAATTTCAAGCGGTGCAATCAAGGTTGAATTGCTTCCGATAAAGGCGTTGTTAGCAATTTGGGTCTTGAATTTATGTTGGCCATCATAGTTTACAGTGATCGTCCCTGCACCAAAGTTAACGTCAGAACCAACTTCCGCATTACCAATGTAGGTCAAGTGACCGGCCTTAGTATTTTCACCGATAGTAGACCCCTTAACCTCGACGAAGTTACCAATATGAACGCCTTCTTTGAGCATTGAATCCGGACGAATATGGGCAAATGGACCAACTGTAGCGCCTTTTTCAACCACTGAATGCTCAATCATTGAGTTAGTGATAACAGTATTGGCACCGATAGTTGAATCAACAATATAAGTTCCATTAGTCAACACCGACTCTGCTCCGACTTTAGTTTTTCCTTTAAGAGTAACATTAGCTTCAATCACAACGTCCGGTGCAATTTCCACATCTACATCAATGTATGTCGCATTTGGATTTTGGAAAGTAACACCATTAATCATGTGAGTCTTGTTAATACGACGACGCATAACATCTTCTGCCGTAGCTAGGGCAACACGGTCGTTAACTCCAAGACTTTCTTCAAAGTCACGAAGGGTATACGCACCTACCTTTTCACCATTTTCACGGAAAATAGAGATGACATCTGTCAAATAGTATTCTCCTTGAGCATTGTTAGTATTAATATTTTTAAGTGCTTCGAAGAGACGTTTATTGTCAAAGACATAAGTCCCTGTATTAATTTCTTTAACCTGTTGTTCAAACTTATTTGCATCTTTTTGCTCAACAATCTTAGTGACTTCACCATTTTCATTACGGATGATACGGCCATAACCAAATGGATTATCCGCAGTTGCAGTCAAGATAGTGGCAACATTTTTATGATTAACGTGGAAATCAATAAGGTTTTTAAGGCTTTCACCAGTAATCAAAGGCGTGTCACCGGCGATAACAAGCGTTTGCCCTTCAAGTCCAGCCAACTCTTCTTCAGCCATCATTACTGCGTGACCAGTCCCCAACTGTTCAGTTTGCATAGTGAAGGCAGATTGACCATCCAAAACCTCACGAACAAGCTCAGCCTTATGACCAATAACAGTAACATTTTTAGCTGGTTCGATAACTGAAACTGCACGGAAAACATGCTCAAGCATAGTGATGCCTGAAACCTTGTGTAATACTTTTGGAAGATCTGATTTCATGCGAGTTCCTTTACCCGCAGCAAGGATAATAGCGTAATTACTCATTTTCTTTTTCCTTCTTAAGATTTTTTTGTGATGGTTTCCTTCGAGGCGGTTTTAGCCTTGAGTCCCAAATCTCAGGGCCTCCACCTCCCACTGGGATAGCCTACGAAAGAGAGGGGCCTTAAAAATAAGTCTCTTATTTCTTAGAAAATATGTCCTCATAACTGACGTTTTTTAGGGCCTCTGATTATCTATAATCGCCCTATTATACCATAAATGAAAAGGTTTTGGCAGAATGGACGGTATTGAAAAAAGAGCTGACGCTCTTTTTAGAATAATCTTTTTTGAGACTTTCCTGAAGTGAGTGCGGACGTCAGTGATCTTCTTCGAAGCTCCATGACTAATTTTTGAGCCCCTTCACTTTTTAATTTCTAGGCTCAGGCTAAAACAGTTCCCCAAACTGTTTTATTCTCAAAAATTCCGAGTTCTTGAAACACTAGTGTTTCAAGAACTTTTCTCACAGCGGAAAGTCTCATTAAATGCTCTTTTAAATCAAGTCTAAACAAGATTTGAGTTACTTATCCTTTACCGAGGTTAAAGTGATATCACCTTTATGACTTCTCTTGTTTGACATAAGTCCCTTGTAACTTTCCATATAAGATGTAATCTACAGATTTGAGCTCATCAATAGTGCGACAATCAAGGGCACACATGATAAGGCGAAGGTCATCCTTCCAGCCATTGACGATAGCCACAACCTTATCCACAGGATAACGTTCCACCAATTCAAGAACTGTTCGTGAGAGGCCTACACCTTTTGCTCCTAAGACCAGACATTTAACCATATCAAGTGGATTGCGCACGCCACCAGAGGCTAGGATTTCCACCTCCTCACGAAGGTCTTGGGCTTGCAAAAGGGTCTGAACCGTACTTTGTCCCCAGTCATTTAGGTAATCACAGTTACCACCTCGACTATTTTCAATATAGGCAAAGCTAGTTCCACCACGACCTGAGATGTCCACAGTCTTGATGCCCTGAGACATGGCGTAGCGAATGGTTTTCTCATCCATACCAAAGCCAACCTCCTTAAGCACAAGAGGAACCTCTATTTTCTGTGCATAAGCCACCACATTTTCCTTCCAAGTGTGGAAAATACGTTCTCCCTCAGGCATGAGAAGCTCCTGCATAAGATTAACATGGAGCTGTAAAAAGACTGGATCCATAGCTTCCACCGTCTTAATCCCCAGGTCCACAGACTTATCAACACCGATATTGGTCGCAAGGTCTAAGTCTGGAAACTCATTACGATAGTCAAAGGATTCTGGTGCCTCTCCTTTTAGAGCAGCACTGTAGGAACCCGTCACCATGAGAATACCTGTTCGGCTAGCCACCTCAGCTAGTTTTCGATTAACAGCCCCACCTTTGGCAGATCCACCTGTCATGGCATTGATATAAAAGGGGAATTTCCAATCTCGTCCAGCAAAATGTGTGGACAAGTCAATCTGATCTAAATCATAAGTCGGTAGAGACTTGTGGATAAGTTCCATATCGTCAAAACTATTGTAGGGCGACTGGTACTTGAGGGCATAACGGATGTGATCGTCTTTACGATTTGTCATAGGTTATTTCTTTACTTTCTTGCGTGGATTATATTCTACTAAGCTGACCCTAAATCTCATACAAGAGCTCTATGCCTGCCTGTTGCCAGCGCTCAACTAGGATATCTCTGCTAGCTTGATCAAAGGTAAAGGCGATACCGCAGTCACCACCTCCAGCTCCAGAGGACTTGGCAATAGCATCAAGCCGTTGTTCAGCTTCTTTGAGTTTTTTCAACTTGTCCACATAGATATCTGGACTCAATGATTCTAACTGGTCGCTTACTGTTTGAAGGCTTCTCTTAAGCAAATTCTTATTTCCTGTTTCCAGTGCCTTGATGGCATCTTGGACGGCAACTTCTGTTTCACTTAAATACTTGCTTGATATGCGAGATTTGACCATTTTAACCATGTCTTTTGAGATAGCAGCTTGCTTGGTCCACCCCACTAAGAAGCGAGCTTTTAGTTCTGACACTACTGGACTGATACGGTAACCCCAGTCTATTTCCAAAAGTTCGGATAGAGTCATTTGATCTATAAGCTCCGCTATTTTTGCACGGTCAAAGGAGTGATAGGAAACCAGATCCTCGTATACGATACAAGCTAAATCTCCCATAGAACCATTGTCTCCTTGTTTGAGGAGGGTGTAACTAGCTAATTTAAAGAGAATGTCTTTGGATAAGTCTTTCTGAAGCGATGCCGCCAAGGCCTTAAGGGTCAATACTACAACTGAACCTGATGAGCCAATGCCAAATTTAACCCCATCTCGTTCCAACTTTCCAGTGATTGAAAGGTCTAGAGCAGGCAAGTTCTCACCACAATAGGCCTCAAAAGTATTCAAGGCCTCTTGAATGAGGGCGTAATTTACGTCTGGCTCACGGTCCACACTGTAGTCAAACATGTCTGAGGTCAACTGGGTAGTTTGGGCTTTCTTGATCTCTGCTGACATAAAAATAGGAATAAATTGAATTAGGGCTGTCTGCCCCGGTGTTAAGACTGAATATTCTCCAGCAATGTAGAGTTTCCCACCTGTTTTTACTGTGACCTGATTGACCGACTGCTTAGGCATCTGGCAACTCCTTGGTGCGTGAAACGATGACCTGATAATCCTTGCGTAAGTGTTCTGCTAGGCGGTCAAGGTCTTCTTCCATACAGAGCACCTTGACATTTGGTCCTGCATCCATAGTGAAATAACATTGCTCACCAGAGGCACGGAGGGCCTTAACCTTGTCCATAGCCTGATAAGAGGCTTCCGTTAGATATGAAAATGGAGGGTTAGCCGTACTTGTTGTTTGGTGCATACGAAGGGCATTGGCTTCAGTGAGCTCACCGACCGCTTGGAAATCATTTGCTTTGAGATAGGCCAACATATCCTTATAATCTAGCTCAGACTGTCTGATCCACTCTGGGAAAGAAGTCGATGTTTCGGTACACAATTTCATACCGTCTCGGCTAGATACGGGTTTCTTTTGATCTGTCAAAACCAACATAATCATGGCCAATTTGAGATCTGTTTCAACTGGATAAACCTCACCACTATCCTTATCCCAAGCTGCCAGCGGCCCAAAGAAAGAACGTGATGATGAGCCTGAAGCAAACTTGGCAATCTGAGCCAATTCAGACTGCGTTTTTCCTACTTGGAAGAGCTCGTTAGCGGCCTTGACCAAAGCTGAAAGGCCTGAGGAACTTGATGATAGGCCTGCTGCTGTTGGCATATTGTTCCATGTTTCGATTTTGACAGGCTGATTTGGATCAGTACGGAAGATATCTAAAACCTTGCTGGCCTTAGTCGTCTCTTTTTCTCCTTGGAGCTCGTCACCGATATACATGACATCACTGGTCGCATCCTTAGGCAGAAAAGACAACTTGGTTTCCGTATACATATTTTCCAAAGTCAGTGAGATACTACTGGTTGAAGGAATCATACGATCCGCATCCGCCTTACCCCAGTATTTGACAATAGCAATATTTGCGTACGATTTGACGCTTACAGGCTTTCTATCCACGTGTTTACGGCTCCTTTTTCTTGAAGTTTTTTAGCAATCGTTCGGGCTTGGTCTTTAGTACTTGTCAGAGCAATAATACAGCCACCAAGCCCTCCGCCTGACATCTTGGCTCCCAGTGCACCATGCTCCAGAGCAGTTGCTACTAGAAGATCCGACAAATCACAAGACACCCCTAAAGATTTAAGGTGATTATGGGCTTGAGACATGAGCTGACCAAGAAGCTTTTGATCCTTGGCTTTGAGGGCCCGTTCTGCCTTCTGACTTAATTCGCCCAGTTGGTTGAGATCTGACAAGGCATCTAAACCATTAGCTTCAACCTTTTCCACAGCTTCACGGGTGTTTCCATGGATGCCCGTATCAGCAATAACCAGATAGGCACCTAGATTGACCTCAATTTCCTCGAAACCAATATTACGAGTAAAACTGATTGCATGGTCACTCAAACAGGTCTTTGCATCTAAACCACTAGGTTTACTATGGGCAATGGTCTCCGCCTGATGAACCAGCATTTCCAAGGTCTCCTGGCTAAGCTCCTGATCAAAATAATCAAAGACCGCTCGAATTGCCGCAATAGCTACAGCCGCAGACGACCCCATGCCACGCTTTTCAGGGACACTAGACTTAATAGCATAGCTGATAGGCTGATTCTTGATTTCTAGATAATTAAGCGCTGAAAAAATCGCTGTCGTCAAGGGATCTTGAGCCTTGAGCGTCAAAGGAGTCTCAGCCGCCTGAATCTGACAAACAACCTCAATATCCTTAAGAGGGAGAGCAAGGGCAGGATGACCATAAACGACCGAGTGCTCCCCCATCAAAATAATCTTACTGTGAGCCTTGCCCACTCCTACTTTCTTAGTCATAAATTACACACACTCACAGACAAATTTTCAGGCGAGTGTCTTTCTATATTTTTCATACAGATTCTAGTGGTGACTCAAAGTCAATAAACCTCCCTGAGTGGATTAAGAGCACCAATCTAAGGAATTTTCCTATGTCACTTCTATCTTATCATCAAAGCGCAAAAAAAGCGACATCTAATCTAGAGTGTCGCTTTGCATTAGAGACATGGTCCTAAATTGATATTTCTATCTTAAACTATTACAATGCCAATGAGGTTAAAAAATGATTGATGTCGAAAAACTAATTAAACAGAACTCCGAACTAATGGCACTATTAAAGATTATCCACTCTTTCCAACTTAATGACTGTTGGCTTTGTGCTGGAACTTTACGCAATTATATTTGGGACTACTTAAGCACCGGAAGTACATCTTCAAATATCAATTTCTCAGATATCGATGTCATTTTCTTTGATAAAAACATATCATATGAGCAAACTGTTGAAATAGAAAATCAAATAAAGAAAAAATATCCTGAATACAATTGGGAAATAAAAAATCAGTATTATATGAATATACATAGTCCTAATACTGAAAAGTATGTCAGCTCTACCGATGCTGTTTCAAAATTTCCCGAAAAATGTACTGCCATAGCTGCTAGACTAAATGACAATCAGGAACTAGAAGTATTTATTCCTTTTGGAACAAACGATTTGATTAACTTCAGAGTATCACCTACACCGCATTACTTTTCAGACAAGGACCGACAAATGATCTATAATGAGAGAGTAAAAAAGAAAAATTGGAACATATTCTGGCCAAACATTTCTATAGAATTTATCAAATAGATTAACCTATGATTTGTGATTTGCTTTTTACAAGACTTTCCGCTGTGAGAAAAGTTCCTGAAGCATAATAGTTTCAGGAACTCGGAATTTTTGAGAGTAAAACAGTTCGGGAAACTGTTTTAGCCTGAGCCTAGAAATTAAAAAGTGAAGGGGCTCAAAAATTAGTCATGGAACTTCGAAGAAGGTCGCTGACGACCGAAATCACCTAAGGAAAGTCTTAAAAAATTTTTCTTCTATATTAAAAAAGAGCCTCACGGCTCTTTTCATTTTAAATCGCAAACAAGTCGTTTAGGTTCTCAGCCATAGTTGGGTGAGTGAAGATTTGGTTAGCCAAATCTGTGTATGGAATATGATGGTTCATAGCAAGGGTAATTAGATTGATAATTTCATGAGATTCTTGACCAAAGAGGGTCACACCCAAGATTTCCTTAGTTTCAGGATTTACCACAGCTTTGAAAGCACCGCGCAAATCACCGTTAACATGACCACGAGGCATGCCAGCAACTGGAAGTTCCTTGACAGCAACTGGTCCACCTGCTGCTCTGGCTTGGTCTTCAGTAAGGCCAACCTGTGCCAAAGGTGGGTAGAGGAACATGGCAGTTGGAACTGCTCCACGTGTTTCAAGGTTATAGCTACCATCCCCTGTCAAGTAATTAAAGACAATACGGAAATCATCTAATGAAATATAAGTGAATTGAAGTCCACCATTAACATCACCCACTGCAAATACACCAGGAACGCTTGTTTCCAAATGCTTATTAACCTGAATACCGCCACGTTCTGTCAAGGCAATATCTGTATTTTCCAAGTGAAGAGGTTCGATATTAGGCTTGCGTCCTGTCGCATAGAGGAGAGCATCAAAACGGAAGTCCCCTTTGTCAGTAACAACGACAACTTCATCACCATCATTCTTAACTTCAGATGTTCTAACACCTTGCTCAAAGACAATGCCGTCCTCTTCCATGTATTGCTTGGCCAACTTAGCAATAGATGGCTCTACACGTGGCAAGAAGCTAGTCGCTGCATCCAAGACAGTCACTTGACTACCCAAACGGTTATAAAGGCCAGCAAATTCAAGACCGATATTACCACCACCTAGGATACCCAAGCGTTTTGGCAAAGCTTCAAGAGTTTGAATGCCAGTTGAGTCGTAAACATGCTTAGTTGTTGTCAAACCAGGAATAGGCAAGATATTAGATACAGCACCAGTATTGATAACAATAGTCTCAGCTGTAAGCTCTTGGCTGTCATCCCCAGCTACTACTTCAATAACCTTATTTGACACAAAATGTGCCTCTGCATCAATGACATCAACGCCATTGTCTGCCAACATTTTATAATTCTTAGCATTAAGACGACTAGTCACTGCACCACGTTCTTTCATGGTGTCGTCAAATGACCAGCCCTTCTCAGCCGCAACAATCATAGTCTTAGTTGGGATACACGCAATATTAATGCAAGTACCACCATACATCGCTTTACTGCGCTCGATGACAGCAACTTTCTTACCAGCCGCATTCATCTTAGCAGCCAACGTTTTACCGGCTTTACCGAAACCGATAACAATCAAATCATAGTTCAACATTTCTGTATCCTCCTATTCATCGGCATTATATCATTTAATCTTTCAGACTGCACATATATGAACTGGAAAATAAAAAGGCTACAGTTTTTGATATAACCGATTTCATATCTTATGTTAATGGAGATATATGCACCCTTTGAAAATTATGTGGTAAAAAACTAAAAAAAAAAAAGAAGAACACAACATTTTTTCTAAAGAGTTGTCCACAGTTTCTCCAAAAAGCTTCGAAAGAAATATTTGCTCCTATCTTCGAGCAAGTATCACATGGTAAAGCATTTCAAGCAGCGCTGCCACACCTACTGTAATTAGAAGCTTGGTCAATGATACATCGATTTTTACACCAAAATAAAAGACGACAAGATAAGAGAAAATAATTTCTGTGAGAACACGAATATGATTGGCTATGGTAAAACCTCTTTATGAGCGCATTTTTTAAGTAAAAACAGAAAGAGTCATAGGTGCTCATTACTAATGTTGAGATGTCTGCTCATTATAGCATAAAACAATACCTAGATTAGAAAAAATAAGCAGATTTAAGCTTTATAGACACTTGACAATCAACTACTAAACACACGATTACCTCTTATCCTAACTAAAAAAAGTCACACCAATTCATGGCGCGACTTCTCTTTCATTCTGATAAAATTATAAACTTATAGTCACTCGTCAATAGCTGTACAGCTTCTATTCAATCCTTCTGGAACAGGTTGGCTAGTAATGTGACCTTGATAAGTCGTTACACCTTGGCGAAGGCCTTCGTCATTTTCAATAGCCTGTTTAAAGCCTACTCCTGCAAGAGCTTCGATATAAGGAAGGGTAACATTGGTAAGAGCAATGGTTGATGTACGTGCTACTGCAACTGGAATATTAGCAACAGCATAGTGAAGGACACTGTGTGTTTCATAAACAGGCTTATCGTGACTTGTCACACGATTCACAGTCTCAACAACCCCACCTTGGTCAACGGCAACGTTAACAATAACAGAACTTGGACGCATTTGTTTCGATTAATACTACGTGTCCCTTAGCCAAAAGACTTTGGACACCTGCAGGTGTAAGAGCTACACGGTTTTCGTTATTTTTGATTTCTTTTGGAATACCAATTAACATATTTTCTCCTCATTCGGAGGTCATAAGGTAAAGGATTGTACAAATCGCTTAACCACTTCCTATCTATCTTTCTGTAATAATATCGCTTTCATTTTAACTAAAATCAAGAGAAAAAAATCTCCGCTATTTTAAGACCTTAGAATCATACTCCCCTAACTATCTAAACAATTCACAAAAGAACCCAACCAATCGGCTGGGCTCTTAAGTTGTAAACTAAATGATCAAAAGAGTATTTTTTCTTATGCACATCCTCCTTTTTATTTTCAAAAGCAGCACCAATTTAAAATCCTTAAGCTTCATGGAAAACTCTTAATAAAATAATCAAAGAGTCCTTGGTCTGCTAATTGCTTATGACCCAAGAGAAACTCTGGATAATTGGACTTCTTTCCGCAACAGTTTTTGCATTACTAGTGATTCCAATTAAGGGAATAGTCAGTCGTCTTGCTCCTTAAAATAATCAAGGAGGAAAAGAGCGTTTTCCACATAGTAATTAACGGCTACAGGCAAGGCTTCATCTTTCACAAGGAAATCATCATGATGCCAGCCTGGGGCATCCTCCTCACCATTAGTGCCGACAAAGGCAAAGACTCCTGGTATTTCCTTTTGATAAGCCGCAAAGTCTTCTCCGCCTGTTGATGGCAGCGTTTCAATCACTTCTGCGAAGGCTTTAGAATTTTCAAAGATGAGTGGTGTGAGTGTCTGGTCATTGTAGGTCACGTAAGGTGAATTACCCCAAGTAATGTCAACTTGAGCACCAAACTGATCCGCTGTCGCCTGAACAACTTTTTCAAAGCGAGCAATGACATCTTCCCGAACCTTAGGATTGAAAGTCCGAATCGTTCCTTCGAAGAAGCCGGCTGCTGGAAGAACATTCCAGGTATTTCCAACTTCGATATGAGTAACTGACAATACAGCTGACTCAAAGGGAGATACCGTCCGAGCCACAATTTGCTGTAAATTATTAATGATAGTCGTAGTAACCAAGACCGTATCCACACCCAAATCAGGACGGGCTGCATGGGACGAAACACCCTTGACATCAACCCTAAACTGCTCCACGCCTGCCAAAATAGCACCTGAACGAAGGCCAATCTGACCAGGTTTCAAGTGAGGATTATTGTGATAACCGATGATAGCTGACACACCCTCAATACCGCCCGCTTCAATGACCTGATAGGCCCCTTGGAAATTTTCCTCAGCCGGTTGAAAAATTAATCGAACAGTCCCCTTAAGCTCTGCTTCTCTTTCTTTTAAAAGCTGAGCAGCACCAAGCAGAGAGGTCTGGTGAAAATCATGACCACAAGCATGCATGGCACCATTGTCGCTAGCATAAGGAAGTCCTGTCTTTTCCTTAATCGGTAGGGCATCAATATCAGCACGCAAGGCAATAATAGGATGACCTGACCCAATCTCAGCGATGAGTCCTGTCTTCAAGGGATAATTTAAAGGCTCAACACCTAGATTTTTCAAATAAGCTTTCAAAAAGACTGTCGTCTCATGCTCCTCCCCAGAAACCTCTGGATGTTGGTGAATCTGATGACGCGTCTTTGCTAAATGATCGTAAAATACTTCTGTCATAATGAACCTCCCTCTCTGATCAGTTTTGGATTGTCAATCTATTTGTGAAACTCTCAATCGAATTGATTTCATCATACCACCAGAAGCGATACTTGAGAAATAAAAAATATTTATAGTATTCCATAAGTATTTCTTATACCTCTAAAAAATACTGTCATTATAGGTGTTGTCGTATTAAGACTAGCGATAAGATAGTCTTATCAGCTGATTGAAAGTTCCTATCGCACCTTAGCTACTAACCCAAATAAGTACGCAAGATTGTTTTTTCCGCTTCAGTCAAGGTTCGGTAGGAACCTACTGCCATCCCTTCATCAAGTTTAAACTCTCCGAAAGAGATACGCTTGAGATAGGTCACCTTGACCCCATAAGCCAAAAACATCTTTTTTACTTGATGAAACTTACCTTCTGAAATCGTGACTCGAGCGCAACTTTTATCACTTGCAGAACTTAAAACTTCCAGCTGAGCTGATTGACAAACAGTCCCATCCTCAAAGACCACACCAGACTCAAAAAATGCAGGTGCATCAGGCCCCAGAATATCATTAACCTCAACATAATATGTCTTAGCCACATGATAGCGTGGGTGAAGCATGGCAAAGCCCAAGGGACCATTATTGGTAATCAACACCAAACCTTCCGTATCTCTATCCAAACGTCCCACAGGATAAAGGCCCTCTCGCTGATCCTCAGGCCTAATCAAATCAATAACTGTTTGGTGTTCCTTGTCCTTTCTAGCTGACACCACTCCTGACGGCTTATTCATAAGGTAGTAGACTTCTGGCGCATGCTCCAGTTCTTTACCAGAAACCATGATGGTTTGAAGACTAGCATCCACATTAAGATTATCTCGATCCGCCAGGACACCATCTACATATACCTGACGACTACGAATGAGCTTCTTGACCTGATTGCGAGAACCATAGCCCGACTGTCCTAATAATTTATCTAAACGCATAGCCCTATTGTACCATGGATAAGTCTGGTCTAGTAGACAAAAAAAGCCTACCTAAAAGGTAGACTCATACTACTAACAATTACACATTCACATGAAAGACTTGCCCAACTACATAGGTCACGAGCATGGTCAAGAGTCCTACTGCCAAGTTTCGCAACATCGCTTGTTTAACAGGTGCTTTCCCAAGTTTAGCACTAACATAGCCAGTCAAGATTAAGGTCAGTGCAACCACAACCGCTGTTATAGGAATACGATAAGGATCTGGGAAAAGCAGGATAGCTAGCGTTGGAGGCAAAGATCCCACTGAAAAGGACAGAAAACTAGATACGGCAGCATGCCATGGATTGGTGATTTCTTCCATATCCACCCCATATTTTTCCTCAACTAAGACCTTGATAGGATTTTTACTGAAGGCTTGATTGACCTTAACTTCCGCTTCTGTTTCGCAATCCCCTTGACTGAGGAAGGTTTGATATAAACTTTCTCTAGCTGACTCAGGTGAGCGATCCAAAAGGGCTTGTTCCTTAGCGACAGCCGCTTCTTCGGTATCTTTTTGCGTTGACACACTGACATATTCACCACCTGCCATCGAAAAGGCACCGGCAAAAATCGCTGATAAGGCAGAAATCAAGATGAACCAGATGTTTGATGTCGCACTGGCCACACCGATAACCACTCCCGCAATGGAAATGATGCCGTCATTGGCCCCCAACACTCCTGCTCTCAAAATATTTAAACGTTCTGCAAAATTCTTATCTTCCAATTTCATACTCCTTATTTAGAATCATTCTAAATAATATTATAACAGTTATTTAGAATGATTACAAATAATAAACTTTAAAAAGTAAGGTTTTTAATTTCTGCTCCAATCACACGCAAACTCTAAAGCTAATAAAGCTACCTTGTCCTTTTCATCCAAGTCCATATGATTCATCAAGTTACGGGCATCCCAATTACCTTCAGAAAGGTGGTCCGCAGCATAGAAGAAGTGGCAGATGTCAACACCTCTAAACTTTGCTAAAGCTGCCACTGCTGAACATTCCATATCCACACAGATGGCTCCTGCTTCCTTTCGAGCTTTGAGTTTACCATTCGTCTCACGGTAAATGCCATCAGTTGTCCAAACCTTGCCTTCCTTATGAGAAATCTGACGTTCATTGAGATAGGAACGAAAATGGTCTAAAACACCCACATTTACCGCAATCTCATCGCTGGCTTCCACATAGTGAAAACTCGTCCCTTCATCTCTAAGGGCATGACTAGGAATAATAATAGAAGTCTCTTTAATATCTTCATCAAGCACCCCACAAGTACCAAAAAGTACAAGTTTATCAGCACCCAAGGCAAAAATATCCTCTAAAATAGCCACACAGGCAGAGGCGCCTACAGGTGCATTAAAAAGGGCCAACTCATTATCATCAATAACAAGCTTATAAATCGGAATAGCCACATTCGCCATGGATGTCTCATAGATAAGTTCATAGGGAAACATCTCAAGCATTCGTTGAAAGGTCAAACGAGAAAAACAGGATACAGCTATTTTAGGAAAACCTTCAAGAGGCTCATGTAAGGCCTCGGGATTGATAATCGCTTGTCTATTCGCATCAAATTCAGTTAGTAGCATACGTGACCTCCTTAGTTTTAGGAACCATTATAACACAAAAAAATCAGACCAAAAAGAATGGTCTGATTCTACTCCTATTTATTCTTCATTTCCCAAATCGTCTAGTTATTTTTCAAGACGTCATCTCTCAAATCTTCCCAATGCAGCAAGAGCCCAATTCACCAAAAAGACAAAGGGAACATATATGGTATAAGTAATTGGCCAAGCCATGAGATATCTAGGATCCAAGGGATTATTATGATAGATACCATGGTTGTACCGATAGTTAGCTGACATTATCATAAGCGTGATAAGCCCAGTCACCAGTAAACAACCTAAGACTGTTATACTCGAACTACCAAAAGCATTTACATCAAGACGTTCAGCTCTATAAATAGACCAAATACTACTTATCAACAATGGATAAAGTAAGTAATCAGCAGAGATGACACCATTGTTAAAGAGGGAGCCATAAACTAAGCATACAAGCGTCCCTACAATCATTATGTAAAAACATTCAGCAGCAACCTTATTATTTAGAGCTTTTTCGCGTTCATCTGTAACCTTATTATTAATCAGTTTGAATTTCATCGTATTTACTTCCTTCCTAATCCTCCCAAAACAGTTGATCCAAAGTCCTATCCAGTGTCTTGCAAATAGCAATGCATAAGGCTAGGCTGGGATTATACTTTCCAGCTTCAATCAATCCGATGGTTTGTCTTGTTGCACCTACCGCTTCAGCCAAGTCACCCTGAGTCATATCATGCTCTGCTTGTGCTACTTTTAAGCGTAAATTATTTGCCACATGACCCCTCCTTCTCAGCATATCTGATATTCTCTCCGAAATCGATTGTGATTACCATCTCTTTTCATTGATATTACACACTATATGTTTCTATTTGCAATATAAATCTGACATTATTTTAGAAATAATTTGCAAAATAAAAAGCCGAGATTTCTCTCAGCTTCTTCTCTATTTAAACTTAGGCTGGTGTTACATCCAAGCTCTCACCAATAGCCGCAAGGCGTGAGACAACTTCTTCTTGGCTCAAATCATTTTCAGAGACATAACGGTTGCGTGGATGAACACGGCATTCGTGTGAGCAACCACGGAGGTATTTGTCTTCATTTTCCTCTGAAGTAAGGATGCGGCGGTTGCAGAATGGGTTACCACAGTTGACATAGCGTTCGCAAGGTGTGCCATCGAACCAGTCCTTACCGACAACGATAGGATCTACATGGTTGACATCAACGGCAATACGCTCGTCAAAGACATACAACTTACCATCCCAAAGTTCTCCTTGAACCTCTGGGTCTTTTCCGTAAGTCACGATACCACCATGCAATTGGCCAACATCTTTATAGCCTTCACGGACCAACCAACCTGAGAATTTCTCACAGCGGACACCACCAGTACAGTAAACAACCACGCGCTTATCCATGAACTCTTCTTTATGGTCGCGGACCCATTGTGGCAATTCACGGAAGTTGCGAATGTCAGGACGAATGGCTCCACGGAAGTGACCAAGGTCATATTCATAGTCGTTACGTGTATCAAGGACAACAGTATCCTCATCCAAAAGAGCGTCTTTAAACTCTTTGGGTGACAAGTAAGCACCTGTAGTTTCAAGTGGATTGATGTCGCTATCAAAGTTATTATCCTCTAAGCCAAGGTGAACAATCTCCTTCTTGTAGCGAACAAACATCTTCTTGAAAGCTTGTTCTTCTTCCTCATCAATCTTGAACCAAAGGTCCTCCATCCCTGGAAGGCTATGAACGTAGTCCATGTATTTTTGAGTGGTTTCATAGTCTCCAGAAACCGTTCCATTAATCCCCTCGTCAGCGACCAAGATACGACCTTTTAGACCGATTGACTTACAAAAAGCCAAGTGGTCAGCCGCAAATTGCTCAGCGTTTTCGATGGGAACGTATTTATAATAAAGCAATACTCGAATAGGTTTTGCCATTGTATTTCCTCTTTCTTTATGAAATATCTATATTTGTTGTTTGATAATAAAATCAACTTAACTATTATACCGCTATCAAAGAGGACTAGGCAATTGATTTGTTTGGAGGAGAATTGTCACAAAAGAAAAAGGCTGAGTACCAGATGTCTAAACCTGAGTTTCGTAAGATTGTTTTCCATAAGATAGTATTACAACTCTTTCTGTAGTGTCCCTAAGATAAGCAGTTGTGTCAGAAAAATCCAGAAAATAAGAACTCCTATATCTACAAGCGAAACAGTTCCATGTCTATAAAAGCTAGCTCTAAGAAGATTCGCAGAAGGGACAAATGGAAGTAGAAAATAAAGTTGATCTAACCAATCTGGAAGACGACCTGCCGGATACATGATTGGTGAAAACATAAGACCAATCATTAAAATAAGCTGAGACATTAGCGTGACAATATTTTGGGAAAATATATAAGCAATTGAAAATCCTAGACTAATCATTGTTAGGCAAATAAGTAACATCACAAAAACAGACAAAATTGACAAATTTAATTGGACAGAAAAGCGAAGACAGCCTAATAAAAAAGTGAAGAATACACCTGGTAAAATAGCAATTAACCATATACATAGGTCAGCTAAAGAAATTAGAATTCTAGGAATAGGTAAAGCTCGAATATAGTCCACATGACCTTCTGACTTGGCATTGGCTATAACAGGAGATGAAATCGTACAGCCAATAGAAATAACTCCCATTAAAACTGATCCAGAGGCAAGATAGTAAGCAGTTGTTGTGTCCATCTTACCAATTACCAACGGATACCCAAAAAGAAGTGAAACGGACAAAAGCACTTGAGCTAGTGTGAATAGAATGAATAGATTTTTTTGTCGAAGATAGTTCCAACGAAGTAAGTAAAAAAATTGAGTCATATCAGTTAACAAGCTCCTCTTTATAAAGATCGGAAATAGATAATGTTTTCATCTTAACTGAAAGGTTTGAAATAAGCCCTTTTTCTATACCTTCCTTAACTTGAATGAGTATTCGGGTTAATTCACTTTCTTCAATTTCCATCTGACAAACACAACCATTGACCATCGTAAAATGTTCGAATAGACTTAAAAATTCTTTACTAACAAAATTGAAAGAAATTTGATAATGATTTTTATAAGACATTTGGTGTACTGGACCAGATTTTAATAATTTACCATGGTTAAAAAGAGCAAAATTATCCGCATATTTTTCAACTTCTAGTAGATTGTGGGTAACAATGATAATAGTGTGTCCTTTATAAGCCAGTTTTTGTAATAATCGCCACTGTTTTTCACGACGTACAGGATCAACATCGTTGGTTGGTTCGTCAAGAAGCATGATATCAGCAGAGCCAATTAATGCCATGGCAAAAGATGTAAGCCGTTTTAAGCCTCCTGAAAGATTCTTCCCTTTTTTATCACGGTATTCTACTATTTCCAGATCTGCTAGAAGGTGCTCAATTTCTTTTTGGAGTTCTGAGGTACTTAACCCTCTCATTCTTCCAATCATCTCTAAATTTTGCTCAACAGTTAACTTTTCAAGAGGTGCATACTGTTGTGACATATAACTCATCATTGTTCGAGCTTGTTTACGGTTATGTATAAAAGAAATATCTCCGTAGTGAACATCTCCCTGATCAGGCTTAATAAAACCAATCATTTGCTTTAAAAGAGTTGATTTACCAGCACCATTATGTCCTATAAGAGCTGTGATTTTTGCAGCTTCTAGCTCTAAGAAGATATGGTTATTAGCAAAATGTTGTTTATCAAATGATTTTGTTAAATTTTCAATGGTGAGCGTTTCAAAAGTCATAATTTTATTTCTCCGTATTGAGAAAAGATTTCCCAATTTTCCTCCTTACCATTACCACATGTAGGACACTCATCAGGATAATGTCCCCAAGGTTTGTGTGTGAACGACGCTCCGTTTTCATAATTAATCTCGTATTGGCGATTAAGACTCATTGGTTCTGCATATTTAGTTATTAATCGAACAGCCTCATCAACAATAGCAGATGTCAATTGAAACATAGCCGGACCATAAGCAATTGTAGGAATTTTCTTAGTAACAGTACGAATACCCCGAAATTGTTCCAAGAATAGACTATCAATTTTCGTGTAATGAATGTTTAAACAATCAAAACATCCTGTTTGATGGGGTACTACAGAATAAACACGTCTGCGACTAACTTGACTTGCACCAAAAACACACGGAATATTTTTTGTAACTACAGCTTTATTTACAATACGCTGAATATCATATTGTGGTTCATCAATAACACAAATAACAATGTCAACATTGTCTAATAATGGCAACAAGTCGTTTACACATGTTATACGTAAATTATGAGTTTCAACTTCGATATCAGAATTCATTTTTGACACTTCTTGATGGGCAATCTGTGTTTTAAGAGCCCCTACGTCTTCCTCCTTATATAAAAATTGCCTACCTAGATTACTTTTTTCAATGATATCAAAGTCCACAATTTTTATTTTTTTAGGTCCTAGACCAGATAGCAAAGTTAGTATATTGGACCCTCCTCCGCCAAGTCCTAATAAAAGAACTGTCGTTTCATTAAGTCTCTTTTGAATATCTATACTATCTTTAAAACTATTTAAATAGCGACTAAAATAGTAGATATTTGAATGATATCTTTCCTTAATACAATTTATTGTAGCACTTTCTTCAATAACCCCCTCCTTATCCAATAGTTCAATAGCACCTATTATATCTTGTTCCGTCAAATCTGGATACTTAGTTAACATAATATCTACAACGTCATTAATAGTCCTTCCATCTAAAATATTAACTAAACTCCACATTTTATCGTCCTCATCACTGATTTCAGTAGTTATACCAATTTGGGAGCCTACCCTAAACAAATTATCGTGAAGTTTATAAATAGGATATATTTCTTTTATTCTTGGACAATGGGATTTCATTTTTTCCTCACTGTTTTTCAAAAAGAAAGATGAGGTGATTCTATAATTTCCCCTCGCCTTATTGTAGTAATTCTATCAAAAATTTTCCGTGATAGAATCGAAGGTAACATTTGCTTATATGTTTATTTAACATTTTTAAGCAATTAAATAATACCCCAGCTAATTTCGGTTTGAGCTACGGCCTTACGTACTTGAATGTTTTTCATTTGGAATTCTCCTTTCATCTTTAATAAGAATATTGTATACTAAACTTACATTTTTCTTACAATTATGTCATAATTGACCATTTTAACGTTATAACTAACATACAGAAATGAGTGAGGAGGTTTTCAATGTTAAAAGTTGCTATTTGTGATGACTCTGATAGAGATGCTAGCCAATTAGAACATTATTTACTTTCTTATGATAAATTTCCTCTAGAAACAAAACTTTATACAAATCCACAAAAACTCTTAAATCAGCGGACGCCAGACATCCACTGTGTCTTTTTGGATATCAATATGCCAGGAATCAATGGAATTGACGTAGCACAAAAGATTAGAAAATTTAATCCTTTCATTCCTATTATTTTTGTGACAAGTTATCGTGATTATATGGAACAAGTCTTCGAAGTTCAGACTTTTGACTATATCGTAAAACCGATAGAACCTCAAAAGTTAATGAAAGTATTGGATCGTATTTTGCGTTTTTTGGATATAGGCCAAGCACTTTTTACCTTCTCATTTGGTAAACACAATTATTCTGTCCCTTCGAGCGATATTGTATTTTTTGAGAAAGATAAACGTTCAGTATTTATATACACAAAGACAGGTACCTACAAGTCTCTACTAAAAACAAAAGAGATTTTGGAAAAACTCCCTAATTATTTTATTCAAATTCATGCTTCCTATATTTTAAACCCCAAATACATCAAAGACTTTGATTCAAAAACAGTTACTATTTTACTAAATGGGACTGAAGAACACCTACTCCCAATTAGTAGAAAGTTTCAGTTTTCTTTTAAAGAAAAGTATTACAGCTATCTAAGTGAAAGGCATTTTTAATGTTAGTAGGATTACGAATAATCAGTATCTTGTACGATTTATTTCTAGCAAGTATGTTATTTTATAGACCATTGTCTAAAATCAATATGAAAAAGAAGCCTTTAGTAGCCCTTTTTTTCATATTGATTTTTCATGGGGAACTCGTGTTCCTATTCTCTGAAAGTCGTATTTTTTTGGTCAGTAATCTCCTTCTAAACATTTTAGAATACTATCTAATCGGTCTCAATTTTGATTATCCTATTCGCCAGTCTTCCTTTTGGATTCTTTTACAAACTAGTCTAAGTTTGTTAGCAGGAGCTGTCCTAAACCAAGGAATCCAACTAATTTTACCTTTAGGGGAACTATCAAAAAATTTAGAAGCTATTAGTTTGTATCTCGGAATAAGTTTCTTCTTATCTACAGGAATAACTCTTATCTTACGAAAGCTTCTCCTATCCCATCAAAGGCTTCGTATTGCTACTTCTAAGGGAAACTGGCTTTATCAGTTTATCGTGCCTCTTTTATCTATTTTCTTTGCTTTTACAATATCTGCCATTCAAGGAGGGGTATTTGGAGCAGATTACCTGTCAATCATTTCTCTCTCATCTCTCATTGTATTAACTCTCTCCTCTCTTTATTTTAATCTGTACCTTGCTCGTCAACAGCAGCAATATTACCAAAACCAATTGGAAAAAGAACAATTACAGTTCCAAGTTCAAGAAATACAACAATCTCAAGAAGAATATCAACGTCTCCAAAGCCTTCGGCATGACTTAAAAAATAAACATTTAACTCTTTTATCGCTTTTAGAGAAAAATCCTGAAGAGGCAAAAGATTATCTTTATTCATTAACAGATAGTATAGTAGGTGAACAAACTTTCTACTCTAAAAATCAAACTATTAATTTTTTACTTAATCAAAAACTACATCATTTAAAAGATGAGATAGAAATGGAAATTGATTGCTTTGTACCACAAGAATTATCTATTCAACCAGATATTTTAGCTGTTATATTAGGAAACTGCCTAGACAATAGTATTACAGCTTGTCTCAGACTACCAAATAAAGAAAGAAACTTATCACTTAATATCCGATACTTTCAACAAAATCTTTTTATCAATATTAGAAATAATTTTGATGAGAAAGAAAAATCTACTCGTAAATCCCGTCAAAAAGATGGCTGGGGGTTGCGAAATATTGATGCTCTTGTTCAAGAATATCAAGGTAATATCAAACACTTTATAAAAGATGGACAATATCAAATAGAGATTTTATTACCAATAAAAATAGGGACTATTCCGACTAAAGAATTTTAGGTAATTGATGAAAAATGAGTAATAATTAGGTAACGTAAATATTTGAAGTCAAAATCTATATTATGTTTATTCATTAATAAACAGGTTGAGTAGCACTAGCTCAACCTGTTTTTTTCTATAACTTTCTGATTACCTAACTCGCATCTGCTCGACTCATGTTTTCTCCTACAATTTCGCAGCAGCTGCTTGATCCAAGATAAGAGTCACGTCTGGATGATGTTGTAAGACACTAGCTGGCACTTCCTCTGTCACCGGCCCCTTAACCATCTTGAAAATGGCATCTGCCTTCTTGTCACCATAGGCAAACAAGATTATCTTCTTGGCAGCCATAATAGAAGCAATCCCCATCGAAATAGCCTTTGTAGGGACTTGGCCTCGACTGTCAAAGAAACGGCTATTAGCTTCAATGGTGCTATCCGTCAAGTCGACCACATGGGTTTGACTATCAAAAGGCGTACCTGGCTCATTAAAACCAATATGCCCATTACTTCCAATTCCTAAGATTTGCAGATCAATGACATGTTGTGCCAAGACGTCATCGTAATCCTTAGCCGCCTTCTCCAAATCTTCAGCCATACCGTCAGGTAAGAAGCTTTCCTTAAATGGCTTGGCATCAAAGAGTTGAGCCTTCATAAAGGCATGATAGCTCTGCTCATGCTCTGGTGATAGTCCGACGTATTCATCCAAATTGACGCTGTAAAATTCCGAAAAATCCACGTCACTCTCAACCATCTCTTGGTAGAGGGCGATAGGGGAACTACCTGTCGCCAATCCAAATGTTTGAGCACCCGCTGCAAGGCTCTCTTTTAGAAGTTCAAAGGCAACTTTGCCTCCCTCAACTTGATTCTTAACTAAAATCTTTTTCATTCTATTCACCTCAATATTGGTATATACCATTTTCTTTATTATCTCTTTTTTAACCTTCCTGTCAAGCGTTTTCACTTGATAAGTTTAATGACTGTCGCCCTATATCGTGCTATAATAAAAAGGCTGAAAATTTTTAAACGAGGAAACAAATGAATACAAACGATTTTGATTTTGAACTACCAGAAGAACTAATTGCCCAAACCCCATTGGAACAACGTGACGCCTCTAAACTCTTAGTCATTGATCCTGTAACTAGGGAAATGACTGATACCCACTTCGACCACATCATTGACCAGCTTAACCCTGGAGATGCCTTGGTCATGAACAATACGCGCGTGCTTCCTGCCCGCCTCTATGGTGAAAAAACTGATACACACGGCCATGTAGAATTTCTCCTTTTGAAAAATACCCAAGGTGACCAATGGGAAGTTTTGGCCAAACCAGCCAAACGCCTTAAAGTAGGTGCTAAAGTCAGTTTTGGTGATGGTCGCTTGACTGCCACTGTCACTGAGGAACTGGATCACGGCGGACGTATCGTAGAATTTAGCTACAACGGTATCTTCCTTGAGGTTTTGGAAAGCTTAGGCGAGATGCCACTGCCACCTTATATCCATGAAAAATTGGAAGACCGCGATCGTTATCAAACGGTCTATGCCAAGGAAAATGGCTCTGCCGCTGCTCCAACAGCTGGACTCCATTTCACACCTGAGTTACTTCAAAAAATTGAAGCTAAAGGCGTAAAATTGGTCTACCTCACCCTCCACGTTGGACTGGGAACCTTCCGACCTGTTTCTGTTGATAATGTCGACGAGCATGAAATGCACTCAGAATTTTACACCCTCAGCCAAGAAGCGGCCGATACCCTCAATAGTGTCAAAGCTGCTGGAGGTCGCATTGTTGCAGTAGGGACAACCTCAATCCGAACACTGGAAACAATCGGAAATAAATATGATGGCCAACTCCAAGCCGACTCGGGCTGGACCAATATCTTTATCAAACCAGGTTATCAATTCACAGTCGTGGATGCCTTTTCAACCAACTTCCACCTTCCAAAGTCAACCTTGGTGATGTTGGTTTCAGCCTTTGCTGGTCGTGAATTCGTCCTAGAGGCCTACAAACACGCCGTCCAAGAACGCTACCGATTCTTCAGTTTCGGAGATGCCATGTTCGTAACACGACCTTCGGAAAAATAAATAGTGATGTTGAGACTTCTCTTACAGGGGAAGTCTCTCTTACTGCACATCACATTCAGAAAAAATCCACCAGTTATGAACTGAAGGATTATTTTGTTTATTTCTCTGCAAATTGACTATTATACAAATCGTAATAGAAACCTTTATCTGCAAGGAGGGATTCATGGTTCCCTTGTTCGATGATTTGTCCATCTTTAAGGACCAAAATCTTGTCTGCTTCTTGGATTGTTGATAAACGGTGAGCGATGACAAAACTTGTTCGACCTTGCATAAGTGTCTTCATAGCTTTTTGAATCAAGAGTTCCAGACGGGTATCAACTGATGAGGTTGCCTCGTCCAAAATCAAGATTTTAGGGTCAGCCAAAAGTGCACGGGCTATGGTCAAAAGTTGCTTTTGTCCCAGTGAAATGTTACTTGATTCCTGGTTTATTTCCATGTTGTAGCCACCAGGCAGCGTACGGATAAAGTGATCCACATTGGCAGCCTTCGCTGCTTCAACAATTTCTTCATCAGTTGCCTCAAGATTACCAAAACGAAGATTTTCCTTGATAGTTCCTTCAAAGAGCCAAGCATCCTGAAGCACCATACCAAACTGTTTACGATAATCTTTACGCGACAAGTTGCGTATATCATGGCCATCAACCGAGATAGAACCTGCAGTAACATCATAGAAACGCATGAGAAGATTGATAATAGTTGATTTTCCAGCACCGGTAGGACCGACAATAGCCACCATTTCACCAGGATTAACCTCAAGATTAAAGTCACGAATCAAAGGTTTATCAGCTACATACTGGAAGTCCACATGATTAAAGATAACTTGACCAGTTAAATCTCCTTCAAGCACCTCAGTAGCATCATTAGCCTCGTCTGGTTCATCCATCAGTTGGAAAATACGGTCCAAGGAAGATTTAGCACTCTGCAATTGTCCAGCCAACTGAGTCAAGTTCTGAATAGGTTGATTAATCTGCCAAACGTACTGAACGAAAGCCTGCATATTACCAATCGTCAAGCGACCAGCCAAGACTTGCAAACCACCTAGGACGGCAACAATTAGATAGGTCAAGTCAGATAAACCATTAAGGAAAGGCATCATGAGGCCTGAAATGAAATTGGCCTTAAAACCTACCTTTTGAAGATCTTCCGTAATTTCTTTAAAGTCGTCTAAAGATCTACCCTCACGTCCAAAAAGTTTAATCACATTGAAACCAGTCAGATTTTCCTGAACAAAACCGTTAAGAGTACCTAGGGCATCAGCCTGCTGCTTAAAGTAAGGTTGAGACTTACTCATAATGAAGCGAGCACCAAAGTAAGAAATCGGAATAGTGATAACAACCACAGCTCCCAACTGAAGATTAAGGTAAAGCACTGTCCCAATAACCAAGGCTAGAGTAAAGATGGCGTTGACAACCTGCAAGAATGACTGCTGCAAGGCATTTGAAACTGTCTCGACGTCACTAGTAAAGCGACCCAAAAGGTCTCCAAATTGTTGCTTATCAAAGTATGACACTGAGGTACGATTGATTTTCTCAATCATTTCATTTCGCATATCCTGAACCGTTGCTTGCACGGCATTGGTCATAAAATAGTTGGAATAGTAAGAAGCCAACTCATAGATGAGACCACGCAAGAGGTAAAAGACCAAAACTAAACCAACGTAGGACACGTTGATATGAGCACCTGCTACCCCCTTAATGATGTCCAGTGTATTTTTAGTCAGTTCCGTAATGGCTAAACCAATGACCACTGGCTCAATAACACTCATGATGACACTAATAATTTTCAGGAAAATAGCTAAGTAAAGTGGGAAACGATAAACCTGCAAGTATGACCAAAGGCGGCCAAAACTTGAGGAATGAGTTGTTTTCTTTTTATTATCCTTCATTTTGACCTCCTTCTAGTCTTCTGTAAGACTCTTTTGATTCAATTGTGAATTAGCAATCTCACGGTAAATCTCATTACTTTCCATGAGCTCTTCGTGACGGCCACGACCAACAATTTCACCCTTATCAAGAACGATAATCTGATCTGCATCCATAATGGTTCCCACACGTTGAGCCACGATCAAGACCGTCGCATCCTGAGTCACTTCTTTTAGACGACGGCGCAAGGTCGCATCAGTCTTGTAGTCCAAGGCAGAGAAGGAATCATCAAAGATGTAAAGGTCAGGACGTTTAACCACAGCACGTGCAATTGACAAACGCTGCTTCTGTCCCCCAGAAAGGTTGCTACCACCCTCAGCCAAGTGAGAATCATAGCGTTCTTCCTTGCTTTCAATAAATTCCTTGGCTTGAGCCACATCAGTGGCTTGATTCAATTCTTCATGACTAGCATTTTCCTTACCATAACGGATATTTTCACCGATAGTTCCAGTAAAGAGTAGAGCTTTTTGTGGAATAAAGCCAATCTTACGACGAAGAGCCTTAAGATTGTAGTCACGTACATCCACACCATCCACAAGAATACGTCCAAGTGTGACATCATAAAAGCGTGGAATCAACTGTACAAGTGATGATTTTCCTGAACCCGTAGATCCGATAAAGGCAATGGTTTCACCTGGTCTAGCCTTGAAAGAAATGTTGTGTAGGACAGGACTTTCAGTTTCACCGGGATAGGCAAAGGTCACATTGTCAAATTCCAAATATCCCCTAGTCTCGGTTTCTGTCACGCCATCTTCATTTGGATTGATAGAAATCGGCATGTCCATAATTTCCTGCAGACGTTCACTAGACACCGCCGTACGAGGATACATGGTAAAGAGATTGGCTAGGAAAAGGAAGGACAATAGTGCATGGAAGCTGTACTCAATAAAGGCAACCAAGTCACCGATTGCTAAAGTCCCAGAACCTAATGGCTCAAGAGCAAACCAAACAATAGCCACAATCATAGCGATGATGATTTGTACAAAAAGTGGCTCGGTCAAACCAGTCAATTTGAAAAGTTTGCTTGAATTATCCGCATAGACAGCATTTTCAGAAGCGAACTTCTTCTCTTGAAAATCTTCTCTAGCGAAAGCTCGGATGACACGAAGTCCAGTCAGATTTTCACGAGCATACTGGTTAATCTTGTCGAGAGTTGCCTGTTGTTTTTCAGAAAGCGGACGCGTTTTTACCGCCACATACCAGACAACTACGGCTAGGAAAGGCAAGGAGATTGCCACAATCCAAGCCAAAGATGGACTTGTCGTCAAAATCAAAAAGACACTGGAAACCATCATCAAAGGAGTGATAACCCCTAGCTTAAGAACCTGATCCGCAAACTGCATAAGCACAAAAGCATCCGACGTGATACGAGTCACCAAAGAGGATACCCCTATCTGCTCATACTCGTGGTGAGAATACTCCTGAAGCTTAGCATAAATGTCATTACGCATGACTTGCACCATAGTAGTCGTCAACTTACCAACCGCATAGACCAAAAGCACACGACCAACAATACCAGTTAAGACCACACCAAACATGACCCAAGCATAGGTATAAAGCTTGTCAGCATCCCCACGGTTAATTCCCTCATCAATCATTCTGGCGAGAACCGTCGGCAGACCCAGGTTAGCAATAACAAATAAAATAGCTGCCGTAAAATTCATCGCTAGCCACTTAGGGTAACGCCTGAGATAAGACCAAATATAAGCCATAAATTCCCCCTTTTTCTTCTTCATTTAGCTATACTTTTAGGTTCACAAGAATCGGATACTAACTTTCAATACCTTAAAAAGCACATAAAAAGGGCGTGACAAGCACGCAAATTACCTACATTCTAACAAATGAAAATATTAAAAGCAATAGAAAAAAGCAGGGCTTACACCCTGGTTTTCTTTATTAAGCGACTTGAGTCGTTACCTTATTATTTTAAGAGTACCTGAAGCAGACTGATTCTAATTACTGATATTGCTGAATTTATTTAATGAATTTATATTTTGACAATTTTTTGGAAGGATACTAAAGAATATTTGATTGGAACATATTTTGAGTGATCTTTCCAGAATCCCGATTACATCATTATGATATCAAAGACTATAAGCATTTTAAGTTACTGATTTATCAGTGTTACCTAGTCTATGTGAAACATATAGGGACACATCTTAGGACATTAAGAAGATAAGATGAATGACTATAACTCAAGCCTTTTCTGGGATTCCTTTAAACATCCACAATCTCAGCCTGTCGTTTAATCATACGGCAAATAATTGATTTAAATAAGGGATTGCCAAATCGAGCTAAAACATAATCATCTTCGTCATTTTACACTTGAACTCACACCAATTAGTTAATACTTCTAAAGTTACATCGTCTAAATCAATTTTACGCAATCCAGCAACCATATTTGCTTGCTACTTAGAATACTAATTTCCATATTCAACTTTTTAAAGTGTTTCATAGGCGTTGAGAAGCTTTTTATAAGGTTTATAGCCATCCCAATTACACTCAATATATGATATTTATTATAATAAATTAAGAATTCAATTTTCAGTTTAGTTTCCTGAAGAGATTATATATTTTTGTTTTTTACCAAGAATAAATTAGTATAATTTTATTTCAATTAAACTACATATACTTCCTTTAGGTAGTGTAAAATAAGTTGTGTAAACACAAAAAGGAATAAATCCGTTATAGTAGA